>Ga0209810_1000029_pt1 | contig 497633 bp, 426 predicted proteins | sample Coa_R1_7_FD_187159 | JGI IMG/M metagenome (GOLD analysis project Ga0209810, IMG submission 187159) | Surface soil microbial communities from Centralia Pennsylvania, which are recovering from an underground coalmine fire - Coalmine... | ecosystem: Environmental > Terrestrial > Soil >...
GAAAGGCTCGCCGGGACCGATCCCTGCACCCCGGCTATTGGAGAGACGTCCTCTCCACTAGCCGGCTCGGAGCACTCTTATCGCGTTTCCCTCAACCTTTACACCCGTTGTGTCTCTTCTGCCGCCCGCGCCGGCCCCGACCTTGATCCGGAGCACACCGATGTTCGCCAGAAAGAAAAGTGAGGATCTGCCGCGGCTGGAGTTCACACGGCGGAGTACTTCTGCGCGAGCTCCCGCAGACGCCGCAGCTCGCGGGGCGCCGCGATTTTCGGATCTTCGGCCGCCTCATACTCGAGGCCGACGTGGCCTTTGTAGCCATGCCGGGCGTACATGCCGAGAATCCGGTCCCAGTCGGCGCGCGCTTTTGAACCGTCATCGAGGGTGATTTCGGTCTTCAAATGGCTGCTGACGGCATACGGAATCGACATGTCAATCTGGTCCATCACCTTCGGCGGCTTGAAATTCCCCGTATCCAGATTCATGCCCGCCCACGGCGAATCGGCGCGCTTCACGATCTCAATCGTTTCGGCGGCGTGGTCGGTAATGCCGCCGTCATCTTCTACGCCTAGAAGGATGCCGCGCGCGCCCGAGTATTCCGCCCCGCGCTTCAGCGTTTCAGCGGCCCAGTTGATCGCCTGGTCCATCGGCGCGCCCTTGGGCTGCGCGCCCCCGAAGACGCGCACATGACTCGCGCCCATTTTCTGCGCCACGTCCACCCATTTGCGCAGTTCCGCGAGTTCTTTTTCCCGCAGCTCGTCGGTTGGCTGGCACAGCCTTACGCGAACCCCGAGGCTGTAAATTTCGACTCCGTTTTTGTACGCCAGGCGGCGCAGCGGCAGCAGAAAGTCGTCCGCAATGCTGGGAAACCAGTACACCGTCATGTCGATGCCATCAATGCCCGTTTCGACCGCCAGGTGAACCAGGTCGTCGTACTTCATAGTCCCCGCTTGCAGCGCCTGGCGGAACGAATAGGCGCAGATCCCGGTGCGGATCCGCGCCTGCGGCCGGTTCGAAGAAGCCTGCGGCGCAGGAGCAGGAGCCGCCAAACCTGCTGGCATGCCGCCTGACAGCAGAGCGCCTCCGGTGACTCCGGCCGCGCCGGAAAGCGAGGCTCCGAGGAACGTGCGACGAGTCATAACCACCTCCGGACGATCTTGAAGCGGCTCCCCGCCCGGGCGGAATCAATCCCCGGCCGCCCGGACCGGCTCCTGGGGCCGGCCGTGGAGAGCCGCTTCGATGGTTTCGTTGATGCGGCCGTTGGAGAATTCCATAGCGACTCGAATGGCGTTCTTGATCGCGTTCGGATTGGAGCGGCCATGACAAATGATACACACGCCTTTCAAGCCGAGCAGCGGGGCCCCGCCGTATTCCGAGTAGTCCACCCGCTTTTTGAAATCGTCGAATGCCGCGTGAGCGAGCACATATCCGATTTTGCGGGTCACTGTTGCGGTGAGTGAATCCTGGAGCATGAACTTGATCGTCTCCACCAGGCCCTCGCTCACCTTGAGCGCTACGTTGCCGATGAAGCCGTCGCAGACGATGACGTCGGCTTCGCCGCTGTAAAGATCCCGCCCTTCGACGTTGCCGATAAAATTGATGGGAAGGGCCTTGAGCAGGGGCGAGGCCTGGCGGGTCAGCTCGTTTCCTTTGTGCTCTTCTTCGCCGATCGAGAGCAGCCCCACGCGCGGGCGCTCGAGCCGGCAAATCACACGCGAGTAAACCTCGCCCATCACCGCGAACTGGGCCAGCATTTGCGGCGTGGAATCCACGTTGGCGCCGACATCGATCATGACGGCGGCCGTGCCCCGCAAAGTGGGAAACACCGACGCCAGCGCCGGGCGGTGCACGCCCGGCAGCGTCCCCAGCACGATCTTCGCCGTGGCCATCACCGCGCCCGTATTGCCCGCCGAAACCAGCCCTTGAGCCCGGCCGTCCCGCACCAGGCGGGCGGCCACGCGGATCGAACTGTCCCGCTTGGACCTGACGGCCTTGGCCGCCGCGTCGTCCATGGTGATGACTTCCGTGGCGTTGACGATCTCGATCGGGAAATGATCCGCCAGGTGCTCGGCGAGCTCTCGCCGCAACACCTCCTGTCGTCCCACCAGCAGAATTTTCACCGGGTAAGACCGGGCGGCAAGAATGGCGCCTTCCACTTCCACCCGGGGGGCGGCGTCGCCCCCCATCGCGTCGACGGCAACGGTGTACATGGTGTCAAGGAACGCTATTCTGTTTCGACTTCGATGATGTCCCTTCCCCTGTATTGGCCGCAGTGCGGGCAAGCGCGGTGAGGCAGCTTCGGCTCATGGCAATTCGGGCATTCGGCCAACCCCGCCCGCTTCAGCGCATCGTGAGCGCGCCGCTTGGATGTCCTCGCCTTGGAGTGTCTTCGCTTCGGATTCGGCATTTCACAACCCTTTCTTACGAAAACAACACGGCGAAAGCGGAAAATCGAATTCCATTTTGATTTTCCCCCTCGTGTTGCCTTTCTAGAATTCTACTGCTTCCAGTTTCTTAATGCTGCCCAGCGGGGGTCCGAAATATCCTCCCGGCACGAGCAGACGCCGCGGTTGCGATTGGTTCCGCAAAGGGGGCAGATGCCTTGGCAGTCCTCGCGGCAGAGGCACCGCATCGGCAATTCCATGGTGATCTGCTCCCGAATGACGTCTGCCAGCTCGACACCCCCTCCTTCGTAAAAGCCAATTTCAGTTTCCGCGCGGCTGATCGCCACTTCTTCGTTGACGGCAATCTCGGACGCAGGGTGATAGAACAGGTCCAGAGGAGAAGATACCGAAAGCCGGACCGATTCGAGACAGCGGGCGCAGAGCACCTCCACCTCGCCTCGCACGCTGCCGCGTACCCGAATCTCGCGAACGCCAAACGGATCGATCAGTTCCGCAACACCCTCCGCACAGATTTCGCCGGTCTGATGAATGCTTTCGTCGAGAAAATCGATCGACCCGGGAGGGAAGGCCTCGTCAAACGGAATTTTGTGTCTTTCGAGGGTCTGGATATCAAAGAACATACCGCCAGCTCCGCCCCGAAAGGGCGTTACAAACCTTTCATTATACCGGAACTATGAGGCGAGGACAGTGGTTGCGCGCGAACTGCGGGTAATTCACTCCGCCCCACGCAGCGGCCGCCGGCACGGTTTGTCCTCCATTTTGGATCAAAAGGATGCGGGAAGCGGAGCAGGAGGCGAGGCGCGAGCAGGGGCGCGTCCGCCGCGCGCCCCTGTTGCACGCCGCCGGCGTTCAGCGCTGTGGCGATCCAGCCGGCGAGGACTGCGCTGTCATCGGCTGAGAGGCTGTGCCTTGCTCCGCCGTGCGCGCCAAATCCTGAGGCGTGTACACCTTTACTTCCACGCGCCGGCTCATTTTGCGAGCCTCACGCGGGTTCGTGCCGGCAGCCGGCACGTCTTTTCCCAGGCCGATCGTGTGAATGCGGTACACCGGGATGTTGTGGCGCTCGGTCAGGTACCGGACGACTGCATTGGCGCGCTTCTCACTTAGCGCGTAGTTGTATTCGGTGGGTCCGGTGGTATCGGTGAAGCCCTGGACCTCAACCACATATCGCGATGCGCCGGTGAGCGTCTGCGCCAGCTCATCCAGATCCTTCTTGGTGTCATCGGTCAACACCGACTTGTCGAAGCCGAAGTAAACCGTCTTCGATGCGCTTACCCGGTAGTTATCGAGATTTTCCACGTATTTTTGCAGCTCTGCCGTACGTGTCAAGCTGCTTTCAGCCACCGTGCGGGCCGCATCCGCCTTCTGTCCGGCCTCGGACCCTTTGGCCAAAGCGTCGTCCGCTCGCTTGCCGGCGTCGCCGGCGTGAGCGTCGGCCGTCTTTGCCTCTTCCTCCACGCGGGCAATGTCTCGCTGTGTTTTCTCGTCAAGCTGTCCGATGTTTCGAGCGTTCTCCGAAGTCCGCTTGTCGAGCTCGCCCACCTGCTGGCTGATTGGGTCCGTCCGATTCCTGACGTAGCGCCGGGTGGCGCACCCCGAGGTCACGCTGCCCGCTAAGCCGATGATCGCCACCGCTGTTAAGAACTTACTCATACACCCTCCTCCGTTCGGAATCCCACGGTTTGCACGCCTTCAGCCAATCAGCAATCCACACATTCTAGGGAGTTTGCCTTACCGGGAAGATTGCCGGCTCGCGACTCCTTTACACCCGGCCGGTAAATTTTGCAAAAGGCGGCGCTGTTCCGTGCTTGGCTCAAAAAGCGCAAAAAGCGGGTGCCGGACTCACCTCTCGGCCCGGCCTTCCGCCCCGTCGTTCCCTCGAAAGTTTTACACCACAGGTTAGAAAAGACCCTATTTCTAGAAAACTTGGTGCTTTTCCTCTAGAACGTTCCCGAGAGAAGGGTTAGTCTGCTGCACGACCAACCGGGGGTCCTACGCCCTGCGGGGTGATGAAACGGGTTTTCAAAACTCAGGGAGGCCATATGGATGTGCGTGCACGTTCTCGGGGTTTGCTTCGCGCAACCGTGGGGATCATTGCGGTGTGCGTGGTTTCATTGCTTCTCGCGCCGGCTGCCGAGGCTCAGGTTCTCTACGGAACTCTAGTGGGCAACGTGACTGACGCATCCGGGGGAGCAGTCGTCGGCGCCGCTGTGAAAGTCATCAACACCGGGACGCAACTGGTCCGTGACACAACCACGAACGACGCCGGAGTCTACACCTTCCAGAATCTGCCGGCCGGCACATATGACCTGACTGTCTCTGCTTCGGGTTTCACTACCTACACTCAGTTGGGCATTATCCTGAACGTCAACACGGTTCAGCGGCACGACTTGACCTTGCAGGTGGGACAGGTAGCCGAGACAGTGAAAGTCGAGGCCTCTGCGGTGACGCTGCAAACGGACAAGGCTGACGTGAGCGCCGAGATCCCGGCGACGATCATTCAAGATCTGCCGCTGCCCCGCTACCGGAATTTTCAGAGCCTGATCAACCTGGTGCCCGGCGCTACGCCTGCCCGGTTCCAGAACGCGAACACCGACTCTCCGCAGCGCTCGCTTGCGACAAACGTCAACGGGACCAGCCGCCGCGACAACAGCACCCGGATCGATGGCACGCTGACTATGCAACTCCAGCTTTCGCACGCGATGTATATCCCCGCGGCCGAAAGCATTGAGGTGGTGAACGTGACGACGGACGCCGCCGACGCGGAGCAGGGCCTCTCGGGCGGCTCCTCGATCACTATGACCACGAAGTCCGGCACGAACCAGTTTCACGGTTCGGCTTTCGCGTATCACATGGACAATGCCTTCATAGCGAAGGATTATTTCTTCAAAGGCGCGCGCACTCCCAAGAACATCATCAACGACGACGGCGCTACGATCGGCGGCCCCATCAAGAAAGACAAGCTCTTTTTCTTCGCCAGCTACGACATCATCAAAGAGCGCACGAATTTCAATCTCTTGTACACGCTGCCCACAGCCAATCAGCGGGCCGGGGATTTCAGCCAGTACCCGAATACGGCGATCTTCGATCCCACCACCGGGGACTCGGCGGGCCGCGGAAGAACCCAGTTCCCCAATAACATCATTCCTCAGAGCCGGCTCAATCCGATTTCGCTGAAGTTTCAGGCCCTGATTCCCGCGACCAACCAGCCCGGGATCATAAATAACTTCTTCAACTCCGGCAACGACATCACGAACCGCGACCAGGTGGAAGGCAAGGGCAACTACAACCTGAGCCCAACTCACACGATGTTCCTGAAATACGGTCTTTTTAAAGCGGCCATTCGAGGTCTCGGCGGGTTAGGCGAAGCCCAGGGCCAGTGCCTTTGCACCGGCGGAGCTACTGGCAAGGGCGCCGGCAACACGCTGGTGCAGACCTCGACGTTTGGCCAGACGAAGACCTTCAGCCCGAATTTCATTTACGACATGACTATCGGCTGGAGCCGGGAAGCGCAGACCGTAGACCAGACGCTTCGGGGAACCAATTATGCCCTCGATGTGCTCGGCATCCCCGGCACCAATGGCCCGAATATCAATCAGAGCGGGCACATCCGAATCGACCTGAACAATCAATACTCAGGCCTGGGCAACTTCGACAACTGGATGCCGGCTGAGCGCCATGAAATGGTTTACGACATGACGCACAATTTCAGCCTGCAAAAAGGCACTCACAGCCTGCGCTGGGGGTTCGAGGGTATTCATAACCGCCTGAACCACTTCCAGCCCGGTCCGGCGACTCAAGGCAATGCGTTTTTCACCGATGGCATGACGGCGCTCAACGGCGGCCCGCCCACCAATCAGTTCAACACCTGGGCTGCTTACTTGCTCGGCACCGTGCAGCAGTGGGTGAAAGGCGTGCAGTGGGAAGAGGCTTACGCGATCGATTGGCAATTCGGGACGTATTTCCGGGACCGCTGGCAGGTGACTCCGAAGCTGACCCTCTCCGTTGGCGTGCGCTATGAGCTTTTCCCCATGATGCACCGGGCGGGCGCCCATCACCCGGGCATCGAGAACTACGATCCCAATACGAATCTTGTGTATCTCGGAGGTAACGGAAACAACCCCAGCGGTCTGGGTATCACTACCAGCCACAAGTTGTTTACCCCGCGAGTGGGAATCGCTTACCGCCTCAACGATAAAACCGTCATCCGCACCGGTTACGGCATCAATATCGATCCACAACCGTTCCTTGGCTGGAACCGGGCGCAATGGCCGGATGCGATCACCGGAACTTTTACCGGCCCGAACAGCTTCACACCGTTCGATACCTGGCAGGAGGGCATCCCGCCCATCGTAGGGCCGCCGGCCGGCGCTCCGACCGCGGTGGCCGATCCGAAGGCCAGCATTACGTTCTTCCCCAAGACCGTGGTCCGGACGTATTTCCAGTCGTGGAACTTTTTCGTCGAGCGCCAGTTGCCGAGCGAAATTGTTTTTGCCCTCGGTTATGTAGGCACTGAATCGACCCATGTCCGCGGAAGCATTGAGGAAAACTTTGCGCTCCCCGGCACCGGTACGGCCGGCCAGCCGTTCAATATCAAGTTTCCGGGGCGGACGGCCAGCACTTCTTTCTCAGACGGCATGTTCAGCGGCAACTACCACTCGTTGCAGACCAGCATCAACAAGCGCGTGACCAACGGCTTGACCCTGAAGGGCGCTTACACCTGGTCCCACGCCTTGGGGATGTACGGCACCGGCGATACGGGAGCGTCGATCGTCTTCATGGTGCCCGAGCTGCGCCGGCGAAACTACGGCAATTCGCTGTTTGATGTGCGCCACAATTTCCAGTTGTCGTACATTTACGATCTGCCTTTTGGGAAAGGCAAGCGGTACCTCACGAATGGATTAGTGAGCCACGTGGCGGGCAATTGGCAGATTAACGGGATTTTCGCCGCCTACTCAGGCCGCCCGTTCAATGTGACTTCCTCGGCTACCGCCTGCAACTGTCCCTTGGCCGTCACCTCGGGAAACTTCACCGCCGATCAGATCAATCCGGTTGTGAAGAAGCTGGGCACCCCAGACCAGTGGTTTGACAAAACAGCCTTTGCCCCAGTAACGCGCCGCACAGGCACGCTTGCCGACTTTGGCAACATGAACCTCTACCAGCTCCGTGCTCCCGGCATGGTCAACCTCGACACCAGCGTGTTCCGGGAATTTTCGCTGACCGAGCGGTTTAAATTGCAGTTCCGGACCGAGTTCTTCAATATCACCAATACGCCGCACTTCAATGCGCCCGACGGCAACGCGAGCGCATCGACCTTCATGGTGATCAACAGTTCTTTCGGCAGCCGGTTTGCCCAGGATGCAACCAACCGCATTATCCGGTTCGCCCTGCGATTGCACTGGTGAGCGGCAGGATACTTCCCGGGCCGGGCGCTCGCGCGGCGCTCGGCTTTTTCTTTTCCTGGCAGACGCTCCGCAGGGCCGTGCAGGCAAGCCTGCTACTCCCCGGACCAGCCCCCATCTCCGGGGAGTCTCCCGCATTTCTAGGCGGCCTGTTCGGTTCGTAGTAAAATCAGGCTACGAGGACGGGGATGCGAAATAGCGGGATCGCGCTGGCAGCGGTCGTTTTGGCGCTTGGTCCATCGATTCGTTCCGCAAGCAACTCGTCTCACGAGCAATTTCAGCAGGCCATCGATTTACTCCAGAAAAAAGACAATCCGGCGGCGGCTGCGGCCGTATTCGAGAGTCTGAGCCATAGTCCAGACCGGGATCTGGCGGCTCAGGCCCTGCTCTATCTGGGCGAATGCCGGGAAAGAGCGGGCAGGCAAAGGGCGTTAGACACTTATCGCAGAATCCTGCGAGAGTTCGCGGACCGTCCCGCGGCGGCGGCAGCACGGCGGCGCATCGCGTTTCTGGAGGCCGATTCTTCTCCGGACGCCGGAATCGTGATTCGAAAAATCTGGCCGCTGGCGCCCGACAACTCCGGCAATCCTTCAGCGGACGGCCGGCTGCTGACTTTTGTGGACTGGGAAACGGGCGATGTCGCCGTTCGCGATCTGGCGACCGGGAAAAACCGGCGGCTGACCCAAAAAGGCGCGTGGCCAGACTCTCCGGAATACGCCGAATGGCCGAAAATTTCCCCCGACGGAAAGAAAGTGGCCTATTCCTGGGCCACGGCCAACTATGGGCATCAGCTACGCGTTGTCGAAACGGACGGCCCTTCCAGTGCGCAGCCGCAAATCGTTTTGCAGAATCCGGATCTGCATTACATCATCCCTTGGGCCTGGTCTTCCGACGACAAATCAGTGCTCGTATTGCTATCGAGGGGCGATGACACCAACCAACTGGCATGGGTTTCGGTTCCCGGCGGCGAAGTCCGGCCGTTGAAGTCTCTCGAGTGGCAATCTCCGACCAACGTGAGCTTATCGCCGGACGGGCGCTTTTTGGTTTACGATCTCCCCCAATCCAACGAAGGACCGGAACAAGATATTTTCATCATGGCGGCGGACGGCAGCCGGGAATTCCCTCTGGTGCGGCATCCGGCTGACGATTATGCGCCCGTATGGGCTCCCGACGGAAGCAGCGTGCTGTTTGCCAGCACGCGCACGGGCGCGGTCGGGATCTGGAGGGTTCCGGTAGCCGAAGGGCGTCCCGCTGGTCCGCCGGAGCTTCTCAAAGGCGGCCTCGGCCAGATCACGCCGCTCGGCATGACTCGCCGGGGAGCGCTTTTTTTTGCGGAACACCGGGGAATGGACGATATTTTCGAAGCCGAGATCGATCCGGCCACGGGAAAGGTTCGCGGATCGCCAGTGCGCCTGGTGGAAACTTTCATCGGACGAAACAGCGCGCCTGTATGGTCGCCTGACGGCCGCTTCCTGGCCTACTTCTCGAATCGTAACCCGGCTCACGCGTACGGCGTGGGCACGGCCGATATTGTGATCCGTTCGGCGGATGGAGGCGTCGAGCGCATCTTCTCCGGTGCGAGCCTCGATTTGAGACAGGCTGTGCGCTGGATGCCCGACGGCAAGTCGTTGCTGGTGACGGCTAAAGGCACCGATACCCGCGCCAGAGCCGCTTTTTCCGTCGTAAATCTGGCTACCGGGGAGTTCCGGATTGTTACCCGCTCGAACGTGACCCTGCCCTTCGCGGCCGTGCATCCGGACGGCCGCTCCTTTCTGGTTGCGGGCGGGGATCAAAATACCAACCTCGGAACAATTACCTCCTACGATGTAGCCACAGGAGCGGGCCGGGAGGTCTTTCGCGCGCCGGCCGGCTGGGTTCTGCGCAATTTGGCGCTTTCCCGCGACGGCCGCATGCTGGCTTTCAGCGTGGCAGACCCTGAGTTGCGGCGCAACTTGATTTATACGATGCCCTCGGCAGGGGGAGCGCCTCGGGAAATCCTGCGCCTTACAAACGGCATTGCCAGAGAGGGTCTGGCGTGGAGCGTGGACGGCCGTTACTTGTTTCTGGTGGAAACGGGCCGCGCGGGCGGAGCTGAGCTGTTTCGCGTCAAAGCGGAAGGGGGATCCGCGGAAACAACGGGCATTTCGGCAAGAGGGCTATCGCTCATCAGCCTGCATCCCGACGGGGCACATATCGCTTACACGGTCGGCCAGTATTTCCAGATTGACGTCTGGGCTCTGGAGAATTTTCTTCCCGCTCTGCCCGCATCCCGCTAAATGCAGGATTCGGGTGGCGGATTCCGGCCAGCGGCCCGCGGGGGGCTTGCTGGCCAAAGCAAATTGGGGTGAGAAATGCCAAAGGCAGAATTCAACAAAGCGGCCGCAACGGCCGCGCCGGTGGACCTGTTCACGGCGGCGGAGCAAAGCGCCATTGACGCCGGGATCCGCCAGATTCAGATGAACTGGATCAAGGATCCCCGGGGCCTTATCGAATGGCGGCGTCCGCTGTATAGTCTGTATGATCTGCTGGCGGAAATGTTTTTCGCCAAGGGGATGGCAACCGAGCAGTTGCTCGAAGAGGGAATACCCGCTCTGGTTTCCGACATCCTGGTGCAAAGGCAGTGGAGGCTGAGCATCACCGCCGCCGGCGTACAAAACCGGGACCTCCAGCATCCCGAACAGTTTGGACGCTTCTGGTTCTCCAACGGCTACGCCGCTACGATGAAGCGGGCTTTAATCGATCCTATACGCAGGTGGAAGCTGAGAATCAAGCCGCGGGAAACTGTTCAGCGGCGCACGGCCGGGCGCCGGGTCTCTTTCCCGCCGTCGGCGGCAGTACGACGGCCGCGGGAGGAGAAAAGCGCAGCCGGCTAGACAGCGCGGGCTGGTTCGGCAGCTTTGCTGGTTGCGGCCGCGGTTTCCCCATCGCGCCAGCCGTTCCGGGGCGCAAATGCAAGAGCAGGGAAGGGGCGCTCCGTCTCCTCGGGCGTCTCTCCCCGGCGTCGGCACATCTGCTTCGCATTGTTGTAGCGGGGGTCTTCGTAGCTGGCGATCAACCCGCGGCCGAGCGCGCTCTGGATTTCACGAATTCCGCTTTCCAGGGAAATCGCGCACTCAAATCCCAACGCCTGTCGTATTTTCGCAAAGCTTGGCCGATAGCTTCGAGCATCGGGGCTGTTGACGTAATCGATTCGCAGGCCGGGCGAAACAGCGGCAATTCGCTGCGCAACCTCGCCGAGGGTGACGTTCATCGGATTGGACCCTACGTTGAAAATTTCCCCGCTGACCTGCCTCACGGGTGCGGCAAGCACGGCCCGAAAAGCGCGTGAGATATCGGAGACGTGGATAAAGGGCCTCCATTGCTCGCGGTTGTAAATCACGATTCGTTTCTCCATTGCCGCCTTGGCCGCAAGCAGATTTACGACCAGATCGAAGCGGGGACGGAAAGACCATCCGAACGCTGTCCCCAAGCGGAGAATGACGGGGTGAAAACATTGGGAACGGGCCGCGAGCAGCAGTCGCTCTGCATCGGCCTTCGCCGCCGCATAAAGCGAGAGGGGCCTCAATGCAGAAGGCTCATCGACCGCGCCGCCGGCGGTTCCATAAACGCTGCACGTGGAAGCAAACAAGAAGCGGCCGATCTCCAACGCGCGGCATACTTGGGCCAACAGCCGGGTGGCGCCCACGTTGGTTTGAAGCGTTTCGTCTTCATCAAGGGCGCACGCCGTGTCGCCGACGATCCCACCGAGGTGAATCACCGCATCTACGCCTCTGATTGCCCGTACGACGTCCTCCACACGGCGAAAATCGCCTCGCAGCAACGCAAAACGGGGATGAGATCCGAGATCCTGGAGGGATTCCTCGCCGTAAATCAGCGAGTCCAGAACCCGCACCTCGTAACCATCGGCGAGAAGATCCCGAACCAGCACGCTGCCAATATAGCCGGCTCCACCGGCGACCAGCACTCTGCCGGCGACGGGGTTCACTGCTTTTTTGGGGCCTGAATGTTTTTGGAATATGGTGCTCATAGGTGTAGCTTCGGTCCGCCGGCGTTCCTACGGGCCGGGGACGACAGCCGCCAATGGGAAATCTGTCGTTGGCAGACAGCTTTTCCAAATTCTATCTGCCAGCCGGTTTCGTTTGTTGCATGCTGTTCCGCCACAGCAGAGCCAGCCGCACGCTGGCCGCTTTATTCAACAAATTCGAAAAGCCAGCGAGCTTCTTTCCTAGTTCTGCCTACGCCATAGGACGTCTACCGCCTAGCTCTTTCATGTTGAGAATCGGAGGATTGCCCCGGAAACTTCAGGAAAATTCAACCGGGGATGCCCGCCGGCGTGTCGGGCCCGCGCGGAACGTGGATTTGCGGCCGCGTGTGCTATCTCGGTCTGACCCGGCGCTGGTAGATCAGGACTCCGTAGTCGTCTCCTGCTCCGCTGACGAATCGGCCGAATTCGCCGACCACTTCGTAATGGCTTTCTATCCAGTGATAAACGGTGCGGCAATAATCGATGCCAAAATCAGGCAGGCCGTACTCGTCAGTTTTGCGGTTGGAGAGCAAGATATAATCCATATCTTCTTTCTCCAGTTGAGCCACATATTCGCGTTCCCGCTCCTCGGGTTCCAGCACGCCCGGCTGAAGCCCGTACCAGCGAGTGGGCGCCAGCGTGGCGGTGAAAAAATAAAGCGAAATCTCCTGCGGCAAGACAAGGACGCGTTGGCCGGCCGCCTTCTTTTGCTCGATGAACGACAGGAGTTGTCTATAAACCGCCGATTCCGCCGGCGTCCCATAGATGTCGCCACGCTTGGTATGAACGAGCGCCGGATGGACGCCCGGATTCGGGAAAAGAGTGATGAGCAGACCACAGGCCTCGGCTGCCAACACACAGCGGCGAACCCAGAGGCTCGGCGAAGTTTTCCAACCTTCACAAGCACCCGCGGTGATCCGGACCAGGACAATAAGAAAGACGACAAAAAGCGCCTGGCTGCAATAAACGCCATAGTAAACGGGAAGAACCAGAAAAGCGATCCTGACGCCTATCAGCAAAGCGTATAAACAAACCACGGCGATGCTCAGGCTCCGCCGGTCGGACGGGCTGCGCCGCCACTGAAACATCGATAGGAACAGCATCGCGATCGCAATCCAGGTCATTCCGGAAGGAAACATCAGCAGCGGGAGGCCGTAGACGTAGAGAGGGCCGCTGACCTGCCGCCTCAAGACCCGCAGCGCGGCCCAAGCGGCGAGCAGGATCGTGCCGAGGGCCGGCAACGCCCATCTTCGAGCAGATAGCTGCCTTAACAAGAAAGCGATTATGAACCAGCCGGCCATCGCTAGCACAGCCGTTACCATGGAGCTGACAATGTCTCGCAGGTCCAGGCGCAACCCATAGCGGCGAATCCATTGCGCTCCGACCGCGCGCATGTGATAGGAAAAAGGAGAATTGAGGTTTTCCAAAAATAAAAAAGATGGTGATAGCCGCCAGGCAAACCATCCATAAACGGCGGTATTGACCAGCAATCCCGGAAGACAAACCAAAAAGCCAGACACAAGCTTCCGGACAGAACCTCCGGATATGGCATCGGCGGAGATGAGAAACGCCACCGTGAGATACGATGCTGCTCCGAACTCCTGCTTCGCGAGCAGAGACAAGGCGGCGCAGGCGCCGGCTCCCCATAAATTGCGCCCCGGCTCGCCCAAGCCGTGGCGAACGCAAAAATAGAGCGCCAGCAAGCTGAAGACGGACGCCAGGGTTGTGGCATAGGCATAAGGCAAAACGAAGTTGAAGAGATCGATTTGAAACGCCTGTAGCAAAAAACAGCCGGCAGCCAGGAAAGCGGCGCTGAGAGGAAGCAGCCGGCGGCTGATAGCAAATAGCGTCAAGGCAGCAACCAGCGTTTGAGTCAGACCCCAGAGATAGAGAACGCGCAGGTGCGTTCCAAACAGGTAAAAAAGCGCCGCATTCGCATACGGCGCCAGCGGGCCATACGTATACCATAGGTCCCGGTACAACATTCTGCCGCGCAGGATCGCGTAGGGCACGTACATTTCTCGCCCGGTGTCATACCTCGAAAACTCTCCCCAGTGACCCCACGTGAGCCATGCGAAGACAAAAAACGTACCCAATATCCCCGCATACGCCACCCGCGGCCTAAACTGTTCGGCCGCCGACTGCCACTTGCCACCCTGGCTGATGCGTTTCTGGTTTCGGATAGCTCACCTCCCCGCGGCCGGAGAGCAAAAACAGATCGTAGCAGCCCCCGGGCGGCGGCGGCGAACGATGAGCGCGACCGAAAGGCGGCGGCAGCAACCGGCGGTGGCGCAATGGAAGTACGAACGCAGCTTCCGGCGAGCGAAAAGCTAACGCGGTGAAGATTCCGTGGGGAAAGGCTTGCGCGGTTCCGGCGACCAATGATAATTGCGCAGCGTGCGGGCAATCTCGTTGTCTTTCCAGTCCCAAAGCCGGGCGTGATCGATGTCCACGTCTGTTGGGTCCGTGTACCAGTTTCCCGTCCAGAGCATCGCACCCGCGCTTTGAACAAAGATGCTCGCGCCCGCGAGAACTCGAAACGCCGCGCGACGCAAGCGCTTTGCGTCAATTTCAGGAACTACCGGCGCGATGAGCAGGACCAGATACGGACAGGCTTCGCTGAGCAAGCGCGGTCCATAGCACATCCCGCCCCACCAGGAGGAATAGCAGCTAAAAAGGAGGACCTGGCCAAAAACCGAGAGGGCCAGCGGCTGCCACTCTCGCCATCGGCTGTCGCGCAGAACGCGGATGCCTCCCCAGAATCCGGCAATCAGAAAGGGAGAGAAGATAAACAAGCCGCGGCTTGGGCTGATCAATATTCCGGCGAGAGCTGTTGGAATCGCGCTTGACCACACCGAGGGCAGTCGTTGGTGTTGCAACATATCCGCGTTGATCTTCCCATATCCCCCGGTGAGGCTATTGTAAAAATGGAGATTGAACGCGAGCAGCACAACCGCTACGATCGCCGGCACAGCGAGAAAACGCGGCAGTTCGCGAGGGCGCCGCATAACCACATAGATAGTGAAGATTCCGGCAGCCACCGCCGTGACGGGCCGGGCCGCCACGGCCAGACTGAGCATGGCGCCGGCGGCCGTCAGCCGGTTCGGCCGGCAGAGCCAAAGATAAGCGGCGATCGAAAGGAACAGCATCGCGGGCCCGTGCATCCACAGCGCCTGGCTCGCGATAGGGAAAGCAGATGTCCCGAACGCATACAGGTGGGCCAAAGCGAACGCCTTAGCCTGGGACGCATAATGCGCCAGCGTCAGAAAAACAAAAACGGCGGAGCAGGCTGCGATCAACGATGCAGCCAGCTTGGCCGAAAATATGCACATGTCTGAAAAGATCGGGCTGTTATAGGAAATTCCCTGCGCTTTCAGCCACAGCACGGGGCCCAAGTAAACGGGGACCGCCATGATTGCCGGCAGAACCGGATAGGAAGAGATTACCCGGCCGTTTCGAAATTGCAAAAAATAGGGAAGTGGCCTTTGCTTTATCTTCGGTAACGTCGGGAAACGATCAAGATAAAAATCGCCGTGCAGAATAATACTCACTGGCAAATACATATTCGGCGTCGTATCCGATGTACCCAGGTAGTTGCGGGTGAAATTATAGAGAAATACGCAAGAAAAGAACAGCAGCCAAGCCAGCCGTCTTTTGCGCCGCGGATCGGGGACGGCTCCGCCCTGATGCGCAGCAGGTCCCGCAGTCAATGTGCGGCTGTTTTCCATGATTTAGCCCGAAAGAAGGCAGCTCCTGCAAGGCAGATCAGAACCATCTGAGGCGTCAGCAGGAGGAAACGGTCGCCGCGAGTCATAACTATTGGCGTCACCGGGAACAGAACCACCAAGCTGCTGAACAGGCAGACCGGGCTCAGCCGCGCGAGTAAGAGCAAGGCAGGCAAGGCCAGGAGATAGTCGGAAATGAAGACGTGCGGCGCGATGAGCAGCGATCCCAGCCACGCCGCGGAAACCGCCTCCAGTTGCGGGAGCCGCCGGGCGGCTGTTACCACGGCTGCCGCCACCAGCAGTATCAGCGGAACCTGGACCCACGTATCGCCAACAAGGCTCGCCACATTCGCCGTCCGTTGCGGAAACTCCATCTGCGGCGGGGTGCGCTGGATCAGCATTCGGGCATAAGCAACAATACCGGCCGGTCCTACCAGTAAGGTAGAGATCAGCAACAGAACCGATGAGCCGGCGGCGAATCCTTCCAGCGCACGCCAGTTCTTTCTCGTAAGAAAGCACAACGGCACCAGGAGCAGCAGATTGAACTTGATCTCGCACAGGGACAATGCTAAGCCGGCGCGGAAAGGGCGATCTTGGGCCAACAACCAGGAAGCGGCCGCAGCCAGCAGAAGCACGAGCGGCACATCCTGGCGGTTGAAGACGGCATAGAGGGCCGGGAAAAAGATCGCGGCGTGCCAGCTCAGCGCGGAAAATTCCATCTTCATGGCCCGGGCGCTGAGGAACAAAGCGGCAACCAGAGCTATGATGTTCAAACTCAGCCAAACCAGCAGCGCCCGACCGGGAGACAGCAAACTGAACGGCGACAAGGCCAGGGCGTAAAAAGGCGGGCGGATGAACGGCAAAGTCGTGCGCCGCTCCGGGAACAGGCGCACCTGTTGTTCCTGAATGATAGCCCAGTCATAGAGGGCGTGCGGACCTTCTCCGCGCAGGATTTTACCGGCGCAGTAAAAAGGCGCAAAATCCGCAGCTACCTTCCGGACGGCCGACTGCCAGAAGACGTAGCCAATCCAGATCCCGGCTATTAGGATTGCCGCAGTGAACTCCAGGGCGTGCTGCCCGCGCCGCTCGGCCGGAGTCGGAGATGAGTGTGTCAAGACTACAGGTAATGACGCCGCCCCAGGCATGATTCGAGCTACAACGATTCTCGAAAAACCGAGCGCACCGATACCTCAGTTCGCGCGAGGCCCGCGCCTTACCAGTCGAGGTGAAAGCGCTCTATTCTTCCCGTTTGCTGCGCCGGCGTATGATGATGATACCCAGCAAAATCACCGCCAATACGGCGCAGACAATTCTTACGGTTGTTGTGTCCATTCTTCCTCCGCATCGAGGTAGTCTACACTACTTTGCGGCGAGGCCGCATCATTGGACCGTCTTCATCCACGGGAAAAACTCGAAGATCAGTTCTAATAATGCCGGACCTACCGTCACCAAAAACATCGACGGAAGAATGAAAAAGAAGATAGGGAAGACCAGCTTGACGCCTACTTTATTTGCCTTTTCCTCTGCGATCTGGCGGCGCTTCACGCGCATAAACTCAGCGTGGCTTCGCAGCGCCTGGGCGATGGAAGTCCCGAAACGATCGGTTTGTATCAGGATGCTGACAAGCTTCTTGAACTCGTCCTCTCCGGTCCGGTCGGCCAGGTTCCGCAGGGCCTCGGAGCGCCTTTTGCCGGCTTTCAACTCCAGCGTGACCAGGGAAAATTCATCACTGAGCTGCGGATGGGTGATGCTCAGCTCTTTACTCACATCCAGTATGGCCTGATCGAGACCCAGCCCCGATTCCACGCAAACCACGAGCAAGTCCAGGGCGTCCGGCAGGGAGTGCCGAAGAATTCGCCGCCTGCGCTGTATCAACATAAGCAGAATCTCGTTTGGAAGCGCATACCCTATCAAGCCGGCGAACAGCGACAGCGCCAGTATCGCCTGGCCCGAAAGCAAATGCGTAATCGCCAGCCCGAGAGCTGAAAGCAAAGCCAAACCGACCGCGCACAGCACGCGCAAACCAGAAAAAACCGCCACAGCGGATTCGGAACGATAGCCGGCGGTGATCAAACGCCGCCGGAGTTTCCGCACTGTCGAGGGAGATACGGGAACGGCCTCACCGAGACTCTGTACGAGCTTGGCGACCCCGAGTTCCTCGGAGCCCTCTTCGATGTAATCCGCAAAATGATCAAGGGTCTGCGCGCCTACCCGGTCCATGTAGGCCGCGGGTTTTACCCAATAGCGGTATCCCACAAGGCTGATCACTCCGGCGACCACGACGAACCACACCAGCCCCAAGAGCAGCAAAGACATGATTACACCTCGATATTTACAATCTTGCGGATAAACAAGAAGGCGATGCCCTGCATGATGATGGCTGCGCCGATCAGGTGCTTTCCGATGGGAAATTTGACCAGGGCCACCATGTATTCGGGGTTCACCACCATCATGAGCAGGACGACAACCACCGGCAGAACGGTGAGAACCTTTCCCGTAAGCCGGCCGTGGGCGCTCAGAGCCTTGACCTGACCCCGCAACTTGAACCGTTCTCGAATCACCTGCGCCAGCTTCAGGAGAATTTCGCTCAGATTTCCCCCGGTCCTGGCCTGGAGCAGCACAGCCGACACAAAGAAACGGACGTCGAGCAGCGGCACCCGGACGGCAAGGTTTTGTAGAGCGTTTTCCAACGGCAGCCCGAGGTTGTGCTCATCAAACGTGCGGCGAAACTCGGTCGATACCGGATCCATAGCCTCCTCAGAGAGCAACTCCAGGCTGATGGAGAAGGCATGGCCGGCGCGCATGGCGCGCGACAAAAAGTCGAGCGCCTCGGGAAACTGCTCCTCAAATTTCGCCAGCCGCTTGCTCCGCTTCCGCATCACGTAGCCGTAAGGGATCAGTCCGGCCAGTAACACGGCCGGCGGGATCAGATAGCCAGGAAACCACGAAAGACGGATCAAAATATTTAACGCCAGAAAGGCCGTCACGAGCATCATGGCGGTTAACAGCCCGACCGACCACTTCAGGTTTGCCTGGGCAAGGTATTGTTGCAAGGTTCTGGTAAAGGCAAATTTCTCCAGTAGCTGGCCGTAAAAAGGCAATATGCTCGTCGTATCCTTCTTCAGCAGGTCTGGGTCCGCCTCCTCATACTGTTCGACTGTGCGCTGGAGGCGGACGTCCAGAGCTTTTTGGCGCCGCTTCTCCACGACGTTCCATGCCGCCGAAGCGGCGATCGCGGAAACCGCGAAGATCATTAGAAACGTCGTGACCAAAATGATTGTGGGTAACATCATCTACCTCATTTGCCGCCCTCTGTGGCGTCACTGAATCTGGGTGATCGTCTCGAACATGGCCGGTGGAAGTTGGATGCCCGAGGCTTTGAGCTTTTGCGCGAACTTGGGGCGGATGCCGGTCGCCCGGAACTGCCCGATCACGCGCCGCTCGTTGGTCAGGCCCAGGCGGTCAAAAACGAACACGTCCTGTAAGGTGATCGTGTCCTCTTCCATGCCCACGCATTCCGTGATGTGGGTGACGCGCCGTGTCCCGTCGCTCAACCGCGCGATTTGCACAAACAGATCGACAGCCGAGCTGATTTGCTGGCGGACGCTCTTCGGAGAAATGTTCGAGTTCGCCATGCCGACCATCGTTTCTAGGCGGCTGATGGCATCCCGGCAACTGTTGGCGTGAATTGTGGTCAGCGAGCCGTCGTGGCCGGTGTTCATCGCCTGGAGCATGTCCAGGGCTTCCTCGCCGCGCACCTCGCCCACGATGATTCGGTCGGGCCGCATGCGGAGCGCGTTGATCACCAACTGCCTTTGGCGCACGGCCCCCTGGCCTTCGATGTTCGGCGGCCGCGTCTCCAGCCGCGCCACGTGGATCTGCTTCAATTGCAACTCGGCGGCGTCTTCGATGGTGACGATTCTTTCATCTACCCCGATAAACGCCGAAAGAGCGTTCAGCAGCGTGGTCTTGCCGGCGCCCGTACCGCCGGAGATGACGATATTCAGCCGCGCCTGAATGCATCCCTTGAGCAACTGAAGCATGTCTTTGGTCAGCGTCAGATTTTTAACCAGATCCTCGTGCGTGAGAGGATCGCGCCCAAAGCGGCGGATTGACAGAAGCGGCCCGTCGACGGCCAGCGGCGGTATCACGGCGTTTACGCGCGATCCATCCGGGAGGCGGGCGTCCACCATAGGAGACGATTCGTCGATCCGCCGCCCGACGCGCGACACAATCTTCTCGATGATGCGGAGCAAGTGAGCGTCATCTTTGAACTGCACCGGCGTTAAATACAACTTTCCAGCGCGCTCGATATGCACCAGGCGGGGCGTTGTCACCAGGATGTCGCTGATGGTCGGGTCCTGGAGCAGCGGCTCGAGCGGCCCGAGGCCGAAGACCTCATCGAGCACTTCCTCAATCAGTTGCTCCTTTTCGACCAGGCTCAAAGGAGTCTTTTCTTCCTCGACCAGGCTGGTGACGGCCGCGCGAACCTCGTTGCGCATGCGCTGGCCGTTGATGGAACTCAGCTTCTCCAGATTGATCTTGTCCAACAACTTGCGGTGCAGGGCGAACTTTCGCTCCAGATGCTCCGCCGAAGGGTTGCTGCGCAGCAGCAACCGGTCTTCCCAACTAGTGCCGGATGGTGAATGAAATGTGCTTGTAGCCATAGATTTTCTCGACCCCCTTCACGCCGGCCTGCCGCCGGCGCTCTTCTACAAACCGAGCAAAGACCACCTCTTGCCCGCCTCCGGCGGGGAAGGCGGCCCAGAGATCTTGGCGACGAATTTCGTGATTGATTTTCCAAGGTCCGAATTGGGAGCAATCACGCCGCCTTTGACGTAAAATTCCGTCACGCTTTTTGCGTCGTTCGGAAAGCGCCAGAAGACCGGTACTCCCAGGTTGCGCTCGATGTCTTCCGGCAGCACTTCATCGTGGCGCGAACTGCGGTTCACGACCAGCGCCACGCGGTCGAGCGGATGCCCGGTCGCATTCAACTTCTGCAACGCCCTCTTGGCAAGGTGCAAGCAAGGCAGATCGGTTGTGGTGATCAGAAAGATCTTGTCCGCATCTTCGAGCGCTGCCAGAGTCAAGCGGCTCAGGCTGCTCGGCATATCGATGACGCTATAAGCGTAAATGGTTCGGGCAAAGCTCAAAACCTGGCGGACCTCGACGCCCTGGGGATTATCGAACCCGCGCAGATCCGATGGCGCAGTCAGGATGTTAAGGTTCGGCTGGCCATTGGAAATAAGTCCCTTCCAGTAGTGCACGTCAAGCCGGCTGATATTCCGGCAAGCGTCAAGGATGCTGTATTGGGACCCGGCTTTCATGGCGAATGCCACATTTCCCGTCTCCAGATCCAGGTCGGCCAGCAGGATTTCCTGTTTGGTAGACCTACCCAGGGCGGCAGCCACGTTGCACGCGAGGGTCGTCGCGCCGGCGCCCCCCTTTACAGAAACAAAGGCCAGCAGGCGTCCGCCCGTGACTTTGGAGCTGGCAGCCCCCGGCGCAATCGCCGAGATGCGCTCGAGGGCGTTTACCAGCGCGCCGGGCTCGAGCGGGATGGTCAAAAACTCCGCCGCGCCGGCCCGCATCGCCTTTAAGATGATCCCGGCGTCGCTCGAATCGTGGACCACCACGACGGCCGGCGGACGGCTCATCGTGCGCATGAGCTGGATATACGAAAAACGCTCATCGGGCTGTTCGCCCAGATCAGCCAATATCACGTCCGGCTGGAGCCGTTCGATTCGCTCGTGCACCAGATGCCAGGCGCCGAAGCCCCCCTGGTCGAGAACGACGCGGACAGGAATCTCCTTCAGCTCCTGGAGCACTTGCTCGCGAAAGCTCGGCCGTTCGAGAATCAGCGCCAGGCTCAGCGGTTTCAACGGTTCGCTCCCTGTGTGCCGGCCGCACCCTTTACCCGCGGATTCTCCGCCGGGCGCTGGCCGGGAATTTCAAGATTCGGCCGATCCATCTTCGGCGGCGGAGGGGCTTCTCCCTCATTGAACGGCCGCACAAACTCGGGCGTCACCAGCACCATCAGCTCGGTGTTGCTCCGGGTGAGCGACTTGCTGCGGAATAAATTTTTAATAATCGGTATGTCGCCCAAACCGGGAATCTTGGAGAAGCTTTCAATCACCCGGTTGTCCAGCAGCCCGCCGATAATGAAGCTTTGGCCGTCGGCGAGTTCCACCTCCGAATCCAGCTTCCGCGTGCTGAGAGCGGGGATGGTGAACCCCTGAAACGTCAGGGCGTTCGTAAAATCGAGCGAACTCACTTCAGGCCGCACGCGCAGCCGGATCGTATTGCGCGGAGTGATGACCGGCAAAAAGCCGATCCGCACGCCGAATTCGCGGAACTGAATGGTTACCGCGCCCGCCACGGCTCCGCCCTGGACCACCGGGAACGGGAACTCGCCGCCGGCCAAAAACGTGGCTTCGCGGTTGTTGACCGTCATAAGATTCGGCTCAGCGAGGATCTGGAGCAGCCTCTTCTGTTCCAGAGCATGGATCGTCGCGGCGATGTTCAAGTCGGGCCGGAAGGCGAAAATGTTCATTAGATCCGTCACGGTAAAAGGGACCTGCGCCGCGCCGGCGCCGCCGATCTGGTTGTGCTGAAGCCCGCCCTGGAACTGGCCCGTGGTTGTCGAGCCGATGGTGTTCAGCGCCCCGGTACTGATGATATTGGCCCCCAGTTCCTGCACCGCCGCCCGGTCCACGTCGGCGAACCGCACCTTCAGCATGATCTGAGGCTCCGCCGGCGGGGCCTCGACCTGTAGCAAGTTCACGACCTTTCCCGCCGTGGCCGCGATCGCCTGCGCCCGCTCGGCCGCTTGCGCGTCGCGGACCGTTCCGCGCAGAAACCAGGTGTTGTTTTCGTAGCTCAGGTGCACGTTGCCATCGGGAAAGGATTCCTGAATCTGCTGCGTCAGGGGCTGCAAATCCGGACGCACCGTCAGGTTGAAGAAAATGCGCCCGCCGCCCTCCTGCCAAAGGATGAGGCTGGTGGCGCCCGCCGCGCGCCCGTTGATGAGCACTTCGTGAGGGTCGACGATGATCGCATCCGCCACTTCAGGGGTGGCGACTGAGACGCGTTGAATGATCGGGGTGGAATCGATCATCACCGACTTGCCGACCAGAACGGAAAGTTCCCGCGTAGCCTGAGGAGCCGGCGCGGCCTGGCCGAAACACAAGGCCGCGCAAGCCGTCCAGACCAGGGCGGCTTTCCACCAAAATTTCCATGAGCCCAACCGCTTAGCCTTCAGTGTCAAACCGCGCTCCTTCTCCTGGCGTTTCCGTGCGCTGCGCTATTGCAGCTTCTCACCCGGAGTATCCTCTGTCTTGAATTTCTCGCTCGTTCGGCTCGGCCCCTTCAACAGTTCCACGACTATCGGCGGCGGGGGCGGCGGCGGGGGCGGCGTCGCCGGCACTACCATCTTCGTCACTACCTTCCGGGGCTTCGGCGGGGCCGGTGTGTCCGAGGGCGCCGGCCCCGCGCGGAACAAGCGAGCTACGGCTGTACCTTTGGTTTCCGCCTTGTTGGAATCCAGAGGATTGCGGAGCACAAGCTGAATCCGCGTCTCATTGCTGGCCAAGCTCAGAATCTCGGCTTCCTCCGGAGTGACCAGCAGCGTGACCACGGGAACCTGCACCGGCTTGCCCTCCGCGTCATGCTGGATGTTGGTGCCCGCCGAAAGCACTTCCACGTTCTGGAGGACAGTGCGGATCTCAGGACCCTGCTGATTCTGGCCCGGAGCGTTGCCGGTGACCAGGACATCCACCCGGGACCCGGGCAGTACGTAGCCGGCGACGCCCACTACCTCGTTCACGCGCACCGAGACCGCGCGCTTCCCGATCGGAATGGCAGGCGCCAGGCCGGCCCCGGCTTCCTTTGGGGCGAGATGAGAATCGAGCACCGGCTCGCCGGTTGCGACCTCGGCCAGCACGCCCCTGCCCACCACGTTCGATTTGTCGGTGAAGGAGCCCTTCGGCAGGATCGACGTACCCCACCGAACCACGCTAATATCCGAATCCTTCAGAAGCTCGCCGCGGTGTAAATCGCGCGACGCCACCACGATCTGCTGGGCAGGCGCGGCCGGAGCGCCGGTGCGCAGCCGGCTGGAAATCAGACTGTAGAGCAGAAGCGTAGCCGCCGCCGCCACACAAAGAGAAAATCCGATCACCGTCAATAGGCGTTTGTTCATGAGCCACCCTTATTCCCAGCGCCGCTACTTGGCGGAGCTGGCTGTGTTGGAAAGATGGTTGCTGGCGATTTGCCAGATAGTCTTCAGATTGTTGGCAAAAACCGGGAAGATGGCTGCCGCCGCCAGCGCGACAAAACCCAGCAAAAGGGTGTACTCCATCGTGTCCTGTCCATCTTGTTCTTGTGTAAACCTTCCCAGAAGTTCCCGCATCCCACTCTCTCCCAATAAAATTCTGCGCGGCTTTGTCGTAATCCGCGCTTTTTGATTCAAGCCGCAGGCATGGAGGTTGGGGGAGCCTCCATGCGTCCGGAGCGCTCTACTTTGCGGCACTGGCTGCGTTCGAAAGATGGTTGCTAGCAATTTGCCAGATAGTCTTGATGTTGCTGGTTACGAACGGGAAGATGGCCGCCGCCGCCAGGGCAACGAACCCCAGCAACAGCGTGTATTCCATCGTGTCCTGCCCGTCCTGGTTTTTCCAGAAACTGCCGAGTATGTTCTTGGTTTTTCGCATCGACTCAATCTCCTTCGGATTTGTGATCGCTTCGCTCATTCCGCCTCCCTTTTTGAGAGGCGAGTCTTACTCAAGCGCAACGGCTGCCTCGCAGAAGCGCGGAGAGGCAGAGAGCACTTCCAATCTCTGCTTCTCTGCGCCTCTGCGATTGGCTACTGCGCGGCACTGGCTGCATTTGAGAGATGGTTGCTCGCAATTTGCCAGATGGTCTTGATGTTGTTGGTTACGAACGGGAAGATGGCCGCCGCCGCCAGGGCGACGAACCCCAGCAACAGCGTGTATTCCATCGTGTCCTGCCCGTCTTCTCCTCGCCAGAAATTCCTGGCGAGAAACTTGAAATTTGTCATAATTGCCTCCCCAAAAAACTCCACGCCGGCTGTTTGCAGCGCTTCCACCCGGCGTTTATTTGTGTTGTTGCTAGGCGGATCTACTGCGCCCGCCGGTCTGTACCGCGCACGGAGGCCACCAATCGGGCCGGCGCACTTGCGGCACGTTCAAAAACAATAGCGATCCCGTCGTCGTAGGCGACTTTCCACCGGGGCGACTCCTTCAAGGCCCCCACCAAGCCGGAATCCACCGGCAGCACCACGGTCTCGACCCCGTATTGCTGGAAAGTGCTTTCCCAGGTGTGGTGCACGTTGATGAGGTCCAGATACAGCTCGCCCAGCTTCGGACCGTAATAATCGCTGCGCCCGTCCATAAACACCCGGACGCGCGGAAATTCGCGATAAATCAAGTAGCTCGACCACTGATCGGTGGAAAACACGTTGCCCGAGAAAGAACTCCTCTCCAAAAAATCAGCCGCCGCGACGGGAAACAGCTTCGGGTTGAACCGGGGATGAAAATCCCGCAACCCGGCGGCCGAAGCCGGGGACCATAGCATCGCCACAACCAGGAGCGTGACCAAGGCGGAAGCCGCGTAAACCCGCGGCGTCCGGTCCATCCTGGCGATGTCTTCGCTGAAACGCCCGAACGCGCCGGCCAGCGCGCGAGCCCAGGCAGCCCAGGACGCGGTGAGGTGCGGGGCCAGCGAGTCGGTCAGTGCGGCAGCGACTACCGGCGCCGCCAGAATGGCGTAAAGCGGGACGTGGCGCGCGGACTGAAGACTGAAATGGGCGAAGCTGACCACCAGCAGGGCCTCTGTATAGCGCCCTCGGCGCCAGGCCCAGAGCGCGCTCCCAATTCCGGCCAGCAGAAGGATTTCAAAAAAGCGTTCCGGTGCGGCATGGAAATTGGGCGAAAAGAATTCGGTAATGTGGTCGAGAATATAGGCGTTCTTCAGATAGCCGAAGATGTGGACATGGACCTTGTAGAAATACGGATTCACCAGGCTGGCTGCTCCGCAGGCCGCCAACAGCAGCCCGTAGCGGCCCGCCCTCCGCAGCGACCCGCGGCGAATCGCCGGCGTGTCTTCTCCCGCGGCCAAGGCAGCTTGCACCAGTTCGCCAGCGCCATAGAGAGCGATCAAAAGCAGACCCACGACAAAACTACCGTGTAGATTCGTCCACAGGATGGTCAAAGGCGCCAGCCAGAAAATCGCGTTTCGCTCGACCGGCGCCTCTTCCAGCACCCAGTAGAAAATCAACGCGAACGCCCAACTGAAAATGTGCGGGCGGGCGAGCCAGTGAATCGACGCGGCATAAGCGGCGGTGACCGCCAGGGCCGTGGCCAGCAGCACGTTGGCCCCGCGCCGGACCATAAACCGGTAGAGAAACGTAAAAACCAGCGCGATCACCAGCCCGGCCAGCAGGACCAAGCCTGCCAGGCCCGCATAACGGTGCACGATGGCAAATAGGACGTCGCTCAGCCATTCCCACGCGAACCACTCGCCGCCCGGCTTGGAAAAGGAAAACAAATCGTGCCGGGGGACTGCGTGATTTTGGAGAATCCACTCGCCGGTGCGGATGTGCCAGCCGGTATCGGAATCTCCGAGCAGCGTTGTCGCGCCCTTGCCAAAAAGAAAAAGGAACGCCAGCGTCGTCGAGAAGATCATGTCGCTCAATGAAGGCAACAGGCTGCGGCGGGCTGTGGCGTTCGGCGGCATATCAGCGAATCAGGGAGACCAGAGTCTGTAAAGCCGGCGTCTTGGGCGAAACCAGGGTTATGGTTGCATTACCGTTCAGGCTCATGGCCCCCGTGATGATCAGAGTCGGCTGGCTTGTTGCACCGCCGCCCTGCATGTTCATCAGCGAGCCCTGCGGCATGTAAATCATCCCGTTGAACCCGGCGGGCGGCGATCCTTGCGCATCCCAGGTGGCTGTGCTCTGCGTCGGGCAAGGCCCTAGGAAAGTGGCGGTGGGACAGAGCGATCCACCGGGCGCCGGCCAGGGAAGGCCTGCGGAATTGATAGCGCTGTTTGCGAGCGGAGTGTTGCGCCGGTCCACCCACATAATTGCCGGCTGGTAAAGATAATTCGAGTTATTCAGCGGATTCGTTACCGGCGACTCGCATACGCCCGGATCGCAAGCTGGATAATTCTCCAGTCCCGTGATGTTCACCGAGAGATTGCCCTTGCCTGAGTTCGACTCCGAAATGCCGCCAAAGCCCCAGTTGGCGACCGCAGCCCACGGCGTGCCCGGCGACGGTTGCACCGCCGGAACGCCCGCCTGGACCGTAAACAGGCTTGTCATGGCCTGAATAGGAGGGCTGTAGGCAGGTGGCAAAAGCTTCAAAGCATTCGATCCCGATCCGTCCGGCGTGTAGTCGGGGCGCGTGAGTAAAAACATTTCTCCCCGGTAACTGCCGGGCCCAGGACCGCTAACGCCGTCCGTCAGGTTGAGCTGACTAGATCCCCGCAAGCTGAGTATGGGATTGCTAGCATTAGAGACGCCGGCGATGACATACGTACCCTGGTCGAGCTTTATGTTGCCGGCCAGATTGAGCCCCCCGAAGAAGATGTAGGTCCCCGGCTTGCCCCCCGAGTTAAATGTCACATTGGTGAGAGTGATCGGCGCCCCCGAGATGTCGAATAGTTTCGTTGACGGATTGTATGTGCCGCCTATGTAAGCGCCGGGCGTCAGTGTCGTGTTGCTGTACCCCCCCGGCACGCCGTAAACAACCTGTCCCGGGGTATTATTCACGACTTGCTGCAGGGTCGGGACCGTGGGTTGATTGCCGCGGTTCATCGAGAGGGTCGGATCGGGCACTTGCGGAACGTTGATGAACTTGACGCCGCTCGAGCTGGGCGCCACTTTCCCCTGGACACTTCCGTCTTGGGCAATTTCGAGCAGCCCAACTTGGGGGGTGGGACCGCCGGTGAGCTGGACGGAGCTGGAACTGGAGGAGTTCACGATCATCGCGCCGGCGGTGATCACGCTCGAACTGGTGCCTTGGAGGCCCAGGTCGATGCCGCCGCCCAGTCCGCCCGCCCATCCGCCGTTGTGGTAGAGCGGGGAGCTGCAATCGGTCCCGCCGGGATTGCAATTCGTGTTGAGCAGATAAACGGATCCCTGAATCGGTACCTGGAGCACTGCGGCCACCGCGGTAGCGCCGGAACTGAAGTCGTAACCGGTGCCCGCGCTGCCGGTGAACAAAGAGGTTTGGCGCGTGGTAATCCGGGTCTGAACCCAGTAGAGGATGTGAAGGCGGTCCAGATTGGGGTAGTTCGTTATGTCGGGGAACGGCGCACAGCCGGAGGTGATCGTTACTTTTTGCCGTCCTCCTTCGCCCCCGTCTGTAAAGCCGTTGATCGTCGCATATGCCTTGGCATCGTTGAGGACATCCGTGTCATTCGCCGCCAGGCAGAAGTTCGGGGCCGACAGATCGTTTCCTTTGATAAACGCCCTCCTGGCTCCGGCTTCCGCGGCGGCGTCGGCGGCCACCTGAGCCGCCCGCCTCTCGAAGTAGGCCCACCCAACGTCTACCACCATTCCGATCATGGCCAGCAGCATGAGAAGCGAAATCGTGACCATCACGATTACCGAGCCGAGCTCTTTCGATTTGTGCGGTCGAATCATGACACTCACCTCGCCGCGCTCAAAACACGATCGCTTCATGGGCCGAACTTCCCAAAATGTATTTCCCAAACTGCACGCCCTTCATCCCGGGGAAGAACATCACAACCATTGAGTTGTAGGGATACTGCGCCGTGATGCCCACTTCCAGATTCGACTGGGCGCAGCCGTTCGGGGGCCAATTGCTGGTCGACGCAACATTGCCCGCAGCCACGCAGGTTCCCGTGACGGCCGTGCATGTGGCAGCCGTCGCCGGTTTGCAGGTAATCTCGCTCAGTACATTGCTGCCGCCGGAACCAACGGCGGCGACTGTGAAAGTCAGATTCAACTGGCTGGGAACGATGCCCACCGCAGCTCGCTCAATGACCTGGATTGCGTCGCCCAGTGTGGCTCCGGGCAAACGATTGGTGAGAGGGTCCGGGTTTGTCGGATCGACGTAGCGGTCTCCATGCACAATCGCCCAGCGCGTCCCGTCGCGGACCGCCTCGGAAAGCGTGTGGTAGATCCACAAGCCCCGCGCCATGTCAAAGATCGAGATCAGGAGGAAGATGACAAAAATGGCGCACAGAGCAAACTCCACATTGGCGTTGCCCGCCCTGGCGCGATCGCTATGGAATTCCGCCCTCGGCATCTTTTTTGTCAGCTCACCATTAGCTAGCCGGCATCAGCCGCATCGTTGCCGTCCGGCTGATCGTCATCTGCCCACTCATAAACGGCAGTAGAAACAGCCGGATCGTGTTGTAGGTGACGGTCACTCGAGAAGCGGGCGTGCCCGAACTAGGCTCTGTGTACGTGGGGGGCGCGACAGTAACTGTGAGGGGCGCCGCGTTACAAGTATTGCTGCTCGTCCAGAGGCCCGTAGAAACCTGGCCGCTGCCGAGGCTGAAAACATTTTCCAGGGTGGCCATTTCCCTGAGGACAACCCGGCATGCGATCGGCTGCTGGCCGACAAACGAAGGATTCGCCGTGTACTGCGCCGCCGCCCGCGCCGCGTTGCCGGTCGTGATGAACGCGTAAATAAAAAAACCGAAGTTTGTCATCGCCAAAAACAAAAAGAAGATCATCGGGACCAGCAAACTGGCCTCGATCAGCGCCTGCCCCCGATTCTGTCTGCTCCTAATCCTCGGCACACCAATGCCTCGCCGCACCCCAGTGAAATACCTCACGCCGTCCGAGTGTGATTGATTAGTTCAATCTAATACTTACGACGTATGCCTTTCAATAGAGTCAAAGCTCTATTGGTACTAATCGTCCTGTAGATTTTAAACAGCCTGTGGAAGGTATCTGTTAGAAAACAGGGAACAAGATTTCGGAGGATGAACCGCTAGTCCTAGAGGTATCTCCGGTATTATTTTTAATTCAGCGGGATGCCGAACAACGCTTCCACCGGCACGGGAACTCCGTCGCGAACCGCCGGCCGGAAGACGAACTGCCGTAGGCAGGCCAACACCGCGGCATCGATTTCGCTGCGCACTCCGCGAATCACGCGCAGGTTTTCCAATGCTCCCTTGTCGCTAATGTCTCCATAGACTACAACCCGGCCGTCAATCGCACCCTGGCTGGGCAACTGAAGGGTCGCCTTCCGAAGCGGATAAGGGGCCCGGATAGGGGTGGCCGCTCCAAGCTGTACGGAGTTGGACGAGGTTTGTACCACCGGTTCCCGGGAGTTGGGGACCGCGTATTGCAGGATCCATTCCCGCCGCGAGCCAGCCACCGACATATATACGGTGTATATGGGCTGGCCTGTCAGGATCCCTTGGCTCTCCGGCAGGATGTCGCGGGCGTTCTGGTTGACCACAACTACATCAAACGAGGAAGTATTCGGCGATTCGGTGCGGATTGCCACCGAATTGGATCCGAGATGAACAGCCGCAATTTCGGTTCCGGCGCCGCTGGGCTGGGATCCAGACCCCACGCCGCTCGATCCGGTTCCCGACCCCCTCCCCGAGCCTCGCCCCCCCGTTCCTGCGCCCGCGCCAACTCCCACACCCGAGCCGCTGCCCGATCCTCGCCCGTGGCCTGCGCCGACGCCCGCCGGCCCCGCGCCACTGCCTGTTCCAGATGCCCTACCCGACCCTGCGCCGGCGCCTCGGCCTGTTCCCCCGGTTCCCGGGCCGACAGCCGGTCCGCCCCGGCCGCCGGAACCCGCCCCAGCGGGTGTTCCGTTTGCCGCACCCACTCCTGAGCCGCCAGGTCCGGCGGCGGCCGCGCCGTCACCATTGGCAGCGGCTCCGCGAGAACCGGGCCCCGTGTCGGAGGATTTGGACGATCCAGCTTCGCTGCCGCCCTCGGCTTCCGCCGGAGGAAAACGATTCCCGGCTTCCGTGCTGTACGAGGGGCTGGGAGGAGCCGGCCGGTCCATAATAGCCAGCAGGTTCACCGGCTCGCCCGGCGGCAGGGCTGTAACTGGCAGTTCGGAAGGGGCCTCCAGAGTCCTCCGCGGAATCCGCACCGGCGAAGTTGTTGCGGCAAAAACGGGCAGCGCCGGGCGCTGCACCTGCGGGGCCGACGCGATTTTCAGGTCCGTCACCTTAACTTCCTGGTTGGGAAGCTCGAGCTTGGGAACTGCGTCTGGAAGAGCCTTGGGACTGCGGGGTTGGCGCTGGATGTCTCCGGGGACAAACGTCTTCAACTGCCGGACTGGCGGGCGAATCTCCCGCTGCGACCACAGGAACAGATTCGGAAGATCGACTTTGCCGGTAATCCGAATATCCGGCTTAAACTCTGGCTGGATAATGAGATCGCGATGCCTAACCGGCGCTTTCTCGGGAATGCGGAAGGCCGGCTTGGGCGGAGCGGGAGCTGGAGGCTCCGCTGCCGCGATCTCCCGCTGGGGCAGTGCCGGAGCCGGCATGTCGATTTTCAGCCGAGGCGCTCGCGGCAGCGCTGGCGAGCTTCCGCGGTCGGGGGCCGCCCCTCGGGTGCCGCCTCCCGGGCCGCTGCCCTGCCTGCCGGAAGCGGCGAACAGCAGGGGCTCGGGCAGGCTGTAACGCACAATATGAACTTCGTAAGTCCTGGGGCTATAATGCAGTTTTTGCGTTGGGCCGATAAATCGCCAGGCGAGAATTAGGAAGATCAGGTTGGCATGGATAGCCGCGGAGGCGCACAGGCTCTTTCCCGCCATGGGGCGCTCGACCAGTGAACCAGCGAACAGTTCCGCTTGCATGGACGGTATTGGTCTAACTTATCACGGTTTGGCCCGCTTGGCTCCAGGAAAATCAGGCGTTCTGCTGAGGTGTGCTTAAGTCGCAAAACCGATGGCACTTAATGCAAAGCTCGGATTTGCCGATGGAAGTCTTGTCCGTAGTCTGGAAGGGTAGGCAATACGGCCATCGCGGAGCGGAACGAATGGGAGCACTTTCACTGTTCATCTACTTGCAGATCCTGGACCTTCTGACGACGATCCTGTTTCTGAAAATGGGCCTGTTCGAGGCGAGCTGGGTCGTCGCGGCCCTCATCCGCTGGAGTCCCATTTTGGGCGTGCTGGCGGCCAAACTGGGCACAATCATTTTGGGCTTCATTGCGGTCCGCTATCACAAGGACCGGGTGATGCGCTTGGCGAACGTCGGCTATTGCGGCGTGATCGCCTGGAATCTGATCTGCATGATCCTGGCGAAACAGCCCGCCTGAGCTCGGGGTAAAAGCAGCCAGGAGTCCCGAAGAACCGGTGTCTAAAACGTAACGCCGATTCCACCGGTGACCACAAAGTTGTGGAACTGGCCCGACAGCTTGACGCCCGGCACAGCGGTAAAGCTCTTGGGGATGCCTGTCGCGTAGTCCCGGAAATCGAAGCGCACCAGAGCTCCCCGGTACACCTTAACCTTCACCCCGCCTCCCGCTGAAACCATAAACTTCGTGTCATTCTCGTGCGAGAACACGACCAGGTCGCTCAGCGGCCGGAAAGCCTGCTCCTGGCCCGTGGCTTGGTAGACCTTGAGCCCCGGCCCGCCGGCGATAAAAGGACGGATGCGGGCGTCGCGGCGGGTAAAGTAGAAGAGCGCGTCGTAATGGAATGCGTGCGACTGGGCGGAAAAGCTGGCGCTTCCGGTCTCACCGACCCCCGCCCGCAGCCGCATGTTGTTCGTCTGGAACAAGTAATGGAATTCGCCGCCCCAGTGCTGGCCCCCCAACTGTCCCAGCACGACGCCCACGGCGACGCCGTTGAAGAAACCTACATTTGCCTTACGCAGTGGATCTGTGGCGCTGGCGCTGACGTCATGATAGAGACTGCCGCCCGCCATTCCGCTGACCTCCCACCGATCATCCGGACCGCCCATCTTCCAGGCGCCTGAGCTCTGCGCCTGAAGGACTCCCGCCGCGCCGCAAAGCAGAACCAGAACCGGAACAAAGCGCATTCGATTTCTCTCCTGAAAAATAGCTACTGCTCCATCTCCGGCTGCACTCGCACCAGAAAGGTCTGCGTGCTGACTCCGCCGGACGTGATTTGCAACGGCACCTGAAAACCGAGCGGTGCGTTCAGGGGAACTTTTACGTTTAACTGATTCAGCCCGACGAAACCGGGCGCGAGACCCGAGAAGAGAACCTCCGCCTGAACGCCGCCAATGGTGACCGTGGGGGTCAGCGTGGTGTTGAAGAGGGCGCCGATCGGCGCCGCCTGGCCTGAGCCCAGAGTGGGGGAGACGTTGCCGAAGCCGGTCCCGAACATGATCAGAATGTCGCCGCGATGAGCGGGATTCGAGGGCGTGACCGGCTGCTGGTTGAAGGCCCGTAAAATGATCGGGATCGGAGTGGAGGCTTGGCCGCCGAAATCCGAACTGAACAGCCCCGGCGCCGCCGCCGAAACCTGGAAATTGAACGGATCGCTGACTCCGCCGGGTGTGTGGATCACCATGCTCGCCGCGCCGTTTACTTCGAAGGGCAACTGGCCGTTGATCTGGCCCGCCGAAAGGTACAGCAGCGGGATCGGCAGGTTGTTTACGGTAATGCAGGCGTCCGCGAGGAACGTGGGCAGGGGCACGCTGCCGGCGGTGGTGGTGAGCGGCGCGAGATTGTTGCCGAAGACCGAAATCAGCGAACCCGGCGCGACCGGGCCGGAGAATGTGGCCGAGCTGGTGACCGAGCTGATCGCCGGCGGCGGAAGAAAGGCGTCGAAACTGCCGGGAACCACTTCAAATCCGGAGGAAGAGAGTGTAATGAACTTGCTGCCGTCGCTGGCCCCGGCCAGACTCCGGCGCAGCGGCTGATCGTCCAGGAACTGCAACGGCGCTTCGGCCAGCTTGACCGGGTGCACTGATTGCAAGGTAGTAGGATCGACCCGCGTGATCAAGCCGGGGCCGCCGCCCGTCGCCGGGCCGAGCGTGCGCACAATACCGCCGCCAACGAACACGAAGCCGTTTTGCAGATTGGGAGCGTCATTAAAAAGCGTCAATGGCGCGAGCGAAGGCCCCAGCAGGACGGCGCCCGCATTATAAAGGCCCGTATCGCTCGCCGCCGCGTCGCCTTTTAACGGAGCGCTGGAAATGGCGCGGGCGAGTATAAAACTGTCGCTCTGGGCGTCATAAATTTTCGCGATCCCGCCCGTCGCCGTGCTGCCTTGCGCCGGCACATCTTCGGCGATCAGGATCCGCGAGCCGCTGGGGGTGGCCGTCAGCAGAGACTTGGGAGACAGATTGTTCGTGAAGATGCCCATTGTAGCGAGCTCCCGCGCGACGCCCGCTGTAAGGTCCACGCGATTCATCCGCCCCTCGGTAACGACAACCTGCACCGGCTGGTTGCTTGAATTCGTCACCGTCTCCTGCCGATCGATCGCGGTGGTCACCAATATGGCATTGGTCGAAACGGCAATCGAGCGCGGGTAGGCTCTGCAAGGACAATAAATAAAACCCATGGGCTGCAACGTGTTCAAATCGATCTTGGAAATCGTCTGGCTCTGCGCATTCGTGACCAGAAGAGTTTTCTGGTCGGGAGCGATTGCCATGTGCAGAGGGAAATAGCCGGTGCGAACCGTTGCCTTCAGCGAAAAGTCGTTGAGATCGAAGACCAGAAGCTGGTTCCGTGAGGAATCGAGGATGTAGAAACGCTGTCTGAGCTCGTCGATGAGCAGATCACGCAGCGTGCCGCCTTGCACAAAGATGGTCCCTCGTTGATCGGTGTCCTGAAGGTTGGCAAGAACCCTCACCGAGCCGGGAATGTTGACTGCGCCGTTGCTCGAAACGTTGATGAGGCCCAGCGTGGTGCCTTTCACGTTGAACAGTTGATTCGGATCGAAGGTGGCCGTGATGTGGGCTGGCGTCGTCCCGCTGGTCTGGGATAGGCTCAAGCCCGGCATGTTGGTCGAAAGCGTGAAATCCACGCTGCCGGGTCCCTGGTTGACGACATCGAAAGTCGCTGTTGCGGTCAGCTTGTTACAAACGTTGAAGCGGAAAACGATCGTGTCGCTGCTGGCCGTCAACCGGGGCGCCGAGTTCAGACTGCCGATTGGAATGACCGTCAGGCCTTTTTGCGACAGCGCATAGAGCTTCGCGCCAGCCGAATCGGATACCATTTTCCCGGACAGTTGATCCGGGAGGAGGATGCGGTCCCGTATGGTCAAATTGTCGGAGTCGAGCACATACAGAAACGGCGCTGCCGAAAGCGAACTCGAATCGAAGAAGCTTGCATAGATCGTGGAACTGTCCCGGCTGAATTCACTAGCCCCAATCACCGCGTTTGGCGGAGGCGACGGCGCCGTAGGATTTGCCGGCGCCACCTTGATAGGCAGCACGCCCGAAGGAACGAAATCAGCGAGGATTCGCATTTGCCGGTCAAAAAGCGTTCCTCCGCCGAACAGGAGGCTCCCATTGGGGGCTACCGAAGCGAACGTCGTGGGCGCAACCACGGGCGTTGTGCAGCCGATCGAGACGAACTTCTGATCGGGAACGGAGAAATAAAACGCGTAAGTCAGGTTTGTAGTCTGGCTGATGATGAAGAGCGTGTTCCGATCCGCAGAGGCAGCCATCCGGGCGTTCACAATTTCCGCCGGGGTGGCAGGCTCCGGCGTCGGGGTGCCGCCGATGATATTCAGATTTTGCAGGAGAACGGTAATTTGGCCGGTCGCCGGGTCGAACTTCAGCACCTCGCCGCTTGTCACGATGATAGCGGTTCCATCCGAGGCGAAGGCCGCGGCGCGGGGGAGATTGGGAATGTTGGTTTGCGGCGGGGGCAGATCCGGCAGAGCCGTGGTTTGCACCGACCGGTTGTCGAGATTCAGCAAAAACAACGACGGCGAACCAAAGTTCAGAATGAGCAGGTTTCGGTTGTCCGGCGAGAGCGCGATGGCCGACGGATTGATGCCGAGTTGGATGGGCTGCTGCAAAGAGTTCGTGGCAGTGGAGAAGACCTCGATGCGGCTGGCCGTAAAGTTCGCCAGGTACAGAACCGACCGGCTTTCATCCAACGCGAGATCGCTGAACTCACCGAGCAAGGGATACGTCGCGCCGAACGGCGCTGCCGCCGCTCCCCCGGCGGCTGCCAACAGTAAGAGAACCAAGCGTACTCTATTCATGACCCATTTCCTCGAGTCGGCGGACTGCCCGCGTAGCACTCCCATGGAGACCTGTGCGCCCGCTGCCGCGCCCCTTTTTCCCGAGCCGGGCGCCCCCGTAGGCGATCATCCATGCTAAACGGAAAAGCTTTTTTTGGGAAGGGTAACCCCGGTACCGATTTTCCAAATAGGAACTCCGAGTAGGCGGAGAACCGCGGCCCGGCGATGGCTTCTCCAGCCGCGGAATCAGTAACTCCCGGTTCGCGCTGAAATCACGCGGCCGTCCTGAACCTGAACGTAAGTCGCCGTGTCGCCTTGAAAGTAAACGAAAGTCTCCACGAACCGGTTGTCGCTCATGGACGTCGTGATCATCGCGGGCTGCCCGAAATCAGCGAGCAGCCGGAACCTCTCGGTACCCACAGGAATTTCGGAAGCTTCCGGAAACCGGCTGGGAGGCTGTTCCACCTTAGGGGCTGGCGGCGGTTCCGAAGGGGCCGGCGGGGCATTCGCCACGGCTGCGGCGCCGGTTTCTGGCGGCGCCGGCGTCTCCGGCTCTGTTTTTTTCTGAGCTGTGCGCACCGGCCTGGCGGCTTTCTTGGGATGCAGCGTCTCTTCGGTGATGGGAGCGGGCGGCGGACCTTCGGGCGCCTTGGGCCACAGCGAATCTACCTTCCGGCCTGCTCTCTCCACCACCTCGCCAAAGGTTGCGCCTCCTCCGGCTGTCCCCAGCCACAGCCAATATGCCCCAATTACGCCGATCAACATCAGGCAGAGAAAGACCGCTGGACTGAAGCTCTTCATGAACCGCCGGACCGGAGGCCAGAATTCTAAAAGCTGATGCTAGAACGAAAACGCACGCTTGTGAAGGGTAATTGGAGTACTAATTTTCTAAAGCGTGGCGCAAAGGAAGCCCGAGAAGCTGAAAAACGCCATACGTTCACGGTCTTGCAGTCAGGCCCGGGCGCTCCGCCGTCGCTTCTCAGCACGCGCAGGACGGTACAACTGGTACCTCGAGATGTACCGGGCGACCGCGGGCGGCACGAGACCCTTGATGCTCTGGCCAGTTTGCAGCCGATGCCGAATCTCCGACGAGGAAATGGGCGAGTTCACAGACCGCAGCCAGTGCACACGCGCGCCGGGCGGCACGGCGCTCTCATCCAGCGCAAAACCGGGCCGGTTCACAACGATAAATTCCACGTCTTGCACGATCAGCCGCCAGCGATACCAGGTTGTCAATTCGGCGAAAGCATCGGCGCCGATCAAAAAAAAGAGCCGGTCGTGCGGAGTAAGATACGCCGCCACACGGCGGATGGTCTGGATGGCGTAGCTGCGGCCCCGGTCGCGCCCCGGCGCTTCGAGCCGGGAGGGCTCAAACGCGGGGTGCTCGGCGCACGCCAAGCGTACCATCTCGTAGCGGTGCTCATAATCGGCCCCGCACCGCCCAGGTTTGTGAGGAGGCTGGCTCGCGGGAACAAAGAGAATGCGGTCCAGGAAATATTCGCGTCTGGCGGCCCGGGCCACTTCCAGATGCGCGTTGTGAACAGGATCGAAGGTGCCGCCGAAAATCGCGAGATTCACGCGGTTGCCGTTTGTTGTAAGCGCGCCTCCCGCACTCGTTCCGCCATATGGAACTTCAGTTGATCGAGACCCGCTCCGGTGATCGCCGAAAGGGCAAAAAAGGGCAGATCGCGATCCAGACAGAAAGCTCTTAGCTTCTCGATGCGCTCGGGATGCTGCGCCGCGTCAATCTTGGATGCTACAACGAGTACGGGCTTCTCGGCAAGTTGCGGATTGAAACTTGCCAATTCGCCCGCAATCACACGAAAATCATCGACCGGATCCCGCTCGCTGGCCTCGCTGACGTCGATCAGGTGGACTAGCAGCCGGGTTCGCTCGATGTGGCGAAGAAACCGGGTCCCCAGACCCTGGCCGAGATGGGCACCGCCAATCAGGCCCGGTATATCGGCCACCACAAAGCTGTCATATTCCCCCAAGGAGACCACACCCAGGTTCGGCTCGAGCGTGGTGAAGGGGTAGTCGGCGATTTTCGGCCGCGCCGCCGAGATTCGGGAGATCAATGTGGACTTGCCGACATTGGGGAAGCCGACCAAACCGACGTCGGCCAGCAACTTCAGCTCGAGCCGCAGGCGGCGCTCCTCCCCGGGACAGCCGGCTTCGGATTCCCGCGGGGCCTGATGGGTGGGTGTCGCGAAACGGGCGTTCCCCCGGCCGCCCCGTCCTCCCCTGGCGATCACTACGGATTCGTCGGGCTGAGAAAAATCATGCAGCAGCTCGTTTGTTTCGGCGTCGTAGACCAGCGTACCAACCGGCACCCGGAGTACCAGATCCTGGCCGTCGCGGCCGGTGCGATTGCTGCCTTCCCCGTGGCGGCCGCGCTCCGCCCGGTGCTCGGGATTGAAGCGGAAGTGGATCAGCGTGTTGTGGCGCTCACTGGCTTGCAGGATAACATCCCCGCCTTTGCCGCCGTCTCCGCCGCTGGGGCCGCCGCGCGGAACGTACTTTTCCCGGCGGAAAGCCAGACAGCCGTTGCCGCCGTCGCCGGCTTTAACAAAGATTGTCGCCTCATCGATGAACACAGCAAGACAAAAATAAAGGCGGAAGATCGTTGCCGGACTGAAGCCACCTATCAGGTGGGTCTCCGCTCCGTTCGGGTGGAGTGCCGCCCGGCGTCTTCCGCCTAACCTTTTTCACTACTTATTATGACTCCGGCAGTAGCGAAGTCAAGACCGAAACGGTATCAGTTATCCACCAGCTCGGCCCGGTTCTGCGCCGTTAACCTCGCGCACATGGACGAATTTTCCTTGCCGCCCGCGATCGGCAAACTCCACGATTCCGGTGATCTTGGCGAAGAGCGTATCATCTTTGCCACGGCCCACGTTCTGGCCGGGACGAATGGGCGTCCCCCGCTGGCGGACCAGGATTGACCCGCCGGTCACCAACTGGCCCCCAAAGCGCTTGACGCCGAGCCTCTGGGATTGGGAATCCCGGCCGTTGCGTGAACTGCCTAAGCCTTTTTTATGCGCCATTACAGTACGACCTCATTGATTCGCACCTGGGTGTAGTTCTGGCGATGCCCGATCTTCCGCTTATACTGCTTTTTCCTCTTGAATTTGAAGACAGTAATTTTATCGGCCCGCCCATGCGCGGTGATGGCCCCGGTGACCCGGGCTGCCCGCACCTCGCCCCCGGCGAGCACTTGGCCGTCGTCCTTGCAGACGGCGAGTACGCGCGAGAATTCCACAGAAGAATTCAACTCTCCGGGAAGCGTTTCCACTCGAATCTGGTCCCCAGGACTGACCCGGTACTGCTTGCCGCCCGTTTCGATAATGGCAAACATCTCCACGCTCCTGTACGTGTCACACAATTTCTTATAATAGCAAGGCCGGACTGGTCGTGTCATGGATGGCTGCCGCGGCGGATGCCGGCGGATGCTTCCCGCTGCTCGGGGCGCAGCGACGGCGGACTGCGCCTGGCAGCTTTCGATCACTGCAACAGCAGATCAGAACCATGAGCGGCGCCATTCAAACTCTCGGGCAATTGTTTCTGGCGAGCGTGGCCCATGACAAGTCCGATTACATCCTGTTCCGCCGCGAGGGAGAATTCCGGCCCATTTCCGCTAAAGAGTTCTTGCGGCGCGTGGTGCGGCTGCATCTGGGACTGCGGAATCTGGGGATTGCGCCGGGCGACCGGTGCGGCTTGCTCTCCGAAAATCGCTGGGAGTGGGCGGCCGCCGACTTCGCCATGATGACCGCCGGAGTAGTCAGCGTCCCTCTTTATCCGTCATTGCCTCCGGAGCAGCTTTGTTACATGCTGGAGAACTCCGAGGCGCGCGCAATCTTCGTCTCAAACGAAGCGCAGTGGGGCAAGATCGAGGCCATTCGGAGAAAGCTGCCGGCGCTCGACAGCATCATCCGCATGGACAACCAGCCCGGCGGGCCGGGCAGCCGCGTTTTCCCTTTTGGCCAGTTCATCAGTTCAGGGCCGCTCACGGCTGAAGAGCGGAAGAAATTTGAAAATGCGATCGCGTCCGTGCAGCCCGAAGATCTTGCCAGTATTATTTATACCTCGGGCACGACGGGAACGCCGAAAGGAGTCATGCTTACCCACCGCAACCTGGTGAGCAACGTACTGGACGCCGAGCCGGATCTTGGCCCCCGGGATGTGGCGCTTTCGTTTCTGCCTCTTTGTCATATCTACCAGCGCATGGTCGATTACGCCTGTTATCTGCACGGAGTCACGGTGGCGCATGTCGATCCGATCGCCGAAGTGCCCGAAGCGCTGGAAAAAGTGCGGCCGACCGTGCTGAGCGCCGTGCCTCGCTTTTACGAGAAGCTTTATCGCCGCATCAAGGAAGCGGCGGATGCAGCGCCCGCACCCCGGCGCCGGCTGTTCCACTGGGCAGTGGAGACCGGCTTTGAATCAGTTTCCTACCGGCTGGAGGGCCGGCCCATGCCGCTGGGCTTGCGCTTGCGATTCGCACTGGCCGACCGGCTGGTGTTTTCCAAGATACGCCGGCGGCTGGGGGGCCGCGTTCGCCTATTGACCTCGGGCGGAGCGGCGCTGGCGCGCGAAATCGCCGAATTCTTTTATGCCGTCAACCTGCCCATACTGGAAGGCTACGGCCTTACAGAGACATCCCCCTTGATCGCCGCCAGCCGTCTCGAGCGAATGCGCTTCGGCACCGTCGGGAAGCCGATTCGCAATGTTGAGGTGCGGATCGCCGAAGACGGGGAAATCCTCGTGCGCGGCCCTAACGTGATGCGCGGGTACTACAAACTGGACCAGGAGACAGCCGAAGCAATGGCCGGCGGGTGGTTTCACACCGGGGACATCGGCTCCCTCGATGCAGATGGTTTCCTCACCGTAATCGATCGCAAAAAGGACCTTCTGAAGACTTCCGGCGGCAAGTATATCGCCCCGCAGCCCATAGAAAACCGGCTGCGCAACCAGCCCTACATCGCCGACGCCGTGGTCATTGCCGACAACCGGCGCTTCCCCAGCGCTCTCATCGTGCCCGATTTTGACCGCCTCGCGCAATACGCCGGCGAGCATGGCATTGCTTATCATTCCCCTTCCGATCTTGCAAGAAGCCCGAAAATCATCGCTCTTCTCGAACAACAGGTGGCCGAGGCTTGCGCCAGCCTGGCGCATTTCGAGCAAATCAAGAAAATCGCCGTTCTCGATCATGAATTTTCATTGGCCGCCGGAGAGATGACGCCAACGATGAAAGTGCGCCGCCGGGAGGTGGAACGCCGGTACAAGGACGAAATCGAAAGGCTCTACGAAGAGGCCCCGGTGCCTTGAGCAGGCTGCCGGTTCCCCGTTTGCCGTACCTCCCGATATGCGGGATTGCCGGCGCGGGTCGCCTTTAGAAAAACGCGCATCCGGCGGGCCAAAACAGCCGCTGTCCAAAAGAATCCAGGCCGTGCATCGGACGGCAACAAGCGGCGGTTAATCCTTCACATTGCCGCAACTCGGGCCAAGCCACTTGGCGGTGAAGTTGACACTCGTTTTCATGGCGTTGCCGCCGCCAGCCGCGTTCATTTGTATTGAACCCTTCACATTCTCGGAGCTGAGCGCCTCGATGTGCATATCACCGCTGCCCTTCATGCCCTCGCCGGCGCATTCGAAGTGGACCTCCTCTTTGGTCCGCGTGGAAGTCACAATGGTGGCTTTGCAGTTCGTGTCGTTGCTTTGACCGAAAGTAAGAGCCTTATCCAGCTTTTCTTTGGTCAGGCAGCTCTTTCGAGTTTCGGTCCTGGGGCCGCGCGACGCGTTCGCCTTGGCGGCGGCCTCGAGCTTAGCCCGCTGCTCGGGCGTAAGCCGGGCCAGCACCTCGGGAGGGATCGGGGGCAACCCGCTCGATTGTCTTACCGTCGTGCTCTCCCAGAGGCCCAGCTTCACATCCAGCGGCTGGATCTTCTCAGCCGCAAGGCCTGCCCCGGCGGATGCGATGACCAGCATCCACAAAGCAAAGACCGGACCGCCCATTCTCAGGTCCATTTGCACTCGCACTAGAACCTCCTCGCACTCCGAACGGCCCGGGCGCTTGGGCCGCCGAAGTTCTTAACAGAATGCCAACAATGCCGCCGGTTTGCAATCTGTCCGGAGGCGTAACAACGAATAGGCGCCTTCCGCCGAGCGGCCTTTTTCGCAGCGAAACCGGGTTGAACCGCTACCATCTTGGCAGCCGGGACGATCCTTCTTCCGCCCCAGGCGTATCGGGCGTTTCGCCCGGGGTGCGGGCGGAGGAGTTTTAAAAGCTGAATTGCCGGCCCGCTTCGATCTTAAAACTAGGCGCTTGCATTCGCGACGGGCGGGCGTATACTTTGACTCACCGGGAGCCCGGCAATGGAATCCCGGCTAAAAGTCTCGCTGATCCTTCTCATGCCTCTAACGGCTGTGATGGACCAAGGCGACAAGGAGAGTCCCCGATGAAGAGAACAGCAATTTGCTCGTTTGTAGCCGCTTTGTTGTTAGGCGTTCCTGCGGCCGCCCAGTGGGGATCGATGGTTCCCCGCCCCCAGGGCAAGCTGTACAACTCCGCCAAGCAAAAGCTTTTGGATGGCAAACAGATTTTCAGTTACACCATCTCCCGCCTCGATCCGGACCTGTATTGCCAGGCTGCCGCCCACTTCGATTTCATCTTCTTCGACATGCAGCACAGCACGATGTCATGGGCGGATATCGAGAAAATGATCGCCGCCTGTCCCGGCGTCGGCGCGCCGATGATCCGCTTGCCCGATGAGTTCGAGAGCACGATCCAGCATGCGACAGATATCGGCGCAATCGGCGTAATCGAGCCGACAGTGGATACGGTCGAAAAAGCGGAAGCGGTGGCCAAGTTCGCCAAGTATCCGCCGGAAGGCCGGCGCAGCCTGGGTGGAGGCCAGGCTCCGAGGATTTGGGGCGCCTTCGGCAACTACCGCCAGACGATCAACGACAACATGCTGGTGGTGGTGATGATCGAGACTCCGGTCGGCGTGGCCAACGCTTACGACATCGCCCGGGTTCGCGGAGTGGACGTGGTCCTGGTGGCGAACACGGACTTAGGCAACTTTTCCGGATATGCGCCGGACTCGCCCGAATACCAGGACCTAGTGAAGAAGATTCATGACGCTACGTTCAAAGCCGGCAAGTTCCTCGGGGCCACCAATGCGTCTTACGCGAAAGGGCGGCCGGATAGCGCGGACTTTCGCATGCTCCAGGGGGGGCCTTCCTTTGACGGATGGCAGCCGCCAGCTCGCGCCCGCCGCGGCGGTCAAGGCGCTGGAGCGCAGAGCGGCAGCGCTACGACACGATGAGTGTTCTCTTTCGCCGGGAGAAGCCGAGTTGGAGACACACTGACGATTGTGCAAGCGTTGCCCGCCCGGCGGCTGATTGCTTCCCGTGATTCCAGGGCGTCAACTAACGCAGGTCCGCGCGCGGATCTGTGCGACTTCTGCCGGGGCCCGAGTCCAAAGCTCGCAGGGCCGGGCCTCGGCTTCCCCAAGATTACAATTCCTGCCGATTTTGCCGGCGGCCAAGCCGACTCCGAGACCGCCGAACCACTGCACCCGGCGGCCGCGGATCACGTATAATCCATAGACACCCTACGTCAGGTCGTATTGGCCTGCGTAGCTTCGGAGGCCTCTATGCGGCGAGTCTTGCAGTCCTGTTTTCTTGTCGTGGCGCTGCTGGCGGTAGAGATCCCTGACGCCCGGGCCCAAAACCTCACCCAGGCTCAATTGAACCTCAAGGCAAAGGCCCAGAATGTACTGGAGATATCGTATGAACTGGTGCCCAACTTTTTGAAGCTCCCGCAGGATCTCTATTTCGGCGAGAGCATCGGCGTGGCGACCAACTCCAAAGGGCACGTCTTCGTTTACGACCGGGGCCACGAGACCCGCCTCTTTGAATTTGATCAAAACGGGAATTTTGTCCGCTTCATCGGCGAAGGGTTGTACGGCTTCGCTTTCGCCCACGTGGTGCGGGTCGATTCGCAGGACAACATCTGGGCGGTTGATGAAGGTACGAACATGGTGATCAAGTTCAACCCGCAGGGCCGTGTGGACATGCTGCTGGGCCGGAGGCCCGAAGCCCATGGGCTGCAAGCCTCGCCTCCTCCGGGAACCCCGGAACCGCCGGCGCGGCCGTATGTCTTCAACCGGCCCACGGACGTCACCTGGGACCCGGCGGGCAACATCTATGTTTCCGACGGTTATGGCAACGCGCGAGTCGTCAAGTACGACAAAAACGGCCGATTCATCAAATCCGTGGGCACGTTGGGCACACAGCCCTATCAGTTCAACACGCCGCACTCGATCGCGGCGGACGCCAAGGGCAACGTCTACGTAGCGGACCGCGGCAACCGGCGCATCCAGGTTTTCGACAGCGACCTGGTTCTTAGAGCCATCTATGACCAGGTGGGAACGCCTTGGGCGGTCTGCATCACGCCCGGGCCCCATCAGTATCTGTACAGCTCCAATTCAAATCCCAACAACAGCAGTCCCGAGATATCCGCCGTCACCGGCGAGATCTACAAAATGGAGTTGGATGGCACGATCCTGGGCAAATTCGGAAAGCCGGGTAAGCTGCCGGGTGAGTTCAGCACCGTGCACGAAATTGATTGCCGGAACGAAAACGAAATCACCGTAGCCGAGATCACCGGCTGGCGGGTGCAAAGATTCAAGCTCTACCCCAAAACGCCGGCTTCGCGGTAGGGCCAGGGCGAGACGCCGGATCCCATCGGGCGTTCCCTTTATCAGGAGGTTTGCATGAGGCGCGATTCGAAGATTCTTCTGGCAACGGCGGCGCTGTTTTTTACCGTCTCGCTGTCTGCTCAGCTTTCGATCCCTGAAATTCCCTACGATTCGACCCCGAACCTGCTGAAGCTGCCAGAGCACATTTATCTCGGGGAAGCGGTGGGCGTGGCGACCAATTCCAAGGGAAATATTTTCGTGTATACCCGGACGGGCGGCTCCTACGTGACTATGGGAACCTCGCGGGCGTTTGCGAACGGGGGATCTCGGCTATTCGAATTCGACCGAAATGGAAAATTCATCCGCGAAATCGGCCACGGGCTTTACGGATTTGTGTTTGCGCATGCCGTGCGAGTCGACCCGCAAGACAACATCTGGGTTGTGGATGAAGGGTCGAATATGGTCATCAAATTCAACCCGGAGGGCCGAGTGGTGATGACTATGGGGAGAAAGGCGGAGGAGCTGCGCGTTCCTTCCGGCCCCACCGCTCCGCCGGCGCAGGCGGCAGCGAATCGGCCGGCGGCAGCGGCTGCCTCTGCGCCTCCGGTGGGGGCAGGTGCTCAGACCGACGTGTTCAACCGGCCGACCGACGTGGCTTGGGACGCCGCCGGCAACATTTTTGTCTCCGATGGCTACGGTAACTCCCGTGTGGCCAAGTTTGATAAAAACGGCCGTTTCCTCAAATCCTGGGGATCGAGAGGAACGGCGCCCGGGCAGTTCAATACTCCCCACACCATCGCCACCGATGCGCAGGGCAATGTTTACGTCGGCGACCGCGGAAACCGGCGCATCCAGGTCTTCGACAACAACGGCGAGTTCAAGAAGCTGTATCTCCATGTGGGCGCTCCCTGGGCGGTTTGCATTTCGCCCGGCGCGCACCAGTATCTGTTCAGTTCCAACTCCAACGGCACCGAGGACATGGAAAACGGCGAAATTTACAAAATGGAGTTGGATGGCAGAATCCTCGGCAAGTTCGGCAGAGCCGGCAAGCTACTGAAGGAATTCGGCTCCGTTCATGAAATTGATTGCCGCAATCCGAATGAACTGTATGTCGGCGAAATCACGAACTGGAGAGTGCAGCGGCTCACTCTGCACCCGGCTGCGGCGAATTGAAGTTTGGCGGGGACGAGCCGCCGCCGTCAGATGCCGTACCGGCTCCAGGCGCTGCGGATAGCGCCGGCGAGCGGAGCCTCCTGTTCCGGCAAAACCGTCCGTAAATCCAGAATAATGCGTTCCTTTTCCAGCCGCGCTACGACCGGTATGCCGCCCGTCCGCAGAAGCCGCTCACAAGCCGCCGCCGACGCGCCGTCCGGAGGCCGCAGCGAAATCAACGTAGTCGGCAGTTCCATAGCCGGGGTCGAACCGCCGCCGATGACGGAGCTGCCGGGATGGAGCTGCGCTTCTATGCCGGGCAGCGCCGCGACCAGTTTTTCGGCGCGTTCGCGAATCTGATCGGCCTTTTGATCGAGCATCGCGAAAATAGGGATGCCGGCGTGGTCTTCGAGCAGATAATCGCGCAGGGTGGCTGAGAGCGCCGCATAGATCAGCTTGTCAACCCGCAGCGCCCGAAACAGCGGATTGCGCCGAAGGCGTCCGATCCACTCTTTTTTGCCCGCCAGGATGCCCGCCTGCGGACCTCCCAACAGCTTATCTCCGCTGAAGGTGACTACGTCAATTCCGGCGGCGATGCTTTCGCCCACGGTCGGCTCGTGTTCCAAGCCGTAGCTTTTCAGGTCGACGAGGCAGCCGCTGCCCAGGTCCTCGACAACGGGAATCCCAGCCTGGCTGCCGGCATCGACCAGCTCTTTTAACGAAGGGCGATCGGTGAAGCCGACGATCCGGAAGTTGCTGTGATGAACCCGCAGGATAGCGCGTGTTTCGCCGGTGATTGCAGCGCGATAGTCCTCGATGCGCGTGCGGTTTGTGGTCCCCACCTCCCGGAGCCGGGCGCCGCTGCGGGCCAGGATGTCGGGAATGCGGAAGCCCTCGCCGATTTCGATCAGCTCGCCCCGAGAAACGATCACCTCTCCGCCCGAGGCCAGTTCGTGCAGGGCTAAAAAAATCGCCGCGGCATTGTTGTTAACCACGATGGCGGGCGCCCCTAGCAGACGCTCGAGGAGCGCCGCGGCGTGCACATCGCGCCGGCCGCGCGCCCCGTTCGCCAAATCATACTCGAGATTGTTGTATGCCCCGGCTGTCCCGGCGATGGCGTGAAGCGCTGCGGCCGAAAGCGGAGCGCGGCCGAGATTGGTGTGCAGGACGACGCCCGTGGCATTGATTACGGGGCGGAGCGAGGGAGAGATCAGGGCATCCAGGCGCTGCCGCACCCGCTCGGGGAGCTGCGGCAACTGATTCTCCACCTCTCTCCGGCGGCCGTCCACCAGCTTGCCGCGGAGTGCCGCGAGCACCTCCCGGACGGCTTCCACGACCATGTGGCGCGGAAATCTTGCCTTCAGGCGCGCAATGGCCTCCTGTTGCAAAACCTCGTCAACCGACGGCAGAATCCGGAAATCGTTTTCAGCAGATGCGGACGGCACGCCACGATTTTAGCAGCGGCCGTGCCGTTGCAGGTAAGACCGCAACACAGGGCCGGCTGCCCGGCGCGAAGAATCGGATCGTTGAAAAAAACCCGTCCCCACAGGCAAAAAAAGACCCGGCTCAGCGTCTGCCCCAAAGCTCGACTTTCAGCCCACCCCGAATCCAGCGGCCCGGCTGCGCAAGCCCGGGAAACGATTCGTAATACGCATTCGCCAGGTTGGTGATTTGCAGGAAAGGCTGGAAACGGTTTGCTTGCCCGGCCAGGGCAACATCCCATAAGGCGACCGTGGGTTGCCAGCTTCGATCGAAAGCGCCCACGCGGGTGCGCACCACGACATAACGCCCCACTGGCGCGGCCGCGGTGAAAGCAACTGAATTGCGGGGAAAATTGAAGATGTAGAGCGACGCCACGCCGGGAGTGATTTCGCGGGAAGCCCGAATGATAGTATAGCTGATGCCGACATCCGCGCTCCGTCCTCTGACAGCGACCCGGTCGCGCACGCCGATCTCGCCGCCGTGAAAATTGAGCCGCTCGAAGTTCATGGCCTGCCAGACCGACGCTCCGGCGGACCGGACGAAATCGATCGTGTTGCGCTCGCGCCGCTCAAACCAGGTCGCGGAGATGTTCGTTCCCCCGCGGCTCCACCAATCGAGGCCGGCTTCGTAGCTCCAGGCGCTTTCCGGCCGCAGATTCGGGTTTCCAATATTTGCCGGGTCGTGGTAATACAATTCGGTATAGGTCGGCACGCGGAAGGTGCGGCTGAGGCTGGCCCGGGCCTTCCACCCTTTTCCGAGCCGGACCCCGGCCGCCAGAGTGGGGCTGGCGACGGCGCTCCATTTCCGGTAGACCTCTTCGCGCAAGCCGGCGCTCAGGCTCAAACGCGGACCAGGCCGCGCTTGCAGCACAAAGAATCCCGAAGCCCTTTCGCGCCGGTGATCGCTCAGGTTCGTGCTTTCGATCGCCTCGGAAAGGCCGTCCGCACCCGCGCTGAGATCCACTTGGCCGGAGAAGGCATGATGGAAAGCGTAGGACCCATACCAGGTTCCGCTGGTGTGAAGATTCTGGAAGATCCCCGGCTGATCGCGGTAGAGGACGTAGTGATCGGTGTGCCGGCGATAGGAAAACTGCACGCGGTGTTCTCCCACTGTTTGGCTGAGGGCCACGAGCTTGGTCCCGGTCTCTTCCCAGGACGGGAAGCTTCCGTAAAATCCGTTGGCGCCAAAGGGCCGGTCATTGTAAGCAAACAGCAGACTGGTCGAGCCAAAGGACTCGTCGAAAAACGATTGGCTCGCCAAAGCCAGGTTGCGGAAATCGCGGCCCGGCCGAAAACCGGTCGAAAAATCGCGCGCCACGCCGGTTTGCTGGCTCCACTTCCCGAACCGGAAGCCGGCCGAGAGCGCCTCCCGATTCCAGCCGAAATCTCCAATTCCCGAGGACACGCTCAGTTCCGCCGCTTCGGGCCGGCGCGTGATTACGTTCACCGCTCCGCCGACCGCGTCTGACCCGTACAGCGTCGAACCGCTGCCGTGCAGCACTTCCATGCGCGAAACGCTCTCCAAAGGCAACGGTAGATCCATATCGTGGTGGCCTGATTGTGCGTCGTTGACGCGCATGCCGTTGATAAGCACCAGCGTCTGGCTGAAGCTGCCGCCCCGAATCCCCACATCGGCCTGCGTCCCGTCAATGCCGCGCTCTTGCACATCGACTGTGCTGTCCGTCTTTAGCAACTGGGCGAGCGACGTTGCCGGCGCCACCGCGTTTTGGACGGGTATCACGATGATGCTGCGATCCACTTCGGCCAGTTGCGCGGGCTCGGGGATGCCGGTTACCACGACCGGAGACTCGACCCGCGATTCCAGAGCCAGCGCGATTATCTGTTCGCCGGGAGCGTTCGCAACCACGGACAGAGTTGCAAATTCGGCCTTTTCGACAGTGATCTTGTGGCGCCCTGCGGCGAGGTTGCAAATCACCGCATTGCCGGCGTCATCGGTGAGGTTTGCGCTTCCGCCGTCAACGGAAATGGCGGCCCCGGCGACCGCCAGCCCGGAAGGGTCGCGTACCGATACGCGGATGCATTCCGCCAGCGCCGCGCTCTCCAGAAATGTGCAGACCAGCAGGCACGCCGCCCGGCGCACTAACATTTTTCGAGCACCCATGAATTTGTTGGAATCCACCAGCCAGTAAAACTGCGTGATTGTACATTATGATGGAACCGTCCGCCGGCTGCCAAGCGCAGGAAGAGGAAATGGCCTGCCGCCTGCGATAGAACGCAATCCGAGTAGATCCGTTCGAGACCGTCCGACTTGGCTCGCTCTGAAAAAACATCGCACCATCCCGAGGAAAGAACGCTCAGGCAGCCCCCAAAGCCGTTGGAGCCGGCCCGCTCTGACTTATCTGCCGGAAGCCGCCTGGAGCCGTCTGGCGTAAGTCAGGTTGTGCTGGATCGAAGCCGAAGCAGGCATGAACCGCCTGGCCTGTTCGAAGTGCGGGATGGCTTCGGCGTAACGCCCCTGGTCCATGTAGAGAAGGCCCAAATCATTGTGGTGGATCGCAAGCCGCGCATCCAATTGGTGTCCTGGAAGGAGGCGCCGCACGAGCGGACCGAGAGCCACAAACGTCTTACTCACGTTTGGATCGAGCGGTGCCCAGGTCTCAGGCTGGAAGAAAAGCAGGTGCACGTGGAGTAACGCCGACAGGGCGAAAACGCCCCAGGCCGGGCCCTGCCAGCGTCGCCAATCACTCGGGCTTTTTGCGCGGCAAGCCACGCCGAGCAGCGCCAGAATCATCAGCATGGGCACAAAGTCCTGCATATACCGGCGGCTGGTCCCGACGAAGCACAGGAGGCTGAAAAACACGGCAAACGCCGAAAGTCCGGTCACGGCGGCAAACACTTTGAGCGGCACAGTACGCGCCTCGCGCGTGCGGAACAAGGGCCAGGCCCAAAAGCCGAGCAGCAAGAACGGCGAGGCCAGAAACATGGACGACATGTCTTCCGCGCGTTCCGTTTTCACCAGCGGCTGCCAGCCCTTGTGGGTGAACCAGGGGCAATCTCGCGTCACGTGAATGGGAGCGAGCACATAATGCCGGAAGTTTTCTGGCACGCGGTTCAGCGCATAAGCAGGCTTGTCGGCAGCCGCCACGGGCAGATATTTCAGCCCATACTCCCAGGGAGAATGGAACCGAGCTTGGTTGTAAGCCATCATGAGCAGCACGCCGGCCGCTGCCGGCGCCGCGAAAGCCGCCATATGCAACGCTGCAACCTTTCTTTGCCGGCCCCACTCCCGTTGCAAGACGGCCACTCCGGCGAGCAGGCCGGCCGCATACAGACCGAGCGACACTCGGGTCAGGATGGCAAGGCCAGCGCCGGCCCCCGCCAGGAATACCCAGACGGCCGATCGCCGGTCGAGATATTCGAAAAGTGCCCAAAAGGCGAAGAGGACCAGAAGCGCGGCCCAGGCGATGCTCTCGTGATAAATCGTCCCGCGCAGAGCCACAATCGCCGTGGGGGTAGCCAGAGCGAACGTGAAAAAGAACCAGCAGCAGAGCCACTTTGGCAAAGCCGGAAAGTAACGCCGCCGGAGCCCGAGCACGATTTGCAAGAAAACCAGCGATGTGAGCCATCCCGCCAGAATGCAGGCCACCCGGTCCGTAAGTTTCCAGCCCGCGAGCTTGGCAATCATGTGCAGCACCGCAGGAAACGGCCCCCATTGCAAGTAAAAGCGGCCCTCGAACGGCACCATATCCATCAAGTAGCCTTCGCTCGGGTTCCGCGCGATGTAGAGATGCCCGGCCAGGAAGGCGTCCGCTTGCATGTTGTAATAGCCCATCAAATCGCTAAAATCGAACTGGCCCCAGGTCGCGATGCACGTGTAAACGGCCAGCAAGGCGCCCGCCCAAATTAGCCTCTCGCTTCGCGATATGCTGGTTTCGCCGGTCCCGTCCGTGGAGCGCCCACATTCAGAAGAAGCATAAGAAGATTGTGCAGGCGCCGCGTCCGCATAATTCTCGACCTTACAATGCAGATTTTTTTTGGATTTTCCTCGGGAATGGCGTGACACAAGCGGCTCAAAAATTTTACCAGCTTTTCAGAGGGCATCCAGGGCCGGCCCGTGCCCGGCTGGCCCGCATCTCTGTGCGCGAGCCGGCGCTTCGGACGGCCGTGCGCCGCGGCAAGAGCGGCTGATCGTCAACGGGGCACAACTTCGTACCGGCCGTCTGGCCGGAGATCGACGATGTACTGTTGCAGCCGGTTGTTCTCGAGAACAAAGATTCCGTTCGCGGCGGCCAGATAGATTTTGGTCCCAGAGAGAGCGATATCGTGGACGATGGAAGGGACCGAATAAGCATGGACCGCGTGCGTGCTGCGATCCCACCGCAGCAACCCGCCCGGCGAGTCGCCGTATTCGCCTCGATGCATCAGCGCGAGCCAGACCGCGTCCGGTCCGACCCGCAAGGCCGAGACCGACCAGTCTCGAACTTCCGGCGGCGAGAAGATATGGAACTCACGATCGCCCGGGTCGAAGTAGCCGAAGCCTCCCACACCTACGCTGCCTTCGGCGTCGTAGAACGACTTTCCAAACCAGAGCCGGCCGTCGGCGGCGATCTCCCACGCGCCGATCGTCTCCAGGATTTCAGGGCCGCTGCCTCCGCAGAACGTGCGGTCCGCGGGGATCGCCGGAAAGGAGCGGCGCATCGCTTCCTGCCGCGCTTGGACGTACTTTTCACAGCTCGATTGCGGCAGCAGGAACGAAGCGGTGTGGCTGCCGTCGCGCTCGGTCACTGCGCGCCAGATCGTGCCCCAGGACTGCGTTGTTTCCGGCTCCAGGGCGAAGCGCTTTCCCGGACCGAAGCGCAGACCGGCCGGCGCCGTTCGCAAGTCAAGACTTCCCAAGTCTCCCGAAGGCGTCGAAGGGAGACTCAGTGGCGCTTCGGCCAATATCGGCGCGGACTCTTCTTCCGAAAGAACCACAAATGGACTCCGGCCGGCGGGCGACTCACGCGATGGCCGAATTATCAGCCACTGTTTCCTGACGGCGGCAACGAAAATCGGGACGCCCTCCTTCATAAAAATGCGGAAGACCGTGAAGGGAGTGTACTCGATTCGCCGGAGGATGCGGCGGGAACGGGCGTCGAAGAAAAACTTTATGCTGTCGAATGTTCCCCCTTTTTCTCCGGTTCGCCAGAGCACCAGCTCACCCGGAGCGATTCTCCCTACCTCCACGGCGCAGCTTTGATCGTCGTTCAGCAACAGTGTCAGCAGATGCACCTGTTCGGGATGCTCACGTTCTTGCAAGAACAGGCCCATCACATCCGTTTGATTCCACCAAAGACCGCCTCCGGTCCAACTCGGGGCCTGCACGCCGCCCCAAACCAGCAGCAAATCCTGGGCGTCCTCCACCGGATACCGCAGCAGCGTGGTGAAATGAGCGAGCCTCTGATGGCCGCCCTGCCGGAAATGCTGAATGACCGCCGGATCGTGCAGTTCGGAGGGGCGCGAACTCTGCGGCCATGCGTGCGGCCTCTGCAGGATCAGTAAGCTAAGCAGCGGGCCGAGCGCCCTTGTTATTTTCCGCGGCCGCATCGCTCTGCTTCTTATAATAGTCTGCACTATGCGCTCACTGGCACTCCTTTTTGCAGGCCTGGCGTTTTCCGCCGCGGCCCAGAGCCCGTCCGGCGAAATCCTCGTGCGATCCACGTTGGAAGGCATTCCGGCCTTGGTCCTCTCCAATGACAAGCTGGAATTAACCATTCTCACCCAGGGTGGGGCCTTCGCCAACCTCGCGCTGCGCGATGACCCCGAAAAGCTAAGCCCATATTGGAATCCGAGGCGAATGGCGCGGGAGGCCGGGCGCCGGCCGCCGACGGGCTTCGAGGCTGGGCATTTCGTCTGCGTGGATGGCTTCGGACCGGTATCCGAGCAGGAGCGGGCAGCGGGGCTGCCTGGCCACGGCGAAGCCAACAAACAGGCCTGGCGGGTCGTGGCTGCCGCCAAGAGCGGCAAAACGGCTAGCGTCACGTTTTCCGTGGATTTGCCGCTGGTCGAGGAGCGATTCACTCGAACAGTGCGGCTGGTGGATGGGGAAAACGTGGTGTATGTGGAAAGCGGGTTAGAAAGCCTTCTGGCCTTTGATCGCCCCATCTGCTGGGCCGAGCACGCCACAATCGGCTCGCCGTTCCTCGAGCCGGGAAAAACCGCGGTGGATCTGCCGGCCATTCGCGCCAAGACGCGTCCTCACGACCCAAAGCCCGGCCCTCTGCCGCATCGCCTGGCTTCATCTGTGGAGTTCACCTGGCCGATGGCGCCGGGCGGCAACGGCCAACCGATCGACCTTCGCGCCGCGCCGCTCAACCCGAACTCGGGCGATCATACGACGGCGCTGATGGACGTGAACCGCAAATGGGCGTTTGTGACCGCACTGCATCCGGAAAAGCGGTTGTTGCTCGGTTACCTCTTCCATCCGCAGGAGTATCCCTGGGTGCAGAATTGGGAAAACTATCCGCCGACGCTCAAGATGGCCCGCGGCTTCGAATTCGGCACGCAGCCGTTTGACGTGCCGCGCCGCGAGGTGATCGACTTGCATTCAATGTTCGATGCGCCTGTTTACCGCTGGCTCCCCGCCAAATCCAGAATCGAGTCCCGCTTTCTTTTCTTCTATACGAGAACGCCGGACGGCTTCCAGCGCGTCAACGAGGTGAGCCTGGAACAAGGCGTCATTCGCATTGAGGATCGCACGGCGGCAAAAAGCATCACCCTCTCTGCCTCCCTCGAGCCGTAATGGCGTTATTGGCGCAGTTGCTCCGCGAGCCAGACAATGTAGTCGCTGTTGCGCCGCTGAACTTCCTGAACCAAGGCAGGTGGCAATTCGTCAAGCTTTTCTTTGAAAAAGCGATGATCGCCCGAAGGATCGGCCGTGTCCCGCGAGCCGACCAGGTTCCCCAGCCAGAAAACGAGAAACAGATTGCCATCCACGCGGCCCTTGGACCGGTCCCCGAGATAATAACCGAGTCCCCTCTCTTGATAGATCCGCGCCAGTTCGCTCTCCTCGCCGAACGCTCCGTTCGCGGCGAATTGCACACAGCGCTCCACCATGCGCTCGAACAGGATCCGCCAAGGCGAGCCGGCCGGCTGTTCCGAAAGCACATCGAGCAATTGCAATTGGAGCTCGCCGGAAATCTTATAGTTCACCCTTCCGCCTGTCGAGCGGCCGATCATTTGCAGTACGCGGGCCTGCTTGCCGCTCCCCGAGTGGATGCTCAACGTGCCATCAAAATAACGCGCCACGTCGGCCAGCTCCCGCACGCGCGCCCCTAGCTCCTTGACCGGGTCCCCGCCGAATTCCCGCTCCACGCGCGGCAGCAGCTCGGGCCACATCTTGTGCGCTACATAGTCGCGCAGGGCCCCGGCCGTCTCGGGGTACGCCTGGCGCTTCTTGAAACCGAGATTGGGCGGCACCAATTGCGCCCTGCGCCCGCGCGACGCCAGCCAGTGCATGTAGAAGATCATCTCGGATGCCGTGGTCAGGGTTTCCGCCTCGTCGATCGAGGGCTCGAAATCAAAGTCCGTCGCGCGGCCGCTCTCGCGTTTCACCTGCTGGATGTAATCATAAAGCTCTTCATTCAATTGCAAGCTTTGGCTGAACTTGACCGCCAGCCGCCGGATTTCGGCCGGACTGAACGAATAGACGCGGCCCTCGATGGAAAAACTTCGACCGAATTCGCTCAACACCCAGCGTCGCTGTTCCCGGTCCAAAATCCTCTCGAACTCCTGCTCGACCTGCACGTCGCTCCACGCATGAGGATGCCGCGGGTCGGCTTCGAGCCGGAACAGCCGCGATGTGTCGGTGGTGAATTTGGTGTAACCGGCCGCCGCACGAATGGCCGCCTTGGTTTGCTCGATGGAATGCGCGATTTCCGCGTCGCTCGCGCCGCTGATGATGAAATGGTCCGCCTCCGCATTGTACCCGTGCCGCCATCCCGCGCGAATGGCGGCCCACAAGCCGGCGTGATACAGGTGCTCGATGGAAACGCGTGTGTGCCCGATCTCCGTCGGATTTTCCCCGGTACGGCCAGCGAGCCGGGCGGCGGTGGTCATTTCGCGCGTTGCCGAAAGCTGCACCGTGCTGGCCATATTGACGCACCGGGACCGCAGGATGCGGCCGAAAGCATCGAATGCCGCCGGAAGTGAAATTTCCGGATGCCGGTTGCCCACAGCCACGGCCGGCTGGTCCTTTTGCGGCCGCGGCAGGAAGGACCGATCAATTTTTTCGGCGAACCGCCGGATTACGCTCCAATCGGATGAGGAAAAGGGCAGCGTCTCGACGCCCCCGGGCGTGGAACGCAGCAGCCACGACCCATCAAGATCCACGGCGAGGTAAAAGACGTCCGGCGCGCCCGGATCGCGCGTGAGTGATGCATAATAGGCACGGCCCGCCGGCGGCTGCGGGCCCGCCAGAGCGGCCTGCGAGCGGACTTCGTCATTCAGCTCGCGGCCGGCCACATTTGCTTGTAAAAAGGTGCCGATTTGCTGGAAGAATTCGTTCATGTTCCTGTGACGGCGTTCCGCGTTGGCGCGAAGATAGCCTTTCAGTTCCCTCCGGCTCCGCTTTTTTCGAGCAGCGCCTTAACGTCGGCAGGAAGATCGAAGCGGCTGGCAGGAATCTCAGGATTCTGTTCGATTTTTTCAATCGTAATCAAGAACTCTTGCCCCAGACCCTTCTGCAAGACGCGATGGGGAACCAGAATGCCGCCGGCATCCCGGTAATCGCTGAGCGTGACTTCCGCCGGGATCTCACCCATCTGGCTTTTCACCACTTTGTTCACCTTGACGAGCAGATGCGTCTTGGTGTCATAATAGCGTGTCTCGGGGCTCCCCTCTGCCGGCGTGAGCAGCACCTTGTAACAGGGGCGCGAGCCGACGGTCTCCACGCCTTGCATCTCAGCTTTTTTGAAAAGCTCGCGCCATTCCGCATTCAACGCGGCGTCGCGGAGGGCCGATGCCCTCTCCTCCCCGCTCTTGATCCGCGGCCCTTGCAGGGGGGAGCGCTCCCAGGCGATATCGCCGCTGGTTCCCTGCTCGATTTTGCCGATTCCTTGCATCTCGGCAACGTTGTAGCTGTTGTGGGGGATCGCCTTATAGGACGTCAGGGTCGCTTTGATTCCTTTGCCTACAAACTCCATCGTCGCGACCGTGATCTGCGTGTGGATTTTCTTATAAGCGTCGCGCCCGCCGGTGACTTCCACATACTGATCCAGCACGGCCTCGGCAGTCGGCAATTTCTCCTGGGCCGGCGAACTGCCGCCAGCCAAAGCCCACTCTATCGTTAGCGCCGCTATCAGAAACCTGGAAGCTTTTCTTGCCATCTTCACCTCCCGGAGCCGTCTTGCCTGCTTTGCGTCTGAATCCACCGCAGCGCCGCCTCGAGGACGAGATCGCGTCCCTCGAGCAGTGCTGCGCGGTCGAGCTTTACCTCCTCGTCGGGAACCACTCCGACGCCCTCCAGAGGTTTGCCGCCCTCCGAAATGTAGTTGGCGATCGCATATTGGAAGCCGTCGCCGTTGGGGAGCCGCTCGAAGACCGACGGCAGCGCCGCCCCCGCTGTTTTAACGCCAAAGATGCGCGCCCGGCCGAGGTCCTTCATGCCCTGGGCTAACACCTCCGAAGTCGAGGCGGAGCAGTCGTCCACAAGGATCGCTAGCGGGCCGCCATACGTCTCCAGGCGTGGATTCACAACGAAATGTAGCGTAGCGTCACGCGTATACATAGCGCCCAGCCGCTGATTGGGCTTGTTGAGGAACCACCCGGCCATGCCGATGGCCATCGCTCCGATCCCGCCCGGATTGCCGCGCAAATCGAGGATGATCCCCAGGCACTCCCTGCACGACTTGACCGCCTCCTCAAATTTCTTCATCACTTCGGCCGGAGCGAGAAAGAAATTGAACGCGACATATCCGATATTTCCGCCGACCCTGCGCGATTCGACCCTAACGTAGCAGGCCGGCAGATAGCCGAACCGGGATTGAATTCCGCTCGGCCGGGTGCGGGTAATATCGGTTTCGACAACTCTGCCGCCGCCGTCCAGAAATTCGACTCGAGCCTGCGTCCCCACTCGCCCATTGAGCTTGGAGAGCACCGCCCGCGCCAGCAGCAAGCCGCGCATGGTCGAATTCCGGTATGCCGTGTTTACTTTTTCGAGCAGCGGCTCCACCTCCGCGTGATCGATCTTTAGCAACTGCCAGCCGGGGCGGACACCCCGAGCGTAAGCCGGCGCGCCCGGATCGACCGAAGTCACCAACGCTTTCCCGCCGATGACACGCACATCAAGACCGGTCCATCCCTCCTCCTCTGGCGCAATATGGCCGGAGGTCTGGTGAACGTTCTGATAAATGTCAGAAGCGATGACGCCGAAATGAGACTGATGCAGCCGGCCGATCATCTCTTGAAAAATCGGCCGCGCCTCGGCCGGCGTGGCGGTTTTTTCGACCCTGGGCCGAAGCTCGTCGCGTACTGCTTGCCAGTCCAGCCCGCCTAGCCTCGGGTCCCAGTGCTTATCGCGGATCGTGGTCCAGATGTAGTCGAAAGATCGAAGATTCGACGATTGGGATTCCGAATTGACAACCGCCGACTCGTGATCCTGAGCCGCTGCCATCGGCGCGGACAGCCACAAGCCGCCCACGGCAAGCAATCCCGTCAGGAGGCGAAAAAGTGCGTGGAGACGAGGCGCCAAGCAGCGGGGGCCGAAACAGAAAGGCCTCCGGGCAGCGGAAGCTCTTTGATCAGGTCGCCCCACAGAAAGCCATTCTACACTAGACGCTTCTTGCCCCCGCGCCGGCGATCCTCCTGTACGGGCGCAGGCAATGACCCTACTACTGTGTTCCTGGTACCCTACTTTGTAGGACACAGGCTGAACCCTGGATGTCACGCGCGTTTTTACTTTGTTTGATCGCAACGGCCCTGCTGGCTGCCCAAAATCAGCCGCACCACGGCCCCGCGCGCCGAAAAAGTACGCCGGGTTCTTCATCCCAAGAGGCCTCCATGGCCCCCAGCCGATGGCCCCTGGCGGCGATTCACGTTTCGGGCAATCGGATTTTTCCAACGGAGAAGATTGTGCAAGCCGCAGGTCTGCGCGTGGGGTCGCTCGTGAACGCTTCCGATTTCGAGGGCGCCCTCGGGCGTCTGAACGGCACGGGAGCCTTTGAGACCGTCGCCTTTCACTATGAACCAGTGGGTAAGCAACTGACGGTTACATTTGAAGTCCGTGAGGTTGTGGATCTTTATCCGGTGGCCTTCGAGGGACTCGGCGTGCCGGATGAAGAACTGAGAAAGGCGATCGAGGAGAAAGTTCCTTTGTTCGGTCCCCAAGTCCCGGCGACAGGCATCATGGTACAGCGCATTTTGCAAGCAATCCAGGACTACCTGGCAGCCAAACATCAGAACGTCGAACTCACCAGCGGCCTGCTGCCGGGGCCCGGCGGCAAGCTGGCAATGACATTCCGGTCGGCCGCGCCGGCGCCGAAAATCGTTTACGTGAGATTTGAGAACACGACGGCAATTCCCGCCGAAGCCTTGCAAAAAGCATTCGCACCCAACAGCGTCGGCATTCCCTATACCGAAAGGCGGCTGGCCGAACTGTTGGACGCCAATATCCGGCCGATGTTTGAGGAAAAAGGACGGCTGGAAGCGCGCTTTGGTCCCTTCCGGGCCGAGAAATCCACCGAGCCGGAGGGAGTGATCGTGACAGTACCCGTGCAGGAGGGCGACGAATTTCATATCGACCACATCGAGCTGGAAGGAAACGAGCGCCTTGCGACCGCCGATCTGCGTCCCGCGGTGAAACTCTCTTCCGGCGATCTCGCCAATTTCACTCTCATCCACAAAGCCGCCGGAGATCTCGAGCGCCTCTACCGGCAGGCGGGCTACATCAAGGCCCGGGCCGCAGTAGAGAGGACGCTTAACGATAAAAAAAAGACGGTGGACCTGATGTTCCGCATCAGTGAAGGTGAGGCGTATACGATGCGCAACCTGACAATTGCAGGCCTCGACATCAACGCGGAAGCAGCCGTCAGGCGGATGTGGGCTCTTAAGAAAGGCCAGCCCTTTGATGGAGAGTATCCCGAATTCTTTTTGAAGCGCATCGAAGAGGAGGGCCTGTTTGATAACCTCGGCGGAACCTCGCACCGCGAAAGCGTTGATGAGCAGGCGAAGATGGTGGATGTGGTTTTGGAATTTAAAGGCCGCGCGGGAGTCCCGCAGCGGGGCCGCCGGCGCCCTTAGCGGTATGCCGTATGTGCAGGAAGGACGCTTTTGAATGGGCCGGGGACGCCGCTTATTGGCCCCGGGAAGGCAAGTATAACGGCATGCAACACATGCGGAAATCGATCCTGCCGGCGATCCTGTGCCTTGTAAGTCTGGCCGCCTGTTCGTCGAGTCCCACTGAAGGCAAGGGCGACGAAGGTGGGACGCAACTCGCTACAATGCCGGTCACGCTGCCCAATGGAAAGACGATCCGTGCTGAGCTGGCAACGGATCCTGCCAGCCAGGAGCGCGGGTTAATGTATCGCACGAGTCTCACTCCGGATCGCGGCATGCTTTTCGTGTTTGGGGAGGCCGGTAATTATCCGTTCTGGATGTATCACACGTTGATCCCTCTCGATATCATCTGGATGGATTCCAACCGGACCGTCGTGTACATTTCCGCAGACACCCCTCCCTGCCGGAGCGAGAAGGCTGAGGAGTGCCCGAACTACGGCGGGGGGGAGCGGGCGCAGTTTGTGCTGGAACTGGCAGCCGGGCAAGCGGCCGCGAATGGCTTAAAGACCGGCGATCGTCTGCGATTCTGACGGGGCATCTTCAAGCTCAAAGGGAGCCTGGCGGTCTCTCCGGCGGAAACAGCGGCTCACAGCTTGCAGCCGGCCGGAAGGACGCGATGCCGCACGTCGGCGGCTAGAGAATGTGGGGCCCCGGACTCGACGCGAAGCGGCCGGAGCAAGCCACGGCTCCCTTGGAGGGCGAGGTTGCTTTGCCCAGGAAAGTGGAAGGCGTCGCCGGAGAAAACGATTTTCGGATCCTTCTCTCGCCGGACCGGGAGCATACTGGGCCGCATGGCGGCGCGGTTTTGTCCGGGGAGCCGGCCACACACAAGCGCATTATGAACGAACAAAAGCTACGGGAACTGTTGCAGCAAGTCCGCAGGGGCGGGATGCCAGTGGAAACAGCCATCCAGCGCTTGCGGCACTTGCCATTTGAAGATCTGGGCTTTGCGAAAGTCGATCACCATCGCGCGCTGCGGCACGGCATGCCCGAGGTGATTTTGGCCTCCGGCAAATCGCCGAAGCAGATTGCGGCGATTTCCCGGCAGCTGCTCCAGCAGAACAAGAACCTGTTGATCACCCGAGCGAACAAAGAAGTTTACGGGGTTGTGAAGAAGGTGGCGCGCGCGGCGGAGTTTTTTCCGCTCTCGGGGGCGATCCGGGTTCATGGCGACCGAACCATTCTGGGCAAAGGAAAAATCGCCGTAGTTTGCGCCGGGACCAGCGATATTCCTGTGGCGGAGGAAGCGCAGGTGACCGCCGAGGTCATGGGCAACGAGGTAGAAACGCTTTATGACGTTGGAGTCGCCGGCATTCACAGGCTTATCAACAATCGGGAGCGGCTCACGCAGGCGCGCGTCATCGTCTGCTGCGCCGGCATGGAGGGCGCTCTGCCGAGCGTTGTCGGAGGACTGGTCTCCGTCCCGGTGATCGCGGTACCCACCAGCGTAGGCTATGGCGCCAGCCTGCACGGCCTGGCCGCGCTGCTGGGGATGCTCAATAGTTGCGCCAGCAATGTAACCGTCGTGAATATCGACAACGGCTTTGGCGCGGCCTACGTAGCCAGCATGATCAACCGGCTGTAAACGGGAGATTTCAAGCCGATCCGGAGAACTCAGCGGCCCGGCAGCTGCCGCAGTGCAGGATCTGCTGCTCATCCGCCAAGAGCTGGAGCACACTCCTCACTTCGTTCAGAAACGGCAATTTGGCGCACAGCTCGGGCTGCACGCGGTCCGGGCGGTTCCGATGGGTTACCAGGTGATCGTCTGGCCCGGCGCGAGGGCCAGCACTTCGACTCCCGGCATGCTTCGCAACTCGTCTCGCAGTTGCTCCGGGCGGCCCGAGAGAAGCGGGAATGTGCCGAAATGCATCGGGATCACCGTTTTCGGCCGCAAAAGGCGGCAGGCGTGTGCGGCCTCGCAAGGTCCCATGGTGAAGTGGTCGCCGATGGGAAGCAGAACGAGCTCCGGGTTATACAATTCCCGAATGATCGCCATGTCTCCGAAGACATTTGTATCTCCGGCGTGATACAGACTCCGCCCGTCCGGCAGCGCAATCACATAGCCGCAAGCCTCGCCGCCATAAACAATCCGGCCATCGTCCAGAATCCCGCAGCTATGGTCGGCGTGGGTCATGGTGACCTTGAGAGACCCTACAGCCTGCGTGCCGCCCTTGTTCATTGGGGATAAGTTCTCGACGCCCTTGCCTTCGAGCCAATGGCACAACTCGTAAATCCCGACGACTTTCTGGGGCCGAACTCGTTTGGCGAGCGAGACCGCATCGCCGATATGGTCAAAGTGGCCATGCGTGATCAGCATGGCGTCGAGCTTGGAGATCACATGCGAGCGCGGGTAGGCGGGATTGCCATCCGTCCAGGGGTCAATCAGAAAGGTTTCGCCCGCACCCGCTTCCATTTGAAAAGTTCCGTGGCCGAGCCACGTAATTTTAAGCGCCGGCACCGGTTTACCTCACGCTGCTCTTGTTTCTGGAGCGCGCCCGGACGCTCCGCTGGCCCAGGTCCGATTTCCCTCGCGTCTCCGGCGCTTTGCCCGGCGGCTTGGAGGGCGCCGGCCGGCGTTTTGCCAGGCGCGCAACGGCGCGCAGCAATTCCTGCACCTCGCCCGGCCCTTTCGCCAGCACAATATCGGCTCCCGTGGACTGCTCGGTCAGGCCAAGGGCGTCAACGTAGCCCGACAATAAAACGATAGCGGTTTTGGGCTGCGACTGGCGGATCGTGCGGATGACTTGCTGGCCCGAAAGCTCGGGCATGCGGTAATCGGTCACTACGATGTCAAATTTTTGAGACTGAAACTGTTCGAGACCGTCCCGCCCGCTGGAGGCGATTACCACCTTGTGCCCTTGTTGTTCGAGCACCGCGCGGCGCGCGATCAGTCCGTGCCGGTTGTCGTCGATCAGGAGGATCCGCAAGCTTAACGGGCGCATTCGACGCAACGAAAACGCGGGTAGCGTATCAGAGCGATTTCCAGACTGTCAACAGATTTTTATCGCCGTGAAAACAGGAAAGATCGAATGCTTGACCTGAAATCAGAAATGTGATTCGAAGCGGCGGTCTTTTCGCGCGGCGGTTATTCCACTTCGCGCGGGGCGACGTATCCCGCCTTCGCCAGGATCTGATACTTGATGTTCTTGCCCTTCTGATCCACGATCCGCAGCTCCTTGTTGGTCTGCGGGTCGATGAGTTGGACCTTGATTTTGCGGAACTTCCCATCGTGCGCGGTGTTGCTCGGCTCGTAAGTCAGTCGGTACTGGTTCCGCAGCGAGGCCGATATCTGCTGAAAGATCGTGGGAAACTCACCGTAAAACCGGGGGAAGAACGCCATTCCTCCGGATTCTCTGGCGAAGGTATTCATCTGGTTGTCCGCCTCGAGAAAATTCAAGCGCTGAATCGGTCCCATCATGCCCGCCGCGTCATACCACTCCCGCAAGGCCTGCATGAGGCCGATCGCGTAGATTGCGGTACCACCGGTCTGCACGATGCGGCGAATCTTGTCGAACGTTAATTTGCTGAACGTGTCGATGCCGGACGAGATCAAAACAATGGCCTTGCGGCCTTCAATATCCTTCATCCGATCGATAGTGTCCGCCAGTGCATCATAAAGATTCGACTCGGAAAAGGCCGCGATCTGGAGCCGGCGCATCGCGTCATAGGCTTTGCTCTTGTCTTGAGAAAAGTCGGACAGGATCTCGGGCTTGAGATCGTAAGCTACCACCGCCACCCAGTCCTCGGGCCGAAGCGTTTGTAAAAAGCCGTAGGAAGCGGAGAGCGTCTGGTACCACGACTCCGTCCAGAATTGCTGGAAGAGGTTGCTGAACTCAATGACCATGCAGACCGTCATCGGCGCTTCGCTGGGGCCGAAGTTCACAATCTTCTGGGGCACGTTGTCTTCGAGAATGCGAAACTTCTCGCGCGGAATATTCGGAATGAAGTTTCCCCGGCTGTCAAGCACAGCGACATCGACCGTAACCAGATTCGACTCGCTCTTGAAGGTCGGCATGTCCTTGGATTCGGGCATGGGCGGGCGCTTCGGGCGCGCCGCCGGCGGCGGCTCGGATTTCTTTTTCGGCCGAGCCACGGACTCGCCGGCATCCCGCTCCGGGCCTTGGGCGCTCGGCAGAGGGCCTTCCTGCTGCGCCAGCAAGCTGAAACCCAGGAGCAAAAACAAACCAAGCCCGGCGGCATTTCGAAATCGGTTCGTTGTTCTCATGACGACCTGCCAATAAAAAAGGAATGACGGCCAACCTTGCCGGTTACCCCTATCGTAGTACAGCCCGGGGCCGGAAGTCACCAAGCCAAATCCTCGCCGCAAAGCGGTGGTTCCGCGCCAGCGGCGGACGGGAGCGTCCGTTCTGTGAAGCGCCGACGGATCAGTGAACCCAACGATCCCGATCCTGTTCTTGCTCGCGTTTGCGCATATAAACTTTGAATTTCTGCTGGAGCCTGCGCCGCCGCCACCGGTGGTAGATGTCGGTGATCCGGCCGGCATCCCACTGCACCCGGTGCAGCCCGAAACGAAGATACAAGTAGCCGAATAGCATTCCGCCCAGGTGCGCCACATTGCTAACCGGGCTGGCCCGATTGAAGCTCGACAGGAAAGCGATGGCGCCCATGATCATGACGAAATACCGGGCCGGAATCGGAAACAAAAAGCTGAAGAAGACCGTCCGGTTCGGGTACAGCAGCCCGAACGCCAGAAGAACTCCATAAATGGCCCCGGAGGCGCCGATCGTCGGAGCGCCGGCCGAGGAGAGCACGAAGCTCATCACGATGTCGCAGATGCCCGCTCCGATTCCGCAGACGAAATAATATTTAAGAAAGCGCGGGGTGCCCCAGTCCCGCTCCAGATCGACCCCAAACATCCATAAGGTCAGCATGTTGATCAGGATGTGCCCAAAACCGGTGGGGTCGTGCAGAAACATGTACGTGACCGGCTGCCAGAACGCGCCCCGCAGAAATGTGGCGGCCCGCAAACCGAAGATGCCCAGGAAGGACCCGGCCATCACCGGATCGATGAGGCCCAGAAGGAAGGAAAAGACAAACACGGCGGTATTGATGATCAGCAGCCATTTGACGCCCCGCGGAAAATATCCTCCGATTCCATAGCTGCTGCCCGGATAGCGGCTGCGATAGGTGCCCATATAGCAGGTGAACCGGCGTTGAAGACCGACTCTCCTTAGCAGAATAGCAGCTTTGGATTTAGCACGCCCGCCGCTCCGTTCTCCGAAGATGGGATGTATCCAAAGACTCGATTCGGCCCGCAAGAGCCCCGGCGGAACCGGATCGTTTCCAGCGTAGGGAAATGGCGGCGCGTTATGATGGGACCAACGGTATGCGGCGCCATCGTTTTTCGATTCATCCCCGCAACATTGTGTGGGAGATCATCGACCACATCCGCGGGCGCGAGCAGATGCTGGTGCGGTCCGCCGAAGAGTTGCCGCTCATTGTGATCAGCTACCCTCGCGGGAATCTGGCGTACGCAGAGTCCCTGAAATATTCCATCACCCGGACTTACAAGCTGCTCTCTCCGGCTACGCGGCAGCGCTATATGCCGGTGATGCCTCACCTGCCGTCTTTGGTGGTCGTGGTGCTGCGCGCGCGGAATCCCTGTAGCTGCCTGGGCCACCATCATCCGGTAGGCACGCAAAGCCGCATGGGGCGGCGGCTCGCCAGCGATACGGGGCTGCCGGTCGGCGAAATCGATTTGGCCGTCGAGGCGATCCGCGAATGGGAACCTCTGCCCTTGGCGGCGCTGGCGGCGGAGCCTGCGGCCGGCGACCGGCGCGAGCTCGAGCAGTTCCGGTTCCATGTAGCTCTGCTGGCCGTGTTCCTGCACGAGCTGGAGCATCTCGCTTTTCCGGATCACGCAGAGCAGCAGGTCCGCCAGCGCAGCACCGAGTTTTACGCCGCATCCCTGCGCGAATTTTTTTCGGAAGAATTAGGAGTGAACTACGGGATCTGACAGCTCTTCCGCCATCGCAGCGGAATCGCGCCGCCGCGGGGTCAGTGCAACAGACCACAACCCTCCGCCGCTGGGCGAGAAGACAGGAGCAGGGCCGCGGGCGGCCGGGACTTCAGGATCCAGGGCCTCTTCCGGACGCTGCACCCACGCCTCCAGCGGGCGAGCCGCGTAATGGCCGAGGCGCACAGCGGCGGCCTGCGATACGGCGCCGGCCATAAACCAGATTTGCCAGTGGCACAAAGCGCCTCCGGAGAGCAGAAAACGACCCAGCCATCCCAACTCGTAAGCCCACCGCCAGGCGCAAAGAAAAAATGAAAACAGGGCGAACGGCCACAGCAAGGAAGCCGCCGCATGAGCCAGCCTGCGATTTGGAGGCCGGTTGCGCACGATCTGTTTTTCCCGGCCCGTTCGGATTCGAAGGGTAACTCGCATACTGCGGGTTCCGTTGGAACCAGTGTAACATTTCCCCGCCGCCGGGCAATGCGGCTGCTGGGACGCGGGCAATACGACCTTAGACTTATTCGGCAGCCAGCCCGCCGTCGCCGGCAGGGCGCGCCAGGTCGGAAGGCCTGCCGGACGATCTGCTGTGGCGGGCGTTTTCCACAATCTTCAGCAGTTCGGCGGGGGTGTTGACAAGGAAGTCAGGCGGGTTGTCAGCAAAGGTCTCGGGCTGAAACCCATAGGTCACTCCGCACGACCATGCTCCGGCGCTGCGGGCCGTTTGCACGTCGATGCCGCTGTCTCCCACCACCATCGTCTCCTGCGGCGCGGCGTGGAGCTCGGCCATGACGTGCCGCAGCCCCTCCGGATTTGGCTTTTTGGTCTCGAAACTGTTGCCGCCGTAAACCACGCTGAAACGATCGGCCAACCCAAGCCCGCGAATCAGGTCGCGGCTGAAGCGAACCGGCTTGTTGGTGAGGACGGCCATCTGCACGCCGGTCATCGCCAGGCGGTCGAGAGTCTCCCGGATTCCGGGATACGGGCGCGTGTTCTCCAGCATGTGGGCGCGGTAGTAGTCCAGAAAAAATTGCAGCGAGCGTTGCAACTGCTCTTCACTCGCTCCTTCGCCGAGGGCTCGCCGGATGAGCGCCGGAGCTCCGTTGCCCACGTAAGAAAAAATGATTTCGTGAGGCAGCGGAGGCAGCTTCAGATCGGCCCGGGTGGCGTTCACCGAAAGCGCCAGATCCAGTTTGGAATCGATCAGCGTTCCATCGAGGTCGAAGACCAGCAACTCGAGCGGCATCTCCCGTCCAGTTTAGCAATCACGGCATCGAGCAGGTTTGCCATCTGGATTTGCCCATGCGCGGGCACACTTTGATCCGGCGACAAATTCTGTTTTTTCTCTTCTCTTCGTTATAATGCGCAACATGGCTGCCAGCCGGGTTCGTCATTGGGTTTTACTGCTGACTTTTCTGACTTCTTTCATCATGTACATGGACCGCGTCTGCATGGGTTCGGCGGCGCCGTCCATCATGGCCGAATTTCATATCAACAAGGTGACGATGGGCGGCGCGGCCTCAGCGTTCAACTGGGCCTATGCTCTGTTTCAGGTGCCGGGCGGCTGGATGGCCGACCGCTTCGGGCCGCGTATCGTATTGGCGGGCGCCATGGCCTGGTGGTCGCTTTTTACCATCGGCACAGGCTTTTCCTTCAGCGCCAGTTCGCTGGCACTCACCCAGTGGTTTTTTGGGATGGGCGAAGCGGCTGCCTTTCCGGCAGCTTCCCGGGCCCTGGTACGCTGGCTGCCTGGCAGCCGGCGCGCGTTCGGTCAAGGATTCCAACACGCCGGATCGCGTCTCGGCGCTGCCGTGACGCCGCCGCTGGTAATTTATCTGATTCGGAATCTGGGCTGGCATTGGGTGTTTTACATCATGGGAATCGTGGGGATTCCCTGGGCCGTCCTTTGGTATCTCTACTACCGGAATTATCCCCAGCAGCACCGGGGCGTCAATGAGCAGGAGCTCGCGATCCTGGGCGCGGCCGGCGCGGCGGGAAAGCCCCAAAAAGCGGTCAAGGTTCCCTGGCGCCGTATCCTGCGAAGCAGCAACTTGTGGGCGCTGTGTTCGATGTACTTTTGTTATGGCTGGGTGCTTTGGGTCTATCTTTTTTGGTTCCCTACCTACTTGGTGGAGGCGCGGCACTTCTCGCGCGCGCAACTCGGCCTGGCCGCAAGCAGCCCGCTTATCGCGGCGGTCTTGACCAACGTCCTCGGCGGATGGATTTCAGACAAACTCGCGCACCGGTGGGGCGATCTGCGCCGGGGGCGCATTTTCGTGTCGATTCTCGGTTTTCTGCTGGCGGGCTTCATGCTGATCCCGGGTGCGATGGTTTCCAGCGTGTCGGCCGGCTTGACTTGCCTGACGATAGCCATGGCCGGGCTGGAGCTGACGGTGGCCGTCTCCTGGGCGATCTGCCTGGATATCGGCGGGGATTTCGCGGGCTCTGTTTCGGCCACGATGAACATGCTGGGCAATATCGGCGGCGCGCTTTCGCCTCTGGTGATCGGATATCTGGCGACGCGTTTTGGCTGGAACTCTGCTCTTTTGCTGGCAAGTGGAATGTGTATCGCCGCGGCCTTGATCGCGACGCGCATCGACCCGAATCGGTCGGCGGTGGCGGCCGGAGCCGTTGAGCCGGCAGCGCTCGCGCCGCAGCTTACCAGATAAGCCCGCCGCGGCCCCGCCGGGCCGCGTCCCGGGCGCTGGCCCCCGGCGGTAATCAGCGGGCCGCCGAATGTGTTAAACTACCGGCGGCAGGCAGTTTCTGAAGGAAGTGCGCCATGCAAATTGATCCGAAGAAATGCGTAGCTTGTGGCAACTGTATCCCTGTATGCCCTATGGGGGCAATCTATATCGACCCGGCCATCAACCGCGCTACGATCAATTACGACGAGTGTGTGGAATGTTCGGCTTGCTACCGGGGCATGAGCCAGGAACACCTGAATCCGGTGATGGTGCGGACGGTGCGCAGCCTGGCGAAACTCTTTCGTTTCCGGTTCGATCCCGAGCCGGATGTCTGTCCTACTGCCGCGTTCGTAATGGAGGAGCTCGAGTGGCCCCGCATTGCGCGGCGCGTTTTTTCCGATCCCCTGGTCGAGCATAAGTCCACTGGGATCCACGGGCGCGGCACCGAGGAAGTGAAGACCAACGATGTGGCCCATCGCGTGGGCCTGGGCGAGGCTGGCTATGTAATCGAGTTCGGCCGGCCGGGTGTGGGCGTGCGCTTCCGCGATATCGAGAAAATGACCAAGGCTCTGGCCGCTTTGGGCGTCAATTTTGAAGCCAAGAATCCAATCACCCATTTGATGGTGGATCAAAGCACCGGACAGTTGCGGCCTGACCTGCTCAACGAAAAAATCCTTTCCGCAATCGTTGAGATCAAAACGAAAATCGAGCAGGTGCCGGAGGTGCTCGACGTGGTGCAGCGCGTATCGAAGCAAATCGACACGGTGATCGCCCTGGGCGTTTCCACGCGCTGCGACGCCAACGGCGAGGAGACGATCCTTTCCAGGGTGCTCGATGAGCATGGATACACCTATGAGCGCGCCAAGACGAACCTCGGCCTCGGCCGTGTGACCAATATCAAGAAGCTCCAGGAGATGGCTCATGACGAACACCTTGCACCGGTACGGTAACTCGGAGAGCTTCCGGGACGACTACATCCTGTTCGCGATTTCCTCGCGGGGCAACAATGACGACGGCGCCATTGAGAAGCTGAAGACGTTTCTCCGCATTTGCGCCAACCACAAGCCGGCAAACATGGGCAACGGGGACTTCGGCAGCTATCAGCCGCAGAGAAATCTGAATCCGACGGCGCACTGGCATCGCGAGTGCCGGCAGGATTACCAGGCTGTGATCGATGGCGTGCGCAAAGTCGCGACCGTTGCTGCCGTGTTCGACAGCAAGGAAAAAGCCGAGGCGGCTCTTCGGGACGTCATCAAAGCCGACCTGGGCCTGTCCATCAACATGAGCACTTCAGTTGATGGCGCGCAAGAGTGCTGCCGCGACACAGGCATAACCCGCCACAGCGTCGAATATTCCCTGGGGTTTTTTGATCCGCACGATCATCTTCCCAACAGCCAGGTGCTCGAGCTGGCCACCATGTGCGGCCACGGCATGGTGTCGTTTAACATGGCCCGCAAAATGCTCGATATGGTCCGCGAGGGCCGCCGGACGCCCGATCAGGCCGTGCTCACCCTCTCGCGCTTCTGCCCGTGCGGCGTCTACAACCCCGTGCGCGCGAAGCGGCTCCTGGAGGAAGCGCGTACACACCAGCGGTAAACCGCTCCAGCGGGAAGCGAACAAGCTTGTAGCATAGCGCCGGTCTCCGGCACGGTAAGGGCGGTGGTGTCTGCCGGCAATCGCACATCTCGATGGCGATGTGACATGATGGACTGCGAGCGCTGTGAAGCCTGAGAGGCGATGCGCAGCGGAAAGGCGGCCTGGCCGCGAAGGCCAGCCGCGCCACTGTGGCCACGCCCCAGGCCCAACGCAAGTTGCATCGATCTTACTTCCTCGAAACCGCCTGCTGAAAGAAAGGCGCGGGTCTGGCGCCGCGCCTTTCCAAAGGAGAAGCACAAGGAAAGAGAAATCTTTCTCCAACGTCTGGTGCTAATTCTGCATAATTTCCACTCGAGGTGTTATAGAGGGGAAGTATCAATTTGACGGCGGTACCAACAGGTATTTTGATCGAAACAGCTAGTACGAAAGTCCTGAAACCAGAATTCTTTTACTGAGATTCCATGCTCCGAGAGACCGGCGCGACTCCGGTTCATGGGAGGCGGGTTCGTGAGCGATTCGAGTAATTACACCAACGGCGCTTTGCGGCGGAAATTCTGGCCGCATAGAGGCCGGTCTGCCTGAGTGATGCCCGGCCTGCTCGAGCGAGGGCGCCCGGCCGTCAAAAAACTCCCTGCGAAAACGCTCATTCGCCGTGGAATTGGGGCTTACGCTTCTCGAGGAAGGCGCGGGTTCCTTCGGCCTTATCTTTCGAACCAAAGCAGACTGTTTGCGCGAGAGTTTCGATCAGCAAACCCGCGTACTCCGGCGCCTGGCTGGACGCATTGAGAGCGAGCTTGGCCATGCGCAGCGCCAGCGGTCCGCGCGTGAGCATTTTCTCTGCATACGATATCGTGGTGCTGAGCAGGTTCTCGGGTGCGGCGACAGCCGAGACCAAACCGATTTCCAGGGCGCGGCGCGCATCGATGACCGCGCCGGTGAGGACCAGTTCTTTGGCCAGGGCCAAGTGGATCAGGCGCGGCAGGCGCTGGGTTCCGCCTGCGCCCGGGATGATCCCGAGACCGGTTTCCGGAAAGCCGAATTTCGCTGTCTCACTGGCTACGCGGAGGTCGCAAGCAATTGCAAGCTCGAAGCCGCCGCCGAGGGCATAGCCGTTCACGGCGGCGACAACGGGCCAAGCGAAGTTTTCGATCGTTGTCAACAGCCGCTGATTGATGGCGGCAAGGGCATCGCGCTCGCTTCGTTGATAGAGCTGGCCGATATCGGCTCCAGCGACAAACGCCTTGTCTCCTGCTCCCCGCAGAATGACCACGCAGCCGCCATGGCCTGCCTGCTGCTCGATTTCGGCGAGTGCGTCATAGGTTTCATCTACGGTCTGCTTATCGAGAGCATTGCGCTTTTCCGGGCGGTCGAAGGTCAGGATCCAAATGCGGTCGCGGCGCTCTAATTTTATGTTTTGGCGTTCCATAAAAAGCACAAAAGATGCTGAAAGCCGGGCTGCGCAGCGGCAAGTTGTAGTGTACCATTGGGATAGGAGCCAGAATCGGCCTCCCGGGCAGCAACTCCTATGGGCCGAGATATCTGGAACTTTTTTAAATCGTGGCGATCCAATCAGGTAGCTCGCCGGATGTGGCGACCGAACAAGAGCTGGTCGAGCAAGCCAAGCGAGGCGATACGTCCGCCTTTTCCGAACTGGTGAACCGGTATGAGCGGAATATTTATCGCCTGGCCCGGCACATCACCCAGAATGAAGACGACGCGGAGGATGTTCTACAGGAAACGTTCCTTAAGGCCTTTGCCAATCTGGACCAGTTCCAGGGGCACTCCAAGTTTTACACCTGGCTGGTCCGCATAGCGGTGAATGAGTCGTTGATGAAGTTGCGCCGGCGGAAAGCCGACAGGTCAGTATCGCTCGACGAGCCCGTGGAAACCGGAGAAGACAGCATGCCCCGCGAGATCGCGGCGTGGGAAGAGAATCCGGAGCAGAAGTATAGCCGGGCGGAAATGAACGCGATTTTGTCGCGCGCCATTGATTCTCTCTCGCCGGGGTTTCGCACTGTCTTTCTCCTGCGCGATGTAGAGGGATTCTCAACCGAAGAGACAGCTTCCGCGTTGAAGCTTTCCATTCCCGCCGTCAAGTCGCGTTTGCTCCGCGCGCGGCTGCAACTGCGGGAAAAACTGAATCGGATTTTTCGCAAACATGGGAACCACACGCCAGTTCACTTGTAAGCACCTGCTCCGCGAGCTGACCGATTATCTCGACGGCTCATTGGATGAGGAAATGCGCACGCAGCTTGAGGCTCATCTCGCCAAGTGTCCCAACTGCTGGGTCGTTTGTGACACCACAAAAAAAACCATCGAAGTATTCAAAGGGATGGAGCCGTATCCGCTGCCGCAAGACGTCAAGAGCCGCTTGATGAAGGCGCTCGAAAAACGGTGCGGGCAAACCGGCCAGGCGCATTGAATCCACCGGCTTCCCCGCCGTCCCGATTGCGCTTCTGCCAGGCCCTCGCGCCGGACGCCCTTCTCCATATTCGCGGCGTTCCCCCCCCAATTCCTTCCTTACTTGTACGTGGTCACAATCCTACTAGTCGCAATCGAGTGGCAACTTCGACGCCGGCGGTTCCCTGCCGCCGGATTTATGCAACCTGGAGAGATCGAATGCAATCTAACAAACAGGAGGTGCAGTACCTCGGAGATATGCTTTCGACCGTCGCCAACTGGCTGTTTGGTTGTTCTCACCGGCGGACGAGCTTCCCAATCACCCTTCGGGATTCATCCACAAGCCGCCGGCCGAAACGGGGTGCGGAAACATACGTTGTCTGCTTGGATTGTGGCAAGCATTTTGCATATGACTGGGCCGAGATGCGAGTTGCCAAGCAGCCTTTCGCGACGGTTGAATCCGTCGGGGCTGAGAGGGGGATGAGGGTAAGGGGAGCCTTGCCGGCTGGGAGCCGTTTCTTTCAACGTCTGGTTCACCACACCTGATTCGCCCTCCTTGGTCTCCTCTGCACCCGTCACCTGCACGCATGGTCAAGGGGTGTTGAATGTCTTCCACAGCAACAAATCTGACGACGTTTGCAGTCGGTTCTGAGGATCCGCTCACCTTACTGCCGCATACTCCTGTCCGCGCGTATAAGAAAAATGAGGTCATCTATGGTCCTGAGGATCGGGTGGAAGCTCTTTATCTGGTGGTGGACGGCCGCGTAAAGATCAGCCGCCTTACCGAGGGCGGCAAGGAAGTGATTCTGGACTTTTACCACAAAGATGATTTCTTCGGTGAGACTGGATTCCTGGGATCGGACCACCGCGGAGAACGAGCTTCCGCTCTGGATGCTACTTCAGTCATGCTTTGGACCATTCCTGAGCTGAAACGCCTGATGCAGCGTACACCGGCGCTGGGACCCGCGCTTATACGCGTAGTGACACAGAAGTTGGCGGACGCCAACCAGCGGATCGAAAGTTTTTGCCTGGACGCGATCAACCGCCGGCTGGTGAAGGCTCTATTGCACCTGGCAGAGCGTTTCGGCCAGCCGGGAGAGGCTCCCTACGTACATCTTCTGCCCATTACTCACGAGCAGTTGGCGCGCTATGTCGGCACATCGCGGGAGATCGTGACCCAGTATATGAACCAGTTCCGGCACGACGGCCTGCTGCGGTATTCACGCCGGGGCGTTGATCTGGATCTCGGCGCGTTGAAAAAATATTTAGGCGAGGTTCAAGCCTGAGGCCAGATTTTACGCGAAGAAGTTTCCCATCCGGCGGAATTTCTGATACCGCTGCGACACCAGTTCCGTTCCGCTGAGCGAGCAAAGGTGAGTGAGAGTACGCTCGAGCGCCGCGCGCAGCAGGTTGGCCGCCGCTTCGTGATCGAGATGCGCGCCTCCCGGAGGCTCCGGTACAATTTCGTCCACTAGCCCCAGGCGAAGCAAATCCTCGGCAGTCAGCTTCAAGGCTTCGGCTGCCAGAGCGGCTTTGGCCGAGTCGCGCCAGATGATGGCGGCGCAGCTTTCCGGCGCAATGACGCTGTAGACGGCGTTCTCGAGTATCAACACGGAGTTGCCGACCCCGAGCGCGAGCGCTCCGCCGCTGCCGCCCTCCCCAAGACAGGTGACCACGATGGGCGCCGCCAGCCGGGCCATTTCCCGAAGATTATTGGCGATTGCTTCCGCCTGCCCCCGCTCTTCGGCGTCTACGCCGGGATAAGCTCCGGGAGTATCAAGAAAAGTCAGAATAGGCCGGCCATACCGGGCGGCGAGCTGCATGGCGCGGAGGGCCTTCCGGTATCCTTCCGGCTTTGGCATGCCGAAATTCCGCTGGAGATTCTGCTTCGTGTCGCGCCCCTTCTGTTGTCCGACGACCATGACCTCCCGCGCGCCGAACCTCGCCATGCCACAGATGATCGCCGGATCGTCGCCGAAGCGGCGATCACCATGAATTTCCTGGAAATTGGTGAACAACCGCGAAATGTAATCCAGCGTGTGCGGGCGCTGCGGATGCCGCGCCAGTTGCACGCGGCCCCACGCGGGCGGGCCATCGCTGCTCTGCTGTTTGAGCGCGTCGACCTCCGCCGCCAGCTCGCCGAGCAGGGCCTCGACCGCGGGATCCGACTGGATTGCACGCAGCTCGGCGATTTCGCTTTCCAGATGAGCGATTCGCTGCCGGATCATCTCCGGATCGATATTCATAGGGGCACTATCTCCACTGAACCTGGACCGAGAATCGAGGTGGCCGCTTCGCAAAATTCACGGTCGGCCCGCACTCGCAAGCCGGAATCGAGCAGCACCAGAAAATCGCCGGGGCGCTCCAGCCGGAAACAGACATCGGTGTCTCCCGGCTTCCTGCGAAACAGCTCCGCCAATTTTTCCGCTATCTCCGAGGCGCCTGCTGTTTCTCCCGCCGGACCTGCCAGGCGGACCCGCATCGAAAGCCTGCTTGGCAAGCGGATCCGGGCGTTCTCGAGCGGAGTGATGTCCGAGACGGCCACCTTCGGCGGGCTGTTCTCTTCCAAGCGCAGGGTTCCGCGAACCAGCACGGCCTGATCGGGCTCGAGGTGTGGCCGCAGCGACTCGAAAGCGGCGGCGAAAATCAACAGGTCCACATTGCCCGAGCGGTCCTCCAACTGAACCGCCGCCCAAGGCTTTCCTTCACGATTGCGCTTCACGGTGACATTGGCAATGATGCCGCACAGCGCGACCTCAACGTTTCCGCTGCCCTGCGCCGCGAGAGCTTCAATGCTTGAGCTGTCGGCGGTGGCAAGTTCCCGGATTTTCTCCTCATAGGCATTCAAAGGATGGCCCGTAACGTAAAATCCCAGGACCTCCTTTTCGCCCTTTAGCTGCTCCCGCTCGCTCCAGGGTTCGACCTCCGGAAGCCTCTCGCTTTGCGGAGCGTCGGCCGCGGAAGGCATACCGAACAGTGCGTGCTGCCCGCTTTCGCGGTCCCGGTTCGCTTTCTGGCCGGCCTCGATGGCCCGATCGACAGCCGCGAAAAGCTGGGCGCGGGTTCCGCCGAGCCCGTCCATAGCGCCCGCCTTAATCATGCTCTCGACCGTTCGCTTGTTCAGACATTTCAGGTCCACGTGCTCGCAGAAGTGAAACAGCGACCGAAAGCGGCCCACTTCGTTGCGCGCGGCCTGAATCGCCGCCACGGCGTTTTGCCCGAGATTCCTCACCGCTCCCAGGCCGAACCGGATCGCTTCGCCCGCGGGCGTGAAGTTCCAATCGCTCGAGTTCACGTCAGGGGGTAGAACTTTGATTCCCATCTCCCGGCACTCGTTGATGTACTTCACGATCTTGGCCGTATTCCCTGTTTCCGAGCTGAGCAGGGCCGACATGAACTCCACGGGATAGTGGGCCTTCAGGTACGCGGTGACAAAGGCCAGATAGGCGTAGGCGGCCGAATGCGATTTATTGAATCCATAGCCGGCGAACTGCTCCATCAAGTCGAAAAGTTTTTCGACCTTTTTGCGCGGAAAACCGCGCCCCACAGCCCCTGCGATGAAGCGTTCTCGCTGGGCGGCCATCTCTTCGGGCTTTTTTTTGCCCATGGCGCGCCGCAGAATGTCAGCCTCGCCCAGGGAATAGCCGGCGATGCGGTTGGAGATCTGCATCACCTGTTCCTGATACAGGATTACGCCATACGTTTCAGCGAGAATCTCCTCCAATTCCGGCAGATCGTATGTCACCGGGCGGCGGCCATGCTTCCGATCGATGAAATCGGGTATCATGCCGCCCTGAATGGGGCCGGGGCGATAGAGCGCGTTCAGGGCCGTCAAGTCCTCGAGCCGGGTCGGCTGATAGCGGCGGAGAATGTCGCGCATCCCTTCGCTTTCAAACTGGAACACGCCGCTGGTGAAGCCGCGAGAAAAAATCGCGTACGTCTCGGGGTCATCCAGCGGCAGTTCCTCTAGGACGATTTTCTTGCCGCATCCCGCTTCAATCAGCTTCAGCGCGTCATCCACCACGGTCAGGGTGGCCAGCCCGAGGAAGTCCATCTTGAGAAGCGACAGCTTCTCAAGCCCGTTCATGTCATATTGGGTGACAATTTCGTCGCGGTTTGTCTTGTAAAGCGGGACAAGCTCCTGGAGCGGCTGGGGAGAAATCACCACGCCCGCGGCATGCACGGAAGCGTTGCGGGCGACTCCTTCAAGCCGCTGTGCGATCTCCATCACCTCGCCGATGCGCGGGTCCTTCTGGGCCGCTTCGCGCAGCCTGGCCTCCTGCTCGAGGGCCGTCTTCAGTTTTATGTTGAGGACATTGGGTACAAGCTTCGTGAGCCGGTCCACATCGCCGTACGGAAGATCAAGGGCGCGCCCGACGTCTTTGATCGCCGCTTTCGTGCCGAGCGTGGAAAAGGTGATGATCTGAGCCACGCGGTCGCGCCCGTATTTCTCCGTTACATACTGGATGACCTCGCCCCGCCGGTTCATGCAGAAGTCGATATCGATATCCGGCATCGAGATGCGCTCCGGGTTCAGGAAGCGCTCGAAAAGCAGGCCATGCTCGAGCGGATCAAGATCAGTGATTTGCATCGCATAGCTGACCAGGCTGCCGGCCGCCGATCCCCGGCCAGGGCCCACCGGAATGCCGCGCGATTTAGCGAAGCGGATGAAGTCCCAGACAATCAGAAAATAGCCGGAAAATTTCATCTTCTGGATCATCCGGATCTCGCTGTCGAGACGCTCCATGTATTCCGGCAGATCGTGTTTGAGGCGCCCTTGAGCGCGGAGCATTTCGAGCCGCGGGCGTCGCCTCTCGAATCCCTCTCTGGCAACGAACTCGAAATAGGTATCGGCGGTGTGGCCCTCCGGAACGTCAAACCGGGGGAAGGGTTCCTTCACTTTCTCGAGCTTGAGATTGCAGCGCTGCGCAATATCCCAGGTGTGATCGAGCGCTTCCGGACAGTCGCCGAACAGTGGCAGCATCTCGTCGCGGGACTTCAGATAGAAATCGGGTGTAGACCACTTCATGCGCGCCGGGTCGCTCATCGTTTTGCCCGTCTGGATGCACAACAGCACTTCGTGGGCGCGCGCATCCTCACGGCGCAGGTAGTGAGAGTCGTTCGTGGCGACCAGCGGGATGCCGGTTTGCTGCGAAAGCCGGTAGACGTTGGGCAGAAGCTTGCGGTCTTGCTCCAGCCCATGATCCTGAACTTCCAGGAAAAAATTCTCTTTGCCGAAAATGTCCAGGTACGTGTAAGCCAGGCGCCGCCCTTCCTCATATTCCTTTTCGAGCAGCGCCTCGTTGACCTCGCCGCGCAGGCAGGCGGAAAGGGCGATCAGGCCCTTGCTGTGGGCCGCGAGCAGGTCTTTATCGATTCTCGGCTTGTAATAAAACCCGTCGAGATAACCGCTCGATACCAGTTGAATCAGGTTGCGGTAGCCTTCCAGGTTTTCACACAGCAGCACAAGGTGGTTATAGCGGTTGGATTCGGCCGCCACACTGCGGCTCTGCTGAGTTACATAAGCCTCGCAGCCGATGATAGGCTTAATGCCGCGCTTATGGGCTTCATCGTAAAACTGGACAGCGCCGAAAAGATTCCCGTGGTCGGTCATCGCCACCGCCGGCATGCCTTGCTTCTCGACTAGTTCCATGAGCTGCTTGATTTCGCAGGCTCCGTCCAGCAGGGAGTAATCCGTGTGGCAGTGCAGATGTACGAAAGGGGCGGCTGTCATGGGGAAATTTCAGTATACCCAAAGTAGCGATGCACGAATCCGCCGGGCGCCGCGGAGGCGGCCGGCTCCGGACAAGAACGGCGGCACCGGCAGTCAGGTTCTGTGAAACGCCTTGAGGATCTCCTTCATGCTGTATCGCAGGACGATCGGCCGGCCGTGAGGGCAGCTCATCGGGCAGCCGGTCTTGGCGAGCTCGTCGAGCAGCCAGTGCATCTTGCGCTGATCGAGCGGAGTGTTGATCTTGATAGCGGCATGGCAGGCGACAGAGGCTGCAATCTTGCGGCGCAGATCGTCGGGCGAGAGACTGCGAAGCTCGCTTTCCGGCGTGTCGAGGATTTCGCCCAGCAGGCCTTCGATTTCGTGAGCAGAAAGCCCTGCCGGGGCCGCTTTGACGGCGAGAGTCGCCCGGCCGAACGGCTCGATTTCGAATCCCGCCGCGTGCAGCTCCTCGGCCAGCCGGAGAAAGCCGATCTGCTGAGCAGCCGATAATCTCACGATCATCGGCATCAATAATTGCTGGCGTTCGGCGGTTCCCTGGGACCGCTCGCGCAAAACCTTTTCAAACAGGATGCGCTCGTGCGCCACGTGCTGATCGATGATCCACAGACCATCCGGCCCGGCGGCAATGATAAAACTGTCCCGCACCTGGCCGAGCGGCCGCAAACTGCCAATTGACGCCAGCGATTCAAGCTTCTCCGGCGGGATGGAGGACGAATTCTCGCGACAGGCGGCGCCTTCAGCCGGACTGAGGGCCGCTGCCGGAGGCCCGCCCGGTCCTGGCCCGCCTTCAATAGCGGGCGCAGCGCCGAAATCGAATCGCGGCGCCGACGCGGGACCCGCCTGCAACTGGAAATCCGACGGCGGCAAGCCGGCGTCGGCCTCCATCAACAGCAGCGATGCTTCCGAATACGGCATCGAAGCCGCCGGGCTGGGCGCGGCTCTGCTCTTCGCGACCAACTCCCGCGGCGCAGTTGGAAACTCCGCGACGGGCTTGCTCTCCATCAGCCGGGCGCGAATCGTGTCGCGGAGGAAATCGTGAACGAAGGATTGATGCCGGAACCGTACTTCGGTCTTCGACGGGTGAACGTTCACATCCACTTCCTCGAAAGGGACCTCCAGAAAAAGCAGAGCGAAAGGATAGCAGCCGGCCGGCATCAGGTTGTGGTAGGCGCTGGAAAGGGCGTGCAGCAGCAGGCGATCGCGGATGAGCCGCCGGTTCACGAAAATGTAGATCGAGTTGCGATTCAGTTTCTGAACCTGAGGCCGGGATACAAAACCGCTGAGCCGGTATGTCTTTTTCCCCAAGGCGACGCCGCGGGATTCACGCTCCACGCGAGCGGCCGCCACGGCGCCCGCCGGGTTGGGCCACTCGGGAGAGATCGCAAGCTCCTTCTGGCTCTCCCCGAGCGCCACCAGTTCCTCCAGCGCTTCCGACCCGAATATTTGAAACACGCGATCCCGCACGCTTTCCACGGGGCTGACACTAAGCAGATCTCCCTTCGGCGTCGCGAGGGAAAAGCTTTTCTCGGGATGGGCCAGGCTGTAGTGGGTAACCAGCGAAGCGACGTGGGCCAATTCCGTTTGCTCCGAACGCAAAAATTTGCGCCGCGCCGGTACATTGAAGAAGAGATCCCGGACCGTGACCGTGGTGCCGGTCTCGAGCGCCGCCTCCTCCACGGCCATCAACTTTCCGCCGGCGATCTCGACCCGTGTGCCCGTCCGCTCGCTCGCCGCCCGCGTGTCGAGTTGCACGCGGGCTACCGAGGCGATCGAAGGCAGCGCCTCGCCGCGGAATCCCAGGGTAGAAATGGAAAGCAGGTCGCCGACGTCGCGCAATTTGCTGGTGGCGTGGCGCTCAAACGCCAGCAGAGCGTCATCGCGCAGCATGCCGCAGCCGTCGTCGGCGACTCGCATGAGCCGGCGGCCGCCGGCCTCGACTTCGATCCGCACCCGCGTGGCGCCGGCGTCCAGAGAGTTTTCCAGCAGCTCCTTGATGACTGACGCGGGCCTTTCCACGACCTCGCCGGCAGCGATCTTGTTGGCGACCTGATCGGGCAGGATGCGGATAAGGCCCATGCGAACAGCCCTCAGCCCGCAGCTTGGAGCAAGCTGGGGTTTGCTGCGCTGAAGCTTGTGACAATCTCCAGATTGTTGACTTTGGCTATCGCGAACAGCAGCTATCGCCGGCGATAAAGGCGGCCGGCGTCAACGGCCGCTGGGCTGCGAAATAGTGGCGCTCAGTAAGGTTCCGGTACACATGGCCGGCGATCTCCGCCGCGCGCGGGCCAAACACGTCGCGCCCGCCGCGCAGCAGCACCACCACCGCCAGCTTGTTGCCCAGATCGTTATAAGAAGTAAACCAGCCGAGGCGCGCGCCGTTCTCGCTGCAAGTCCCCGTCTTCCCCATAATGGGGTCGGAGGGATCATAGGCGCGCCGCGCGGTGCCGCGCTTCACCGCCGCCGTCATGCCCGGAAGAACGTAAGGGATGAGGCGCGCGATATCCAGGCGGCGCTTCACCTTGGGAATAAAATTCAAGATCTCTTCTTCGGTCCGCGGATATTGCAAGTAGTAAAGCGTACCGCCATTGGCCAGCGCCGAAACGAATGCCGCTTGCTGCAAAGGCGTGGCGGCGATCTCTTCGCCGAAACTGGTCAGGCGGCCGACCCCGCCGTTCTTGGGCGGCGCGCTGGGAAACGTCCCGAGCTGTTCTCCCGGGATGTTCCAGCCGGCCTTCTCGCCGAAGCCGAACATGCGGGCGTATTGCTGCACGCGCTGAAATCCGAGCGCCTCGCCGAGCCGCGCGAAGAAAACGTTGTTGGAAACGGCCAGCGCGTCAGTCAGATTCATGTACCATTGCTTTCCCAGGCGCAGCTTCGTGTGCAGACTGATGATGCCTTCATTCAATGCGGCCAGCGCGACGGGAACCTTGATCGTGGAGCAGGGCGTAAAACCTCCGGCCAGCGCCAGCTTTTGGTTAACCATCGTGAGCACGCGGCCGTTGTTGGGATCCACAACGACGACGCTGCCGTTCAGCGGCCCCAGCGCATCCACGGCGGCTTGCCGCACCGTCAGATCCTCTCCGTCCACCAAATCGCCGGCGGTTGAATCGGCAAGGGAAGACTCCGTCCAGGTCTGGCCGGCAACTCTCGGCCGCGACCGTCTCCGGCTGGCAGTGGATTTGTGGCTGGGCTGCGTTGAAACAGCGGCCGAAGCCGACGGAATGAAAAGCACAAGAGAAAGTATTAATGAGAAGCAAAAAAACAACCTTTGAGTTCGTGCCACGGACTCCTCACACCATACCGCCGGATTTTTGTAGCTACAGCGCGAGGCAAGGCGACATCCCAGCAACTTTACGCCCTGTCTTCGCTTCTATTTTCAGAGTACATTCCTTTGAAGTCAAGACTTTTCCCGCGCGAAGGCGCTCCCCACGCGCTTTTTCGGGCTGCGACCGCGCCGCTGTCTTCGCCTTGCGCCGGCCGGCGCCGAAAAGAGCCTGCGGCAGCAGCTTCGTTTCCCCGCAAGAGGAGACGGAAGCAGAAGAACCGGGCTACGAGAGCAGCAGCACACCGATCAAAATGGTGATGGCGGTAAGCGGCGCTCCCACCTTGAAGTATTCTCCAAAACTGATCTTCACTTCGTGCCGCGCCCGTTGAATCACGATCAGGTTGGCCACCGATCCGAGCACCGTCAGGTTCCCTGCCAGAGTCGAAGCCATGGCCAGCGTCAGCCAGGCCCGCGTCGGATCGGGCAGCCGGACCAGATAAGGCTTGAAAAGCAGCACCGCCGGCACGTTGCTTACGATGTTCGAGAGCACCGCGGCCGCGGCGCTCATCACCGCAGCCTCCTCCAGGCGGAAGTGCGACGCCACAGCGAGCAGATCCTTCGAGAACGGCGTCTTTTCCATGCCGGCGACCACGATGAACAAGCCGACAAACAGCACCAGCAGCGACCAATCGATTTCGCGATAGACCTTTTCCGGCTTGATGCGCCGCGTAATCAGCAGGACCGCCCCAGCGATGAGCGCCACCTTGGGCACAGGCCAACCCCAGAAAAAGAAGACGATCATGCCGGCCGATACGGCTAGAGCCTTCCACATTAGTACGCGGTTCACGCGAACAGCCGGCTGGGAGATCTCGACGCGCCCTTCCGCAAAAATTTCTTTCCGGTAAAGCATCGCGATGATGCCGATGGTCGCCAGCAGCCCTATCAATGCCACAGGCGACAGAGCAGCGGCGAAATATCGATATCCGATGTGGGAAAAACTGCCGATCATCATGTTCTGCGGGTTGCCGGTAATCGTGGCCGCGCTGCCGATATTGGAAGCCATCGCGACCGCCAGCAGGTAGGGAACGGCGTTGCGCCGCAGCACGCTCGTGATTTCGAGCACCAGCGGCGTCAGCACAAGGCACATCGTGTCATTCACGAAAAACGCGGAGAATACGCCCGCCACCAGAACCACCGAAGCCAGAAGCGCCAGCGGCCGGTGTGCGTGTTCCACCACCCAGGCGCTCACAAGGCGGAAGAACCCCGAAAGCCGCAGATTGGCGACTACGATCATCATGCCGAACAGCAAAATGATCGTGTCGTAATTCACCGCTGCGTAGGCTTCTTCGAGTGAAAGGACGTTGAACCCGATCATCAGGCTGGCTCCGATGATCGCGGCGCCCGTCCGGTCCACGCGAAATCCCGGCAGGCGGCCAACCGCCAGCACCAGGTAAGTGGCGAGGAAAATGAGAATGCCGGCAGACATGGGAGGGGCTGGTCGAATGAACTCACACGACCCGCTGTCCCTCCAGGTTCGCAGAGAACCGCGCGCCGGGACGGGCGAGCGGGAGAACGATGAAGAAAGCCGCTCCCGGGCCCGTTGCGCCGTCCGCCCACATTTTCCCGCCGTGGTCCAGAACCGTCTGGCGCGCCAGCGCTAGGCCGAGACCCGTGCCATTCTTCTTCCCTGCGCTGGCAAAGGGCTGAAAGAGGCGGTCCCTGATTTCGGGGGGAATACCCGGGCCGGTGTCGGCGACCCGAACCACGATGTTTTCCCCATCAGCCCGGCAGTCGATTGATATGCAGCCGCCGCCTGGCATAACCTCCAGGGCATTGACCAGAAGGTTGCCGAAGGCGCGCTCCAGGCGGCTCCGATCTGCCGCCACAGCGAGGTTGGCCGCGCCCGAGACATGGATTTCCACCCTTTGCCCTTCCGCAGTATTGCGCAGCGGCTCTATGGCTCCTTGCAAGATCTCGTCCAAAGCGAGCTCTTCACGGGCTCCGCCAGTGTTTCCCCGGCCGATATTCAGCAAATCATCCAGCAATTGCTGAATTCTTTGGGACGCCTTGTAGAGATTGGCGGAAAGGCGCTTTTGCTGGGGAGCGGGCAAATCGGCGTGCAGCAGCATTTCGCTTCCGCCGTAAATGGCCGCCAGCGGATTCCGCAGGTCGTGCACGATGGAGCTCGCCAGCCGGCCGATGGTGTAGAGACGCTCGTTCCGAATCAGCTCCTGACGCGCCTGCCGGATGGAGGCGCACATGTGATTGAAGGTCTGCGCCAGCCGTCCGATCTCGTCGTTGGATACAGCTTCCACGCGGTAATCGTAATTCTCGCGTGCCACCTGGGCGGCGGCGTAGTCCAGCGCCTCGATGGGTTGTATGATCCGCCGGGCCAGAATATACGTAATTCCAAAACTCAGGACGAGACTCACGATCCAGATGGCCGCGATCTGGCGGCGCAAAGCGGAGGCGCCGGCCGCCGCCGCCTCCAGCGAGCGCAGTACGCTCAGGGACCCGGCCGGTTCCCCTTCTACGTTGAGCAGCGGCTCAGAAAGCTCGATGTAGTGCAGGCCGGCAGCGGAAATGGGCTGCGCCTGGCCGGCGGGCCGGTGTCCCACAAGGGGCAGCAAACGGGCCGTGGCCGGGCCGAGCGTCGAAGCGAAAGTTTTCCCCTCCAACCGGAAGACAAAATCGCTGCCCGTCGAGAGCCGAAGCTCTCGCGCCACGGCGTCGGTGACTTCAAAACCGGTTACAAGGACATCGATCAGCGCCAGGCCTCCGCCCGACTGCACATATACCGGCGTCACAACGAACTGGTACAGATGATCTTCAATGACGTCAAAGCCGCTCTGCTGCGCCGGGAACTTGCCCCGCACGTCATTCACAAAATCGAGGCGGCCGGGCGCCGCGACCCCTTGGTAAGCGGCGAGCCGCGCAATCACTCGCCCCTGTGGATCGGTCACCACGACCAGGCCGCGCTCGCCGAGTTGGCGCTCGAGATTGCGGAGCAAATCGCCGGAAGTGTCGGCGATCGTAGCGGCGTCCCCTGTACCGAAGGCCGCCCGCACCTGCGGCGAGCTGGCGATCTGCGCGCTCAAGGTCTCCAGCATCTGGGCCCTCTCACGCCACAGCGAGCGGTAGGCTTGCAAACTCGTCGCCACTTCGGCCGTCAGTTGCTTCATGATCTCGCTGACCAGATGCTGGGAGACGATCCAGCCCGTGGCCGCGAAAAGCGCCGTAATCGCCACCGACGAGGAGAGCCAGATTTTGGTGAGCAGGCGCATCAGCTACTGGGGACCCAGCGGATAGAATACATGGTCCTCCGGAGCCGGGGGATAGTCGTGCCCATACTTATTTTTGTGGGGCAAAGCCAGATACCCCTGCTCGGAAACCCGCAGTTCGGCGAGGACCAGCCCCCGGGGGCCGAGTTGGATCGGCCGTTCCAGGCGCGACAGAGTCTCGGCATTGCTGCGTTCGTGCCACACCTGAAACCGATAAGCGCCTTCGGGCGCCTCGATCTTGAAACGGCCGTCGGGGCCGGTGACGGCAAAATAGGGTGTGGGAAGCACGGCAATCACCGCGCTCATCGTCGCATGAATGTTGCAAAATACGCGCACCATTCCCGGCCGCCGGAAGACCACGCGCCGGGAGGTCTGCGGCGCGTAAAGATGAACGTCGAACACCTGGCCGTCATAGTTGGAAAACGCGTTGTGAAATATCGGGTCCAGATTCGGGAAATCCACGGCCGTGCCGACCTCCACTGCGAGCACGTGGGGGAGGAAGGTTTTGTTTCGCTGTTCCATCTTGGCGCGCCGGAAGCCCTGGCTCGCCGGGAGAGGCGCTCCATCGGCGCGCTCCAGCCAGACGACAACGCCCGAATAGTCGTGCCTGTTCTTCACGGAAGCCTGCTCGGAATTGACCAGCACGACGCTTCCCGTCAAAGTGGCGGCGCAACATCCGGCGGTCCACATCAGCATCAGGGCGGCGGTCCGCATACCTCAGATCCTAGAACAAATATGCCACGGCCAGATCGTAATGGTTGTTGAGCGGCCGCTGCCCGTTGAGAAATTGCGTACGAACTTGCGAAACCTCCCCACCCACCACTACATTGGGAGCCAGCTTATAGAACACATTGGCGGCGTACGAAAGATTTCGGGCGATTCCCCCGGCGCTCAAATCGCGGTTGTTCGGGTCGTCTTCCCCCCCGTACAAATTGAAACTCAGACGCGGCGTGGCGACGAACGTAAATTGCGCCCAGCCGCCCCTGGATCGCACCGGTATAACCTGAAGCCGGCCCGGCTGAAGGGCCAGAATCGTAAAACCCTGCCGAACCCCGCCGCCCCCGAGGTTGGCCAGATTCTTGCCGGTGAAAAGCTCGCCAGTGAATTCAAGCCGGCGTATGGGATTCACAAACCAATCGACCGAAACAACACTAGAGGGGACCGCAGAGCCCGCCACATGCGTCGTGCTGACGTGAAAGCCGGGGGCGATCTCAAGGCGATGATTCTCATCGAAGCGGTGCGAAAGCTGGAAGCGGCCTTGCAGCGCCGGACGTCTCGGCTCGAGCGACGGGGCGAATTGCGGGTCGACGGCCGCGCCGCTCTCGCCTGTTTCGAACACGCCGAGGCGAGCCGTCAGATTGGTCTCCCGTCCCAACTCCAGCCGCTGTTCGAAGCGAATTTGCGGCCGCCATAGCCAGAGGTTGCCTGCTGCCGTAAGGGGGGAAGTGCCCACTTGGGCCAGAGAGTTTGGCTCGCGCGGCGAAAAAATCGGCTTCTCCTGGCCCACCAGAAAGCCCCGGGTCTCCCACCGCGCTTCTATGGAGGCGGTGCGGAGCCGCGCCTGGCTGCCCAAAATGCCGCTGGTCCCAGCGAAAAGATCCATCAGGAACGACCCCCGAATCTTTGCGCCGCCGATGGCTTCCGGCCCGTCGAATTCCAGCCCGATTACGCTCTGGCGCAGGGTGGCGCCGGCATTGATCGGGCCGGGCGCCGGCGAGGCGACCACGGGATTATCGGCTCCGCCGCCGTGGCTGGTGTCCTTGAAGGCATTAAACAGGGCCATACCCGTGAGGCGTACCGGCACGCGCTGTGTGCTCTCCACTTTCACGGCGTCCTGTTCGTCCAACCGACCCTCCTGGAGATCTATCCGTTCTTCCAAACGCTCGATCCGCTCGTTTTCCGCGGCGGCCGCTTCGGGATTCGAGGAGCCCGCGCGCTCGTGCGCCGCGCCAGCGCTCGCCTTGAGGCTTTCCAGTTCCTGCCGCAACAGGCGGACTTCGCGGAGCAGTTCCGCGTTCTGCTGCTCCAGCCGTTCCAGCCGCTGCCCGATAGCGTCCATCGACGCTATGGTTTGGGCCCTTCCCGGGACCGCCAACAGCGCGGCCAGCGAAAATGCCAGCTTTTCCATGGGAAACATTTTCATGGCAGTAGATCCAGGATTTTCTTTTGTATCGCCAGCGCCGAACACGGTTTGGCGAAATACGCGTTCGCGCCCAGCTTCATGACATTTTCAAGGGTCTGGGCGTCGCTGCGGCCGCTGATCACCACAATCGGCAGCATGGCAAAACGTTTTTGCTCGCGCACGCGCCGGATAAGCTCAAAGCCGTCTAGAAGCGGCATCTCCAAATCCGTAACCAGCGCGTCGATGGTGTGCCCGCTTTCCGGCGCCAGATATTCCAACGCCCGCAGCCCGTCGGGCGCGCGCACAACGTTGGTGTTCGGAAGATTCAGCAAAGCGATCTCCAGCGTGGTGGCAGTCGTCTCCGCATCTTCGACGATTAAGATGTTCCTGGTCATAACCGCGGCCGCGCGTGTAACGCAGCCTTCCGCCGCCAGGCGGCTTGGGGGCGAGTTTCAGCGCAGCGCACCCGACCGGGCGCGCGAAAGAACTCCCCCGCCCAGCGCCTCCAGAGGAGGCCGGCGGCGTTAGCCGATTGTGCGCACAGAGCGGCCGCCGTGGCTGGCGCGCCGTGTAAAATGGGTGTAACATCTCCGCCCCGGCTCATGGCAGAAACCGGTAGCCCACGCCGTGAACGGTCGTGAAATGCCGCGGAACATTGGGGTCCGGCTCGAGTTTTTGGCGCAATTTCACCACGTGAATGTCTACCGTGCGCGTGTTAGGGAACGTATCGTAGCCCCACACGGAGTTCAGAATCATGTCGCGGGTGAGCGGACGATCGGGATTTTGGAGAAAATATACCAGCAGATTGTACTCCGAGGGGGTGAGCTTGACAGGCTCGCTGCGGCGCGTCACCACCCGGCGCTCCAAATCGACCTCCACGTCGGAAAACCGCAGAATTTTTTTCCCTTCCGGCGAAGCGCGGCGCAGGACGGCGCGGATCCGTGCCAGCAATTCCCGCGAGCCGAACGGCTTGGTGACATAATCGTCGGCGCCGATTTCGAGCAGGAGCACTTTGTCGATTTCGTCGCCCACCGCGCTGAGCACAATGATCGGGGTGCTGAGCTGGGCCGCGCGGATCTGGCGGCAAATTTCTATGCCGTTCATGCCCGGCAGCCGCAGGTCCACCAGGATCAAATCCGGCTTCAGAACCAGCGCTTTTTCGAAGCCCTCGCGGCCGTCAGCCGCCAGTTGCGCGCGGAATCCCTCCTGCTCGAGCATGATGCCGATCGTGTCGCGCACAGTCTCGTCGTCATCAATGACCAGAATGGATTGCATGCGCTTGGGCCGGCCCCTTGACTCCGCATCCTACCATAGATAGGGTCGCGCAGAGGATTCCCGCGGCGGCGTTGGGCCCGTATTTCCGGCCACCGGCTCCGTCGTTTGGGGAGGCATATAGCCGCACCGGGAACGATATAATGAAAGCGTGCCGGCGCTGGTTCTCCACTACCACGAAATGTGGCTGAAAGGCCGCAACCGCAATTTTTTTCTGCACAAATTCACCGAATCGATCCGGTCTCATCTGGACGGACTCGGCCCGCTGCGCATCGCCCATGAAGATGGGCGTGTGCTGCTGCATCTCGAGTCGGAAGAAGCCCTGCGGGCCGCGGCCCAGCGCGTGGCCCGAGTTTTTGGCGTGGCGCATTATTCCGTGGCGCAGGAAGTGGAGCGCGACCTCGCCCTGGTGGAACAGGCGGCTTGGAAACAACTGGCCGCGCAACCGTTCGATACCTTCGCGATCCGCGTAAAGCGTTCCGATAAGACGCTGCCCTTCCGTTCGCAGGAAGCGGAGAAGCGCATCGGCCGGTACGTGCTCGAGGCAGCACTGGCCGCCGGCCGCCGGATGCGGGTGAATCTCGATCATCCCGACGTGACTTGCTTCGTCGAGTTCACCGGACACCGGGCGCTGGTGTTTTCGGAAAAGATCCCTGGGCCGGGCGGAATGGCGGCAAACACGGCAGGCAAGCTAGTCTGCCTGCTCTCCGGCGGATACGATTCCGCCGTGGCCGCCTATCTGATGATGAAACGCGGCGCACGCCTGATCTTTGTTCATTTTTATGGCGCCGCCGCCCGGGTAGGCGAAGCGAGCGAGCCGGTGGCGCGTGAGATTGTATGCACCCTCGCCCCTTATCAGTCGGGCGCCCGGCTGTATCTGATTCCGTTCCACGAGCTCCAGCGGGAGGTTTTGCTGCAAGCCCCGGAAGAATACCGGATTCTAATTTACCGCCGGCTGATGTTGCGGATCGCCGAGCGGATTGCCCACCGGCATCATGCCCTGGGATTGGTGGTCGGCGACAGTCTCGCACAGGTTGCTTCCCAGACTCTTCAGAACATGGCGGCGGTGGAGGCCGCCATCCGCCTGCCTGTATACCGGCCGCTGGTGGGGTTTGATAAGCGCGAAATTCTGGACCTAGCCCGGCGCATCGGCACTTATGAGACCTCGAGCGAGCGCTTCGCCGACTGCTGCCCCGTATTTATGCCGCGCAACCCCCGTCTCTACGCCAGCGGGGACGAGCTCGACCAGGCCGAAAGCAAGCTGGATATTTCCTCGATGGTCGCCCGGGGAGTCGCCGGCGCGCGGCGGGAAACTTACCGGTTCGCGAATGGCCGGGTCACGGAACAAAGCGATGCCCCGATTCGCGCAGGTATGGCTTTATAGCGTCGCAATTCTTCTTGCGTGCGCTTTGCCGGCTTCCGCCGCCGAGCCCAAAAAGCCGCTGCGCATCGCGCGCGCCGCACTGCTCGAGGCCGAAGACGGTTTCAGCGCCTCTCCCGAGACGGAATACCACGGCGGCGAGACGCTCTACATGGCTTTTCACGTGGAAGGGTTTACCGTAGACCGTTCGGACCGGGTGAAGCTCAGTTACCGGATCGACACCCTCGATGCCGGCGGCACGCCTCTGGTTGAGCCGCAGAGCGGCAAGGTGGACACGGAACTGGCGCCGGAAGACGCCAAGTGGACGCCGCGCGTGCGCTTCTCCGCCACGCTGCCGGAGTGGGTGGAATCGGGCCTCTGCAAGCTCGTAATTCACGTGACGGATGACTTCACCGGTCAACGAGCCTCGGCCGAACTGCCATTTCGCGTGCAGGGCCGCGGGGTACCGCCGAGCGACTCGCTGGCGGTGCGGAATTTTCAATTCGCCCGTGAAGAAAACGGAGACCCCTTGCCCGCCCCCGCCTATCGCCGCGGCGATGTTCTCTGGGCGTCTTTTGACATTACGGGATACAAGACGGGCAATAACAATCTCGTCCAGGTGCAATATGAGCTTTCGGTTTTCAATGCGGAGGGCAAATTGATCTTCCGGCAGCCGCAACCGGCAGAAGAAAAGGGGACGTCCTTTTATCCTCGGCGCTATGTCCACGCGGCCTTCAATCTGAACCTGGAAAAATCCATTGCGCCGGGCGAGTACACGATTGTGCTCACCACCCGCGACGAAATCGGCCACCAGACCAATGAAAGCCGCCATTCTTTCACCATCGAATAATGCAAAAACTCCAGCCGGCTGACATCGGAGAATTGAAAGAATGCCTGGCGCATTGCAATGCCGCGCGGAAGAGCATCGAGCTCGGGGGGCATTTCACCAAGCGCTGGATGGGAGGATCGGTCCGGCCGGCCGACATGGTGGTGTCGACCGCGCGGCTGAACCACGTAATTGATTATGAGCCGCGCGATCTGACCATCAGCGTGGAGGCAGGCGTGAACTTCCGGGACCTCCAGGACCTGCTTCGGGAAAACAATGAAATGCTTCCGCTCGACCCTCCGTGGGCTGAGCAATCCACAGTCGGGGGCGTCGTGGCGGCCAGTTGCTGCGGTCCGCGCCGGCGGCTGTATGGCTCGGCCCGAGATATGGTGATTGGAATGACTTTCGTGACCGTCGAGGGAAAGCCGGTGCGCTCGGGCGGCATGGTCGTGAAAAATGTAGCCGGTCTCGACATGGCCAAGCTCATGATCGGTTCCTTTGGGACTCTGGGGGCGATTGCCAGCGTCAATTTTAAGGTGTTTCCGCGGCCCCCGAAGGAAAAGACCTTTGTGCTGGCGTTCCCATCGCTCGAACCGGCGCTGCAAGCCCGCGGCGCTGTTTTGCGCGGCGTGTTGCAGCCTTCGGCGATTGATTTGGCCAATGCCGCGCTGTCCCAGCGCCTCGGTCTGAAGCTGCGGCCTGGATTCTGGCTGATGATCGAGGCCGGAGGCATTGACGCCGTTCTGGGGCGCTATGAGCGCGAACTCAAGACGATTGCCCGGCAGTGTGAAACTGCGGAGTTTGCCGCTTTGGAGGCCGACGAGGCGGAATCGCTGTGGCGCCCGGTCCGCGATTTTCCCGCGCTGCCGCCGCCCAACGGATCTCCGGAAACGGCGCGAGGCGCCGTCGTCCGCATCTCCACAACGCTGGCGCGGCTGGGTGAAGCATTCGCCGCAGCTGGAGATTGGCCGGCGCTGGCCCGGGCCGGTACGGGAGTGACCTATGTGCGCTGCGAGGACTCGCCGGCCGAGCTCGCCGGCCGCGCCCGCGCTGCCGGTCTCTATGTGGTGATTGAATCGTGCTCCACGAACGACAAAGACAATTTGGAACTCTGGGCCGATCCCGGGCCGGAGTTCGATTTGATGGTGCGCATCAAAAATAACCTGGATCCCCAGAATATCCTCAATCATGGCCGACTCTATAACCGTCTCTGAGCTCAGCATCGTGCAGGATCAACCCCAGCCGTCCGACCTGGACCGCTGCGTGCATTGCGGCTTGTGCCTGAACGCGTGTCCAACCTACCGGGAGCTGGGCTTGGAGATGGATTCGCCCCGCGGCCGCATCTACCAGATGGTGCAGGTAGCGAACGGCCGAATGGATATTTCTGATTCCTATGTAGAGCACATTGATCTTTGCCTGGCCTGCCGGGCCTGCGAAACCGCCTGCCCTTCCGGCGTCGAATACGGAAAGCTGGTCGAGGCGGCCCGGGCCCACATCGAGACTGTTCGGCCCCGCCCGCTTCCGGCGCGTCTGCTCCGCGGTTTCATTTATAAACGTCTTCTGGTTTCCCCGTGGCTGATGCAAGCTGCCGGAAATCTCGTCGCGCTCTATCAGCGCAGCGGGCTGCAAAAGCTCGTGCGCTCGACCGGCCTGCTGAAGCCACTGCGCCGGCTCGATAAGCTGGAGCGCCTGATGCCCCCTGCCGAAAGACCCTTCTTCTTCGATCAGATCGGCAAGACCTTTCCGGCACGGGGGGAGCGGCGCCGCCGCGTGGCCCTGCTCGCCGGCTGCCTGGCGAATGTCAGCTTCGCGCGGCTGAACGAAGCCACGGTGCGCGTGCTACAGCAGAACGGCTGCGAGGTCGATGTGCCCGCTGGGCAGACTTGCTGCGGCGCCCTGCATGTTCACGCCGGGTTGCGCGATCTGGGCCGCCGGCTCGCCCGGCGCAACATCGACGTTTTCCTTGCCGGCCGCTATGACGCCCTGATCACCAACGCCGCCGGGTGCGGGTCGACATTGAAGGAGTACGGCGAGTTGCTGGAGCATGATCCGCAATATCGCCACAAAGCGCGCCTGTTCGCCTCCCAGGTGAAGGATGTGAACGAGTTTCTCGGCTCGATCGAACTGAACCGGCGGATGGCGCCTCTGAATATTATTGCGACTTATCAGGACTCCTGCCATCTCGCCCACGGGCAGCGCGTGCGCGTCCAGCCGCGGCTGCTGCTCGCCGCCGTCCCGGGTTTGGAGTTCCGCGAGCTGCCCCTTTCCGATCTCTGCTGCGGCTCGGCCGGCGTCTATAACGTGCAGCACACCGACATGTCGATGAGCCTGCTCGAAAAGAAGATGCAAATGGCAGCAGCCACGGGAGCCGACACCATCGTCACCGCAAACCCGGGCTGCATGCTGCAACTGCGAGCGGGCGTCGAAATGTTCGGACGCGGCCAGCGCGTGATGCACGTCGTGGAAGTGCTGGACGAAGCCTACCGGAAAGCCTAGATTCGGGCCAGCGGCCTTTTCGGCCGTGCGGCGCGCCCGAATTTCCAAAGGAAACGGCTCAGGCCGCCGCCGGCTGCCGCAAGCGCAGAAAATTCTGGAGGATCGCCTTTCCCGCGCCGGTGAGCACGGACTCGGGATGGAACTGGACACCCTCCACCGGGAATTTCCGGTGCCGCAGTCCCATGATCAGTCCGTCGGCGGTGGTGGCTGAGATCTGGAGCTCCCTGGGAAGGGATTCCCGTTCGACGATCAGCGAGTGGTACCGGGTGGCGATGAAATCCTGCGGCAGGCCCGCGAAAATCGTCTTGCCGTCGTGATGAATCTGGCTGGTTTTGCCGTGCATCAAATACGGCGCGCGCACCACGCGCCCGCCGAAAGCTTCTCCAATGGCCTGATGCCCCAGGCAGACGCCCAGAATGGGGATTTCGCCCGCCAGCTCCCGAATCAAAGGGACCGAAATGCCGGCCTCGCGGGGCGTGCAGGGACCCGGTGAAATCACAATGCCCGCAGGCCGCAGCCGCCGGACTTCGGCGACAGTCGTGGCGTCGTTGCGCACAACCTTCAGCTCGGCGCCCAACTCGCCGAGGTATTGCACGAGGTTGTAGGTGAACGAATCGTAGTTGTCCAACACCAAAATCATCAAAGCTCTCCGGACTCGGCCAGTTCCACGGCTCGCAGCAAGGCTCCGGCTTTATTCATAGTCTCTTCCCATTCTCGCTCGGGGACCGAATCGGCCACAATGCCGGCCCCGACTTGAACATGCGCGTCGCGGCCGCGCACGGTCATCGTGCGGATGCCAATGCACGAATTGAGATTGCCGGAAAAATCCAGATACATGACGCTTCCGCCGTAGACCCCGCGGCGGGTGGGCTCGAGCTCGGCGATGATCTCCATGGCCCGTACCTTGGGAGCGCCCGAAAGGGTGCCGGCCGGAAAGCACGCCATCAACGTATCGAATGCGTCGGCTTCCGGCCGCAGCTTGCCGGTGATCCGCGAAACGATGTGGATCACGTGGGAATAGCGCTCCAGAATCATCAGGTCCTTCACCTGGACCGACGAGTATTCGCACACCCGGCCGAGGTCGTTGCGCCCGAGATCCACCAGCATGATATGTTCGGCGCGCTCCTTTTCGTCGGCCAGCAGGCGGCGTTCGATTTCCTGATCCTCGGCCTCGGTCGCCCCGCGCGGATGGGTGCCCGCGATCGGCCGGTATTCGACGTTGCGGCCATCCACTTTGACCAGCATTTCCGGCGAGCTCCCAAGAACGATGTCCTTATCCAGCTTCAAATAGAACATGTAGGGCGAAGGATTGACGGTCCGCAGAGCGCGGTAGATCTGGAACGGCTCGGCCCGCAGCTTCAGATCGAGCCGCTGGGAAAGAACGACCTGGAAAATATCTCCTGCCAGTATGTACTGCTTGGCCTTTTCGACGGACCGGCAGAATCGTTCTTTGCCGATGTTGGAACGCGGCCGCGGCAGGCCGTCCCGCGCCCTCGTCCGTTTGCGGCGCGGCAGATTCCGGATCAGCGATTTTTCGATAGCCGCGATTTCATCGAGAGCGTGGCGGTAGCCCTTCTCCAGTCTCCCGGCCCATTCGTCGCAGCGAACGTTCGCGATGATCCAGATCTGGTGCTTCACGTGGTCGAAGGCGAGCAGGGTGGAAAAAAACAGGAATACGGCGTCGGGTGTTTTCAGATCATCCTTGGCAAAGGGCGGCACTTTAGGTTCTATCTGGCGAACCAGATCGTAGGCTATATAGCCGGCCGCGCCGGCGCTCAGCGGCGGCAGGCCCTGCTGCCGGACGGGATGGAATTGCCGGGTCAACTCCCGCAGGGCCAGAAACAGATTGCCGGTTTGCCGCCGGGTCCGGCCCTGCCTGGTGATTTCAATCCGGTCGCCGAAAGCTTTCACGATCAGAAACGGACTGGCCCCCAGGTAGGTATAGCGGCCGATCTTTTCGCCGCCTTCCACGCTTTCCAGCAGGAAGGAGTAAAGCTCCCGCGAGGCCAGCTTCAGGTAGGCCGAGACAGGTGTTTCAAGATCCGCCGTCACGATCTTGTAGACCGGCACGACGTTGCCCTCGCGGGCTTGCGCCAAGAAAGTTTTGAGATCAGGCAGCACAATCAGCTCGTTTCGAGAACCTCCCGCGCGGTCGTTTCCATGGCGAGGCGCGGCGCCCGCGTGCCGGTCCAGATTTCAAATTGCAAGGCCGCCTGCTCCAGAAACATTTCCAAACCCGAAATGACCGCCTTGCCGGCGGCGCGGGCTTTCTTTAGCAGGAGGGTCTCCAGGGGGTTGTAAACCATATCGAAAACCAGTTCCGCCGGAATTTCGTCCGGAAAGTAGCATTCGTCGGTTCGCGGCCGCATGCCGAGCGGCGTAGCGTGCACAAGAACATCGAACCAGCGGCCGGCCAGGCGGTCGTTCTCCAAAGCTTCCGCGCCGCAGGCGCGCGCCAGCGCCCGGACACGGTTTATGTTCCGCCCCGTGAGAAACACCTGCGCGCCTTTTTCGGCCAGCGCAAAGGCGGCTCCGCGGGCCGCACCGCCGCTTCCGGCAATCAGAATTTTCGAATTTTTCAATTTTAAGCGCTTTTCGAGCGGAGCAATCACGCCGGCCGTGTCGGTGTTGGCCCCGCGTAGCTTCCCCTGCCTGCGATAGACGGTATTGACCGCGCCGATGCGCCGCGCCGCCGGATCTACGGCATCGAGATGGCGCAGGACTCTCCGCTTGTGAGGTATCGTCACGCTGAAACCGGCTACGGGCAAGCGCGCCGCGAGCTGGAAAAAATCGCGCAGCCGCCCTTCTTCCACCAAAAACGGTACATAAACGGCGTCGATCCGCCGGGCCTGAAAGGCGCGGTTATGCACCGCGGGCGAAAGGGAGTGCCTCACCGGATTCCCGATCACCCCGTATACGGCTGTCGCGCAGGTGTGGCGCACAGCACGATACTGGCGGTGCAGCAGGGAGCTTGACAACTGCCCCGGGGCCGTGCCCGGAAGAGCGCTCTTTTCCGCAGGGTGACAAGGCGGCGCGGCGTAGGTGAACGCCGAGTGGCGCGAAAGCGAAAGAATGCGGCTGGGAACGCCGGTCTCGCCCATCCCGACAACTACCAGCGGATGATTCTGATAGCGCCGCGCAACGTCCAGCAACCGGCAGTTGTCGCTCGGTTTGCGCGCCATGGCCGCCAGCTTGTAAACGTCGGCCGGCGCCTTCTCGAGCCGCCGTAGGACCGGAGCGAGCGGCGGCGTGAACTGAAAATTGTGATAGGAAACCACAACCTTGGCCCGCTCCCGTAAGGCGGCCACCCGTTCCGGCGCTTCCCCAGCGGTTTCGATCTCGATATCCACGGCCTGCGCCCCAGCTTCTATCGCCGCACCGAGCAGTTCAAGCTGTTCCTCGATCGTTCCCTCGAAGGCCCCACCGTTCTGTTTCCGGCGGCATGTGGCCAGCAAGAACACATCCGGGCAACGCCTCTTGATCCGGCGGATTGTGCCGATCCCTTCGCGAGGATCCTCGAGCATGTCGAGGCGAATCTCGAGAAACTCTTCGCCGCTGTCGCACGCGTACGCCGCCGCTCTGTCCAGCCGCTCGCGTTCCGCATAGCCCAGGGCCACGCAGATTGGCGGGAACTCACTTCGATAAGCCATGTCAGGGGTGAGAATCAGGATAGCACTTTCGCCGCGCTTTCCGTGCCGGATCCTGCACAGAACCGGAACAGCTCGGCCGGTTCGCGAACGCGGGCGGACTGTCTCCGCCGCCGCCCGCCGCCTCCGGGTTGGGAGTTACCTCGCCGAATAGGAAGCTAAACGGCAAACAGGGGCTAGGCGGCCAAGACGATTTTTCCGAACTGTTCTTTCTTTTCCAGGCGCTCGTGGGCAGCGCGGACGTCGGCCAGAGGAAACACTTTGTCGATCACCGGACGAAGCTCCTTCCGCCCGATCGATGCCAGGACCTCGTGTAGCTCTCCCAGCGTCCCCATAAAGGAGCCCAAAAGAGAGATCTGCTTCCAGAAAAGCACGCGAATATCCATCTCCCCGCGGCCGCCGGTGGTAGCCCCACAAGTAATCAGCCGGCCGCCATAGGCGAGCGACGCCACCGAATGCTTCCAGGTGGCCTCTCCGACGTGTTCGAAAACCACATCCACGCCGCGGCGGCCGGTCAGGCGTCTGACTTCCGAGGTAATATCCTGGCGGTAATGGTCGATCACGTGGTCCGCACCCAGTTCGCGCGCCAGAGCCAGCTTTACGTCCCCGCCGGCGGTGGCGATCACGCGGCAGCCTTGCAGTTTTGCGATCTGAACGGCCGCGCTGCCGACGCCGCTCGAGGCTCCGATCACGAGCACATCCTCCCCGCGCTGGATTCGGGCGCGTGCCACCAGCATGTGCCAGGCCGTTAAGAAGACCAAGGGGACGGCCGCCGCCTGGATAAAATTGAGGTCGCCAGGGATCGGAAGGGCGTAAACTTCCGGCGTGGCGATGTACTCGGCGTTTCCGCCGTCGATGAAATAGCCCAGAAGCTGGTACTGGCGGCAGAAATTGTCACGTCCCGACACGCATGCCACGCACTGCCGGCAGCTCCGCGCCGGAGCGAGCAGAACGCGATCGCCAGCCTTGAGACGGATCGTCCCCGGTCCCAGGGCGGCGACCTCGCCAGCCACGTCGCTGCCCAAAACGTGCGGCAACGGAATGGTCTGGCCGGCAATGCCGCGGCGCACAGCGAGATCGAGATGGTTCAACGCACAAGCCCGGACCCGGATCAACGCTTCCCCAGGGCCCGGCGCCGGGTCGGGAACATCCTCATAACGCAACACTTCCGGGCCGCCATGTTCGTGGATGCGAACTGCTTTCATCAGGAAGCCGCCTTGGAAGCAAGCGGAGCTGCTTTCGCCTGCGCCGGCCAGCTCATATTATAATTGGCATCGATATGGATGTTTTCGAGGAACTGGTACGCTTGCGCCGGCTGGGTCAAAAATCCGCGCTCGCAACCATTGTCGATGTGCGAGGATCCATTCCCAGCTTCGAAAGCGCCAAGCTTCTGGTGCGGGAGGACGGCTCGATGGTCGGTACCATCGGCGGCGGCTGCGTGGAGGCCGAGGTATGGAATGCCGCGCGCGAGGTGATCGAGACGGAGAAGCCGCGGCGCCTGAGCTTTAATCTGGGGCAGGATGCCGCCTACGACAACGGTCTGATCTGCGGCGGCCAGCTCGATATCTTCATCGAGCCCGTGCTGCCGATTCCATCGGCTTATATCTTCGGCGCCGGACACATCTCGAAAAGCCTCTCCAAAGTGGCTTCCCTGGCCGGCTTCCGGACCGTGGTGATCGACAATCGCGAAGCATTCGCGAATCGCGAGCGTTTTCCGGATGTGGATGACGTAATCGCCGCCGAGTACGAAGAAGTTTTCCCCAAGCTCGAGATCAACGAGTCTTGCTACCTGATCATTGTCACGCGCGGCCACCGGGACGACATGCGGGTCCTGCGCTGGGCTATCGAGCAGCCGGCGCGCTATATCGGCATGATAGGCAGCAAACGCAAAACCATCGCGGTGATTAAGGAGTTCGAGAAAGAGGGCGTGCCGCGGGAGAAATTCGAGCGCATCCACTCGCCCATGGGCCTCGAGATCGGAGCCATCACGCCGGAAGAAATCGCCGTCAGCGTTGTCGCCGAGATGATCGATATCCGGCGCAATGCGCAAGCGGGCTGGAATCCTCTTTCGAAATCGGTATTTGCCCTCGGCCTGCTCAAGGAACGCCAGGCGAAGTGATCTCGGGCAAGGCAGAGAGCTCCCAGCCAAAGCTGGCCGGCTTGATTCTGGCGGCCGGCGAATCGAGCCGGATGGGGAGCGACAAAGCACTGCTCGGCTACGGCGGCTCGACCTTTCTGGAAACTCTAATCAATTTGTTCCTGCGGCGCGTTTTTCCCGTCGCGGTCGTGCTGGGCCACAATGCCGCCAAAATCCAGGCGGCTCTCGCGCCGCGCCCAGGTTTGATCGTCGCTGTCAACTCGAATTACAAAGCCGGCCAACTGTCGTCGTTGCAAACCGGGATCCGGGCGCTGCCGGGCTGCTGCGAGGGCGCTCTGTTCACTTTGGTCGATCATCCGGCGGTCGCGGATGCCACCATTGCGGCCATGATTCGCCGGTTTGCCGGATCGAATTTGCCGCTGGTGGTTCCCTGTTATCGGGGAAGGCGCGGGCATCCCGTGTTGCTTTCGCGCCGCTTGCTCGACGAGATTGCGGCCCTGCCGGTTTCGGGGAGCGCCAAGGAGGTGATCCGGCAGCACCTCGACCCGGGAGCCGTGCTTGACGTGGAGGATCCGGGCGTTCTGCGCGATATCGACACGCCGGAGGATTACAGGGATTTGACAGTTTCCGGCAGCCCGGATTGTTGACCTGAAAACATCCTGAAAGCCGGCCATTTGTGTGGCGTCTGCCGCAGGCGGGACCGTCGGTTCCGCGGACGCCGCCGGAATTGCTCCGGCACGGCTCATTGCCGAGCGGCCAAACAGCCGCCCGCGTGCCTGCCAGTCGGCAGCCGTCCTTTCATTTGCGGATTGCCGGGCCCTAATTTTCTACTCACCAGCGATTGCGATTACTTTTGCATCTGCAAAGCGCAACAAGACCCCCCTTCGCGGATCCGCAGCTCCTGACACCCTTTAAGGCTGGGCCGGAGGAGGATTTTGTTCGGGAACAGGCGCCGGCTGCTGTTGGGCGGGAGGCTGGTTTTGAGGCGGTGAATTCGGAACGGCTAAGGGTGGTACCGGAGTGGGTAGCCTAGGCGGTCCAATCGGCGTCGGGGATAATCCGGGCTGCGTGGGGTTGATGGGCGCGTTCGGCATTTGTCCAGGAGGAGTGATTCCAGGTTGACCGAACGGCTGGCCGCCGGGCTGGCCGGAAGTGGGCTGCCCCGGCTGTCCTCCAGGTTGTCCAAATGAGGATTGGCCGAAAACAGAGCCCTGGCCGAATGCAGATCCGCCACCCTGCCCGAAGGCGGAAGCCGTACCCGTCGATCCTGGCGTTCCGGGCTGGTTGGGCAGGCCTGCGGTCCCCGCTCCCGCGCCGCCAACAAGCAAGGGATCCCGCCGGTAATCGTAAACGAATTCCCACTCGTTGTAAGTTTCCCGGTCCCGGTAGACCTTGATTCCCCTGGCCTCTGATTTGCTCGCGACGCCAGCTATGCCGCCGCCGAAACCCGTGGTGCCTGCGCCCGTGCTACTGCCGCCCAGGAAGCTGCTGGTGCTTGGATTATTAAACGCGCTGCCGCCGCCTGGCGAAGAGCTCGCGCCAGGGCCGCCGAAAGGACCGGCGCTAGGGCCGCCAAACGGATTGGCCACGGGCTGCGGGCCCGGACCCGTCAACCCGGCTAAACCGCCCGGACGAGGCGTCGTCAAAAGCTGGCCGATAATCCTTGCTGCCTCACTGCCCACGGCAGGACCTACGGCGGGGCTTCCTGCGACGGCACCCGCCGGATATCCGGGAGGCGCTGCTGTCACAGGGTAGCCGGCAGCCGGATACGGCCCCTGTTGGGCTGTGCCTAACCCGCCGGGGAACCCGGTCGCCGTGCCGAACGGCGGGTTCGTGGTTGCACCCGGAACGGCTCCGCTATATCCCGAGCCGGAGATCGCGGCGCCAATGCCTGCCTGCGTCCCGGCGGGCATGCCGGACTGTCCCGGCACATAGAACTGACCAGGCATGCCGGACTGGCTCGAGTTGCCATAACCAGGCTGCCCCGGATAGTTGTAGTTTTGCGCGCCATAGGGGGTCCCCTGGCTTCCGGGAGGGGCGTTCGGGTCGGCGGGAGTAGTTCCGGCATTGCTGGGGCGAAGCCGGTCGGCCATGCCGGTGATCTGCTGGCCCGCGTTCGGCAGGGGTTGATTGAAATACGTGGTCTGGCTGGGATCGGCCGGAGAGGCCGCTCCCGAGGATGGCGTGGCTGCTGGCCCGCTATCTTGATTGTTCTGATTCTGCTTCGGGCGGTCGTAGACCAATGAATCCGTAAATACGCCTCCCGGCCCGATGTGAATGATCCGCCATTCGTCCTTTTGGGTGATCGGATCTATGTACTTTCGGCGCAGGAAGCGGATGTTGTTCGTCTTTTCCAAATCATCCATGCTGGCCGGATAACGGCGGAATTTGCGGAAATAGAGCTGAACGGCGCGCGAATATTGGCTGCCGCGATAAATCAGATCATCTTCTCTGGCGCGCTGCGCTTCAAAAGCCGCGCGGGGCAACGAAAGCGCCAGGCTGATGGCAATCAGCGCGCCAAGAAACAACACTACCAGCAGCGCATAGCCTCCTTCCTGCTTTCTGGCCCGCCGGATCATCTCTCAGCCGTTCTCCTGGAGCGGCAGGGTTTGTTCGCTGTGGAATTCGAGGTCCTCGACGACGAGTGAGTTAATCCCGATGCGGATGACCTTGTAGCGCTTTTTGATAACCTCGCCTTCGTAGATCACCAGTATGTCATCTCCGTCCATCAAGAATGCACGCCGGCGGGAGTCGCCCGGCCGGTCTGCATACCCAAAGTATTTCATATTGATGGCCGGAGCGGCAGGCTTCGGCGGGGGTGCCGGGACGGATGCCTCGGCTATCTTCTTCGCCGCGGCCTCGGCTTCCTTCTTGGCGGCTGCAATCTGCGCGGGAGAGGGCGGCTTAGGTTTGGGCGCGCCGAACTGGAACAGATTCCGCTCAACGCCCTGGTATTGGACGGCTTGTACCTTAGCGAGCAGGTCAGTGCGCAGAGTGGGGTCCACTTTGTCGGGGTCAGGCCCCTCACCCGGCTTGCCGATCTTCAGCGACGGCTTAAACTCGTTACTCGCGGCGCGGGATCGCAGCACCACCCGGCTGTCCAAAAGGTCTTCGGCGGAGGCCCGCACCTGACGTGCCTGGGCGGCTGGAGTGCGCGCCGCAGGCCTGGGAGTCGGCGCCGGCGGCGTCTCCGGGGAGGAGCTAAACTGGTAATACCATGTCGCTCCAGCCACGGCCAGCAGTGCGCATAGCGCGATTACTTTGTTCCGCTCCGCGCCGATTGTCATGATCCGGTCCTCATGACTCTTTTACGAAGGCGTCGAGCTTGAGGGTGACGCTCAACTTCGCACCCGATTGCTGCGCGCCCGATTGCTGCGGCGCCGCGCCCAGGCTTTCGATAATCAGAAACCGCCGTGAGCGGTCGAGCAGATTGAGAAATCGAACCAGATTCTCATAGTTACCCTCAAGACCTTGCGTAATGGTCAACATGCTTAAGGTTTCGCTGCCCTCGATGGCGTCCACGTTCAACCCCCGATCGCGCAGTTCCACGCCGGCTTGCTTGCCCGCATCATCCAGCTCGGAAACAATGGTAGAAAAAGCGGTGCGGCGCGGCAACGTGATCTGGTCCAGCAGCTTGTCGCCCTCAACGCGCGCCGTTTCAACTTTCTTGACAATGGCTTCAAGCCGGGCCACCTGCTGCTGCCGATCCCGCAACTGCCGCTCGAGGGACTGCACCTGCAAACGCCGCTCCCGGTCCGACTCGCCTAGTGGGCCGATGGCGAACAGATAAAACATCAGGTCGAATATCACCAGGCCGGCAAGGGCGATCTGTACATTGCGCCGCGGGCCTGCTTCCCCCAAAAGATTCCGAATGGATTTGAAGCCTAGTGCCATTTCTTATGCACCAACCAGAAAAATTTCAGGGTCGAAAGGCTGCAAGCGAAGCCGGCATACAAACCCCGGGCCGGGCCCGATTCCCGGGTTTCGCACCTTGCCGATCTCCGCCGTTTTACAGTTTCTGGTCATAGACGACGCTGACGCGAAAGCGGTATAGCGGCTGATTTTCCGTGGGCGGCGTATCTCCGTGCAGCATAGGATCGTGGAAAAGGGCCGAGCCCTCCAGACCCTTCAGAAATTCCACGAAAGCCTCCCTGGTTTCGGCCCCGACTTGCATCTCCAGGCCGACCTGATTGTCGGGATTGATCTGCGGCCGAATACTGATGAGACGGACCCGAGGCGGCATCAACTGCTCGAGATCGGCGAAGGTGCGCGTCCACGAGATGCCTTTCCGGTAGAGCAACTGGTTGAGAAATATCGAACGTATTAGGACGACAGAGTTCTCCGGGCGGTGCAGGACCGCCTCCAGTTCCGCCTGCTTTTGCGCCAGAACGGCTAGCTGATTGCGGTAGCCTTCGGCGCGGCGGACCAGCTCCGGCGAGGCGCGATAGCTGTGAATGAAAATACTGATCATGAACAGGGCGCAGCCGAGAAACACGGCCGCGGCCGATCCCGAGGCGACATAAAAAAGACGATTGCGGCCGAAAGGATGCGTCGCAAGATTGAGAGAGACCTTCATACAGTTTTGAAGACGCGCTAATTGGCGCTCAAAAACCCCCAGATTCCAGCCGTGTGAGGCTCGACGATCCCCTGCGGGCCTTGGAGGGGCTCGGCCTGATGGCCCAGTTCCCGCAAGAATACTTCGGCGGCGGCCGGAAAAGCCTGGCCGAAACCCGCCAGAACCAGCTTCGAGATCGGGGCGCCAAAATTATCAGCCACGTAGACAAACGTCGGGTAAAGGTCGGCGGCCATTTCCCGCAGGCGGTCTTCAGAAAGGGCTTCTGGTCCGGGCTTTCCGGCGGAGGCGCCGCCGGCCTCGAGACTCCGTACGAGACGGACGCACCCCTGATCGATCACGACAAGACTCAGAGTCCGGCCCGCCAACTTTGCCAGCATGGTAACCCCGTGTTCGACGACCAGGTTCAGCGCCGCCGCCACAGAGATCGAGACATAACCGGGCACAAGCCCGGCGCGCCGCACAGCCTCCTCATATTGGGTGATCACTTCGGACGGAGAAACGGCAACCAGCACGCTGATTGGCTCCACGGATCCCGGCCTGGCGCTGCCTTGCCGCTGGATCTGATAGGAAAGCGCAGCCGTATCTGCGTCAAACGGCACCGCCTTTTTCAGACGCCACCGGATCAACGCGAGCCGTTCGGCCGGGTCGCCGGGCAGGTTTTCGAAATCGAGGACCGTGATGCGCGAGCAATTGTCAGGCAGCAGCACAGCCGTATCCTTTTTACGAAGCGGGCCGCCTTTCGCCGCGATTTGGCCCAATACTTCCCGGAGCGCTCGATCGAACTCCTCGGCACTTTGGATATTTTCGCGAATCGGGGACGGTTCTACAGCCCCGTAGGCCAGGTTCGACAGCGCTACGGTTTCGGGCAAGCGAGATTTTTTCGTCATGCGGGCGAGAGAAACGGCCTGCTCGCTCACTTCAAGCACCAGAGAGGGCGGCGGATCTTGCAGCCAGCGTTGCAGCCGGCTTAATTGGCCTGGCATTCGTCTCAGATCGGAGCCTGGGCCGCACAGCGAGCGCAGCTCCGCTCCATCCTCCAAAGCTTTTGACGGCCGGTCAACCCATTTCGTGCAAACCACTTGCAAACCGCCGACGAGAAAACCCGCCCCTTGGGGCGACGCTCCTTGGCCGCGATAACCGTTTGCATTTACGGGCGTTGCTCGAATTGGCAAAACTTGCGCCAGCCTGCCCGTCCCGCGCTCCGCTAAAGGCCGAAAACCCCGGAATCCGGGCTCCCGGTTACTCGATGAACGTCACCTTGTTGATCTCCCGGAGGGTCGTGACGCCGGCCAGCACCTTGGCAACGGCCGATTCGCGCAGAAATGTCATGCCCTCTTCACGGGCGAAGCGTTTAATTTCCGAGGTGGGCCGCTTGGCCAGGATCAGCTCGCGGATCCGGTCGCTCAAATCGAGCAGCTCATGAATCGCTGTGCGCCCGCGGAAGCCGGTGCCCGCGCACTCAATGCATCCTTCGCCTTCGTGAAATTCGAAATCGCGATATTTCCGGGGATCGAGGCCGCTTTCTTCCAGATACGTATCCGGATAGCGGACCGTTTTCTTGCAGTGCTCGCAGATGACGCGCACCAGCCGCTGCGCCAGGATGCAGTTGAGCGCCGAGACGAAGTTGTAGGCCTCGACGCCCATGTTCAGGAAACGCCCCAGCACATCGACCACGTTGTTGGCGTGGACCGTGGTGAACACCAAGTGGCCCGTCAAGGCCGATTGGATCGCGATCTGAGCCGTTTCCTCGTCGCGGATCTCGCCGACCATGATCTTGTCCGGATCGTGGCGCAAAATGGAGCGAAGGCCGCGGGCGAAGGTGAGGCCTTTCTTGTCGTTCACCGGGATCTGCGTGATGCCTTTGATCTGGTATTCGACGGGGTCCTCGATGGTTACGATCTTGTCTTCGTCGTTCTTAATCTCACTGAGGGCGGCGTAAAGCGTGGTCGTCTTGCCGCTGCCGGTCGGGCCGGTAACCAGGACCATGCCGTAAGGTTCATTGATGTAGCGCCGGAATTTCTTCAGGTCGGTTTCAGAGAAGCCGACCACGTCGAGCGAAAGCTGGTGGAACTTCTCGCTCATCGATTCCTTGTCGAGCACGCGCAGCACAGCGTCTTCGCCGTGAATGGTGGGCATGATGGAAACCCGGAAATCGATGTAGCGGCCCTTATAGCGCACGCGGAAACGGCCGTCCTGCGGGATGCGGCGCTCGGCGATATCGAGCTCCGACATGACCTTGATGCGCGAAATGATGGTCTGATGCCAGTCCTTGGAGATCGGCGGCATGGCGTAGTGGAGCACGCCGTCGATGCGGTATTTGATGGCCACTTCCTGGTCGCGGGTCTCGATGTGGATGTCGCTGGCGCGGCGCTCAAGAGCGTTGAAGATGGTCGTATCGACCAGCCGGATGACCGGGCTGATGTCGGTATCGGCGGCGGTAAGGCGCTCGATCGAGATGGTCTCGTCGGCGTTGTCCTCCTCACGCACCACGTCCAGCACAAATCCCTCCGTGACTTCCTCCAGGACGCGCTGGGACTGTTCGGTTTTTTTCAACAGGTCGCTGATCTGGGTGAGTGTGGCGACCTTGACTTTGATCTTTTTGTTGAGCAGCAGGGAAATTTCATCCACCAGCATCAACTGCTTGGGGTCGGCGATGGCGATCTCGAGGGCGCCGTTTCGTTGGCGCAAGGGGACGAAATTGTACCGGAACATCAGCTCGACCGGGATGGAACGGAACAAGTCGTGCTCGATGTGCTCCTGGTCAAGATCAACGAATTCATAGCGATAGCGGCGCGCCAGGTCCTTGGCCGCCTGCATCTCCGCCACCGGATCCACGCGAATCGGTTTTTCCGTCGTAGCCATAAGCGCCTCTGCCGTTTACGGCGGATTTAGCACGCCACTTACCATCGTAGACGATGCAGGCAAGCCAAACGTGCAAGGCCGTTTGCGCTCCGGGACGGGCTGGGCGCCGGCTTTGTGTTGGGCAAACAAGCAGCGCCTTCACGGTGATTTGTGGGGACGGCTCCGCGAAGGGGAAGACCCCGGAAAGGTGCGGGCGTACGGCATTCGGCAACAACAACGGGAAAGGCTGGCACATTCCTTTGCGAAACCTCGCCTTGCATGCCTAGCCTGCTTATTTATTCCGGCTGTGCCGCTGATATGCGCCGCGGCCGTGCCGGTCTTCGCCGCCGTGATTAGCAGGGACCTGAGTACCGGTCCAAACTCATTCCCCTCGCACAACGCTGCGCACGCATATCCCCGCCCCCACCGGGCAAGAGAACGGTAAGTAGAGGGCGAATGTGTGTTACCCGGTCCGATCTCGGGCCATCTAGCTGCGGGCGAGGCTACTGCGGTAGCGCGAACGTGAACAATGCGGTTCCCGCGATCACGGCGATGTACTGGCGGCCGTCCATCTCGTAGGTCATAGCCGGAGCAGAGACGCCGGATCCCAACTGGAAGTTCCACAGAACCTTGCCCGTACGGGCGTGGAAGGCAGTCAGGTAGCCTTGGCCGTCGCCGGCGAAAACGAGATCGCCCCCGGTAGTCAGGACGGAGCCCCGATGCGGATGAATGGTCTTGAACTCCCACACCAGCCTGCCGTCGCGGGCGTCGAAGGCGCGCAGCGCGCCGGTCCGTTTGCTGTTGGGCACCGATTCGTTCACACTGCCCAGCCATTGCGCCCCTTCCATGCGCGGCGCATCGCTGGAATAAAAAATCTCACATTCCTCAGCAGAAGGAACATAAAAGAGCCCGGTTTGCGGATTGTACGCCGCGTGGTTCCAGTTCTTGCCGCCGCCTAGGCCCGGGCACGCCTCGACCCCCTCCGGAGTCGGGTCCGTGCCCGGCTTTACCATAGGCCGGCCGCTGGCGTCGAGTTTTTCCGCCCAGGTCGTCTTGACGAACGGCTTGCCCCAGATCGGCTTGCCTTCCTGGCGGTCGATTCCGTAAATGAAGCCGTTGCGGTTGGCCTCGAGCAGAATCTTCCGAGGAACGCCGTTGATGGTCACATCGGCCAGAATCGGCTCGTTGACGCCGTCCCAGTCGTGGGTGTCGTGCGGAGTATATTGATAATACCATCTGAGCCTGCCGGTATCAGCGTCGAGCGCCACAACGCAATCGCTGTACAGGTTGTCTCCCGGACGCGCGCTGCCGTTGAGGTCCGGGCCCGGGTTTCCGACGCCCCAGTAAACCAAATTGAGCTGGGGATCGTAGGATCCTGTGACCCAGGAGGAACCGCCGCCCCGCGACCAGGCGTCGCCGGTCCAGGTTTCTCCCCCCGGCTCGCCGGGAGCGGCGATTGTCCAGAAGCGCCAGGCGCGCTTTCCTGTGTCGATATAATAGGCATCAATGAAGCCGCGTGTTCCCATTTCCGCGCCGGCGATACCGACTATGATCTTGTCTTTCACTAGCAGCGGCGCTGCCGTGGCGCTATAGCCGGCTTTATAGTCGGCCATTTCGGTGTCCCAAATCAGATGGCCGGTCTTTTTGTCGAGCGCCAGCACATGGGCGTCAATGGTGGCCAGAAAAAGGCGCTCTCCGGCGAGCGCCATGCCACGGTTGACCGGACCGCAGCAGAGCCGCAGATGCTCGGGAATCGGGCGGTGGTAATGCCAAAGGCTGCGGCCGGTTCGGGCGTCCACGGCGAAGGCGTGGCCGGCCGGGCCGGTGAAATATAGGATGCCGTCTTCGAACAGCGGCGTGGCTTCGTAATGGCCTTCGACGCGCGGCTGGTAGACCCAATTTACGGCGAGGCGGCTCACATTGGAGGCGTTGATCTGCTTGAGGGGGCTGAAGCGCTGGGAGGCGAGATTGGCGCCATAGATGGTCCAGTTTTGAGCGGCCAGCGGCGGCGCGGCCAGAAGCAAGATGAGCAAAAGCATCATTGTTTCCCTCGCAAGGTGTCCAGGTAAGCGACGATGTCGTCAATTTCTGCCGGCGAGAGCGAACTGGGCGGCATCAGTGAATCTCGCAGCTCCTCGAATTTTTCCAGATTCGACCGGCGGAACGAATGATATTTTTCGCTGGTGTCGAAAATCTGCACCGTGAAATCGTCCTCGTTCTTCAGCACGCCGGTGATCGGCTGGCCGCCCCGGGGCACGACGCGCACGCCCCGGTACCCCTCGGGAATATCAGCCGAAGGCTTGACGATCGATTCCTGAAGATAGGCCAGCGAACGCTGAGCGCCGATACGGGTGAGCTCGGGCCCGAGACGACCTCCGCGGCCCGAGACCATATGGCAACTCCCGCAATTTCCCTTGCCCCAGAAGAGCTCCCGGCCCCGCTCCGGGTTTCCGGCCACAGCGACGGTTCCGGTTCCGGCGTGAAGGGATCGCACATAGGCGACCACCTGCCGCACCGCTTCGTCCGAGAGATACTCCCCGAAGGCAGGCATGCCGGTCCCGGGAATGCCCTGAGAAATGGCGCGCGCCAAATCGGCGTCGCTGTCGCCGTGCGTGAAGTTGCCGCGGGCCAAGTCGGGCCCCCGTACGCCCTGGCCTTTCAGGCCATGACAGCCGGAGCAATATGTCCGGAAGATGTAGGCGCCTGCCGCGGCGTCAGACTGCTGCGCCGCCAGGGGCAGCGCCGCAATGATCAAGACCAAACTGAGTTTCATTCCCATCGGACGTTGAGTGTAGCATTAGAGGAGCATGAATCTCACCGACTTGTTCGACCTGTCGTTCCAGGGGCGGCGGGATTCGGCGGCCCTGGAATTCGGCGGCCGGGAATACACGTTCGGCGAGGTCGATACGCGCAGCAGCCGCATGGCGCACCTGCTTGCCGAGCGCGGCCTGCGAACCGGGGACCGGCTCTGCGTTTTCCTGGCCAATTCCGTGGAGATGATCGACCTGTACCTGGCATCCGTCAAGCTGGGGGTGATTTTCGTCCCTATCAATATCTTGTATCGGGAGCGCGAGATCACCCACATTTTGGAAGATGCCGAGCCTAAGGCCGTCGTGGCGCAAGGAGATCTGCCGCTGAGCGGCGCGCCGCCGGCGCCCGTGTGGCAGGCCGAAGAACTCAGCGCCGCGGCGGCCTGCGGTTTCAGCGGACGCCGCCTGCCGGTGCTCGATGGAGATACGCCCGCCGCCATCGTCTATACCTCCGGCACCACCGGAACTTCCAAAGGCGCCATCCTCACCCACAACAACTTTGCCTCGAACGCATTGAATTTGATCACCTGCTGGCAGATCTCGTCCGCTGACCGGTTTCTGCTGCCGCTGCCTCTGTTTCACGTGCACGGGCTCGGCAACGGCCTGCATGTTTGGCTCATCAGCGGCTGCCGGATGCGGCTGCTGGAACGCTTCGAGCACGAAAAGGCTGTGGAGGCGTTTCTCGATTTCCGGCCTACGCTGTTTTTCGGCGTCCCAACTATCTATTTGCGGCTGCTGGACGTTCCGCCGGATGCCGGCCGGACCATCGGCGGCTTCATGCGGCTGTTTGTTTCCGGATCGGCTCCGCTGCCCGCCCAGGTGCTCGAGCAATTCGAAAAGCTCTTCGGTCACCGGATTCTGGAACGCTACGGCATGAGCGAGACTTTGATGAATATCAGCAATCCCTATGTCGGAGAGCGGCGCCCGGGAACGGTGGGGCTGCCGCTGCCGGGCGTTTCGATCCGGCTGCTCGATCCGGCCGGCGAGCCGGTGCCGCTCGGAGAAGCGGGCGAGGTTTACATCCGCGGGCCGAACGTATTTGCCGGATACTGGCGCCGGGAGGAGGATACCCGAGCGGCATTCTTCGAAGGCTATTTCCGTTCAGGCGATCTCGCCGTACGCTCGCCGGACGGCTATTACACCCTATGCGGCCGCCGCAGCGACCTGATTATCTCCGGGGGCTTTAACATTTATCCGCGGGAAATCGAGGAGTTCTTGCTGGAGCAAGAAGAAGTGGAGGAAGCGGCCGTCGTCGGCGTACCCGACCGGATCCGGGGCGAAGTGCCGGTGGCCTATGTGGTCGCCCGGAAGGACTTTGATGCGGCCGTGATCGAGGCGCGCTGCCGGCAAAAGCTGGCCTCATTCAAGGTACCGCGAGCGTTTATTTGCGTCGAGAAACTGCCGCGCACGGCGCTCGGCAAGGTGCAAAAGCATCTGTTGCCGAAGTGGGAAAGCGCCCGATGAGAGAGACTTGTTCATCCCGGCCGGCGCCGATCGAGGCATTCGCCCTTCGCGGCGTTGGGAACTGGTGCGTATGCGGCTCACCCTTCGAGATATCTCCGCAGGTCATCCGGACGGAAACAATGGGCGAAAGCCGTCTCCCGCAGAATGCGGGCTGACCGCACCAGATCCGCCAGTGATTGCTCCATGGTCATCATGCCCTCGGCCCGTCCCATCGAGAGCTGCTGCCGCAGCATGTGATCGTCGCCTTTGCGGATGAGGTTCCGGACGGCGTCGGTGGCCACCATGATTTCGAGGGCTGGGTAGCGGCCTGGGCCCGCCGCGGCCCCTCCGGCGGCGGGCACCAACTGTTGCGCCACCACCGCCAGCAGGGCAAGGGAGAGTTGCTGCCGGATTTGCGGCTGCCGGCCGGCGGGGAACGAATCAAGAATGCGGGCCACCGCTTGCGAACTGTCGTTGGTGTGGAGAGTGGAGAGGACCAGATGGCCCGTTTCGGCGGCGGTCAGCACCGTGGCCATGGTTTCGGGGTCGCGCATTTCGCCGACCAGGATCACGTCGGGCGTCTGCCGCAGAACGCTCCGCAGGGCGATCGCAAAGTCGGGCGTATCGTGGCCCACCTCGATCTGCTCGACGACGGAATTGCGGTTGGGATGCTGGTACTCGATCGGGTCTTCGATGGTGACGATATGATCGCGGCGGCGGCTGTTGATCAAGTCAATGAGGGCGGCCAGCGTGGAGGTCTTGCCGCAGCCTGTCGGTCCTGTAATCAGGATCAGACCCTGGCGCCGCTCGGCGAGGCGGCCCAGCAGCGGGGGAAGGTGTAGCGCTTCGAGCGTGGGGATACGGGCAGGAAGCAGGCGGATGCTGGCTGCAAGCGTTCCCCGCTGGTAGTGCAGGTTGGCCCGAAAGCGGCCGATTGGCTCGCGTACGAAGCAGAAATCCACCGCCTTGTTCCTTTGCAGCTCTTCATAACGCGGCGGATCCAGCAGGGGAAGCAGCAAATTCCGGACCTCGTCGGGGGAAAACGGCGGGCCGGAGGCGGGCATCAGGGCGCCGTTCACGCGCAACGCGACGGCGCAGCCGGGAACCAGCAGCAGATCGGAGGCGTTCTGGCGCGAGGCAAAGGCGAGCAATTGATCGAGGGATCCCGAGGCGGCGCGCTCCCGCCCGGTGGGCGAACCGGCGGGCGCAGCACCCGGCGCCGCCCGATTCAGTTCCTCCACGATCCGGGCGAGTTCGTGATCGTAAGCGGACACCTGCCGAACGGCTCCCCCTGCCGCTTTCTCGATCTTAGCACCTGGAAGCCGAAGTGCCCGGCAGCCCCAAACCGGTCCCGGCGAGAAGCTCCAGCCTCGCGGCCGCACCCGAGAATTTAGTTAGCAATGATCATGCGCGAGGTGCTGCCCATGGTGACGGAGCTGATGGAAGCGATCCAGGGCGTAACGAACTGAAACGGGTATTGCACCCGCACCTGGACGGTTCCTCCCCGCTCGTTGTCGGGCGTCCACGAAGTGCTGACCGTCAGGGCGTTCGGGTCAAGTCCAACGGCATTCGCTTGCACGACAGACGTAATCTGGTCGTTAGTTACTGGGTCTGTGCTGCCGTGGGCCATGGCGTAGCGCGCGCCCTGCCGGGCTGCTTCCGCGATGGTGGTGTACGTCCAAACGGCGCGGCCAAGTTCCATCAGACCCATGACCAGCAGAATGAACGTAAGAAAGCCGAGGGCGAATTCCATCAAAGCGGCTCCCCGGGATTGCTCATGCCGGTTCAGAGTTTGGCTGGACATAGCTCCTCCCTTGGTTGCATCCGTCATTGCACCCGCATGTATGCCTTGCGGCCCACAAGCACGGAACCTGGGATCCCCGGGTAACTGACCAGAGGCTGGAAATTCTCCTGCACTTGTGTGCTCACATAGATGCGCGGCGCTCCGTAGTTCGGGCAAGATCCGCTGATGCAATCAACTCGCGTGCCGTCCGGGCAATCGCAATACCGGCCGGCGGTCGCCGTGATGCCCTTCAGGTCAGCCGCATCGCTTTTGGCGGCCTGCTGCATTTGCAGAAAGGCTCCGGACGAAACGTTGCTCTGCGCGCCGTAAAAAGCGCCGGTGCCGGCCGCATTGGCCAGTTCCACAGCGTGATAGAAAATGCGGCCGAAATCCGCGGCCCCCAGTGTCAGCAGCAACAGCGTGATGCCCGCGACAGCCAGTTCCACGGTCGCGGTTCCGCGTTTCACGTTTCGTTTTCGAGACCAGCGTCGTCGCATGAGGACCTCCTGATATCAGTAATCTCTACTCCACTAGCGATGCGATCCGCGTGGGCGGCGGAACATCGCTGGCGTCAAAGTTGCCATTCACATAAGCATTGCCGGAAACGGTGATTGTATCGGCGATGATCATCGTCCAGTTCGCGGCCGTGCTCGTGCCGCTGTAAGAGAGATGCGTGGAAGGAAAGTAAAACGCTCCTTCAAAGATGGAGTCGGAGGTTCCATTAATCACGTTGCCTGGTGATTTATCCGGGGCGTTTTTGTCATTCCAGAACAAGACTCCCTGGTAGTCGCCCGAGGTGGGGGCAGTCAGGTCGGTTTTGACCGTGCCGTCTATGTTGAAGGTTCCCCACTTGCCTGCGGCTCCCGTGTTGGTGTTGTAGAAGGTCACGCCGTCGCCGTTCAATATGGCGTTGCCGCTGGCTTGCAGCCCGCCCCCGTCGAGGATATAGGTTCCCGGCATGAACGTAACCGTTCCGCCGGTGACGGTAATGCCCCCGGAGTAAATGCCCGGGTAAAGAATCACCGAACCGCCGCTGATTTTTTCGTTCGTCGCGATCGGCGAACCGCTGGCCGAAGGCGGCGTCAAATACGAGAGGGGATCCAACGCCGGAGGGACTTGGGTGCTGGGCGGCGGATTAATGCAATTGGCGCTGCCGTTCGCCAGCCAGCCGCCGGTGACGCCCACTTCACCGGCATAGATACAGCCGCCGCCGTTGGCGATAATCGCCTGGTTGTTATTGGAATTGACCATGACCCCGCACCCGGCGGTGAGATTCGAGGTTCCCTGCACTGTGAGAGCGCCCTTTTGCGTCGGGTTCAGGGCCATCACACAGCCCGAGGCGGCGTTTACCAGACCGGCGACGGCCCGCGAGCGCACTGTGGCGGAATTTCTATTGATAATGCGGAGGAAGAATGTCGGCACATCCTGGCTGATGATGACTTCCACAAATCGGGAATCGCCCGCCCTTGCGCCGGCGGCGGGCGGGTTATTTACGGTGATCGTGGCGTTCTTGTCGGTAAAGCCGTTCAAGCCGGCATCGTTCTTGGCGGCGGAGACAACCAGGCTGGAATTCTGGCGCCAAAGCTCGTGCGCGCCGCCCAGGGCGCCGGCGTCCGCCGCCGTCTGCATGCGCCGCTTGACGTGGTAGATATAGCCGATGTCCAGAGATAATCCGGTGACGCCCAGCAGCGCCGGAATCAAAAGCGCCGTCATAGTCAGTATCTGGCCGCGCCGCCGGCCAGAAGCGTTGAAAATGGCGCGCTTCGTCTTGAAACGGGCTTCGCGTATCGCGGGAGTTGTCATGGCGGCCTCCCCCCTTTACTAGTCCAGATAGCTATCCCAGGTCCATAGATAATTCGTTTTTTCGGCTTAGAGCAATCGAGCTAACCTTACCAAGGACCCGGGAAATACTACTCAATGGGACCTCAGTGATATGCCTTAAGGTGTTCACGGCTTACTGGAAACAGCGGCCACGCAGCCCCCGGAAACATCGAAAGCGGGCGCAAAAGAGCGTTTATCGCGCCGCCCGCCGCGGGGCCGCAATCAGCGCCCAGGCGATCGCCGCGAAGGCGGCGAGGGACAGAGAACCGCCGTACCGCGTGTAAATGGGGATTTCTCGGGAGCCGGTTAGCGTCTGGGTAAGCGATTTCACGCCGGTCAAGAAAAGCACGGGAAGCAAAATGCCGGCTATGGCTTCGCCGGCAATCAGCCCTGATGCGATCAGCACGCCCTTCTCTTCCACGGCGGGGCGGCGCTCAGGGGAGGTGATGGAATCGGATATCCATTTGATCACGCCGCCAACCAGAATGGCCGAGACCGTCTCGAACGGCAAATACATCCCGACTGCGATCAGCATCGGCGAGGGTGCTTCGATCATGACCAGGGCGAGACCGAAAGCCACTCCCATAACGAGCAAGGCCCAGGGCATCTGCCCTCCCACAATGCCGGCCGCAAGCTGCGCCATCAAGCCGGCCTGGGGGGCCGGCAGCTCGCGATCGCCAATGCCGGTTCCGCCGCTTTGCAGATTGGCTGCGTGCAAGGCGATGATCGGCAGCATGAGAAATACCGAAACGGCGATGACGGCGATAATCTCGACGACTTCCATCTTCCACGGGGCTCCGTGCAGCAGGTGGCCTGCCTTGAGGTCCTGAATCAGGGAACCGGAAACGCAACACGCGTTGCACACGACCGCCGCCACGCCCAGTACAGCCGCCACGCCGAGCGAACCCCGAACGCCGATAGCAAGCATCACCAGAGCGGCGATCACCAGAGCCGCGAGGGTCAATCCGGAGACAGGCTGGTTCGATCCGCCGACCAGTCCGACGAGGTAACCGCCGACTGCGGAGAGAACGAAGCCGGTGACGGTCATCACGATCGCGGCGCTCGCCGCCGCCACGGCCCCGCCGGTGAAATGGTAATAAATGATGCTAATAGGTATCACCAGCGCGGCGGCGGCCGCCAGCACCCAGGGCAGCGGCAGATCGAGATCCGCTTGTCCGGCCGCGCCGCCCGCCCGCGCGCGCGCCGAGGCCTCGAAGGCGCCCCACAGGGAGCGCACCAGGGGCTCGCGCATCTCATAAAGCGTATACACCGCTCCCACGAGCATCGCCCCCACCGCAATCGGCCGGACGGTTTCCCGCCAGATCGAATCGGCCACTACGTCCCAGGGAGCGGGCGCTCCTGCCGAGCCTAGCTTGCGCGGCAAATCGGGATCGAGAAAAATCACCAGAGGGATCAAAAGCCACCACGCAATCACGCCCCCGGCTGCGTTGATGAAGGCGAGCCTTGGGCCAATGATGTATCCGATGCCGATGAGCGCCGGCGAAGCTGCCGGTGTGGAATAGGCAAAGCCGCCGCGCGAGAAGGGCAGAAATCCCTGGACGGACTCGCGGAACAGGAGCAGGCCCCGGTCGCTCTTGAGCAATTGCAGCAAAGCGCCCAGGCCCATAGCGCTGAAGATGTACCGGGACGCATCCCCGCCGGCCTGGCCGGCCTTCACAATTTCCGCGCTGGCGGTGGATTCGGGAAAGGGGAGGCCCGAATCGACGCACAACGGGCGGCGCAAAATGATGATAAACATGACGCCGATCAGGCCGCCGGTCATCAAAATGAAACTCGCCTCCCAAAAATGCGAGCGGAGGTCTTTCCAAAGTGTCTGCCCTCCGACGTTCACAAGAAGGAACGCGGGGATGGTAAAGACGGCCCCAGCCGCCAGCGCCTCACCTACCGAAGCGGCCGTCCGAGCGATATTCTGCTCGAGGATGCCGCCCCGGTAAAATGGCAGACGAAACAGCGCAACGCCGATGACCGCCGCCGGAATCGTGGCGGAGACAGTTTGTCCCGCCTTCATTCCTAAGTAAGCATTCGCCGCGCCGAAAACCAAAGCCATGACGACGCCCGCGAGCACCGCCTTTACGGTGAGCTCGGGTTCGGCCGGGCCGCTGATCGCTTCGTTTCCCGCGACGTCGGTTTTTTCCGGAGACTGTGCTTTTTTCATTTTCCCGCGTTCTCCAGCGCGGTTGCCGCGCCGGCGCCTGCGAATGCGCGGATCACGCTCCGAGCATCTCCAGGTACCGCCTTACCGCGGCGATGCCGTTGAAGAAATTAGGCAGGTGAAATTTTTCGTTGGGAGCATGCAGATTGTCGTCGGGCAATCCGAAACCCATCATTACGCTGGGAATGCCGGCATATTGTTCGAAGATGCCGACGATGGGGATCGATCCGCCGGAGCGGATGTAGACGGTCTCTTTGCCAAACACCTCGGTCATCGCCTTGGCCGCCGTCTGAATAAATCGATTGTCTGTGGAAACCAGCGAGGGAGCGGCCGAGCTGAACAGGGAAACCTTCGACCGGGTTCCGCGCGGCGTCAGTTTTTCCACTGCTCCGCAGAATTGCGCATACGCTTCCTGCGGCTGCATGTCAGCAACCAGGCGCATGCTGATTTTGGCCGTGGCGCGCGAGGGGATCACCGTCTTGGCTCCTTCCCCGACGAAGCCGCCCCGAATGCCATGGACCTCGAGAGTGGGGCGGGCCCAGGTTCGCTCGAAAACCGAGAAGCCGGGTTCACCCGTCAACTCGGGAACTCCGACCTCGTTTTGCCGGTATTGCTCCTCGTCAAACGGAAGGCGGGACCAGGCTTCCCGCTCCGCGCTCGTGGGCGGACGCACACGGTCATAAAAGCCCGGGATGAGGATTTTGCCATTTCGGTCCTTCAGCCCCGTAAGGATCTCGGCAATAGCTTGTATCGGGTTGGGCGCGACGCCGCCGTAGACCCCGGAGTGGAGGTCGTGATTCGAGCCGGTCACATCCACTTCCATGTAGACGATTCCTCGCAGCCCAATGCAGAGCGTGGGCAGGCCGGGCGCAAACATCTCGGTGTCGCAGATAAGCGCGGCATCGGCGCCGATCTGACGTCCCTTCTGGCGCACGTAAGCCTCGATGTGCTGGCCGCTGACCTCCTCCTCTCCCTCGATCAGAAACCTGACGTTCACGGGCAGCGCGCCGCGCTCTTCGAGCAGGCTCTCGATGGCTTTGATGAGGATATAGGTCTGGCCTTTATCGTCGGACGCGCCGCGCGCAAAGATGTCGTCGCCTCGAATCGTCGGCTCGAAAGGCGGGGAGGTCCACTCCTCCAGGGGGTCGGGGGGTTGAACATCATAATGGCCGTAAAGCAAAAGAGTGGGCTTGCCGGCGGCCTCGAGCCAGTGGCCGTAAACGAGCGGATTCCCCTCGCCCTCGATCAAATGCACCTGCCGCAGGCCCGCACGGTTCAGCTCGCCTGCCACGAACAGCGCCGCGCGCCGGATGTCCGCCTGGTGCTCCGGCAGTGTGCTGATGCTGGGGATGCGGAGGAACTCCTGCAAGCCGTCAAGCAATCTCTGGCGGTTCATAACGACTTGATTGTAGTGCAACGCCGCCAGGTACGGCTGCGGCTGCGGGGCAACGATGTTCCACCAGCCGATGAGCGATCTGGCGGAAGAAAGCGATGGGCACAGGCGCCGCGGCAACCGGGCGAAGCCGGGTAATATGATATTGCAAATAGGCGTAAACCGTAACCGCGAGAGCCGGCAGGAGCCAAATGCGCCGGCCGCCGCGCGCCTCGCCGCCGGCCTTTCGCCGGGCGATTGCGGTGGAACAGCCTCGCCTGCGCTATATTTACTGGGAGGAATTGCGGAGAGGAAGCACGACGTCCACGGCGCCGCCCGCCGCTCCCCTCTGTGGGATATTTCTGATGACTATTGCCGACATCCAAGCAGCCCGAGAACGGTTGTCGCCTTATTTGATCGCCACTCCGCTGGTCTATTCGTTTCCCTTGAGCCGATCGGCGGGCCGGAAGATCTGGCTGAAGCTGGAGACGCAGCAGCCCACGGGCTCTTTCAAAGTGCGCCCGGCGTTTCACAGCGCCATCGTGCATTTGGAGCAGGCCCGCAAGGCCGGGGTTCTGGCGTCGTCTTCCGGCAACTTCGCGCAGGGCGTCGCTTACGCGGCCCGCGAGCTCGGCCTGGACGCCCAGATCGTGATGACGAGCAACTCATCGCCCTACAAAATGGCGGAAACCGAATCGCTGGGCGCGAAAGTGGTGCTCTGTGGAAACACTTTCGAGGACCGCTGGGAGACCACGTACCGGCTCCAGCGCGAAAGCGGGCGGGTGCTGCTGCACCCTTACGATTCGCCGGAAACGATCGCCGGAGACGCAACGCTGGGGATGGAGTTGCTCGAGCAACTGCCGGGGCATTTTGGAGTGATTACGCCGGTGAGCGGTGGTGGGCTGATTTCGGGTATTGCCACGGCCCTCAAGCTCTGCCGCCCGCAGTGCCTCGTGCTCGGCGTCCAGCCGGAAGCGAACGGCGCGTTCCGCCGTTCTCTGGAAGCGGGCCACCCGGTAAACGTGGGGCCCGTGCGAACCATCGCGGACGCTCTGGTGGCGTCTGAGCCGGGCAAGAATACTTTCGAGATTGTGCGAAAGCTTGTGGACGGCATGATCCTGGTGAGCGAGAGCGAAATCGAAGCGGCAGTCCGGTATCTCGCTCTCAAGCAGAAGCTGGTTGTCGAGCCGGGCGGGGCCGTCGGCGTGGCGGCCCTGCTGGCCGGCAAGGTTCCGTCCGGGGACACGGACCTGGTATGTATCCTCAGCGGCGGGAATGTGATGCCCGCCGCGCTGGTGCGCTTGCTTCAAGAACAGTGACGGCTTGAGGTCATTCCGCGTCGGGGAAACGGTTACGGATCCCGACGAGCTCCTCCTGCGGAAGCGTCGAAAACAGATCCACCAGGGAAGGATCGAATTGCGTACCGCGGCATCGTTGCAGTTCTGCGGCCGCCGCTTCAAATTCGCGCGCCGCGCGATAGGGGCGATTGCAGGTGATGGCGTCTACGGTGTCGACTATGCTAAACATGCGCGCGGCCAGCGGAATATCGTCTCCCTGCAAGCCGCGTGGGTAGCCGGTCCCGTCATAGCGCTCGTGATGGGCGTAGACGATCTCGGCAGCTTCCTTCATGTTGGGCAGCGGCGCGAGCAACTGGTAGCCGATGCCCGGGTGAGCGCGCATGACGGCCCATTCCCTCGCGTTGAGCGGTCCCGCCTTCAGGAGCACGTTTCGCGGGATCGCGACTTTGCCGATATCATGGAGCAGCGCCCCCAATTGCAAATTGTGAAGATCGGCTTCCGAAAGGCCCGCCGCCGCACCAAACAGGGTGCTGTATGCCGTCACGCGCGTCGAGTGCTGCATGGTCTCGTACCGCTTGCTTCCCAAGGCTTGAAACAGCTTCATGCTGCGGTCGAGCTGCTCGGGCGAGGCCGCGCTGTTTCGGCTCAGGGGCTCATATTGGGAAAGGAACCTGCCCAAGGCTGCCTGCACCTCGGCCAGTTCCGCATCGGAAGCCGTCCGGATGTGCCGGGCGACAATGGAAAGCACCTCCGCAGGTTTAGCCGGCTTGAAGAGATAATCCGCGGCGCCGGCCTCCACCGCCTCCAGGGCAATCGCCAGTTCGTACACTCCCGAAACAAGAATTACCGGCAGCTCGGGGACCAGCGCGTGCACTCTTTTTAGCAGCTCCAGGCCGTCCATGCCTGGCATGCGGATGTCGGTCATCACCAAGTCCGGCGGGATCTCCGCCTGGCTCAGGTAGGCCAGAGCGGCGAGGCTTTCCTGAAAGCACTTGCACTCGTAGCCTTCCAGAGTAAGCACCTCGGCCAGATAGTTGCGGATCGCTTCCTCGTCGTCGATGACGACAACTCTGCCTGCCGGCGTGGTCATTCCTAGAATCTTATCGGCAGAAACGGCGCGCATTTTAAGCTGTCATCGAGCGCCGCGGCGCGCCAACGGCGCCGCGTTCCCTGCTATGCCACGCCAAGGCCGCCAAACGCGGTCTATTTCTGTCCGCCGGTTTGCAATTCTCCAGGCTTGCCCTCCGAGTCCGGAAAAGCCGAAAAGTTTTGGCGCTCGGCGAAGCGTTTGAAAGGCGGGCCGTGGCGTGGCGCCAGCGGCGCAACATCTTCGTCTTCAGCGAACGTTGGAACCAGCGGGCCGGTGGTATATTGGTTGGTTCCCTACCTCCAGGAGACCGGAATGAAAGCCAGCAGAGCCTATCGACCGCCTAAGGAATTTGCAAAGAAAGCGCATGTCCGCAGCCTCGACGCGTATAAGAAGCTCTATCAGCGCGCCCTGGAAGCTCCCGAGGAATTCTGGGGCGAACTGGCGGAAAAGGAACTGCATTGGTTCCAAAACTGGGACCACGTTTTCGAATGGAACCCCCCTTTCGCCAAATGGTTTGTGGGAGCCCGCACCAATATGTCTTACAACTGCCTGGATCGTCACCTGGCCACGTGGCGGAAGAATCGGGCGGCGATCCTTTGGGAGGGCGAGTCCGGCGAGCAGCAGGCGCTCACGTATCAAGAGCTGCACCGGCGCGTGTGCCGGTTCGCCAACGTGCTCAAGCATCTCGGACTAAAGACCGGCGACAGCGCCGTGATCTATATGCCGATGATCCCCGAACTACCGGTCGCCATGCTCGCGTGCACGCGCCTGGGGGTCACGCACAGCGTGGTCTTCGGCGGATTTTCCGCTGAAGCGCTCAAAACGCGCATTCAGGATCTGGAATGCAAACTGGTAATCACGGCCGATGGCGGATGGCGCCGGGGGCGCTTGATACCGTTAAAGGCCACCACCGATGAGGCGCTCGCAGAATGCCCAAGCGTCAAAGACGTTCTTGTGTGCCGCCGGACGGGGGCTGAGATTCCTATGCAGGCCGGCCGCGACCACTGGCTTCACGAACTGGACGAAGGGGTTTCCGAGGTTTGCGAGGCCGAAAGCCTGGATTCCGAGACGCCCCTGTATATCCTCTACACCTCCGGCACGACCGGAAAGCCGAAGGGCATCGTTCACACCACCGGCGGCTACATGCTTCAGGTCGCGATGACCATGAAGTGGGTGTTTGATTTGCGGGATGAAGATACATACTGGTGCGCGGCGGATATCGGATGGGTGACGGGGCACAGTTATATCGTCTATGGGCCGTTGATGCAAGGTGCTACAACCCTGATCTATGAAGGCGCACCCGATTATCCGAAGCCGGACCGTATTTGGAGAATTATCGAGAAGTACAAGGTCAATATTCTTTACACTTCCCCGACCGCTATTCGCTCGTTTATTCGCCACGGCGAGGAGTGGCCCCGGCAGCACGACCTGTCGAGCCTGCGCTTGCTGGGATCGGTCGGAGAACCGATCAATCCCGCTGCCTGGGAGTGGTATTACAAGGTAATTGGCAAGGAGCGCTGCCCGATTGTGGACACCTGGTGGCAGACCGAGACCGGGTCGATCATGATTTCGCCCCTGCCCGGCGCCATACCCACCAAGCCGGGTTCGGCGACATATCCGCTGCCCGGAGTCGTCGCGGACGTCGTGGACATGCAGGGAAACACAGTCGAGGCCGGCAGGGAAGGCTTCTTGATTATCCGCCGCCCGTGGCCTTCCATGTTCCGCACTTTATATCGGGACCCTCAGCGGTATGAGGAGCAATACTGGAAGCGGATTCCTGGAGTCTATCTTACCGGCGACGCGGCGCGGCGCGACAAGAATGGGTACTTCTGGATCCTGGGCCGCGTGGACGATGTGATGAACGTCAGCGGCCACCGCCTGAGCACGATGGAGCTGGAGTCGGCGCTGGTCCGACACCCGGCCGTGGCCGAGGCGGCTGTGGTGGCGAGGCCGCACGAGATCACGGGCCAGGCCGTCTGCGCGTTTGTCACGCTCAAACAGGGAGGTCCCGACGGCCGCGAACAGCTCGCAGAGGAGCTACGGAACTGGGTAGCCCACGAGATCGGCAGCTTCGCCAAGCCGGAGCAGATTCGCTTTGTCGAGGCCCTTCCCAAAACCCGCAGCGGCAAAATCATGCGCCGGCTGTTGCGGGAAATCGTAACTAGTGATAAGGTTGTAGGCGATATCACCACGCTCGAAGATCTTTCCGTGATTTCCAAGCTGGCGAGCCAGCAGGAAGAAGAGTAGCGGGAAGTAGCACTTTTGCGCTGGGGCGAGGCCGACCGTGGTGATTCCTGTTAACGCGGGGCGGAACTGAAGCGCCCCTGCCCGGTAGCATTGCGTAACGGCCGCCCCCTCCTCTCCGGGGAAGATCGAGGGAGAATCGTCGTCATCCGCTTGTCGCATTCGTGGCCAGGCGGTGCAGCTTCACGATCTCGTCGATCAAAAACAAGTCCGTCAGCAGCGCCCGGAGATGGATGGACGCGTTCAAATTATCGATCAACTGCGAACTGAGGGCGGGCTGCGCCAGCACGAGCTGGATCGCGGCGAGCGAATCCTTGGCATCGCGTTCGAGCACTTCCAGGAAGGCTTGGTATCGCTCCGCCGGCTGCAAACCTTCTTCTTTTACGGCTTTGGCGTAGATGGCGGCTAATCGGGAGATCGCCTCCACGGCACGGCCCAGAAACTCTCGAAGCTGTCCGCCGGAATGGCTCCCCACGTCGCTGGGCAGGCCTTGCGCCGCGTAGGCGAGCATGAACTCGTAGCACTCTTCGATGGCATCGCAGGAATGCTCCAGTTCATGGATCGTCGTTTCGTCAAGCATGAGTCTCGTCGCTTCCGGCCGCTCGGTGCTAGTTCCCAATCACGCAATCCCGCGGAATTCGCCCCTTTTCCCGGCCGCCCGTTCCCAAAGCCGCTGCCATACAGACTCTCGGCTCCGGGCGCCAGAGGTGCACGCGGTCGAAGGCCGTTACCGCGGCGTTTGCATCACGGCGCCGGTGCCGCAGCTTCTCGCGCCTACTTTGACCCGACCTCGGGAGCCCAGCGTTGGGGGTCGTGGTGCTCGAGATAGTGCTCACGGCTCATGGAGCCGAAAATCATGGACTTCGTAATGTCGAGTTTCTCCGGCCGGATGGCGAAGTAGACGTGCACCATCACCAGCGCGATTAACCCCACTCCGGCCAGCCCGTGCAGCACATACATCAGTCCCCAGGTCATATCGCGGAACAGGTACGGGTTCCGGGTGAAGAAGGGTGTGCGCACCCGGAACATCATAAAAACGCCCGTCAGCACCACGGAAAGACCGGCCAGAACGATCACCCCGTGGTACAGCTTGTTTTCGAGCGGATATTTGGCGAATCTTCTGGGCGGCGGCGCCGGCTGCCCTAAAAAGCGCCGGATTCTTCGGGAGGCATCCTCGATATCGATCTGGTCGGGCCAGATGGACCAAAAGTCCAGCCAGAAACTGGCATGAATAATGTGATAGACAATCGAGACGGTCAGGACGATGCCCGCCATCCAGTGATAAGTTACCCAATCAAACCGCACGCCCACCTTCGGCAGGAAAGCCGTGAAGAGCAGCACAAACATGGCCGCCGCCATGACCCAGTGGAACAGCCGCGCGCCGAGCGAGTGCCGAGGAATTTTGTCGGGTATGCGTGCGCTGGCGCTTGCTGGAACGCCCTCCGCGTATTCATCCGGCTTGGCAAAGTACCGGATCCAGATGGCATGAATGATCAGAAAAAGCAATCCCGCGATTGCGGAGACCCACAAAAGGTAGAAAGCGATGTGGACCGGGACGTCTTGCCCCCAAGGACTCTTCCCCCACTCTAACATGCCTAACCCTCCCGTTCGCCGCCGCCGGCCCGCCGGCGTTCAACAGGCTCCAGCGAACCGGCGCCCTACTGTTATACCGCAGAGCCGCGCCATACCGCTGCGAAAGCGTCCTTTAAAAATACCTCGCCGGATTGGAAAAGTCATCCGTGCGCCGTGACGCGGTTTGCCGTAGCCTGGCAGCCGCAGCGGCGTCCCCGAAATCGAAACAAAACGCGTCTTTCGTGCGGCGGCATGGCCGGCACCGGCGCCGCGTCCATGAGCCACCCCTTCTCGGCCCTGGTGAGCGCTACAGCGCTACGTCCGCGGGGATACTGTCGCGCCCTTCAGAGCCCGTTTCGGGAGACGCAGGTATGGCGGCTAAAATCTGGGCAGCGGGCTGTTGGCTTATGGCCGTTGGCGGTGGCGGCGCAAATTGTGGTGGCCGTCGGATCACGCTGCCGACCAGCAATCCTCCGACGCTCCTCGGGATCGCAGATTTAGCGCACTACCCGCATTTGACGGCCTTCGCCGCCAGGGCTATCATGAAGAAGATCTTGCTGTGCGCCTGTAGCTCAGATGGATAGAGCGTCTGCCTCCGGAGCAGAAGGTCGGGCGTTCGAGTCGCCCCAGGCGTACCAGATTTTTCAAACACTTACGCACCTGAGCTTCGCCTTTCCTTCCGGCCTGTATAACATCTTTCCGTGACGGGTTGTGTACTGGACCACTCTCGTTGATTGCGGGCAAAAACGGGGTACGCTTTCTTGAGATGCTTGATCACGGCAGTATTGAGATCGCTCACACGCGCGCGCCGCACGTGTCGCAGCGATACTTTACTTTTGCAACGTGAACGGCAGGAACTGTTTTTCGGTGAGGAGCGTGGAATCATTCGAAAGCATGTTGCGAAATGCGGCTACAATCTTGCGAGGGAGGAGACAATGGCGGTAGTACGCAAGCTTGAACCGCTCACCTTAGAAAAGGATTCACCACACACCGAAGTGGACTGCACGTACTCGGTGATCAGTGACAATCAAGGACGACGATATTTGCAGATCGACACCTACGGTTCTTCGACTCGGCGAATTCCTGGAAAGAAGAGCCAATCCATCAGGTTTGCTCCCGAAGCCATCGAACAACTGAAGGCACTACTCGCAACGCACTTCTAGGCTCCAGATCAAACAACAGATTGCCCGAGGAATGTTCGTGAACGTCGTCTTGGCTGCCGGCCGGAATAGCTGGCTGTCCGTAGTTCGGGGCATCCTGTTCTGAGCATTATTTCTGCATTTGTTCATCCAGAAAAGCGAACACATCTGACTCCCAGATTTTCACGCCGGAGAGAGGAAAATTGTGCCCATCATCGGGTGTGCGGCCGATTGGCGGGTAAATTTTCAACCGATGCGGCTTGCCAAGTTGCGCTAACCGTGCATCGAGCTCCTTGCCAGGATTTACCGAATAATCATTTGCGGCGTGAATAAAGAACACTGGCGCCAGGATGAAGCCCGTTGCGGCAAGAAGCCTGCTTCGCAACCCCGGAGATCGATCCCAGCTATAGCCTGCGCATGAAAAGATTACGACCGCTCGTAGATCGGGTTCTTTCGCGGCCTGGAGAATCGTCAGTGACCCTCCGAACGAGTGCGCCACGATCGCCAACTTGCGGGCATTGACTTCCGGCAGAGTGCGCAAATAAGCCAGGCCGGCCTGAGCGGAGCTCATCTCCCGGTCTTCTAGCAGCCGCAGTTGAACAGCATTGCGGGCATCCTGCCCATGCACGGCAGACTCCCTGTCCATCAGGTCAATGGCGCTCGTACCTTGATCGGCAGATAATCCAATGCCTTGGCGGAACAGGAATAGGAAGACGTAGCCGTGGCGAGCGAACACAGGTCCGAGAGCTTCGGCCTGCTTCTCGTACGGTCCGAGGCGTTCCAGTTCCTCCCGTGTCCGTCCGCTGCCGTGATTGAGCAGGACGGCGGGAAACGAGCCGCGCCCCTGCGGGCGCCAGAGCAACGCGTGCTGAGTTATCGAGCCGTCGTGCACAACCACGATTTCTGGTGCAGCCGCAGGCTGGCTGAAGGCAACCGTTTGAAGCGAAGGCGAAAGGAGCAAGACGACTGATACAAGACATCTCTTCATCACTTAGCTCCCGGAGGCCATTCGACAGGAAAGCCCGGTCGGCAATATATCACGCCGCGGCAGTTTAGAAATGGCGGCTGGTTGTGGTGTGATGTCATCATCACTGCCAGCAACTCTGGGTCCAATTCGCCAGAACGGGCAATCCGAACCGCCCCGCGGCTAACCTCACCGCCAGCACCTTGGACGCGCCCGAGGCCGGTTGGTGGCTCGTATCGGTCGCATCGCGCAAGGCGGCTCGTGTCGATATCGGTGAGCTGATTTCTGCGATTGGCGCGACCGGTGCTCCTCCGGCTGCAAATCTCGCGCCGCAGCCTGGTTGCCGGACAGAACTGTGTTGACAAAGGGATTCGGTTCAGGCGGTATCGCGATTGGGAAAACAAAGCCGAGCCTGCGCAGTAACCGACTCGAGGGAAAGCTCGCCAAGTTGGCCGCCCCGGTTACTGAACTGCGCTGGTTCTCCGTTTCTACTGGCAGTATTGTGTTCAGCGGTGGTGAGCAGATCGGTAGCCTCGAAGGCATTCCGTTGGATTTGAACAGCGGGAAGCTTCTTGGGCGGCACGCGGGATCCGCGAAGGATATCCCAGTGGATACGGCTGTCTGTCGCTGTCGCGCGACGGCAATATACTCGCATTTGCGTCACAGCGCTCCTCGGGCGCTGCACCGGACGTATTTGCACTGAATCTCGAAACCGGCAAAGAGAGTCCGATTGCCGGACCATCCGGACGAAGGTGTACACAGCCGTGAGTTCGGATGGTAAAAGGGCCGCTTATGGAGTGGTTCGTCTCAAGTCTACTCGTCCCATATACGTAGCCGATCTGACAGATGGAAAATCCTCATTGCTCTGCGGCGACTGCGGCGGACGCCCCTCCGCGTGGACTTCGGAGCTAGGCGTGACCCGCTAAACTATTGAAAATGGAGCGGGAGACGGGGATCGAACCCGCGACATTCAGCTTGGGAAGCTGACGTTCTACCGCTGAACTACTCCCGCTCGGCGCAGCCGGAGGCTTACTCCCCGCAACTCGACCACTATAGCATAGGAACATACACGAGGGGCGCGGCAGAAGCCACACCACGTCCTGCTGATATCTTCCGCGGCGAGAGTTTCGGCGCGGGACGCTCCACGGCGCACGCGTAGGCGGTCCTCGCGGCGTCCCTCTGCTCGAGCCCCGTGGCGTAGCCGGCGCAAGCAGCCGTTGACCAGCAGGCAGCGGCACGGGCCGCGGAATCCAAGGTTGAGCTTTAGGACCCGCGGGCCGTGTGCCCGGGGCAATTCACCCGTGTGTTCCGGGTGTCTCCTCAAATAGAGCGGCTCACAGTGCGTGCCCTTCGGAGACGATTCGCAAGGATTCGTGAAATCGTGCTTGCCGCATGTTCTGTAAGAGCTGCTCCCAATGGACCCTGCCGTAGACCGTTTTCGTGTGGCTGTCCGCCAACCGGACCTCGCCTGCCCAGATGCGCCGGTGAAGGTCCCTGAATTCGGGCACAGTCTCACTCCAGTCTATCGGCTTGCCTGACGAACCCAGGAGGAGGAAGACCATGGAGTAGAAGATGTGGGCCACCTGCCGCATAAGGAAGAATCGGGCTAGTCGATATTGATCAGGCGATTCTGCGAAGTACTCCTGAAGGTAGAGCCGCTCTTCCGCCTCATTGGTGACGATCAAATTTGCAACGACCGCCAGGTCGGCGTACCGATCATTTAGAAAAGCAGCTTCCCAATCCACCAGCCATACACGGCGGCCGTCGAAAAGAATATTGTCCGGCTTGAACAAGTCGTTGTGGCTCGATACCATATCCGAATCGCGACGCGGGTAAACCGCAGCCACCTGGCTGTATCCAGCCAAGAGTTCCTCGGCTTCGCCTTTTGGTAAAAGGTTCGCCGCCCGAAACCGCTGGATGAATCCCTCTAGCGCAGTCCCTTTGTTCAGCAGGAAGGTGCATGACGTGTTGATGTGCTTCGGCGCCGCGGGAAACGGCGGCAGCGCGTGCAGCTTTCGCAGCGTGGCGGGTAGGCAAACCAGCGCGTCGGTTGCGGCAAGGGGCACAGCCTCCACGAAGTCAGTGATGGAAATCCGATCTTCGATGCTCGTATACCAGACGCGCGGCGCCAGACCCGCTTCCGCCGCCGCCTTCATGCAGGTGAAGTGGCGCGCAAGATCGCCTGCCCGCAGATTGATCCGCAATAGAAATGCAGATCCCTGTACGACGATGCGAAACACCGGGTTTGCGCCCGCCCCCCGGCTCAAGTCGCAAATCTTCTCAAACTCTGTGACCCCGAAAGCCTCGCGCAGGCCGCGAGTCACTGCCGCGCGCTTATCTGGCGGAATCATGCGTCCTCCATGGATAACCACACCACACAGGCTCCCGTGTACCGGCAGCGGCTAAGCGGCGCAAGCGATCAGCGGCAGCCGGGCCGGGCGCATGGCGGTTCGTCTCCCTGCGGAAGGGGGTCGCGCCGGCTTGTCCTCAGCCTGGGGGAGCGAGAGTTTCGCGGCGGCACACGCGCGGAGCCCCTGTACAGAATCAGCCCAGCCAAGGCGCCAGCCCTGAGGCCGCCAAACTCGCTGCCGCCGAACCGAGAATGACCCAAACTGTATCCACGGGCGTGGCAATCAGCGTGATACAGCTTGCCGCGGCGATGATGAGCGGCAGCGCACCCGTGACGGCGTCCTGCGCCAAAGGAATGCTGGTCGCGAGCATCAGTCCCGCGCTCGAGACTACAACCGCTTCCAGAATATTTTTGATCCGCGGGTGCTCGGTGCTGCGGCCCAGGTATTGCAACAGAGGGATGACAAGGAAGGCCGGCGTGATCAGAGCCAGCCAACCGGCGGCCGCTCCCGGCGTCCCGGCGACAAAATATCCTACGCTGACGATGTAAAGACCAATCGGTCCCGGCGTGCTGCGGCCCACCAACACCGCGGCGTTGAGCTGATGATCAGTCAACACGGCGCGCTTCACCACAAGCTCGTCGCGAATGATCGGCAGCGAGGCCAGGCCGCTGAAGGATGTGACGGTCGCCTTCAGAAGCACCAGATAAAGGACAAATACGTTCACGACGGCGACCCTCTCATGGAGTCCTTCGGCGCCGCCTCCGGCGATCTACGGTCGCGCCAAATCAGCCCGACAAGCGCTGCCAGACCTAAAATCTGAACCGGCGGCAGATGGAACCGGGCCAACGCAAGCACCGATCCCGCCACGATCACGGCGGTTCGCGCACCCCGCCGGCGGTCCACATAAGGTCGCACAAGCTGCCAGCAACTTGCTCCCACGATCCCCACGGCCGACGCCAGCGCTCCATGGATGATGTGCTGCGCCAGCAAATTGCTGCTCCAGGCTTCATAAGCGCGCGTCAGCAAAATGACCAGGATCATTCCCGGCGTAGAAACGGAGAGCAGTGCGGTCAACGCCCCGGCCGCCCGCAGCAGACTCCAGCCCATGGCGACGCAAAACGCCAGCAAGTTGGTTCCCGGCGTGAGCTGCCCGAGGGCGTAGCAGATTCCGAATTGTTGCGGATCGAGCCATCCCCGCCGCTGGACAATTTCGCGCTGGAGCGCAGCAGTAGTGGGAATGCCGCCGCCAAACGTCAGGCTCCCGAAGCGGATGAATACGACGCCCAGGTCCCCCAGCTTCGGCTTCAAATTACCACCCGGCCGCGCAGCCATCCTTGCGTGGGTCGGAGCCTCCCGCCAGCGATCCGCTTTTCCAGTCGATTTGAATGGCCTGATAGCCGCCGAAGTGCCCCGGGTCGGAAACGATATTGTGGCCCATGTAGGCCAGCCGGCTCATCACCTCCGGCCCAATCCCCGATTCAAGCGCTACTCCGTTGCCGGAGTGATGGAAGCGGGCAGCCTCGCCGGCGTCCTGCACATTCATTCCGAACTCCAGCATGTTCAGCAGCACTTGCACCTGGCCCTGGGGCTGCATGTCGCCGCCCATTACTCCGAAGCTGAGCCAGGGCTTGCCGTCGCGGAAAACCATGGCCGGAATGATCGTGTGGTAGGGGCGCTTGTGGCCCTCAATGCAGTTGGGATGGTCCTTCTCCAGCGTAAAAAGCGCGCCGCGATCCTGCAAAATGATGCCCGTATCGGGCACTACGACTCCCGAACCGAAATTCTGAAAGTTGCTGTTGATAAAAGAAACCGCGTTGCGGTCCTTATCGACCACCGTCAAATAAACCGTGTCGCCGCGCGACTTGCGCCAGTCGAAGGACGTTATGCCTGTGTTTACGGCGGGCGCTGCACGCTGCGAGTCGATGCGGGCGCGCTGCCGGCGGGCATACTCCTTAGAAATGATCTCGCTCACCGGAAGGCGAGAGCGGGCCGGATCAGCCAGCCAGGCGTCCAGATCGGCATAGGCCAGCTTCTTGGCTTCAATCAGCAAATGCAGATACGCCGCGCTGTTATGCCCCAGGCTCTTCAGATCGAAGCCTTCCAGGATGTTCAACATTTCGAGCGCCGCCATGCCCTGCCCGTTCGGGGGCAGCTCGTAAACCCGATTGCCCTTATAAGTCGTACTAATAGGCTCAACCCACTCCGCGTGCTGGCGGGCGAGGTCATCCAGTGTCATCGGCCAGGCGAGCCGGTTCAGGCGATCCACGATCTTTTTTGCCGTTTCGCCCTTGTAGAAGGCGTCGCGGCCGCCGGCGGCGATCTTCCGGAGAGTCGCGGCCAGCGGTTTGTTGATAAAAACTTCACCCTCCGCGGGCGCATGCCAGCCGTCTGCGTCGGCAATCATGTACGCGCGAGCGAACTCCGGGTCGTGCTGAGCCATGGCGGTTCCGTCCTCGGCCCACGAATCGGCAATGATCTGGGTGACGGGAAAACCTTTTTCGGCGTATTCAATCGCGGGCGCAAGCACTGCCGGAAGTTTCATTGACCCGTATTTTTCGAGCAGCGTGACCCAGCCATCCACTCCGCCCGGAACGGTCACCGAAAAGGGACCATACATCGGAATTTGCTTCAAGTTCTTGCTGAGAAAGAAAACGCGGTTGACGGCCTGGGGAGAGAACCCGCTGCCGTTCAGCCCCCGGAGTTCTCCCGTCTTGGCGATATAGACCATGGCGAACATATCGGCGCCCAGTCCGGTGGACATAGGTTCCACCACGGCCAGCACCGCGGCGGCGGCAACGGCCGCATCAACAGCGTTGCCGCCCTGCTGGAGGATGCGCAGGCCCGCCTGCACAGCGAGAGGCTGACTGGTGGCGACCAGCCCGTTGCGGGCCCAAATCACCGAGCGGCCCGCTCCCAGGCGGCCGGCCGGCCGATCGGCGCCCCAGGCCATCACCGCCAGCAAACCCAAGCAGAATAGCAGTTTCAGCATAGGCCGATTTTAACAAGGATCTTGTTGCTTTCCGGTCCGCCGGGAGCCGCTGCGGCGCGAAATCCTGCTCAGATTGCGCGCCGCCGCGGTTTTTAGTCCGCTCGACAAAGGCTGGCGCGCCGCGAAACATCTGTCCTGCCGGCGCGTTCAGCCTTCGCCAATGCGCGTGGTATTTTAACCGGGATGGAGGGCAACACGTGAGCGAAAAGAAATGGATGTGGGCTGCGATTCTCGGGCTGCTGCTCTCGGTTGCGGCCGCCGCGGCGGATCTCAGCGGGACCTGGCGCGGCATCTACACCAGCGCCGATGGACGTCATCACCGGATTACATTCGACCTGAAGGTAGAGGGCGCCAAGGTAACCGGAACAGTCGCCGGCACGGTCAATAAAACCAGCTTGCTGGACGGCAAAGCTTCAAAGGACGAAGTCGACTTCTGGGCGCAATGGCCCTATGGCAAGTTCCACTATGTCGGCAAGCTCCGCGGGGATGCGATTCAATTCACGGTGCAGGCCGGCGAGTACAAATCCGAGATGACGGCGAGCCGCGTCTCGAACTAAGTTTACCCGCGCCGGCGTGCACTCTGAAATGAGCAATAAGCCAGCGCGGCTTGGGTCGTGAAGGGCCCCGGACTTCCCGCCGCGCCGGGAACGACCGGGCGCCAGTGCGTACGGAGGAAAGGCGTCCGGCAGTCCACGACGGAGGGTCAGGGCGGCGCTTCGCTACCCGGACCAACACACAACACAGGCACATTCGCCGTTGCGTTCTCAATGACACACGGATTCTTCGCCCGGTTCCCGGCGTCGGAGATCTTTGCTGCTACAATCACGAAAGCACAGGCCAGCGAGGCAAGCCGGACGGCTGTGGCCGCCGGGACGGCGCTTGCGCTGTCACGTTCTGCTGGAAGAGGGCCGCATGAAGAAAGCGATTCAGATTACCGGCGGCGCCGTCGTTATCTATGTCGTTCTGATGCTCATCACGGGTTTGGCGGCGAAGGCGCTGCTTTCTTCCGACCGCATACAGAACGTGCTCTCGTCGCTCGAAACCGATTCGCCCGTTCGGATATCCGCCAGCGGAGGCGACTTCGATCTGGGGCAGTGGTTTCTTTTCCGGCCGTCGGTCACCATCCGGGGTTTGTCTGTAAGCAACCCCCCGGGCTTTTCACAACAGCCGTTGCTCGCCGCCCGGTCTGTTTCGGCCCAGATCGCCCTGCCATCCCTGCTGCACGGACGCGCGGACGTGCGCCGGATTGTGTTGCAAGAGCCGCAGCTCAATGTGGAAACGGCGCGCAATGGCAATACCAACCTGGAAATCCTGCTCGGGTCATGGAAGCAGCGGAACAGCGGCAGCTCCAGCCCCGCTCCGGCGTCCAACAAATCAGCGCCGGCTGTCTTTTCAGTCGCCGCTTTTTCTTTGCAATCCGGAACCATTCGGTTTATGAACCAATCGCAGGCGCAGCCGGCGTTTACGATCCGCGATCTGGACGTCGCCCTGACGGATTTTGCGCTCGACGCGAGCTGCAACATTCGAGCGAGCGCGCGCCTCTTCGGCGGCAAAACGTCCCGTTTCGATTTCACCGGACGCGCCGGACCTTTCCTGGCCGATTCGACGCCCGCGCAAGGCGTCCTCTCTGTGAAACTGGCGCCGGCAGAAGCACCCGCCGCTCTTCGCGTTGCATACTTCGGCGACCTGATGCGCGATCCCGGCGAAGGGAGCCGGGCGACCTTGGAAGCCGCGATGCAAGGCGACTTGATGCGGACTCTGGAGGGCCGGGGAAAACTCGCTCTGGAAAACTTTGACGTGGGCAAAGACCGAGCCAGCCGGATTCCATTGCGCGGAACCGCTCCGCTGCACCTGGCCGTGGAGCGGGCGCTGAGCAACCCGGCCTTCGCTTTGGAAGCACAAGGCGCTGTGCTGCAACTGGGCGACGGGCGGTGGAAAGGCGATGCTGCGGCGCGGTTTGACGGTTCGCGCTTCTCAGGCAGCAGCAAAGGCGCTATCACCGGAGTGCAGATCCGCCAAATGCTGGCGGCGTTTAGTTCGGCGGGAGATAAAGTGGCCGGCGTGGCTGAAATCCCCAATTACCAAATCAGTTTCGCCGGCCGGAATGCGGATGAGATCCGCGACTCGCTTAACGGCGCGGGAAGCATTACGCTGGAAAAGGGCCGTTTCGCCCTTTTCGACCTGCTCAACACCGTCGAGCAGGTGGTCAAAAGGGCTTCCAGCGGGGACCAGCCGGCCTCAGGCTCTACGGACTTCACGACTTTCCAGAGCAGCTTTCGAATCGTCAACCGGCAGGTTCACTTGCCTGATTTGGTGCTCGAAAATGGCGCCTCCCGCATTGCAGGCCAGGGCTATTTCACATTTTTAGGCGAAATCAGCTTCGATTTAGTGACCAACGTCACGGGCGGGTTGGCGGCCTCGCTGGGCGGGCGCCCCGACAGTTCCGGACGGGCGCAGTTTCAGGTGCCGGTGAAGGTGCGGGGATCGCTGGATTCGCCGAAGGTCTACCCCGATGTGGGGCGGCTCGCCGTACAAACGGCCACTGAGAAGGCGGCAGGACTGCTCGACCGCTTCCTTAACAAAAAGAAGCCGCCGCAATAAAGCAAAGGCGTTCACCAAAGGCCCGGCGAGACGTCCTCGGCCCGCAGTTCGACCTGCGGTCTCCGGCCGTGCGTCCGGATTCTAACGGCCTGCCTGCGGCGATTCCTGCAATATGGAAGAAGAGCCCGGCGGTTCGAGTGAAATCTGCAACGATCGTACGGGCGGAGAACTCCAATCGCTGTGCTCCACAAGCAGTCCTGTTGTTTTTACGGAAGCTGTTATTTTCGAACCGGAGGTTGCCCGCGATGAATCCTCTCAAACAACTCGAGACGGAGGGCCAGTCCGTCTGGCTCGATTACATTCGGCGCAATCTGATAACCAGCGGCGAGCTCTCGCGGCTGGTTGTGGAAGACGGCCTGAAAGGAGTAACCAGCAATCCGACGATCTTCGAGAAAGCGATTGCTGGCAGTTCCGATTATGACGAGGCGCTGCGGGAGCTGCTGGCCAAGAACCCTGGAGACGATACCCGGACGCTGTTCGAGTCGATTGCCATCGCAGACATCCGCATGGCGGCCGACGTGCTCCGGCCGGTTTACGATCGGACCGGCGGCGCGGATGGCTTTGTGAGCATCGAGGTCGCCCCGCAGCTAGCGCACGACACAGCGGCGACGATCGCGGAAGCGCGGCGTTTGTGGTCCAGCGTGAGCCGCCCCAACCTCCTGGTGAAAGTGCCGGCCACGAAAGAAGGCATTCCGGCGATTGAGGCCCTTATCGCCGAGGGAATCAACGTCAATATCACGTTGATGTTCTCTGTGGCTCATTATGAGGCCGTGGCGCGGGCCTACATGGGCGGCCTGGCGCGCTCGGCCGACCCGCGGAAGGCAGCGTCGGTGGCTTCTTTTTTTGTGAGCCGCGTGGACACGGCGGTGGACAAGGCCCTGGCGGCCATCGGGACGCCCGAAGCCCTGGCTTTGCAAGGTAAAATCGCCATCGCCAACTCGAAGAAGACTTATCAGCGCTTCCGTGAAATCTTTTACGGAAAAGATTTCGCCGCGCTGCGCGAGCGGGGCGCCCGAGTTCAGCGGCCACTGTGGGCCAGCACCAGCACGAAAAACCCGGCGTATCGCGATGTGCTCTACGTGGAGGAGCTGATCGGCAAAGATACTGTCAATACCATGCCGCTCCCCACGCTGCAAGCCTTCCGCGATCATGGACGCGTGCGGCCGTCGCTTGGGGAAGGGCTGGAGGAAGCCGACGCCGCCCTCCAGCGGCTGAAGGCCCTTGATATCGATCTGAATGCGATCGCCGAAAAGCTCCAGGAGGAAGGAATCGCGGCGTTCTCGGCCTCCTTCGATCAATTGGTGGCCGCCCTAGAGAAGAAGCGGCAGGCTTTAGGGGCCGGCCCCGCCGGCCGGCAAAGCCTTCGTCTGGGGGCCTGCCAGAACCGCGCCGACGCCCGTTTGAGGGGCTGGCAATCCGCCGAATTCGCATCTCGGCTCTGGCGGAAAGACGCCACGCTTTGGTCCGCCCGGCCGCAGCCTGAACTCACCGACCGCCTCGGCTGGCTCACCCTTCCCGAGGTGATGCGGGAGCACGCCGACGAATGCGCCGCCTTCGCCGGGCAGGTTAAGTCCGAGGGCATGCGTCATGCCGTAATACTGGGTATGGGCGGTTCCAGCCTCGCGCCCGATGTATTCAGCCGGACCTTCGGCCATGCGGGCGGTTTTCCGGAACTGATCGTGCTTGACAGCACTCATCCCGCAGCCGTGCGGGCAGTCGAGAAGCAAATCGATTTGCGCAGCACTCTCTTCGTGGTTTCGAGCAAGTCGGGCACCACCACCGAGCCGCTTTCTTTCTTCCGGTATTTCTGGAGCCTGGTGGGCCGGGTGACGCGGACGCCGGGAGATCACTTCGCCGCCATCACCGACCCCAACACACCGCTCGAGCGTCTGGCGCAGCAGCGCGGGTTCCGGCGCATTTTCCTCGCCCCGCCGGATATCGGCGGCCGCTATTCCGCTTTGAGCGTCTTTGGCCTGGTGCCGGCCGCTCTGATCGGGCTCGATGTGCATCGTTTGCTGGACCGCGCCTGGACTATGGCGGAAGCGTGCGCCTCCTGCGTGCCTGTTCCCGAAAATCCGGCGCTGGCACTGGGAGCGGCGATGGGAGAGCTGGCGCTCACCGGCCGAGATAAGGTTACCTTTCTTGCTTCGCCGGCGCTGGCATCGTTTCCTTCCTGGGCCGAGCAACTGATTGCGGAAAGCACGGGCAAGGACGGCAAAGGCATCATTCCCGTTGCCGGGGAGCCGCTCGGAAAGGTCGACTCTTACGGCTCCGACCGCTTCTTTGTGCATCTTGGCCTGAACGGCGAATCGGATACCGCGCTCGAAGAAAAACTCGAGCGACTGGAGCAGGCCGGACATCCGATGGCGCGAATTCAACTGGCCGAGACGGCCGACCTCGGCCAGGAATTTTTCCGCTGGGAGATGGCTGTGGCGGCAGCCGGCGCCGTGCTCGGCATTCATCCCTTCAATCAGCCGGATGTCGAGCTGGCCAAGGAACTCGCTCGCCAGGAAATGCAGAGAAGAGGCTTCTCCGGCGGGGGAGCAGCCGCACCGGCGCCCGAGGCTGGCGCCATGGGCTCGGCGCTCGAGCAACTGCTCTCGCAAGCCAGGCCAGGCGACTATGTGGCTCTGCAAGCCTACCTCCCGCCAGATCCCGCCACAACCAAACGCCTTCAGGCGATTCGAGTGCGATTGCGCGACCGGCTGCGTCTCGCGACAACGCTGGGCTACGGGCCGCGCTTTTTGCACTCCACAGGACAGCTCCACAAGGGCGGTCCCAACACCGGTCTCTTTCTGCAATTGATCGACGAGCCCGAGGAGACTCTGCCGGTTCCGGAAACCGACTATTCATTCGCCGCGCTAATCCGGGCGCAGGCGTTTGGCGATTATCAGGCTTTGCAACAGCGCGGCCGGCGCATCGTGCAAATCCACCTCGGACGAGATGCGGCCGACAGACTCCGGGAGCTGGAGGAGACCGTTAATGGGTGACGTCGCCATCGGACCGCGCGCGCTCTTCTGGGATGTAGGCGGCGTACTGCTCTCGAACGCCTGGGACCGCGGCATCCGGCGGCGGGCGGTCGAACACTTTCAGCTAGACTGGGAAGAGTTCGAGGACCGCCACGAGCTCGTCGCCCCCGCATTTGAAAAGGGACAACTCACGCTCGACGAATACCTGGATCGAACCGTCTTCTACCGGGGCCGGTCCTTCACGAAAGAAGCGTTCCGCGGGTGGATCTGCGCGCAGTCCATTCCCCAGCCGGAAAGTCTGGCCCTGGTGGAGCGGCTGGCGCGCACGAAGAGATATCTGATGGCGGTGCTCAACAATGAATCGGCGGAATTGAATGAATACCGCATCCGGCGGTTTCATTTGCGGAACTACTTCACCGTTTTTCTGAGCTCTTGCTATCTCGGTGTGCGAAAGCCCGATGCGGCCATGTACCGTCTGGCTATGCAGCTTACGCAGTGCGAGCCGCAGGAATGCATATTCGTGGACGACAGGCCGTTGAACGTCGAGTGCGCCCGAAGAGCCGGAATGCACGCGATTCGGTTCGAAAACGCAGGCCGGCTCGAGCCAGCCCTGCGGGAATTGGGCGTGGATTGGTGAAAACGCTGTCGTCAAACCCGAGCCCCGCGCACTCCCTTTCGAAAAAACAGACGGCTTTGGGAACGAAGTGAAATAGGCTGACTCCAGGTCCCATTCCATATCGATCTTCCGGGGATAAGTTCCGTAGATTTCAAATAGCCGATCCTGACGGTGCGCGCGGTGTCTTTGGTTCCGGCAAGTTGGGGCGACTATCCCTTTGGCTGGCGTATGATGCCATAGCGGGGCCTGAAGTGTGCGCCGCAATGCGGCAGTTGCGGCAAAGCTCGCGTTGCCGGAATTAATGTTGCCAGAGAGGCCCGGTCCATATGCCTGCGCGCCACATCCTGACCATCAACAGCGGCTCGTCCAGCATCAAGTTTGCGCTGTACAGCATGGGCGAAAGCGAAAGCCTCGTCCTCTCGGGCAGCATGCAGAGGATCGGCCTGGACAGCGGATTGTTTCACGCGCGCGGCTCGGGCGGGGAAATCCTGATCGAGGAATCCGCGCGCATCCCGGATCACGAGGCGGCGTTGCAGCGACTGCTCGGGTGGCTTGCCCAGCACTCGCCCGCCGATCTGGCGGCTGTCGGCCACCGTCTGGTCTACGGCGGTCTGGAGTACACGCAGCCCCGCTGGATCACGCGGGATTTGATAACGGCGCTACAAAAGCTGATTGTTTTCGCCCCGGAACATCTCCCTCACGAATTGAAGGCGATCGAAGCGGTCAGCCGCGCGCACCCGGATCTGAAGCAGGCGGCTTGCTTCGACACTGCTTTTCACTCGCAAATGCCGAAGATTGCGCGGCTCTATCCGCTTCCCCGTTTTCTGTGGGACGAGGGTGTGCGGCGCTACGGTTTTCACGGATTATCTTACTCGTACATAATGGGAGAACTGGCGAAACAAGCGGGTCCGGAGGCCGCCAATGGCCGCGTGATCATCGCGCACCTGGGCAATGGGGCCAGCATGGCCGCCATTCGGGGAGGGCGTCCCATCGACACGACAATGGGCTTCACACCCGCCGGGGGGCTCATGATGGGTACGCGATCGGGCGATCTCGATCCCGGCGTCATGCTCTACCTGCTCGAGCAGAAGGGCCTTTCCCCAGCCCGCACCAGAGATGTCGTCAACCGCCAAGCGGGAATCCGGGGTGTTTCCGGCATCAGCTCCGATATGCAGGACCTTTTGGGAAAAGAGGCCGCCGAGCCCCGTGCGGCCGAAGCCATTGCCCTCTTCTGCTACCAGGCGAAGAAATTCCTCGGGGCGCTGATCGCCGTTTTGGGCGGCCTCGACACGCTGCTGTTTACCGCGGGAATCGGTGAGAACGCTCCCTCAGTTCGCCGGCGCATCTGCGAGGGAATGGAGTTTGCCGGCATACGGCTCGATGAGGAACGGAATCTGACGAATGCTCCCGTAATTTCGGCCAGCGGCAGCAAGGCAACAGTCCGGGTCATGAAAACCGGCGAGGAAATCATGATCGCCAGGCTAACCAGCCTGCTTCTGGATCGCCTCACCCCCCCGTGAGCCCAACCCAGACCGTGTAAAATTTACCAGTCCCAATTCCGGACATGGCTGTAACTTGGTGATTGGCGACCAGAAAACGTCTGTGGCCGCACAATTGCATTCTTGGGGGGCCGGAGGCGCTCGATGCGACGCTCGCGATCCCTTGGCCATTCCATCCTACTTCCGATCTGGATCCTCTCACCGCTTGCACTCTTGGCATATCCCAACGGACTTCCTTTCGGGCGCACCGGCTATCCTCCGGAGCAAACCTGCGAGGGGTCCGGATGCCACCGATCGTTTCCGTATCCGCCGGCCGGCAACCAGATAACGCACTTAACAATTGATGTCGGCCCTTATGTCCCGGGTCAGACCCAGACCATCGTCGTAACGGTTGTCGACTCAGGCGCCAGAAGCTGGGGCTTCCAAATGGCAGCGCGGCTGATGAACAGCCCCCAGACGCAGGCCGGCACGTTTTCGCTAGTGCCGGATTATGACTTTGTTCGGCTCGGGTGCGCGGACCAAAGCTTTCAAGTTCCCTGTCCCGGCAACCAGTTGCAGTATGCGAGCCAAACGTCGTTGGGTACCCGCAGTGGAACGCCTTCGGGCTACACGACCTTCCGCGTGAACTGGACGGCGCCCACGACCGATGTGGGACCTGTACTTTTCACGGCTGCCGGAATGGGAGCGGATGGGGACGGCAGTCCCGACGGCGACCACACCTACACCACCACGGCCGTGTCCTTGTTCGCTCCCAGCAATCAGCCAACGTTGAATGACGGCGGCGTGGTGAATGCCGCCGGAGGTCTTTCCGGCGCGGGAATCTCGCAGGGCGCTCTCATCAGCCTGTATGGGCAGAAGCTGGCGCCGCCCGGCTTCGCGCGATCGGTCACCGCTATCGATCTCGATCCGGTCACAGGAAAGCTTCCTCTCGAGTTGAGCCGTACCGGAGTGGATTTCTTCCTGCCCAACAACCCAAGTCCTATTCCTGCCTATATCTTGTATGTAGGCGAGACGCAGATCAACGCACAAGTGCCGGCGCTCCCGCCGGGCTTCTCGGGAAATATTCAGGCTCAGGTCGTGTTCAATCGGGGCCAGGGGACCAACGAGGTCCGCGGGAACAAGGTCACGGCCTTTGTGCGGCCGTTCTCTCCCGGACTGTTCACCTTTGACGGGTCGAGTGTGGCTGCGATCAGCCCCTCGGGGTCTCCCGTCGCTCGCGCCGGGCTGTTTCCCAACTCGAGTCCCGCGCACCCCGGCGATATCATCTCGGTCTACGGAACCGGATTTGGATCGACCAGCCCGCCGGTCGATCCAGGGTCTCTGGCACCGGGTAGCGCCATCTCTCTCACAAACGCGGTAACCGGGCAGATAGGCGGCATCGCCTTGGCTTCCTCTGACATACTATATGCGGGGGTGGCGCCTAACTTCGCCGGATTGCAGCAGTTCAACATTCACGTGCCCTCTGGCGTTCCAGCCGGCGATCAGCCGATTACCTTGACCGTAGGAGGCATAAACAGCCAGCAGGGCGTGATTCTTACCGTGCAGTCCAAGTGAGATCCGGCTCACGGTGCCGCTGGTTTTCGCGATAATGGAAAAAAATAAGGGAGATGCTGAGTTGACATAGTACTAGTAGAACTACTAGAATACATCTGACCGTATGGCGGGAACTGTTATGTCTGAAACCAAGGCCGGCTCACCAGCCGGAGCCAACCGCGAGAAAAGCAACGCTCCAGCCCCGGCTGACAAAGAGTACATACGTATAGCGATTGCGGACGATCACCCGATTTTCCGGGATGGACTGCGTAAGCTGCTGGCCTTGGAAGAAGATTTCAAGGTCGTTGCGGAGGCCCGGGACGGTAAAGAGGTTCTCGACATTTTGCAAAAAGAAGAACCCGATATTTTGCTGCTTGATCTGAAAATGCCAGGGCTCGACGGACTCGCCACACTACAGCGCCTTCAGGCGCAGAAGATAAAGACCAAAGTCATTGTGCTGACAGCGTCCGACGACGAGAGCGAATATGTTCAGGCCATGAAGCTGGGTACTTCGGGCATCGTGCTCAAACAGACCGCCACGGAACTGCTGATCAAAAGTATCCGCAAGGTACATAGTGGTGAGATCTGGCTGGATTCCCGCACCACGGCGGCGGTGATGAAGCAGTTTGCTTCTCCCGGGGACCCGGCATCCAAAGACCGGGAGCGCTCTCCTCTCAGCCAGCGGGAGCGGGAAATCGTGGTTCTCGTGGCGCAGGGTTTCAAAAACAAAGAAATCGCCGAGCGGATGTTCATCAGCGAACAGACGGTCAAGAACCACCTGCACAATATTTTCGATAAACTGGGCGTCAGCGATCGGTTGGAACTCGCGCTGTACGCGATTCACAAGAATATCCGGCCTTCGTAGGTTCCGCCTGGACTTTGCCCGTTCACTGCCGCGCGTTCCTTCACTGCTGCGGATTGGGGTCGAGGAAAATCCGAACTTCGTTGCTAAGTTTATCGCCCGAGCCGAGCGTGAGTTCGGCTGTGCCCGCATTCACGATCGACGGCAACTCCACGCGCACTATATAGACGCCGATATATCCCGCTGCCAGTGTAGAGGAAAGCACCTTCAGCGGTGCTCCATCCAGATAGGCCGAAACGGGCGCAACCGTGGCCGGAGGGTTGTCAAGAGGCGCGGCTAGGCCGGTCGGCCAGTCGGGCTGCACCCGGCCCAGCCCCGTAGCCAGCACCAGGATTTGGCTGCCCGCGTGGGCGGGCCGCGAGCCGTCGAGAAGGATTCCTCCCGCCGCGTCCAGCACGAGCGGGGAACCATCCGCATCCACGAAAATAGCGGGCGAAACATCTTCGAGCGGAAACCCGACCTGGGCTGTCCCGGACTGAGTTTCAAGGCCCAGATTCAACCCTTGGCCCGTGCTCTCAAACGGTACCTGAATCTGGGAGTTGCCTTGACTCGAAGCGAGGACGGGAGCTGGCAGGTTGCCAGCGCGGGCCGACAGGACAGGCGCCCCGATCACGGTGAGCAGCCCGCCCGGCGCAGCCGCCCTCGATGTGAGGTCAGCCGCATTGAGCACGCGGATCGAATCCGCGATGTCCGGGACTGTGGCGCGAAACAGGCCATAACCGGCCACAGCGACATAGAGGCTCCCATCGGCAGTGTCTAGCTTCAAATCCTCCATTCTCCTGTCCGGAAGATTTCCCGCAAGCCGAATCCACGTCGTAGGCGCACCCGGATTCCGCAGATCGCCTCGCGTATAAAAGACACCGGAATCGGAGGCCAGGTAGATCGAACCGGTCTCCGGATTGGCGGCGACGGCATGAACGGGCGTATCTGGCAGATTAGCCGAGAGGTCATCCCAAAACCGCCCGCTGTTTGTGGTGCGGAAAATGTGACCTGTGCCTCGGCCCCCGACAGCGGCCAGAGCTACGGAAGAATCCAGCGGAGAAACGTAAATCGCCGTCACCGGGCTGCCGCTGGCGTTGAAGCCCTGCATGGCGGGCTCCCAGGTCCTGCCGCTGTCTTGGGAGACCCAAAGATGTCCATCGCTGGTTCCCACGTAATAAGCGCCACGCCCGCCGGCGCTCGAGCCGAAGGCGCTGATGTAGTGTGCAGCCGGATCGCGGCAATCGGTGAGGCGGCAGGCGGTGAGATCCGGCGAAACGGGACTGCCGTTGATCCAAACGCGGTACGAAACAGTCCATCCCGGCGGCGTTTCCAGGGGCACGGGCGAGCGCCGCACGCGATCATCAGAGGCCAACGGAGCGGCCACCCGCAGCCACGATTCCATGCGAGCGTCCGCAGCAATCCGCCACGGGCCCGATCCGCTGAGCTCCGCAGGGCCGACTCCTGCGAAAAATAACAGGGGCGCAGTTGCCGCAGAAATGCGCCAAATTCTGGTTTCCGGCAGATTCGGCAGGTTGCGGTTGAGGTCGCTCCAGGAGAGACCCAAGTCCATGGAGCGCCACAACCCGCGTGTATTCGCGACGACAATCCAGTTCGGGTTTTGCGGGGAAAATGCGATCGCACGCTGCCCGGGGCCGATCAACGATCCGCCGGCATCTCCCGTGAGGTCAATCCAGGTGTGCCCTTCGTCGCTTGATCGGTATAGGTCTTCGCCCAGAGCAAAGAGATAGGAGGAATCATACGGGTGGCGATAGACGACGGCCTGAGGATCCTGGGCCGGCGGTGGAATATCGCCGGAAGTTTTGGCTGCGCGAAATTGCGCCAGTGCCGCGAAAGCTTCGGCAGAATGAGTCCACGTTTCTCCCAAATCGGAGGTCGTCCACACTTCGCCTCGGGAGGTGAGAACGACGAGTTGGGTTCCGTCGGAGGAGAAGGCCACATCGACGATAGGAGCGCCGGCCGGCCCCGCCAAACCGAGTTCGATCGCGTGACCGCCCAGTGGCCGCCAGAAAAGCGGGCGTAGCGCTGGGGCCGAGGCCTGATCCTGCGCCCAACCCGCAGCGCATCCTAACAACAAAACCGCAAGCGCCGTTCTCCGCATGGTACTTAGTAAAAATCCTGCATGGAGTTCAGCTAAAAATCAGTTGCATCTATCCACGCGCTGCGATAGCCTCAGGGATCGGGGCTCTGTTTCTTTCAGACACAGCGCTATGGCCACGCAGCCTAGATCATAGCGCAGAGGGGCGGGAAAAATCGAGAGAAATCTCGATTTTTCAATAACTCCCGCGGGGGATGCGAAAGGGATAGGCAATTGCTAAGCGTTTTACATGCTCGTGTCGGCGCTGCTCAATAACCGGAAGGCTTGGCTGGCCCTGTCGATCGTGGCTGCACTCGCCGTCATCCCTATTCCGGCCGGAGCCGAAGGCGATCCGGGCACGGCGGCCAAAGTTGTGCAGGCCGAGGGGCAGGTGTCCGTCCTCCGCAACAGCGAGCTTTGGGCTCTTTTTGCCGGCAACTCCGTGCGCGTCGGCGAGACTATCGTCACCGGCGGGGACGGCTATGCCCGGCTGGAAATCACCGACGGCAGCTCGTTCGAGGTATATCCCAACTCGCGGGTAGTATTTCGCTCTAACCCGGGCAATTTGCGGGAGTTATTGGAAGTCTTTCTGGGCAAGGTCAAAGTTCACATCCAGACCCTGGGCGGCCGCCCCAATCCGTACCGCGTGGAATCCCCTACGGCCGTGATTTCGGTGCGAGGCACGGTTTTCGAAGTCGCCGTGCAGTCGGATAATGTTACGTGGGTAGGCGTGGATGAAGGCTTGGTGATGGTGGAGCACCGGTTGCTGCCGGGCAAAGCCGTGCCGCTGGCTCCCGGCGAAAGCTTACAGATCTTCCCGAACGCTTCGCTGGCTGCGGCTGGAATTGATAAGGCTCGTCTTGCGATCCGGATCGCCGATGCCGCCCGAGAAGCTCTCTACGTACTCAGAACAGTTGGTGTTAGCGGCAAGAACGGCGGGAAAGGTCTGCCGGGACCAGTTCCCGGTCCCTCTCCGTCCCCGCTTCCCACGGACAAGCAGGCGCCGCCTCCGCCGCCACCGCCTCCCCCGCCCCCGAGTGGTCCCTAAGATGCCGCAGGGCCAGCCCCCGGTCGAAGAACCTGATATTTATCCGTACATCGATCTGAAGCGGGCCCGTTTGTGCCTGGATTGCGAGATGATTTTCGACGCTCCGCAATGCCCCGCCTGCGCCAGCGAGAGCTTTGTTCCCGTCACACGTTGGATTCGGCCCTCGGAACGCGAAATCGCCGAGCGCACGCCACCCAGCCCTCCGAGCGCGGCAAGCGCCGCTCCTCCGGCGAAGCCCTCCACGCGCCTGTTGAAGAAATCTCTGTATGTAGGCCTGAGCGCTTACGGTCTCTGGAAGATGCTGTTTGAACCGGCCAAGCCCCGGCGCCGGCGGCCGCCACGTCCCACGGAGCCGGGGCAAAAACTGGTTGCCGGGGGCCGGACTAAGGGTGGCAGCGACTCCGCTTGACGCAGCCGCACCGGAGAAGGCTTCGCCTTCGGCGCTTCCGCGAGGGAGCGGCGCGACCGCACGGCTACGCAACGCGCATCAATCAGTGGCCCCAGGGAACAGAGCCGGCAGGCGCAGTTGGAGCTGTCTCAGGCTACCAGCGCGGTTCGCGCGGAGGCCGGCCTCCGCCCCGGTGGCCGCCTCTTTCGTTCCTGCCTCGCCGATCGCCGAAGCCGCTTCCGGCGTGGAAGCCTGCCCCTCGATCCGCCTTGGGACGGGCTTCATTCACGTTGATCGAGCGGCCCTGGAAGTCTTTGCCGTTCAAAGCGGCAATCGCTTTTTGGGCGTCGTCCGATGACATTTCCACAAACCCGAAGCCGCGCGGCTTGCCTGTGTCGCGGTCGGTCATAATCTGAGCGGACTGAACTTCGCCAAACGGTTCGAACAGCGAGCTCAAATCGGTATCCGTGGCGCTGAAGGGAAGGTTGCCTACAAAAATTCTCAAAGTGTTTCTCTCCAAAATGGGCCAGAGCCAGGGGCTCCGGCAAAGGACAGGTCTATTGTTTGTTCATCGAAAGAAGGCTGACCAGCGGCGGTTCAGAATATGGAGCACCTCCCGCGGCAACCGCGCCGTGCTTCACTGACAAGAGCGGAAAGCTGAGTCGCTAGCGAACGCTTGTTCCGAAGCTGTCCGTAAATCATGGTAGCACAAATAAAACTTCCCGGGACGTCAACCTAAGCGCGGATCTTGCAGAATTGCAAGAATAAATACTTGTCCCTGCAAGGGCGGGGAGGATTCCACCGTGCCTTCCGCAAGCCGGCGGAAAATCTTCTCGAAAAAAGTGCGGGGAATGGATTGATTGCCAGTACTAACAACAATATAAGTCTTACCGTAACGGTACGTGAAGGAAGCTCCTTTGGACGTTCGGAACTCCGCGCCCTCGAAGGCAGCGACCTTTTGCCATATCCTGTCGAAAGCGGAGTCTCGCATGATGGACGATCTTAACAAATGGAGAACCGGCCGAGATTTGCTTCGCGCACCAGTTGGAATCTGGAGCTGAACCGCCTGGCGCAGGCGCTGGAAGCGCGGCGGAAATCCGGCCGGGAGATTCTCGACCTGACCGAATCGAATCCCACGCGCTGCGGTTTCCAATACAACGGCGGCTCGCTTCTTCAGCCCCTCGCGGATGCGCGGGCCCTACTCTATGAACCGCACCCTCGCGGACTGCTGCCTGCGAGAGAAGCCGTCGTTCGATATTATGCCGAGCGGCGCGTGATGGTCCGCCCGGAGCAGATTGTGCTGACGTCGGGCTCCAGCGAGGCCTATAGCTATCTTTTTCGCCTGCTGGCCGAACCTGGAGATAATGTGCTGGTTCCACGGCCAGGCTACCCGCTCTTTGAATTTCTCTCGCGGCTCAATGATGTTGAGCTGTCAAGCTACCGCCTCGCGTACCACGGAAGCTGGGACATCGATTTTGATTCGCTGGAGGCCGCCGCAGACGAACGCACGCGCGCCGTGATCGTTGTGAACCCAAACAATCCCACCGGATCGATCATCCGGCCTTCCGAGCGGCAAACGATCGAAGATTTTTGCCGGCGCCGCGGCCTGGCGCTGATCTCCGACGAGGTCTTTCTGGATTACACGTTTCCGGAAGCCGCCGCGGCGGCCGGGAGCTTCGCCGGGACCCGCGACTGTCTGGCCTTCGCTCTGAATGGTCTTTCCAAGACCGCCGCTCTCCCGCAGATGAAGCTCGGCTGGATCGCTGCCGCTGGCCCGGCCGGCCCGGTGGGGGAAGCGCTGGAACGGCTCGAGGTCATTGCAGATACCTATTTGTCCGTGGCCACTCCGGTACAATGGGCTCTACCGGAGCTGCTTGCCGCAGGACGCCGCATTCAGATTCAAATTTTCAATCGCCTGGCCGGCAACCTCCATTGCCTGGATCAACTGCTGAGCGGGCAGTCGCTGTGCAGCCGGTGGAACATTGACGCCGGCTGGTCGGCGATTCTCCGCGTGCCCGGAACGTTGAGCGATGAAGAGCGGGCTCTCGAGCTGCTGGACAAGGATGGAGTGCTGGTCCATCCCGGTCATTTCTTCGATTTCGGCGGCGAGGGGTATCTGGTCGTCAGCCTGCTCCCGCCGCCCGCCGTATTTCGGGAAGGAATCTCACGAATGCTCGCCCGGATCACCGCGTGATAACCGGCGCGCTCTGCGAGGAGAATCAGAGGCGGGAAAAGCGAATTGATTTCGAAAATCAAAGACGCAGCTAAATTTCATCCACGCGCTTGCCCTGCACGGCCGCCCTGACCGCGGCCTCCATGACCAGTTCCGCCAGATGGGTGGTCGCCTGGTTCACTTTGCTGATTTGGGCTCGGATCAGCAGGGCGTCCTCGGAATAATACGCGAGCTGGAGCTCGTTCAGCGCCGTTTGAATCGCCTGCTGCTCTTCCTCGCCGATATCGAACCAGGCTTCGTGGCTCATGGCTTTCTCGGTGGCAGCGAGGATTCTGTCGGCTTCGAGGCGCGCCTCCACGAGTTCCCGCTGCCGGATGTCGGCCTCGGCCTGATCGACTGATTCCGCGATCATGGCATCTACTTCATCATCGGTGAGGCCGTAGGAAGGCTTCACTTCCACCGACTGCTGGCTCCCGGTGTGCAGGTCGCGGGCGGTGACGTTTAGAATGCCGTTGGCGTCGATGAGAAAGCGCACTTCGATCCGGGGCAGGCCGGCCGGCAACGGATCAATCCCTTTCAGCTCGAACCGCGCCAGGCTGCGGTTGTCAGCCGCCATCTCCCGCTCCCCCTGCACGACATGGATGACCACATTGGTTTGCCCGTCAACGCCGGTCGTAAACACCTCGGCCGCGCTGGCGGGAATCGTCGAGTTGCGGTGAATCAAGGTGGAAACGACGCCGCCCAGCGTCTCGATCCCCAGCGAGAGCGGCGTGACGTCGAGCAACAGCGTGTCTCGCTGGACGCCAGCCAAAATGCCTGCCTGCACAGCAGCCCCCAGGGCCACGACCTCTTCGGGGTTCAACTCGATGTGCGGCTTTCGCTGGAACATGAGTTCCACTGCCTGGCGAACCAGCGGAATGCGCGTCGAGCCTCCCACGAGCACGACCTCGTCGATTTGCCGGATGTGAATGTGTGCGTCTTCGATCGCTCGCCGGCAGGGGTCGATGGTCCTTTCCACGATGCCGGCAATCCATTTTTCGAAGAGCGGCCGGTCAATCCAGCGGCTGTAATGGCGGCCTTGCCAGGAAAATCGAATTTCGGCCTCATTCTCGGTGGATAAAGCATGTTTGGCCTCCATTACGGCCCGGCGCAATCGCTGGACGGCGGCCGCATCGCCGGAGAGGTCCTGTTTCCACTCGGAAGCTATATCCTCCAGAGCGATTTGCGCGAGAAGATTGTCAATGTCATCACCGCCCAAATGGGTATCGCCGCTGGTGGCAAGCACCTCGAAGATGCCGCCTTCCAGCTTGAGGATCGAAATGTCAAATGTTCCGCCGCCCAGATCGTAAACCGCGACGATGCCTTTCTTCCGCTGGTCGAGCCCGTAGGCCAGAGCCGCAGCGGTGGGTTCATTCACCAGCCGGAGTACGTCCAGGCCGGCGATCCGGCCGGCGTCTTTGGTTGCCTGCCGCTGAGCGTCGTTGAAATACGCCGGGACCGTAATGACCGCTTTGGTGACCGGAACGCCGAGGCAAGCCTCTGCATTCCGCCGGAGCCGGCGCAAGATGTGCGCGGAAATTTCCGGCGGGGTAAAAATTCTGTCTCCCCAAGCGATCCGGATTATGGACTCGCTGCCTTCCGCTATGCGGAAGGGAAACCAGTGTCGTTCCCCGGCGACATCGGCGATCCCCTTCCCCATGAGCCGCTTCACCGAATAGACCGCCCGGTCGGGACGGGAAAGCAGCACCTCGGTGGCCGGCCGGCCGGCGACCAGTTCTCCGCTGCCGGTCATGGCGACCACGCTCGGGACGATTCGTTCTCCGCCTGGTCCGGCGAGGATCTTGGGCCGGCCGGCTTCCATACAGGCGATCAGACTGTTAGTTGTGCCCAGATCGATGCCTGCGATTATTTCCGGGCTTTGAGTGTCCGAACCTTGTGCGCGGAAGTCAGTCATCAGCCAGCGCCGCCTTAATATCCTGGAGCACCCTTTCTAGGTAGCTGCGGCGATCGAGAATCGTACTGATCTCCCGAAGCGTTTGCGGTTGGCGGGCGCGGTCCCATTCGGCGAAGCAGGCAGCCAGCGAAGCATCCGTCTTCTGAAGCAACGTTTCAAATTTCACCTTCGCACGCGCCAAGCCGCCGGCCGCTGATTGATTGCCCTCCCGGACATGTTCCAGCAGCATTTGGACTTCAAATATCTCCTCCACCAACTCGGGCGGGTTGCCGCCGGCGCGTGGCCCCCGAGGATCGCGGCGCTTTCTCGGGACCCCCAGCGTATCGAGCAAGTGCTCTGCCCGCTTCACAGGGTCCTTGAGAGTCCGGTAAGCGTCGTTCAACCGGGCGGCCGCGTTTTCCGCGATTTCCCTCTCTTGCCGGGAGCGCTGGAAGTAGATATCGGGGTGCAACCGGCGGCTCAGACTATAAAAGTGCCGTTCGAGCGCCGGCAGGTCAACCTGGAGCTTATGGTCCAAACCCAGATATTCAAAAAAATCACCCGAAGGTCTCTGCACACTTCCGCAGTGAGCGCAGAAGTGCAAGCCGGCTGCTTGCCCGCAATTCCAGCAGGCGACCGATTTTTTTTCTCCGGAGGGCAGGGGGAGGGCCGGCATTCTGTACGTATCGCCGCCTAAGCCACAAACGAAGTCCCGCAACTGCACGTCTTCTTGGCGTTGGGATTCTGGAAGGTGAATCCCGAATGCATCAAGGATTCCTTGTAATCGAGCGTCAGCCCTTCCAGATATACGTAACTCTTGGGATCGATAAAGATTTTCACCCCGTCGTATTCGAAAACATTGTCGTTCGTTCTCGGCCGCTGGTCCAGCTTGAATTGATAGGTCAAGCCGCTACAGCCGCCGCCCACCACCGCCAGGCGCAACCCGCCGCCCTGCTGCTTGGCCAGGATCTCTCGAATTTTTTCGACCGCTTTGGAGGTGACCTCAATCATGCCGATTGCTCTCCTTTGCCGCCGGCTTTCAGGGGCGCGCCTGCTGCGGCCTGTCTCGCCGCCCTTTTGGCTTTGTAATCGGCCACGGCCGCCCGGATGGCATCCTCGGTCAGCACAGTGCAGTGGATCTTGGCGGGAGGTAAGCTGAGTTCATTCAGAATGTCTGTCTTTTGAAGCACCAAAGCTTCCTCCAGGGTCTTCCCTTTGATCCATTCGGTCGCCAGAGAGGAACTGGCGATGGCGCTGCCACAACCAAAAGCCTTGAATTTGGCATCTTCGATGATCTGTGTCTCCTCGTTTACCTTGAGCTGGAGCCGCATCACATCGCCGCACTCCGCCGCGCCGACTGTTCCCGTTCCGACATTAGGGTCGTCTTTATCAAGTGATCCGACGTTGCGCGGATTGTTGAAATGATCCGGAGAATCTGGCATTTGCTGCATCCTCAATCTTCAATCTTCATGATCGCTTCGCCCCCAGCGCCTCCTCCTCGCAGGCGGGGCTTAGATGGCGTAAGCGGCCGACGATCTCGGCCACACGCCGGATTGTATATTCCACTTCTTCCTCAGTATTGAAACGGCCCAGGCCGAACCGCAAGGAGCTTCGCGCGAGTTCTTCCGGAATCCCCAACGCGCGGAGAACGTAGCTCGGCTCGGGCGTCGCCGACGTGCAGGCCGACCCGCTGGAAACGGCTACGTCGTCCAGTCCCATTAGCAACGCCTCTCCGTCCACGCCGGCGAAGCTGACATTCAGGTTGTTGGGCAACCGGTGCTCCAGACTGCCGTTGATGTAGCAGCCGTCCAGCCGCGAGAGAAGTCCTTCCCTCAGGCGGTCGCGGAGAGCCGCCAACCGCGCGGCCTCGCGCGGCATCTCTCGGCGGCAAATCTCACACGCCTTGCCCAACCCGACGATTCCCGGAACATTCAGGGTGCCGGAGCGCATGCCGCGCTCATGCCCACCGCCATCCATCTGCGCCGCCAGTTCGACGCGCGGGCCTTTCCGCCGCACATAAAGGGCGCCCACGCCCTTCGGGCCGTAAATCTTATGGGCCGATAGCGAGAGCAGGTCCACGCGATCCTGTTCTACGTTTACGGGAACTTTGCCCACCGCCTGCGCGGCATCGGTATGAAAAACGATCTTTCGCTCGCGTGCGATTCTGGCGGCTTCGGCGATCGGTTGGATCGTCCCGATCTCGTTGTTGGCATAGATGATCGAAATCAGGATCGTCTTCTCGGTCAGGGCCCCGCGGAGGCGCTCCAGACTGATGCGCCCATCGCGTTCCACAGGCAGATAAGTTACCTGGAAGCCCTGTTTTTCAAGCCTTTTACAAGTATCCAACACCGCCTTATGCTCGATGGCCGTGGTGATAATGTGATTGCCGCGGCCGGCATACCTCTCCGCCGCGCCCTTCAGAGCCAGGTTGTTGGATTCTGTGGCCCCGCTGGTGAAGATGATCTCTCGGGGGTTGGCGCCGATCAGCTCGGCCACCTGCCCCCGCGCCGTCTCCACACCCTCTTCGGCCTCCCATCCGAACCTGTGATTGCGGCTCGCCGCATTCCCGAATTTCTCATGGAAATAGGGGACCATGGCTTCGAACACCCTGGGATCGACGGGCGTCGTGGCGTGATTGTCCATGTAGATGGGAACGCGCATACCTGATTTCATTAGACAAGACACGCAGGCCGGGGGTCAACCTGCCCCGGAGTGGCCTCGCTGCCGGCGGCGGATGATAGCCATTTGTCTTACTCCGGGAGCACAGCCTGAAAAATACGCGGCAAAACGCATTTGTGTACTTACTAAGTACTGCCTCTTGCTGTAAACTATGCGCGAAAAGAGAGAGGGGCTATGGGTCGTAGCGTCGCTGTTTATGCGGCTATATTCGGGATCCTCCTTCTGCTCATCGCATGCTGGAACTGGCTGAAGGACGTGGTGACCAGCCTCCAATGAGAATCAGGAGGCCTTCGTCGGTACGGGCAATCGATGGGGGGCCCGGTGGACGGCCATGAAGATGGGAAGGAGGAAACGAGGAGAACGCGTGCTCTTGCGCCTCTGACGGGAGCCCCCCAGGCGTCCGCCTTCCCGCACGTGCAGCCGCGCCGCGCCAGATCCGGGCAAGTGCCGAAGCCCCCGCAACATTTTCCCTGCCCGACCGTGGTTGAACCTCGTCACCTTCCCAGGGCCACGCGCCATCGCCTCCTCAAATGAATCCAAGCGGCGTAGGCGAGCAAGTAAACCAGCACAGACGGGAATGCTGCGACGCGCGCCAGTTTGCGCACGGCCCCTTCGTCCAACAATCCGGCGCGCGCAAACACGAACTGGCGAATGGCTCCCCTGTGGCGCCAGTCAAGCCAGAAGAAATCCGCGTTCTCGTTGAATACGAGAACCTTCGCCGGCAATATCGCCGCGACCGCGATCTTCCACGGAGTCATCACCGGCTCATCGGAACAAATAATACCTAGCAGCCGGTAGCCCTGCCGCCGGATTGCGCCCAGTAGCTTGCAGCGGTCGGCGCGTGTCCGGCACTCGGTAACCCGGAACACCCGAGTCGACGCAGGATTCAAAGCTTGCGGGAGGCCCGGCAGACAAGTCAGCAAATCGAACTGAACAAGGTCGCCGTAGATGCTGCGGAACCTCTCGATTCCGCTCTCCAGGACGCTCCGGGACCCGCTTTCCACCAGCAGCATTCGGGACGGCGGCGCGTCCGGCGACGGTCCGCGGCGCGCAAAGAAATAGCGCATAAGGTGTCGGTTTGCCTCCAGCGAGCTTCCAGGCCGCCCCCGGGGAGCACCGCCCGGAATTCGTTTGCGTCCTGGAAACTCCATTGTAAGCAAGGGTCGCAGCAGAGGCTGGTCAAAACATATATATCTTTTTTTCAATTATATACGGACAAAAAGCCGCCGGAAAGGCCGCCGAGGAATAAACTTGACTCTATAGTCAGGTTTCGGTAGAGTAACAGCAGGGATTTGGCGGTGAAGATCAGCGCACAGGAAGAATATGGATTGCGCTGCATTTTGCAGCTTGCCAGCGCGCCGGCGGGAGAACCGTTTACGGTGGCGCAAATCGCGCGTCGCGAAGGGTTGTCGGTGGCTTACGTGGAGAAGCTTTTGCGCATCCTTAGCAAGGCCGGGCTGACCCAGAGCCAAAGGGGCGTCAAGGGCGGCTACGTATTGGCCCGAAGCTCGGATCAGATCACATTGGGCGATGTAGGCAGGGCGCTCGGAGGTCTCCAGACCCAAGAGGACATTTGCCACCGTTTCACGGGGAATATGAAAACGTGCGTGCATGACGGCGGCTGCGACATCCGCCCCATCTGGCAAGGCATCACCAAGTACGTTCTGGAAGTGATGGACAGCATCCCCATTTCGGAGGTGCTGGCGAAAAAAGGCCTGGTGCAACTGCCCACGGGCAGGGCGCCGGCTCGCCCATCCCTTCCGCTGTGCAGGTAGGCGCTTTTTTAATGGTCTTGAAATACGACGAATTGGTAAGACATCAGACGCCTGAGCAGTCGAGCCGGCGTCGGGGATAATCATGAGGACAACACCCATCGAAACGAACCAGGAATTAAAGCCGGGCTTTGTCGATCTGGAATCGGAAAACACCGTAGAGTCCTTCGTCAGCCAGGATTACAAGTACGGTTTTTACACCGACGTCGAGCAGGATGTGGCGCCGCTCGGCCTGAACGAGGAAATCATCCGGCTGATCTCGAAGAAGAAGAACGAGCCGGATTGGCTGCTGGACTGGCGGCTGAAGTCCTACAGGCTGTGGCTCACGATGAAGGAACCCACCTGGCAGAATGTCCATTACCCGCCAATCGACTACCAGGCGATTCGGTATTACGCCGCACCGAAGCCCCGGGCGAAGGGACCTTCCACTCTGGAAGAGGTCGATCCGGAGATCTTAAGGACCTTTGAAAAGTTGGGCATTCCGCTCGAAGAGCAGAAGCGCCTCTCGGGCGTTGCCGTAGATGCGGTTTTTGACAGTGTTTCGGTAGCCACCACATTCAAAGAAAAATTGGCCGAGTTGGGCATCATCTTCTGCTCGTTTTCCGAGGCGGTGCAGAATCACCCGGAGCTGGTGCGGAAGTATCTCGGCTCCGTGGTGCCCTATTCGGACAATTTCTTCGCGACGCTGAACTCCGCGGTATTCTCTGACGGCTCGTTTTGCTACGTGCCCAAGGGCGTGCGGTGCCCGATGGAGCTTTCCACCTACTTCCGGATCAACGCCGCTGACACGGGCCAGTTCGAGCGCACTTTGATCATCGCCGACGAGGGCGCCTATGTGAGCTACCTGGAAGGGTGTACGGCGCCGCGCCGCGACAGCAACCAGTTGCACGCGGCGGTCGTCGAGCTGGTGGCCCTCGACAACGCCGAAATCAAGTATTCCACGGTGCAAAACTGGTACCCCGGCGACAAGAACGGCAATGGGGGCATCTACAACTTTGTCACCAAACGCGGGAAGTGTCTGGGGCGGAACTCTAAAATCTCCTGGACGCAGGTCGAGACTGGTTCGGCCATCACTTGGAAGTATCCGAGCTGCATTCTTCAGGGCGACAATTCGGTCGGCGAGTTTTATTCCGTCGCGCTGACCAACAACTACCAACAGGCCGACACCGGGACAAAGATGATTCACATCGGCAAAAACACGCGCAGCACGATCGTCTCCAAGGGGATTTCAGCCGGCCACGGGCAGAACACCTACCGGGGAATGGTCAAGATTCTCAAGAGCGCCGAGGGGGCGCGCAATTACTCGCAATGCGACTCGCTGCTGCTCGGGGACAAATGCGGCGCTCACACCTTTCCGTATCTCGAGGTGAAAAACAGCACGGCGCAAGTGGAGCACGAAGCCTCGACCTCGAAGATCGGCGAGGATCAGATCTTCTATTGCCGGCAGCGCGGCATGTCAACGGAAGACGCGGTCTCCATGATTGTCAACGGCTTCTGCAAGCAGGTTTTTCGGGAGCTGCCGATGGAGTTCGCTGTCGAGGCGCAGAAGCTGCTGGGCGTCAGCCTTGAGGGCAGCGTTGGATAGCAACGGGAACCACCTTTAGCGCATCCGGACTGGGACAGCAAATGCTCGAAATCAAAAATCTGCATGCAGGCATCGGCGACAACGAAATTCTCCGCGGGATCAATCTGGCAGTAAACGCGGGCGAGGTTCACGCCATCATGGGGCCGAACGGCTCGGGCAAGAGTACGCTGGCAGGCGTGCTGGCGGGCCGCGAGGCTTACACCGTCACCGAGGGAGAGGTGTGGTACCGCGGGAAGAACCTGCTGGCTATGGCGCCGGAAGACCGCGCCCGGGAAGGCATCTTCCTGGCGTTCCAATATCCGGTGGAGATTCCCGGCATCAGCAACCTGTACTTTTTGCGGTCGGCCCTCAACACCATTCGCAAGCATCGCGGACTGGAAGAGCTCGACCCAATGGACTTCATCGCCCTGGTCCGCGACAAGATGAAAGCGCTTGGCATGGACGAAGCGTTGATGAATCGTCCGGTAAATGAAGGGTTCTCGGGCGGAGAGAAGAAGCGCAACGAGATCTTTCAGATGGCCGTTCTCGAGCCGACCCTCGCCATTCTGGACGAGACCGATTCAGGTCTCGACATCGACGCTCTGAAAATCGTGGCCGACGGCGTGAACTCGCTGCGCAGCAAAGATCGGGCGATCATTGTCGTCACCCACTACCAGCGGCTGCTGAACTACATCATCCCCGACTTTGTTCACGTACTCTCAAGTGGCCGCATCGTGAAGTCGGGCGACAAGAATCTGGCGCTGGAGCTCGAGGAAAAGGGCTACGGATGGCTGGACGAAGCCGCCCTGGCGCAGAGCGGGGCCTGGGAAGGAGCGCCCGCCCGATGATTGGAACGTCCGAAGAGGTCGACGTCTATCTCTCGGAATTCGCGGCTTGCGAGAGAAACCGGCCGGCTGCCCCGCCCTGGCTATCGCGGCTCCGCAAGACCGCCATGGAGCGCTTCGCCGAGCTCGGCTTTCCCACAACGCGGCTGGAGGACTGGCGGTTCACCAGCGTGGCCCCAATCGCGAAAACCCGGTTTGCGCTGGCGGCGCCTGCGCCCGGCGTCACGCTGAACGAACTGCTGCGTGTTCCCCTCGCAGACCTCGGCGGGCCCCGGCTGGTCTTCATAAACGGGCGTTTTGCGGAGCAGCTTTCTTCGATCGAGTCTTTGGGAGAAAGCGGGAGCGGCGGCAGCCTTGCCGGCGCCGTGAAGTCCGGAGACCCCCTGGTTTCAGAGCATTTGGCGCAGCATGCGCGATGCGAAAGCCAGGCGTTCGTCGCGTTGAATACCGCATTTCTCGAGGATGGCGCTTTTCTGCGAATCTCCAAGGGCGCAGTGATAGAAAAGCCGATCCATATTATTTACGCCGCCGCCGGCCCGGCTCATCCCTTTGCCGTTCACCCCCGGACCCTGGTTGTCGCGGGGCGCGGGAGCCAGGCAAGCATTGTAGAGAGTTACTTCAGCCTCTCGGATGGCGTGTACTTCACCAACGCGGTAAGCGAAATTGTGGCGGGCGAAAACGCGGTGATCGAACACTACAAACTCCAGCACGAGAGCCTCCGGGCGTTTCACGTGGCCACGCTCCAGATGTGGCAGGAGCGCAGCAGTTCAGTGACGTCGCACTCAATTTCGGCAGGCGGGGCGCTGGTCCGCAACGACGTCAACGCAGTGCTGGCCGCCGAAGGCGCCGAGTGCAGCCTGAACGGACTTTACATCGTCAGCGGCGACCGCCACGTCGATAACCACACGGCCATCGACCATGCCAAGCCGCATTGCAGCAGCCGCGAGCTGTACAAGGGCATTCTGGACGGCAAATCGACTGCGGTTTTTAACGGCAAAATCATCGTTCGCAAAGACGCCCAAAAAACAGACGCCAAGCAGACCAACAAAAACCTGCTGCTGTCGAGCGAAGCCACCATCAACACCAAGCCGCAGCTCGAGATCTACGCTGACGACGTAAAATGCACCCACGGCGCTACGGTCGGACAGTTGGGAGAAGAGCTGATTTTCTATCTGCGGTCGCGCGGCATCGGTTACGACGATGCGCGTACGCTGCTCACCTACGCCTTCGCCAGCGATGTGACGGCGCGCATGAAGGCCGAGCTGATCCGCACGAGGCTGGACGAGTTGCTGCTGGCGTGGCTGCGGAGAGGCCGCGGTTTCGAGGCCGTTTTATGAGCACCGACCGATACATTCTCTCCTCCACTCCGTTGCCCGGTCCGACGGTCCCCTTCGATGTGTGGAAAATCCGCGAGGATTTCCCTCTGCTTCGGGTGAAGGTGCACGGCAAGCCGCTCGTGTATCTGGATAATGCGGCAACCAGCCAGAAGCCGGAGAGCGTGATTGAGGCGATCCGGCGCTACTACGTTTCAGAGAATTCCAATGTTCACCGCGGCGTCCACGCACTCAGCGAGCAGGCCACGCAGGATTACGAAGCCGCACGGCACAAACTGCGGCGCTTCCTGAACGCCTCGAGCGAGCGGGAAATCATTTTCGTGCGCGGCACAACCGAGGGGGTCAACCTTATCGCTCAGACCTACGGCCGCAAGCACGTCGGGGCGGGCGACGAGATCGTGATTTCGGCCATGGAGCATCACTCTAACATTGTTCCCTGGCAGATGCTGTGCGAGGAAAAAGGCTGCCGGCTGCGCGTGGCTCCCATCAACGACGCCGGCGAACTGCTCCTGGACGAGTTCGAAAAACTGCTCGGCCCAAAAACCCGGCTGGTCTCGATCGCACACGTTTCAAACGCCCTCGGAACGATCAACCCGGTCCATCAGATCGTCCGAATGGCTCACAGCCGCAATATCCCTGTTCTGATAGACGGAGCCCAGGCGGCGCCGCACTTGAAGATCAACGTGCGGGATATCGACTGCGATTTTTATGTGATTTCCGGCCACAAGATGTACGGGCCGACCGGCATTGGCGCAGTTTATGGCAAGTCTGAGCTGCTTGAGGAGATGCCTCCCTACCAGGGGGGCGGCGACATGATCAGCTCGGTGACATTCGAAAAGACGCTGTATAACGTGCTTCCGTATAAATTCGAAGCAGGCACGCCCGATATCGCGGGCGCCATCGGGCTGGGAGCGGCGATCGATTACCTGAATCAGGTCGGCATGGAAAACGCGGCGGTTCACGAGCACGATCTGCTCACCTACGCAACAGCGGCTCTTGCGCAGATTCCCGGCATTCGGCTCATCGGCACGGCCCGCCAGAAGGCCGGTGTACTGTCCTTTGTGCTGGAAGGCGTGCATCCGCACGACATGGGCACGGTTCTGGACCAGGAGGGAATCGCGATTCGCACCGGGCACCACTGTGCGCAGCCTTTGATGGACCGCTTCGGCGTGCCGGCCACGGCGCGCGCTTCTCTGGCGCTTTATAACACTCGCGAAGAAATCGATCTGCTCGTGGCCGGAATCCACAAGGTGCGCGAGGTCTTCCGCTAATGTCTGACCTGGGACAGCTCTATCAAGAGGTCATCCTCGACCACAACAAGAAGCCTCGGAATTTCGGCAAACTGGAGCAGGCTAACCGGCAAGCGGAGGGCTTCAACCCGCTCTGCGGCGATAAGATTACACTTTACCTGAACGTGGAAGACGGCGTGGTCAAGGACATCCGATTCCAAGGCTCCGGGTGTGCCATCTCGACGGCTTCGGCCTCTATGATGACCACGAGCCTGAAAGGAAAAACGGTGGCAGAAGCCGAGGCGTTGTTCGAGAAGTTTCACCAGATGGTGACCGGGAAGCAGCCGGGGCCGGACGTGGAACTCGGCAAGCTTGCGGTTTTCTCCGGAGTGAGCGAGTTTCCTGTTCGCGTCAAGTGCGCCACACTCGCCTGGCACACCTTGCACGCAGCGCTTCAAGGAAAAAATGAACCCGTCTCAACCGAGTAAGATTGCGCCGGCAGAGATCACGCTGCAAACCACTATGGGCGAAATTCTGGCCGCTTATCCGGCCGCCCGGCTTGGCTTGTTTCGGAAATATCATATCGGCGGATGCTCGGCCTGCGGATACAAGTTGGAAGACACGCTCGAACAGGTTCGCCTCCAGTACAACATTAAGGATTCACTGGAAACCATAGTTCAGGTGGTGCGTGAGTCAAGCGAAGCCGAGGCCAGGCTGCTCATTTTGCCGGCGACGATCGCTTCCGCGGCATTTCCGGCGCCGGCGGTGAGGCTCTCCGAAGAGGCAACGGCATCCGGAAAGCCCCCTGACCGGATTATCGACGTTCGAACGCCTGAAGAATATCAGCAAGGCCATATTCCCGGAGCGCAGCTTCTCACCGTGGAGCTCACCTTTGAGGCGCTGGATTCCTGGCCGAAGGACACTCCGATTGTCTTCTACTCGAACACCGGCAAGCGCGGCTTGGAGAAGGCGTCGTTTTTCCTGGCGTATGGCTTCACCAATGTCCGCAATATGGCCGGAGGCCTGGCGGCTTGGCCTGGAGAACTCGAGCGATCCCAGTCTCCCACCGAGGCATCCTTATGAGCGAAGCGCGCACAGCCGAGATAGAAGCCCAGGTCATTCAGGCGCTCCGCACCTGCTACGACCCGGAGATCCCCGTTAACATTTATGAGCTCGGTCTTATCTATGGAATCAAGGTGGATCCTCAAGGAGCGGTTGAGGTCAGGATGACCCTGACCTCGCCCAATTGTCCGGTCGCTGGGTCTTTGCCGCGCGATGTGGAGACCAAAATTAAGGCGATTCCCGGCGTGAGCGCCGTGAAAGTGGAACTAGTCTGGGATCCGGTATGGAACCCCAGCAGGATGTCCGCTGCGGCCAGACTCGCGCTGGGCATGGACCTTGACATGCCGGTCACGCCGCCCGGCGGCGTCATTCCCCTGGATTCGTTCGACAAGAGCCGGCGCAAATTCTAAGAACCTTCTCTAAACTTCTCCTGGCCGCGTGAGCCGGAAAAGCAGCCTGCCGGGCAACAGTCCCGCCAGAAACTCAGCACACCCCAGTGACAGTAGACGGCGCAAAATGGCCGCTGCCGCCGATTGGCGGCTATAGAAAGAGCGGCACTGGCGCTGATAGTCCGCACAGCATCTTTCCAGGCTCCCGCCATCGGCGGTTCGCATCGCGGCAGCAGCCGCCCAAATTCCGGTTTGCACGGCGGCGAGCAGGCCGCTGCCGGTAAACGGGTCTATAAAGCGCATAGCGTCCCCGGCGGGGAATAAGGGCCCGTGGGGAACTGCCGCGCGCCCGAAACGCAGCGGTCCGCGCACATGCCAGGGAGTGATGCGGAGAAGCTCTTGCAGGCGCGCCGCCAGGCGGGACGCGGAGGCGATCAGCCGGTCGGGAAGAAAACCGTTGTCCCGAAGGAGGTCCTCCTGTACAATGCCGCAAACATTTGTCCGGCGGTTTTCCACGGCGCAGAAGCCTGCGTAGCCGCCCCGGAAGAAGAACAATTCGACAGCATCGCTGGCCGGGCCCTCGAAATGCGCTTTGAAGCCAAACAGGCGTGAGCGCGACTTTGTCTGTGCAACGGCACGGCCCGAAGCGACGACGGCGATCTGCCCGGTCTCGCCGCGGCGCTCCCGCCGCAATTCTGCGCCCTGGACAGCCGCGGCGCGCAGCAAAAATTCATCGAGCGCGTACCGGCTCAGGCCCCACGCCGGCTCGGGGAGACGGAAGCGGTAATGATGTCTCAAGAAATGCATTTCGGCATGCGTGACCCGTGCCGGCCCAAGCGCGCGGAAACCGTCCATCACGCCGAGCTGTTCGAACAATTCTGCGATTTCCGGCGAAAAAAATTCCCCGCATAGCTTGTGCCGGGGCAGCGCCGACTGCTCAAAAATAACCGCCTGGGAGCCGGCGCGGGTCACAGCCAGCGCTGCCGCCGCGCCGGCCGGGCCGCCGCCAATGATGGGAATGGCCTCAACCATAGCGGATTGTGTCCGGGATGCCGATATCAAGCCTGGCTGCGAGCGACCAGCGACAAACGGAACCAAGGCAGGTGCCGGCGCACCTCCACATTTTGAAAACCCGCCTGGTGCGCGAGATTTTTCAGCTCCTGCGGCCGGAAGGCCTGCCGGACAGAGGCCGGGGCGTCGTGCCGGGTCAGAACGCTGCGCGCAAAAACGGGCCTTGCCACGCGGATGAAGGCCAGGGGAAACCAATGGCGTTCGAGGTCGTTAACCAGAACCGCTCGTCGCGCCACACGGCCGAAGAGCCGCAGCAGGGCCACCACATCCGGATCGCGGAAGTGGTGCAGCACCAACGACGCAGTCACAAAGTCGAACGCCCCATCGGGAAAAGGCAGGCGGCCGGCTTCGGCGGCGAGGCGGAGCATTCCCGATCGCTCATCCGGCAGATGATTGCAATTCAAATCGCAGAGCACGATCCGGGCATCCGGAAAACGAGACGCCACGGCAGCGCCTTGGTCGCCCGAGCCGGCGCCCACATCAAGCAGGGAAAAGCGCGTAAGGCGCTCGCGGCGCACGGCACGTTCTATCATCCCCAGCAGAACCCTGCGCCCTCCCAGCCAGCGGTTCATCCGGCGTAAATCCGCCAGGCTGCGCTCCACCTCGCGTGGCGGAGCTTCCGGAGCGTCGAGCAGTTCGACAATATGAGGGCGCGCAGTCATATCATTCGACGCGTTTCAGAACAAGGGCCGAGTTTTTGCTGCCGAAGCCGATGCAATTGATAAGAGCGCACTCGACTTCCGCTCGCCGCCCGATGTCCGGCACATAATCCAAATCACATTCCGGGTCGGGCACTTCGAGGTTGATCGTCGGCGGCAAAATGCCATCGCGCATGGCGAGCAGCGTCGCCGCCACGCTCGCCGCTCCACAGGCGCCCTGCGGGTGGCCGATAAGGGACTTGAGCGACGAGCCGGCCAGCTTTTCCGCATGGCCATCAAAACACAACCGGACGGCGCGGGTCTCGATCCGGTCGTTCAGTTCGGTTGCCGTCCCGTGCAGATTGATGTATTGGATGGCATCCTTTGGAATACCGGCGTCCTGAATCGCCAGCCACATGGCGCGTGCCGGCTCTTCCCCGCCCTCTTCCAGGCGGACGCGATGGTAGGCCTCGCAGGTGGACCCATAGCCGGCCACCTCGCCGTAAATGTGAGCGCCGCGGGCGCGCGCGGCCTCCAGGGGCTCTAGCAAGAAGAACCAGGCTCCTTCTCCCAGCACGAAGCCGTCCCGATCCCGCGAAAAAGGCCGGGAAGCCCGCCCCGGAGCATGATTCCAACTCGGCGTCAAAATGCGCATCAAGATGAATCCGCGGACGATCAAGTAGGAGATCGGCGCATCGGCGCCGCCGACTAGAATTCTCTCCGCATCGCCATACCGGATCTGGCGAAAGGCGTAGCCCAGGGCGTCGCTGGAGGAGGTGCAGCCGGTCGAAATCACGTGGCTCGCCCCTCGAAAGCCGAAGTGCATGGAAACTTCACTGGCCAGAGTCCCCATGGTCGAGGAGGGGATGGTATAGACGCTGACTTGTTTCAACTGTCCGGTGTAATAGAGGCGGTATTGCTCCTCGGCGAATTCCTGGCTTCCCCCGCCAGAGCCGACGATGACCGAGATGCGGCGCACGTCGTCCCGCTGGAGCCGTTGCGGCTCTATACCGGCGTCCGCCAGGGCTTCTTCCGCAGCCGCGCGGGCCAATGGCACGACACGTGAAACATGCGGCCGGTCTTTAGGAGACACATACCGGTCGGGGTCGAACCCCGAGACCTCACCGGCGACTTGCACGGCGAGCGAGGAAGCATCGAACAGGCGGATCGGCTTGACGCCGCTCACCCCACACCGGGTGGCCGCCCAGAACGCCTCGCGCCCCACGCCGTTCGGGCTCACAGCGCCAATGCCCGTAATCACCACTCGACGCCGCATTTGATTCGATGCTAGCAAATGGTTCCCGCGGCCGGATCAGCCCAAATGTTAAACTCCGCCCGAGTGCGCCAGCGAGGGGTCGCACTGCCGCTTCGCCCTCGCGAATCCTTCCCCGGCGTATAGTCAATTGAGTCTAGACTCCTGTCCACCTGGAAAGAAGCCGGAGCCGCTATGCGGCGACGCTGTGCCATCATGTTAGCCGGTGCATGACGCACGCGAGTCATGAAAGGCCGCGTTCTCCCGTGAACTGGCAAGACAATCTGGCTATTGTATTGGTCGAAACCCGCAATCCTCTGAACATTGGCGCGGCGGCGCGAGCGATGTGGAATTTCGGCTTTTCCCGTTTGGCCCTCGTATCGCCGTATGAAGTCGCTTTTCGCGAAGCCCGGTCGGCGGCCGGCGCATCGTCGGTCCTGAAACAAGCCAACGTGTTCACCCGCCTCGAGGAAGCGCTGGCCGGCTGTACGCTGGTGGCGGGAACCGCATCCGCAGGCCGGCGCGTCTTCCAGCAGCCTCGCTATGCGCTTGCGGACGCGGCCGCTGTTCTACGGGAACACCTCCAGCGCAACGAGCCGGCCGCGCTGCTGTTTGGGTCGGAAAAATTCGGCTTATCCAATGAGCATCTCAGCTACTGTCATTGGACCCTGCGGATACCAACCAACCCCGACTGCCCCTCCATGAATCTCGGGCAGGCCGTCGCCGTCTGCTGCTATGAGCTCGCCCGCACAACGGCTGCGCCGGGTTTCACCGCACTCACGAAAGGTACCGGGGGAAACCGTGCGGCCGCCGATCAATTGCAGCGGTTAGCGGCAAGACTCAGCGGCATCCTGGATGCGAGCGGCTATATCAACGCACGCACACGCCGCTCGAACCTGCTGAAGATCCGCCGCCTGATAACCCGTCTCAGTCTATCCGCTGCTGACGCCCGGGTGCTGGAAGGAATGCTCAGGCAGATTGCCTGGAAGCTAGGCTGCGGTAATACGCAATCAGATCGGTAGAGAGGGGGCTGGCACCGAGCTGGCGAAGCATCGTAGTGACTTGCCCGCGGTGGTAGGAATCGTGATTGACTAAGTGCAGAATGATCTGCCACACCGGATTTTCAAGCGCTACGCCCTTCGTATTGCGGTATTGGATGACGCGGTCCCAATCCGAGGCGCTCAGCTTTTCGGCCCAACTCACGTAGCCGTCGAGCACGCCCAGCCACTCTTTTTCGAACGCGTCACGGCCTTCAGGCGGCTGAAATTCTGCCAGGCTGCCGGTCGGTTCGCCGTTGAGCCGCTTGAACCAGATGCGGTCGGCTTGATAAATGTGCCCCAGCGTGCCCTGGATCCCGCCGAATGAATTGCCGAGACCGCGGGTGTACTGATCGGGGGTCAGGTCCCGGACAGACTCGAGCACCCGTGCCGTAGCCCAGGCGTTATACCGGGTGTGCAGGACAAGGTCGGTCTTGTTCATTGAGACGCTCCTTCAAAAAATCGCCGATCTCCGCGCGGCGCCGCCGCACGGCCGCTTGAAACAAGCCTCGCCTAGCCAGCCCTCTTGCGAACCGGGGAGCGGGGCCGAAGCGTGAGCCGGCGCCAATCGGGCGCTAGGGAATCGTCACGCCCGGATCCAGATAGACGTCCTGGATTGCATGAAGCAGGGCGATTCCGTCCTTCATCGGGCGTTGAAACGCCTTCCGCCCGGAGATCAATCCCATGCCGCCGGCCCGCTTGTTGATGACCGCGGTGGCAACCGCTTCGCCGAAATCATTCTTGCCGGAGGCTCCGCCGCTGTTGATCAGGCCAGCGCGGCCCATATAACAATTGGCCACCTGATAGCGGCAGAGATCGATCGGGTGTTCGCTAGTCAGCTCGGTGTACATTCGCTCGTCGAGTTTGCCATAGCCGGTCCCGCCGCTGTTCATCGCCTTGTATCCGCCGTTGTTCTCCGGGAGCTTCTGCTTGATGATGTCCGCCTCGATCGTCACGCCCAGGTGATTGGCTTGGCCGGTCAGGTCTGCCGAGGTGTGATAATCCTTATCTTTTTTGAAAGCGCTGTTGCGCAAATAACACCAAAGAACGGTTGCCAGTCCCAAATCGTGCGCTAAGGCGAAAGCCTGGCTGATCTCGACGATTTGCCGGCCGCTTTCTTCCGAGCCGAAATAGATGGTCGCGCCCACGGCCGCAGCCCCCATATCCAGAGCTTGTTTGACCGTGCCGAAGAGGACTTGGTCGAACTTGTTGGGATAAGTGAGCAGCTCGTTGTGATTGATTTTTACAATGAAGGGAATCTTGTGCGCATACTTGCGGGCGACTGCTCCCAACACGCCGAACGTGGAAGCTACGGCATTGCAGCCGCCCTCGATCGCCAGCTTCATGATGTTTTCGGGATCGAAGTAATCAGGGTTCTTGGCGAAGCTCGCGCCGGCGGAGTGCTCAATGCCCTGATCGACCGGCAGAATGGAAACATATCCGGTGCCGGCCAGCCGCCCGTGGCCGATGAGCCGTTGCAGATTGACCAGCACCCGGACGTTGCGGTCGGCGGCCGCATAGATCCGGTCAATGGCGTCCGGCCCCGGCAGATGCAGGCGGTCTCGGGAAATTTTCGGCGTGTTGAAGCCGAGCAGATATTCCGCACTGGGGCCGAGATACTGCTCGATGGTTTGGGTGCTTTCTGTGGTCATCCCTGTCGTGGGCATCTGATCTCCTGTGGCTGCTCGACCTGCAAGAGTTAGAGAATCTTTGATTATAGAACCGATCTACCGTCGGGGAAGACCTCGGCCCGTCCGAGCGCTTTCCGGCCCATACGGCATGAAATCGGGCAGCCGAGGCCGATGGCGCCGCCGGCGGGCGGACGGTCACATGGCGAATGGATGTTGCGGCGCGGAACGGTTGTTTTCATGCGAGCAGTTCCCGCCCGGGTCGGACATTTCACAGCGCCAGCGCATAAGATCCATGTTTTGCCTTGGACGGTCCACTCCTATGCGGGCAACATGCTAGACTGGTGGAACTAGACGCAGAAAGCGCTTGGAAGTTCGCGCGGCAAGCGGGTCTGGGCGGGTCGGACCTGTAATCTCAAGTCACCGAGTCCGGCGTATCACCCGGCTGGGTATGCACCTGAATCGAGAGATTTTGAAGGCAGCTTCATGATGCTTTGGCCGCTGGTTGTCTATTTTGTGTTGGTAATCGCCCTGGTTGCGGGAATGCTAATCGCCTCGCATCTGCTGGGCCAGAGGCATTGGGAAAAGGCGACAGGTTCGCCTTACGAAGGCGGCATCGTTTCGGAAGGATCGGCTCGCGTGCGGCTTTCCGCCCGATTTTATCTGGTGGCCATGTTCTTTGTGATTTTCGATCTGGAGGCAGTTTTTCTGTACGCCTGGGCGGTAGCGGGACGGGAACTGGGCTGGCCGGGATACTGGGAGATTGTGCTTTTTGTCGGAGTGCTGATCGCCGGGCTGATTTACTTGTGGAGGCTGGGAGCGCTTGACTGGGCTCCCGAGCTGCGCCGTTCGCTCCGCCGGTCGAGATAGCGGAAGGCAATGGGAATGCAGTGGTCATTAACCAAACCAGGCGCCGCCGGGCTTGTCGCCAAGCCGGACGGCGAGCCCTTTGAGCAGGCGGTACGGCGCAGCGTGGCGTTTTCGCGCCTTCAGGACCTGCTGGCGTGGGGCCGAAAAAACTCCATTTGGCCTTTCAATTTCGGCCTCTCCTGCTGCTATGTGGAAATGGCCACAAGTATAACCAGCAGATATGACGTCTCGCGATTCGGCGCCGAGGTGATCCGGGGTACGCCGCGTGAAGCCGACTTGATGGTGATCGCCGGCACGGTTTTTATCAAGATGGCGCCGGTGATCCAGCGGCTCTACGAGCAGATGATGGAGCCGCGCTGGGTGATTTCCATGGGCTCCTGCGCCAACTCCGGCGGCATGTATGACATCTACAGCGTCGTGCAGGGCGTGGACAAGTTCCTGCCGGTGGACGTTTATGTTCCGGGCTGCCCGCCGCGTCCTGATGCGTTTCTCGAAGGCTTGGTGTTGCTGCAAAAGGCGGTGGGGACCGAGCGGCGCCCTCTAAGCTGGGTGGTGGGATCCCAGGAGACGGCGCGGCCCGCCCTGCCTTCGATGCGCGATCTGATGCGCCCCCAGCGCCAGAAGCTCAAGGAGTTGCGGGAGCCCAGCGAAATATGACGGTCACGCTCCCCGGGATCGAAGAGATTCAAGAAAAACTGGGCGGCGCAGCCGTAACGCCCCAGGCGACTCGCGACGGAATCCCGACCTTCTGGGTGTCGAAGGAACATTTGCGCCCGCTAGTGCGCTGCCTGAAATACGAGGTTGAGCGGCCGTATAGCATGCTGTATGACATCACGGCCATCGACGAGCGCCTGCGCGCGCATCGCGAAGGCCAGCCGGCCAGCGATTTCACCGTTGTCTATCACCTGTTTTCGTATGAGCGCAACGAGTATCTGCGCGTCAAGGTCCCTCTCGAAGAAAGCCGGCCGAGGCTGGAGAGCATTACTGATATCTGGCCTTCGGCCAACTGGTACGAGCGTGAAGTCTGGGACATGTTTGGCGTCGTTTTCGAGGGGCATCCGCACCTCGAGCGCATCCTGATGCCGAAAAGCTGGCAGGGGCACCCTCTGCGCAAGGACCACCCGGCGCGCGCCACGGAAATGGGGCCGTTCCAGCTCTCGGAGGAAAAGGAGGAGGCCGAGCAGGAGGCGTTGCGCTTCCGCCCGGAAGCCTGGGGAATGAAGCGCGAGCGGGACGACGCTGATTTCATTTTTCTCAACATCGGGCCCCAGCACCCCGGGACGCACGGCGTGCTGCGCATCGTACTCCAGCTCGACGGTGAGGTGATCCTCGACGCCGTCCCCGAGATCGGGTTTCACCACCGGGGCGCCGAGAAGATGGGCGAGCGGCAGTCCTGGCATACCTACATTCCCTACACGGATCGCGTGGATTACCTGGGCGGCGTCATGAACAACCTCGCCTATCTCACCGCCTTGGAGAAACTCGCGGGTATCGAGCCGCCGGCGCGCGCGAAAGTCATCCGGATAATGCTGGCGGAACTGTTCCGCATCATCAGCCACCTGGTCTGGTATGGAACGTTCGCGCAGGATCTTGGGCAGATGTCCCCGGTCTTTTACACCTTCAACGACCGCGAACGCGCCTTTCAGATCATCGAGGCGGTCTGCGGCGCGCGAATGCATCCCAGCTGGTTCCGGATCGGCGGAGTGGCTCAGGATCTGCCCAACGGCTGGGAAAAGCTGTTCCGCGATTTCGTGAAGTATCTGCCGCCCCGGCTGGTGGAATACGACCGCGAGGTGATGCGGAATCGCATCTTTCAAGCGCGCACGAAAGGCGTGGGGCAAATCACCCTGGACGAGGCCATCGATTGGGGCGTCACCGGCCCCAACCTGCGCGCTTGCGGATTCGAGTGGGATTTCCGTAAAAAGCAACCCTACTCGGGATACGAGCAATTCGACTTTGACATCCCGACGGCGCAGAACGGCGATTGTTACGACCGCGCCGTCGTTCGCGTGGAAGAGATGCGGCAGAGCCTGCGCATCATCGACCAGTGCGTCAAGAACATGCCCGAAGGACCGTACAAATCGGACCACCCGCTGGCCACCCCGCCGATCAAGAATTTCACCATGCAAGACATCGAAACCCTGATCACGCACTTTCTCAACGTGAGCTGGGGGCCGGTGATTCCGCCGGGGGAAGCTCTGGGCGCAATCGAGGCGACGAAGGGAAACAACGGCTACTACCTGGTGAGCGACGGCGATACGGTTTCCTATCGCACGCGCATACGCACGCCCTCGTTTTGCCACATGCAGACGCTGCCTCTGCTGTGCCGGGGGCTGATGATTCCGGATCTGCTCGCCATCCTCGGGAGCATGGACTATGTGCTGGCGGATATCGACCGCTGAAGAACCGGCAAGAGCATGCTGAGTCGTGAAGAAATAGAGGAAATCGAAGCGGAAGCGAGGCGCTACCCGGCTCGCGAAGCGGTGTGTATTGATGCGATGCGCATCATCCAGCGGCATCGGGGCTGGGTCTCCGATGAAAGCATCCGGGACCTCGCGGAACTGCTCGGCATGTCTTTCGCCGATCTGGACGGTGTGGCCACGTTTTACAACCTGATCTTTCGCAAGCCGGTCGGCCGCCACGTGATCATGATCTGCGACAGCGTGAGCTGCTGGATCATGGGCTACGACCGCGCGCGCGAGCATCTGACGCAGCGGCTGGGCGTCGGGCTGGGCCAGACCACTCCCGACAGCCGGTTCACGCTGCTTCCCATTGTCTGCCTGGGCTGCTGCGACCGGGCGCCGGCCATGATGGTGGACGGCGATCTGCACGGCGATTTGAGCCCGGAAAAGATCGACGCCGTGCTCGAACAATACAAATGAGCGCCGCCAACGACAAGCCGCTTACGGGCAGAATCCGCGCCGACGGGTCCGTCGTGGACCTGAAGGCATACGAGCAGGCCGGCGGTTATCAGGGCTTGCGCAAGGTTCTGAGCGGCATGGCGCCGAAACAGGTCACCGAACTGGTGAAGGATTCGAACTTGCGCGGCCGGGGCGGCGCCGGATTCCCCACCGGCCTGAAATGGTCGTTCGTGCCGCTGGGAAAGGATGCGCCGCATCCGACCTATCTGGTCTGCAACGCCGACGAAATGGAGCCGGGAACTTTCAAGGACCGCCTTCTGCTCGAGCGAGATCCGCATCAGCTTATCGAGGGGATGATTATCGCCGGCTTCGCCATTGAAGCCGATGTCGCATACATCTTCCTGCGCGGCGAATATGTCCTCGCGGCGGAACGGGTGGGCCGGGCGATCGCGGAAGCCTACCAGGGCGGCTATTTGGGCAAAAACATCCTCGGCTCGGACTACAGCCTGGAGCTGTACTTGCATCTCAGCGCCGGGCGCTATATTTGCGGCGAGGAGACCGGGCTGCTCAACGCCCTGGAGGGCAAGCGCGCCAACCCAAGAGCCAAGCCGCCGTTCCCTCCGGTATGCGGGTTGTTCGGCAAACCCACGGTGGTGAATAACGTGGAGACGCTCTGCAACGTTCCCCACATCATCAACCACGGCGCGCAGTGGTTTCAGAAGCTCAGCCGCAGCAAAGATGGCGGCACGAAGCTGTTCGGCGCGAGCGGCAAGGTCAGGCGGCCGGGAATCTGGGAGCTGCCTATGGGAACGACAATCCGCGAGATTCTCGAAGAGCACGCGGGCGGCATGCGCGACGGGGTGAAGCTTCGCGGCTTATTGCCGGGGGGAGCTTCAACCGATTTTCTGACCGAGCAGCACCTGGATACGCCCATGGACTTTACCGAAGTGGCCAAAGCCGGCAGCCGCCTGGGAACCGGAACGATGATCGTGCTGGACGATCAGACCTGCCCGGTGGGCATGGTCTGGAACCTCGAGAAGTTCTTCGCTCAAGAATCGTGCGGATGGTGCACCCCTTGCTGGAGCGGCCTTGCCTGGGTCGAGCGGATTCTCAAAGCCATGGAAGACGGCCAGGGCCAGCCCGGCGATCTGGAGAAGATGGAGTTTCAGACACGGTTCTGGAGCCCGGGCAATACCTTCTGCGCCTTGGCGCCGGGCGCGGCCGAGCCCCTGCAAAGCGCTCTCAAATATTTCCGCGACGACTTCGAGCGGCACATTCGCGAGAAGCGCTGCCCCTGGAGATCGAATGGCTAAGATCTTCGTGGATGGCAAGCCGTATGAAATGAACCCCGAGCAGAATCTGCTCCACGGCTGCCTCTCGGCGGGCTTCAATCTGCCGTATTTCTGCTGGCATCCGGCGCTGGGTTCAGTGGGAGCCTGCCGGCAGTGCGCCGTCAAGCAGTTCAAAGACGAGAACGACAAGCGGGGGCGCATCGTGATGGCCTGCATGACGCCCGCCGCCGAAGGCACGCGAATCTCGATCGATGACTCCGAGGCCGTCACCTTCCGCGCCGCCATCATCGAAGGCCTGATGCTGAACCATCCCCACGATTGCCCGGTGTGCGACGAGGGCGGAGAGTGCCACTTGCAGGATATGACGGTGATGACCGGGCATGATTACCGCACGTACCGCTTCGAGAAACGCACCTTCCGCAATCAGTACCTCGGGCCGCTGGTGAATCATGAGATGAACCGCTGCATCCAGTGCTACCGGTGTGTGCGCTACTACCGTGATTACGCCGGCGGGCGCGACTTGAACTCTTTCGCGCTGCACCACACGGTCTTCTTTGGCCGGCACGAAGATGGGGTGCTCGAGAGCGAGTTCAGCGGCAACCTGGTGGAAATTTGCCCGACCGGCGTTTTCACCGACAAGACGCTGAAACGCCACTACACGCGGAAATGGGACTTGCAGTTCGCCCCCTCCATCTGCGTCCACTGCGGCCTGGGATGCAATATCGACGCCGGTGAACGTTATGGGACGCTGCGCCGCGTCGTCAATAGATATAATTACGAGGTAAACGGCTATTTTCTTTGCGACCGCGGCCGCTTCGGGTATGAGTTCGTCAACCACGAGCGCCGCTTTCGCCGGCCGCTGCTGAACGGGCGGCCAGTTAGCGCAGAGGCGGCTCTCTCGCGGCTGCGCGAGCTGGTGGACCGCGGCAAGGCGATCGGAATCGGCTCGCCCCGGGCGTCTCTGGAATCCAATTTCGCGCTGCGAAAGCTGGTCGGCGCGGAACGGTTTTTTTCCGGTGCGGGCGATGACCAGCGGCGGCTGATCCGGCTGATGCTCGACATTCTGCGGAGGGGGCCCGCGCGCTCCCCTTCTCTGCGGGAGATCGAGCTTTCCGACGCGGTGCTGATTCTGGGCGAGGATGTGACCAACGTCGCCCCCCGCATGGCACTGGCCCTGCGGCAATCGGTGCGCCAGCAGCCCATGGAGATCGCCAGGAAGCTGCGGATACCTCTGTGGATGGACGCCGGCGTGCGCGAGGCCATGCAGAACTTGAAAGGGCCGCTCTACATCGCGGCCCCTTATGCCACGCGGCTGGATGAGATCGCGGCCGGCGCGTTCCAGGCCGCTCCGCAGGACATCGCCCGCCTTGGCTTTGCCGTGGCGCACGAGCTTGATGCGGGATCTCCCGAAGGCGCCGGGCATCCGAGAGCGGCCGAAATCGCGGGAGCCTTCCGAGACGCCAAGCGGCCGCTTGTCGTCTCCGGCCCCAGTTGCAACAGCGAGGCCATCATACAGGCCGCCGCCAATGTAGCCAGGGCGGCCGGAGCCGCTCTCAGCTTTGTGGCGCCGGAGTGTAACAGTTTCGGCGCGGAATTGCTGGGCGGCCGGCCGCTGACCGACGCCCTGCAAGCCGTGCGAGAGGGCGAAGCCGATACGGTGATCATTCTCGAAAACGATCTGTACCGGCGCCTTCCGGCAGCCGCGGCCAAAGCCTTTCTCGACGGCGCCGCGCATGTGGTGGCGGTGGACCACCTCTCCAATTCGACCACCGGCCACGCGGAGCTGGTGCTGCCCGCGGGGACATTCGCCGAGTCCGACGGAACCTTCATCAGCAGCGAAGGGCGTGCGCAGCGATTCTTCCAGGTTTTCGTGCCGGATGGAGAGATTCGGGAGAGCTGGCGCTGGCTGGGAGAAGGTTTCTGGAACTGCCTGGATGACGTTCTGGCTGCGATAGCTCGGGAGAGGCCTGACCTGGCGCGGGCCTGCGAAGCCGCTCCGCCGGCCCGTTTCCGGATTGCCGGAGCCAAAGTGCCGCGGGAGCCGCACCGGTACAGCGGCCGCACAGCGATGCTCGCCCACATCAACGTTTCCGAGCCCAAGCCGCCCGACGATCCGGATTCCCCTCTGGCGTTTTCTATGGAGGGCGCTTCGCGAGGGGTTCCGGGCTCTTTGATTCCCTATTTCTGGTCGCCGGGCTGGAACTCGATTCAGGCGACGAACACCTATCAAAAAGAGATAGCAGGTCCTCTGCGGGGCGGCGATCCGGGCGTCCGGCTTCTGGAGCCGCCCCCGGCCGCCGGCCCGGAAAAACCGGGATCCTACTTCACCGGCGTTCCCGCAGCCTTTGAGCTTCGAAGCGGGGAATGGCTGATTGTTCCGATTTACCACATCTTCGGCTCGGAGGAACTGAGCCTTTCGGCCCCGGCCATCGCCGAGTTGGCCGTAAAGCCCTACGTTGCGGTGAATGATGACAGCTTCCCCGAGGGCGCGGAGGTAGAGGTGAGTTTTTGCGGCTCGAGCTACCGGCTGCCGGTTCTGCGGCGGCCGGATCTGCCTCGAGGCGTAGCCGGGGTGCCTGCCGGCGTGCCGCCGCTGGCGGGCGCCGCATTGCCCGCCTGGGGAAAGATCGCGAGGCTGCCGTGACCAGTTCCCACCCTTGGGCTGTAGTGATCGGCGTCCTGGCGGTCGCTTTGACCATTGCCTCCGGCCTGATCTGGCTGGAGCGCCGCTTGCTGGCGCTGTGGCAGGACCGCTATGGCCCCAACCGCGTGGGGCCTTTCGGGCTGCTCCAGGTGCTGGCGGACATGATCAAGATCTTCTTCAAAGAGGATTGGATCCCGCCTTTCGCCGACAAGCCGGTTTTCATCATTGCTCCGGCGATCATTATGGTCTCGGTGCTGATGTCGTTCGCCGTGGTGCCTGCGGCGCCGGGGATCATCATCGCCGATCTCAATATCGGCTTGCTGTTTTTCTTGGGAATGTCGTCGCTAGGCGTTTACAGCATCGTGCTCGCGGGGTGGGCGTCTGACAACAAGTACGCGCTGCTCGGTGGACTCCGCGCGGCGGCTCAGATGCTGAGCTATGAAGTCTTCATGGGACTTTCGCTGATGGGAACGGTGCTGTTGGCCGGCTCGTTCCGGCTAAGCGATATCGTCGAGGCCCAGCGCAAAATTTGGTTCGTGGCGCCTCAGTTTCCCGGGTTCGTTTTGTTTCTGATCGCCGGCCTCGCAGAGACGCGGCGTATTCCTTTTGATTTGCCGGAAGCCGAAAGCGAGTTGATTGCGGGGTTTCACTCCGAGTATTCGGGTATGAAGTTCGGCATGTTCTTCGTCGGCGAGTATCTCGGCATCATCCTGGTATCGGCGCTGATTACGGTTTTGTTCTTCGGCGGATGGATGGGGCCCATGTTGCCGCCGCTGGCGTGGTTCTTCCTCAAAGTTTTCTTTTTCATCTGCTTTTTTATTTTGCTGCGGGCGGCTCTGCCGCGCCCGCGTTTCGATCAGCTTATGGCGTGGGGCTGGAAGCTGATGCTGCCGCTCGCCCTCGCAAATCTGCTGATTACCGGCGCGGCCGTGCTGGCCTGGAGATAAGCGAATCGAACGATGCTCAGCATCCTGCGAACTATCTGGTACGTCTTTCTGCACACCTTCCGCCGGCGGATTACCGTCCAGTATCCGGACGAGAAGCCCTACCTGCCGCCGCGCTATAAGGGACGCATCATTCTGTCGCGTGATCCGGACGGCGGAGAGCGCTGCGTCGCCTGCTATCTGTGCGCCGTCGCCTGCCCGGTGGACTGCATCGCGCTGCAAGCCACCGAAGACGAGAACGGGCGGCGTTACCCCGAGTTTTTCCGCATTAATTTCTCGCGGTGCATTTTTTGCGGCTACTGCGAGGAGGCGTGCCCCACCTACGCCATCCAGCTCACTCCGGATTTTGAGATGGGCGAGTTCCGGCGGCAGAACTTGGTGTATGAAAAGGAAGATTTGCTTATCGACGGCCCCGGGAAATACCCGGGCTACAATTTCTGGCGGGTCGCCGGCGTGAAAATCGGCGGCAAAGACAAGGGAGAGGCCCAGCGCGAAGCGCCGCCGGCCGACGTACACAGCTTGCTGCCCTGAACACCATGGAAGCGGCGTTCTACATCGCGAGTGCTGTGGCCGTAATTGCCACTGTCCTGATGCTGACGCGCCTGAACGCGGTGCATGCCCTGCTATATCTGGTGGTCTCGCTGCTGGCCGTCGCCGTAGTGTTCTTCGTGGCCGGCGCCGCGTTCATCGCCGCTCTGGAAGTGATTATTTACGCCGGCGCTATCATGGTGCTTTTTGTGTTCGTGGTGATGATGCTCAACCTCGGCCAGCGCGCGGAAGAAATGGAGCGCCGGTGGCAGCCTTCGCGCGCCTGGATCGGGCCCCTGGCTCTGGCCGCGGTACTGCTCGCGGAGCTGGTCTATCTTCTCACCGCCGGCAGCGGGCCGGCCCAGATCGCCGGGAGCGTGGAGCCGAAGCAAGTAAGCATTGTTTTGTTCGGGCCATATCTGCTGGGAGTGGAGCTCGCATCGATGTTGTTGCTGGCGGGACTCGTGGGCGCCTATCACCTGGGGCGGCGCGAGCCTGAAAAACCGGAGGATCGCTATGGCGCAGATTCCGATGAGAGACGGGCTGCTGCTGGCGGGGATCTTGTTCACGCTGGGTCTGATCGGCCTGCTCGTACGCCGTAATCTGATTTTTATTCTGATGTCACTCGAGGTCATGCTGAACGCCGCCGGTCTGGCTTTTGTAATCGCCGGCTCGCGCTGGCATCAGGCCGACGGCCAAGTAGTCTTTCTTTTCATTCTGACCATGGCGGCGGCGGAGGTCTCCGTGGGGCTGGCCCTGATCTTGCAGCTTTATCATCGATTCAAAGCCCTGGACGCCGATGCCGCGAGCGAGATGAGGGGATAGCGTGCTCGAATTGCTCTGGCTGGTTCTCGCCGTTCCTTTTGCCAGCGCTCTGCTGCTAGCGACACTCGGCCCGCGCTTTTCACGCAAAGCAGCCGCTGCCGCCGGCGTCGGATCGATCGGAGCGGCGGCCGTTCTCATGATTCTGATCGCTGTCCGATTTATCAGTTCGCCGCCCTCGGGTGGAGCATACCCCCAGGTGCTTTGGACCTGGCTCAGCGTCGCCGGCTTCGAGCCCCGCATTGGGCTCTACCTGGATGCGCTCTCCCTCGTGATGGCGCTGGTGGTGACCTTTGTCGGCTTCTTCATTCACCTGTACTCCGCCGAGTTTATGATCGAAGACGAGGGCTACAGCCGGTTCTTCTGCTACATGAACCTGTTTGTGGCCTCGATGCTCACTCTTTTGTTCGCTGATAACCTGCTCCTGCTCTTCCTGGGATGGGAAGGAGTGGGCTTGTGCAGCTACCTTTTGATCGGGTTCTGGTATCAAGATCCGGCCAACGGGCGGGCGGCGCGCAAGGCATTCATTGTCACTCGCGTCGGCGACACGGCAATGACCGTTGGTCTGCTCCTGCTTTTCACCAGGCTGGGGACGCTGCAAATCCAGGAACTGATGAGGCGGGCGGGCGAGCAGTGGGGGCTGGGATCAAGTCTCGTGGCCGCTGCGGCGTTTCTGCTGCTGGCGGGAGCGGTCGGAAAGTCCGCCCAGCTTCCCTTGCAAACCTGGCTTCCCGACGCGATGGCCGGCCCCACACCCACCAGCGCTCTGATTCACGCGGCCACTATGGTGACCGCCGGCGTCTACCTGATCGCCCGGACCCACACCCTTTATCTGCTGGCTCCGCAGGCGCAGCTTGCGGTGGGCGTCGTGGGCGCGGCGACTCTGCTAGCCGCCGGATGCAGCGCTCTTACCCAGAACGACATCAAGCGCGTGCTCGCCTACTCCACCATCAGCCAGATCGGCTACATGTTCCTGGCTCTCGGGGCGGGCGCCTGGGCGGCGGCGATTTTCCACTTCTTGACCCACGCGTTCTTCAAGGCCCTGTTGTTTCTGGGAGCCGGAGTGATTATCGAAGCCTTACACCACGAGCACAATATTTTCCGCATGGGCGGATTACGCAAAGACCTCCCCCTGGCGTTCTGGACGTTTCTCATCGCCGGTTGCTCGCTGGCCGGGCTTCCCTTGATCACTGCGGGATTTTTCAGCAAGGATCTCATTCTTTGGGGCGCCTGGAGCGCACAGCAAGGACGCCCGGCCTTCTGGATAGCGGGAATGGCGGGAGCGTTCCTGACCGCCGTTTACACATTCCGTTTGATTTTTTTGGTCTTCTTTGGACAGCCCCGCACACCGGTGAACAAGCGTCCGGGATGGGCGATGCAGGTTCCTCTGGTCGTGCTGGCGTTTTTCTCGATCGGCGCCGGTTATCTGAAAGACCCTCTGGCCGAATATCTGCAATCGGCTTTGCCGCCCATGATCGAGGTGCATGCCGGCCGGATCACGGAGACAATATCCGCGGCGGTCGCCGCGGCGGTGTTTGCCGCCGGTTTCTATTTGGCTTTTTTGTTTTTTTATCGAAGACGCAGCCTGGCCGATGCTGTGGCGTCTTCGGCGGCAGGCTCCGCTCTGCACAGGCTCTGGTCCTCCGACTGGGGGATGGACTGGCTGTACGACCGGCTCTTTGTCCAGCCGCTCCTGTGGGCCGCCCGCGTTAACAGAGGGGATTTTGTGGACGCATTTTATATAGGGCTGGCTCGCTTGAGCGAGCTTTTCTATCGGGGGCTCAGCCGCACCGAAACCGGGCGCGTGCGCTGGTATGCGGCGGGAATCGCCGCCGGAACGGTATTATTCATCGCCGTCGTGCTGTTTTCCAGGTACTGACGGATCGATTCTATGATTCTGCTCTGGCTCATCCTCATTCTGCTCGCGGCGGGCGCTCTGGCCTGGCTTGCGGCGCGTTGGAATACCGACGCGCCCCGGTGGATATCTCTCGCCGCCGTTTCAGCCGATTTGCTGCTGATTGTTTTCGTCTGGATCCGAAGCAGGCGGATGGAATCCGACAGCGGCGCTTTGTGGATCGAGCAGGTGAATTTCGACTGGGTGCCCCGCTTCGGCATCCATTTTCATCTGGCGTTGGACGGCCTCAGCCTCCTCCTGCTCGCGCTCACATTCTTCCTGGGCATCATGGCTGTGCTTGCCTCGTGGGCGGAAATTCGCGACGCAGTCGGCTTCTTCCACTTCAATTTGATGTGGATTCTGGCGGGAATCACCAGCGTCTTCCTGGCGCTCGATTTGTTTCTGTTCTATTTCGCCTGGGAACTGATGCTGGTCCCGATGTATTTTCTGATCGCGATTTGGGGCCATGAGCGGCGCGTGTATGCCGCCGTCAAGTTTTTCTTGTTCACTCAGCTCAGCGGGTTGCTGATGCTCATCGCCATTCTGGCGCTTTTCTTCATCCACCACCGCGCCACGGGCGTCTACAGCTTCGAGTACACGGATCTGCTGGGGTCCAGCCTTCCTGCCGGAGCGGATCTCTGGATCATGCTCGGCTTTTTTGCCGCCTTCGCTGTGAAGCTGCCCATGTTCCCGCTGCACACGTGGCTGCCCGACGCTCACACCGAGGCACCGACCGCCGGCAGCGTAATCCTGGCGGGGCTTCTGCTCAAGACTGGGGCCTACGGAATGCTGCGGTTCGTGGTTCCGATGTTCCCCCTGGCGGTGAGCGAGTTTGCGCCGGCCGCCCGCGTTCTGGCAGTCATCGGCATTCTCTACGGCGCGTTGATGGCGTTCGCCCAAACGGATTTGAAGCGGCTGATCGCCTACACGAGCGTCAGCCACCTGGGCTTTGTTTTGCTGGGCATCTTCGCGTGGAACCCTCTCGCGCTGCAAGGGGCCATGATGACCATGATCTGCCACGGCTTCAGCACGGGCGCCCTTTTCATTCTGGTCGGCGCGCTCCAGGAACGCACGCACACCCGGGAGATGGACCGCATGGGTGGACTGTGGGCCACGGCGCCCCGTTTGAGCGGGGCCGCGCTCTTCTTCGCGCTGGCTTCGCTGGGCCTGCCGGGCCTCGGCGATTTCATCGGAGAGTTCCTGGTGCTGCTGGGAAGCTACCGCACGGGTGTCGGAATTACAATAGCGGCAACAATCGGCGTGCTGGCTGCAACCTTCTATGCCCTGCGTATGGTGCAGCGGGCGTTCCATGGGCCGAATGCGAACGGCTGGCATATTCCTGATTTGACGCCGCGCGAGGGATTCGTAGTAGCGGCGATGGTGGTGGGTCTGCTGTGGCTCGGTCTTTACCCGCAGCCGGTGCTCAACACGTTTTCTCCGGCGATGGAGAACTTGCAACGCCATGCAAGCCAGCCCATCGTGGCGTCGAGGAGGTGACCGGTGAGCGGCCCAGATCTCCTCGCATTGTTGCCGTTGATTCTTATCGCTGCGACCTCCATCGTGGTGATGCTAGCCATCGCCGTGGCCCGCAACCATACGCTGATTGCCGGCTTGACCGTGGTCGGCCTAACCGGCGCGTTTCTCTCGGTGTGGCTGGTGGCGCCGGTCGCGCCCCGGCAGGTGACGCCGCTGCTGGTGATGGACCGTTATGCGCTGTTCTACACCGCGCTGCTCGCTGCGGCCGCGATCGCCGTCGCAGCGCTCAGTCATGCCTACCTGCATGGCCGGGGGATCCCGCCTGAAGAGCTCTACCTCCTCCTGCTGCTGGCAACGCTTGGCTGCGTGGTCCTGGCGGGCAGTTCTCATTTTGTTTCGTTTTTTCTGGGTCTGGAAATCCTCAGCGTCTCGCTCTATGCAATGATCGCGTACTTGCGCGAATGGGAGCGGCCCTTGGAGGCGGGCGTCAAGTATTTGATCTTGGCGGCGGCATCGGCGGCCTTTCTGCTTTTCGGCATGGCTTTGATCTACGCCGAGACCGGGACTATGGATTTCGCGCGCATCGCCGATATCGCCGCCAGCCGGGCTAATCTGGCCCTGCTGCTGCCGGGAACGGCGCTGCTCATCACCGGAGTGGGATTCAAGCTCGCCCTAGTGCCGTTTCACTTGTGGACGCCTGACGTCTACGAAGGCGCTCCGGCGCCTGTGACGGCGTTCGTAGCCACGGCCTCCAAGGGAGCCATGTTCGCTCTTCTGGTAAGGTACTTTTATCGCTCCGGCTCGCAGCATCCGGGCATTGCCGCCGTCTTCTCGATTATCGCGCTCGCCTCGATGTTCACCGGCAATTTGCTCGCGCTGTTGCAGGACAACGTGAAGCGCATTCTGGCTTACTCGTCCATCGCCCATCTGGGATACCTGCTCGTGGCTTTTCTGGCGGGCGGGGCGTTGGGCCTGGAAGCCGTCAGCTTCTATCTGGTGGCGTATTTCATTACCACTCTGGGCGCGTTCGGCATCGTCGCCGCACTTTCCGACCGCCGGCGCGATGCGGATGACCTGGAAGATTATCGCGGCCTTTTTTGGCAGCGGCCGGGCACAGCCGTTGTTTTTACCGCCATGCTGCTATCTCTAGCCGGCATTCCTCTGACGGCCGGGTTTATCGGGAAATTTTATGTCGTCGCGGCCGGAGCTTCCGGCGCGAAGTGGACCTTGGTGCTGAGCCTCGTGGTGGCGAGCGCGATCGGACTCTACTACTATCTCCGCATCGTAGTGATGATGTATCGCAGGCCTCCCGAGGGGGCGGCGGTTCGGCCTCTGGCCCCTGCCAGCGGATTTGTTCTGGCCATGCTGACGGCTTTGTTGTTATGGTTTGGCGTTTACCCTACGCCGTTGTTGAACGTGATCCGAGCAGCGGTGACTATGCCTTGAAAGCGGCGGCCGGATGGTTAGCGCGGGAACGCAACTGTAAATCCGCATGACAACACCGCAAGCGGATGTCAAAGGTCCAGGCAAAGCGGGCGATCCCTGCGCCATGGTCATTTTCGGCGCTTCCGGCGATCTCACCAAGCGGAAGCTGCTGCCCGCGCTGTATAATCTCGCACGCAAGAACCTTCTGCCCGCCGATTTCGCCCTGATTGGCTTTGCACTGGACCAGCTCAGCGACGAGGATTTCCGAAAGCAGGTGCAAAACAATCTTCGGGAATTTGGCGGCGCAGAGGAACATTGCCGTTTTTGCGACTGGCTGGTCGGGCGGCTCTATTATCTGAGCGGCGATTTCCGCGACCCCGCGTCCTACAGCCGGCTTAAGCCGCTGCTCGACCAAGTGGACCAGAAGCATGGCACGCAGGGCAACCGGCTGTATTACCTGGCCACCGCGCCCGCCCTGTTTGCCGAGGTTGTCTCGCAGCTCGGAGCCGCCAGCCTGACGGAAGAGACCGGCGGCCGGTGGCGGCGTGTGGTGATCGAAAAGCCGTTCGGCCACGATTTGGAATCGGCCCGCAGCCTTAATGCGGAAATAAGAAAAGTGCTGGCCGAGCATCAGATTTACCGTATCGATCATTACTTGGGCAAAGAGACCGTCCAGAACATCCTGGTTTTTCGTTTTTCCAACGGCATCTTCGAGCCGATCTGGAACCGGCGCTATATCGATCACGTGCAGATCACGGTGGCCGAGACACTGGGCGTGGAACAGCGCGGCGCGTACTACGACCATGCCGGAGCGCTGCGCGACATGGTGCCGAACCATATCCTGCAACTGGTCACGCTTACGGCTATGGAGCCGCCGATTTCGTTTCATGCCGACTCGGTCCGCGACGAGCAGGCGAAAATCCTGCACGCCATCCAGCCGCTGGCCCCGGAAGATGTTTTGACCCGCGCAGTGCGGGGGCAGTACGGAGAAGGCGTCATTGACGGCCAGCGCGTTCCAGGGTATCGCTCCGAGCCGCACGTAGCGCCTGATTCGCAGACGGAAACCTACGTCGCGCTGAAACTTTCCATTGACAACTGGCGCTGGGCCGACGTCCCGTTTTATATTCGAACCGGCAAACGCCTCGCCCGCCGCGTTACGGAAATCAGCATTCAGTTCCGCCGCGCTCCTCTCGTGCTTTTTCGCGAGACCCCCGTCGATCAGTTGAGTCCCAATCTTCTCGTGCTGCACATCCAGCCGGATGAAGGCATTTCCCTGCGGTTTGGCGCGAAAGTTCCCGGCCCGGTTGTGCGCGTGGGCTCGGTCAACATGGATTTCAATTATGAGGACTATTTCGGAAAAGAGGCCAGCACCGGCTACGAACGCCTCTTGCATGATTGCATGATCGGCGACCCCACGCTGTTCCAGCGGGCTGACATGGTAGAAGCGGGCTGGGGCGTGGTCGAGCCGATTCTGGACGTCTGGAAAGCCCTTCCGCCGCGGCGATTCCCCAATTATCCGGCGGGGTCGTGGGGGCCGCGGGAGGCCGACGAGCTGCTGGAGCGCGACAATCGCAACTGGCACATTTCATCCCGATGATTTTGGCTGGTGATATCGGCGGAACTCACACTCGTTTAGCCTTTTTTCCGCAGGAACCCGCCGCCGCGCCGCCGGTACTGGAGGTTTTTTCCAGCCGGGAATACCCGGGCCTGGCGGCGATCGCTCGAAAATTCCTCGAAGGCCGGAAGCTCCAGGCCAACATCGCCTGCTTCGGCATCGCCGGCCCGGTGCGGGAAGGGCGCGTGGAGACCTCCAATCTGCCCTGGGTCGTCGATTCGCGCGAGTTGGCCGCGGAGCTCGGCATAGAGCCGGTTTTTCTCATCAATGACCTCGAAGCCAACGCTTATGGGATCGCCGCGCTCGCTGCTTCCGATTTCGCCGTTCTGAACCCAGGGGCTCCATCGGCTTCGGGAAGCCAGGCGTTGATCGCCGCAGGCACTGGCCTAGGAGAGGCGGGCCTGGTGTGGGAGACGTCCGGGCGCCGGCCGTTTCCCTCAGAAGGGGGGCACGCTGATTTTGCGCCTCGCAACGAAGTGGAAATCGAACTGCTCCGGTACTTGCTGGCGCGCTTCGATCACGTCAGCTACGAAAGAGTTCTCTCGGGTCCTGGATTGCACACCATTTACGAGTTCTTCCGCGATACCGGGCGCGCGGCAGCGCCCGCGCCGGTAGCGGAGGAAATCGCCGGTGGCGATGCAGCCGCGGTGATCTCCAAATACGGCTTGGAAGGATCTCCGGAGATTTGCAAGAAGACGCTCGATTTGTTCGTGTCCATCTACGGCGCCGAGGCCGGCAACCTGGCGTTGAAGGTGATGGCCACGGGCGGAGTCTTTATCGGCGGCGGCATCGCGCCGAAGATTCTGCCCAAGCTGCGGGAACCCGTTTTTCTCAGGTCGTTCGTGTCCAAAGGCCGCCTTCGCAAGGTGCTGGAAGACATTCCCGTTCGCGTAATCATGAATGATAAGGCGGCGCTGCTCGGAGCAGCCCGGTTCGCCTACCTGAGCAGGCGGCTTCGAGCGCTTCGGAAACGCCGCGGCGCGGATAACTGATTCCCTTGTCAGAACAACAGCTTCAACGCCAGCTGCATTTGGCGCGCCGAGACGCCGGAACTGCTGATGACGCCGAGGTTCGACGAACCGACCTGAGCGCCGGGAGAACCGAACTGGGCCGTATTCATGGCGTTGAATGCCTCGGCGCGGAATTGCAGCGTGAAGCGGTCTTCCCGGAACCGGAAATTCTTGAACAGCGACAGGTCGGCGTTGCGCTGCCCTGGGTTGCGCACGTCAGGCAAGGTTCGGCCGACATTGCCGAAAGTGAACGGAGGCGCGAAGGAAAACACCGACGTGTTGAACCACTGTTTGAGCCGGGAGTCCTTGGATCCGCCGCTCAAATGCGCCGACTGGCCGTTGTTGTTGGGCCGCTGGCCGGGCGATCCGAGCCCCGTATTGTTTTGAGTCTGCGTGAGAATCACCGGAGTCCCGGTTTGGAAGGTCAATATGCCGTTGGCCTGCCAGCCGCCCAAAATAAACTGCCAGGGCTCACCCGCGTTGTTCATGAACTTGCGCCCTCTGCCGAGGGGCAAATCGTACACTGTACTGATGACCAAGCGGCTCGAGACGTCCTGAGTGGAAACTGCTCGCTCGGCTTTCCGATTGTAGAAATCCTGCTTATTGCCGGACGGCCCGAGAAAGGTGACTGTGGAGGAAGCGTCGTCGATCAGCTTGCCGAATGTATAGCTGAGCAGGAAGCCGAGACCCTGCGAATACCGTTTTTCCGCGCGCAACGTGAAAGAGTGATAGAGCGAGTTGGCCTGTGGCTTGCGGCTGGGGCTCAAGGACGTATATTGGGGATAGGGGCGCAGCAATTGGGCCAGCGTGACCGTAGGCTGGCTCAAGACCGAGGTCGGGTTGACAATAATCCCGTAAAACGGGTTGGGCACCAGATTGTTGAGCGAGTTGCCCAGGGAAAAGAACGACGAGGGAAGCTGGTTGTAGGCCATGCCGCCTTCGCCATCCACCAGGTGATTGCCCTTGCTCGCGACGTAGCCCAGTTCTAGGACGGTATTGGAAAAAAGATCCCGCTGCACATTGAAATTCCACTGCTGGATGAGCGCGTTGCGGTAGTCGATGAACCAGCTTGATCCGGCTCCCAATCCCAAGTCCGTCGAGGGGCCGCTAGTCGGCCCGGGTGTCGCGCCAAGCGGCAAATTGAATCCGTTGGGAAAGGGATTGCTTACGAAATTGATCGGGATTCTCCCATCCAGCGAGGTGATGAAATTGGTGGAGGAGGTGATCCCTTCGGTTCCCATAGTCCCGGTGTAGCCGGCCGCCTGCATGACTGAGGGAGCGTACATGATCCCGTAGCCGCCCCGGGCGACGGTCCTGGATCCGATCTTATAGGCAAAGCCGAACCGGGGTCCGAAATTATTCCAGTCGGTGGGGGTTTGCTGGCGATGATCGGGCGTCACGAAGTGCATCGCGCCAACCAGATTCGGAAAGCCGGACACTTTGCCGGCTATCGGAGAGGGCTCGTTCAGATTGAAATAGCTGAGGCGGTTGTAGCGCTCCGTGCGGGGGACATCCACCTCGTAACGCAAGCCCAGATTCAAAGTCAGATTGGTGGTAGCGTGGAAATCATCTTGGATGTAGGCAGCCCAGTAACTACTGGCGGTCGCGGTCGCCGGTTCATGTGAAATACTGCCGCTGGAGGGAATTCCCAGCAGAAAAGAGGCGAAGCCGAAGCCGGCCGTCGAGCTTGGCGTGACTGGATCCCGCTGGGTCCACTGCTGGTTGAAGCTGTAGGTGCCATCCGGAGCGGCGTCTTGCAGGAAGTTCTCCAAAAGCTTCCGGTATTCCACCCCCAGCTTCAAAGTGTGTTGGGAAAGCACTTTCGTCAAGTCCCCGTGGATGATATGGCTGTTGGGAACGATCCGCACGTTGGTAAAGCCGGAAGCGCCGATGGAAGAAATTCCGTTAATGTCAAACCGCGGGAAGGCCTGAATCTCGGTGGCAGCCTGATTCCGAACCGCCTGCGGGAAGCCCAGAGTTGTCATATCAAAGCCGGCCGAAAAAGGGCGCCTCACGTCAAAGAAACGGCCGAATCCATAGCGCAGGTTGAGGATTGTAGTCGGATTTAGCGTGTAAGTTTGATCGAGCGAAGCGCTGTAAAAGCTGAAGGACTCTGGGCCGTTGCCGGAGGGCGTGGCCACATTATTGAAGAAGTTCACGGGCGTCACTTTGTTGAATTGGTGCGAGAAACGTCCGAAAATCCGCCAACGGTCGGAAATATTGTGATCAAGGCGCACATCGAATCGGTCGTCATTTGTAGGCGCTTTGCCTACCATGATGTAATTATTCACCTGTGTGAAGGGATTGATGGGCGTCGTGTTGGGTTCGGGGAAATAAGCCTCGGTCTTCCGCACTACCGGATCGATGCGCGCGGAAGGAATCTGATTTCCCGGGAAGGGGTCCCGCGTATAGCCGCCTTGCCCGTCGGGCCGGGTCGTCAGGGGGTCGTAGATCAGCAGCGGTGCGCCCGCCGAGTTCTTGAGTCCGGAAAAATCGCCGTTTCTCCACGCATCCAGCGGCATAGTATTCGTAAACTGGCTGAAGCTACGCTGGCGGGTACTCTGTTCATCGAAGAAAAAGAAAGTACGGTTGCGCCCGCGATAGATGCCAGGCACTTCTATAGGACCTCCGATTGTTCCCCCGAACTGATTCCGCTGGAATGCGTGCCGCGGGATCCCGGCGCGATTGCTGAAAAAGTCATTCGCATCGAGCTCACTGTTGCGGAAAAACTCGAAGGCCGAGCCATGAAGCTGGTTGGTGCCCTGCTTGGTCGCCACGTTAATGACGCCCCCGCCGGAACGCCCATACTCGGCCGAAAGAGTATTGGTCATTACTGAGAATTCCTGGACCGCATCTACCGACGGCGTAAACGCCATTGTGGTGATCGAAACGTTATTTTCCGGGAGAACAATGGAAGTTCCGTCTATACTGATCTCGCTGTTGGCGTCGCGGCCTCCGCTGATGGAGGGCGTCGGCGACATGCCGGCGCCGAGGCCTCCGGGAGCCATGGGAATTACGCCAGGTGACAGAGCAGCCAGATCGAAGGGATTGCGGCCGTTGAGCGGCAAGTCCGCAATCCGCTTGTTCTCGATCACCGTGGCCAGAGTCGAGCTGTTGGTGGCCAGCGGCGGCGGGGTTCCTTCTACCTGAACCGTCGTGGCCACATCGCCGACTGCCAGCGTGACATCCACGGATTCGTTTTGGCCGACATCCAATTTGATGCCGCTCCGGCTGAACCGTTGGAAGCCCGGCTTTTCGACGGCAATGGCGTAATCCCCCGGCAGCAGGAACGGCATGACATAGCGGCCTTCCCCATTGGTGCGCAGCTCGTTGATCACCCCTGTCCGGAGATTCGTGATCGTCACACGGGCCTCAGGGACGACGGCCCCGCTGGCATCCCGCACCTGGCCTTGTATGGTACCCGTGGATGTCTGCCCTTGCAGCAAGCTCGCAGTAGCAAGTAGACACGCAATGACTATCCCATGACGAAGCATCGAGGCGCCTCCCGGCAAAATGAAAGTAAATGAGTCCAGGAAACGGGAATCACGAGGCCGGGTAGGGCGATACCTGCATGCACAGAGGATCCAGCATCACCCTTTTCGCCCCAGCCGGCGGGATCCCGAAACTCGCCGTTTCTGTCCGGCCGCCTTGCCAAACCGTTCGCCACCCGTCCGGAGATGGCGTAAAAAAATAGCCTTGCGTGCGTGCTGATCAAGTTATCTGTTCGAGCACGGAATGGGCCCAGAGATAGTAAGCGTTATGCGGGCTCCAGTATTCGCCCGTGCGCCAGTCATTATCCGGGCCTGGGTTCAGCACTGGCTCATCGGCGGTGTTTCCTCCAATACCATTCAACACGCCTCCGATGATCGGCCCAACAAACACGGAAAACGGCATTGGATTCCGAGCGCCCACGCCCGTCATCAAACAGGCGCCAAACGGGTTGGCGCCCATGATCCACTCCACTTGACGGTAGGCTAGATCCACGTAGGGTCTCCCTTTTTCTCCCATAACCTGAGCCAGCCGCCCAAGGAACAGCGCGTTCGAAAGCAGATGCGAACTCGTGCCCAGCCACCAATAGCGTTCCCGGACCGGCATAAAGTAGCGGTAAGTCAGATCCCCAGCCAGGGGCCGATAGGTCTCAGGCGTGGGTGAGCCGATGTAAAGCCCCACAGGAATCAGACGATACGCGTTGCGTTCTGACATGGGAACAAGGTACTCATCCGCATGCAACAGCGCTGCGTCTCTCCATTTGCCCCGGTCAGGCGCGTCCGGGAACGCATCGTATAGTTCGAGCATCGCGGCCGGTGGCAGACCGCCATCCACAAGATGCAGGTATGGCTTGCCCTGATTCATCCAGAAACCGCGCACGACCTTTTGATTCCCGATGTAGGCCACGTTTTGCCGCGACAGCAACTCTTGCCCTAACTCGAAGGCTTTATCCCGATATTCCCTCTGCCGGGTGGCGCGGTAGAGTTCGCAGGCTGCGATCACCCACCGCGCCAGCTCAAGCGTGTTAGAAGGCCGGCCAAGGGACCCCCACGCGCGCACACCCGCTGCCAGGCATTGCGTCGCGTAAGCCGGGTCTGTCTTCGAAAACGCCTGATAGATGAGGGCCTGCAAACAAGCGAAAATCGAAGTGGATCCTTCCGGCTTCCGGTTTGGATTGATGGGCCGGTCATCCGCGGTGCCGATAATGTTGTCGGTCCAGCGGTTCTGCCCTAACCCTCCCCAGATGCGGCCATCGGAGTCTTGCATTTTCAGAAAATACCGGTTACCGTGCCGCACTTCGTCCAGAATGACTTCGCAGGGAGGGTCGCCGGGCCGGCTGTCGCGACGATTCAAGAGCAGCTTCAGCAACCCTACGCCCATCAAGGCTGTATAAGCAGTTCCCTTGCGCACATCACCGGCATCGTGCCACCCACCCACAGCGTCCACGTGCTTACCGGTATCCTCACGGCGGCCGTCGTCAAGGTGGCAGGCCGGATGAATGCCCGGGACCTCCACGCCGCAGCGCTGGGAGTGAATGTAACCGATGGCTTTCGGCAGCGTCCGGCGCCAGGCATCGGGGTCCACGCGGAACGGCACGGAGCGCTCGCCGCCCACCGTGGTCGTGTAGTGCAGCACTGGTTTCTCGCTGAGCTCCTTCAACGGCGTCCGCACGCCGCCAACATTGATCTGGTACAGGCCAGGCCGATCAAGGTCGGTAAAATCGGCTGCCAGGCATTCTCCAAAATCTGAGCGCACGGAGGCCAAAGCACGCGTAAAATGTATTGGTCCGCCATCGAGTGACCGCAAGGAAAATTCCTTGGCCGGCGCACCCGCCGCCGCGCGCACAACAAGCGTTTTACGGCCGACGCGCGGGCGAAAGCCGACGTGGCATACTGCAATTGCAGGCCTTTCCCCCGGAGTGATTTTTTCTACCGGATCTTCCACAGCCGGTCCAGCCGGGCCTTCCTGTTGGGCCCGCAGGGCCGCCGGAAGCAGCGTCGCGGATGTTAGAAATTGCCTCCGATTCACCACATCAGCTCCTGCACGATTCGCAAGACCTGGCGAGCCGGAAAAATAATCCACGGGGAATTTAACACAGCTCCGCACAAGAGACAAGAAGGCCTTTCTCCCGAAAGAGAGAATGCTCTCGTATCGTCCGTCGTTCTTCTCTCTCCGCGCTTCTCCGGTCTCCGCGATGCCGGCCGGCGGGCATTGCAGTAGAATGAGTGCAAGTTGGCTGCGCCATGAAATTCGTGCTTCTGTTGCTGGCTGCCGCCGCTTTCGCCGCCGACCAGCCGAGCGTCGATCGCGCCGTGCAGCTCGCTACCGCCGGCAAATTGGACGAGGCGGAAGCCATGCTCACTGCGCTAGAAAAGGCCCGTCCCCGAGATGCGGATTTGCAATACCGCCTCGGCTTGGTGCTGCTCAAGCACGGCAAATTGCACGAAGCCCGCCAACATCTCGACCTCGCGGCCAAACTGAATCCGAAGTCGCCGTTGATCTGGCGAGCCCTCGCTCTCCTGCACGACGCCGCGGGCAGAGCAGCGGCCGCTCACCACGACGCGGCCACGGCGGTGAAGGAATTCCAGGAGGCCATTCGCCGGGATCCCGGGCGGGCGCCGTATTACCTCGACCTCGCGCAATTATTTCTCGATCGCGATACGCCTGAGCCGGCCGAAATCGTTCTGCGAAACGCCGCCCAGCGCTTTCCCGCAAACGTGGATATTCTGCGATCTTTCGGCCTGGCTCTCTATGCTCTCGGAAAATATGACGAGGCGCTGGACGTCTTTTTGAAAGCGATCGACGTCAACCCCGATCTGGAGGAAGCCTACGCGTCACTCGAGGTTCTGCTTCCCTATGCGCAGCCGCGTTTGCCTGAGGTGGTCTCCCGGCTTCGGCGCTTTTGCGAGCGCAAACCATCCAGCCCGATCGGCCCGTACCTGCTGGGGCTGGTCGTTCCCGAGGAGGCGGAGGCGCTGTTCCGCCAGGCAATCGAGGCGGCCCCTACTTTCTGGCCTGCGTACTTCGAGCTGCACAAGCTCCTCAAAACCCAGGATAGATGGGACGAAGCGGCGGCGGCCCTTCGGAAAACCATCGAGCTCAATGGCAGCTATGCGCCGGCTCACTATGCCCTGGCACAATATTACGACCGGAAGGGCGACCGCGCCCGCGCTGCTCAAGAGCGCGAAATCCATCACAAGCTGCTGAACGACCAACGCGTAGCGGCGGAGAAGCAGCGAGAGCGCGCCCCGCGGCTGGCCTATACGCTGGAGCAGTGACCCTTCTTTCGACAGGCGGCCAGCGCCCGCGCACTGCCATGACCCTCGCCCTCCGCTTCCGGGCTCGAAAGTGCGTAGTCCGAGCAACGGCTGCATTGCTTTGCCTGGCGCTCTTGACGCCCCCGGTGGCGGGCGGGGTGCTCCGGAGTACGGCCAGAGTCATCCGCGAAGAAGCCACGCGTGCTAACAACACCGCTTCCGGCCGCCCTTTGCCCCTGGCGGCTCATTGGAATACCAATTCGTTTTCACCGCAGTATCAGCTTCAGAAGATCGAGTCGGGCGGCTACGTGCTTCTCTCGTTTGCGCTCCCAGGCCCGGACGCTGCCCTGACGCCCGCCGCAGTTGCTTACTACGAAGCAGCGATCAAGCGCGCCGCGCAGCTCAAGCTGCCGATTTCCCTGGTGGGGACGAACTTTGGGTCGATTCTATATGAACCTCCGTATTACCTCCTGCCGCCAGCGCAGAATCCCAACGTCATCCAAATAGACGGGGCGATCCGAAAGCAGCTCGACCCGATGGGACCCGTGGCGCCATGGATCGACGCCGGCCGGCGCCTGGTTTCTTCTCCTTTGCTGCAACAAATTCAACGCTGGTATCCTGACCCGCCCTTGGTGGTGTTCGTATCGAATAACGAGGAATCCCGGATTGCTTGGACCGGCATCGGGCAGTCCAAGCGTTTTCTCGATGCTTACGGCCCCGGTCGTGACGCTGACTTCAAACGCTCGGTCGTGGCGCAAGGCTGGATTGAGCGCTACCGGGCCTTGTTACAGGCAATGCGCGGCGGCCTGATTGCAGCCGCCTGGCGAAGCCGCTCGATTTTTATCGGTTACGACGCTTTCGGGCCGCCGCATTATGCGCGCTGGGAGCAATGGGACGACTATGCCTTGCCCACCAGCCGCTTCATCGACCCCGCTCCGCTAATCTGGGACGGGGGCTCTCCCTCGTTCTATCTGCACAATTGGAACGCCAGCACCGACTACAACATCTGGAGCCCCCAAGGGGAGGCCTTGAACTGGGTCTTTATGCTGCGCGAAGCCGTGCGGCTGAACCCGCAATTCTGGTTCGAGTTTTCGACCTGGGATGGCGAGCAGGAGAAACGCGACCAGCTTGCCCACGTTGCGCCCTTCACCCCGGCCCGCTACGCAGCGATGGTGCAGTTCGGCATGTGGCTGCTGCGTCCAAGGTGTGTACGGGAATTTCGCGGCTGGACCGATACGGTGGAGAAAGCCGGACCATGGTTCGACGCGATCCTCGACGCGGTCGGTAGCATTCACCGCAACGGCACACTGCGGCAATTCTGGCGCTGGGGCGAACTGACGCCGAACCGTGCCTGGAAGCACCCCTATCAGTCGCGTCCTCTCAAGCGGTACGCGGACGAGGACCGCTGGTTTCTACTCGATACGACCCTGGACCCGCCACATCCCTACAACGCCACCACGCCGCTGCCGGTTTTGTCGCTGTCGCTGGTCCTCGGCCGAGCACCTCGCCGGGAGTGGCTGCTCTATGCTCATGCGCCCATGGGCAGCCGCCGCAATGTCGGCATCCTGATTCCCGGCTGCCGGCAGGTTACAGTAGACGTGTCCGCGCACGGCTCTTACTACCTGATTCGAGAAGACCGGCCGTCTCCGGAACGAATCGATCCGTAGGGTTTGGAATCGAAAACCTCGGCGGCCCGCCGTCCACGGTTGGAAAACGCCACTGTGGTTCTGTTGGAACGGAGAGCCCCGGCCGGTTGTACGGCGTGCGGCGCAACATCATTGTCGGCCGGGGCGGAGGTCTTCACTCGCAGCCGGATCGAGCGGACGAAACGCTCGGGTGCGAACGAGCTCCCGCCCTGCACGGCCATAACCGACTCGTGTTGCCAATGACCAGGACAACCGTCAGTGGGCCACCGGGCGCGGCACGTGCAGCGACATCAAGACAAGGGTTCCGTGGATCGCGCTGAACCAGTGCGGCGTTTTTTCTGGTACGACGATGAAATCTCCCTTTCCGATTTCCCGCGACGAGCCGCCTTCAATGCCCTTGCCGGTGAGGTTATTCGGATTCGTTCGAGATTCGTCGACGAGCTTTCCGCCCGTCACCATCGTCGCCGAGCCGTCGATGACATAGAAGATCTCGGCTTCCCGTTCATGGATGGACGCGGGCCCGACCGCGGCGCGGTATTCGAGATTCGCATTGTAGGGCGGAAGCTGAAGGATGCGTTCGGTGACTACGGGCTGGTTGTCTTTTCGCTCGCTCTTTGCCTTCGCGATGAGCGCCTCGACGTCCTTAGCCGAGGAAAAAGTCTTCACGGACTGCGATTGGGCCGCCGATACGGCGGCTCCCAAGGTGAGGGCGAAGCTGATTGCGATCGCGCGCATGCAAACCTCCGGTTGGGTTCTGCCCGTTGCCGAGCTTAGAAATGCTAACACACTCGGGTCAACCAATCGCGCTCTGCGGGCGCAGGGATAGCCCAGAAGGTTTGGTGGACCTGAAGGGATTCGAACCCTTGACCTCTTCCATGCCATGGAAGCGCGCTCCCAACTGCGCCACAGGCCCACCGGCAAGCTATCCCAAATGTTACCACGGTCCCGCGCAGCAGGCCAGAGCCCGCAGGCTCGGAAGACGCTCGCCGTAACCTTCGGATCACACCGCCGGAACAAGTCCGCAAGCCGCGCTGGGAAAATTCAAGACCGGCTTGGCGTCAACCAAGGAACCACCGGTCGAACAGTGACATGCCGCGGCCGGCCGCGCGAGCAACCGGTGTTACGTGCCCAGCCAGGGCTTCCCAACAGGGCAGGCCTGCTTCTCGTCCCTCACACCGGTACAGCCAATCGAGCGCTCGACCGGAGCGGCACTTTTTCCGATGAACGCTTTCGGCGGAAACGCGGCGTTTGGAGCACGCGGAACTCGCCGCCCCCGGCGCACCACGATATAGGTGTTCGCGCGAGCCCGTCAGGTCCCGTTATCGCGTTTGAACAGCCAGATCGACCGGCTGGCTGCCCACGCGTATCATCGTGAATAGCGGCTGAATCCGATCGCGCGAGCCGCCGACAACGGCAGCGACCCTAATCACCGCCATATCGCCCGATTTGTAGTTCAGCACCAGCGCATACTGGTCATCCGGCGTCAAAGTTACCTGACGAGGCTCCTCGCCAACGGGAACCGACGCCAGCATGCGGCGGTCGTCAATATTGATCACAGATACCGTGTTCGCCGCGCTATTGGCCACAAATAACAGGCGATTGTCTTTGGTCACGGCGAGCCCGCGCGGCTCGGCGCCGGCCAGCATGGGCTGGTCAATCTCATCGCGATAGGCGGAGACAATGACGACGGCGCTCGTATCGCCGCCCGAAACAAACAGCTCGCCGCCATCCGGCTTAAAGCGCAGAAACTCAGGACGGGCGCTCAGCGGCAGGTGGGCGAGCACGCGGGCGGCCGCCAGGTCGATCGCCGCAATGCTGCGGCCCTCCGGATTCGCCACAAACGCCTGCCGGCTGTCCGAACGCACGGCCACTGCAGCCGGCGAGCCGCCCGTTGGAATCTCAGCCGAAGCCTTCCATCGCGCCAGATCCAAAACTTGTACTCCGCCCCATTGTAGCGAGACACACGCCCAATGGCCGTCGGGCGACACATCAAAATCAACCGGAGGTCCAGCCAAGCGGATCTGGCGTCCGCGCGTCATTTTTTCCAGATCGAGCGACTGGAAAGTTTGTGTGCGGCCGTCCAGCAGATACAACCGGTCGCCCCCCGGAGCGAGACGGATGCGCTGGGGCTTCTCGGCAAGCCACAAGCTGCGTTTTGCTACAAGCCTCGCCGTATCGATTTCCGTTAAGCCGGCGGGCCCGCCTTCTCCCATGACGTAGAGCGACCGCCGCGCGGGGTCGGAAACAATCTGCACGGGGCGGCTGCCGAGCGGTATCTGGCGGATCGCTGAAAAGGAAGCAAGATCGACGACTGTGATCGCGTTGCCGGCGGCCGTTCCGATAAAGGCATAGCCTTCGACAGCGGTCCCCCGCCGGGGCCGGCAGCTCCACGCACACAAGCTCAATGCTGCGAGCAAGGTGCAGACAGCACCGCGGCGTCCGGCGCCGATCATTGCAAGCCGGCTCCTACCGGGCCGCCCGCACATCGGCCGCCGTCTTTGATTTTTGTGACGCGAGCAGGTTTGCGATGGCCCGGCATTCCTCGGCAAGCTGGGTGAACTGGTCGGGATAGAGAGATTGAAAACCATCGGACAACGCGTGATCGGGGTCGGGATGAACTTCGACCAGAAGACCTGCGGCCCCCGCCGCTACGGCCGCACGGGCCATCGGAAGCACTTTGTCGCGCCTGCCGGTGCCGTGGCTCGGATCAACAATGATGGGCAGATGGCTCAAACGCTGGACGGCCGGCACTACGCTCAGATCGAGCGTGTTGCGCGTATGATCGACGAATGTACGGACGCCGCGCTCGCACAAGACAACCTGATAATTTCCTTCCGACAAAATGTACTCCGCGGCCATCAGGAATTCTTCGAGCGTGGAGGAAATCCCGCGCTTGAGCAGGATGGGCAGCCGCGACCGCCCGGCCCGGCGCAGAAGTGAAAAATTCTGCATGTTGCGCGCGCCGATCTGGATGCAATCGGCATAGCGCTCGACGAGATCGAACGTTTCGACGTCGATGGCTTCGGTTACAACGCCCAAGCCGGTTGCGGAGCGGGCTTCGGCCAGGAGTCGCAGCCCCTCCTCGTGCAGTCCTTGAAACGCGTAAGGCGAAGTGCGCGGTTTGTACGCCCCGCCTCGAAGCAACTGAGCGCCGGCGGCCGCCACGGCGCGGGCCACATCCTGGATCTGTTTGCGGCTCTCCACCGAACATGGGCCGGCGATCAGCGTGAGAGCGCTTCCCCCAACGGGAACGCCGGCGATCTCGATCACGCTATCGTCAGGTTTGACTTCACGGCTCACCAGCTTGTAAGGTTTCGATACGCGAATCGCCTCGGCCACTCCCGGCAGGTCCTCGAATTCCGCCGGGTCGATCGGACCCGGATTCCCCGTGATGCCTACAGCCGTACGCTGCGCGCCGGGCATGACGTGGGGCCGGAATCCGAGCTTTTCGATTTTGCGGCACACGCGGGCGATATCCTCTTGAGGCGCGTGGGCGTGCATTACAACGAGCACGGGCGTTCCTTTCCCAATTAGTGTAGCCGCCAGGGGAAGAAGGCGCAATGAGGCCTGCGCGGCTCTGCCCGGCGAAAGAAGAATCAGGGCTGGGCGCGCCCGTGCACGGCCACTCCGGCGTCTGGCGTACAATAAAAAGGAAAGAGACCATCAAGCACTCAGCGATCAGCTACCGGCAAAAGCTTCCCGCATGCAACCTGGTTGCCCGGAGCTGATCGCTGAATGCGATAACGAAGGCATGAAAATTGGACAACGGGTCCGCTCCACCACGATCTTGTGCGTGCGCCGGAACGGAAAAGTCGTCATGGCGGGCGACGGACAGGTCACCGTAGGCAGCGAGGTTCTGAAACACTCGGCCCGTAAGGTACGGCGGCTTTATAACGACAAAGTGCTGGCCGGCTTTGCCGGCTCCACGGCCGATGCGTTTTCGTTGTTCGAGCGCTTCGACGCCAAGCTGGAACAATTTCAAGGCAAGTTGAACCGGGCTGTCGTTGAACTGGCCAAAGACTGGCGCACAGATAAGGTTTTGCGGCACCTGGAGGCCCTCTTGCTCGTGGCTGACGCCGGGTACACTTTTATCGTGAGCGGCAATGGGGACGTAATCGAGCCTGACGACGGCGTCGCAGCGGTCGGCTCGGGCGGGCCGTTTGCGGTCGCCGCAGCCACTGCGCTGATGAAGCACACCGAGCTCGACGCCCGCAAGATCGCTGAGGAAGCAATGGAAATCGCCGGCAAGATCTGTATTTATACGAACCAAAACGTCACTTTCGAAGAGATTGGATGAGATCGAGCCTGCCGCACGCCGGTGCACGCCCCGGGCGTCGCAGCCGCATTCCGGCGCGAGCGCTGCCGGGCGCGTTTAGCCGCCGCGGGCAGTCTCGGAAAGCTGTTTTCCTATGGTTATCTATCTTCCCAGTCAATCCGTGGATGATACTCCGGCGCTGGACGAGCTGACGCCGCGCGAAATCGTCCGCGAGCTCGACAAGCACGTGGTCGGGCAGCACGAGGCCAAGCGTGCGGTGGCTGTCGCCCTGCGCAACAGGATCCGCCGCCAGAAACTCCAGCCGGAAATGGCCGAAGAGGTCATGCCCAAAAACATCCTGATGATCGGCCCAACCGGGGTCGGCAAGACGGAACTGGCGCGCCGGCTGGCTAAGCTGGCGAACTCGCCATTCCTGAAGGTGGAGGCCAGCAAGTTCACCGAGGTTGGCTATGTTGGCCGCGATGTCGATTCCATGATCCGCGACCTGGTGGAGATTGCCATCGACATGGTGCGGGAGGAAAAACTTGATCTGGTGGCCGAGAAGGCCGAGGCCAACGCTGAAGACCGCATTCTCGATCTGCTGATCCCGCCGCAGCCCCAAGCCGACGGCGCCGACGTGCAGAAGAGCCGGGAAAAGCTCCGAACGCAGCTCCGCGAGGGCAAGCTGGACGACCGGATCGTGGAAATCGAGACGCGCGAGCGCAGTTTTCCCTCCTTCGAGATCATCACCAATACCGGCGTCGAGGAGATGGACATCAACCTGAAGGAGATGATCCCCGGCCTCTTCGGCCAGAAAAGCAAAAAGCGCAAGATGCGCGTCGCCGAGGCGCTCGATTACCTGGTGCAGGAAGAAGAGCAGAAGCTGATCGATATGGATCAAATTCAGCGCATCGCCGTCGATCGGGTAGAGCAGTCGGGGATCATTTTTTTAGATGAGATCGACAAGATCGCCGGCCGGGAGGGCGGCCACGGTCCTGACGTGAGCCGCGAGGGCGTGCAGCGCGATATTCTCCCCATTGTTGAGGGCACCACGGTCAACACCCGGTACGGAATGGTGCGCACCGATCACATTCTGTTTATCGCAGCAGGAGCGTTTCACGTTTCCAAGCCCAGCGATTTGATCCCCGAGTTGCAAGGACGCTTCCCGATTCGCGTGGAATTGAAGCCGCTAACCGTGGACGATTTCGTCCGGATTTTGCAGGAGCCGAAGAACGCCCTGGTCAAGCAGTACACTGCCCTGCTCGAGACCGAGGGCATTAAGCTCACCATCGGCAATGATGCGATCCTAGAGATTGCCAATTACGCGGCGAAGGTCAACGAGAACGCGGAGAACATCGGCGCCCGGCGGCTCCACACCATCATGGAAAAGCTGCTGGAAGAAATATCGTTTGAAGGGCCCGATTTGAAGAAGAAGAACTTCCGGATTGACGCCGATTACGTCCGCAAGCAATTGGCCGACATCGTCAAGGACCAGGATCTCAGCCGCTATATCCTCTGATGCCACCCCGAACCCGCGGCCTGGTGGGAACCGGCGGCGTTTTCCGCGGCCGCCGATCCGTCCCTCACAGGCGCCAAGCCGCGCCATTGCTGCGCTGCGCCGGTCTGACAGCACGCCCAGATTCGTGTTTTCCGGCAATTGGCGCGGGTATTCTCGCTGTTTTGCTCCTCGCGCTCAGCGGGTGCGGGGCGATCGGCGACCCGATGCCGCCGCTGCTGAATATCCCCTCCCGGACGGTGGATCTTCAGGCTTCCCAGCGCGGCGCGGAACTGGTCCTCCAGTGGACGGCGCCCGGCCAGACGACCGAAGGCGTCGCGTTAAAACAGGTCGATCGCGTCAGCCTGCTGGCCAAGGTGGTAGAAACCGGATCCGTGGACGCCGCCTCCTTTGACACCGGCGCCCGAGAGCTGGCAACCTGGAGCGATCTCGCCGGGGGACAAAGAGTCGAGCGTCATTTGCCTCTCCCCGCTTCTCCGGGAGTTCGCCTCGCCCTGGCGGTCAAGAATTTCAGCGCGCGCGGGCGTACTCTGGGCCTTTCTAATATCGCGCTCATTCAAATCGGACCGGTCGTAAGCCCCCCTGCGAGGCCGTCAGTAATCGTGGAGCCGGCGGAAATTCGCCTGGAGTGGGCGCCCGTCAATGGCGCCGCCGGATACCGCGTTTACAAAGGCGCTGGAAAAAACCCGCAATTCGCCTACCTGAGCTCGACCGCCGCGCCCCGGTTTGAAGACTCTAATTTCGAATGGGGAGAATCTTATTCGTACTTCGTCCGGGCGTATACCGAGGTTTCGACCGGCATCGACGAGAGCGCGGATTCGCCAGTGGCGGCCATAGTGCCCCGCGATGTTTTTCCACCGTCGCCTCCTGCCGGGCTGCGGGCCGTCGCCACGGAAACTTCCGCCGAGATTTCGTGGAATTTAAGCCCTGAGCCGGACACCGCAGGCTACAATATTTATCGCCGCGCCCTTTCCGGGTCCGCCCCGAGTCAGCCAGTCCGGCTCAATGCGGAACTGTTGAGCGCGCCCGTTTTCAGCGACAAGGACGTTCAGCGGCAACGGCGCTATATCTACACCGTCACCGCTGTCGATGACAAGGGGAATGAGAGCGGCCCTAGCGCCCCGCTCGAAGTAGCCATACCGTAAGAACAGCGCGGGGCCTTCCGCAGCCGGCACTTATGAAATTCGTTCGCTTTGCAGTTGACAAACAAGCTCCGGCCACCATCCGCGACGGCGCAGGCGGCGTCCGGTGGGGCATCGTGGAAGCAGACCGGTATCGGCAAATTACCGGCGATCCGCTCGACCGGTGGATTCCGTCCGACCGCCTCTACTCGCCTGATGAGGTGCGGCTGCTTCCTCCGTGCTCGCCTTCCAAGATCGTCTGCATCGGCCGTAATTATGCGGAGCACGCCCGCGAGCTTTCCAACCCGCTGCCCAGCGAACCCCTGTTGTTTCTAAAACCCCCTTCCGCCCTGATCGCTTCCGGCGACGCCATTTTGTATCCGCCTCAATCCGAGCGCGTCGACTACGAGGGCGAACTGGGCATCGTCATTGGGCGGCGCTGTTCCCAAGTGGTGGACCCCGCGGCCGCTCTAGCTCACGCTTTTGGTTACACCTGTCTGAACGATATCACCGCCCGCGATCTCCAAAAGCGGGATGGGCAGTTCACCCGGGGGAAGGGCTTCGATACATTTTGCGCTGTCGGGCCCTGCTTGGTGCCAGCGTCCGAGGTCGACGCTTCCCAAGTCTCTGTGCGGACGTATCTTGACGGCGAGTTGAAGCAGAACGGGAACACGCGCGATTTGATTTTTCCCCTCGGTGCTATAATCGCCTTTATATCGCAGGTGATGACGCTCGAGCCTGGCGACCTCATCGCTACGGGCACGCCCTCAGGCGTCGGGCCGATGCACCCAGGATCTGAAGTGGTGGTTGAAATCGAGGGGATTGGCTCTCTGCGAAACCAGGTTGTGCGGCGTTGATCCCTGCACCGGGCCGGCTGAAAGCCGGCGGGCCGCAAGCAGCCGGGAGATCGCAAAAGAGCGGGCGGCGTGAGCCCGGACGGAAATGAGGAGACTTCGGTAATGAAATTTTTCTTAGACACAGCCAACCTCAAGGAAATCCAGGCCGGCGTCGATTTAGGCCTGGTGGATGGCGTCACGACGAACCCCTCCCTGATCGCGAAAGAGGGGCGCTCGAACGCAGAACAGATTCGCGCGATCTGCGACATCGTGGACGGGGATATTAGTGCGGAGGTAGTCGCGACCACAGCGCCGGAAATGATCGCCGAAGGCCGGTCGCTCGCACGCATTCATCCGAATGTGGTCGTAAAGTGCCCCTTGATCCGGGAGGGTATTAAGGCGACCAAGGCGCTTTCGTCGGAGGGCATCCGTGTAAACGTGACCCTGTGCTTCACCGCAACCCAGGCGCTGCTGGCGGCCAAGGCGGGCGCCTATATCGTGAGCCCGTTCGTAGGGCGCCTCGACGATATCTCGACCAACGGTATGGATCTGATCCGGCAAATTGTCAAGATTTACCAGAATTACGGGTACCCGACCAAAGTGTTGGTCGCCTCGATCCGCAATCCATTGCACGTGCTGGAAGGCGCGTTGGCCGGAGCCCACATTGCCACAATGCCGTTCAAAGTGCTCGATTCGCTGTTCAATCATCCGCTGACGGACAAGGGACTCGCGGCCTTCCTCGCCGATTACCAGAAGGCTTTTCAGGAAACGACCGTGGGGTAGAGGTTGTTCCGGTCTCTGTGGCTTGGAACGGCTGCCTCCGCCGCGGCCGTTCTGCTGCTCTTTCTCTGCTACCTGCTTTTTCGCGGTCCCTCCACGCCCGAGGAGCGGGAACGGCGCCGCCGGACGGCGGTGAACGCCGCAGGTCGTATCACTGACGGATTGATCACCGAAGTGGAAGTGTTCGATACGCCGGGTGGCGCTACCGTTCACATCTTGCATTTCAGCTATACACTGAACGGGGTGACGTATTCCGCAGCTCAAGACATCACTGCGTTGCTGGCTTACATTGACCGCGATCCGCTGTGCCTCGCCGGTCCTGTCGGCGTAAAGTATCTGGCGGGCAATCCTTCCAATTCGATCGTGATCTGCGAAGCCTGGAGCGGGATCCGTTAGCCGGCCCGCTTGTCGTGCCGCGTTGCTCCAGTTCCAAGCAGGAAAATTGCAAGGCAGAAGGCCGGCCGAACCGGCCGGGGCCCCGGTTCGCGTTCCCGGCGGCAATTCCCTCGGTCGCGCAGGATATATAATGAAGGCCGCAGTCCCGGATCAGCGCGCCGGCTGATTCCGTTTTTTGGCCGGCGCCGTTAGGAGAGGGCGAAAGATGCAACCGAATCGCAAAGGCAGCTTGTTGGTCTTGCTGTTGCTTGTGACCGGCGCCGGCGCCTACATTGCGCTCAGTGCAGCTCCACCCGCGGCTGCACCTGGGCAATCGATCGATGGAGTGTGGGACGCCGTCGTCGTGGTAAATGATCTCGAAATCCCATTCCGAATCGAGTTTTCCCATGCAGGAAGGGAATTGCAAGGGGCTTTCTTGAACGGAGATGTGAAAGAAAAATCCAGCAGCGGCGAGATGGAAGCTGACCGCATCCACCTGCGCTTCGAGTATTGGAACTCCGACCTACGGGCATCGCTGCATGACGGCAAGCTGGAAGGCTCCTATGACCATAAGGGCCGCACAGGCGCTACAAGCTACCCGTTCCGCGCCCGGCGGTTTGTACCGGAGACCGGCGCCGGCGGTTCGGCGCCATCCTTAGCCGGCGAGTGGATCCTCACTTCCGACGGCACCATTCATCCCGGCCGGCCGAACGTATGGCGCTTTCTGGTGAGGCAATCCGGCGCGGAAATCAGCGCGTCGATCTTACGGCTGGACGGCGACACCGGCACGCTCAGCGGCAAATTGCAGAGTGGCCGGCTCGTGCTGAGCCATTTCTCCGGCGCCCGACCGATGCTGTTGGAAGGCCTGTTGCGGGCGGACGGATCGCTGGAAGGTACTTTAAACCGCCGGACGAAATTTACCGCCGTGCGCAAATCAGAGGCGTTGGCTAAAGGATTGCCTTTACCGCCGGACCCCTCCCGGTACACCAGCGTAAAGGACCCCAGCGAGCCGCTGCGGTTTCAATTTCCCGATCTGGAAGGCCGCACGGTCTCTAACGCCGACCCGCGGTTCCGCGGCAAAGTCGTGATCGTGAATATTATGGGAAGCTGGTGCCCGAACTGTCAGGACGAGGGGCCGTTTCTTGCTGAGTTGTATCGCAAATATCATGATCAAGGGCTGGAGATCGTTGGCCTGTGCTTTGAGTCCGGCGATCTGGAAACCGACCGCAAACAGGTCCGGGCGTTTATGCGCCGGCATGGCATCAACTATCCCATGCTGCTCGCTGGCATAGTGGAACCGGGGGCGGTGCCCAAGGCTCTGCCGCAGCTCGTCAATTTCGATTCCTACCCGACGTCGATCTTCCTCGGGCGGGACGGGCGCGTCAGAGGCGTCCATGACGGCTTCGCCAGCCCGGCTACGGGCGAGGAGCACGTGCGGCTCAAGCAGGAAATTGACGAACTCGTGCGACGATTGCTGGCGGAAAGAGCGGCGTCCTGAATGTGCCTGGGGCGGGAATCACCCGGCGATTTTGCTTTCTCAATGAGTTGAAGACCAAAAGATTCGGCGTTGGCAAAGTCGCGCCTGCTCCCTCCAAGGTTTCCGAAACGCAAGTTCTAAAAGTCAGCCACGAAGCGCCCTTTCGCCCCGCGGCAGAAGTTCCGGCGCACGGCAAGTGCAGGCAGGTTTCCAACAAGACCTAGAACTTTTCCCCGGGCCAATTGACGATCCTCGCACAGAACCGGCCAAAAGACACCCTCGTCTTTCCGCCCTACAATGAAGTTGTGATCCAGCGCGTGGCCCAGACCATCCGGAAGTACTCAATGCTTCGGGCAGGCGAGCGCGTGGGTGTGGCGGTGTCCGGCGGACCCGACTCCGTCGCTTTGCTGCGCGTGCTCTGCGAACTGCAAGCTGAATTGGGCATTCTGCTGGCTGTGGTTCACCTGGATCATGGTTTGCGAGGGGCCGAATCCAAGGCCGACGCGGAATTCGTGCGCGATCTCGCCCGGTCGCTAAATCTGGAACTGGCTATCGAAACAGCTTGTCTCGCCGAGGAAATCTCCGAAACAGGAGAGAACCTGGAGCAAGCCGCCCGGCGCCTGCGGTACGGCTATTTCCAACGGCTCCTGCGGGAAAACCAGTTTCAGAAAATCGCCGTCGGGCATACGAAATCCGACCAGGCCGAGACGGTGCTGTTCCGGCTGCTGCGAGGCTCGACAACAGCCGGCTTGGCCGGAATCTATCCTGTTCTCCAGGGTGGCATCGTTCGGCCTTTGTTCGAGGTGGAGCGGGGGGAGGTCTTGGATTACTTGCGAAGCCTGGGGCAGGGCTGGCGCGAGGACTCCTCGAACCGGAATCTCAGCTTGGCGCGGAATCGCTTGCGGCTGGATCTGCTGCCGCGCCTGGAAAAAGAGTGGAACCCTTCTATCATCAATATCTTAGCGCAGCTCGCGGATTGGGCGCGCGATGAGGAAGCGTACTGGCAAGCCCAAATCGGGCTCCTCGCTCCACAATGTATACGGCTGGAAGGGCCGATGGCTTATCTAGACGCGCCTCAAATCGCAGCCCTGCCAGCAGCGTCAGCCCGCCGGCTGCTGCGGCATGCTGTCGAACGGGTGCGCGGCGATTTGCGCGGCATCGAGTTCTCTCACATCGAGCAAATCCGCTCCCTGGCCGCTTTACCGGAAGGAGATGGGCGGGCGCGCATTCCCGGCGTGGACGTGTTTCGGTCGTTCTCTCAGATCCGGCTGGCGCCGGGCGAGAGGGTCAAGGGCCTCGAGGACAGAAATTACTCAGTTCCCTTGGCTGTGCCAGGAATCTACGAGATTCCGGGAGGACAGACGCGTCTTATTCTCAAATTGAGTACAGACCAGGAAAGCAATCGAGGTTATAATAATACCGTCGGTTGTCTAGACTGGGAGAGGACTCCGCGCCTTCTGTGCTTGCGCAACTGGCGGCCGGGCGATCGGTACCATCCCCGAGGCTGGAGCGGCGAGGAAAAGCTGAAGACCCTCTTTCAACAGCACCGAATCCCGGTTTGGGAGCGCCGACATTGGCCGGTCGTTGCATCGGAGTCCGCAATTGTCTGGGTCCGGAGGTTTGGCGTCGCCGCGGAACTAGCCGCCGGGCCGGAATGCCGCATTGTCCTGGAAATTACGGAACGCGAAAGCGGGCAAGAAAAATCGACCGAGAGCGGGGGCGGAAGCGTCTAATCGAATTGGAGACGTAGTGTGAATTCAACCATTAAGACGGCAATCTTCTGGGTGGTCATGATTTGCACCGCCGTGCTGCTCTGGTCCGTCGTGAAAAGCGGCAGCCCCGGGCGAGAGAAAACCTATACCTTTACCCAGTTCATCGATGAAGTGCAGGCCGGCAATGTGAGCGAGGTCACGATCTCCAACGGAAACCAGGTCACCGGCAAGCTGAAGAACAGCAGCGTCACTCTACGAACGACGATCCCGACTAACTACCCGGACATTTATAAGCTGCTACAGGAAAAGAAAGTCAACATCGACGTGAAACAGGCGGACTCGAATAATTGGGTCACGCTGCTGGTGAACGCCTCTCCGTTTATCCTGCTGATCGCATTCTGGATCTTCATGATGCGGCAGATGCAGACCGGCGGCAATAAAGCCTTGAGCTTCGGAAAGAGCCGGGCGCGGCTGCTCTCGACCCAGCAAAAAAAGGTGACCTTTAAGGACGTAGCCGGCGTGGAAGAGGCGAAGGAAGAGCTCCAGGAGATTATCGAGTTCCTGCGCGAGCCTCAGAAATTTCAAAAACTCGGCGGCCGGATCCCGAAGGGTGTGCTGCTGGTCGGGTCCCCGGGCACGGGAAAGACTCTGCTGGCTCGGGCCATCGCCGGAGAAGCCAATGTCCCGTTTTTCTCAATTTCCGGCTCGGACTTTGTGGAAATGTTCGTAGGCGTGGGCGCCAGCCGCGTGCGCGATCTATTCGATCAGGGCAAAAAAAGCGCTCCTTGCATCATCTTCATCGACGAGATTGACGCCGTCGGCCGGCACCGGGGCGCCGGCCTGGGCGGCGGGCACGACGAACGGGAGCAAACGCTAAACCAGTTGCTTGTGGAAATGGATGGTTTCGACTCGAACGAAGGCGTCATTTTGATTGCCGCCACGAACCGTCCGGATGTCCTGGATCCTGCGCTTCTGCGGCCGGGCCGCTTTGACCGGCGGGTTGTAGTGCCGCGTCCCGATGTTAAGGGGCGCGAGGCCATCCTGAAAGTGCACACCAAGAAAGTTCCGTTGGCGGATGATGTGGATCTGACGGTCATCTCGAGGGGTACGCCCGGCTTTTCCGGGGCTGACCTGGCCAACCTGGTGAATGAGGCGGCGCTGCATGCGGCCCGCCAGAACCGCAAGGTAGTCACCATGTCGGACTTCGAGCTGTCGAAGGATAAAGTTCTGATGGGCGTCGAACGCCGCTCGATGATTCTCAGCGAAGAGGAGAAGAAAACGACCGCTTACCACGAGGCAGGACACGCTTTGGTCGCTGCGATGATGCCGCACGCCGATCCGCTCCACAAGGTAACCATCATTCCCCGCGGCATGGCCCTGGGCCTGACCATGCAGTTGCCCATGGATGACAAGCACACCTACTCGCGGCAATTTCTTGAGTCGCAGCTTGCGATCCTGATGGGCGGGCGCGTGGCCGAAGAAATTTTCCTCAACCAGATGACCACCGGCGCGGGCAACGATATTGAGCAGGCGACGGAAATGGCTCGGCGCATGGTTTGCGAGTGGGGTATGAGCGAAGAGATGGGGCCGCTGACATTCGGCAAGAAAGAAGAGCAGATCTTCCTGGGCCGGGAGATCGCCCAGCATCGCGATTACAGCGAGGATACCGCGGTCCACATTGACGCTCAGGTGAAACGGCTAGTGACTACAGGTTACCAGAGGGCCAAACAAGTGATTCAGGAGCACTCCGACGCCCTGGTGCGTATCGCCGAAGCGCTTCTCGAGCGCGAGGTGCTGGACGGTGCGGAAATCAAGTTGCTTATCGAGGGCAAGGCACTGCCTTCGATTACCCCGGCCCCCCCGCGCACGCCGGCCGAAGACGAGCCGACGCAGAAGGTGCTCCGGCCCGACACAGGCAAGCGGATTCCGGGCCTCTCCGAAGGGGAACGCCCGCAGCCGGCGTGAAATCTCCGGACGCCGAGGATTCCGACATTGGAACTCCGGATGCACGACTACGGCGTCCCTTCCATCTTGATTGCTGATTAAGGCCTTCTTCTTCGACATAGACGGGACGATCCTGGACTCGGCACTCGACATTTGTAGCTCTATTTTGGCGGCTTGCTCGCTGGCGCAAAAGCCGGAGGTGTCCCAGGATGTACTCCGGCGTTACATCGGCCGTAGTCTCGCGGAAACTTTCGCCGAGATCTATCCCGGCTCATCCGAAAGCGAAATCGAGCGCCTCTGCCTGCTCTACCGCGAGCAATACCGCCAGCGGGCCCATCGAGGGACGCGTGTGTTTCCGGGAATTCCGGAAATGCTCGCCGCTCTGCCCGGCCTCAAAAGCACGGCTACGACGAAAAGCACAGCCACCACTGCCCTGGTCCTCGAATTATTCGGGCTGCGGCGCCATTTCGATCACGTGCAAGGCAGCGATAACGGCCGCTACAAGCCCGATCCGACAATCCTGCTGGAAGCGGCTGAAGCGTTGCAGGTTCGCCGGGAGCAATGCCTCATGATTGGGGACGCCCCGGTGGACATGGAAGCCGGCCGCCGGGCGGGAATGCTGACGTGCGCCGTGGGTTGGGGTTATGGAGATCGCGAGGAGTTGAGAAACCAGCATCCCGACTTTTGGATCGAGAATCCATCCGACTTGGCCGCCATCGCCCAGCGGCTGGCCCGGCGCTGAGATGTTTTTTCGCCGCGCACGGGAAGTCCCCTCAGCGGACCGGCTCGGCAAAGGAAAAGATGGGATCGATATCTACCGGAACTTTATCGGCCGCCTGGAGCGCCTCTTTTAATTCCGGCGACATGGCGCCATAACGCTGAAACCAGTGTTCCGCGCGAGCGCGGTCCCCGGAAGCTTCTATTACGAGCAGTTCCTTGGCCAGCCGTTCCACGGCTTCCGGCATGCGCCTGTAATCGATCACGTAGCGGCCGGTAGAAGCATCGCGGGTGATCGCTTTTTCCTGGACGAGCACGTTGAACTCCATCATTTCCGCCTGCCCGTGCGCCTCGCCCGTGCCGAAGCGGACGCTGCGCAGAACTCCGGCGACATAGGAAGCATAGTATTCTTCGCTGCGCTGGGTGGGCAAGGCTCCCCGCCGCATCATCCAGTGGAGGCCAAACAGCCCCACGACATCGGCTTTGGCCTCTTCCAGGGCGGAGAAAATCGGGCCGATTGCTTCGCGAATGTCCACTTGCTTGCCCTGTTTGCGGGCGTAGGCGGGGCCGAGGCCGTGCGAGATTTCATGCAGCATTACGAACGTCAGATAGCCTTCGGCCGAAGCTTTGGCGGCTTGGTCGGGGCGCATCAGAAGTCGGGCGACCGGTAGAATGATATAGTTGACGCGGGCATCCATGAAATTCTTGAAAAAGATCTTTTTGGTGCCCTTGACCTGGTGGATGCGCGGATCATTGGGCAGGTTGTCCGCGACAGCCTGGTATCCGTGCCGGAGATCGCCCGCCCGGAACGGCGCATCCATCACCTCCATGGGAGTGGCATGGCCGCGCTTGGAGGGCCGGTCTTCCGGGGGCAGCGGCAGCGCGTCCTGAATATCCGGAACATATTTCTGATACTCTGCCAGTTTCCGGCTCTGCTCTTCATCGCGAATGAGCACTGCTGCGCCGTAGGAGCCTTTGACGCCCAGCAGGTCATCCAGATAGGTCTCATACGGGGCAAAAATCAGATCGAATTTAGGATTCTCCAGGTCTACCCAGGCCAGGTCACTCTCGTAGTAATCGTCCGACAACAAGGCCGCTGCGCGAAGCCGCAAGAAGCGAGCGAACGCCGGATCATCGCTGAGCGCCGCGGCCTCGCGCAAAGCCTGCGCGGCAGGGTCGAGGAAAGCCTTGTACTCCTGATGGTAAGGCACGCCTACCAAGTCGTGCCCCCGCCGGCGCACAACCGTGTACGGGCTGTAGATTTCAGCTTTCTTCTCGGGATGTTCCCGGACATATTCCTCGATCTGCTCTCGGGTCAGCCCTTCGGGATAGAAACCGCGGCCGGGCGCCATCGGCTCGGTTCCGGCGAACGGCCGGTTTTCATCCAGCAAATCGAAGCGGCCTCCGTTGATCATCAGCATGCGGCGCAGTTGTTGATTGCGGGGAGTCCTGCTGGCGGCGAGAGATTTATACAGCGCCAGCCCCTGCGGGTCGCTCTGCCGCCAGTAAATATCGTCGAGGTACTGGCAGGCGCGGACGAGCTTTTCGACCATCTGCCGCTCGCGGACACTCAAACCGGCGGCGTGGAAGGGCATTCTTACCGGCTGCCATTTGGCGAGCCGCTGCTCGAGGTCGGGGGCAACCTTAAGCGCCTTGGCGATGAGGACAGATCGGCTGGCAGCTTGGGGGAACAACAGAACGGGCAAAAGCAAAGCAGCAACGGAAATCGCGATCAGCCACTCATAATTCAGGCGAAACATACGCAATTCAGTTTCGCACACCAGCGGAGAGCCAGCTCGGGCGATCGCATGCCGGCGGGTTCGGCGGTCCCGCCGGAACCCCGGGGCGGCGAAAATCCTTCCCGGAAAGCCCGGGCGAGGAGCGGCCCAGAGGCTCGCCGGCGCATCCGCTTGCTATACAATCAGGAGTCCCATGCCGCTGTACTGCGACGTGTCGCTGCCGGTTCCGCTCGACGCGTCATTCACCTACCTGCTGCCGCCCGCTTTGCAAGCGAGCGCGCAGCCCGGATGCCGGGTTATCGTGCCGTTCGGAGCGCGCAAGCTGACCGGAGTGATCCTCGAATGCCACGATCGCCGGCCTACGGCGGAAGCGCGGGCGGTCCTGCGGCTGGTGGACCAGGAGCCGGCGCTTTCTCGCGAGCTGCTCGATTTAGGCCGCTGGATCGCCGATTACTATTGCGCGCCGTTAGGGGAGACCCTGCGCGTCATGCTGCCGCCCGCCATGGACGTGCGGCGGGTTCGCCTGGTTTCACTGACCCCGGCCGGCGAGGAAGCAGCTCGCCAGTACTCGATGTTTGCCGAAGCCGACGACCCCGTCGCCCAGATTCTGCGCGCGCTGGAGCGCCGGCCGCTCGCGGAGAGCTATCTGAAAAAGAAGCTGCCGCTGGCCGCAGGGGTCATTCGAGGGCTGGAGCGCAAAGGTCTCATTCACATCGACCGGCAGGAGCGCCTGCGGGACCCGCTCCGCGTTTCGGATGGACGCCTTATGGTCGAGAGAATTCCATATGCGGATCTTCCTCGCAGGATCTCGCGCATCGAAAAACGGCTGCTGGATTTTTTTGCCGCGCATCCGGGCCCTCACGAGGTGGAGGCGCTCGAAGCCGACGTCCACGGATTCGAGGCTGCCGCGCGCCGCTTGGGTAAAGCGGGTGTGCTCCGGCTGTGGAAGGAGCCGGAAGAAGAGCCGGCGCCCGCCGAGCCTGCACCCAAACCGGAGCTGAGCGCCGGACAGCGCGGGGCATTGGAGGCGGTGGCGGAGTCCCTCCGGGCAACCAGATTTCAGACCTTCCTCCTGCATGGCGTGACAGGATCCGGAAAAACCGAAGTGTATCTGCATGCGATTGAAACGGCGCTGGCGTTAGGCAAAAGCGCGCTCCTGCTGGTGCCGGAAATCAGCCTGACTCCTGCGGCTGCCGGGCTGTTTCACCGGCGCTTCGGGGAGCAAGCGGCTATTCTCCACAGCGCCTTCGGAGCCGCCGAACGCGCCGCTCAATGGCGGCGCATCCGCTCCGGCGCGGCGCGCGTCGTGGTGGGAACGCGATCCGCGGTGTTCGCTCCGTTGCAGAATCTCGGACTGGTTGTGGTGGATGAGGAGCACGATGCGAGTTACAAACAGGAAGAGACGCCGCGCTACCACGGCCGCGACGTGGCGATTGTCCGGGGCGAGCGGGCCGGAGCGACCGTCGTGTTAGGCTCGGCGACGCCCTGCCTGGAATCCCGTTACAACGCCGCGCGCGGCAAGTACGTTCTGATCGAGCTCAAAGAGCGGATCGAGAAACGGCCCCTTCCCGAAGTCGATCTGATCGATATGCGGCTGGAGTTTATCGAGACGCGCCAGCAGCGGTTGCTTTCCCGCTGCATGCTCGAAGCCATCGAAGCGCGTCTGGCCGCCGGCGAGCAGGTCATGATTCTGCTCAATCGACGCGGTTACTCAAGCTTCGTCGCCTGCCGCAGTTGTGGAGAGCGGATCGAGTGTCAGAACTGCTCGGTCACCCTCACATATCACCGGCGCGAACAGCGCCTGCTCTGCCACTATTGCGATTATGCGGAGCCGCCGCCGGCCGCGTGCCCGAAGTGCGGTAGCGAATACATCTACTTCCTGGGCAGCGGCTCGGAAAAAGTGGAGCAGACTCTGCACGAAGCCTTCCCCCGCGCGCGCATAGCCCGGCTCGACCGTGATACCGCGCGGGGAGGGCGGCGCTATGAGTCGATTCTGGGCGGCTTCCGTGAGGGCAGTTTCGACATCCTCGTGGGCACACAGATGATCGCCAAGGGCCACGACATCCCGAACGTCACGTTGGTCGGCATTGTTTCCGCCGATATCGGGCTAGGGCTGCCCGATTTCCGAGCCGCCGAGCGCACATTCCAGTTGCTTGCGCAAGTGGCAGGGCGCGCCGGACGTGGCGATCTGCCCGGTCGAGTGCTGATCCAGACCCTCAACCCCGATCACTATGCCATCCAGTTCGCCAAAACCCACGACTATTACGGATTTTACGAAAAGGAATTGAACTTCCGGCGCTTTTTGCACTATCCGCCTTTCGCTGCGCTGGCCAACATCCTGGTGCGCAGCGCGAAGCTGGAGGAGGCCTTGAAGCTTAGCGGCATGCTCGCCGAATATCTCAAGAATCCGCCTAAGACGGTGCGGGTGTTGGGGCCTGCGGCGGCGCCCATGGTGAAACTGAAGGCCGAGTATCGCTATCAATTTCTATTGAAGGCGTCCAGCCGGCGCGATCTGGGGCAACTGCTGCATGGCGCCCGGCGCTTCGCCGAAGATCACAAGTGGCCCGCGACGGCGCTGGTCATCGATGTCGATCCTATGAGCTTGATGTAACGAGCGGCCCGTTCGGAAAAAAGCAGCACGCTTCTCAGCCTGCGCTTTGGCCCCTCGGGATGCTGCTACCCTCCTCGCTGGGATTCTCGAATTTGCCGGTGCGCTCTCAACCGTACAAATTTACTCTGAATGCGCGGAACTACCCGACAGGGAGAAGCCTGCCGGGCAGCGTCCGGCGAGCTTTTCGATGCCTGGGGCCGCCAGGCGATAGGTCGTCCATTCATTGGCACAGCCCATGCGCTCGCCTTCCATCGACGCAAGCAGCGCCTCGGCGCATTGTCTTTCTCCGAACAGGGTTTTCCGCAGTTGCTCTTCGGTCGCCGCAACCCTGTGGGGCAGTCACTTGTACTCAGCAAGAGCGCGGATTAACTCGAGAATTACGGGCACTTCCAGCTCGGTGGCCCACGTAATGTGGATGTTCGCGGCCCGATCACCCATACAAAAGGCTTCGATTGTACCTCAAGTGGGAAATCAAGTTGCGGCGCGGGGCCGGCTCCGACGCGGCAGAAGGCTGGGCGGCCTTGACGCCTCAGCGTGAGTGGTTCTGCGCGCTATTCGGCTACCAGGTTCACACCTTGGCGACGGCCGGTTCCCGGCGCTCGCGCACAGGCCCTTCGCCTCGCAGCCACGCCTGGAACCTCTCCATGTAAAGGTAGATCACAGGCGTGATGTAAAGCGTCAGCAACTGCGATACGACGAGGCCTCCCACCACCGCGAGGCCAAGCGGCTGGCGGGCGTCGGCGCCTTCGCCATAGGCCAGCGCAATCGGCATTGTACCGAAGAGCGCGGCGACAGTTGTCATCATGATGGGCCGGAACCGCAACAAGCAGCCTCTGTAAATGGCGTCCCTTGGTCCTGAGTTTTCGGTTCTTTGGGCTTCCAGAGCAAAATCAATCATCATGATGGCATTTTTCTTAACCACCCCGAAAAGCATGATCAAACCCACGAAGGCGTAAAGATCCAGCTCCTTATGGAACAATTTCAGCGTCAGCAGCGCGCCGAAAACCGCGGAGGGCAGCCCCGAAAGAATCGTGATGGGATGAATGAAGCTCTCGTACAGAATTCCGAGCACAATATAAATCACGAGAATCGCGACGATCAGCAAAATCGAGAGCCCCTGAAAGGATTTCTGAAATTCCTTCACGGTGCCTTGAAAGCTCACGCTGAGCGTGGCCGGCATGCGCAGTTCCCGTACCGCCTCGTCCACTCGCTGGGCCGCCTCGCCGAGCGAGAATCCGGGCTTCAGGTTGAAGGAGACAGTGACGGCGGGGAGCTGGCCAAAATGGTTCACGCTCAGCGGCCCGACGTTGCGGGTGATGTTTACCACCTCGTCAAGGGGAACTAATTGACCCTGAGAAGACCGTATGTAGAGTTTCGACAATGCGTCCGGAGTGCGCTGGTATTGCGGTTCTACCTGCGTAATCACCTCGTACTGATTAGCGGGGGTGTATATCGTCGAGACCTGGCGGTCGCCATAGGCAGTATAGAGAGCGTCCTGGATCTGCTGGGGCGTCACGCCCAGAGCCAAGGCCCGGTCCCGATCAATATCAACCATCACCTGCGGACTGGCAATCTGCAAATCCGAATTCACATCCAGAAATCCGGGCAGCGCCCGCATCTTCGCCAACAAACGCGGCACCCAGGTGTAGATCTCCTGAAGGTTGGTGCTTTGCAAGGTCATGGAGTAAACGCTGGTGGTGAACTGCCCGCTGATCGTGATGGGCGGCGGATTTTGGAGAAACGTCAGCATGCCGGGAACTTGAGCGAGCTTGGGCCTCAGCTCCTCCATTACCTGGTCAACGCTGAGGCGGCGCTCGGGGCGCGGCTTTAGATTCATGAATACGAATCCCTGATTCCCGGGCGGCGCGAAGGCCCCCGTATTGCGGACGTTCGGATCGCTCTGGACGATATCGGCCACCGCCTTCTGGTGTTTGGCCATGGATTCGAAGGAAATATCCTGGCCGGCCATGGTGACGCCGAAAATAAATCCGCTGTCCTGGCTGGGAATAAAGCCTGTGGGCATGGTGAAGAAAAGGTAGAGTGTTCCCGCCAGCAGCGCTACTGCGACGGCCAGGGTCGCCAACTGGCGGCGCAGCACCTTTTGCAGCGTGTAATCGTAGCCTCGCGCCAGAGCCTCGAAGCCGGCTTCCAGGGCCCGGTACATCGTTCCGTGCCGGCCCTCCCGGCTGTAGCGCAGAAAGCGGCTGCCGAGCATGGGCGTGAGAGTGAGCGACAAGAAACCGGATACCAGGATCGCGACCGTAATTGTGACGGAAAACTCGTGCAGCAGTCGTCCCACCATACCGCCCATAAACAGGACCGGAATGAAGACCGCGACCAGCGAAAGCGTCATGGAGACGATGGTGAAACCAATTTCCCGCGAAGCAAGCACGGCAGCTTCCAGGCGCGGCTTGCCCATCTCCATGTAGCGGACGATGTTTTCGAGCATGACAATAGCATCGTCCACTACGAATCCGACCGACAGCGTCAGAGCCATCAGCGACAGGTTATTCAAGCTGTACCCGAGCAGGTACATGATGGCGAACGTGCCGATGATGGAGAGCGGCACGGCGACGCCGGGAATCAGGGTGGCAGAGAGGTTGCGCAGAAACAGAAAAATGACCATCACGACCAGACAGATTGTCAGCACCAGGGTGAACTTCACATCGTTGATTGAAGCCCGGATCGACTCTGAGGCGTCGAAGGCCACCGAGAGATCGACCGCCGGCGGTATCTCGCTGCGGAATATCGGCAGCAGGGCCTTGATGTTGTCCACCACCTCGACCGTGTTGGTGCCGGGCTGCCGGCGAATGGCCAAAATCACCCCGCGGGCGCCATTGAACCAGGCGATGGTCTTGTCGTTCTCGACGCTGTCCTCCACCCTGCCCAGATCTTCCAGCCGCACCGGCAGCCCGTTTCGGTACGCGACGATCAGCGGGCGGTACGCCGCCGCGCTCGTCAACTGCCCGCTGGACTGGACGGTGAACGCCTGCTTCTCGCCCCATAGCCGTCCGGTCGGCAGGTTCACATTGCTCTTTTGGATGGCGCTTTGGACTTCGTCAATTCCAATCCCGCGCGCTACGAGCGCATCGGGATTCAGCAGCACCCGGACGGCGTATTTCTGCGCGCCGTAAACCTGCACTTGCGACACGCCGCTGGCCATCGAAATGCGCTGCGCCAGCAACGTTTCGGCGTATTCATCCACGGTGTACAGTGGCAGTGTGGCCGAGGTCAGCGACAAGTAAAGCACGGGCTGATCGGCCGGATTCACTTTCTGGTAAGACGGCGGCCGCGGCATATTTGCCGGAAGCTGCCCCTGCGCCGTCGAGATCGCCGCCTGGACGTCTTGCGCCGCTGCGTCGATATTGCGATCCAACACGAACTGAATGCTGATCTGCGTGCTGCCCTGCGTGTTGACGGAGCTCATCGACTGTATGCCGGCAATAGTGGAGAATTGTCTCTCGAGCGGCGTGGCAACTGAGGATGCCATCGTCTCCGGGCTCGCCCCGGGAAGTCCGGCGAAAACCTGAATCGTCGGGTAATCCACGCTGGGCAGCGCGGCGACGGGTAGCGCGCGATAACCGACGATTCCAAACAACAGGATTGCGAAGGTCACCAGCGCCGTCATTACGGGCCGTTCGATAAAAAGCCGAGAAACGTTCATTGCACAAACGCTCGAGATCGTCGACCGACGCTCATACGGCGAAACAGCCTAAGCGCGCTGGTCCTTTAGCACCTGCCCGGCGTCCCCAAACGAGCCGGAGTCCCCTTAGGCCGGCCTTTGCTTTTTCCGCAGCCTGTGGCCGCACTCTCCCACCGGCGCCGGCCCGCGGCGCGTCTGGCTTACAACCCTTTTGAGTCGATGTTGCCGGCAGGAACCGGTTGTATATGCGCTCCTGGAAACAACCGGAGCTGCCCGTCGGTCACCACGGTCTCCCCGGCGACAATTCCTTTGTCGATCACCATTCCCTTGCCCACGCTGATTCCCACCGCCACTTTTCTGAGTTCCACGGTCTGATCCGGCTTGGCCACGTAAATGAACGGGCCCTGCTGGCCCGCCTGAACGGCCTCCGAAGGGACGACTACGGCATTTCTTCTCGTATCCAGCGTCAGCACCACGCTCACGAACTGCCCAGGCCAGAGGAGGCGCTCGACATTATCGAAGGTCGCCTTGAGGCGGATCGTTCCTGTCGCCGGATCAACCGTGTTGTCGATGACCGTAAGAACTCCGGCAACGTTCCTCTCCGGGTTGTCTTGAGGAGAAGCCTTGACCGGGAGCTGCCGCGCGCTGCTGCTCCGGCGAATCGCGCTCAAGTGTTCTTCCGGAACGCCGAACGACACGAATATCGGCGTAATCTGGTTGATCACCACGAGCGCTTTGTCGCCGTTGGCCTGGACCAGGTTGCCCTCGTGCACGAGCAGATTGCCCGCGCGGCCGGAAATCGGAGACCGGATCTGACAGTAGCTGAGGTCGAGCTTCGCCCGATCCACGGCGGCCAAGTCGCTTTGAAGCGCCGCCCGCGCGGTGTCGATAGCCGCCTGATCGGCGCGCACCGACTCTTTGAGAGCGTCGGCGTTCGCGCGTGCTTGGTCGTATTGCGCACGAGAAACCACGCCTTCCCGCAACAACGCTTCATAGCGGGCGGCGTCTGCATCCGCGAATTTCAACTGCGCCCTGTCGCGCCCGAGATTCGCCTCTGCTTGGGCCAGTTGCGCCCGATCCTTGGCTACGGCGCCTTCGGCTTGCCGTAGAGCCTCTTGGTAAGGCCGTGGATCAATCTCAAACAGCAGGTCCCCTTTCTGAATATCACTGCCCTCGATAAAGTGCACACTCATCAGTTCGCCGGCGATCTGGGATTTGACCTGCACGACCTTAGATGCTTCGACAGTGCCGATCGCGTGGATCTCAACCGGCACTGATTGTTGAACAGCCGTAGCCACGCTGACGGGAACAGCCGGAGGCGCTCCGGCGGATCGCACCTCTTTGGGAGCATTGCCGCAGCCTGGAAAAAGCAAAACGCTGGCGAGTATGTATAGCACGGCCGTCGTCAGGAACTTGGGATGCAATAGCGGCTCCTCTCCAGGATGTTGCTTGGCGACCGGCGCGGCCCGAGATGCACCCGGTCTGCCGGCGCCCACCCCGCCTCAGTCTGTGCCTTTCAAGAACCTTCGTCTATTGTAACGAGGTTGGCGAAAAAAAGTTCCCGGCGCCGGACAACGGCCGACCCCTTTCTCGAGACCTCTTCCTATTGTAACGACCGAGAGGACAAAAACGCGGCCTTGTCCGTCCTTCTCCTATATCGTCAAACGATATGACCGGGTTTCGCAAAGGCGGATCCGGCGGACGGACGGCCCGGAAACTTCGCCTCCTCGCCAAGCTGCTACGCTGCTCCGCAAAAACAATTTTTTGATGCTTGTTTTTGCGCGTTCCGTGCGCGCAGGGGCGGTAAAAATCTCACGCCGGGAAGAAAATACGCAAACGCGGCCCCTGGCGAGCCCCGGTGTGGCTGAAGCCGTCGCGACGCCTGCCGCTTTCTTTTCACCTGGATGGCATCAATGTTTGTTGCCGTGGGCCGGACTGGCAGTCCGATTGCGCTCGGCTTCATCAGGCCAGGAGGATGGTTATGGAACAGACAACGCCGAAGGGGACCAATTGGGTGCTGGTGGCGCTGATTGCACTCTTATTCGGGAGCAATGGCTATCTGCTGTGGCGTGTCCATCATTTGCAAGCAGCGATGTCGGACTGGCGCGCTTCGATGATTACCCAGATATCAGAATTGCGCGAGACCGAGTCGGCGCAATCGGTCTCGAGCCGGCAAAAACTCGATGCTCTCAATGAGGAGCTGCGCGCGGCCAGGCTCGCCGCCGCCCGAAGCGCCGGACAGGCCAAGATCGAAGCGCAGCGGCATGCGGAACAGCTCGCACAGAAACTCGCCGCCGAGCAGGCTTTGCAGAAAGCGCAGCAAGAGCGAGTGGCCAGCGAGCTGAGCGACGTGAAACAGGCGGCGGGAGCGAACGATGTGAAAATCGCCGACGTCTCCAAAGAAGTGGCCGCCACGAAAACAGAGCTGGAGAGTACGGTCGCCGATCTGAAGCGGGTCACCGGCGACATGGGCGTGGTCAGCGGCCGTATTGCCACGAATTCCCAGGAATTGGCGGCGCTCAAGAGACTCGGAGAGCGCGATTATTACGAGTTTACGCTGGCGAAAACCAAGCAGCCGCAAAAAGTGGGGGATATTCGAATCCTGCTCAAGAAAGCCGATCCGAAGCATAACAAATACACCCTGGATGTTTTCGCGGACGACAAGCGGATCGAGAAGAAAGACAAGAATACCAACGAGCCGGTTCAATTTTACCTAGCCGGCGCACGGCAGCCCTGCGAGATCGTCGTGAATCAGGTGAAGAAGGATCAGCTCGCCGGCTACTTAGCCGTGCCCAAGATGCAGACCGCCCGCAACTGAGCTGCTTTTGAAGCGCGAGGGGCGCGGAGTTTTGAATCGCCCCTCGAGCCCCTACCGAAAGGTCTTCCCGCCGGAGCAGGCCCAACGCAATCCTTCCTTTCTCGCCAGGCAGTCTTTTTGCCCAATCAGTAGTACACTGGCTTCCCTAGGAGCTGAACCATGTTGAAAGAATTCAAAGAATTCGCAATGAAAGGGAGCGTGCTCGATCTGGCGATAGGAATCGTGATCGGAGCGGCATTCGGGAAAATCGTCACCTCCTTTGTAAACGACATTCTCATGCCTCCGCTGGGTCTGCTGCTGGGAAAAGTGGATTTCAGCAATATGTTCATCAATCTCTCGCGGCAATCCTTCGACTCCCTGGCTGCCGCCAAAGCCGCGGGAGCCGCGACGATCAACTATGGGCTGTTCATCAACACGGTGATCGAGTTTCTGATCGTGTCTTTCGCGATTTTTCTGCTGGTCAGGCAGGTGAACCGGATGAAGCGCGCCCCGGCGCCGGCGGCCGCTGCGCCGGTTTCCAAAGACTGTCCGTACTGCCTCTCGATCATCCCCCTCAAGGCGTCGCGGTGCCCGAACTGCACATCGGAATTACAGGCCGCCTAGCAGCGCCGATGTGGCGGCGGACTCGGGGGCTCCTCCCCCGCGTCAGAGCCGGCCTGGCCTTCGGACGACGCACTCCGGGGGTGACATCAGTGCTTGGTGATGGTAACCGATGCGCTTCCGGAAGCGGAGGGGGCCGCCACACTCTGAGCGCTCACCGTCACCGTGCTGGGCGAAGGGACCGAGTTAGGCGCCCGGTAAAGGCCGCTTGCGCTGATGGTTCCGACCGTGGCGTTGCCCCCATTGATGCCGTTCACTTTCCAGGTCACGCTTTGATTGGATGAATTCTGCACGGTGGCGGTGAATTGTTTTGTGTTCCGCACCCTTACCGAAGCGCTGGAAGGCGATACGGTCACCGTCACCGGCAAATTCACTACATCCACGGTGAGGGTGTTCGAAACGCCGCCGTCGGGGTTGGTTACCGTGACCGGAATGCCGGAGCCGGTGGAAGACGTGGATCCAGATGCGTTGAGCTGGATTGGTGAGAAAAAGGTCGTCGCCAACGCTGCACCGCCGAGCCTTACCACGGCGCCGTTTTGAAATCCGCTTCCGTTGACGGTCATCGTGAAGGCGCCGAGGGGGAGCGGCGACGGGCTGATGGAGTTGATCGACGGCGGCGGCACAATGGTGACCGCGGCCGAACCGATCGAGGTCGGTGAAGCTACGCTCCGCGCCTGCACATTCACGGTGGCCGGCGAGGGAACTGTGTTGGGAGCCGTGAACAGGCCGGTCGAATCGATCCAGCCTACGGCGCTGTCGCCTCCATCCACGCCATTCACCGACCAGACGACGGAACTATCCGAGGTTCCGCTGACGGACGCCGAAAAAAGCTTTGTAGTACTTACCAATACGTTAGCAACCGGCGGAGACACGGTGACGGTCACGCCCGACTGTCTGGCCTGTCCCGAGTTCAAATCGATCATGAGCGAAGACTCATCCACCGCTTCAAAATTCGAGCCAAGCACGGCTCCCAGGGCGTGAAGATCCGAGTTATTCCAGCGATCGTCCGGAGCTCCGGAGAGGAACCAGGCCGATCCGTTGTCCGCGAGAATCATGCCGTATTTTTGGAGCGCCTTGAGGATGATCTGGTTCGTCGGCGAGAAGCCGCTGATGTCGAAGCTAGCTTTGAGCCGGAAGCGCTGGCCCATCGGGGGATATTGGGTTCCGGTCAGGCTCGATGCGTAGTGGCGCGCCGGCCAGATATACGCCCGGCGCGTTTGCGGCACGGTGAAGCGGATGGCGTGGCGTATCTCTCCCGCGAGGATCTCGTCATACCGGACCAAGCCGGGCATGATCGGCAGCCCGGCGGCATCGGCGGACGTCCAGCCGGCTGGGCGCAATGCATACGATTTCAAATCAAAAATCGCTCCCGAGTCGGCCTTCCAGCTCGAAGTTTGCGGAAACGCATCGTACAGTTCGTAAAGAATGCAGTTATCCGTATCGACGGAAATCGCGTGGCGGTCGCCGGTGCTCTGGCTGCCGCCCTCGATGGGCGCATTGAGCGGAATCGCGTAGGGACCGGGGTCGCTCTCATCGGCGTAGAGAAAGCTGGCGGGATACTTGGTCTGCGTGCCGGGAACGGTGATAAACGGAATGCCGATCGGCCCGCCGTTGTAAAGACCGGCCCCGAAGTCCGCATGCAGTCCGAGACTCGCCCCGATCGTGCTTATGTAGGCCGCCGAGTTCGGATCGACGGGCAGCTTGTCGACCGGGGTGTTCCAGACATCATCCGCCGGAAAAACATTGCAATTACCGATAACCGGCGCTTGAGCCAAAAGCAGCGCCGGAACGAGCAGGACCGCCGCGATAACGATACGGATCGTGGGCATCGGCTCAGTTTAGGAACCGCAAATGTCGAGGTCAATAGTACTTCGGAAATAGGAAAACCGGCGGGAGTGTTTAGGAAATCGAGGCCCGCCTCAGAAAATTCAAAAGAAATCGGCCGTTCCGGCAGGCTGTAGAACGGCGCTTCGGTTCTGGCAGCCGCCCTCTCGAAAATAGAGAGCAACTTTTCGCCAAGCCGATCAGTCTTTGAGCCGCGAAGATCCGGAGATTATTTACGTGTGATTAACGCCCGCTCGCGAGGGAAACGACTCCTCAGACCGGATCGGCATCGAGCCCAACTGCTGAATATGCGTGGGACGGCGACAACTCAGCCAAGTGGTGAATTCATGGCTGCCGACCAACGGCTCATGAGCCCGGACCCGGCTTTCCCCAAAAGCCTTGTCCAGCACTGACCCCAGGCTGTGGCTGTTAACAGTGAGCGGACGTCAGGACATGCCCCCGGCCGGCTTTGCGTGTACTCGGATAGACGTAGCTGCCCAACCGCAGCATGGGGAGGCTGGCCAGCGGCAGAGCGACCATGAAGCGATCGACGTGGACCACCGTCGGAGCCCAGTACCCCTCCATCGCGGGGATCGGGAAGTGCTCCTCGAGGGCGATCTTGTTCATCGTTGGCATAGCGCAGCGTCCCCCCCATAATTTCAATTGGACCCAGAAGACCCCGCAAAGTACGAGCGGTTCGAATTAGTTTAGCCCATCAGCGCAACTGACTCTAAACAAAATAAGCGCAAGCCGTAACTTGCGCCGCCGTGTCAAGTTGACGAGAACGAGAACTTACGAATACCCTTCAGCGGCTGGTCAGACTGCTGGCTGTCGCCAGATCATGCCAGGGAAGCCCTTGCGATTCTGCGACGCCTGGATGCACCAACTCGCCGCGATAAGTGTTGACGCCCTCGCGAAGAGCGGGGCTCGCATCCACCGCCCGGTCCAGTCCCAGGTCCGCCAGCAACTGCAAGTAGGGAAGGGTAGCGTTCGTGAGGGCAAAGGTGGAAGTGTGGGGCACAGCAGCCGGCATGTTGGGGACGCAGTAATGAATCACGCCATGCACCCGGAATACGGGATCGCTAAAGGTGGTTGGCCGGGAAGTTTCCAGGCAGCCGCCCTGATCGATTGCCACATCCACGACCACCGATCCCCGCTTCATTTGGGCCACCATATCACGGCGCACGAGCTTGGGAGCGGCAGCGCCGGGAATCAACACCGCGCCAATGACCAGGTCGGCTTTTTTCAAAGCCTCGGAAACCGTCCAGGCATTGGAGGAGAGCGTCGTCACGCGCCCTTGAAAAATATCATCGAGCTCGCGCAGGCGTTTTAAATTCCGGTCGATTATGGTCACCCGGGCGCCGCATCCTAGGGCGATTTTGGCCGCATTGGTTCCGACCGTTCCGCCGCCGAGAATCGCCACCTCCGCCGGCGAGACTCCGGGTACCCCGCCCAGCAAAACACCGCGTCCGCCGTTCTCCTGCTCCAGATACCGCGCGCCCACCTGGACGGCCATCCTGCCGGCCACTTCACTCATGGGCGTGAGCAGAGGAAGGGAGCCGTCAGGCTCCCGAATGGTCTCGTAAGCGATTGCATCCACTCGCGCCTCCAGAAGCTTGCGGGTCAGATCGGGCAAGGGCGCGAGATGGAGGAAGGTGAAAAGCGCCAGTCCGGGGCGGAGATATTGATATTCCGAGACTTGCGGCTCTTTCACCTTCACGATCAGATCCGCGCGCCGCCAGACTTCCTCCGCCGACCGCGCGATTTCAGCTCCCGCCTTTCGGTAGTCATCATCATGAATCGCGCTGCCTTCACCCGCTCCGGTCTCGATTAGGACGCGGTGCCCCGATTCTCGCAGGGCCATCACTCCTCCGGGAACCAGAGCAACCCGAGCTTCATGGTCTTTAATCTCTTTAGGGACGCCGATCCACATCAGAGCCTCGCCGCAGCCGTAAACTGCCAGTATTATAACAGATCGTTATTGTTCCGATAATCGACCGTTCTGCATCGGCGGAAGAACAACGAAGGAGGGAAGCCGCCCCTCGCCAGCCCGTTCGGTCTAGAAATGGAGCAGCCGGTTATCGACGATTGCCTTATAAACAATTCCTACGCCGAGCAGGGTCACCACCGCCGCGCTGCCGACGGGCAGCACCCGAGTCACCCAGCCGGTCGGGGTCAGCCGGTTCACCAACGGTCCGGAGAGGATCATCGCGATGCCGATGGCGATCAGGACAGCCGCCAATCCCAAACTGAAAGCGACCAAGGTGACCATGCCGGTGACAAGCCGGTGCATGGAGATAGCCATCAGCAGGACAACCATCGCTTCCGGACACGGGACCAGGCCGCCCGAAACACCCAGGGAAAGCAATTCCCATCGAGATACGCCGGGACGCGGCAACACATGTGTGTGCCCGTGCTCGTGGTGATGCGGGTGCTCGGGGGAGTGCGCGTGAGAATGCCCAGCGGATCCATGAAAGTGACCACGCTCCTGCACATGGGCTTGCCTCGCCGTTTGCGCCTCTGCGCTGGCGGAATTGCCGACATGCGCACGGGCATGACCCGGCTTTTCCGCGCCGGCCTGTGTGTGACCAGAGCCGGGCGAGGCTTCCTCAGAATGCGCCAGTGCATGGTCGTGATGGTGATCCACCCCGGACCACCGCCGCTGGAAAAGCCAGACGCCCATGCCCACCACCAGCAGCCCGCTCGCGGCCGAAAGCCAGGGGTAGATGCGATCCATTAGGATGTAACGGGAAGCGAACAAAGTGAGAAAGCCGAGGATGAAGACGCTCGATGTGTGCGTAATTGTGACAACAGAACCGAGATAGATCGCATCCCGAATTGTGCCTCGGGAACCTACCAGATAGGCGGCGACAATGGTCTTGCCGTGCCCTGGAGTCAGGCCGTGGGCGGCGCCGAGGAAGAAGGCTACCCCCAGGGCGAGGATCAAAAACTGCGGGCCGCTGCCCGCCAGGCTCAGGCGCCGCTCCAGCCATTCGCGCTCGACGGGGACCTGGGCCGCCAATACCGCCGCTGTCCCCAGCCACACCGCCAGCCCACAAAACGCCGTTTTCATGTATTCGGCTCCAGTAGTAGCAAATGCCCGCCCGTATTTCAAGGATACCCGGCCCTGAAAACCGGGCGAGCCGCGCCCTGGAGCTGGGCGGCTATCCCCTCTGGGACTTTTCCCCCTCGCGATCCTCCCTGTTCTCCTGGCCCGCCGGGCGGCGGTAAAATTAGTCACAGATACCCGTAGGTTCCGGCTATGACCCGGTTTCACAGGACAGTTCGGTTCCGCATCACCGTGCAGCACACGGTTGTGTTCGCTTTCCTGTTTACGCTGTTTGGTTTTGGTCTCTATTATGGCCTGCGAAATCTGACGGACCGGCAGGTAGATTTGGAACTGGTACAGCGCGCGAAGCTGCTGCTTCCTGAACTAGTGGTCGTCAATGGAGAGCCAGTGCTGCGGCAATCGATTGACGAGGTGATGTCGCAGGACCTGCGGACGGCGTACTTCCATTCCGAGATCACCGACCAGAAAGGCAGGGTTCTGAAATACTCGCCTCGGTTCCGAACTCCGAAGAAGGGCCCGCACGCCCCGCCCACTCCGCGAACGCTATCGGCGGACAACCCAGTGTTTACCACTTTCACGAACGAAAACGAGCGTTTTCGGATGGCAATACTACCCTTGCACGACGACACAGGCCAGGAATATTTTGTACGCATCGGCTATCCTTTGAAGGCCCTCGACGACGCTTTCGCCAATTTACGGCTGTTCCTCATCGCCGGCGGCCCGCTGATCGTGGCCATGGCGGCGGTCGGCGGATGGATCCTGGCCCGCGGCTCATTGCAACCGGTCGCCCATATCACCCAGGCGGCGCGGCAGATTTCGGCCCAGGGCCTGGACCAGCGGATCCCGGTCCGGGGCGTCCGCGACGAGCTGGATGAACTGGCCCAAACATTCAACGAAATGCTGCACCGGCTGCAAGCCAGCTTCGAGCAGGCGCGGAACTTCTCCTTCGACGCCGCGCACGAGCTGCGAACCCCGCTCACCGCCATGCGCGGGGAGACGGAGGTGGCCCTGTTGAAGAACAGTTCGGCCGAGGAATTGCGGCGCGTACTGCGGTCCAATCTTGAGGAAATCAACCGCATCACGGCGATTGTGAACGACCTGCTCACGGTCGCTCAAGGCGAGGCCGGTACGCTGAGGGTGCGTCACGACACAGTGCAGCTTTCCGATCTTGCAGGCAGCATCGTTGAGACAGTGCAGGTACTGGCTGAAGATAAGGAAGTGAACCTGGAGGCTTCCATCGAGCCCGGCGTGCGGGTGACCGGCGACTCGCTGCGCCTCAGCCAGCTTCTCCTCAATCTCCTCGATAACGCCATTAAACACAGCGCTCCCGGCCAGACGGTTCGCATGATTTTGGAGAAAAACGGCGGCGGGCCAACGTTACGCGTCGAGGATATGGGCTGCGGCATCGCCGAGGAGGATCTTCCCCATATTTTTGACCGCTTTTTCCGGACGGACCGGTCGCGTTCGCGCCACGTGCCGGGCTCGGGGCTCGGCCTCAGCATCTCCAAATGGATCGTGGACGCTCATGGCGGCTCGATCGAAGTGGCCAGTAAGCTGGGCAGCGGCAGCACTTTTACGGTGCACCTGCCTCCGTACACCGAATCCAAGAACTAGCTTCCGCGCTCCTACAGAGCTCCCCGCAAACCGCTCGCAGGAGCGCCGGCCAGTGACGCGCCGTACGGGCTGCATTTTGGCGCGCCACGAAGCCCGTGATGGTTCGCTGCGCCCCGCGCCAGGCTGCGCCCCGACGTTGCGGCCCGCGGTATGCGATGACATAATCAGTGCTGGGAGCTGGAAATCATCATGAGAACCGAGTGGCTAGAGAAACGCAGGAATGACCCCATCCGCACGCAAATGCATTACGCCCGGAAGGGGATAGTTACCGAGGAAATGGAATACGTCGCGCGCCGCGAGAAGCTGGACGCGGAGACGGTTCGCAGCGAGGTAGCTCGAGGGCGCATGATCATTCCGGCCAACGTTCACCATGTCAATCTCGAGCCTATGTGCATTGGCGTTGCTTCGGTTTGCAAGGTCAACGCCAATATCGGCAACTCGGCGGTCACCTCGGATCTGGACGGGGAACTGGAGAAGCTGCGCTACGCCATAAAATACGGAGCCGACACGGTCATGGATCTCTCGACCGGCGGAGACATCCCGAACATACGAAAGCACATTATCGCTCACTCGCCGGTGCCGATCGGGACTGTCCCCATCTACGAGGCTCTCACGCGCGTCCGCCGCGTGCAGGACCTGACGCCCCAGCTCATGTTGGAGGTGATCGAAGAGCAAGCCGAACAGGGCGTCGATTACATGACCATACACGCCGGCGTGCTGATCCAATACGTTCCGCTGGCCGTGAAGCGCATTACAGGCATCGTCAGCCGGGGCGGCTCGATTCTGGCCGAATGGATGGTGAAGAATCACAAGCAGAACATGCTCTATGAGCACTTCGACGAGATCTGCAAGATTTTCCAGAAGCACGACGTGAGCTTTTCGCTCGGAGATGGCTTGCGGCCCGGCTGCCTCGCCGACGCCAGCGATGAAGCCCAATTCGCGGAGCTCAAGACGTTGGGAGAGCTGACCAAGAAGGCGTGGGAGTACGACGTGCAAGTGATGATCGAGGGGCCGGGACACATCCCTATGGATCAAATCCAGATGCAGGTGGAAAAGGAAAGGGAGTGGTGCTACGAGGCTCCTTTCTACACCCTCGGCCCGCTCGTCACCGACTTCGCCCCGGGATACGATCACATCACCTCCGCCATTGGAGCGGCGATGATCGGCTGGCACGGGGCTTCGATGCTCTGCTATGTCACGCCGAAGGAGCATCTCGGGCTTCCGAACAAGGAGGATGTGAAGGCCGGCTTGATCGCCTACAAGATCGCCGCCCACGCGGCCGATATCGCCCGGCATCGGCCCGGAGCCCGCGACCGCGACGATGCGCTGTCCCATGCCCGCTACAACTTCGACTGGAATCGCCAGTTTGAGCTTTCCCTTGATCCCGAAACGGCCCGCGCGCTGCACGACGAAACTTTGCCGCAAGAAGGCTTCAAGGAAGCTCATTTTTGCTCGATGTGCGGTCCGCGCTTCTGCTCGATGAACATTTCATCGACCGTGGAGGGCTTCACCGCCGAGGAAGCCGAGGCGGTCGCCGCCGGCCTGGCGCGCCCGCAACTGGTGACCATAGCCGGGAATGACTGAAGCGGAAGAGGCGCTGCTCCGCGCCGAGTTCGACCGCCGCGCCCTGGCGAATCCGCGCCTCGAATACCGGCATCCGGCGATCATGGAAAAAGTGTTCGACCGGGTGCAGGTGGCTCGGGCGGAGCGCTCGCTCGATATAGGCTGCGGCTCGGGCTGGGCGACGCGCCGCCTGGCTCAAATGGCGCCGGAAGGGTTGGCCGTGGGCATGGACATCTCTGCCGAGATGATTCGGCTCGCCCGCCGCCTTTCGGTGGCGCTTGAGAATTGCATGTTTGTCTCCGGCGTCGCCGATGAAATTCCCTGGCAGGAAGATTTTTTCTCGCTGGCCTTGAGCGTGGACTCCGCTTTTTATTGGCCTGATCCGGCCGCCGCCGCTTCTGAAATCCGGCGCGTCCTCTCACCGGGCGGCCGCCTCGTTCTGCTATTGAGCTACTTTCGGGAAAATCCCATGCACGGGCGCTGGCAGAGCCTCTTCCGCGTTCCCGTTCACCTGAAGGCCGCCGCCGAATGGGCCGGCATCGTCGCGGACGCCGGCTTCGAAGCCGTGCGTTACGAGCAAATCACCGACCAGAGCCCGGTCGAGCCCGACTTTGCGCCCAGCGAATTCTATCCCACGCCGGAGGACAAGCTCGCCTTCCGCCGGGCGGGCGCCCTGCTGATCGAGGCGCGGAAACCGGCTTTGCAGCCCGGCCCGCAGCCGCCCGCCGCTCCGCGTACTCCACTGGTTGTATTAGAATGAATTCGGTATGGCTTTCATCCAAAATCAGTTCGAGAAGAACTTTTTGACCACCTCAGTGGATTACGTCTTCAACTGGGCGCGAAAATCGGCGATTTGGCCCCTCACCTTCGGCCTGGCCTGTTGCGCCATTGAGATGATTGCTTCCTCGACCTCGCGCTTCGACATAGCCCGCTTCGGCTCCGAAGTGTTCCGGCCCAGCCCGCGCCAGTCGGACCTGATGATCGTCGCTGGAACCGTGACCCTGAAAATGGCGCCGGTTTTGAAGCGCATCTGGGACCAGATGCCCGACCCGAAGTGGTGCATTTCGATGGGCGCCTGCTCCAGCGTGGGCGGTCCTTTTAATACGTATGCAGTGCTGCAAGGGGTCGATCGGATCGTTCCTGTGGACGTCTACATCACCGGGTGCCCGCCGCGCCCCGAGAATCTTTTTTACGGGTTGCTGAAGCTACAGGACAAAATCGACCAGATGACCACGCTGGTGAAGCGACCCACCGAGGTGCGGCTGGATGAGAGTATGCTGGAACAGTTCAAGAAGCGAGTAATGGTCGCCCAGGTCCAGAATCCAGCCGCATAACCGGCCGAAGCCGCGCCGAACACCGGTTCCGCACGGCCAAAATAGCTGCCAGCGGCGGAGGCGGCGCTCCCGGCGGTCGGAATTCAGAGCCGGTCAATGTTTAAGGTCGAGCAAATCGATCATATTGCGCTGACAGTCGCCGACGTCGAGAGGTCTGTCGCGTGGTACCAGGACGTGCTCGGCTTGAAGCGGCGTTACCAGGAGGCATGGGGCAGCTTTCCCGCCGTGATGTGCGCCGGCAGCACGGCTATAGCCCTGTTTCCGGCGGCAAACGCCGATTCCAGTCATCTGCCGCTCGCCAAGCGCCCTACGGTGATTCGGCATCTTGCCTTCCGGACGGACCGCGCGAACTTTCAGGAGGCGCAGGTTGATCTCAAAGCGCGAAACATCGCATTCCGCTTTGAAGACCACGATATTTGTCACTCGATCTATTTCCAGGATCCGGACGGCCATGAGATAGAAATCACAACTTACGACCTCGGCGATCGCCCGTGAACGAGAATTCCGGGCCGCGCATTTTCGCCGGCGGGCGTGAGCGGCGACGAGGAAGGAAGTTCCATGAGAATTCTGATCATCGGAGGCACCGGGACGGTCGGCAGCCAAATCGCGCTGAACCTGGCCGGTCGCGGGGAGAGCGTCCGGGTGATGACTCGCTCGGCAGAAAAAGCGAAAGCCGTGCCGCGGGGCGTGGAAGCCGTAACAGGCGATCTCGACACCCCGGCCAGCCTGGCGGGAGCCTTCCGGGATGTAGATGCGGTTTTCCTCGCCACGCCTCTCAGTCCTACCGAGACGCAAGCGGGATTGGCTGCGGTCGCGGCGGCCCGCTCGGCGGGTGTTCGCCGCCTGGTGTACATGTCGGTGCACAATCTGGAGCGCGCTCCACACATTCCGCACTTCAAGAGCAAGCTGCCCATTGAAAAATCGGTGCGGGAATCAGGTCTGGAGTACACGATACTCGCGCCGAATAACTTCTTTCAGAACGACCTCTGGATGCGGGAGGCCATCGTCAGGTGGGGCGTCTACCCGCAACCGATCGGAAACGTCGGGCTGAACCGGGTGGACGTCCGCGATATCGCTGATGCCGCCGCCCGCGCGCTGACAGAGCCCGGACACAACGGCAAAAAATACCCCTTGGTGGGACCCGACCTCCTCACCGGCGAAAGTACGGCCCAGATTTACAGCCGGCGGCTCGGCCGGGAGGTCCGCTATGCCGGCGACAACCTGGATTTGTGGGCGGAGCAGATGCGCCGCATGCTGCCGGACTGGATGGTGCGCGATCTCCGCATCATGTATGAGTATTTTCAGGCGCACGGGCTGCCGGCTGCCAAAGAGGATCTGGATCAGCAGGCAGCAATTCTCGGCCATGCGCCGCGGAGCTTCGACGCGTTTGTGGCCGGACTTGCTCCCGAATGGCGCGCGTAGTATGCCCGAACTGCCGGAAGTGGAGACGATCGTGCGCGGTCTGGCATCCTGTCTTCCCAACCGGCGGATTGAGCGCGTCGAAGTGTTTCAACCTCGGGTGATCATTGGCGACATTCAGCAGGCCGAAGGCTTCACCATCGCCCAGGTCCGGCGCCGCGGAAAATTCGTGGTCCTGGAATTGGAGCGCGGCGGACGCCGGGCGCATTTGCTGGCGCATCTGGGCATGACGGGACAGCTCCGGCTGGCAGCAGAGCCCGGCCCTTACACCCGCGTGCTCTTTCAACTCGATAGGGGCGCTCTGCTCTACAACGACATTCGGCAGTTTGGGCGGCTGGAATTCGCCGAGCACATGCCCGCCCGATTTAAACGCCTGGGCAGTGAACCGCTGGAGATCGGAGAGCAAGAGTTCGTGCGGCGCTTCCGCGCACGCCGCGCCATGGCCAAGCCGCTGTTGCTGAATCAGGCGTTCTTGAGCGGTCTGGGTAATATTTATGTCGATGAGGCTCTATTCCGCGCGCGCATCCACCCGCGGGCTTTGGCCAACCGGATCCATCCCGACCGGGCGGCGGAGCTCCATCGCGCCATCGTCCGCGTGCTCCGCGAGGCGATCGCGCACCGTGGATCTTCCATTTCCAATTACGTGGGAAGCGACGGCCGGCGCGGCGCCTTCCAGCTACTGCACAATGTTTACCGCCGCACGGGCCTTCCCTGCCCGGTTTGCGGCGCCGCTATCCGGCGCATTCTGGTTTCCCAGCGCGGCACTCACTTTTGTCCCAGATGCCAGAAGATCCAGAACGGCGCGAGAGGGGCCTCGCGCCGCTTTGCGGGAGTCTCAAGCACCGCGCGCCGAAGAGCCTGAGGAAAGCAGGCAGCGCCGCTTATTTCCATTCCCAAAGCTTGGTATGCGTGTTTCCTTCCGGATCAACGGCAAACTCGAATACGGCGGCAATGCTGTTCAGCCGCGCGAGTTTGGGCGAAGCGGTGTAATAATAAATGGCTCCCCGATAGCTGACGGCTCCGCCCTTGAGCTGTCCGACGCCCGCGCCCTTCCACGTCCCCATATCCCCATCGCGGGTCACGATAGCGCCCTGTCCCTCGCCGTAGAGAGTTCCATCAGGCCGCGTCGCGGACCAATATGTTCCAATGTTGTTCATGTCGATCCCCAGCAGCTTACCGCTGTCTTCAAACGCAACTTCGACTTTCACGCCGGGTCCGTCCATCGGCAGCACTCGTCTTCCGGTCCTCTTGCCGCGCGATTCGCCGAGCATTTCTCCTAGCATTTCGCCTCCTGTGAAACTGCAATGGTCTCAAGAATACCACCCAGCGCCGGGAGGGGTAAAATCAATCTCCTGATCCGCTCAGCCGCAGGAGGCGTTTCGCAACCCCGTTGGAGAGGCTCGGTTAATCGACGATTTCGCTGGATTCGAGGAAGCAGCTCTCAAAGGCGCGGTCCAGCATCTGCTCAGTGAGCTCGTAGGGCGCCTTCTCGAACCGGATCAGATCGATGGCGTGGCTGATGATATCCCTGGGATGGCAGCGCCGAAACCGCTTGCCGGTGCGCCGGTAGTGCTTTTCGATGAAGCGATCCAGAAGGGTCAAGGGGCAATACAGGTTTTCCGACTCGCAGTATCGCTTGAAAATCTCGATGAACTCTTCCTGAGTCGGGCTCTTCAGGTACATTTTGTACTGGATGCGCCGCAGGAAAGCTTCATCGCCCAGCGTGTCGGGATGCAGGTTGGTCGAGAAAATCAGAAAAGCCTCGAATGGCACGGCGACTTTGCCACCTGTGTGAAAGGTCAGATAATCCACGTGGCGGTCCATGGGGATAATCCAGCGATTCAGCAGCTCGGCCGGACTGACCTTCTGGCGTCCAAAGTCGTCAATCAGGTAAATGCCGTTATTAGCCTTGAGCTGGAAGGGCGCATCGTAGACTTTGGCTGAGGGGTTGTAGCTCAGATCGAGCATTTCGAGAGTCAGTTCGCCGCCGGTGACGATGAAAGGACGGCGGCAGCGCGCCCAACGCCCGTCGTACAGTGGATCGACGGCCAGCGAGGATTGCGAGGCGTCGATTTCATCGACCCGGCGGTGATACAAGGCGTCGAACATTTGGATGATCTGACCTTGCACTTCCAGAGCGTAAGGAACATAGATGCAGGAATGCTCGACGTTTTGCAGCGCCTCGGCCATATAGGTCTTGCCGTTGCCCGGCTGGCCATAAAGCAGAAACGATTTTCCCGAATTCACGGCCGGCCCGATCCTGGTGATCGTTTCAGGGCTGACCACCATGTGCCGAAACGCCGAGGTCAACGTTTCCTTGGTCAGCCAGCCGTCCTTGGCCCGCTGCTTGCGTACCACCTCGACATACTGCTCCACCGGAACAGGGGCGCGGCCCGCATATTGATTGATGTCGAGATACTCGCGCCCGCGAACCCGCCCGGCTTCTGAGAGCGCAAACACCGCTGACACATTGCCGAATCCGGAAGACCGCTTCACCTCCACCAGCCGCGTGCGCTTGAGAAATTCCATGATGCCGTCGATAAGGCTGAATTTCAGCCCGAGCGCGTTGGCCAAATCGCGCCCCACCGTCTCGCCATTGAAATAGAGCGACTTTATGATGAGCTGTTCGATGTGCGACGGCGCCAGTCCGGTCTCCTCGATCGTCTGCGGCACTGGCGGAATGTACAGGTCTTCCTCGAAACTAAGACCAACGGCAGCACTTTCGGCAGCGCTCATGGGCCCAGTATGCTCGAACAACACGCTGTTTCCCACCGGGCGAGCACCCTAAACAAAGACTGGTGAATTGTTTTACTCCGGCGGTGATACGACCCTGGTAGTAATAGGACGGAATCCTGAGGGACTCGAGCTCGCGGTTCGCCGGCTGGCCCGCCGCCGGAGGCCCGACTTATCCCCGAAAAAACGCGCCGGCCGGAAAGGCGGTTCCCGCTCCCTCAAAACACTCGTGTTTTCAGCCGCGCCACGTTGAACGCCGCTGTATCGGCTATGGCCATCACGGCCATGACGCCGGCCTGCACAGGGTCGCTAACCACCAGGTCCGCGGCCTCCGGAACGCTGCCCGCCATGTTCAGAGAGATCACCAGCAGGCCCTTCTGGCGGACCTCGCGCACGGCGGCTTCGATTTCTCCACCCATCAGCGAGCCGGCCAGGACCAGCGCCTTCGCGCGGGGCAGCCGCACCACGGCCCTCACGGCGTCGGCCAGCGCCTTTTCGCCGACCAGCGGAATTGTGTCCACCGAAATCCGCTCGCCGCGAATATTGTGGCGGTCGGCCTCGGAGATCGCCCCGATAGCGACTTGGCCGACCTGCGCGCCTCCCCCCATGATGATGAGGCGCTTCCCGTACACCTTCTGGAGCGTCGTAGTACGGCCTACATTCGCCACTACGTCGAGAGCTTGCAGGTCTTTTTCGATGGCGGCAATGGCATCTACACCCGCAATTTCAAAGAAAACCGAGGCCAGGGGCTTATCGCTGTCCAGGATCGCCACCGAGGTGATATCGCCGCCATGGCGAAAAATCACGCCGGTAAGCTGGTGCAAAACTCCAGGACCGTTGCGCACTTCGACCACCAAGCCGGTCTCCTCGTGCGCGGGAAATGCATCGGGCATACCGACAGTATAAGGCAGCGGCCGCCGGCCGCGCGGGGCCGTGGGAAGATGAGAGACCAGGAGGCCTGTTGCGAGCGCTCGTTCTATCGGCCGGCGGAACGTTTGGAGCGTATCACGCCGGAGCCTGGCAGGCGTTGGAGGAAGCGGGGTTCCGGCCGGACATCGTCGCGGGCGCGTCGGTGGGGGCGGTGGAAGCCGCCCTGATAGCGCGCGGGTGCACGGCCGGACAGCTCGCTGCGTGGTGGCGCGATCCGCGCTGGAACGTTTTTCGATGGAACTGGCCGCCGAGAGGCTGGGGCCTGCTCGATCCGCGCAGGCTTCAAGCACGCATAGGCGAGCTGTGCGAGCGGTTTTCCAAACCGCTGCCCGGAGTCAAACTGCGGGTCACACTGACGGAACTGCCGGGCGCCAAGATATGCGTGAAAGCTGATGATGAAGTTACCGCGCCGTGCCTGCTGGCTTCCTGCGCGATCCCCTTTTTTTACCCTCCGGTGAAAATCGACGGCCGCTGGTATTGCGACGGCGGCGTTTTTTGCCGGCTTCCCTTAGGCGCGGCGGCGGCCGCCGGCGCCGCCGAAATCGTTGCCATCGATCTGCTGGCCGCCCCTCCGTCGCGGGTGCTTCGCGCCGCTCTAGGCGCGGCCTGCGCTGTTCGGGATGCGCTCATTCGGCAGCCCGAGGTGAGTCTCACCGCCCATCCGGGCGTGCGCGTCCTGCGGATCGAGCCCATCCGGCCGCTCGGCCGGCCCTCGGATATGCTGCGCTGGGATCCGAGCCAGATCAATCAATGGATCGAAGCCGGTTATCGCGATGCGTCCAGCCGGCTCGAGCGCGAGCGGGCCAGCCAGGCCAGGCAGGCGCAGCCGATAAATCCCAGCGCGGAAAGCAGCGCTCCAATCAAGACGGAGCGCGGGCGGTAGATGAGTTCAATTTTGTGGGTCCCCGGCGGAACTACAACTCCGCGCAGAGCCCCGAACGGCGCATAAAGAGATGCCGGCAAGCCGTCTACCCGAGCCTGCCAGCCGGGAAAATAAGGATCGCCGAAGACGACCATGGCCCGGCAAGACGTCCTAGCGACGGCTGTCACATGATGGAAAGTAACACCGGTGACCTCGACGGCCGCCTGGCCCGTACAAGGCTCGAGAGCCGGCGCCTTTTCCGAGCTCGAGGCCAACAGCACCGTTTCGCGCTTCGGGTCGAATTCAGGCGCGCCGAAGATGGCCGCGGCCTCGCGGGCGCTCGGCGCCGTGCGTACCGACTGCACCACCCAGGCGCGCGGCAGAGCATCTTCGTTGCGAAAGACTTTCCACCCGTCCGAATCGGCGAATACCTCGCGCTGGTTGGCGCGCGTTGGCGTTTTCGAAACAACGTAAACCGTATTTAGCAAAAGCGGCGTCCGGTTCCAGTCCCAGCTCATGAAGTCAAACAGCCCGGCCGAAACCGATGCCAGATAGCCGCGCGTGGCTTCGAGACCCTCCCAATCGCCAATGTTGGCAGGAAAATCATTGCCCGGCGGCAGGTCGAATCGAAACGGCCCTGGCTGCGCCTTAAGGAATTGGACGATGCCGGCATGATCGGTGAGATGGTGCAGATACTGGGCCCGCAAGGGGTCGCTGCGGTGCGGAATGATCCAGTAACTTGCAATACCCATCTCAAACAGCAGCAGGGCGAGCAAAGCGGCTCGGGCGCCGGCGGCAGAGAGGCGGCCCCGGCCGAAGCCGTAAAGCACGCCGGCCAGTACGAGAGCGACCATCGAAGCGAGCGCCACGTGATCGCCCGGTTTGGTTTCGAATTTCAGGTTCATGTACAGCCAGAACACGGCTGCCCAGGCAAGCGCACCGGCCGCCGCCAAAGCTTTGATGATGCGGTCGCGCCAGCGCTCCCATTCCGGCTCCTGCGGCGAGAAAAAGGAATCAAGCCCCTGTGCTGTCAGCGTGAACGCGGCAAACTGGAAGACGAATATGGCGTGGCCGGGGCTGCGGGCTTTATCGGCGAAAGGGACCAGAGCATAAATGAGCCCGTGCAGCAGAGAGTAGATCCCCGAGGCGTAGGCGACCGCGGCAAGCGCCACCACCGAGTAAACGCGCACTCTGGACAGCCGCCAGCTTGTGCACACCGCGAACAGCGCAAAGCTGAGGCAAACGAAGCCCAGAAACGGGTCCGTGGTGAGGAACGCTCGGGGGAAGACAACGCCGAGCAGGGAGATGGGATACAGTCCCCCCGTCTCCGCCGCGAGATAGGGGACAGGCTCATTCATGCGGACCGGATTCTCCGTTCCCACCCAGCGATAGGCATGCATGCCGTACTCCACAGCCGGCAGCAGTTGGAGGGCGCCCACCAGAAACGCGAATACGCCGACAGCCGCGAACAGGCCCAGCAGGCGGAGCCGCAGGCCTGGATGCGCGCAAAGAAAATAAAGGAATACGCCGCACAAAGCAAGCAACGTGAACGTCGGCGTCTGATGGTGCCCGCTCAGAAGGGAAACTCCGATCGTACCGCCGCACAGCGCCGCGCTCGAAATGGCCGGCCACCGGGAAGAGCCCTTCTGGGCTTGCTCCACCATACGGTGAAAAAACAAAAAGACGAGAGGAATCCACATGGCGCCTTCGAGCATCTGGGGCCAGAGCGTGGTTCCCATATAGCCGCCTAGCGTAAAAGCGGCGCCCGCCAGCAGCGAAGCGAACCGGCTGGAGCCCAGGCGCCGGCAGAAAGCGTACATAAAAAGCGCGGCCAGGATGTGCATCAGGACGAAGTGGCGGTGAACCCACACGAAACTCAAATGTCCGTCCCTGAGGGGCGTCAAAAAGAGCAGCCAGTTCAGTGGGAACGCCGCGCCCGGCTGCATTTGCCCGAGCAGCGATTGGCCGCTCCACTGATAGGGGTCCCACATCGCAAAAACGCCATGGTGAAATGCGCGCGTCTCGACCTGATACCAAGGCAGCACCTGATAGGCCAAATCCGGGCTCTCCAGAAAGGTAAACTGCCGGCTCAGCACGAGCCGCCAGTAAAAGCCGATGATCAGCAGGATCAGAATGAGAATCGGGCGCCGGTCAAATAAATCAGGCGCCGGCGGCGGGCTGCTCATTTGCTTGCAGTTGCTGACCTTTGCTTCAGAAGCTGCGCGATTTTCTTTCTTGCTTCTTCGGCTTGCTTGGGCGGCGGGGAGAGATCCAGATATTTTCGATAGGCAGCGAGCGCCTGCTCGTTCTGCTCGAGTTTTTCGCGCGACTCGCCGAGCTTATAGTAGGCTTCGGCCAGGTCCGGCTGCCACTTCGTGGCGCGCTCATAGCGCCCGGCGGCCGCCCGGTAGCTCTTCTTTTTGAAATAAAAATCCCCGATTTTCAATTCCTTTTGGGCCTGGATGGGGTTAAAGGTATACTCCGGTTCGCCGTTTTCCTGCTCCTGATCAGGTTCCGGGGGAGCCGGAGGGGGGCCGGTTTGACGGCCCCGCTGGGCCAGAACGAGGGCCGGCGCAAAGCAAAGAACACAAACTAAAAGCCAACGGCGATACACGACCAAAATTATAACTCGGGCTCGGATGCCGGTAAGCTTTTTGTGCTCTCCTTAGGCAGCCGCCCACGGGCCGGTTGTTTCGAGCACCCGAACGATGTATGCTCAATGCAACTTGGTCTCGTGGAAAGGAGAGGGTGTCATGAAAATCCAGAGGCCGTTCTTGTTGGTTCCGCTTTGCCTGATTTCCACCTTGCCTGCGCTCGCGCAGACCGCTACGGCGGAAGTCAGCGGTACGGTAACCGACGCCAGCGGCGGCGTGGTTGCCAACGCCAAAGTTACTGCCACGAATTCCGACACCGGAACATCGCGGGAAGGCAGCACCGATTCATCCGGGACATACATATTCACGCTGCTGCAACCCGGCTTCTATAACCTCGCCGTCGAAGCTCCCGGCTTCCGAAAGACGGTGCGGAACGGCGTCGAACTGCGCGTCAACCAGCGGGCGGAAGTCAATCTGCAATTGCAGGTCGGGCAAGTCACCGACACCGTCGAGGTGGCTGCCTCCGCGCCTTTGCTCGAGAGCCAGTCGTCCACGCTCGGCAGCGTCATCGATACCCAGTTGACCGCAGAACTGCCCTTGAATGGCCGCAACTTCGTGCAACTGGCGACGCTTTCACCGGGCGTCAACGGCACCGGATACAGCGTCGCCGGCACGATTATGAGCGGCACGCGGCCCGACGATCGCCGGCCCGGTACGGAGATCTTCTCCAACGGCAATCGTGAAGGCTCCAATGATTTCCTGTACGACGGCATTGACAATAACGACCGCCTGACGCTGTCGATCGTGCTGCGTCCGGGCGTGGAAGCGATCAAGGAATTCAAAGTTCAGACCAACCTTTACAGCGCCGACCAGGGACGCAACTCCGGAGCCGTCGTCGATGTCGTCACCAAGTCCGGGACGAATCAGTGGCATGGCAGCGTCTTCGAGTTTCTGCGCAATTCGGCCATGGACGCGCGCAACTTTTTCAACACCAAGGGCACGCCGTTTCCCTCCTTCCGCTATAACCAGTTCGGCGGCTCGTTCGGCGGCCCGGTAGAGATTCCGAAGGTATATAACGGCAGGAACAGAACGTTCTTTTTCGTGGATTATGAGGGGTTCCGGCGCAATTCCCAGCAGTTGCTGACCACCACCGTTCCTTCGGCAGCCATGCGGCAAGGCGACTTCAGCGCCTTGCCAGTGAAGATCTATGATCCAACCACCACGACGCCGTCGGGGTCTTCCTACACGCGCACGCAGTTTCCCGGCAACATGATCCCTCCCAGCCGGTTCGATCCGATCACGGCGAAGCTGGCCAACGCGTATCCCTTGCCGCAGCGCAACGCGCTCGTCAGCAACTATGTCAGCAACATGACACAGCAACAGAACTGGGACCAGGGCGACATTCGCGTAGATCACCAGTTCACATCCAGCGACACTTTCTTCGCGCGATATTCGATTCAGAAAACCGATACCATCGTTCCCAGCACGTTTCCTCCTACGACAATCGCCGGCATTCCCCATCCGGTATCACTCGGCAACGAGGATTCGTTCGCGGGCACGTCTTCGACTCCCGTACAGCAGACGGTGGCCAGCTACACCCACATATTCGGACCGCGGCTCATCAATGACCTGCGCGCTGGGTTCAACCGCTTCCGTGTAGACTACACTTTGCAGGGCACGACCCCGACCGAGAAACTCGGCGAGGAACTCGGTGTTGCAAACGCCAATCCGAATGCGCAGCAGACTGGAGTGCCGATCGTCTCGCCCTCCAACTACGCGGGCATTGGACAGAGCCGGTCGTTGCCGATCTACCGGCGTGAAAATACCTTCGAAATTCTCGACAACGTTACCTGGACCCGCGGCGCTCACACCATCAAATCCGGCCTGGACCTCCGCCGGCGGCAGATTACGGAGTATCAGACCAACCGCGGCAACGGGCGCTTTAACTTCAGCACTGGGTTCACTGCGCAGCCCGGAGTGAACAGCGGCGATTCCATCGCCAGCCTGCTACTGGGTTATCCAACATTATATGAGCAGGATTAATATGAGCAGGATTACCTGCTGGTTTGGCCCGGTATCCGAGGAACGGAAACTGGCATTTACGTCGCGGACGACTGGCGGATCGGCAAGAGGCTCACGCTCAATATTGGGCTGCGATGGGAATACTACAGCCCCTATAGCGAAGTCGCCAACCGATGGGCGAATTTCGACTTTGCGAGCGCCACGATCAAAGTGGCGGGTCAAAATGGATTCAGCTCGACGGCCGGCGTTCAGGGTGACTGGAGGGATTTCGCGCCGCGCTTCGGCTTTGCCTATCAGGCTCTCGCCCATACGGTGGTCCGCGGCGGCTTTGGTCTTTTCTACAACCCCAACGGCAACGGCGGCGCCTTGCTTCGCCTGGATCGCCAGGCCCCGTATGGCCCTATTCTTTCGATCAGCCCGGGCGATCAGACGCTGGGGCCGCGTGTCAGCGACGGATTCCCGCCGACTCCCGCCGTAAACTTCAGCGCGTTAAGCAATCCAACGGGCAACGTCATCGGGATCCCGGGCAATTTGAAGCAGGCGTACGCCGAACAGTTCAATCTGACCATCGAGCACGAACTGGCGCCCGTGAATACATTGTTGAAATTCGCCTATGTGGGGAATCTTGGCCGGCGGTTGGGTAACAGTTACAACCCAAACCAGCCCGTGCCGGGGCCGGGGCCGACTGCGCCGCGCCGGCCGTTCTACAACATCCGACCAGGGCTCGGCGACATCACCTACTACGTGTCCGACGGGCTGAGCAACTACAACGCATTTCAACTCACTGTTGAGAAGCGGCTCTCCTCCGGAATTTCTGGCCTGCTGGGCTATACCTGGGCTCATGCCATCGACAACGTAGCAACCGATTTTGGCGGGGGCACGGGAACGCCGCAGGACCCGCGAAACCGCAATCTCGACCGGGGCAACTCCGCCTACGACATCCGTCACCGGCTTACGGCCAGCTTCACGTACCAGCTTCCGGGCTTTGCGTGGAAAGGCTTGTCCGGCGCTGTGTTGGGCGGATGGCAGACCAATGGAATTCTGCAATGGCAGACCGGGCTTCCGTTCACACCTCAATTGAATAACCCTACTGTGAATACTGGAACCGGCAGCCGCCCCGACCGCATTGGCAGCGGCAATCTCCCAAGCGGCCAGCGGTCGATCAACCACTGGTTCGACCCAACCGCCTTCGCTACGCCGGCGCAGTTTGTCTACGGCAATGCGGGCCGCGATATTCTGTTTGGCCCGGGCCGCGCGAATCTGGACTTGTCGCTGTTTAAAAATTTCCGGCCGCTGGAACGTTTGACTGCACAGTTCCGGGCGGAATCGTTCAACGTCTTCAACCATCCCCAGTTCGGGCAGCCGAACGCCGCGATTGGAAGCGGGTCGGTCGCTACGATTACGTCCACCGTCGGCAATCCGCGTCAGATGCAACTGGCTTTGCGGCTGATCTTCTGACGGCGGCGACTGGGTCAAGCTTTAAGTCGAGCCCGGCTCGTTTGCGGGACGAAATTGGGCGCTGAGGTGCCGCAACGCATTGGAGTTGCGGCGACGATGCCGACGCAGTTGCCGCACCCCTTGCTCGTGCCTGCTCCGGAGCGCCCTTCCCTTCGCGGTGGAACAGTCTTGTCGCGCTAAAATCAAGGAAAAGACCTGCTATGGCCCCTTCCGAGAGCCTGGAATTTTTGAAACAAAAGGCCGCCGAACTCCCGGCATCGCCGGGCGTGTATCTCTACAAGGATGCGGCCGGCAAGGTCATCTACGTGGGGAAGGCCAAGAGCCTGCGGGACCGCGTCCGGAACTACTTCTCCGACGAGCGTCTGGCTGACGCCAAGACGGGCACGCTGGTGTCGGAGGCCCGCGACCTCGACTACATTCTCGTTGACAATGAAAAAGAGGCTCTCGCCCTCGAAAACAACCTGATCAAAAAGTGGCAGCCGCGTTTCAACGTGCTGCTGCGGGACGATAAGACTTATCCGTACATTAAGCTCACCATTTCGGAAAAATATCCCCGGGTATATGTCACGCGGCGTTTGAAAAAGGACGGCTCGCTCTACTTCGGTCCTTATTTCCCCGCCAACCTCGCCCACCGGCTCGTGCACTTCATCCATCGTTACTTTCGGGTACCGTCCTGCAAGGTGGACCTCACGCGTTTCCATCCCCGCCCTTGTCTGCAATACCACATTCATCGCTGCCTGGGGCCGTGCGTGCAAGGGCTGACCACGGACGAGATTTACGCGCAGGCAGTGCAGCAAGTGAAGATGTTTCTGGAAGGCCGCCATGAGGCCCTCGCCAGAGAGTTGCGCGCGCGCATGGACCAGGCTGCCGCGAACCTGGAGTTCGAACAAGCGGCCGCGCTGCGCGATCTGATCGCGACCGTGGAGGAACTGGACGAACGGCAAAAAGTGGCCGCCGCCGAGGGGCAGGACATCGACATTTTCGGCTATTACGCCGAACCGCCCCTGGTCGCGGCCAACCTGTTTCATCTGAGGAACGGCCGCATCGTGGACCGCCGGGAGCTCTTTTGGGAGGACCAGGAGGAGTTTAATCCCCGCGAATTCTTTTCTTCTCTTCTAAAGCAGATCTACATCGGCCGCCAGTACGTTCCCGCCCGGATTCACGTGCCGGTGGAATTCGAAGACCGCGAGGCGCTGGCCGAGTACTTGACTGAAATGCGCGGCCGGAAAGTGGAGATCGTGACACCGCAGCGCGGGCAAAAGCGCGCCATGCTCGAGCTGGTCGAGCGCAACGCGAAGCACAGCTTCGAGCAGCGCTTCCGCGTGCTGAAACCGAGCTCAAAGCAAATCATCGGCGCGCTGGAAGAAGCGCTCAATCTGCCGGAAATCGCTCCGCGCATCGAATGCTTCGACATCTCTCACACTCAGGGAACAGATACGGTAGCTTCCATGGTGGTGTGGGAAAACGGCAGAATGAAGAAGAGCGATTACAGAAAGTTCATCATTCGCACGGTCGACGGCAACGACGATTTCGCCTCTATGCGAGAAGTGGTGGCGCGCCGGTACGCGCGCTTGCAACAGGAAGCCAAGCCGCTGCCAGGGTTGGTTTTAGTCGACGGCGGCTTGGGGCAACTGCATGCCGCAGCGGAGGCGCTCGAAGCGGTGGGCGTAATCAATCAGCCGCTAGCCTCTATCGCAAAGAAGGAAGAAATTATCTACGTGTACGGGCAGGAGAACGAACCGGTGGTGCTGGATCATTACTCTCCGGTGCTGCATTTGGTCCAGCAGTTGCGAGACGAGGCTCATAGGTTTGCGGTGACGTTTCACCGCAGCCGCCGGGGCGCGGCGCGCCTGGCTTCCGAGCTTGGGCAGATCCCCGGAGTGGGCGAACGAACGTTGCGCAAGCTATTGAAAACATTCGGAAGTCTGGAGGGCGTCCGGCAGGCGGGCAGCGACCAGTTGGCTTCCGTAGTGGGCCCGGCGCAAGCCGGCCGGATAGCCGGATATCTCGCCGGGCGGAGCGATGGAACGTAAGGCTTGCTTCCCGGCCGGGGTGTAAACTTTGCTGCGGCCTTCAATGAAATTTCGAGTCAGAGTTGTCTTGATGATCCTGCTGCCATAGAATCAATAAACCAAAAAGCCACGTTCTTTTTGGCGGGGAGAACAGTCATGCGGCTTACACTACTGAGCTGTTTACTCGGTCTCATGGGGTGGGCCAGCCAGCCGGGGGTTGCGCTGGCTCAGGATGTGAGGGTACAGGCGGAAAGGCTGGAACGCTCGGGCGACGCGGTCCGGGCCCAGGCCCTCCTCGCAAAGGCAGCCGAATCCAATCCAAAGGATGCGGCAGCGCAGCAAGCTTACGCCCAGTTTCTGGACCGCTACCACGACCCGCTGCGCCGAACGGCATATCAGCGCTGGCTGGATGCCGTGAACCCGGCTGATCAGGCAGCCCGGGCGGCAATCGCGCGGCGCCTGGCTTTGCTCGATTTGATTGACGGCGACCAGCGGGCGGCCGCTGCGCACCTGGCCGAGTACCAGGCAGCGGGCGGAAGAGTGGTTCCGGAAATTCTATCGGCTCTGCGGAGCGAGCCGCCGGCCGAGCAACTGCCATCCCAATCGGAGACGGAAATTCCTGGACCGCTGCGCTCGTTTGCCCGCATGGCAGCCCTTTCCACGGATTTAGCCCCCGCCGACGTGTTGCCCGCCCTGGCTCGCAATGTCATCACGAACGGCTATCAGGCCTCCCGCAGCAACGAGGCCCTCGAGCCGACCGAATATTTGAAGCTCGTAAATCGCTACCTTTCCCAGGCGCGGGAATTGACGCAGCTTGCCGGGAAAGAACAGGTCATCAGTGTTCCCGCCTGCGAATCGGAGCAAACCGGGCAACTGCTGCGCATTCTCGGCTACCGGCTCCGGAGCGGTTGTGGGGACGACGCTGCGCTCGAAACGGTAAACGCGTCGCGCGCTTTCCTGACGATCGATTCCGGTTTTCCCTTGGCCGATCTGGAAGATTCGCTCCGCCGGAATCAGCCCTTCCGCTATGTATACAAGCCGGCGAAAATCCCGGTGATGTTCGGGGTTAGCTACTGGACCTCGGGTCAAAAGGCGCAGCAGGGCGTCGATTTTCTGGATACTTTCATCGGCGACCCGGCATTGGCGCGGTTGTACCTGGCTCTCAGCAAACTCGATCCGGTCACAGCCGAGGCCTTGCGCAAAGCGTATCCGCTCGAGAGATGGAAAGCCTACGCTCATGTGCTGGATTTCTTCGGCAGCCGCTTTGAGCTGCGGAACGGCCGGGCGGTAATTCCCGGCGGCGAACGGAGCGCGGCCGCCTGGGCGGAAATGGTGGGCGTCTCCCCGGATAAAGGGCCGGAATTCTTTGAGAGGCTGATTTCCAAAGACGACGGCTGGATGGCGAGCTTCTTCGACGCCCTCTCCCGCACCCGGGGGTCGCTTCGCGATTATCTGACCGAGCCGGCGCGTATGAAACGCTTCTATGCAGCCGTGCGCGGACGCATTACAAGTCCCGGGCCGGCGCGGCCGGTCTTCCGGTCCAATGCCGATTTGATGTTGCTTACCTCGCGGCTTCAGATTCAACCCGACGGAATGCCGCACATCCCTGGCGGGCTGGATCCTTGGAAGCAGCTCTTCGCCACGCACCCGCACGGAAAGTATGACGGGAAACTCACCCGCGCGGCGTCGGGTTGGAGAACGCCCGATGACGTCGTGGAGGCGCTGTTCGCTCTCTGCCGCAAGTCGGTGGAGAACGAGCCGCTTAAGATTTTCATGGCCATCAGCGACATCGACCGCAACCGGCGGTCCCCGCTCCGGCCGGCAACGGTCTCGCGGATGACCGTGGACTACCGGCAGTACGGCGCCCAATACGCTGTGTTCAACGATGCGCCCGGTTTGACTGATGAGACCATTTTGTCGTTCCTCGATACCATCGCCGCCCTCAGCAAAATCAAGGATCCCGGCCAGCGTGCCAATACGGCGGGAATGTTCCAGGGGCTGGTAAGCCTGTGGCAAATCTTTTGCCGCCAGGATCAGATTCCCGCGGCGAAAGCCGACGCCGCTCTGAAGAACCTGATCGGCCTGTTCGGATCTATAAAGAATGACCGGGAACTATTCGATGCCGGCCGATCAGGCGTGCGTGTGCTGTTGGCTGCGACGAATTCGCCCGAGGACGCGTCGCCGCAAGATCAGATGATCGGGCTGCTGGCAGGGACGCCCCGGGCCGTTGATCGCGAAGTCCAGCGGCAGGTCGCCTCCGATCTTAATTCCCTGTTCGAGGCCCAGAGACTGGTGTCGTTGAAGACCCTTTTCGACTTGGCAGATCATCTGGAAAGCGTGTCGCGAGGCGAGAGGCTCAATGTGGCCATGGCCAATCGGCTGGCCTCGCGGATCGCGGAGATCCGGCTCCCGCGCAGCACGTTGACGACTGCGGAGAAGAATTCGTTCGCCTTCGGGTATTGGACCGAGAAACACATCGAAAACCAGCGCAACTTGAACTTGCGCCAGATTGTGGACAAGGCCGCCGGCCAGCCCGAGAAGTTGAAGGACGTGCGCGGTGTTTTGGCGCCGATTTTGCGGGATACCCTAGTCGGATTCAGTTACATTTACTATGCTCCTCCCGGAGGCCAGATCAGCCGCACCAATCCGCTGTTCGTCCGCAGCCACGATTTTCTGGGATTGCAAGCCTCGCTGCATACCTGGCGCTCCGCCGAACTATTCGGCAGCGGTTGGCCGTCCAACGGAGGCGGCCGCCTGCTGGGATCGCTCACCGGCTTGCCCTACGCGCTTGCTGAAGCGGAGCAAAACTTCCTCGTGCCGACGCAAACACAGGCTCTCATTTGGGGCGATCTGGTGCCCCAGATCATGCTCAGCGCCAAAGTGCCGCGCTGGTGGCAGGTGACGCCAGCCGAACAGCACTGGGTCGCGCTGCACCTGCGGCTGGGACAGGAACTGCTAGCCCGGGCCGCGATCGAACCGCAGTTTCGGGAGGCCGTCTTCGAGAAGCTGGCTTTTCAAGTGGCGCCGGCCCGCCGCCATCGCATGGCAAGGTTGATCGAAACTGGGCAGGTGCGGGAGGCCATCGATCTGACCACGCCCTCGGAAATGTACTTCCTGGCGAGAGAGTATCTGGAAAGCGATTTGTCCCCGAGCGGCGCCCGAGGCCCCGTCGAGCAGGAAATACGGACCCTGGCCGAGACAGACCCCGTGCATGCGAATCCGGCGCGCATTTCCGCCGATTTCGGCACGCCGCATCCCACCTTGGCGAACTCCTACCGTCCGGAACTGCTGAATTTGCCCACTTTCCCGACCTTGATGGGCTACTCCAGCCGGGTTATGGCGGAAAGCTGGGAGTCGAACAATCTATACTGGGCGGCTCTGGCCGATGAACTGCACGTTTCTCCCGCCCAGTTGAACGTGCTCATTCCTCAGTGGACGGAAAAGGTCGTCGAGCGTATTTTCGCGACTCATCTGGAAGACTGGCCCGCTGTGTTGCGGTCGTTGCGGGCGGTAGGCGATGATTATCGGCAGCGGGCCCGGCCGCAACTGCTCGGCCAAATCAAATCGTCGGTGAATTAGGGAGGCCATTGTGAGAACGGGGAAACCCTGGATGATTCTAGCAGCGGCCCTCGCGGCCGCGATTGGGTGCGTCTTGTTGCCGGGCCAGCAGCCGCCGGAGTCCGCGGCCGCTCCCGGCCAGGCGCCGGTCTTTCGAGTAAAGGTGGACCTCGTGGTGCTCAGTGTTACGGTGACCAACCGGCAAGGCCGATACGTCACGGACCTGAAGCCTTCCGATTTTCGGGTTCTCGAGGATGGCATCGTGCAAAAGATCGCTTTCTTTGGCGAGGGCAACCAGGCGCCGGTGGCGCTGGACGGCCCCAAGGGACCGGCGGCAGGAGTTTCCTCGTCCGAGGGCGGCAGTCCCGGCGGTTCGGGCATTGACCTCGCCTCCGACACGTTCGTCGGCACGAACGTTTTCATTTTGTTCGATACCAGCAATTTCATGTACCGAGGCTTCGTGTACGCCGAGGACGCGATCGTTGATTTTGTGCGCGGCCTCGACCGCGCCGATTCCATCGCTCTGTACACCTTCAGCCGGAACTTGAACCGCGCGGCCCCGCTTACGCGCGACCGGCTGCTGGTCGCCAAAGGCTTGCGGCAAGCGGTGGCCGGAGACGATACGGCGCTCTATAATGCGCTGCTGCTGACGCTGCGCGACGCGGCCGCCGTGCCGGGCCGCAAGGTGGTAATCGTTTTTTCCAACGGACCCGACAATGCCAGTATGCTGGCCCCCGACGATGTGCGCGCCGTCGCGGAAGATGAAGGCATCCCGATCTACGTCATTTCGACCAGCGAAGTGAATAAGGACCCGGTCTCGGGCAACGTCTTCCGCCGCATCACCGCGCGGACCGGGGGCAAGGCTTTCTTCGCCAAAACGTGGCAGAAGCAAAGCGAGGCGTTCCAGTCCATCCGCGAAGAGTTGCAGCACGTGTACACGGTGAGTTACTACCCGCAGCCCAACCCGAACGAGGGCTGGCGCAGCATCACCGTGGAACTCACAGGCGACGCGGCGAAGAAGTACCGCATCCGCACGCGCGCAGGATACCGTCCCAAGACATAGACTCCCAGCAAGCCTCCGGCCCGGCGCTCCGGCCTGGTTGCGATTGGCGTGCGCTATAGGGTACTTTTGACCTTGGCGCAATTTTTCATGAGCAACGTAATTATTGTCGGGGCGCAGTGGGGCGATGAGGGCAAGGGCAAAATTGTAGACCTTCTCTCGGAAAAATTCGACATCGTCGCCCGCTATCAAGGCGGCCACAACGCCGGCCACACTGTGAAAGCCGGTGGCCGGAAATTCATTTTGCAGCTAATTCCTTCCGGCATTCTCAGGCCGGGCAAAACGGCGGTCATCGGCAACGGAGTAGTGATTGATCCGGAGGCGCTGCTTTCTGAGGTGAAAACGCTCGAGTCGGCCGGCGTCGAGGTATCGGGGCGGCTCCTTATCAGCCACCGGGCCCATGTGATCTTTCCATTCCACCGGATGATGGAGAAGGCATCGGAAGCCAAGCCCGGCCGCATCAGCATCGGAACCACCTCGCGCGGCATCGGCCCGACTTATGAGGATAAGATCGCCCGCCGCGGCATTCGGGTCGCCGATCTGCTCGATCGGCAAAGCTTTTGCGCGCAATATGAGCAGATCACTGCGGAGAAGAAGATCATCGCGCGGGCGCTCGAAATCGACGAGCCCCTCGATTTTGACGAGATCCGGACCCGCTATCTGGCCTATGCCGAGAAACTGCGCCCCATGGTGGGCGATGCCGCGGCTTTTGTGAACCGCGCGATCGATGAAGGCCGCAGCGTCCTGTTTGAGGGCGCACAGGGAACCATGCTCGATATCGACCACGGAACGTTTCCGTTCGTCACCTCGTCGAGCGCGACGGCCGGCGGCGCTTGCACCGGCGTGGGCGTCGCACCAACCCGCATCGGCGCCGTCATCGGCATATCAAAAGCCTACGTCACTCGCGTCGGGGGCGGGCCGTTTCCAACCGAGTGCCACGGCGATTGGGGAGAGAAGCTGCGGGAGCGGGGCAACGAGTTCGGCGCCGTTACCGGCCGGCCCCGGCGCTGCGGCTGGTTTGACGCCCCCCTGCTCCGCTACACGTCCATGCTGAACCATTTCACTTCGGTGGTGATCACCAAGCTGGATGTGCTTGATCATTTGACCGAGATTCCGGTCTGTACCGGTTACCGCTATGCCGGGCGATTGCTGGATGAAATGCCCGCCCTGGCGCGGGTTCTCGACCAGATTGAGCCGGTTTACGAGACGGTACCCGGATGGAGCCGGTCGACAGCCGGCCTCACAGAATACTCGCAGTTGCCCGACGGCGCCAAAAGATATTTGGACTACCTGGAAGTTCAAACCGGAGTAGAGGTCGGCTCAGTGTCAACCGGACCGGAGCGGGAGCAGACCATCATCAAGCCTGGATCCCGTCTGGAGCGCCTGCTGCGCTAGTCTGCTTCGGCGGCCCAGGCTTGGCTCGATCCGGCCCCCGAGATTTCGGCGAGGCGTTCGAGGATGAAATCCGGGGTAACGCAGCGTTCGAAAGCCCGCCAGGCCAGCCGGCGGCGTCCGGCCCGGAGAAACGCGAGGCCGAGAGCATAGCAGTCTTCGGGAGCCGCTCCTCCGGTGGCCACCACACGGCGCAGCGCGATCCGGGCTTCAGTGAAATCGCCCAGCTCAAGCGCCACTCTGCCTAGTGCTGCTTTTGCATTGCCCGAGAACGGTTCCGGCAGCCGGCCCAGCACCGGCAGCAAGTGTTGCTTTGCTTCTTCGAACCGCCCGAGGTAGTAGAGGCTGAGGCCGGTTCCGTAGGCGGCTCTGGCGTCGCCGGGCAGAGCAGCCGCCGCGGAGCGAAACGCCGCCAGCGCCTTCGCCCAGCGTTCGGCACGCAGGTGGACCATGCCGGCTCGAAGCTGGCGTGCGCCCCGGCGGGCCGGGGCGCTACCGGCATCCTCGTTTGGCTGGGCCGCATTTCGAGGCGCGGCGCCGGCCTTTTCTTCGATGGCCGCCACCCACCTGCCCAGCAGCCAGGGAGCAAATGGCAGCCCGCGATGCAGAATTTCGCGCGCCCTCTGAGTTTCCCCTGCGTGGAACAGGCACAATGCAAAGAACGCGCCGGCCAGTTGATTTTCTTCCTTCTTCAGGCAGTCGGCCAGTGCGGCCCGGGCTTCTTCGATACGTCCCGCATCATAGGCTGCACGCGCGAGAAAGAGCAGCGGCGCCGCACTCGCAGGCTTCAATTCCGCTGCCCGCTCGATGTGCTGCCGGGCCTGTTCGTGTTGGCCGCACTCGGCCAGCGCCACACCTCGCCAGAGCCAGCAGCCCCAATCCTCCGGGTCGGCTTCGAGAGCCAGCCGGTAGACCGCCGCAGCCTTGCGCGGGGCGCCTTTGGTCTGATACCTTTGCGCGGTTCGAAACAGCCGCCACGCCCGGAAACGGGACCTTTTTGTTGCCGTTATGGGGCAACCCGGATGTAGAGTGCGGGAGATCCCTGAAGAATTCATACTTCGCTACTGGAGCAGCGCCTCGCCGCGTATTTCAATATAACAACCTCCCGGTCGGCCAGATCTCCCTCCGACCCGCACCGGGGCCCATCCAGAAAGCCGGCTTTGGCGGCTATCCCCAAATAGCTTGCGGGTTCATGAATGCTGCGCATCCCGGGGGCGAGCTGTGCGTCGAGTGATTCGGCTCGTGGCGTTTGGGAGCGCCGCCGGAGGCGAAACTAGTCTCAGGTCCCAGAAGTTCGCCGGCGCCCTGCGGTGGCTCGCGCCGGCTGCGGCCTGGTCAGGGATTTGAGGAAGGCAGCAGCGGCAGCCGCGGAGGAACCGTTCCCGGCCTGGGAAAACGACGCATCGAAATTGAGATACTAGCGGTTTTATGGCGCAAATAGACTCCTGCTTGCTCGCCCGCGCAGCCAAAATCAAGCTGCTGCTGATGGATGTCGATGGCGTGATGACCGACGGCCGCCTTTACAACGTTCCCGGCATGCACGGGGATATGGTCGAAACCAAGGGCTTCCACTCCCAGGACGGCATCAGCTTGCAATGGGCAAGCTGGGTGGGCCTGGAGAGTGGAGTTATCAGCGGACGGGACTCCCCCGCGTTGTTAACCCGGGCTCGCCAGTGCAATATGAAGTATGTCTACCAGGGTCACATAGAGAAGATGCCCATTTATGAAAAGATTCTACGCGAAGCGGGCGTCCACGACGAGGAAGTCAGCTACATCGGGGACGACCTCACTGACGCGCCGATTCTAGCCCGAGTGGGCTTCGCCGCCGCTCCGATCAACGCCCGTGCCGAAGTGAAGCGCATGGTCCATTTCGTAACGGAAGCGGCGGGCGGCAGCGGCGCCGTCCGCGAGGTGGTGGAAGTGATCCTGAAAGCCCAAGGGAAATGGGAGCAAATCTTGCGAAAATACGGGGTGAGCAAACAGGCCCATGAAATCCAGGACCACCCGTAGAGCAGTCCGCGCCGGTGGCGAGCTGAAAGCGGCGCAGAGGGATCGCGGCCGCGCCGGCGAACCAGGCCGCGGGCGCTTCCTGGATCTGATCTGCCTGGCGATGATTGTGGGGAGCGGAATTGCCATCTATTGGCGGAGCCTCCACGGCCCTTTCCTCTTTGACGATGCAGACCTGTTCGAGGCTCGCAACGCGGTGCGGCTCCAGGACTGGCGCGTCATCCTCACCGGCCCGCGCCCGTTGCTGATCCTTTCCTACGTTCTGAACCATCGGCTGTGGGGCTTTGATCCCTTCTATTTCCGCGTAGTGAGCCTGTTGTTGCATATTGTGAACACCATCATCCTCTGGCGGATCGTGCGGCTGATCTGCGATTCCCCGGGCCTGGCCGGCTGGCTGAATCCGGGCGCGCGGAAGCTGATCGTAGTCTTCGCCCCGCTGCTGTTTCTCACTACCCCGGTTCAGACCGAATCGGTCGCCTATATCAGCAGCCGCTCCGAGGTACTGGCGGCGACATTCTATCTGCTCGGATTGCTGGTGTTTTTGTCGAACTGGCGGGAGAAGCGGCCCTGGGCGGCAGCAGCGGCAATCGCCATTCTTTACGGCTGCGCGCTCGGCAGCAAACAGCACACTGTCACGCTGCCCGTGGCGATTCTGATGGCAGATTATTTCTTTCTTGCGGGCGGCGACTGGCGCCAGCTGAAGCGGAACTGGCGAACCTACGCTGTTGTGGGGGCGCTCATGCTGGCCGGCGGCTCCTTCGTGGCCCTGGAAGTCATGAATGTGCCCTCGGCCGGATTCCATCTGAAGGAAGTCACCTGGCAAAGCTACCTTTTGACCCAGTTTCGCATGTATTTCTTATACCTGAAGCTCCTGGCGGCGCCGTTTGGGCTGAATGCGGATTATGACATTCAGCCTTCGCGAACCATCTTTGAGCACGGTTCCTGGCTGGCCCTTGCCGGCATTTTGTCTCTTGTGGGCGCCGCCGTTCGGCTTCGCAAGCGCTTCGTTCTGGCCTCCTTTGGCGTTTTGTTTTTCTTCTTGAATCTGCTGCCGACCTCGAGCTTCTATCCGCTGCTGGACTATGCCGCCGAGCGCCGGCTGTATCTGCCCTGCATAGGCTTTTTCCTGGCTGCGATGGCGCTGGCGCTCGAATGGAGAAAGCCGGCCCGGGCGATGGCCTGGACGCTCTCCGGCGTGGTTTTGGTTTACAGCATGGGAGCCTACTCGCGAAGCCTGGTTTGGAGCGACAGTCTCGCTCTCTGGCTCGATACGGCCCACAAGTCTCCCCGCAAATGGCGCGTCTACACATGGCTCGGGTTCGAGTACACCAAGCGCAACCGCTTCGTAGAGGCCACGGCCGCTTACCAGAAGGCGGCCGAGCTGGTTTCGCACGACAGCACGGACTACGCCGAAGTCCTGAGCAGCTTGGGATCAACTTACAACAACCGCAAGATGTACGCGGAAGCGATCGAGCAGTACCAGACGGCGCTGAAAATCTCGCCCAATATTCCCGTTCTGTGGACCAATCTCGCGCTGGCCGAAATCCGACTCAACCGGCTGGACGAAGGCTGGCACCACTTGCAGCGGGCCATTCAGATTAACCCCCTGGCCTGGGAGCCGCATTTGGCTCGCGGCAATTTGTTTTTCCAAATGGGCCGCTATGATGACGCAATCAAAGATTATCAGCGCGTTCTCGACCTGGTTCCCGGCCATCCCGACGCCCTGCAAAATCTCCAGGCCGCTCGCACCATGAAGCAGCACGCGGCTGGTGGCTAGCTGCGCCCGCGCGGGATCGCCCGCGCCGCGGAAGCGCTGCGCAGTAATTCCCGGGATCCGGGCGGAGCCGCTCCCCCGCAGAGGCCCACGTGGGTTGCCATCCGGCGAACAGATCGTCGGATGGAAGCCTGCCCTGAACTTTAATCGGGGGCTCGTTCGCCCCGGGCGACGCCGCCGCAAATCCTTGGAAGATTATGAAACGGCAGCCATTGACTTTCGTCTGCTATGGAGATACGCTTCCATGTGATCGCGTTCATTTGATCCTGCCCTATGGCTTAGAGGAAATCGAGTATGGAGACTACGCCAGAAACCCCGAATCCTCCGCGTCCGGTTACGAGGCGGCAATTCATTCAAAGCGTGATCGCCGCCGGTGTTACGGCTTCAGCGGCAGCTTACCTCTACCGCGGCACGGGCATCGTTCACGGAAAGGCATCTTTGCCGGGGGCGGTCGAGCGGCTGATTACGTTGAACGTCAACGGCCAACTCCGGCGCGTGGACGTGATGAAGCAAGAGACCCTGGCTATGACGCTGCGCTACAAGCTGGGGCTGACGGGAACGAAATTGGGCTGCGACCGGTCCGAGTGCGGGGCCTGCACGGTGCTCATCGATGACGTGCCGCACTACTCGTGTTCGGTGCTCACACACACCGTGCGCGGCGGAAAGATAACCACGATTGAGGGTCTGGCGGCGGCCGATGGCACGCTGCATCCGGTGCAGCAGGCGGTTGTCGACGAGCAGGCGTTCCAGTGCGCTTTCTGCATGTCTGGATTCATCATGGCGACGGTCGGGTATTTGAAGGTCAACCCAAATCCAACGCGAGCCGAGCTGGCGCACGGAATCTCCGGCAACCTGTGCCGGTGCGCGGACTACAACAAAATTCTGAACGCCATGATGCACGCGAGCGAACTGATGCGGAGGTCTTGAGATGGCCTACAAGCTAATCGGACACAACTACCAGACGCCGGATCTCATCGCCAAGGTCACGGGACGGTCAAGATATGCCGAGGATTACCGCGTCGACGGCATGTTATTTACCAAGCTGCTATTGAGCCCGATGCCGCACGCGCGGGTGCGCCACATCGATACCAGCGAAGCGCTCAAAATGCCGGGCGTGCACGCCATTCTAACGGCCGACGAGCTGCCGAAGGTTGCGCCGCCCACCCGCGGAGCTGCGGCGGCTGAGGAGGAGGGGCCTGCCTCGAAAGGCGGGCGGGGCGTGCCGGTCCCCCCCGAACTCGGGCTGACCAACGAGCCGGTGTACCAGGGCGAGCCGGTTCTGGCCGTGGCGGCCGTGGACGAGCTGACCGCGGCCGAGGCTGTCGAGCGCATCAAGATCGATTTCGAGCCGCTGCCGTTCTGCGTCGATCCGCTGGAGAGCCTTCGTCCCGGCGGCCCCAACGCGCGGCTGGAGGGAAATGTTTACTACGGCAACGTGGTGAAGACCCTCAAGTGGACGGAAGAAGATTGGAAGGAAGTCGAGGCAGGCAGGCTGCCGATGAGAGAAGCGCCGGATACCTGGAAAGTCGGCGACGTGGACGCCGCGATGAAGGAGGCCGCCGTCATCATCGATGAGACAGTGGTCTGCCAGTCGGCCTCGCATCAATGCCTGGAGCCGCGTACTTCCATGGCCTACTGGCAGAACGGAAAGCTCTACTTGCATGCCTCGGCGCAGTCGCTGGCCCACGTCAGCCAATCGGTCGGAAACTGGTCGGGCGTGGACCGAACCAAGCTTGTGTTGCTTGGGGAGTATGTCGGCGCCGGCTTTGGCGGCAAGAATCCGGAAACCCAGATGCACACGGCGATTCCAGCGCTGCTGGCGAAGAAGACCGGCCGGCCGGTGATGATGCGAATCTCGCGCGAGGAGGACCATTACATCGGTCGCGCTCGCTCAGGCCTGATCATGCGCGTGCGGATGGGCTTCCGCAAGGACGGCCGCGTGATCGCGCTCGATATGTTCGTCGTACAGGACAACGGTCCTTACGGGCGGGCGGGCGATTACGGAACGTGCGCAGTGGTGGCTTCGGCGAACTACACGCCCTTGACGATGCGCTTCCGCGGCACGGCCGTGCTGACCAATACCCCGCCTCATGCCCCGCAGCGCGGCCCCGGCGGCGTGCAGTCCACTGTCATGTTCGAGCCGCTGATCTGCCAGGCCGCCCGGAAGCTGGGCATCGACGAGGTGGAGATTCGAAAGATCAACGCTCCCGCTACCGGGGCGGAATACGGACCTCCGGATAGAAAGGGATCGCGAACCCAGTTTACCAGCGCGTTCGCGCGGGAAGCTTTGGAGAAGGGAGCCGAGAAGTTCAACTGGGCCGAGCGCAAAAAGCGGAACGGACAGATGCGCGGCACCAAAGTGACCGGCGTCGGCGTATCCTTAGCCAATTTCACGGCCGGCACGATCGGCTTTGATGGGATGATCGCCATTACGCCGGAAGGCAAGCTGAACATCTACTCGGGCGTCGGAAACCTGGGGACCTTGTCCGTCTACGACACCGCGCGCGTGGCTGCCGAAGTGCTCGATATGCCGTGGGAGAAGTGTGAAGTCATCTGGGGCGACACTTCAAAGCATCTGCCCTGGAGCTCGCGGCAGGGAGGCAGCCAGACTATTCACGCCACTTCGCGCGCCAACTATGCCGCGGCGATGGACGCAAAGCAGAAATTACAGGAGATCGCGGCAAAGGATCTGGGCGGCCGCCCCGAGGATTACACGATCGGCAACCAGCGTGTGTTCCACAAGGGCAACCCGGGCCGCGGCATGAGCTTCGCGCAAGCCGCCAAACGAGCTATCGAACTGGGCGGCAAATACGACGGTCATGAGGTCGCCAAAGATCTCAACATCATGACGAAGGATTCAGCGAAGGCTTTGGCGGGCGTCGGATTAATGGGAGTGGCCAAAGACAACTACGGGCGAAAAGGCGGAACGCAGGCCTTTGTGGCCAGTTTCGCCGAGGTCGAAGTGGATGTTGAGACGGGCGTATACAAAATTCTGGACTACCTGTGCGTGGCCGACTGCGGGATTGTGGTGAACCCGAGGGGTCTCGAGGGCCAACTGCACGGCGGCGCCATCCAGGGCATTGGATATACGCGCAGCCAGAAGTGGGTATACGATCAGCAATACGGCGTCCCCCTCGCCAAGCGGTTCCACTACAACCGGCCGCCGACGATTCTTGACATTCCGGAAAAAATGGAATGGGATGCGGTGAACCTTCCGGATCCTCAGACGCCGGTGGGCGCTAAAGGGATCGCCGAGGCGGCCGTGGGAGCAGGAGCTGCGGCAGTCCGCTGCGCATTGGCCGCCGCGATTGGCGACGACTATATCCGCCGCACCCCGGTTGGCATCGACATGATTGTCGCTTCGCTCGAGGCCAAGAGACGCGTCGACCGGGGACTGACCGCAAACGTTTAAGAGAGGCTGAACATGGCACTGATTCACGATGTAATGCCTGCTTTTGAGCTGTTTCAGCCGGTGTCTATCGACGACACTCTGGCGCTGCTGGATCGATACAAAAGAGAAGCCTGGGTGATGGCCGGCGGTCTGGACACGTTTGACTGGTTGAAGGATCGCATCAAGCGCCCGGAGGTGGTCGTCGATATCAGCGGCGTTCAGGAATTGAAGGGCATCAAGGCCACCGCAGACGGCGGCGTCGAAATCGGCGCCTCTACCACGCTGACCGAAGTTGTCCGGCACCCGCTGATCAAGGAGAAATATCCGATCCTCGCCCAGGCCGCGGAGCTTGTAGCGTCCCCGCAGATTCGCAACCAGGGGACCATCGGGGGCAACGTTTCCCAGGACACGCGCTGCTGGTATTACCGCAGCGGCTGGTCCTGCTACCGCGCCGGCGGCAATATTTGCTACGCCGACACGCCGACGGCCATCAATCGCGAGCACGCCATCTTTGACGCGAACCGCTGCGTGGCGGTCAATCCCTCGGATACGGCCCCGGCGCTGATTGCGCTCGACGCCAAAATGGTGATTCGCTCGGCGAAGCGCGAGCGTGTGGTCGATGCGGAGCATTTTTTTATCGGCCCTGCCATCGATATTACCCGAATGACCGTGCTCGAACCGGGCGATCTGCTGACCTCGATCCGTATTCCGGCAACCTGGGCCGGCGCGCAGTTCTACTTCGAAAAAGTGCGCGAGCGGCAGGTTTGGGATTTCCCAATCGTCAACGTGGCGGCGGTTTTTGTGGTCTCGGGAGGAAAAATCGACCGCTCCCGAATCGCGGTCAACGCCGTGGCCGCACATCCAAAGCGGCTGACGGCGGTGGAGGCCGCCATTGCCGGCAAGCCGCGCAACGAGGAGACGGCTAAGATCGCAGGCGAACTGGCCGTGCAGGGCGCCCAGCCGCTGGCGCACAACGCATATAAGATTCCGTTGATGAGGAACCTGGTGAAGCGGGCTATCCGCGGAGAGACAGCGTAGCAAACATCCGCTTTATACCCGAAAAACGCAAGACGCTCCGTTTCCGGCAGCGCTTGCCCGTCGCCTTCTCAGCACTATCATTCCCAGTGGGACTTTTGTCAATTTGATTTTGCATCGCCTTGGCGAGATTTCCGGCGTCACCGCCGGCGCTGGGTCGGTATGCGCGAGAGAATCCCTCGACGACGGCAAAAAAGCGGAGACGGATGCTCGCGCGTTGAAATCTCGCGGAGTAAAGGACACGCCGCTCAAGATCACCAGGAACAACGTTCAGGTAATTGGCGAACCCGCGCCGAGTACCATAGGGAACCCGGTCAAATGCAACGACAGTAAAAATATGTACCTGCGCTTCTACCGCTGGGACCAAACTACTCTGGCGCCCGTTGTAAAACTGACGCGGGGCGGTAAAGCGACATCGTTCGATTTTCTCGCCCTCAACTCGAAGGACGCGGTTGGGATCCGGGCCATCTCGGGATCCAGAGGGGACGCAAATTCGGGCCCAGCGGGAAATTGCACCCGCTGCCGCAGCGGCCCTTTTGAAACGGGCGTTTCGCCATGCTTCGCCCTACAACTGGTCGCGATACTGCTCGAGAGCTACTTTGACAAGCTGAGCGCGGGTTCGAACAGCTAGTTTATCGAATAGCTGCCGCAAGGAGGCCTTGACAGCCCCCTCGGAGATTTGCAGGCGCGCGCCGATTTCCTTGTTGGCCAATCCCTGGAAGATGCAGCGGAGCACCATCTTGTCGCGATCCGTCAGTGTAGGGCGCGTCGGGGCCGCCGATCGATCGACGGTCCGGAACAGCGGCTTCAGATAACTTTTTTCCAGGCAAACTTCACCGGCGGCGACTTGCCGGACCACCGAGCAGAGCACTTCCGCTGAGTTGTGCTTGTGCAAAATGCCGGCCACTCCGGCCTGGATTAACTGCACTGCTTCCTGATCGTTGACTCCCGCAGTAACGACCAGAATCTTTCCCTTGAATCCGCCCTGCCTGGCCTCGGCGACAAAGTCGACGGCCCGCTCGGCTCCGAGGTCGAAATCGAGCAGAACCATGGTGGCGCCGCTTTTCGGTAGCGCGCTCAGCGCCTGAGCGGCGGACGCGCACTTGCCTACAACTTTCATGTCCGGCTCTTTTTCGAGAATCCGCGCCAGTCCGTCGCAGAACATGGCGTGATCATCTACCAAGAGCAGCTTAATGCTTTGAGTCTGCAAATCGGTCACAGGCTCTCTCCTCTAAACGGTTTGCAGTTCCACGGCAAAGCAAGAACCCTTTTCCGCGGGCTCGTAACGCAGTTGCCCGCCGTAGCTCCGCAGAATGGCGCGGGAGACGTAAAGGCCCAGCCCCACGCCCTCAGCTCCGTCCTGCAAAGGCTGAAACAGACGCTCGGGCCTGGCGATGCCCGGTCCCGAGTCAACAAAGCGCACAATCGCCTTCGGATGCTGCACGGAGACGCTGATGCAAAGCTCCCGGACGTCGCAATCCTTTACGGCCCGGAAGCTGTTCTGCACCAGATTCAAGAAGGCTTGCAGGAGCCCGTGGGGGTCTGCCAAAACAGTCGGCATGGATTGCGGCAGGCGCCAGCGGACAACGGCATCGATTTCCGTCCAGGCCGGCTCAATGACGATGCGAAGATTGTCCAGCACTTCCTGAAGCGGCACCTTCTGCAAAGTCTGCTGCACCTTGGAATGCAAATCAACAGAAGCGATTCGCTGCAAGCCTTCCACCAGATTGGCCAATCCCCGGAAATCGGCATCAGCCGCGATTTCGTGCTTCTCTTTCAGATTGGAGCAGATCAAGGAAATCGCCCCACAGAGATTTCGCACCTCATGGGATACGGCGGCCGCGGTAATCCGATTGCTGTGGAGGAGTTGTTGCAGGTTCTGCTCTTCGCGGTCCCGCATTTCCTCCGATGAATCCACCACGATCGCCGCCAGCCGCGTGCCTTGCCGGGCCGCATAGGTGGAGAACCAGGTATGAGCCAGAAAAATTTCGCCGTTTTGGCGGCGGCCAAGGCACTGCGCGGCCGTTCGAAATGCCTCCGGACCGCTTTCGAGGCGCAACGCATCAGCCAGCACGGGCAGATATTCTCCTACCGAACGTCCCTTCAGCGTCCCTCCCGGCTCGATGCCGAACAGAGCGTTGGCTGCGTTGTTGGCGGCCAAGACTACGCCGGCGCCGTCCAGCGTCAGGATCGCCGCCGGGCTGCTTTCTACCAGCAACCGCAGTTGTTCTTCCGCTTCGTGGCGCAGATCCTGTTCCCGTTGAATCTTGGCCAGATTCTGTATCACCAGTTCCCGGTTTCGCAGCAACGCCGCCACAAATAATCCCGATAACACGTAAGTAGACGACGCCAGCAGGAAGCGGAATACCGCCTCAACATGCGATGCGGGATTGTCAAAAAAAGAGCGCAACAGCGAGCAAAAAATTGCAAGGCCGGCCATTTCGAGCGGCTTCAGGACAATCGCGGCCAGAATCATCGGCAGAACGTAGAGGATCCCCAGAGACACATTTACGCCCACATACCAATCGGCGAAAGCACTTAGAGCAATCAGAACCGCCGCCACAATGAGAACCTTCGCCTTGCCGGCTTTCAAGGCGATGGCGATGACTCTCTGCGCGACCGGACTTTGAAAGCTCAGGGCCATGGTTCCCGCTAAACTTCTATATAACTCTAAGCAGGCCAACTTTGCAGATAACCATGCGGTCCGAAAGAAACCCGATTTTGACCGAAAGATAGGCCCCGGACGGCCCCGTTCCTTTCTAGTATGGCTGCGAGGGTTTTCGGGGTGAGCGCCCTAAAATCGAGCGTGTCCCATTACGGGCACATTCTCTGAGAAATCGATTTGTGCAACCCTGGCCGGAAGTACGGTCTTCTACTACGTTGTAATGCGGAAGAAGATTCGCTCACCGGCCTTTTTTCAGGAGAGCCGGAAGAAAACGGGCAGAGTTCCTGAGAAGCGCTGTCCGCGCTGTCTAACTCACGATACCAAAACAGTTGCCGCGCTTAACGCAGATGGAAAGCCAGCATCAGAGCCAGACTACCGGCGCCGCTGAGAAACTCCAGATAAGCGCGCCTGGCTTTGCGGTACTTCTCAAATGCGGATCGCTCGATCAAGCGCTGTTTTTCGATTGCAGCCCATTCGTCGGCCGTAGGGCGGGCCCCGGAGAAGCGCAGCAATTCGAGACTCTTCTCCACTTGGCGGGAGTATTCGGCAAGAGCTTCAGCCCAGGCTTTTTGTAAGTCGGACCTGTCGCCCGTCATTGGGATCAGAATAGCAGCCTCATTCGCCTTTGTCGATGCTCACACCCGCGTCGCGGCGGCCGTGAACGTTTTCCTCGTGATCCTGAATTTCCAGCCAGGTTCTCTCGCGGCGCGCCGCGGCAAGCTCAATCTGCCCTTCCAGCTCTTGGATCGCTTCGAAATCGGTGTTCCGTGAAGGCATGGAGTGCATGAGTTCCAACTGGCTCTGCGTGGCTTCCAGGTACGCGCGCCAAAGGCGAGAACATTCAGAACAGGTTGGCGTCTTCTTGTTGTGATTTCGATCCACTATTCACCTCGCCTAAACTTCGCCGCAGCCGGCTAGTTTACTTTCCAGGTGCGCCCAGCGGATCGCCGCCCCACGGTACCCGAATTGCTGGGTGCAGCCCTTATTCCAAGGTGCCGCCGGAGACATTTGCGTCATAAGCCGTTGAAAGCATACGCCCCCTCGTTTGTAATTCTACGCTCATCGGTAAAGTTTACGCGATTGTGGTATTGGATACCAAACGGTTGAAAATTCTGCCGCCTTGCGGAAGGAAGTTCTCGGCTTTCGATGCTGCGGCGAAACAGGAATATACCGGAACCGGCGCAGCAGGCAAGGACGAGGCCCTGGCCTGCCTTCTCTCGAGCGGCCAGCGGTGCGGCGGCTTTTAGCGGAAGATTCCTGTATGGCCCAGCGAGTAGCGCCCGGGCTGGGGATAAACGCACAGGCCGTGAGGGCCCTTGCCGACTCGAATGCGGGCCAGCAAATGACCGTCGCTGGTATCAATGGCGTAGACTTCCCGGCTATACCGGCCAGAAAGCCACAGGACTTTGCCGTCGGCCGAGACTCCGCCCATGTCGGGCGTGCCGCCGCCGGGCAGACGCCACTTTTGAACGATCTTCCGGGAGGCCAGATCGATCACCGAAATGCTGCCCTCCTCGCGATTGGACGCGTAGAGCAGCCGGCCATCCCGGCTGATGTAAAGGCCATGTACGCCCTTGCCCGAGGGAAGCGAACCGGCAATTGTAAAGTTGCTGCTGTCGATCTCGTAAACTACATTGGCTGCCATATCGGCCACATAGAAAATCTTGCCGTCGGGCGAGAGCTTCACGTCCTGCGGCATGCCGCCCGGCGCGAGGGACAGTTCGGCGACAACCTTTTTTTCAGCGACGTCCACAGCGACTACCGCAGCGGAAAACTCGCAGCTTGCGACCAGATAGCGCCCATTGGCCGAGAAATCCATATGGTCTACGCCCCGGCAAGGCACCGGCGTCGAATGCACGAGCTTCATAGTCTGCGGGTCTCGAAAGTCGAGACGGTGGAGGCGCTCGGCGACTACGATCGCGTATTTGCCGTCCGGGGTATAGTACATGTTGTAGGGATCTTCGACCCGGATGGTTTTTCCCTTTTTTCCTGAAGCCGGATCGATCTCCGTGATGCTGTCTCCAAGGTCGTTCAGCACCCACAGCTTCTTCAGATCGTAAGAGGGCGTGACGTGCTGCGGTTGCCGGCCCACCCGAAAATGATCCACGATCTTGTACGTCTTGGGATCGATCACATCGACTGTATTGCTCCCGCTGTTGGGCACATAAACCAGCGGCCGGAAGTTGCGAACCTCGGGACTGAGATTGCCCGCTGAGTCTGCGGCGTAAATATTCTCCGGGTCGAGCACCGGAGGCATGCCGGGCAACGGCGCCGCCTGGGCCAGCGCAGCCACCGCGGCGGAGGGACGCGAGGCGCCCGCCACCGGAGCGGCGTGCGCCGAGTGCTCGGTGTTTCCCGTTTTTCCGCTGCCGCAGGCGGGCTGCATCAGCAGCATGGCGACGAGAAGAAAACTGACAGAGGAAAAAGAAAATTCCGACCGCATGAGGTTGCGCGCGAATCAGCATTACATTCTAAACTGGACTCCGGGGGCTGCCGCAAAAAATTCGTTTGATGCGAATCATCACCGCCGCGGCCGGACTGGGCCGCTGTGGCCGCCCGCGCGCATTTGTTGTACGCTGAGATCAAGGGACAAGGCTATGAATTACTATGCTGTGCTAGGCGTGGATGCCGACGCCGACGAGAAGACGATCCGCAGCGCCTTTCGGGCGCTGGCCCGCCGCTATCATCCCGATGCCGGCGAGGGATCGTCGGAGGCCAAGTTTCGACAGGTTCTCCAGGCTTATGAGGTGCTCAGCAACCCTGTTCGCCGGAGGCAATACGACCAGTCGCGGACTGTGCCGAGGACGCGCCCGCCATTTTCTTTTGAAGAAGTACGGCGCTCGGCGGGCGTGTGGCGGGCGGCCCCCAGCAGACAACATGCCTGGGACCCGTTCCTGGAAGCTCGCACCTCGATCTTTGAAATGATGCAGGTCTTTGAGCGCCTGTGGCGATGGGACGAAGACTTCTTCGGCGAACCCTTTTTTTAAGTTTGTAATTCGAGCACCTGGCTAAGTTATCTGCGTTCACGGCCAGCGGCGTAGAGCTGCAAAGCCAGCCGGCCAGCTTCTCTCATCGAAAACTCTGAGACTTTCTTCACGCGGGCGAGGGGAATGCTCACGGCTCGAGTCGCCTCGGACTCCGGTTCGGGAAATAGACGGATATCAAGAGCCTCCTCTCCCGCTTCTACTCTGGCGGCAATTTCTTCGGGCAGAAACCCGATCAGCGCGACTGAGCTGTCAGGCAGTTTGTGGACCTCCAGGCTGTGATAGACGCGCTTTCTGAACAGGGGCGAATTCGCAACGCCGGGCGAATACGTGAACCCATATACGCCCGGCGGGAGCCGCTCCACACCGAAACCCTCTTCCTGCTCGGTTACCAATCTCACCTCGTTTCGGGCCCGGAGCGCTTCCCGCTCCGCCTCCCCGGCGGCTTCTTGTGTCGTTAACTCGGGCTCGGCCGCAACTCCGCCTGTCTTCGATTCTTTTTTCATTTGGTGTTATTGCGATACCCGTGCTGTTACAATCTCAACAACCCAGCGGGAAATAATTCATTATAATTTGCGGAAGCGCGAACGCTCAATCCTCCGCGAGGGAAACGGGAGGCCAGTCTCTCAGGTTTCGTTCTGGTAATGAGGCTAGCGGGTTGACTTGCATCGAGCCGGAAGGCATCATGTTTTGTGAACTCAGGAGGAGGAAGGGTATGACTTCGAAACGATTGGCGATATGCGCAGCCCTCTGCGCCGCTGCATGCTGGATGCCGGAGATGGCCCAGGCGCAGCAGCAGGCCGGGTCGGTTCGGATGTATAACACGGCGAAGCAGAAACTGCTCTCTGGCAAGCAGATTTTCGGGGGAACTGCCACCTCGCCGGATCCCAACATCTATTGCGCGCTGGCGAATGCGGGGTTTGATTTCACCTGGATCGAGATGCAGCACAGCCCGATGACCTACGAGGACGTCGCCCGGATGGTTTGGGCCTGCCGGGGCAGCTCCGCGATACCTTTCATTCGCGTTCCGGACGCCACGGAAAGCGATATTCAGAAAGCCACGGACCTGGGAGCCCTCGGTATCATTGTTCCCACCGTCGATACGGTCGAGAAGGCCCAGGCTGCCGTCAAATGGGCGAAGTACCCGCCGCAGGGCCGCCGCAGCCAGGGGGCCGGCCATGCCACCGCAATCTGGGGCAGCGATTACCGGCAGACCGTCAACGATAACATGATGGTTGTGATCATGATCGAGACTCCCACCGGCGTCGAAAACGCGGAAAAGATCGCTTCCGTGCCCGGCATCGATGTGATTTTCGCGGCCAGCGGCGATCTGGGGAATTTCTCCGGCCACTTCATGGACCCGAAGACGCACAAGGGCGATTCCTACTATGAATCATTAGTTACCAGAATCCACGACGTGACCTTGGCGCACAACATCAAGCTCGGCGGCCCGGACGTGTGGAAGGAGCGTCCCGGCTATAGCTTCTTCCAAAGTAGCAGCGAGCCGGGCCTGATACGGGCGGGCGCGCAAGCGCTCGGCTTTAAGCCCGTTCCTTACCCGGCCCAACGCCAGTAGTTTCCATCTTGGCCGCTGCTGTCCGTGTCCACAGCAGCGGCTTATTCGCGATCAGAACATCGGGCTTAGCGCCCATCTCCTTTGACCATCGCGCAAAGCGGTCAACCGAGGGAAGGGAGAGCCGGCGGAACACCGGATCGAACTGCTCCGACATCCCTTAGCGGGTGGGCGTTCATTCCTCTGAGCCGCTGCATGCCCTTTCCAGCTTTTGGCACAGACGGCGTGCCGCCGAGTCGTCCAGTTTCCGGCCTTTCGATCGCACGTAGAACACATCGATTGCCTTGTGCCCTTCCGTATCGATCAGCACTACATCGATATCGCAGCGATTGAACGAAAACGTGCTGGCGAGGTCATAAAGCAGGCCGGGCCGGTCCTCCGTGATCACGTGGAAAAGCGTCTCGTTGGGGGAGGTTTGGTTGTCAAAAGCGATCTGGCGGGCGATGCGCGGCCGATGAGCCGGGCCCGGCAACCGCCGTTTGTGAAGCAGCTCACGAACGTCAATCTTGCCGAGCACGACCTGCTCGAGAGTCGAAGTGAGCCGATCCGCTTCGCTCGGATTCAGCTCCAGAGTGCGATTGGGATCGGCAAACACGAAGGTATCGAGAATCATTCCGTCCCGGTTGGAAAACGCCTCCGCTTTGACGATGTTCATGGCGAACGAGGAAATTGTTCCTGCAATGGAAGCGAGCAGGAAAGCGCGGTCGCGGGCCAGCACCACGAGTTCATACAAAGAGTGCCGACGGCCCAGCTGCATGGCCACGGAGCGGCGTTCCAACACCGGCTTCAACTGGAAATGGCGGCGGATCTGGTCGGGGCCGTGAATGCGCAGATAGCGTGTAGGGAGTCCCTCGAGAAAGCGGGCGAGAGCCTGGCGCTCGGAGTCGTCGGAGGCCAGTTGCGCGGCAACTGCGGCGCCGGTTCCGATCCGCTCGGCTTCCATTTCGCGAGTCAACTGGTTATGTGTGGCTACGTAAAGCTGCCATAACAGATCCTTGCGCCACGGCGTGAGGGCTTCCGGGTTGACCGCTGAAATATCGGCATAGGTCATGAGCGTGAGGTTCCGGAGCCGTTCCAGCGTGCCCACCTGCGACGCGAAGGCGCGCGCCGTTTCAGGATCCGCCAGGTCGCGGCCAGTCATGATGGCCGGCATGTCGAGATGATGCGCGATCAGAAATCGCACTGTCTCGCGCTCCGCCTCCGGCATGCCGATACGCTCCATCGCCTGGTCTGCCAGGACGAGTCCCGTCGCGGTATGGTCTCCTTGCAAGCCCCCTTTGCCCACATCGTGGAACAGCAGAGCGAACAAAAGGACCTCCGGCTGCTCGGTTTCCTGCATCAGCTCGGAAAAATGCTGCGTTAACGCGTCCTCGCCGCCGGCCCGCAGCTCGTGCAGCGTCTTAATCGTCCGCAGCGAATGCTCATCGACGGTGTACCGGTGGTAGAAATCGCGCACCACCAAGCAGTCGATCCGCTCATATTCGGGAAACAGCGCCGGCAGCACTCCCGTTTCCCGCATCACCACCAAAGCCTGGTAAGCGTGCGGCAACCGCAAAATCGACGCGATAGAAAGCCACAGCTCCGAGGGGGCGCTATGCCGCTTCCGGAGGTATTCATGGAAGTTTCCCGCCGCTTGGCCTACGCGCCGCTCAGTCTCGGGCGCCGGCGGAATTCCGTGCCGCGCGATAAATTCGAACAGCCGCATCACCAGACCAGGATCCTGCACCAGCGCTTCCGGATGGCGTAGGTAAAGCATGCCACGCGCGACGGCGAAATCGGGATTCGACAGCCGCGATTTGCGGTCGCGGAACATCGTAAACAGCGAATGTTCCGGCGTCGCGACTTCGTCCAGCGTGCGCCGTGCGAGCCGGTGAATGACGCGCACATTGCGGAAATAATCGCGCATCCAGGCCGCGGCGTCCCCCGAAGGCGAGCCGGAGCGCTCCGCCGCCAGCCGCTCCTGGCTCTCAAAGGTCAGAATGTTGTTGTCGCGGCCATTGAAGCAATGCAGATAGCAGCGCAGCGCAAAAAGAAACCGTTTTGCTTCCCCCCACGCATCTCGCGTTTCGGCAGGAAGGTGCTGCTCCGGCGCGCTTAGGGCGAAGCTGCGCGCCTCCGGCGGAGCGGCGCTTGCGGCCGCTTCCTCGGCATGCGCCAGTTGGGAAAGCCAGCAAGCGACTTGAAAATCCCGCAGACCTCCCGGCGCTTCCTTGATATTCGGCTCGAGATGGTAGATCGTATCGCCGTGTTTGGCGTGCCGCGCCCGCGTCAGCCGGTCCAGCCCGCGCACCAAGGTCTCTTTCTCGCGCGCGTAAAAACGGGGCAAGCGCTCGAACAGCCGGACCAGAACCGCCGTATCCCCGGCCAGATAGCGGGCGTCGAGCAGGCTGATACTCAGCTCGACGTTATCCGGAGCGAGCGAGGCCGCTTCTGCCGGCGTGCGCACCGAATGAGACGCTCGTATGCCGCCGTCCCACAGCTCTCGCAGTAACTTCGAGATGGGGTCGCGAGCGGCCTCGGCGGCAGAATTTCTTTCGAAGAGAAAAAGCAGGTCCACATCGGAACAGGGGAATAGCTGGCGCCGCCCGTAGCCGCCCACTGCGACCAGAGCGACGCCGGAAGCGGCCTTTTCGCCGAAAGCCTGGTGGAACAGAGCGGCAACCGCGCGGTCGACGGCATCGGAGCGCTGCCGCACCATCTCCAACCCGTCGCCTGTCTCAAAGAACCTCTGCTTGATGGGATCCAGGCCGGCGAGAAGTCCGGACGCGCCCGCCGTCATAGCGCTCCTTCGCCGCGATCGTTGTTGCGAATGCGGATAGCATCGTCAATGGAGGAAATGAAGATCTTGCCATCGCCGAGCTTGCCGGTTCGGGCCGCGTCGCCCAGCGCCTTCACCGTCTCCTCCAGACGGCTGTCGGGAACCACGATCTCGATTTTCACTTTGGGCAGAAGATCGACCGTGTATTCCTGGCCTCGATACACTTCGCGGTGGCCTTTTTGCCGGCCGTGGCCGCGCACGTCCGAAATCGTCATCCCGTCGATGCCGACTTCCTTGAGCGCTTCTCTCACGTCTTCCAGCTTGTGCGGCTGAATCACCGCCTCAATCTTTTTCATAACGGAGCCGTCCTGTTATGTATCTCGCCGGTTCGCGGCCGCGCCTTGAGGACACAAGCGCGGGCAGCTCGTCCCGGCCCGCGCCCGCAGAGGGCGGCCCGGCCGGAGGGCCGGACCGGACAGGTGCTAACCCTCAAAATTGTAGCCTTCTTCCCCGTGCTGGGAGAGGTCCAGACCCTCGATCTCGTCTTCCTTGCTCACGCGCACGCCGAGCAGGGCGTCCACGATCTTAAGAATGATAAACGTCGCCAGAGCCGCCAGGATCCAACAGATGACCACGCCCCACAACTGGTTCAGGATCTGGCCGGCGTTGCCGTCGGCAAGCCCCAGCGCGCGAGTGTGGCCGCTCGCATCCTGCAATGTATTGTTGATAGCGTTAGTGGCGAATACGCCAGTGAGCAGGGCGCCGAGCGTGCCGCCGGCTCCATGAACGCCGAAAGCGTCCAGGGAATCGTCATACCCCACTTTGCCCTTCACCACCATCACCATCAGGAAGCACACCAGTCCGGCGACCAGCCCGATGAAAAGCGCCGACATGGGAGCGACAAAGCCGGAGCCGGGCGTGATGGCCACCAAGCCCGCTACCGCTCCCGAGATCGCGCCGAGCACGCTGGGCTTGCCGTTCTTGAGCCATTCTCCAAGGCTCCAGCCGAGCGCCGCCGCGGCCGCCGCAAAATGCGTGTTGACGAAAGCGCTGGTGGCGAGGCCCGAAGCCGCGACAGCGCTTCCAGCATTGAACCCGAACCACCCAACCCAAAGCAACGATGCGCCGATCACGCTGAGCACTACGCTGTGCGGCTTCATCGGTTCGTGCGGATATCCGTGGCGCTTGCCCAAATAGAGGGCGCAGACCAGCGCTGAGACGCCGGAGGAAATATGCACCACGGTGCCCCCCGCGAAATCAAAGCAGGGGATTTTTCCGCCTAGCGAGGCGTTCAGCAATCCGCCTTTGCCCCAAACCATGTGCGCCATCGGGAAGTACACGGCCAGCGACCACAGAATCATGAATAGGACCATGGCGCTGAATTTTATCCGCTCGGCGAACGCCCCGGTGATGAGAGCCGGCGTGATGATGGCGAACATCAACTGGAACATCATGTAGGTCTGATGAGGAACGGTGGCCGCGTAATCGGCGTTTGGGGCCAGTCCTACACCGTGCAAGAAAGCATAATGGAGACCCCCGATAAACGCGTTGCCTTCGCTGAACGCCAGACTGTAGCCTACCAGCGCCCACAGAACCGTGACCAGTCCCATCAGAAAAAAGCTTTGCATCATCGTGCTGAGGACGTTCTTGGTCCTCACCAGCCCGCCATAGAACAGGGCGAGCCCCGGGCCGGTCATCATCAATACCAGCGCGCAGCTCACCAGCATCCACGCGTTGTCTCCAGCGCTCTGGGCTGCCCGGAGCGCTGCTTCCATCTTGGCCAGCCGGTCTCCCGCGGCGTCCGGGCCGGATGCCGCCGTCTGCGCCGCCGCAGAACAGCTCAGCGCCAGCAGGAACGCAAGGACACACACTCCCCGTAAGGGTCGCTTCATGCCTGACTCCCCTCCAACATCTTGCAACAGGCAGCGGCAAAGACAAAACGAAAGTTTCTATCGAGGTAATTGATTATTTCTATGAAGGGGCTGCGCAGGGCCGGCCCCGACACCGGGCGTTCCGGCCCTGAGTGCGATCACGACACTTTGACGAAGATAATCACCAGCGTGTACAGCGCCAGCGACTCGATCAACGCCAATCCCAGAATCAAGGCGAAACGGATGGCAGCGGCCGCCGCCGGATTGCGCGCCATGCCCTCCGCTGCTGCGGCTGTCGCTCGGGCCTGCCCGAGCCCGCACAGACCGGAGGCGATCGCCATGGCAAAACCCGCCGTGATCACCACCCACTGGTGCGAAGCGTCGGCCGGCGGGCCCTGGGCGAATACCGGAGCGGCCCAGCAAAGCAGGGACGCAAATAACAGCAAAATGGAAACGACTCTCATTTTCTTCTCCTGTCTATAGAGTGTCTTCCGGAGGTGGTTCCTGGACACCCCTCTTGCAGCCAGGCTCACGCGGAAGAGGATTATGCCGAAAAAAACCGCGCCGCGGAACTGGCAGCGCGGCTCAATGCTTCCCGGCAGGACAAAGCAAGCGCCGGTTCAGTGCTCGTGCGCCACGGCTCCCTGCACGTAAACCATCACCAGTAGCATGAAAATATAAGCCTGTAAGAGAGAAACAAAAACGTGAAGTCCCATGAAAATCGCTGGAATGGCAATGGGGACCAGGCCGATGAAAATCATGGTCACCATTTCGCCGGCGAACATGTTGGCGAAGAGACGAATGGTCAGCGACATCACCCGAGCCGAATGGCTGACGATCTCGATGGGCACCATGAGCCAAGCCAGCCACCAGACTGGTCCGGCAAAATGAGCCAGGTATTTGCCCACGCCCTGCGCCCGAATGCCCTCCACGTTGTAATAAAGAAACGACGCCAGCGCGCAGCCGAAGGGCACCGGGCCGGGAATGTATTGGGTAGGCGAGCCGAAGCCGGGAATGATGCCGAGCAAATTGGCAAACAGAATAAAGATAAACAGCGTGCCGAAGAACGCCAGATACCGGTGCGACCCGGGGCCGACAATCTCTTCACCCTGGCCCGCCACGAATTCGTAAAGCACCTCGAACGACTGCTGGAAATTGCCGGGCCGCTCCACGCTGAGGCGGCCGCGAAGCAGCGCGAACAGGACAATAATGATCAGCGCCACCAGGATTTGCATGGAAATGAAATCCCGCCACGGGCGTTCCGGATTGGCGGCGTGCAGGTGAAACAGCGCCAGAATGGCGTTGGCCAAGCCCGCCAAATGATCGTTTAGCAGCTTCGTAAACCACAGTTCATGTTCCATGCCGGTCTTGCTTTAGCCCGATTGCGATTTCCACGCAGATTTCCGCCAGAATGGCGGCCACGAACAGAAACAGCCCCGCCAGCAGCGCTCTGACGCTCCAGGCAGTATATCTGAATGTAGCATAGGCCGCGGCGGCAATCAAAGCGTACCTCCCCAGAAACCTCCAGATCACGCGCCGGCCGGCCCGGCGAGCACGGCCAGCCCCGACAGGCCGGAAGCCTTGCATATCGGCCACCTCCGCCCCCCCACGATTCTCCGCTTGCAGATCCGTTCCCGCCGGGGGCGCTTCGGCATCCTCGGCGGAGGCTTTTGCGGCCAGGGTGTCCACCGCTTGCTTCAGCCAAAGAAAATTAACGGCGGAAATCGCGGCTCCCATCGTGAACCCCAGGGCGCCCGGAGCGCCGGCCAGGCGCCAGGCTCCGCCGATGCCGAGGGCCCCGAAGGCAAGCTGAAAACGCCAGATGCGGCGCTCGGCGGCGGCATAGAAATCCGAGGTTTCCCGGTCCGCGGCAGGGTCAGCGTCCATGGAAAGCTCTCGCTCTTTGGTACCTGCAATCTGAACTGCCGAATGGCGGCTTCCCAGCTTCGAAAATTTGCGCACGATCTTCAATCACATCCCGCGAACGGGCATCCCCACGGAGCCCGCCAGCCTTCAACGCGGTTCAACAAGGGTCCGGGCACGTTTTCCGCCGGGCGGCGTCTCATCTTCAAATCACGGATCTCCAGCGTCCTTCTGCACCTGCCGGATCAGCTCAATAAAGCCGCCCGCGATCCCCAATATGAGGAAGACAATCGAGAGGAAGCCGGTGTGAAACAAGCGGTCGAGACCGTAACCGATCAGGTAGCCGGCGGCGGTGCAGGCGGGCAAAGTGAAGGCAAGCGAGGTATACTCCGCAACCTGAACCCACGGATTTTTCTTCCGCGACGGCATGGGCAAGCAGGATTGCGCGGCTGGGCGGGCTCCGGGACCGCCGTATCTTGTCACCGCAAAGCGGCGAACAGCGAGTGCTGCGCCATCTGAAGAAACGGCTCAGGATAAACGCCGATCAGCACCGTAAATACCGCGGTGACGCCTAATGCGAGACGCACGCCCAGGCTGTCGGAAAGTTCCACCGGGGCTGCCTCTTCGCTCACGAACATGACTTTTACGATGCGGAAGTAATAGTACAGAGCCACGGCGACATAAAGGGCCGCAAACACCGCCAGATAGTAGTGCTGCGTCTGAATGAGGGAAAGGAAAATGTAGTATTTGCCCAGGAATCCCGCAGTGGGCGGAATGCCTGCCAGAGACAGCAGAAACACCAGCATCAGCACCGCATAAGTCGGATGCTTGAACATCAAGCCCGACAGGTCATCGATCTCGTCCCCGATGATGTTCTTGTTGCGCATCGCCACTACGATCGTAAAGGCGCCGAAATTCATGAACGTGTAAACCAAAATATAAACGGCGATGCCCTTCAGCCCGGTCTGATTGCCGCTCACCAGCCCCAGCAGGATGTACCCGGCGTGCGAGATGGAGCTGTAGGCGAGCAGACGCTTGATATTCGTCTGGCTGATCGCCGCCAGGTTACCGAGGGTCATGGTAAGCAGCGCCACGGCCGCCACCAGCGGCTCCCAAGTCGGCCGCATCGATTCCAGCGGAAGTTGAAAGATGCGCAGCAAAAATGCGAACGAGGCGGCCTTCGATGCAACGGAGAGGTACGCCGTTACGGTTGTCGGCGCTCCCTCATAGGCATCCGGAGCCCACATGTGAAACGGCGCGGCGGCTATTTTGAAAAACAGTCCGACGCCCGTGGTTGTCATCGCCAGAAACACCAGCGGATCGCGGGGGTCCCGGCCGGCGATCGCACGCGCAATGTCGGCTAGCCGGGTCGAGCCCGAAATGCCGAAAAAAATGGAGAAGCCGTAAGCCAATAATCCGCTCGAAAAAGCGCCTAAAAGAAGGTACTTGATCGCCGCTTCGTTGGAACGCTTGTCGCCGCGCAAAAATCCAACCATTACGTAAAAACTCAGAGCCATCAGTTCCAGGCCGATGAACAGCGTGATCAATTCGGCGCCCGTGGCCAGGAAGACCATGCCCGTCTGGGCAAACAGCAGCAACGCATAATATTCGCCGTGGTGCTCGTGCTCGATCTCGAGGTACCGGGTGGAAATGATGACGGCCAGGGCGGTGGCAATCAAGAAGATCCAATCGAAGAAAATCCCGAAGCCATCGACGGTGACCGCTCCGGAAAGGCCCGTCAATTCAGCCAGGCCGTTCGTTCGCAGAAAACTCTGCTGCTGCCAGACCGCATAGGCGGTGAAACCCAGGCCGATCAGGGCCGTGATCGCGTTGAAGAATTTCTGCCGGGCGTCGATAAAGAAGTCCGTGATCAGAATGCCGCAGCCGAAAAGACACAGCAAAATAGCGGGCTTCAGGACAAAAAAGTCGGTCTGTGTGAAGGCGAAATTCATGGCGTTGCGATCTGCGCCACCTGTCCGGGTTGCTCGAGCGGATCTTTCAAGTTATGCACCCGATAGTAATCGGGCTGGACGCGCTTCACGATTTTGGCGACCGGCTTCTCCAGAATCTCGAAATACGGTCTAGGATAAATGCCGATCCAGAACGCCCAGGCTATCAATGGCAGCATGTAAGCGATCTCGCGCGCGTTGAGATCCTTGAGGTGCTCGTTCTTAGGGTTCGTGATGGGGCCGAACATGGTGCGCTGGTAGAGCCAGAGCAGATAGGCTGCGCCAAGCACGATGCCGGAGACGGCAAAAGCCGCCCACAGCTTGGATACTTCAAACGCTCCTTGCAAAATCGTGAACTCGCCGACAAAACCGTTCAGCAGCGGCATGCCCGCCGAGCTCAACATCGCGATCACGAAAATGACGGCGTAGACCGGCATCACGTTCGACAGCCCGCCGTACTCCGAGATTTCGCGGGTGTGCCGGCGCTCGTAAATAATGCCGATGATCAAGAAGAGCATGCCCGTCGATATGCCGTGATTGATCTGCTGGATCACCGAGCCGGTGAGGCCATTCGGGTTCAGGGCGATAATTCCCAGCGTGCAGAAGCCCAGGTGGCTGACCGAGGAATACGCCACCAGCTTCTTCCAGTCCTTCTGCATCAGGGACACCAAGGCTCCATAAACAATGCCGATAATCGACAGCGCCGCGATCATCTTGACGGTGAAACCGTCTTTAGCGGCATCCGGCAGCAAAGGCAGCGAGAAGCGGATAAAGCCGTAGGTTCCCATCTTCAGCAAAACCCCGGCCAGAATCACAGAGCCGGCCGTGGGCGCCTCCACGTGGGCATCGGGCAGCCACGTGTGGAAAGGAAACATCGGCACCTTGATCGCAAAGCCCAGAAAGAAGGCCCAGAACACCCATTTCTGCATCGTGAGCGGGATGCTCATGCGGGTGAGTTCCTGGATGTCGAAAGTATACGTTCCGAACTGGCTATAGTAGTGGTAGTACAGGGTCAGGATGCCGAGCAGCATCAGCACCGACCCGAACAGGGTGTACAGAAAAAACTTGATCGCGGCGTAGAGTTTCCGCGGACCGCCCCACACGCCGATGATGAAGTACATCGGCACGAGCATCACTTCCCAAAAAACGTAAAACAGGAAAAAATCAAGCGCCATAAAGACGCCCAGCATGCCGGTTTGCAGCAGCAGGAAAAAGGCGTAATATTCTTTCACGCGATCCTGGATCGCCGACCATGAGGAGAGCACCGAGATAAAGCCCACCAGAGCCGTCAGCAAAATCAACAGCAGGCTGATGCCGTCAATACCCAGAGCATAATGGGCGCCGATGGACGGAATCCAGTTGGCCCGCTCGACGAGCTGGTAGTCGGCGTTCGACCGGTCATACATCCACCAGAGCGGGACCGACAGGGCGAATCCGAGAAACAGCACCAGGTTCGCCCAGACGCGGATGGCCGTCTTGTTCTCCTTTGGAATCAGCAGGAGAATGAACATGCCCGCCAGGGGCGTAAACAACAGAATGCTCAAGTAATGTTGTTGCATATCAAATCGCGATCATGGCCGCCGGCTTCGCGCTCCGCGCCGCCTTCGCTCGAGAGATCTTCGTTCCCGTGCAGAGCGGTCCTCTGGGCGAATCTCGGCCGGCATCCTATCTCCACAGGTAATACCCCAGGAACAGCGCCATGCCGATCACAATAAACAGCGCGTAGCTCTGTACCAGGCCGGTTTGCAAAATGCGCACCGGGTAGGACGCCAACTTCACCAGAAACGAGCCCAGCCGCACTGAGCCGTCGATGACCCAGGTATCCCACCACATGGACACGCGTGAGGTAAACCGGGTGAGCCAGCCCGCTCCATTCACGCCGCCGTCCACAACCGCCGCATCAAAGCGGCTCAGCAGCGCGCCGCCGCCCTTCGCCAGCCCATCTACAAACAGGGCGTTGTAAATCTCGTCCACGTAGTACTTGTTGTAGAGAAGAACGTGGATCGGCTTGAACCGGCGCTCCATTCCATCGGCCAGCTCCGGTTTGTGGTGATACATGCGCCGCGCCAGGAAAATGCCGCCCAGCGCAAACACCACGGATATAGTCATCAAATACCATTCATCTGCGGTCGAGTGGCTCTCGGCAGCGGCCACAATGGCTTCCGGCCGGTCCGCGAACACGGGAGCCAGCCAGTGCTCCAGCTTCGGCCAGGATTCCGGAAAATGCCACGCATTGGGAATGCCGACCCAACCGGCCACGATGCTCCCCACCGCCAGCAGGGCCAAGGGCAGCGTCATCGTCCTCGGCGATTCGTGCACATGAGGCGCGACTTCGGGCGCGACGTGAGACCGCCCGTAGAAAGTCATGTGGATCAGCCGCCACATGTAAAACGCCGTAAAGCCGGCGGTGATCAGCCCCATGATGTAGAGGAAACGATGGGCGCCGTTTTCCGACGTCCAGGTTTGCCACAAGATCTCGTCTTTGGAGAAGAAACCGGCAAAGCCGGGGATGCCGGAAATCGCCAGCGCCGCGATGAACATAGTCCGGAAAGTCACCGGCAGCTTGTCTTTCAGATCGCCCATGCGCCGCATATCCTGCTCGCCGGACAGGGCGTGGATCACCGAGCCGGATCCGAGGAACAGCAGCGCCTTAAAGAAAGCGTGCGTATACAGGTGGAAAACACCAACCCAGAACGCGCCGACGCCGCAGGCGAGAAACATGTACCCAAGCTGGCTTACGGTCGAGTAGGCCAACACCTTCTTGATATCGGTCTGGACTAAGGCGATCGAGGCGGCGAAAATCGCGGTGGCTGCGCCGATAATCGCCACCAGGTGCATCGTGTCAGGCGCGAGCACATAAAGCGCGTTGGAGCGCGCCACCATATAAACCCCGGCCGTGACCATGGTGGCGGCGTGGATCAGCGCCGAGACGGGCGTCGGCCCTTCCATCGCGTCTGGGAGCCATACATACAAAGGGATCTGGGCCGATTTTCCGGTCGCTCCGATAAACAGGCACAGGGCAATCAGGTTGAAGTAGCGCTCCGAGCCGGGGTGATACGTGGAGTGCCGCAGAATATCAGTGACCTGGGTAAACTGCACGGTGCCCAGCGTGGCGAACAGGAGCAGCATGCCGATCACGAACGCTGCATCGCCAATCCGGTTCACGATAAATGCCTTATTGGCGGCGTCACTGGCCGATTTGCGCAGCGTGTAGAAGCCGATAAGCAGGTAGCTGCACAGCCCCACTCCCTCCCAGCCAACGAACAGCATCACGTAGTTGTTCGCCAGAACCAGCGTCAGCATGAAGAAGACGAACAGGTTCAAATACCCGAAGAAACGGTAAAAGCCCCCGTCGTGCGCCATGTAGCCGATCGAGTAGACGTGGATCAGAAACCCGATGCCGGTGACTACCAGGATCATCACCGAGCTCAGCGGATCCAGCAGGAAGCCCCACGGCGCCTGGAATGCGCCGCTGCCGGTGATCCACGGGGCCAGCAGCACTTCCGCGTGACGCTCTGCGGCGGGCAAGGCCGCCAGATCGAGCGCGGCCTTGAGGGAGAACAAAAACGCGATCAGCACCACTCCGGGGCAGAGGATCCGGATCACGCTCCGGCCGCTGCTCTCGTGGTGTCCATGCTCCCCGTGACTGTGAGCGTCGTGTCGGCGGCCCCACTCCGGCTGCGGATCGAGCTTGCGGCCGAACAGCAGCATTACCGCCGCGCCGAACAGCGGAAACAGCGGAATCAACCAGATATGCTGGAGGAAAAAGCTGGTTTCGGCCCCGTTCACCATTTCAGGATGTCCACCTCGTCGGCGTTCACCGTTTCCTTGTTGCGGAACAGCGCGATCAAGATGCCCAGCCCGACTGCGGCTTCCGCCGCCGCGTCGGTGATGACGAAAATCGAAAAGACCTGGCCATTGACGTTGCCGAGGTATTTCGAGAAGGCGACCAGGTTGACATTCACCGCATTCAGGATCAGCTCGATCGACATCAGAATCACGACAATGCTGCGCCGGGTAAGCACTCCGATGGCGCCCACGGCCAACAGGGCCGCGCTCAAGAAGATGTAATGGACCACAGTGATCGGGTGCATGACTGTCCTAAATGCGCTTCTTGGCCATCACCACCGCCCCGATGATCGCTACGAGCAGCAGAATCGAGGCCAGCTCAAACGGCAGCAAGTACTGGGAGAAGAGCGTCCGGCTGATCTGCTCCGAGTTGCCCAAACCCGGCGCGGCCAGCGTGCCTCCGGGTTCCCCCAGCCGAAACTGTCCGGAGCCCGCTTTGACAAAAAGGAGAGTCTGGAACAGCAGCGCCGCGACGCACGCCAGGGCGATCCATTTCTGCCCGGTGAAAGGCTTCTGCCTGGATTCCTGCCCCAGATTCACCAGCATGATCACAAACAGGAACAAGACCATAATTCCGCCGACGTAAAGAATCACCTGCACGCCGGCCAGGAACTCGGCTCCCTGCAAAAGGTACAGGCCCGCCACTCCCAGCAGGCTGGTGATCAGCCAGATGGCGCTGTGCACCGTATTGCGGCGGGTGATGGTTAGAATGCCGCCGCCCAGCGCCAGCAGCGCGAATATATAAAACAGAAAAGTATCGATCATAAAACCACCGGCAGGGGGCCAGGCCGCCGGCTCTCGCCGTTAATGCGTATACTGCTTCGGTCGCGGCCCCTCTTCCAGCATTTGGCGATCCCAGATTTGCCCCTCGCGGGTGTAGGTGGCAAGCTCGAAATCCTGCGTCAATTCCAGCGCGTCCACCGGGCAGGCGTCCTCACACAGCCCACAGAACATGCACCGCGACGTGTCGTACGTGAACGTCGTCAGCTCCTTGCGCCGCGTCTCTTCGTTGCGCTCGCTGGTCACCACGATCAGGTGCTCGGGGCAAGCCAGGGCGCACAGATTGCATGCGATGCAAAGGGTCTCCCCGGTGTCGGGGTTGATGTTCAGCCGCGGCGCCCCCCGATAACGTTCGGCGACCTTGGGACGCTCGGCTGGATACTGCTCGGTGTAAATGTATTCCGGCTTCTGGTTGCGAAAAGTCACCCAGAGGCCTTCGAGCAGATCGACCAGAAAGATCGTTCGCAGGAATTTCTTCATACACTTAATTCTACCCTGCGCATCTGCCTCACCGCTGAGCCAGCAGCAGCACCACGCCGTTCACAATCAGCGACCCGAGGCCGATCGGGATCATATACCGCCAGCCTACCCGCATAAGCTGATCGTAGCGGTATCTCGGAAACGTGCCCCGGTACCAAATGAAGCAGTACAGGATAACCGATACCTTGAACAAAAACCAGAACACGCCGATAATCGCCTGGTTGACGGGCGGCACAAGAAACGCAGCCGCCAGGACGAACATGGCGCCGGCCAGGGCCGCCATAATGGCCTTATCTATGGCCAGAGATCGCCGCATCACGCCGATCGCGCAGCCGAAACCGATGAGCCCGAATAGAAGGGCCGGAAAAGCAAAATCCAGCGGATAGTGTAACGCCGCGATGCTCGGAAAAGGCCGAAGCCAGCCGCCCAGAAACAGCGTCACTGCGATCGACGAAACGACGAACATATTCGCGTATTCCGCCAGAAAATACAGCGACCAGCGGAATCCGCTGTACTCAGTGTGAAAACCGGCCACCAGCTCGGACTCAGCCTCCGGCAAATCAAACGGTGCCCGATTTGTTTCCGCCACCGCCGCGATGGAATAAATAACGAAGGGAACCAGCATGAGGCCGTAATTCGCAAAGGCAAACCAGATGTGCCGCTCCTGCTGTGCCTGGACAATCTTTTCCATGCTCAGCGTGCCGGCTACCATCAGCCCGGAAACGATGGCAAACCCCATCGCAACCTCGTAGCTGACCATCTGAGCCGCCGACCGCAGCGATCCCAGCAGCGAATAGTGGCTGTTAGAGGCCCAACCGCCGAGAATAATTCCCAAAATCCCGACGGAGGAAAAAGCCAGGATCACCAGCAGGCCGATGTTTACGTCGGCCACATGCAGCCCCGGACCGAGCGGCAGCACGGAAAAGGCCGCCAGCGCCGTCACGGTGGAAAGCACCGGCGCCAGCCAGAAAATCCAGCGGTCCGCGGCCGAAGGAATGATGTCTTCCTTCAGCAGCAGCTTGACCGCATCCGCCAGAGGCTGCAAGAAGCCGTACGGGCCGACGCGCATGGGTCCCAGCCGCACCTGAAAATCAGCGAGCACTTTGCGCTCGGCCAGCACAATGTATCCGGCCACCAGCGGGAAAACCAGAATGATCACCGCCGTAAGGATGAGCGGCTTGAGATAAATATGAAGAAGCGCTGCGGTTTCCGGCATCGTTGCTTCCGCTTAGCGGTCCACCTCGCCCAAAACGATATCAATGGTGCCGATGATCGCCACCACGTCGGCGACCAGCGCGCCGCGGCACATGCGGTCCAGGGCCTGCAAATTGACGAACGAGGGCGGCCGGACGCGCACGCGATACGGCTGCGTCGAGTTGTCGCTCACGATGAAATAGCCCAGTTCGCCCTTGGGCGCTTCAATCGAGACGTAGCACTCCCCGGTGGGCGGCTTCAACACCTTGCCTACTTTGCCCATGATCGGCCCAGCGGGCAGGCCCTCGACAGCCTGGCGGATGATCCGCACCGACTGCCGCATCTCCTGCATACGCACGATATACCGGTCGTAGGTGTCCGCATTCTGCCCGACCGGAATTTCAAAATCGTATTTTTCGTAGCCGGAGTAAGGCTGCGCCTTGCGCAAATCCCATGGCACGCCCGCGGCCCGCAGAACCGGACCCGTCACGCCGAACTCCTTGCACTGTTCCGCGGTGAGGACGCCGACGCCTTTCGTGCGCCCGACCCAGATGCGGTTTCCGGTAAGCAGCTCCTCGTACTCATCGATCTTGGCCGGGAACATGTCGCAGAACGCCAGCACATCCTTCTCAAAGTTGTCGTAGGTTTCGTATTGCAAGCCGCCGATGCGGAAGGCGTGCGTGGTAAGGCGTGCGCCGCAGTAATTCTCGAAAATCTTCAGCGCTTCCTCCCGCTCGCGGAAGGTGTAGAAAACCGGCGTAATGGCGCCGATATCCAGCGCGTGGGTGCCGAGCCAGAGCAAGTGGCTGGTGATCCTGTTCAACTCGGTCAGAATTACCCGGACCGCCTGCGCCCGCGGCGGAACTTCGATCTTCATCAGCTTCTCGACGGCCAGGCAGTAGCCGAGACCGTTTGAAACCGCCGCGACATAATCCATTCGGTCCACGTAGGGCGCGAACTGGACGTAGGTGCGGTTTTCGGCTATTTTTTCCACGCCGCGATGCAAGTAGCCGATTACGCAGTCGCAGCCCAGCACTTTTTCGCCGTCCAGCTTCAAGATGACCCGCAGCACCCCGTGCGTCGAGGGATGCTGCGGCCCCATGTTCAGGACCAGCTCATTCGCGTCTAGAAAAGTGGTTTCCGGCATAAACAGTTGCTAGCCATCCGCTTGCAGCGGGCAGCTTTCAGCGGGGGCTTGCCGTCGCCTGCGGCGTGGGCTGATACCCGACGCCGGCGGCTTCTCCTCACTGTCCGCTTTCGATCTGCAAATTTTCCTGCACCCACCGGACGTCTTGCTGGATGATTCCGTACTCCTTGCGCAGAGGATGGCCCTGCCATTCCTCTGGAAGCAGAATCCGTTTCAGGTTGGGATGGCCCTCAAAGACGATTCCGAACATATCGTAGACCTCACGCTCCAGCCAGTCAGCGCCCAGGTATACGGTCGTCGCCGTGGGAACTTTCTCGCCATCCGCCACAAAAGTTTTGACCCGGATCCGCTCATTGTGCGGTGGAAAACGATAAAGAATGTAGACCAGATCGAACCGCTTTTCCCGCTTGGGGTAATCGACAGCCGTAATATCCACCAGATATTCAAACTCTTCCTCGACTTTCAGAAATTCGAGGATCGGCACCACAGCCGGTAGGTCCGCGATCAGAAAGTTCTGATCGAGATAGGTAGAGAACTCTCGAATGCTCTCTCCGAACCGGCTCTTCAATTTTTCGGTGAGCGGGCTTTGCCAGGGACTAACCGCCATTGCAGGCGGGGGTTTGGGCGGAGCATGCCCCGCCGGCTTTTGCTCTTCTGCCATGTTTCAGTAGGGACCGGCCATCCAGTGAGTGAACTCCATAGCTGTAACATAGCAGCAACTTGCTGTCAAATTCTGCCGCCCGGAGTAGCTTACTACTCTGGACCAGGACTGCACCGGGCCGGCGGGTGTAGAACTACGGCATCCCCGCACTTACGGCGCTGCGATATGATGGTTGATACCATGCGATCTACCCTTTTCGCCATCCCGGCGCTCTTGGCGCTGCCGCTGCTGTGCCTCGCTCAGGCGTCTTCTGCGAGGCCGGATGGCGATCCGATCGCCACCATCGGCGGCCAACCAGTTTACGAGCGGGACCTGGCACCCTTGATCGCCCCGCAGCTCCGTCAGTTGCGTAATCAGGAGTACCAAATCAAGAGCCGCGCCCTTGACAATCTGATCGGCCAGCGCGTGTTGGAAATCGAGGCCAAAAAGCGGGGCCTCACGGCCGACAAGCTTCTCGAGCAGGAAGTGGATTCTAAAGTCGGCGAGCCTACGGAGGGTGAAATCGAGGGATATTATCTGGCCCAGCGGGAGCGCATCGGCCGCCCTTTGGCCGAGGTCCATTCGCAATTGGAGCAGGCGGTAAAGGAAGCGAAGCTGCAAAAAGCCCGGCAGGATTACATGAACTCCTTGCGAGAGAGGGCTGAAGTGGCAATCCTGTTGCGGCCGCTGAAGACCGAAGTGGGTTACGACCCGGCGCGGGTCAAAGGCGATCCGAACGCGCCGGTTACGATCGTCGAATTTTCCGATTTTCAATGCCCGTTCTGCCGCCGCGTGGAGCCCACCCTGAGTGAACTGCTGGCCAAATACAAAGGCCGGGTGAAGCTGGCCTACCGCGATTTCCCGCTGCGCGAGGCGCACCCCCAGGCCGAGCTTGCCGCCGAGGGGGCCCGGTGCGCCGGCGACCAGGGCAAATTCTGGGAATTTCACGACGCCCTTTTTTCCAATCCGTCGAAACTGGATGAGAACAGTCTTGTCGAGCATGCGCGCGCCCTCGGCCTCGACGAGAAGCAGTTTCGGACCTGCTTGAGCAGCGGAAAATTCAAGGATCAAGTCGAGGCCGACCTCCAGGACGGAGCCCGGGTCGGCGTCGCCGGTACTCCCGGGTTCTTCATCAACGGCGCCAGCCTCGAAGGCGCGCAGCCGCTGGCCGCCTTCGAGAAGATCATCGAAAGCGAACTGGCCGCCGCCGGCCGGCGTCCCTGAGCCCGCGCGTCGTAAGTATTCTGTTGTCTTCGCAATTCTTAGCGCTCGTTTGTCTTGTGCCACAATGATTCAGGGCGCGGTGCGCGGAGCGGGAACCGAGAGAACCTCGGGCATCCGAGAGGCGCGGATTCCAACGCCGCCCGGCTTCCATGCTTCGTATCGGCATTCACACTTCGATCGCTTCTTCTCTGCCCGGCGCGGCCAAGAAGGCGGCGGAGCTCGGCTGCAATACGTTCCAGATTTTTTCCGCCAGCCCGCGCATGTGGCGCGGCTCGAAGCTGGACCCGGCTGAAGTCCGGCTCTTCCGGCAAGCCCGTGAAAAACATGACCTGTTTCCCTTGGTCATTCACGACAATTACCTGATCAACCTGCCTTCCGCCGACCCCTTAGTACGCGAGCGTTCCGTCGAGGCCCTTCGCGGCGAGATGCAGCGGGCGATCGCCCTCGGCGCGGAATATCTCGTCGCCCATCCGGGAAGCTATCGAGGGCAAACGCCTGAGCGGGCCATCCGCCTGTTCGCACGGTCTTTAGCGGCGGCTGCGCGCGGATTGCGCTGCGATGGACTCTCCTTCCTGATCGAGAATACGGCCGGCGGCGGCTGCGCCCTGGGCCGCGAACCGGCCGAATTGCTCGAACTGCGGCGGCTGGCCGCCGAACGTGTGGATTTCCCTATCGGCTTTTGCATCGATACGGCGCATTGTTTCGCGGCGGGGGTCGATTTTTTCGCAGTGCTGCAAGCCGTGGATTTCGAAACGGTGCCGGTGATCCACTGCAATGATTCGCGCTCCGGTTTCGGTTCCCGCCTTGACCGGCACGAGCACATTGGCAAAGGCGGCATCGGCATCGAGGGTTTCCGGCGCATCCTACGGGACCGGCGGCTGCGCACGAAAACCTTTATCCTCGAAACTCCGGTTGAAAAGCCCGGCGACGACCGCCGGAATGTCCGCGTGTTGAAAGCTCTGGCAAAAACCCGATAAGCTAGGTTGCGAGCCGCGGGATGCGGCCGGCGGCGCTCCGCCTCTCGCACAAACCTTTTCGAAAATGGAATACAACCACAAGGCAATCGAGGAAAAATGGCAGGCCCGCTGGGAACAGGCAGACCTGTATCGGGCGGAGGCCGATCCTTCGCGAGAGAAATATTACGTTCTCGAGATGCTCCCGTATCCGAGCGGCACCCTGCACATGGGTCACATCCGCAACTACTCGATCGGCGATGCTCTGGCCCGTTACAAGTGGATGCGCGGCTACTCCGTACTCCACCCGATGGGGTGGGACGCATTCGGGCTGCCCGCTGAGAACGCCGCCATCAAGAACAACCGCCCGCCGCGGGAATATACGCTCTCCAACATCGCTCATATGAAGCGCCAGCACCGGCGCTTCGGCTTCAGTTACGACTGGTCGCGCGAGGTTTCGACTTGCGAGCCGGAATACTACCGCTGGAACCAGTGGTTTTTTCTGAAGATGCTCGAGCGCGGCATCGCTTATCGCAAGCACGCCCGGGTGAATTGGTGTCCGAAGTGCAGCACGGTGCTGGCAAACGAGCAGGTTGTAGATGGCTGTTGCTGGCGCCACGAAGACACGCCCGTCGAGCAGCGGGCGCTCGAACAGTGGTTCTTGAAGATCACCGACTACGCCGAGCAACTCCTTGCCGATATGGCCGAGCTGGAGCAAGGCTGGCCGGAACGCGTGTTGACCATGCAGCGCAACTGGATCGGCCGATCGGAGGGCGCGCGGATCGACTTCCGCCTCGATGCATCCCGGGAAGAAGGCGCCGGTGAGGCGATTACGGTCTTTACCACTCGCATCGACACGATCTACGGCGCGACCTGCGTGATTCTGGCTCCCGAGCACCCGCTAATGGCGAAGCTGACAGCCGCACGGCCTGACCTTCAGGCCGCCGCGGCGCGCCTCGCGGAGTCACGCCAAGGCCGCGATCCCGCAGATCTGGTCAAAGAAGGTTTCTTTCTCGAGCGTTTCGCTCTAAATCCGTTCAATGGGGAGCGCCTGCCGGTCTGGAGCGCCAATTTCGTGTTGATGGAATACGGAACTGGCGCCATCATGGCCGTGCCCGCTCATGACGAGCGCGATTTCGAGTTCTGCACGAAGTACGGCATTCCGGTTCGCACCGTCATTGTTCCCGGCGGAGGGCAAGCGGCCCAAGCCGCCGGGGCATTTACCGAGGACGGGATTCTGGTTAATTCCGGGCCGTTCAGCGGTCTGCACAGCGCCGAAGCGCGCCGGAAAATGACGGCTTACGGCCGGGAGCATTGCTTTGCCGAACCCGCCGTTACATACCGCCTTCGCGATTGGGGCGTTTCGCGCCAGCGCTACTGGGGCACTCCGATTCCCGTCATCTATTGCCGGCAGTGTGGCATGGTTCCCGTTCCCGAAGAGCAGCTCCCGGTGCTGCTGCCTCTAAATGTGCAGATCACGGGCATGGGAGGCTCGCCCCTGCGCTCCGTGCCCGAGTTTCTGAAGGTGCAGTGCCCCCGCTGCGGAGGCGCCGCGGAACGCGAAACGGATACCATGGATACCTTCGTCGATTCTTCGTGGTATTTCTACCGCTATTGCGACCCACACAACAGCCAGCGGCCCTTCGATCCCGGGAAGATCCGTTACTGGTTTCCGATCGACCAGTACATCGGCGGCGTCGAGCACGCCATTCTGCATCTGATCTATTCCCGCTTTTTCACTAAGGTCATGCGGGATCTGGGGCTGGTCCAGCACAGCGAACCGGTGAAGCGCCTGTTCACGCAGGGCATGGTCATCCGTGAAGGCGCCAAAATGTCCAAGAACAAGGGAAATGTAGTCGATCCGGAGACCATCGTCGATCAATACGGCGCCGACACGGCTCGCCTGTTTTCTCTCTTCGCCGCGCCGCCGGAGAAAGATCTCGATTGGAACGACGCCGGGGTCGAAGGCATGTACCGCTTCCTGGGCCGCGTGTTCCGGTTCGTAACGCGCGAGGATCGCCCGCAGCCGGTCGCTGCGGACGGACCGGCCGACCGCGAGGTGCTGCGCAAGCTGCATCAGACCATCCGCAAGGTTACTGAGGACTTCGAGACGCGCTGGCATTTTAATACCTCAATCGCGGCCATCATGGAACTGGTGAATGAGCTATATCAGCATGAGGCGAACCTCTCGGCGGCGGCGCTCGATCAAATCCTTCCCGCTCTGGTGCTTCTGCTCGCGCCATTCGCCCCTTATGCAGCCGAAGAGCTCTGGTTTCGCCTGGGCCGCCAGGGCCCGGTCCTGCGCGTGCCGTGGCCTGAGTTTGACCCGGCCTTGGCCGCCGAAGAGGAGGCGGAGATCGTTCTGCAAGTGAACGGGAAGGTCCGAAGCCGGCTCGTGGCGCCGCGGCAGACCCCCAGAGAGCAGCTTGAAAAACTCGCCTTGGCTGACCCGAAGCTCCGGGCCCATCTGGCTGGCAAACGCATCGTCAAAATCGTTTCGGTCCCTGACAAGCTGGTCAATGTCGTAGCGCACTGAAGGGCCGCTTCTTGGCGCTTCGGGATCGCGCCCGGCAGCGGCTTCGAAGGCGCCCCGATCGATCTCCAGACGCGCGTTCTGCGCATGACGCCCGGCGTCCTGCCTCTGTGCTACAAAGAGGGCTATGAAATTCAGGATTGCGTTAGCGTGGCTCCTACTCGCAAGCCTGGCGGGCGCTGAGGACGTCCGGCTCCGCGGCGGAAATTTGCTGGGATGCGAGACCTACAGCTTCCGCTCGCTGATCCGCGGCGGCAAACTCGACCCGCTCACCGTGCCGGAGCTTTACAGGAAGCTGGGCATTCAGGGCATTTCCTACAATGACATCTTTTTCAAGAGCTTCGATGACGACTATGTGGATCAGGTCAAAGCCGCGGCGAAACAGGCCAACCGAACCATCTTCTGCTTCGTCATGGAAGGCAACCTCGTCAGCGCCGGCGAGGAGCAGCGCCGAAAACAGATTGAAATCGACAAACAAAAGCTGCGCGTGGCTCATCGGCTGGGCGCGCCGCTGGTGCGAGTGAATATCGGAAATCCTGGCCGGCAGGAAAACGCCAGTGACGCCGTGGTCGTGGAGCGAGCCGTTGCGGCATTCAAGGAACTGCTGCCACTGGCGCGGGATCTTGGGATTCGCATGTCCATCGAAAACCACGGCGGTCTTTCCGGCAAGGCTGAGAACATTGTCAGGATCATCCAACAGACGGACTCGAAGTGGGTGGGAGCGCTGCTCGATTTCGGCAACACCCCGCCCGCGACACGCTACCAGGATGCGGCCCGAATGGCGCCGTATGCCTTGACGACGCACGTCAAGAACGGGGAGGGCGATATCGTAGACGTGGATATTCCCCGCCTGCTCGAAATCCTCAAAAAGAACCGCTACAAAGGGCCGATCTCCATCGAATACGAGCTGAACGGAGACCCGGTTCAGGGCGTGCAGGATCTGAAGGCAGTGATCCTGAAAAATTGGTGAGGGCCGGGTTGCCGCTACGTCACCGCCGTGCAGATGCTCCACCCCAGGACCGCTCGCGGGCGGGCAGGAACTCGTCTCCTGGCTGCCAGCTTGGGAGCTGCGGCAGATTCGCGATTGCGGCACCCAGGCGGAAGCCGAATCGCGCCAGTTCAGCCAGCCCTGAAAAATCCCAGTTCGGGTCAAATTCGTCGGATGGCTGGTGATAGTGCTTGTCGTTGTATTCGTCAAATGCCTTTTGGCCCCATCCGGCGGGCTTCCCTATAAAGTTGCCGCCTATATCGAGCGAGAAGGCGGGAATGCCCACGCGGGCGAGGCTGAAGTGATCGGAACGGTAATAATGCCCCTGCTCGGGATGCGGATCCGGCTCGATCTTCAAGTCAAAATCTTTCGCCGTCTGCTCGACGAGCCCTTTCAACGTCGTGCGTTCGTAGCCGCCAAGGCTGATGTCGGTCGTTCGCCCGAAAGGAAAGATGCCATCGTAGTTTAAATCGGCCGCGATCTGGCCGGCGGGAATCGGCGGATGCTCACCCAGATATTGGGATCCCAGCAAACCTCCTTCTTCGGCACCGACCGAGGCAAATAGAATTGAGCGAGCGGGCTTTGGATTCAAATGCGCAAAGGCGCGGGCGGTTTCAAGCAGGATGCCGCAGCCAGTCGCATTGTCGACCGCTCCGTTGTAAATGTTGTCGCCGTTGACGGCGGGGCCGATGCCCAGATGGTCCCAATGCGCAGTGTAGAGAACCGCCTCGTTCTTTAACTTCGGATCGCTGCCAGGCAGCCTTGCAACCACGTTGCGGGTGTCCATCGGCGAAACATCACTGACAATCCGGCCTCGGAGGCGGATGTTCAGAGGAACGGGATGGAAGCTCCGCGTCTCCGCCTGCTGGAGCATTTCGGCTGCGGTCTTGCCGATCGGCCGGAAAATCTGGTTCCCGATCTCTTCGGTCACCCAACCGGCGAAGGCCAGGGCCTGCTGGTTGGGTCCGAGCTTCACGTAAGGCTCCTTGCCGCTCCAAGAGTTCCGCACGACCTGCCACCCATATCCCGCTGTCTTATCCGTGTGCACGATCAGGCAAGCCAGGGCGCCGCGTCGCGCGGCCTCTTCGTATTTGTAGGTCCAGCGCCCGTAATAAGTGAGCGCCGGCCCGCCGAAAAATTTTGGATCCGTTGAAGGCGGCTCGTTGGTGAACAGCACGACAACCTTGCCCTTCACGTCGGTGTTCTTGTAGTCGTCCCATTGAAATTCCGGAGCGGTGATGCCGTGGCCTACAAAGATTGCGGGAGCGTCAAAAGCGAAATCCTTCTGCTGGCGCTGGTTGACGCCCACATAATCCACGAGCAGCCGCAGGGCGTGCTGATTCCAGCCCAGGATTGACGAAGGCAGCGTTTGCACTCCCACCAGAGGAACACGCTGAAAGTAGGTGCCGTCATCGCCGGCCGGCTCGAGACCGAGCAGCCGGAACTGTGTCGCAATATAAGCCGAGGCGAGCATGCCGCCCCGGCTTGCGGTTCCACGACCTTCCAGAAGATCGTCGGAGAGAAACTGCACGTGCGCTGCGATGCGGGCGGCGGAGATCTCCGGTTCAGGTCCGGGCGCGGGAGCATGATGGCAGCCCGACAACAACCCTAGAAACGCAAGAAACGCAGCCACGAACGCCAGACGCATATCGAAAAGGGTAGCACGGCTATAATGGCTGTCGGCCGCGGGCTGCGCCAAGATGGGCCTGCGGATCTTCACCTTCCGTCTCATGTGTGGAATCGCCGGCTACTGCGGGCCCTCCCGCCGCTTCAATCAGGGAAAACTGGCGCTGATGCTGCGGGCCATCAAGCATCGGGGGCCGGATGACGCCGGCATATTCCACACCGATTTGCCAGAGCAAGACCTCGGTGTTTGGCTGGGAAGCCGCCGGCTGGCAATCCAGGACCTTTCCCCAGCCGGCCGCCAACCCATGACTGACGCGGCGACCGGCAGCAGCATCGCCTTCAACGGCGAACTTTACAACTTTCGAGATCTCCGATCAGAGCTGGAACAAGCCGGATGCCGGTTCCACTCGCGCTGCGACACGGAGGTGGCGCTCCGCTCCTGGTGCGCCGGCGGAATCGGCGCCGTCTCCCACTGGAGAGGAATGTTCGGCGCAGCGGTGTGGGATGCGCCATCGCAAACTCTCTGGCTGCTCCGCGATCCCTGGGGCATCAAGCCTCTGTACTACCGGCGGGACGCCGAATCCTTAGCCTTTTGCTCTGAAATCCGGGGACTGCTGGCAGCGGGCCTCACGCGCCGTGAGCTGAGCCGGCGGGGCGTCGAAGATTTTTTGCAATTCGGCGCGCCGCAGGATCCGGTGACCATCCTACGCGGCGTCTACGCCCTTTTGCCCGGGCACGCGCTGCGCTGGTCGCGAGGCCGGATGGAAATCCGGCGTTATGCGGCCCGGCCCAGTCCGATCCCGGGAGGCCCGGAAGCCGTCGAGCCGATGCTCCGGGAAATCGTCCGCCAGCAGCTGATCTCCGATGTCCCGGCAGTGGTGTTCTTGAGCGGCGGGGTGGATTCCAGCGTCATAGCCCTCCTGGCACGCGAGGAAGCTGGCGTGGACGTGCACACGATGACCATTACTTTCAACGAAAACGGTTATTCAGAGCGCGAATTCGCCCGGCGCGTCGCCGCTCATGCGGGCACACGGCATCACGAGGTCCCGCTAAGCGCCGGCGACGCCCGTTGCCAGGCGCTCGAGGCGATCTCCCGCATGGATCAGCCGTCAGTGGATGGCGTGAACACATATGTCATCAGCGGCGCCGCGAAGCGCAGCGGCTTCACCGTAGCCTTGAGCGGCGTAGGTGGGGATGAATTCTTCGGAGGGTACAGCACGTTCCGCCGGACGGCGTTGCTCGGAAAGCTGGGCCGGATGGCCGGCCGGATGCCGGCTCTGGCAGGTTTTGCGGGGCATTTCCTCGCCACGCACGGCACAGCCGGCGCTCAGAAACTTGGCGGCTATCTGAAGGACGAGCCTTCCCGGCAGCCGTACTTCGTGCAGCGGACGTTGTTTTTTCCGGCCCAGATAGCGGAGATCTGCGCCTGCGACGCGCGCGAGGCCGAAGCCGATCGCCTCGCCGAAGAACGCCGGCAAAACATCCTCGAGGAGGCTGGCCGTCTGGACCCGCTGAACCAGGTGTCCCTGCTTGAAGCCCGGGTGTATATGGCCAATACCCTACTGCGCGACAGCGATCAAATGAGCATGGCGCATTCGCTCGAATTGCGGGTTCCGTTCGTCGATCATCTGCTTGCCGAGTTTCTTTTGGGCATACCCGGCGCACAAAAGGGGTTCGGCCGCGCCGGCAAGCTTTGGCTGCGCCAGGCCTTTGGCCATCGTCTGCCGTCCGAGGTTTTCCAGAGAAAAAAAATGGGCTTCACCCTGCCGTTCCCTGTTTGGTTAAAAGGACCGCTGGCCAAAGAAGTGAGTCAAGCGCTCGACCGGAATCCCCATCAGATCTGGAGGCGAGAGGCCGCCCTTCGGGTATGGAATGATTTTCTGCGCGGGCGAGTTGGATGGTCGCGCCCCTGGGCCCTGTACGTGCTCAGCCGCTGGGCGGAGAAAACTCTTTATGCGTAGCCGAACGCCTGTACCAATGTCGCCCCGGAAATGAATCGCGCGATTACGCCCACTTCTTCCCGAGGGCTTCAAGCCCCGCACGGCCCAGATCTTCCGGCGTCATGACCACACGAAACTCGATATCCGCGTCAAACAGCAGAAACCAGGGTTCCGCCATCGCCGGAATCTGCGACGGATCGTTCAGGTTGACTATCAAGATGGCTCCGCGGTGGCCATCTTGTTCGGTAAAGTAGGCGGCCTCCGGCTTTACTTCATCGAGAACGCGCCGGATTTTGTTTCCCGCGCTCCCGTCCCTTACGGCCGTGTTGAACGGTTCGTGGGGGAACTTCACGTTCATGAGCATTCGCATGGGACCTCCAGGAAGGGCCACGGGTGATTCTACACCGAAAGGGGATCGCTTGGCTGTTCGTCCCACATTGGCTTTTCCCAGCCTCCTTTCAGATCTGAACCGCGCCTGTTCTCCGGCGCCTCCTTGTTTGCCCCGCCTATGGTAGAAATAGAGGTTCAACGCGGAGGGGGCGCTTCTATGACACGGCGGCTCACCACGGCCCAAGCGGTCATTGAATTCCTGAAACATCAATATGTTGAGCGCGACGGGACCGAACGGCAGTTCTTTGGCGGGTGCTTCGGCATTTTTGGGCACGGCAACGTCGCCGGCATTGGCCAGGCTTTGCAGCAGAATCCGGATTTTCGCTTTTATCTGTGCCGCAACGAGCAGGCGATGGTGCACACCGCCGCCGCCTTCGCTAAAATGAGCAACCGGCTGCGGACCCTGGTCTGCACCACGTCGATCGGCCCCGGCGCCACGAACATGATCACGGGTGCGGCCGCGGCGACGGTGAACCGCGTTCCCGTGCTGCTACTGCCGGGCGATATCTTCGCGCGCCGCAACGTGGCGCCCGTTTTGCAGCAACTCGAGTCCTCGGCCTCTCAAGACATTTCGGTCAATGATTGTTTCAAGCCGGTTTCTCGCTACTGGGACCGCATCCAGCGCCCGGAGCAGATCATCACCGCCCTGCCCGAGGTCATGCGCGTGCTTACGTCGCCGGCCGACACCGGCGCCTGCACGCTCGCTTTACCCCAGGACGTCCAGGCCGAGGCGTTCGACTTCCCCGCCCGGCTGTTCGAAAAGCGCATCTGGCATATCCAGCGCCCGCGCGGCGATGCCGAAACGCTGCGGCGCGCGGCCCAGTGGATCCGGTCCTCAAAACAACCGCTCATCGTGGCCGGCGGCGGAGTGATTTACTCGGAAGCCACCGACGCCCTCTCGCGTTTCGCCGCCCAGACCGGCATTCCGGTTGCGGAAACACAGGCCGGCAAGGGCTCGCTCTGCTACGACCACGGGCAGGCGTTGGGAGCCATGGGCGTCACCGGCACGCCTGGCGCGAATATCACCGCCCGCGAAGCCGACCTGGTGATCGGAATCGGCACTCGGTACAGCGATTTCACCAGCGCTTCCAAAACCGCGTTCCAGAATCCCGACGTTCGTTTCATTAACATCAACGTGGGCGAGTTTGATGCGTACAAGCATTGCGCGCTGCCCGTGGTTGCTGACGCCCGCGCGGCCCTGGCCGAACTCGCCCAGGCGCTCGAAGGTTACCGTGTTTCCACAGACTACCGCGCCCGCATCGACCGGTTGCGCGCCGAGTGGGAAAAGGAAGTCGATCGCATTTACAACGAGCGGCATGGCCCGCCGGTGAGTCAGGGTGAAGTGATCGGAGTGGTCAACCGGATTTCCGGACCCCGCGACGTGGTGGTTAGCGCGGCCGGAAGCCTGCCCGGCGATCTCCACAAGCTTTGGCGCACGCGCGACCCCAAAGGCTATCACCTCGAATACGGCTATTCGACCATGGGCTACGAGATCGCCGGTGGCTTGGGCGTCAAGATGGCCGACCCCAGCCGTGAAGTCTGGGTGCTGGTCGGCGACGGCTCCTACCTCATGATGGCCCAGGAAATCGTCACTTCCATCCAAGAAGGGTACAAGCTGAACATCGTGGTGCTCGATAATCACGGCTTTTCCAGCATCGGCGGCTTGAGCCAGGCGTGCGGCAGCGGCGGTTTCGGCACCGAGTACCGCTACCGCGTCAATGGATCGGGCGGCGGATCTCTCAGCGGCCAGACCATCCCGGTTGATTTCGCCGCCAATGCCGCGAGTCTCGGCGCTCACGCGGTTCGGGCGCAAACCACGGATCAGTTGGCCGAGGAATTGGAAAACGCGCGCCGCCGCGACCGGACGACGGTCGTCGTTATCGAGACCGATATCAACGCCCGCGTTCCCGGTTATGAATCCTGGTGGGATGTTCCGATCGCCGAGGTTTCTGAAATGGAATCCGTTAAGGCGGCCCGCGCCGCCTACGAGCCGGCCAGACGCAAGGAGCGATATTACCTATGACGCCTGTCCCCTGCATCGCGTGCTTTCCGACGGCGCTTTGGCTTGCCTCCCGCCACACCCTGTCGCCGTCCGACAACGGGGAATCCTGATGGAAGTCACTGTCCTCGGCCGCATCGGTTACGACCTCTATTCGGAAGAGCCGCACACGCCTCTGGCGCGGGCGCGGCGTTTTTCCCGCTATCTGGGCGGGTCGAGCGCCAATATGGCCGTTGGATTGTCCCGCCTGGGTGCGGCGGTCGGCATTGTGGCCGCGTTGGGCGATGACGCACTGAGCGATTTTTTGCGGGATTTTCTGCGCGCCGAACGGGTGGATGTCTCCCGGGTGAAAACCGTTCCGGGCTATCTCCCGTCGCTTTGCCTGACCGAAGTTTCGCCGCCGGATCGCTTCCCCCAGGTCTTCTATCGCCGCGACCCCGCCGACACGCAACTCGACATCGACGCCGGCGATCTGGCTTATATCGCCTCCGCGCGCATGTTCATCACCAACGGAACGTCTTTGTGCGCTTCTCCCTCCCGCGAATCCACCTATCGCGCGATGGAACACGCCCGCGCGGCAGGCTGCCGCGTGGTGCTGGATGTCGATTACCGGGCAATGTCATGGACCACGCCGGAGCACGCCGGACTCGCCATCCGGCTCGCGCTGCCTTTCGTAGATGTGCTCATCGGCAACGACCTCGAGCTGAAGCTGGTCACCGGCGCTTCCAAACTCGACGATGCAGTAGCGGCCCTGCGAAAATCCCGGCTGCCCATGCTCGTCTCCAAGCTCGGATCGGCCGGCACCCGCGTATATTGCGGGGATTCCTCGGTGTTTCTCGCTCCCTATTCGGTCGAGGTCGTCTCCACCATCGGCGCCGGAGACGGTTTCGCTTCGGGCTTCTTATATGCACTCCTAAGAGGTATGCCGGTGGAAGAATGCCTGCACTACGGCAACGCAGCGGCCGCGATTGTAGTCAGCCGCCTGAGCTGCTCCGAGGCCATGCCCACGCTGGCCGAAGTCGAGCGGCTCATTGAAGAACAGAAGGCCCGGCTGACCTTGCAGGCTTGAACGTCGGCTTGGAGAACCGATTCCGACGAGAATGGTTCGTTGGCTTGCATCGCAGGCGTCAACCTCAGCCACTTGCGAATCGGCCGAAGTTGGGGAGCGCGGGCGCGAGTCCAACCGCCGTCGGGGTGTTCTCATCTATCGGTGAGCGCAGCGACAGCCGCGTCAAATTTGACGTTCCCCGGTCCATCAGCTATTCTGGTTACTTCGATAGAGGCGCGGCGATCATGAGTAACCGTGGGCGCGTTCCGGCCGGAACCCCGGGGCCTGCGGCGAAAGGGATAGCAGGGAGCCGCCGAAGCTGCTTGAGTTGTCCGGCCTCAAGCGGTTGGGGGAACGGGCTAATACCCTTCCACTGTCACCGAACGCCAGACAGGACCGGTGGAGCGCTATCGGAGAAGACGGCTTCTTAGCCGGCTTCCCTGTTCGCCCTTCCCTCCTTCGCGTTCCCAATCATGCACCTCAATGAACTCACGCGCACCCTGATCGATATCGAGTCGATCACGGAGAACGAGAAGGCCGTCGGCGACTTTCTCTACGAATATCTGCGCCCGCTGGCCGCGCGCTTTAGCGGCGAACTGGAACGGATGGAGGTGGAGGCCGGCCGTTTTAATGTCTTCGCCTGCTGGGGCAAGCCCGAGATTGTGCTTTCCACGCACATGGATACCGTGCCTCCCTTCATCCGTTCCCGCGAGGACGACGAGTTCATTTGGGGACGCGGCGCTTGCGACGCCAAGGGAATCGCCGCCTCCATGCTGCACGCCGTGGAGGCGTTGCTGTCCGAAGGGCGGCGGGGCTTGGGGGTCCTTTTCCTCGTCGGAGAGGAGCGCAATAGCGCGGGTGCCCGGGTTGCGAACCGGCAGCCCCGCGGCGCCCGCTGTCTCATTAACGGCGAGCCAACGGAAAACAAGCTTGCGCTCGGATCGAAAGGCGCGCTCCGCCTGGAAGTGGAGGCGCACGGCAAAATGGCCCATTCTGCGTATGCCGAACTGGGCGATTCCGCGATATTGAAGCTGCTGGACGCCCTGAACGCTCTGCGCCAGATCGAATGGCCGTCCGACCCCGTACTGGGAGAGAGCACGTGCAACATCGGAACCATCGCGGGCGGACGCGCCCCGAATGTGGTCCCCGATTTTGCCCGCGCGGAAATCATGATCCGGCTGGTGAATGATTCCGGCGAGCTTTGCCGAAAGGTCATTGCCGCCTTGGGGGATCGGGTGGAGACGCGGGTCGTTTTGGAAGTGCCGCCGGTGCGGCTGAATTCTGTGCCCGGTATCGATACGACCGTGGTGAAGTTTACGACCGATATCCCCGAGCTGACCTGCTGGGGGCAGCCCTTTCTGCTTGGCCCCGGCACGATTCACGTGGCGCACACCGCGGAGGAGCGTGTCTCCAAGCGGCAGCTCGTCGAGGCGGTCGGCCTCTACCAGAAGATCGTAAAGGAGCTGCAAAACAAGCCGCCGGATGTCGCCGGCGGCGCATAGAGATTATGGAAACGAAAATTGAAGTAGGCGTACTCGGCGCCACCGGCATGGTGGGCCAGCACTTTTTGAAATTTCTTGACGGTCACCCGTGGTTTCGCCTCACGTGGCTCGGCGCAAGCGAGCGCTCGGCCGGGAAACGCTACTCGGATGCCGCTACATGGCATCTGAACGGCGGCTGCCCGGAGTACATCGCCGCCCTGAGCGTCGAGGAGTGCAAGCCCGGCCGCGGGCCGCGGCTTGTCTTTTCCGCTATGGACGCCTCGGTGGCCGGGGAAATTGAGCAGGAGTTCGCCCGCGCCGGCCACATCGTGGTCTCCAACTCGCGCAATCACCGCATGCTGCCCGATGTCCCTTTGCTGGTTCCGGAAATCAACGCCGACCACCTTCAGCTCATCCCCTTGCAGCAGCGTGCCCGTGCGTGGAAAGGCATGATCGTCACCAACCCAAATTGCTCCACCGTGGCTCTCACGATGGCGCTCGCGCCCCTCAAGAAATTTGGCATCACGAAAGTAATCGCTACAACGCTCCAGGCGATCTCAGGCGCCGGCTATCCGGGCGTTCCCTCTATGGACATCATGGGCAACGTCATTCCTCACATCGGCGGCGAGGAAGAGAAGATGGAAACTGAGACGCAAAAGATTCTGGGAGACTATGTCGCTGGCGCGGGACAAATCCGGCCGCTCGCGGCTGCGGTCAGCGCGCACTGCAACCGCGTCCCGGTCGTGGATGGGCATACCGTGACTGTCTCGGCGGCTCTGGAACAGAAACCGGCGCTCGAAGACCTGCTGGCCGCCTTCGAGAGCTTCCGCGGCGTTCCGCAGGAGCGGAAGCTGCCCAGCGCTCCGGCCAGACCGGTAGTGCTGATGCGCGAGGCCAACCGCCCGCAGCCCCGCAAGGACGCCGAGCGCGAGCGGGGCATGGCATGCTTCGTCGGCCGGGTCCGCCAGTGCCCAGTGCTGGACTACAAGCTGGTCGCCCTCGGGCATAACACGATTCGCGGCGCGGCGGGAGCAGCCGTGCTCAACGCCGAATTGATGTATTCGGAAGGTCTGCTGGATTAGACAATCGCCGGCCGCAGACGCCCGGCCGACGCGGGTCCGCCGGGCGGGACGCGTTTGCGGCCAGGCCCGTAACATCACCTATGATCGTCATGAAATTTGGAGGCACTTCGGTCGAGAGCGCCTCCGCCATTGAACGCGCGGCTTGCATCGTTCGCAGCCGTCTGGAGCGCAAACCGGTGGTCGTGGTTTCCGCCATGGGCAAGACCACGAATAAGCTGCTGGCCATCGCCCGCACCGCGGTCGAAGGTAATAGAAAAGAAGCGATTCAGCTCATTCACGAACTGCGCGATTTCCACTCTCACGAAGCGCGTCAGGTCGTCGCGCTGGCCGAGCGGGCCGAGCTTGACTTAATCCTGGACGAGCATTTTCAGGAGCTGACCGAGTTGATCAAGGGGCTCTCCGTGCTGGGCGAGGCCACTCCCCGGTCGATTGACGCCATTTCGAGCTACGGCGAGCGCCTTTCCAGCCACATCGTCGCCCGCGCGCTCCGCCACTTCGGCCTGGACGCTGTGCATCTGGACTCCCGCAGTTACGTCATCACCGACAACCGCTTCAATCAGGCCGCTCCATTGTATGGCGCTACCTACCCGAGGCTGGCGGCAGCCGTCCCGCCTCTGCTCGAGCAGGGCAAGGTTGTGGTGATGGGCGGCTTCATCGGCGCCACCGAGCAGGGCGTGACCACTACGCTAGGCCGCGGGGGAAGCGATTTCTCGGCCTCCATCATCGGCGCCGGAATCGGAGCCGATGAGATTCAAATTTGGACCGATGTGGATGGAATGCTCACCGCCGACCCGACGATCTTGCCGGGCGGCCGCCGAGTGAGAGTCATATCATTCAATGAGGCGGCGGAACTGGCCTACTTCGGCGCCAAGGTGCTGCATCCAAGCACGCTGGTTCCGGCCATGAACATGAACATTCCGGTCTTCATTCTCAACTCCCGCCGCCCCGAGTGCGAAGGGACCAAGATCATTCCTCAGGCCCCGCCCACCTCGAACCTCGCCAAATCCATCGCCTGCAAGAAGAACCTTACCGTGGTGGACGTCTCTTCCACCCGCATGTTGATGGCGCATGGATTTCTCCATAAAATCTTTGAAATTTTCGATCGTTACGAAACGCCCGTGGATATGGTCACTACCTCCGAAGTCAGCGTGTCGCTGACCATCGACAAGACTGACCGCCTGGAGGAGATTACCCGGGAGCTGAGCCGTTTCGCCGAGGTGAATCACGAGAATCAGCAAGCCATCATTTGCGTCGTGGGCGACAACATCCGGTATACTCCGGGAGTGGCCGGACGGATCTTCAAAGCCGTCGAGCATGTGAATGTGCGCATGATCTCGCAAGGCGCCTCGCTGCGGAACGTCAGCTTCGTGGTGCAAGAAAGCGATTTGAAACCGGCGGTCGAGGCTCTGCATAAAGCGTTCTTCTCCGAACTCGATCCGGAGGTGTTCGATTGAGCGTGGGAATGTCGGCGCAGCCAAGGCTGGCCATCGTCGGTTACGGCAAGATGGGAAAGCTGATCGAGCAGTTGTCGCCCGAGTTTGGTTTTCAGGTTGCGCTGAAGCTCGACATTGATAACAATGTCAATGGCGCCGGGATCACGCCGGAGAATTTCCGGGAGATTCAGGTTGCCGTCGAGTTCTCCACGCCCTCGGTCGTAGTGGAAAATGTCGAGCGCATTTCTGCTCTGGGCGTAAATCTTGTGGTCGGAACCACGGGATGGTTTGATCAGATGGAGCGCGTCCGGGCGGCAGTGGCCCGGACGGGAACGGGCTTGGTTTACAGCCCGAACTTTTCCGTCGGCATGCAGGTGTTTTTGAGGCTGGTCGAAGCCGCCGCGCGGTGCTTTCAGGCGCAGCCGGACTATGACGCCTGGGGATACGAGATTCACCACCGCATGAAAAAGGATGCCCCGTCCGGCACGCTGCTGAAGCTGAAAGAGGTGATGGAAAAGGCCGGCTATTCGCGCCCGATCGATCTCGCGTCGAACCGGGCGGGAGCGATTCCGGGCACCCACCTGATTGGCTTCGATTCCGAGGCCGATACGATCACGCTGGCGCACACGGCCCGGAGCCGCTTGGGCTTTGCGCGCGGGGCGATGAAGGCGGCGCAATGGGTCCTGGGCAAGAAAGGGGTATACGAGTTTAGCGAGGTGCTGTTCGGCTGAGCGGCTGGAGCATCCGGCTGGCTGCGGACGCCGGCTGGGCGCGAGCGGCGCAGCCGGGTGGCGGTATTTCGCAGTTGCGAGCTGTGAGGCTGTTATGAGATTTCGAGGTTGCGGTACGGCGCTGGTGACTCCGTTCCGGCGCGACTTGAGCCTGGATGAGCCGGCCCTCCGGCGTTTGGTGCGCCGCCAGGTGGAGGCAGGGATCCATTTCCTGGTTCCCTGCGGGACCACCGGCGAAAATCCCACCCTTACGCGGCGCGAGCACCTCCGCGTTGTCGAGATCACGTTGGAAGAAGCTTCCGGCAAGGTTCCCGTGCTCGCCGGAGCCGGGGGATACAACACGTCTGAAGTGATCGAACTGGCCCGGGAAATCGAGGCGATGGGGGCGGACGGCATTCTTTCGGTCACCCCGTACTACAACAAGCCCACGCCGGAAGGCTTGTATCAGCACTTTAAAGCCATCGCCGGCGCCGTGCGCCTGCCGATTGTGGTTTACAACGTTCCCGGCCGGACCGGCACGAATATCGACCCGCCCACGCTGGTCCGCCTTAGCGCGATCGACACCGTGATCGGGGTCAAAGAGGCGTCTGGAAACATTGCCCAAATGGCCGCGCTCTGCCATGCCGTGCCGGAGAGTTTTGACGTGCTCTCCGGCGACGATGCGGTCACCTTGCCGCTGATGGCGCTGGGCGGCCGGGGCGTCATATCGGTGGTGTCAAATGAAATTCCCGCCGAAATGGCGCGTCTGGCCACCTTGTGTCTGGAGGGCCAATTCACCCAGGCACGCGAAATTCACCGGCGTTATCTGCCGCTGATGGAGGTGAATTTCGTTGAATCGAACCCTGGGCCGGTCAAGGCCGCGCTGGCATTGATGGGTTTGATTGAGCCGGTTTATCGGCTGCCGATGGTCGCTCCACAGCCGGCCAGCCTGGCCCGGATTGAAAAAGTGCTCGAATCGCTGAGTCTGCTGCCGGCCGGCAGCTTCGCGCGTCCCGCTTAGCGCAATGCTCTCCGCCACGATTGACCGGTTGTTCGAGACCCAAACAGACACCTACGGTCCCGAGTTTCACGACGCCTTCCTGGCGTTCAAGGCCGCTCTGAATCGGGGAGAGGCGCGCGCCGCCGAGCCCTCGCCGGAATCGCCGCTGGGTTGGAAAGTCAATGCGTGGGTCAAGCGCGGCATTCTGCTGGGATTCCGCATAGGGGCCATCGTCGATATGTCCGCCGACCACGGCCGGCTGCCCTTCTTCGACAAATCGACATACCCGCTGCGCAAATTCGACGTTTCGAGCGGCGTTCGCATCGTGCCCGGCGGCTCCTCGATCCGCGACGGCTGTTACATCGGAAAGGGAGTCACCTGCATGCCGCCGATGTTTATCAACGCGGGGGCCTACGTAGATGATGGAACGATGGTCGACTCGCACGCGCTGGTCGGCAGTTGCGCGCAGATCGGCAAGCGCGTACACCTGAGCGCCGCAGCGCAGATCGGCGGCGTGCTGGAGCCGGTGGGCGCGCTGCCCGTCATCATTGAGGATGACGTGCTTGTGGGCGGCAACTGCGGCGTCTACGAAGGGACGATCATCCGCCGGCGCGCCGTGCTCGCCGCGGGCACCATCCTCACGCGTTCGACGCCGGTCTATGACGTCGTGCGCCATACGGTGCACCGGGCGGCCGGGGATCAGCCGCTGGTCATACCGGAAGAGGCGGTTGTGGTTCCCGGATCTCGCGCCTTTTCTTCCGGTCCCGGCAAGGGATGGAATCTCTCTGTTTATACGCCCGTGATCGTCAAATACCGCGACGCCAAGACCGACTCGCGCATTCAGTTGGAAGACTGGCTGCGCTAGGGCCCGGGGGTTCTTCAGACCTGATGGGGCGCGATCCGATATACCGCTGCGTGGCGCGTATCCGGAGTCGCTGAATGTGGCGATATCGCAGTCGCCGAGTCCGGTCAGGGACTTGAGGAAACAAACTCCCGAAGTGACTGCGGCTGCTGCCGCGTCGAGGTTAGCAATTTCGAGAGGCGGCCTGCTGCGTTTGGGTCCAAATTTACCATTTGGACTCTTTCGCGATCGGCGTTAGTCTGGAACAGAGTGAGCGCCGCGCTATCGGCCGCTGGCAGACTGTAGCCGATCACAAATATCCGATCCGCTTCCCGAAGAGCCTTGGCCGCCCAGCGCCAGATCTCGTGAAAAATCTGCTGCCCTCCCGGCGTCCAATCCGCCCCGTAGTCTTTTATGAAGCTCGGATGCAGCAAAATTGGCCCCTCCGACATGGCAGCACTGGGCATAGAACTGTCGACATAGTTGAGGCCAAGGGAAGTAAGAAACTCAGGGTGCAAGGACAAAAGGCCCTCAGCGGGGGCAGGATCCGGCTGGCCAGGTGCCCGTTTGCGTCGGTCGTGCCACCCAATTGCCCCGTGCAGGTGAAGGACCTTCACTTCGGATCTGGGTAGCTTCACTGGAGCGGCGTTGCAGATAGACTGTTGGAACGTCAATTTCCACTGCCGGCCTTCGCTATCTCTTCCGTAGGCGTAGCCGTCACTCGGCGACCAACGGCCCTGTTTCAACAGGGCCCTTTCGATGGTCGCATCGTAATTGAAAGTGATGACTACATCACCGGAACGCAGCTTGCAAGCAAAGTCCCGCAGAGTGTCCCACGCCTTCTCCCCGCTGCGAGACAAGTCTTCATTGTGCTTCCTCCTAAAAAACCAATCCAATGCCCATCGCAGCCGATTCCTCCACTTGCTGTACGGTTCGGTTTGTCTTAACGCGCTCGCCAACGCGGCCTGCGCATCCTCGCTCGACGTGTAACTGCCGGAGTTTTGCCACCACCTTAAACAGGCCTCGTACCGCAGCAACACGGCCACTTCTAAGAGCGTAAACAGGTGCTCAAAGAGGCGTTGCTTGTACGCTTCCACGATTAAGAAGTCCCGACTGGAATCCAGCCAGTTGCAGAGTTCCTTCCATTCTTCAAAGTCGGAGCGGTCAAGATCCGGCCCAGCGTGTCGCACAGCCATGTCGATCGTGTTGAACAGTTCGGAACTTGGCGGGTACCCTGCCTCAATCGAAGCGCCAGCCCCAAGCACGTAAACGTTCATCGCACTAATACTCAGTCAGAATCATAACCTCTGCGGACGCTTGTTCGTGCCGTTGCCGCGTTCCGGGCTCAGGATCGGCGCTCGTCGGCGGTTTCGCTGCGATTCTGCGTGATGATTTCCCGAATGGCGTAAATGGGCCGGTTCTGGCTTTCGAAGTAGGTCCGAATCAGCACTTCGCCGATCAGCCCGGCGCAAAAAAGCTGAATGCCAGTCAGTACCAGCATCGCCCCGGCTATCAGCAGCGGACCGTGGTCCGCCATCATTTCATGGCTGAGTAAAAACTTGTCTGCCACCAGCGCGGTCAGTATCACCGAACCCAGCCCGCCGCAAACCAATCCTACCGAGCCGAAGAAGTGCATCGGGCGGGTGAAGTAGCGGAGCAAAAACCGGATGGTGACAATGTCGAACAGCACGCGAAAGGTGCGCCCCAGGCCATAGTGGGAGTTGCCGTCGGCCCGCGCCACGTTCCGGATCGGCACTTCGGCTACGTGCGCTCCGTTCAGGCTGGCCAGAGCGGGGATGAAGCGGTGCAAATCGCCGTAGAGCCGGATGTCCTTGATGGTTTCGCGCCGGTAGGCTTTGAATGTGGTGCCGAAATCGTGCAAGGCCACGCCCGATGCGCGCCGCATCATCCAATTCGCAATCCGGGAGGGAATTTTGCGCGTGAGGGGATTGTCGATCCGCTCGCGGCGCCAGCCGCTGGCAATATCGAAGCCCTCTTCGATCTTGTCGAGCAGCGCGGGTATATCGGCCGGGTCGTGCTGCAAGTCGCCATCCATGGCAATGATCACCTCGCCGCGCGCCAGCTCGAAGCCCGCAGCTAATGCGGCGGTTTGCCCGAAGTTGCGGCGGAGCCGGACAACCTTCAGGCGGGGATCCACCTCGGCCAGGCTGCGGAGCAGCTCCAGACTGCCATCACTGGAAGCGTCGTCAATGAGCAGGATCTCGAACTGCCCAGGCCGGGTCTCGAGAACCTTCACCAACTGATCGTAAAGTGGGAGAAGATTCTTCTCTTCGTTGTGGACTGGAATGACGACGGATACGGCCAACGGCTCCATGGAAGTGACGCATTATTCTAGCACTTGTAGGATGCGCCGGGCTACCGCCGCCGGATCCTCGGCCTGGGTGATCGGGCGTCCGACTACAATGTAATCGGCGCCGCTCCGCACTGCCTGTTCGGGCGCGCCGATTCGTTGCTGGTCCTGGGGATGGCTCTGGTCAAAGCGAATGCCCGGCGTAACAATGAGGAAATCGTTGCCCAGTTCCCGGCGAAGCAATCCAACTTCCGGGGGAGCAGCGACCACGCCGGCCAGTCCCGATTCGAGCGCCAGCTTGGCCAAACGCAATACGAGCCGCTCGGGCGGATCCGGAAACCCGACCGCCGCCAGTTCCCGCTGGTCCATGCTGGTCAGCACCGTCACAGCCAAGGCGGTCACCCCCGTATCGGCGGCGGCTTCCGCGGCGGCACGCATCATGGCAGGGCCGCCGGAGGCGTGCACGTCAATCAGGCTCACGCCGAGTCCGGCGGCGGCTTTCACCGCACTCCGCACCGTGTTCGGGATGTCGTGAAATTTCAAATCGAGAAAAACTTTGTCACCGCGCTGAATCAGTTGGCGGATTAGAACCGGGCCCTCCGCCGTGAAAAGCTGCTTACCCACCTTGAACAGCCCAGCCAGGCCCCGCAGGCGGTCAGCCATAGCGAGCGCAGCGCCGCTGGTAGCGAAATCGAGCGCGATGATCAGCCGGTCTCTGGCAGTTTGAGGACGTTGGCGCACGTCTTAGGGTTGTAGCACGATCGGGCCTGGGGCCGCCCAAGGCGCCGCCGGCCTTTTTGCACAGGCGCCCTGAGCTCTCCCCTGCCGTGCTATGGAACACTTCCGCCGGCCCGTGAGTCTTCCCGGAAAAGCCTAAACAGACGATCGGAAGCAATTAGTACGAAGCCAGTGCCAGCGAATCGGAGACCGGGTCGAGCCGGACTTCGCCCACACCGGAATTTGCCAGCCCCAAGGCCTTCGAGGCAGCGTAGCTCAAGTCGATGATGCGGCCGCCCTTCCACGGTCCCCGGTCATTGATCCGCACAACGACTGAGCGAAAATTCGCCAGATTGGTGACTCGTACCAGACTGCCCAGTGGGAGCCCGCGGTGGGCCGCGGTGAACCCATTCATATCAAAGCGCTCTCCGCTGGCAGTCTGACGACCCTGGAAGGCCAGGCCATACCAGGCGGCTTTCCCTACTTGGTACGGCGCCTTCAGTGCCTTTACCGGCTGCAAAGCCTTAGCGGTCGCTCCACCCGGTCCAGCCAGCCAGGCGACCGTCGTCCAAAGCCCTGCGGTCAGCGCGGCGCGCAGCGTCGCGAGTTTCATAACTAGGGATCCTCCTGAATCATTCAGCCCGGCTTCCAGCTACTCTGCTCCGACAACGGCCGGGCGCAAACTGAAATAGCGGCTCCCGCTGGGCCACCCGGATCGCTGCCGGGTCAGCGGCGCCTTGAATTGGCCGATTGGGGGTTATTATACAGGGACTCTGTCTCCGGGAGGACACCAATTTTATAAGCTATTACTCAACAAATAGATATGCGATACATTTTGAGCTGTACTTGATGGTGTTTGCGCCAGGTGCCGGCTTCTTGCGGCCTCCCGCCGGATGCTATCATGGCGCTGCATGCTGGCGGTTTACATAGAACGCGCTAAGGTCGGCCTGCGCCGCGTACGGCGGCCCCCGGTTCCGGAAGGCTTTGCGTTGATCCGAATGCTCTATGGAGGCATTTGCAACACCGATCTGGAGCTGGTGCGGGGCTATTACCGGTTCCGGGGCACTCCGGGGCACGAATTTGTGGGCGAGGTCGTGGCCGGGTCACGGCATCTCATCGGGAAGCGGGTGGTTGGAGAGATCAATATCGGTTGTCAGCGCTGCACGTGGTGCCGGCAAGGTTTGAATCGCCACTGCCCGCACCGTTCGGTCCTGGGAATTGTCAAGCACCCTGGAGCATTCGCGGAGTTTCTGACTTTGCCGGAGCGTAACCTCCACCTGGCGCCTGCCGAAGTTCCGCTCCCTCACGCCGTGTTTGTAGAGCCGCTGGCCGCGGCGTGCGAACTGTTGGACCAGGTACCGGTTCCGCCGGGAACGCCGGTGGCCGTGCTTGGGGACGGCAAGCTGGGCTTGCTGGCGGCCCAGGTGCTTCAGATACACGGAGCGAAGGTCCACCTGTTCGGCCGGCATCGCGAGAAGCTGCGAATCGCGGAAAAAACGGGAGTTGTGGGAGAGGTGCGTGGACCGAAGCTTCCCGCCGCGGCCTACGATTATGTCGTGGAAGCCACCGGGTCGCATAAAGGCCTGGAGCAGGCGGTAGCGATGACGCGGCCGCGCGGAACGGTGATGCTGAAGTCCACAGTCCACCAAACAGTGCCGCTCGACAGCGCGGCCATCGTAGTGAACGAGATCACGGTGATCGGCTCCCGTTGCGGGCAATTTGAGCCGGCGCTGGCTCTACTCGCTTCCGGACGAATCCACGTGGGAGAAATGATTTCCGATTCCTTTCCGTTGGAAAAAGCCCCAAACGCGTTTTTGCGGGCTGGCCAGAAGGGTGTCTTGAAAGTGCTCTTGTGCGATAATGGCTCGTCTTCCTGACCCGCCCGCCATGGCTGAGCTTCGCCTAGGTGACATCATCGATGATTATTGCAGCCGCTGCAAGCTGCTCACCAACCACTCTATCGTCTCAATTCTGAACGAGGAACCGGCGAAAGTGTATTGCCGGACGTGCTTTTTCGAGCACAACTATCACCACGGCAAGGGCGCGGAAAAAAAGCGGTCGTCCAGCCGCAAGAGCAAGCTTTTCGATCGGGTTCTATCTTCCATCACCGGCAATCCCGACCCGGCCAGCCCGAAAGAAGGCGAACAGCCGCCTCCGAGCGAGAAACCCAAAATCCGCTAGGCCGGCAGCCCGCCAACGCCGCCGCCGGCCTTGATTCGGCGGCATTGTTGACGCGCTGGCCCCCTTTCCGCGTTTTGACGCCCGTTCCTCGCTAGGGACGCCCGCCCCATGCGGGTCTCGCTGGGCGGAGCGAAGAATCTGCCTTCGGACGTTTAGAGAGAGGGCGGCCCAGCAGAGCGCTTGCAGGGCCCGGATGACAGTCGTAGCAGGCGATTCCCGCTCTCCTCCCAGCCTAGAAATGCAGTTTGAGCGCGAGTTCAAATACCCGAGGGTCGAACGCCGAAGTGATGCTCCCGAAGGCCGGATTGCCGAGCACGCCGTTCGGCTGGCCAAACGAAGGCGTGTTGGAGACATCAAAGGCTTCGGCACGGAACTCCGCCTGGAGCCTCTCGGTCAAGCCAAAGAGTTTGCCTAGCATCATGTCGGCGTCATGGTAGCCTGGGCCGCGCACAGGATTCCGGGAGCTATTACCGAGAGTGAATGCAGGAGCTATCACAAAGGCCGAGGTATTGAACCATTGCGCCGTGCTCCTCTGGCCAGCGGGCAAATTCGGATTTCCAATGCGGTTCGGCCGCTGCGTTCCATAGCCCGCGAAGGCGTTGAAATTGGTAATCTGCGTGACTGCGAGCGGCATGCCCGATTGCAACTTTACAATGCCGCCGATGTTCCATCCCCCGGCAAGAGCATTTTTCCAGCCTCGGAGAGGGAATGGCCGCCCTTTGCCGAAAGGAAGCTCATAAACGAAGCCTGCTGTGAAGACATGCGGAATGTCGCCGTTCGACAGATCTTTTTCGAGATGCCGATTGTAACTGTCGGCCACGGGAAAGTTGGCCACCGGCCCGGTGAGGATGGCGGCATCGAACACCGAAGAAGCGTCGTCGATCAGTTTGGAGAAGGTATAGGAAGCGGTCAGAGTAAGCCCGGTTGAAAACCGCCGCTCGAGGTGGGCTTGCAAAGCGTGGTAGGTCGAGTTGCCGATATTGTTTCGGAACAGCGTCACGGTTGTGAAGCGGGGATAAGGGCGCAGCAACTGCTGATAGGCGATCACCGGTGCGCCGAGCGAGGAAGACATTGGAATCTGTCCGTAGAACGGGTTCGGGACCTGCTGTGTCAATTGCGTCCCGAGCGCCAGGTCGGCGTCGGGCAACTGGTTGAGATTCGTATCGGGCACGCCGAGGTGGGTCAGTTTCGAGCCCAAATATCCCGCTTCGAGGCTCCAGTTCGCGCCAATCGTTTTCTGCAACGTGAAATTCCACTGCTGAGCATAGCCGGATCCCGTGTTCCGATCCACCGCAAAGACCCCTTGGCCCAGGCCGGAATTCGGGTTGGGCGGCAGGATTTCGACCGAAGGGCCCTGCGAGAGCACGAATGCAGGATTGATGTTATCCAGCGAGCGTTGGCCGGCGCTTTGGATGAACGGAAAATAGGGCACGGTGAAAGGCGTGGTGATGCCGGCCTGCTCGATCCAGACTAAACCGTAGCCGGAGCGAATGACAAACGAATCCGCCGCTTGAAACGCCAGGCTGATGCGGGGACCAAAGTCGCCCCAATGCAGCCGGCGAGCGGTATTCGGAAAGCCGTTCTGGCCCAGAAAGTCGAGCTGCTGGGTCCGCAAATTGAAAACGGCGCCGTGGTTGTTGGCCTCGGTCGATGGAAAGTTCAGGGTATAGCGAAGGCCTAAATTCACAGACAGCCGCGGAGCAGCTTTCCAGTCGTCTTGAACAAAGAACTCGGCGATATGCGCGCGTGGCTTCAAGAATTGGCTTTGGATGTCAATATTGAAGGAATTGACCTGCCCGAGCAAAAAAGACGCCAAGGCGTTTCCGGTGTTGGCGGCGGGAGCGCCGGAGGCGGTCAAGCCGCTTGTGAAAACGGGGCTGAACGAAAACAGGCCGGTGGGATCGGGTGGCTGAAGGATATCCAGACGCTCCCAGCGCAGATCCGCCCCGAATTTCAGGCTGTGGCGCCCGCGGAGGGTCGAGTAACTCTCGATCAGTTGCGTAACGGAGGTCGTGAAGCGGGAATTGGCGTTTTCGGGCGGGCCGATTTGCTGGAACCCGGCAATCTGGAAGATCGGCAGTGCCTGGCTGAACGACGACGAAGGGATGTTTGGGATCCCTGTAGCCGCCGACGCCGATTCTCCCGTCAACAGCGCCGACCGGCGGAAGCCGCGGCGCGTAAAGCCGAACCGCAATTGGTTCACCGAGGCCGGTGAGAGCATGTAGGTATAGTCGGCCACTACGCTGTCCGCACGGGTAAGCGTTTCGCCAATCACGCCCGAGGCGATGCTGCCGCTCCCATCAGGCAAGGGCGTAGCCGGGGCCGAGTCATCGCGCAGATAAGAATAACGGCCGAACAGACGATGCCGCTCCCCAAAATAACGGTCGAGGCGAACGTCGAACTGATCGGCATCCTCCGGATTGACGCCGACGCGGCGATAGTTATTGGCGGCGGCCTCTTGGCCGTTGACCAGGACATTCGGCAGGGGATAGCGGTCGAGCAGCGTGGCGGCCGCCGGGTCCAGGCGGTTGAGAGGAATTGTGTTGTTCACAAACGGCTGGCGATGGAACGCACCTGCGCTGTCTTGCGCCGTCGAAAGCGGATCATAAATGGGAGTGGAGAAAACGCCCTGGCGCTGCGCGCTGGTGGGCACGGTGCTGATGAGTGTGCTGCCGATGCGCAGACGCGTGCCTTGCCAGTCCGCGAAGAAAAACGTCCGGTTTTTTTGAACCGGCCCCCCGAAGACAAAACCGTACTGATTCCGCTTAAAGGGCGGCTTGGAACCGGAAGGCGCGAAGAAATTGCGCGCATTCAGGCCCTCATTGCGGAAGAACTCAAACAGAGTGCCGTGAAAATCGTTGGTTCCGGATTTTGTCTCCACTTGAATCACGCCGCCATTGGAACGGCCGTATTCCGCCGAGTAACTATTGAGTTGGACGCGAAACTCCTCGATCGCGTCGATCACGGGAAAATACGCAACCTGGCCGGGCTCGGGCTGGAGGACGCTGATGCCGTCGTAGATGTACTCGCTGGTTCTCGGCCGGCTGCCGTTAATGCGCGGTAGCAGCGAGGGGGAAGCCGTAGAGCCCGGAGGAAGCGCCACGCCGGGAGCTAGCGCCACCAGCGGCACGAAGTTTCTGCCGTCCAGCGGCAGGGTGGTCACCTTGATATTGTCGGCGATGAAGCTCTCGGTGCCGGTCGTGGTCTGAAGTAACGGCACGGAGGCGGATACGTCTACGGTCTGCGATAGATCGCCAATCTCAAGCTGCAAATCGAGAGACACCCGGTCCGCGACGCGCAAACGGATTCCGGACCGGCGCAGGGGCGCGAACCCGGCTTTGGAAACGGTCAGCGCGTACTCGCCGGGTTCCAGGGCGAAGAAATGGAATGCGCCGCCATCGTTGGTCGTGGCTTTCACCGTGCGGCCGGTTCCCGCATCACGCACCTCCACCTCCGCGCTGGCGACGACCAGCCCCGACGCATCGCGAACCGTCCCGAAAAGCTCGGAGTTCCCGATCTGGGCGAGCACGGGCGCAGCGGCTGGAACCGTTCCCAGCGCGAAAACGAGTAGAAGGCGCAACTTCTGGCTGCCGGTGTTTCTCATAAAGACGACATTGTAATTTATACAAGACTTGTCACGCAAAGAAAAAAATTGTAACGTATAAGGGACATGGGCGGCCCGCGGGCGGAGGCGATGGAAGTCACAAACCGGCTCGGAGAAATCCGGCGGAAGCGCGGCGTAGCAGCGGCGGACCTGGCGGCTCAGGTCGGCGTCAGCCGGCAGACGATCTACGCCATCGAAGCCGGCGGGTACACGCCAAACACGGTGGTCGCCCTCCGGCTGGCTGAGGCGCTGGGAGTGCGGGTAGAAGAGCTGTTCTCGCTGGCGCGGGATAGCGGGGCGACGGCGAAGACCCAGGCTGTCGATCTGCTGGGCGTGGAAACCCTCGCGCCCGGTCAGCCCCTGCGCTTGTGCCAAATCGGCCGGCGCACGGTGGGCGTTTTCTCGTCGCCGGCGCCTTTCGAACTGCCCCCCGCCGATGCGATAGCCGCCGGGCCGGCTGGGCCGCGAATGGCTTTGGCCGAGCCGCTGTGCGATTTGGACGTGGATCCAGCAAAACGTTTGCTCGTGGCCGGATGCGATCCGGGCATGGGAGTGCTCGCGCGGCGCCTTGCGCGCGAGGCCTCTGTGGAGCTGATCACCGCGGGCTGCTCCAGTCTCCAAGCGCTGGCGTGGCTTCGTGAAGGAAAGGTCCACGTCGCCGGCTTGCACCTTCGCGATGAGGCGAGCGGAGAATTGAATGTCCCGGCGGTGAAGAGCGTCTTCCCGAAGGGCGGCTACAAGATAGTCACTTTCGCCGTCTGGGAGGAAGGCTTGATTGTCCGCAAGGGCAATCCCAAAAAAATCCGCAGCATATCCGACCTGGGCCGCCCGGAGGTGGCCATCGTCAATCGCGAGCAAGGAGCGGGGAGCCGGTTTCTGTTGGACCGTGAATTAAAGAAGGCAGGCATCCCAGCGGCGGCCGTGCGCGGATATGACCGTTTAACGCATGGCCACATTGACGCGGCCTGGCACGTCTACGCGGGGCAGGCCGACTGCTGTCTGGCGACCACGGCAGCCGCGCGTGTCTTCGGGCTGGATTTTATCCCGCTGGGCGGCAACCGTTACGATCTGGTGATTCCCCGCCGTTTTCTGAATTTCCGAGCCGTCGACGCCATGCTGGATCGAATGACGGGCCGTGGCTTCCGCCGCGAGCTAGAAGCGCTCGGGGGCTATGAGACCAGCCAAACAGGCAAGATTGTCTTGTAAGAAGGGCTTTAGTACGCCATCTTGATGCCGTGAGCGGCTTCCCACTCGGCGGTATCCACCATTTCGATGGCGTCCCACGGGCAGCCATCCAGGAACGTGTCGTCAGGACCCTTGCTCGTGCACTTCTTGCAGCCGATACACAATTGCGGATCCACTTCCACGTGGCCAAACGGAGGGTGCTCTTCGTCAGGCACCCAATACATGCACTCTTCCACAGGGCAATAGGGAATGCAGGCAGGCGAACCGGCGCAACCGGTGCAGCACTCGGTAATAACGGCTATTTCCTTGGGCTTCTTCTTCCGAGGCGTCTTGATGCCCTCGGACTTGGGGTACATTTTGACGACGGGTTCGGTTCCTACCATGGCTCCCTCTAGACCGCCCTCCATTATATCGAAAACGGCCATCGCTGCTTAGGGCGCGGAGAAATAGACCGCTCCGCGCAATCTGCCCGGCGGAGCCGCCATGGAATCGTCGCTTTGCGGAAGCGCGGCCGGTCAGGTCCGGACTTTTTCCAGCGGTTGGCCGGAACGGCACATCGCGCAGCAGCCGGCGTCCGCATACACTTCCGTTTCGAGAGTGACAAGGCTGTAAAGCGGGATATGGTCGAACTGGAGCCGGCGCCCGTGCGGCTGATCCACCACGACCGCCAAGGCCATGATCGTCGCGCCGGCGGATTCCAGCAGGGCCTTGAGCTCGTGCAGCTTCTGGCCGGTGCGTAGAGTATCGTCCACTAGTATGACTTTTTCGCCCTGATGGTCCTCCATGTATTGGCGGAAGCGCAGCCGCCCGCCTTCATTTTCTGCCCAATATACCTGGCGGGTGCGCAACGCCTCGGCAATGCCAAAGGCGACAGGCAAGCCGCCTGAGGCCGGAGTAACCACGCTCAACTCCGGAACCAAAGCGGAAATCTCTAGATTGGCGCGCAGCAGCCGGCTGAGCGCGACGCTGAGCGTTCGGCAGTGCTGGTAGTACCGCAGAGCAAGGGGCAATTGCAGGAACTGGTCCGTGTGCTTGCCGTTGGGCAGCTCAAAGTGACCGCGCCGTAGCGCTCCGGTGTCCTTCAAGATGCGAATAATTTCATCCGGCGTCGGGAGCAGATGCATGCTGTTAATTATTCCACACAGGCGATCCTAGTTGAGCGCAGCCGGCCCAAATCCGGCAGCTACACAGGAATCGGCACGATCGCGCGCTGGATTTCTCCCGTTACTTGCGCCTCGTTCTGCCCGATATAGACATTCACTTCCGAGCGCACGCCGAAATCCGGCAAGTAGATGCCCGGCTCGATGGAGAAGCACGTTCGGGGCGCCAGCGGACGGTCGTCGTGGGTCTCCAGATTATCCATATTGGCGCCATTGCCGTGCACCTCTTCGCCGATCGAGTGTCCGGTCCGGTGGACGAAGCGTTCGCCGTAGCCCTGCTGCGTGATGTACGCGCGGGCGACGTCGTCCACTTGATAGCCGCAGATGGTACGCCGTTCGCGCACTGCCGATTGGATAAACGCGATCGCGCGATCCCGGGCGCCGCTCACGATCTCGAATATGCCGCCAATTCGCGCGGGAGGCTCCTGGCCAAGATAGCCGGTCCAGGTGATGTCGTAATAGACGGCGCCAGGGCGGTCGAGTTTGGCCCACAGGTCGAGCAGGACGAAGTCGCCGCGCCGGATGGGCGAGGTCCGGCCGGGCCCCGGCTCGTAATGGGGGTTGCCGCTGTTTGCGTTCACGCCGACGATCGGGCCGTCCTCGGCAATCAAGTTGTGATCGCGGAAGCGGCTGAGAATGAAATCGCGGACTTCCAATTCCTCAACCAAGCCTGCCGAGCGGACCCGGCGGCCGATCTCCTCAAACGTCTCGGCGCGGATTCTGTCCACCCTGCGCCCGGCCTCCAGATGCATCTCAAGCTGCTCGGGCGTCCAACAGGCCTCAAACCGCTGGACTAAGGCGGCGGAGCTTGCCACTTCCACGCCCAAGCCGCGCACCAGCTCCACCGTGCCGGCATCCACCAGAGATACATAAGGAATCATGCAATCGGGGGAATACTGCATCGCGACACGACGCAAACCAGAGAGCATGCCGAAGAGCTCGGCGCGCATCTCCTGCCAGCCGGAGTAGACACGGCGGGCGCCGGGTAAAGCGTCCAACATCCCGCTTTCAATACGATGAACCAGCTTCCGCGGCTCGCCTTCGGCGGGAATCAGATAGTACCAGCGGCGGGTGACGTGCTGACGCAGTTCGAATCCCAGAACGCGGTAGGCGATCGGATCGCGGCGATGGTGGTCGAAGAAGAGCCAGCCATCCAGCTTTTCGGCGCGCAGCTCGGCTTGGATCTCATCAAGATTCATAAGAGAGCCCTCGGAGGCGGTAGGGGTTCTGTCTAAAAATCCAGGGCGTCCGGCGCCAGGCTCGTGCGGTGGGCCGCCCGTTCGTAAGATTCAGGACATTCATGAGCCTAATTGACATCGCCCATCAGCCTTTTCGTCGGCTTCGCCAGCAGCGCCAGAACTACGCCGGCGGCGATGGCAAAGCCGGCCACAGATCCGAAAAGCGTTGGCAACGGCAGCGAGCTGTAAAGCGAAGCGGCTTTGCCTGCCAGCCAGTTGCCGATGCTCGTGGAAAGAAACCAGATTCCCATCATGAAGCCGGCGGCGCGCTCGGGAGCAAGTTTAGTCATGGCGCTGAGGCCAACGGGGCTGAGCGAAAGCTCGCCCAAAGTTTGCAGAAAATACGTGCCCACCAGCCACCAAGGGCCTACCTGCCGGCCATCGCTGGCGGCGATCGCAGCCGGGACCAGGATCGCGAACGCTGCACCGGCCCACAGCAATCCAAAGGAAAACTTGGCGGGGCTTGAAGGCTCCGCGCCTTTGCGATGGAGCGCCAGCCACAGCCAGGCAAACACAGGCGCCAGCGCGACCACGAAGACCGGCTGGACAAACTGATACCAGCTCGCAGGAAAGACAAAATCCGCGAGATGAGAAGCGAAGCCCGGCAAAAGATGCTCCCAGCTTGCGGGCAAAAGGGCGCCGAAAAGCCTGCGGTCGGTGCTGCGTTCAGCGAACAGGCTGAGAGAAGAGCCTGCCTGCTCAAACGACGCCCAAAATAGAGCCGACGCAATAAATAAGACCAGAATGGCTGCCGAGCGCTTCCGCTCTTCCAGCGACCAGCCTTTCGAAAAAATCAGCCACCAGAAGACCACCAGCGAGATGCCCAGCAGCCCCCAGCCCAAGCCGTCCGAAATTGAGGTAGCCGTAAACCCGATGACGCCGGCGGCGCCCAGTGCGCCCAGAAGGGCAAAAACCGCCAGCCCGCATCCTACTGCCAAGATAGCGTTGCGTTTCCTTTGCCGGTCCTGTTCAGGATCGCCGGTGCCGGGCGGATGCAGTCCGGCAGACCCCAGTCGGCGGCTCCCCAGAACATACTGGACAAGCCCCGCCAGCATGCCCAATCCCGCCACGCCGAATCCCAGACGCCAACTGATGCGCTCGCCGACATACCCGCAAATGATCGGCGAGATGAGGGCGCCGATGTTGATGCCCATGTAGAAGATGGAGAAGCCGGAATCGCGCCGCGGATCGCCCGGCGCATAAAGCTGCCCGACAATTGTGCTGACGTTGCCTTTTAACAGGCCCGTACCGGCCATCAGCAGCACGAGGCCGGTATAGAACGCGAGCTCGCTGGGCGCCATCAGGCAAAATTCACCGGCGGCGATGAAAAGTCCTCCTATCAGCACAGCGCGCCGCTGCCCGGTGATGCGGTCCGCCACCCATCCGCCGCCGAGACACAACAGATAGACCATGGCCGTATAGAGGCCATAAACGGCGCCAGCCTTGGCGTCGCTGAAACCCAAGCCGCCCTTGGCAACCTGATCGGTCATGAAGTAGATCAGGATGGCTCGCATCCCGTAGTAGCTGAAACGCTCCCACATTTCTGTGAAAAACAGTGTGGAGAGGCCGCGGGGATGGCCAAAGAACCCGGGGTCGCTGGCAGTTTTAGCGGCGGCCGTATCAAGCATCAGCGTATACTTTCTCGAAGAAACCGATTCAAGTCGTCCTGCGAGACCCCATCAATCTCGACGCGCTTGTGGCGGCTGGTTTCGCCGGCCACAATGCGCACCGCAGCCTGGGGCACTCGCAAGCCGCGCGCGAAGAAATCAATGCAGGCCTGGTTTGCCTTGCCTTCCACTGGAGGCGCGGCGAGATATAGTTTCCACTCGCCGCCGATCTCACCGGCCACGCGTTCTCTTGCCGCGCGCGGCTGCACACGGAGCCGGACGGACGCCTTCTGGACCCGCGCCTTCACCGGCATGGCTGCTCCGAAAAACGCCGCGCCACGGCGCGCGCGTGCAGGTTGGCGACACCTGCGGTATGGCGGTCCGCTACGACCGAAAAGGTCAGAACTTCGTCCAGCCAGTCATGGCTCGATCCGTCAGGGTGCTGGGTTGCCACCGTCAAAGTGTACTCCTGCGGAGCCAGCCAGCAGTTGAAATGGAAGTCCACTTCCAGCGTGTCGCCGGCCTGGCAGCGGCCAAGCGACAGCTTTTCGAGTTTCGTATTCGTCCCGAAGACGTCCATACCGATCCGGGTCCGGATCATGATGCCCACCATTGGATCCGGCTGATCGGCATAGAATCGCGATGTCACCCGCACGGTCACCGGCTCGCCCGTTTCGAGCACCCGCGCCGGACGCCCTTCCCTGCCGAATAGCTCCACCGCGATCACCTCCGCCATCCGGTCTCCGTGGCGATAGGCGGCGCGAAGGGGCGACGGCGCCCTCTCGGATATGTCAAACGCCTTCTGCCGTTCGAGTACGACTCCGATATATCGATTGATGACATAGCTCGGCTCGCCTTCCGCCTCGATGCGCCCGTTGAGCAGGAAAATGGCGCGGTCCGAGATCAGTTTCACTAGGCTCAGATCGTGGGAAACGAAAACGACGGTGACGCCTTGTTTTTTGATCTCCTCGAATTTGCGAACGCAGCGATTGGCGAATACCGCATCGCCCACAGCCAAAGCTTCATCGACCACCAGGATATCAGGCGAGACGTTGATGGCAGTAGAGAACGCCAGCCGGACGTACATGCCGCTCGAGTAGGTCTTTACAGGACGGTCGATAAATTCTCCGATGTCGGCGAAGCGTTCGATTTCGGGCAAGACGCGCTCGATTTCCGGACGCGGCAGCCCGAGAATTTCCCCGTTCAGATAGACGTTTTCGCGGCCGGTGAACTCGGGATTGAAACCGGCGCCCAGCTCGAGCAGCGCCGCCACCCGTCCCTGCTTTACGACCCTCCCGGCCGTCGGTTCCAGCACCCCGCAGATGATTTGCAGCAGCGTGCTTTTGCCGCATCCATTGGGTCCGACTATGCCTAGAGTCTCGCCGCGCTCGACGGCAAAACTAATGTCGCGCAGCGCCCAGAAGTCTTTGTGCCGCCGGCGGCGGTGCAACGACAACGCTTCCACGATCCGGTCCGCAGGACGGTTGTAAAGGCGGTAGAGCTTGGAGACATTATGGACAGTAATCACGTCAGGAAATGCCGGCGCTCAGCAGCCATCTTAGCGCAGCGCAGATTATTTTGAGGCGAGCACGCCGGTTGGCGCGCACGTTTTCTCAGAGCAGGTCGGCGAATGAGCGCCGCAGCTTGTAAAACCAGGCATGGCCGGCGAAGAACGCTGCCAGGCTGAGCACGGCCAGCTTGCCCAGCGCGCGCCAGTTCGGGCCGGCGGCTTCCAGAAAAATCATGCGATAGCTCCGCACCAGGATGTACAGAGGGTTTTGCGCGAACAACCACATCCACCGGGCGGGCAATGAAGCTTCGGGATAACAAATCGGTGTAACAAAAAACCACAGCGTGAGCAGGAAACCGATGATCTGCCCGACGTCGCGGAAAAATACTCCCAGCGCTGCCAGGAACCAGCACAATCCCAGCGTCAACAGGAGCTGCGGGACAAGCAGCATGGGCAGATACAGCATCGTCCAATGGAACGGCCGGCCGAAATACCACATGCCGGCGGCGAAGATCACGACTCCGAAGGCCTCGCTGACCAAGCCGGCCATCGCCAGATTGACCGGGAGAATTTCGACTGGAAATACCAATTTCTTGACGAAAGTGCGATGCTCCAGGATCACGGAAGGCGAGCGGCCCACGGCTTCGCTGAAGGCAAGCCACGGCAGCATCCCGGCCAGAAAATACAGCACAAAGCTCGACGGCCGGTCGTCCCCGGCGAAACGCGTGCGCAGCACGATGCCGAAGACAAAATAGTAGGTGACCATCATCAAAAGAGGGTGGATTACCGTCCAGAACAGCCCCGCGTAGGAGCCGCGATAACGGCCAGCGATATCACGCCGCACCATCGAGCGGATCAGCGAGCCGTGCCGGCTGAGCGTTAGCAGCGGATACTCCACAGCGCGCCACGAGCTGCGAAAGAATGTTTCTCGCCGGATTCGCGAGAGCGTCGCGATCCTCCGGCGGGACACGCGGGCCACACCGTTCTCGACACGGGCGTCGATCAGCAGAAACGGCGAGCCGCTCTGGTAGAACCACGCCTTGTGTTCTTGCAGCGGCGAGACGTAAATGCGATACGCTCCCGGCTCGGCTGGCAGCGACACCGAAAGGCGCAGAGACGCCGTTCCGCCGGGGGGGACATCGCAGTCGAGCGCGGTGCGCCGGCCGTCCTCCAGCAGCGTTCCGCTGGACGGATCGAAGATCTGATAGCTAAAGTAAAAGCCGGCCTCGGACTTCCAACATTCACCGCTTTCGTTGCGCAAGGTCGCCGCCACGTCGATCCGCCGCCCGGCGGCGTCGGCATCCACGCGAACGCCGGTGAAGCGGGCGATCATCCGTCCTCTCCTGCGTAAAGGCTTTCCGGGTACCGGTTCCTAACTGGTCCGATCTTGCGCCCCACGGCGTAGATCGCCTCCCCGCGCATCTCCTTCGGCAGCTCGTACCGGTCGAGGAGATGCAATACCCATTCTCCGGCCGCGCTCGGCTCGGCTCGGTACGGACCGGTCTCGAAGAGAGTGATCTCAAATCCGGCTTCCTCGAAAAGCAGGTTGACATCGCGCGGGGCATACTCGCGGCTGTGCCGGGGCGCGGCCTCTCCGCCGGCGGCAGGGCGGATGTATTGATGGAAGAAGCCCGGGTGATAGGCCATCAGGATCGCTTCGATCGCTCGCAGGCTGCAAATGTTCGGCGTAGTCAATACCAAGCTTCCGCCCGGCCGCAAAATGCGATTGATTTCGCTCATCATGTGCATGGGGTCGTCATACAGATGTTCGAGCAATTCGCAGCAGAGCACAGTGGCGAAGAAATCGTCCTCGTACGGGAAGCGGTCTTTCTCCGCATTGAAATGGTCAATCAAGCAGCAAAAGCATTCTCCCGAGGCGGACCGGGCTTCGCGGCGGTCCACGCGCCCTGGAGGCCCGAGATAGCTGCCGCGGACTTCGCCATATCCCAGAAGGTTCTTGAGAGCGGGCGTAATTTGCATGTACGCCCCCATCTCCAAAATGCGGTCTTGCGGCCCTCCGCGAGGCGTGATTTCGAGCGTGCGGACCAAGCGGGTCAAATGCGCGCGAATATAATTGCGTCTTTCTTCGGAATCCCCGGCGTAACCCAGGATGTATTCGGCCCAGGGATGCGTGTTTTCCGGGGATGGCTCCGCCGGGCGAGCTGGAGCGGGCTCGGCTTCGACCCGCCCAGACATCATTGCGGATGAGCAAACGGCGACTTTTGGCGTTTCACGCTCAACCGCGCCGGGCGGCTCTTTCCAGCCACGCCCTTCCGCCACCGCCTTCAAGAACGCTGCATACTGCGGCGCCACGCGCTCCCACGCGCACCGCTCCTTGACATATTTCTTGGCGCGCTCTCCGAGCGCCCGGGCCAACTCTGGGCGGCTGACCAGCAAATTCAAATACTCGAAGATGAAATCGATTTCGCGCCCGTCAACGGGCACCTTCAAACAAACATCGTCCGGCAGTTCGGCGAAAGAACCTATGTCCGACACTAGAACGGGCCGCCCCAGCCCCAGCGCCCGGAGCAGCGGGCCGGAACTTTCCCCCGCCGTCGGATACCGCAAGCTCAGACATATGTCCACGGCGCTCATGTACCCCTGAAAATCCTCGATCGGGACGTACCCCAAGACGCGCACATGGTCCTCGAGTCCGAGCGACTCGATGAGGCGGCGCACAGGAAAATCCGGGTGCTCCTCGCCCACCAGAATCATCCGGACTCCGGGTTGCACCTTCGCCAATCTTTGCAAGGCGTGCAGCGCTTCCGCAATTCTTTTGTAAGGCTTCAGGAAGCCGAAGATGCCGACAAGCGGCGTGGTCTCATCCAAGCCCAGTCGGCGTCGATAAGCCTGCCGCCGGCTCTCGGGCATCGCCGCCCCGTGAGGAATCACGGCCACGGGCGGCTTATAACCCGCGGCGCGCACCTGAGTTTCGACGAAGCGGTTGAGAACGATCAAGGCGCGGCTCGCTTCGAGCAGCCGCCGGTTCATAGGAAGGTTCTCATAGTCGGGGCCGGCCTCAAGCGCCCGCACGCGCCGGGCGTAGGCCAGCGCCTTCTCGCCGCCGTTGTATTCCGCCTCGCGCAAATAGGCGTCCCAGTCATTGCGCCGGATCGTAGCCTCGGCGATCAAGTGATGAAGATTGAATTCGTGCATCACCACGACGCCCGGATGCCGCAGCGCCGTTTCGTAGACAAAGACGTGATCCGCGTTATTGCCTATCTGATATAAAGGCAAATCAAAATCCGAAGGCCGGTACTCACCGAAGCGGCGAACGGGAAGCGGCTGGCCGCCAGCCGCCGGAGGGTCTTCGACAAAGACTTCCAGTTCCAGATAGCGGCTCAAGTGGGGCAGCAGCTCGGCCGAAAAATCGGCGATTCCACTTTTCCGCGGCGGCAGAGGGGAGAAATACGCCACCCGCATAAATCAGCGTGCCAGTTCGAGGGCAAAGGTTCCCAAGCTGAAAGGGACGCGGACCTCGAGTGGCGTACGGGCCTTGTCGCGGGCGAAGAGAATTTCGAAGCTGTGGCTGGAAGCCGGTCCCCGCAGAGAAACCAGAATGCGGTCGGCTTTTTGCTTCACGCCGTCCGTCTCAACGTCGCGCGCGTCCCCGTAAGCAACCGAGATTTCATAGGGAGCGCCGAAATTGATGACCTGCGCAGGAGGCAGCCGGCCTGAGGCGAGCTCGCGACGAAGATAGTAGAGAAAGGTCATGCCGTCTTTCACACAATCGGAAATTGCCACTTCGCTTTTCCCGCCGGCATCGGTCTTCCGCTCGGCCTGGTGCTTTTGCTGATCGTAGGAAACCGTTTCCTTGGTCTTGCGCGTCCCGTGCACAAAATCCTTCTCCAGGCGGCTTGAGCAGAAGTTGGCGCCCGCTTCCGACCGGTAATGATCCTTTACTTCGAATCCGGGCAGACTGGCGTTCAGCGTGAATTCGAAATCCCACCCCGGCTCCGCGGAGCCGACCCTCAACTGCGCTTCACCGAGGCTGAGGCCGCTCGGCCAATTCACGGAATAATTCAGAACCTCGCCCCGGGAAAATGGCGCGGCCGTCGAAGCGGGGGCGGGCAAAGCTACGCCGGGAAGCGGCGAGGACTGCGCCCACAGGCACGATACCCCGGCAAGCTGGAAAAGGAAGACCTGGATGAGGATTGAGCTATGATTCATACGTAACCACGGGTTTCCGTCCTCTAGATAAAGGGCAAGCGTCTGGCCGCTGCACAAGACTGAGCTCCCGCGGCCGCTGTAGCGATTCTATCATCCGATCTAAGAAGCCGGTTCGCCCGGGCCTGGCCGAATGTTTCACAAGACAGATTCGAATCCCTACTGCGCCATTCTTACGGGCTCGGCAGAGGGGGCGGGGCTTCTACGCCTGCCTTCGGCGACGGCGTAATACACATCGAGCGTCTTCCGGGCGGTTTCGCGCCAATCGAATTCGGCGGCGCGTTGCAAGCTCTGTCTCACCAGCCTCGCTTGTAAAGCTTCGTCGGTCAAAACAGTTCGCATGGCGCTGGCTATATCGGCGGTCGAATGCGGATCGACCAAAATCGCCGCACGCCCCGCCACTTCCGGGAGCGATCCGGCATTGGAGCAGATCACCGGACGGCCGCAGGCCATGGCTTCCACCACCGGCAATCCGAAACCCTCGTAAAAGGATGGAAAGACAAACAAGTCAGCAGCGTTGTACAAGTCGGCGACATCGGCATCCGCCACGAAGCCGGTAAGCACGACGCGGTCGGTGATGCCGGCGCGGCGAATTTCATCTCGAATGCGCGGCGTAAACCAGGTTTCTTTGCCTGCGAGTACGAGAAGGTGCGGGATGCGCGGTTCGGAAAAAATCAGATCCCGGAAAGCCTGAATCAGCCCAATCTGGTTTTTCCGGGGCTGCAAATCGCCCAAGGTGAATATGAAGGGCCGGGCGATGCCAAAGCGTTCTCGCACCCGGAACGCAGCCGCCTCTTTGCTGGCGGGTCGAAAATGCTCTTGCGCAGCGAGCGGAGTCACCACAATGTCTTCCGCATCGATCTGGAAGCGGCTCGCGATGCGCGTACGGCTGAACTCACTGATGGTTAAGATCTTGGCGGCGCGCCGGAGGGTATGGGCCGTCGAGAGGCGAAGCTGCCAGGCGCGCCGGCCGGGGAAATACTCGGGATGCTCGATGAAACTGATGTCATGCACCGTGACCACGGCCGGAACCGGACAAAACAGAGGCGCGTTGTACTGCACATGGATCAAATCCGGGCGGTCCCGGCGCAGGCGTTCGGAAAGGTCAAAACCTAAACGCCAGTACCGATTGGCGGCCACGCGGCGTTTTTCAAAATGCGCCGGCACCCAGCCGTTCACATCATGGCCGGAAACATAAGCCAGAAACTTCGCCGTGCAGTTCAAGCGGGCAAATCCTTGCAACAGAGTGCGGATGTACACTTCGTTGCCGGTGAGCCGCTGGCCGATCGCATGCGCATCAACGGAAAATCGCATCACCAGGAGTTTCCTGTTCTTCCCGCGACAGTTGTTCTATCCTCGACCAGTTGCGCCAGATTTTCATCCAGGGCCCGCCAGGCTACGGGCCAGCAAAAGCTCTGCTCGACAATGCGCCGCCCAGCTCTGCCCAGGCGCTGGCGCAGTTCCTCATTGACCAGCAACGCGCAGATCTGTTCAACCATCTCCGCCGGCGAATCCGCCAGCAGCAGATTCTCTCTGTGAACAGCCGGAAGACCTTCGGCGCCGATCCGCGTGGACACCACAGCGCGGCTGGCAGCCCAGGCTTCCAGGATCTTGATCCGGGTGCCGCTGCCCGCACGCAGCGGTACAACGGCCAGCCGGACGCGGGCCAACTCGGCGAGCGCGTCCTCGACCGGGCCAGTAGTTTCAATGCAAGGGTCGCCGGCGATCCACCGCTGGACGGCCTGCGCGTTGCTTCCGATCAGGCGCCAGCGCAAGGCCGGGTCCCGCCGGCGCAGCACGGGCCAAATCTCGCGGGCGAAATATCGTACGGCGGCGGTATTCGGATGGTATGCCAGATTTCCGGAAAGGGCGATGCAATGTTCCTCTGCGCATTCCGCCGGGAAACGCGCCGGAATGGCGTTTGGATAGACCGCCACTCGCGCACTGGGGGCAAGATCGAGAATGCGCCGCCGGTCCGCCTCAGAAGCTGCCAGCACCAAGTCGAATCGCGGCAGCCAGCGGCTTTCTTCCCGTGCCGCGATAGCCGCAAACCGGCGGTGAGCCCAACGCGCCGGCCAGGCCTCCGTTTCGGCGCAGCGCGCGTGCAGAGCCGATTCGACATTGTGCATATCCATAACGATGCGCCCGGCGTGCTGCCGCAACAGTTCCACGTAGCGCGCCGACCAGAAATGTTCGAGCACCGCGATCCGATAGCTCCGGCCGGCGAGCGTCCGGGCCACCCGGCCCATATTCTCCGCGCCGCTGAAGCGGTCGGTCAGCGGGAGCACGCCGCGGCTCAGGCGGGATACGTTTCGAGCGAGCCGCGCGGGCATTCTTTTGCTGTGATCAGGAAGACTGATCCAATCCACCCTTTCCGCCGCGCCCGCCGGCAAAGGCGGTGCAGCCTCCCTCCCCTTGCCAACCCGGAACCCCACCAAATGCAGCCGAAATCGAGCCGAGAGGAAGGCGCAAATGCTGGCCGTCCGCACGGCCCCGCCGCTCGTCATCGGATAAGGTGACTCGGGCGCCAACAGCAACGCCCACTCAGAACCGCTGGAGAGCTTCTGCATAGATCTCGTGAGTTCTGATCGCGGAGTAACGCCAGCAGAACTGGGCGGCGCGACGCCTCCCACGCGCCCGCAACTCCATTCTCTCCCGCGGATCCCTCATCAATTGTACAATCGCGCAAGCCAAAGAAACGGCAGATCCCGCATCCACGGAAACTGCGGCGTCGCCCGACACCTCGCGCAGCGCCGGATCCTGGGAAATCATCACCGGAGCGCCGGCCTGCATCGCCTCTAAGACGGGCAGCCCAAAGCCTTCATACAACGAAGGATAAACAAAAAGCGCCGCCTGCGACATCAAGCCGGCGATATCGGCGTCGGCCAGCCGGCCAGTAAAGATAAGACCCGGTTCGCCGGCAACATTTAACACTTCCGGCAAAGAGAAATTGTCGCCGGGCCGCCCGGCGAGCACAAGTCTCAAATCCGGGCACTCCCTGCGGGCTTCCCTCCAGGCCTCGATCAGCCGGGCGAGATTCTTACGGCGCTCGTGCGTACCTACAAACAGTAAATAAGGCCGGGCGATCGCCAGGCGCCGCAGCAAGCCGGATGTTTCCTCCTCGCTCCGCGGCTGGAATTGCCGGGAGGCTGCGAGAGGAACCGCCGCCACGCGCGCCGGAGAAAGATGGAAATGCTCGATGGCTTCCCGGCGAATGGCTTCGGTCGGCGTGACAATCATCGTTGCGATCCGGAGAAGATGCGGCGTGCGCCGCCGGATGCGGCCGGCGCCCACAGCGCGCAGTTCGCCCTGTTTCCAAGGGGAAAGGTCGTGCAGCGTCAGCACCGAAGGGGTCAGGGGCAAATACGGCACTGCGAAATCGGTTCCATGAAAAACGTCGGCCCGCCTCCGGCGCAGCTCCCACGGCAGGCCGGCGAGCCACCAGCGCCGGGTTATGCAGTTCCGCGGCAGGCCGCCTTTCTGGATATTGGGTGCGGTCGGGCCGTTTTCCCACCTCTGATCGGAGAGCAGAAGATACTCGTCGGCTGGGAATTCGGCCGCGAGGGCGGCCGTCAGTTCATAAGCGTAACGGGCGATGCCGCCGGAGGGCAGTGTCAGTGGCGTGGCGTCGATAGCGACTCGCAAAGCTTACAGGCGGGAAAGCGTCTGTTCGCGATTCAGATAATGCTGTTCGTAGTATTGCCGGTAGTCGCCGCCCTTGACGCGCTGCACCCAGTCGCGGCGCAAGCGGTACCAGTCAATTGTGCGGCTCAGGCCCTCCGCAAATGGGATGCGGGGCGACCACCCCAGTTCCCGTTGAATTTTAGCGCTCGAAAGCGCGTACCGGCGGTCATGTCCGGGACGATCCGCCACGTTTTGCAGCAGCGTCTCCGGCTTGTCCGTAAGGCGCAGAATTTCCCTCGCCACAGATACGTTTTCGCAAGAGAAATTGCCGCCGATGTTGTAAATCTCTCCTTCGCGGCCGCGGTCCAGGACGGCCTCGATGGCGGCGCAGTGATCTTCAACGTGGAGCCAGTCGCGAACCTGCCGGCCGTCTCCGTAGATCGGAAGCGGCTGGTCCTCGAGGGCGTTGGTAATCAGCAGCGGAATGAATTTCTCTGGGAACTGATAGGGGCCGTAGTTATTCGAGGCCCGCGTCACGATCACAGGAGTCTTATAGGTGGCGAAGTAGGAGAGCACCAGCAGATCGGAGCCCGCTTTGGCCGCAGAGTAAGGGCTGCTAGGACGAAGCGGAAAACTCTCGTCCGCTTCCAGCGGCGGCGCCAGGCTGCCGTATACCTCATCGGTTGATATGTGGACGAAACGGGCCGCTCCGTACTGGCGAGCCGCATTGAGCAGGGTAAAAGTGCCCCGCAGGTTCGTCTCGAATGCCGGGCTCGGCGACAGGATGCTGCGGTCCACATGGGATTCCGCAGCGAAGTGCACGACCGCATCCGGACGCAGGGAACCGAACACTTCGGCCACCAGCCCCGCGTCGCAGACATCGCCTCTTATGAACTGATACCCCGGCAAGCGCTCTACATCGGTCAAGTTTTCCAGGTTGCCGGCGTAAGTGAGCTTATCCAGATTGATGATGCTATCGGAAGGCTTCCGCGCGAGATGGCGGCGAATGAAGTTCGAGCCGATAAAGCCCGCGCCTCCGGTGACAAGTAAGCGCATGTTACACGCCAAAGGCTCGCCCGGCCGGCCGCCTCCGGCTCACTTGTGCTGCGTCTCCCAGTCGTAATTCAGGTCGGGGTCGTTGTACGCAATTCGTCCTTCGTCGGCCGGGTTGTAAAAGCGATTCGTCACGTAAACGAGCACAGCCGGCTGCGTGCCAATCACTTTGTAGCCGTGCGCGACGCCCGGAGGAATCAAAAGCTGCCAAGGCTGGAGCGTTCCCATAAAGAGCGTGTTGCAGGCGCCGAACGTCGGCGAGTCTATCCGCAGATCCACCAGACAAACCTGAAGCTGGCCTTCTATGACCGCCCAAAGATCGGTTTGCTCGAAGTGATAGTGGAGTGCCTTGATCGTTCCCGGATAGCTGAGCGCAGCCGAGGTTTGCAGGCTGCCCGAGCCTAGCCGGGCGGGCAGGCCGGCGCCCTGGCGCATGATCTCGAGAAAATAGCCACGGTCGTCGGGCCAGAGGCGCAGGCTGGCGATGGACACGCCGTCGAGCAAGTCCGGCGACTCGGGATCCCGGATCAGCCGGCCGATGCCACGCTCCCGCCGTGAAGGGATCGATAATCGGAGACCTTGACGCTCTCCAAGCGGCCGCACTCCCTCCACACCAGTAACCGCGCCAGTTTTCATGCCCGTTCTGCGACCCCTTCCACAACCGGCTCGGAATCGAAGAGCTTGTTCGCTCCGTTCTCGGCGACCAGATTCGTGGCCCGGCGAAGGGAATCAAACGTGCCGGCGTCCGTCCACCAGCCATCCAGGAAATCGTAAGTCATCAGACCTTCGCGGATGTAAGCGTTATTCACGTCGGTGATCTCGAGCTCGCCGCGCCCTGACGGCTTCAATTCCTTCACTTTTTGGAAGACAGTGGCGTCGTAGAAATAAATTCCGGTTACCGCATAATCGGATTTGGGATGCGCCGGCTTCTCTTCGATGCCAACGATTCGGCCGCCTGCAATTTCAGCGACACCAAAGCGGCCCGCATCGGGGACCTGCTTGAGCAGAATCTTAGCGCCCGCCGGCTGCCGGCTGAAATCTTCGGCGGCTTTCAGAATATTCTTCTCAATGATGTTGTCGCCCAAAATGACGCACAGCCGGTCGCCGTCCGCAAAGTGTTCGGCCAGCGAGAGGGCGTCCGCAATGCCGCCTTCGCCTTCCTGATAGGTATAGTCAAGGTGCTTCAATCCGAATTGCTTGCCGTTCGAGAGCAGCCGCAGAAAGTCGCCCGAATTTTTGCCTCCGGTGACGATCAAGATATCGCGAATCCCGGCGTTGACAAGCGTCTCGATCGGGTAATAAATCATCGGCTTATCGTAAATCGGAAGCAGGTGCTTGTTGGTGATCTTCGTCAGCGGATAGAGGCGGCTGCCCGTGCCGCCCGCCAGGACTACGCCTTTCATCGACTCCCCTACGCTCCAATTTACAAACTTCTCCATGATACAATAAGCTCTCCCGCAGACAAACCCTTCATTGCGAGCCGCAAACACCGGCGGGAAAATACTGGAAAGCGAGGACGAAACATGAGCCACTATCGCTGGGAAGAGATCAAACGGGAGGAGCTCAGCCCTCTTCTCTCGCGGCGCGTAATCCACAGCGAACGCATGACGGTCGCCAATTTCGAAATGAAAAAGGGCGCTCAGGTGCCTCTGCACAGCCATGACAACGAGCAGATCAGCACAGTGTGGAAAGGACGGGTTCGCTTTAATATCGGCGGCGAGGATCAAATCGTCGAGGCCGGTGAAGCGGTTACCATTCCCTCCAACGTGCCGCACATGGCTGACGCCCTGGAAGACTCCGTTTGCCTGGAGGTCTTCGTCCCGGGCCGCGAAGACTGGAAACGCGGCGACGACGGGTACATGAAGAAGTGATGAAGAGGCTTCACACCTCCTGATGGATCTGGGCATTCGGGATCGCGTCGCCCTGGTCGCCGCGTCGAGCCGTGGTTTAGGCAAGGCGGTGGCCGAGGCTCTCGCCGCAGAAGGGGTTAGACTCGCCTTATGCTCCAGAAATGAGAACACCTTGGGCGCCGCCGCCGAACACATCCGGCAGCGCTGGGGCGTTCCCGTCTTCTACCGCGCCCTCGATGTGACCGATCCGGAAAGTGTAAAAAGATTCGTAGGTGCAACCTTCGACCGGTTCGGCCGCGTCGATATCGGTATCGCAAATGCCGGAGGGCCGCCATCGAAACCTTTCGCGGAAACCACGATCGAGGAGTGGCGCAGCGCGTTCGATTTGAATTTCATGAGCACTTTGTACCTGGCCCGCGAGTTGTTGCCCTCAATGCAACGGCAAAAGTGGGGCCGTTTCGTGGCCATTACCTCGATCACGGTGAAGCAGCCCCTCGAGGGCCTGGTGCTCTCCAACGCGATACGCTCGGGGGTGGTCGGGCTGATTAAGAGTTTGGCCAATGAGTACGCCGCTGACAACGTGCTCGTGAACAATGTCTGTCCGGGATTCACGGCCACCGACCGGATTACCGAACTGGCAGCCGCGCTGGCGGCTGCACAGGGCGTGGATGCAAGCGAGATCGTCCGAGCCTGGACGCGCAACATCCCCCTGGGACGCCTCGGCCGTCCTGACGAGTTGGCGTCCGTCGTGGCCTTCCTGTGCTCGGAACGGGCAGGTTACATCACCGGCGCGAGCATCGCCGTCGATGGCGGCGCTGTGAAGGGAGTTTATTGAGAGGCACTTATGACGCTCGTTTCCTGTCGGGCCGCTCCCCGAGACGGCAGGTTACGGCGAGCCTCGGGCAATACGTTTTATGGGTGTGTGGGTAATTATCGCTTTCTTATCGATCCTTTCGGCTGTACCAGGCCGTGGCGCGGATTTTGAAAACGGCCAGGCGGCCCGGCTTATCATCGGCCAATCCAGTTTCACAGACGAGAGTCCCACCCCGGGCCCTGCTACCCTGGGCGCTGCCGGGGGTGTTGCTGCCGGCGGGAACAAGCTTTTCATCTTGGATAGCAGCCGGATCGGCGCTGTCCCTGTGAATCATCGGCTCCTCATTTACAGCGACCTCCAATCGGAGGTGCCGCCGCCGGTTGCGGAATTGCCGCAGGGTTCTCCCTGCCCGGCATGCCTCGGGCCGCCGGACGTGGTGATCGGCCAGCCGGACCTAAACACCTTTAACCCGGGAGTACAGAATGGCCTGAACACGCCTACGGCAGTGGCCACTGACGGCACGCACCTGGCCGTCGCGGACACAAACAATAACCGCGTACTCATTTGGATGAATATTCCCACTGTGAACAACGCGCCGCCAGATGTGGTGGTGGGCCAGCCGGATTTCAAGACCACCCTGCCGGCTACCTCCCAAAAGGGCCTGCGCGGGCCGGAGGGCGTCTGGTTCTTTAATGGGAAGTTGATCGTCGCCGATACCCAGAATGGGCGCGTTTTGATTTACAACTCGATCCCGGCATCGAACGGGGCGCCGGCTGATATCGTTCTCGGCGAGCCGGATTTCAACACGAGGCCGTCGCCCGATCTCATGCTGACGAACGTTAAACCGACGGCCAGCACGATGATCAGCCCTGTAACCGCGACCACAGCCGGCAACATGCTGTTCGTCACCGACCTGGCGCTGAATCGCGTGCTGATCTTCAACACTTTCCCGACCTCGAACAATGCGCCCGCCAATGTAGTCGTCGGCCAGCCCGACATGAGCTCTCTCGCGCCCAACAACAGCAACGCCAATTCGCCGCTCTGCGCGGTGAGCTATAAGGACGCGGACGGCAACAACGTGTATCCGCAGCGCTGCGCGGCCACGCTGAGTTTCCCCCGCTTCGCCCTTTCCGACGGAACCCGCCTGTTCATCGCCGATGGAGGCAACGACCGGGTGTTGGTGTTTAACAGCATTCCTACGACGAATGGCGCTTCCGCCGATGTGGTGCTGGGGCAGCCCGACGTGTTTCAGATCACCGACTCGAACGGGGCCGGCTCGCTGCGCGCTCCGACGGCTCTGGCGTGGGACGGCGCCAACCTATACGTGGCGGATCCCTTTAGCCGGCGCGTGCTGGTCTTCACGCCCGCCGAGCTTCTGGTCAGCGCCGGCGGCGTCGTCAACGCGGCGAGTTTCGCGGTTCACGCGCAAGCATCCATCACGTTCGACGGCACTCCCAAGAGCGGCGACTCCTACTCGCTGACGATTACCAACAGCGCAGCGCCGGTCACCAGCACTACGACCACGACCACTTCCGGAAGCACCACCACCACCTCCGAAAGCCCTCCCTCGAGCAGCGCCACTTACACTTATACCGTGGCCGACGGCGATACGATCCAGACGATCCGGGACAATCTGTTATCCCAGCTCAACGACAACCCCGGAGATCCTCTGGTCTACGGCCAGGCGGACACCGGGCCCGGCACGTACGCGACAGGGGGCGTCACATTTGAGGGGGACGTCGAACCGGGCGATCAGATCACTCTTCAGATTCAAGATCGCAGTTATACCTATGTAGTACAGAATGGAGATGACGGCGTGGCCGTCGTTTACAACTTTATTTACATCATCAACCAGGCTCAGGATCCCGACGTTTTTCCAGACCGCTATCCGGCTGACACCTCGCACCTCCGTTTGACTGCCAAGGTCGTAGGGGAGGCGGGCAACAATATCAGCTATAGCGTGAGCGTGGCGGGCTTCACGACGGCGACAGCCGACGGAGGAACCCTGAGCGGCGGCACGTCGCAGCAAAAATTGATCCTGGTGGCCCGCGCCGGCGGGTCTGAGGGCAACAACATCAGCATTACCAGCACGCCCAGTTCGGGCGCCGGATTTACGGCGACGCTAAGCAATCCGAACCTGACGGGGGGCAATGACGCCAGCCAAGCGCCGCCGGGAACCGAAATCGCCATCTTCGGCAGAAATCTCGCTCCCGACACGGCCGCTGCGGATCTCTCGCAAACGGCCCTCCCGCGAGAGCTTGCCAATACGCAGGTATACGTCAACGGAATCAAAGCGCCCTTGTACTTCGTCTCTCCGACGCAGATTAATGCACAAGTTCCCTTCGAGGTCACCGGCGACAGCATCAGCGTCTTTGTCCGGACTCAAACCCCCGATGGCCAGGTGGTTGTCTCCACGGCGAAAGCAAACAGCGCGCCCCGGGCGGCGCCGGGACTGTTTGCTCAGCCGGGCATCGAGCCCAGGCCGGGCGTGGTTGTGCATGGGCAGCAATACGCCACCGGCACGGTCACCATCAGCCTGGCCGATACCAGTACGACTGCGTCTACGACCCTTCCCGGCGGAATCGTAGTGCAGATCAACATCAATGGCAGGATTTACCAGTACACTACCGTGGATGGGGACACGACCGACACCGTGCGGGATCAGTTGGTGAATCTCATCAATGCCGGTCCAGGCGATCCCGACGTGACCGCTACAGGGGGAACAGCGGGCTTCCTTTCCGCACGCGCCCGCGTCACCTTCGGGGGGAGCGTTCACGCGGGAGATACGGTGACGATTACCATCAACGGGCGCGACTACAAGTACACCGTGCAGTCTTCGGACGCGAACCTGACGACCATCGCCAACAAACTCATCAATATGATTAATCTGGGCGCAGGCGACCCAGATGTGACCGCCCAATTGGTCACGGACGTCGGCGTCAACGGAATCGACATTATCGCCCGGCAGCTCGGGTCGCAAGGCAACAACATCACCCTTTCAGTCTCGGCTTCCTCCGGCGCCCAGATCACGGTAAGCACCGATACGAAAACCGGCACGCTGCAAGGCGGCAGCACGCCTTCCGCGGTGATCCTGACAGCACGAAAGCCCGGCCGGGAAGGCGACAATGTGGCCTATTCGGTTTTCATACCGGGCGGTTCGGCCATCACCGGGGCAACCACGGCGAACAATCTCTGCTGCGGCAACGATGTGTTCTCTCCTGTGACGGCCGATAATCCGGCTATTCCCGGCGAGACGATCATTGTTTTCGGCACGGGCCTGGGCCTTACCAAGCCCAGCTTCAGCGATAATCAGGGCCTCCAGACCGGGTCCAAGGTGCCGCTTTCCCCGCTGTTCACGGTGCCTCTGGTCCCGAGCGATTTCGTTTCTTCGCTCGCCGGCGGAAAGACGGCAACGGTAGACTTTGTCGGCCTGATGCCCCAGCAGGTGGGGGTCTACCAGATCAACCTGACCCTGAATTCCCAGTTGCCCGATGACCCCTACACCCCTTTGACTATTGCCCAAGGGCTGTTTGTCAGCAACGTCATTACGTTTCCCGTAAAGAACATCAACCCCACTACGGCTCCGGCTCCCACGAGCACCACATCCTCCGCTCTGTCCCCTGCCCGGTCCGCGGCTGTGTCGACTGGAGCCGATTCTCGAGCCCCCGCCGGCTCTCGATAGCGGACGCCGTGGCAGTCATCACGTGCTCGGATATGGCGCGCCAATGCCAGGACGGGCACCCCGCCGGGTGGCGTCATTTCGTGAAGTATTACCTTCCCTTCGCGGCGGCGCTTGTGGACCGCCACTGCCCCGAATCGGCTCCGAAGCGAGATGCGCTGCTCGAAGAGGTCCTACAGCGGTCTCGTGGGCAAAATTTCCATTTCTTCCGAAACTATCAGGGTCAGAGCGAACGTGAGTTCCTTCTCTATTTTCGCGATTATGTCCTGGCCATTGCGCAGGAACAGGCGGCTCCCCCGGAACGGCCGCCCCAAATTGTCCTCGAGTGGGAACTGTTTCAGAGGTCCCTGGAAGGTTTTTCACTCCTGGAGCGCCAGGCGATCTGGATGTTTCTCCTTTGCCCTTGGGCGAGCGATTGGAGCGAAATCCTGAATCTAGAGCCGAAATCGGCCCACGCTATACTGGCCAAAGCGCAGGATGCGATGCGAGCCGCATATGAGGAGTGGAATCCTGAAATGCTGGCGCAGAATCGCAACGCCTTGGCACAAACGGCGCGGTCCTTGGCCGCAAACAACTGCCCCGCCACCAGGGCCTTCGTCCGGCTTCTCGACGGGCAGATTACCTGGCGCGACCGGGCGGATATCGAACGCCACACAGCCGGTTGCTGGTGTTGTGTGGATGTGCTCTGCCGGTTGCGTGAAGCGGCCTTCGTGGCCCGCCGCATTCAGCCGCTTCCCGACGCGGAAACAGAAAGATACCTGAGCGGGCTGGGCATCGGAATCGCACGACCGTCAAAATGGAAACGTTTCCTGGGAAAGCCATAATCGGGTCGAAACAGGAATGTCGCAGCGGCCGCCTGGTAACACCCTTGGGGCGCTGGAATCATCTGCTTTTCAGCCCTCGGTTTGCGTCCCGCACCTGATTTTCGGCTCCTTTTTCGCCTGCAATGGAGGCGGCGGCCGGTCCGGACGGCTCGGGACCCTGTCAGCCGCACCCCGGATGCGGCTTCGGCACTTGAAAATCCTTGTTACAACTTGGTAGAGTGTTAAGCTTCCCAACCAGGAGCTTTCAAAAGACATGCCCCTATTGTTGGCACTTGTGATTTGGCTGGTAAGTCTAGGACTGGCCATTCCCTTTTTCACACGAACGTGGTGGTTTCCGCCGCCGATCTCGGAGCACGCCCGCCAGGTCGATCAGCAGTTCATGTTTACGCTGGTTGTCACCGGGATTATTTTTGTCCTCGCGCAGTTGGCGCTGGGATACGTGGTGATGCGCTTCGGCCGCAGGCGCGCGGAACCGGCGCGCTACTTGCACGGCAACAACACTCTCGAGGTCCTGTGGACCAGCGCGACAGCGGTGCTGTTTATCGGATTGACCCTGATGGGTGAAAGCGTTTGGGCGCGGGTTCATTTCATGGGAGCGCCGCCGGGCGCGATACCCATCGAGGTGACCGGCCAGCAGTTTGCGTGGAACTTCCGGTACCCGGGGCCCGATGGGAAGTTCGGCGCGCTCGATATTAAACAGATCAACGATTCCGCTGGCAATCCGCTGGGCATCGACTCGAAGGACCCAGCCGGCAAGGATGACATCACTACCCCCACTATCGCGGTTCCGGTCAACCGGCCTGTCGAGCTGATGCTGCGCTCCAAAGACGTGACTCACAGCTTCTTCGTTCCCGAGCTGCGCTTGAAGCAGGACGCAGTGCCGGGTATGATCATCCGAATCCACTTCACGGCTGACAAAGTGGGCCACTACGAGATCGCTTGCGCCGAGCTTTGCGGGCTGGGGCATTACAAGATGCGAAGCTTTCTGGATGTGATGGAGCAGGCGGATTACGAGAAATGGCTCCAGCAGCATGCCGCTCAAGCTCAATAGGAGAGTAGACTGATGGCCGAAATGGCACATTCGGAGGCGGCGCATGCCCACGCGCATGCAGCGCCTACCAGTTTCATTAGCAAATACATTTTCAGCCGCGATCACAAGGTGATCGGCATTCAGTATTATTTCCTGGCCCTTCTCTCGGTGTTCATCGGCATTGCGCTGTCGCTGCTGATGCGCTGGCATCTGGTGTTTCCGACCGCCCAAATCGGCTGGCTGGAGAAACTTTTCCCGGCCGGCGCCGCAGGCGGGGTCATGACGCCCGAGCTATACCTGTCGCTGATGACCATGCACGGCACAATGATGGTGTTTTTCGTGCTGACCACGGCCCCGATGGGCGGCTTTGGAAATTACATATTGCCTATTCAGATCGGCGCGGAAGACATGGCGTTTCCCACGCTCAATATGATGTCGTTCTGGGTAACGTTCCTCGGCTTCGTCTCGCTGATTTCCGCGTTTTTCGTAACCGGCGGGGCTCCGCTGTCAGGCTGGACGGCCTACCCGCCGCTGAGCGCGCTGGCCGAATCGGGTCCCGGCGAGGGCATGGGGCAGAACATGTGGATCGTGAGCCTGGCCCTGTTTTCGCTCGCTTCCCTGCTGGGAGCTTTGAATTTCATCACCACGACTCTGGATCTGCGCACGCGGGGCATGTCGCTGATGCGCATGCCGCTGACGGTGTGGTCCTGGTTCGTCACCGCGATCCTCGGCCTGCTTGCCTTCGCCGTGCTGCTGGCCGGCGGCGTGCTGTTGCTGATGGATCGCACGGTAGGCACGAGCTTCTTCATCCCCGGCGGGTTGGTGGTCAGCGATAAGGTGATCAATCACAGCGGCGGCTCGCCGCTGCTATGGCAGCATCTGTTCTGGTTCTTCGGCCATCCGGAGGTTTACATCGCGATTCTGCCGGGCATGGGGGCGGTTTCGCAGATCTTGTCCACGTTCGCCCGCAAACCGATTTTTGGCTACCGGGCGATGGTGTACGCCATGATGGCGATCGGTATTCTCGGCTTCGGCGTGTGGGGCCATCACATGTTCATGAGCGGCATGAGCCCGTATTCGGCCATGGCATTTTCGGTGCTGACCATGTCCATCGGCGTGCCGAGCGCGATTAAGACCTTCAACTGGATCGGCACGTTATGGGGCGGTAAGATCCGGTTTCAAACGCCGATGCTTTACGCCATCGGATTTGTTTCGCTATTCGTTACGGGCGGTTTGAGCGGCATCTTCCTGGGCCAGCCCACAATCGATTTCTACTTCCACGACACCTATTTTCCAGTAGCCCACTTCCATATGATCATGGGCGTGGCTTCAATCTTCGGGATCTTTGCGGCGACATACTATTGGTTCCCCAAAATGTTCGGCCGGATGATGAACGAGACGCTGGGTAAGCTCCATTTCTGGATTACCTTCATCGGCGTCTACGCGATTTTCAGCCCCATGCATTATCTGGGGTTGATCGGCCATCCCCGGCGGTACTCCGAAACCACAGGCGTGAACTACCTGGCCCAGGCGCATCCGATTCACTATTTCATCACCGTAGCCGCGATCATCACAGCCACGGCGCAGTTGATTTTCCTGTTCAACCTGTTCTGGAGCATGTTCAAGGGCGAGAAGGCGCCGCAGAATCCATGGGAGGCGACGACGCTCGAATGGACGATCCCCTCGCCGCCGCCTTTTAATAACTTCGGCGACGTGCATCCGGTGGTCTACCGGGGAGCGTATGAATACAGCGTTCCCGGCGCGCCGAAAGACTACATTATGCAAACGGATCCGCACGGCGCCGCCGCGGTGGGGCATTAACGTTGGATGAGCGACCAAGCCAACCGCCCGGCAGCAAACAGAAAGCGGAACCGTTGGATTCCCGTTTAGCGTGATTCTATGGCAAGCGTAGTAGCGCCTCCCAAACCGCGACGGCCGAAATCCGGATCCCCGGGTCCTCCGGGTGGGAGATCGGGGGGAGGCCGGGATGAGGGAAGGCCGGGGGGCAGCGGTGGCAGGGGCGGCCCGGACGATGAATCTCTGGCGCGGCTCCGCTACAAGACAGGGGTCTGGCTGGCTCTGGCGGCGGTTGTAATGCTTTTTGCCGCGTTCACCAGCGCCTATGTCGTACGCAAGGGTGTTTCGCTCGATTGGCGTCCCTCGGCGCTGCCGTCCATCTTGTGGCTGAATACGGCCGTGCTGATCGCCAGCAGCGTAACATTTGAGCGCGCGCGCCGCGAGCGGGAGTGCTCGCTGGCCTGGCTTTCGGCTACTGCGGCGCTCGGACTGGTTTTTCTTGCCGGGCAATACACAGCCTGGGTGCAGCTCAGAGCGCGCGGCGTGTACCTGGCTTCCAATCCCAGCAGTTCGTTCTTTTATCTGCTGACTGGGGCGCACGGGCTGCACTTGCTGGGAGGGATCGTCGCGTTGCTCTACGTAGTCTGGCGGGCGTGGCGCAGCCGCAATCCCGAGAGAATCTGGCGCACCCGGCAAGCGGCAATTGAATCCACGGCCATCTATTGGCATTTTATGGACGGCTTGTGGGTGTATTTGGCTTTGTTGCTATCGGTGGGGAGGTAAAGGAATGGCTGACGCACACGTCGAAGAGGTGATGGCAACCGAATGGGGCGGCGGAGCCGCACCCTATGCCGTGAATTCGAAGAAGCTCGGCATGTGGCTGTTCATCATCTCCGACGCATTGACGTTTTCCGCGTTGCTGGTGGCCTACAGCTACGTGCGCATGGCGAACAAGAATTGGCCCACCCCGTTTGAGTTTGGGGCTATGGCCAACGCTACGGTCATGACCTTCGTGCTGCTGTCGTCAAGCGTGACCATGGTTCTGGCCGTAGCGGCGGCTCATAAGGGCCTGCGGGCCACGGCGGCCAAGTGGATATTCGCAACGATGGCCGGCGGCATTTTGTTCGATATCCTGCACAGCCGCGAATGGCTGCACCTGTTTGAAGAAGGTGTGACCCCGTTCGGCAATCCCTGGGGCGTACCGCTGTTTGGAGCGTCATTTTTCACGCTCACCGGCCTTCACATGCTGCATGTGACCTGCGGCGTCATCTATCTGGCGTTCGTGGCCATCGGCTACGGCATGCGCGGCAAATTCGCCGATATCGACGTCGAGGTGGCCGGCCTTTATTGGCATTTCGTAGATCTGGTGTGGATGTTCATCTTCCCGCTTGTCTACTTGATGTCCAACAGGATGATTTAAGGAAAAACGGAAATCTATGGACGCAACAGTAGAACACGCGCACAGCGGAAACAGACTCTATTTCCTGGTCTGGTTCTGGCTTCTGGCTCTGACGCTTCTGGAGGTGTTTCTCGCCTACCGGCAGCTTCCCCTCATGACCATGCTGTTTCTGCTCATGGGACTCTCGCTCATCAAAGCGGCGCTCATTATCGCGTACTTCATGCACCTGCGCTTCGAAAAGCGCAGCCTCGCGCTGACGTTGATCCCGCCCCTGGTGATCTGCGTCATTCTGCTGATGGTATTCTTCTTCCCCGACAGCCTGCGGCTGCTCGAATTGAGGCCAAGCTGATGCCAAGCTGCAGATGGCGGCGGGACGGCGGCAAGCCTGGAACAGAAAACCGGGGGTGCGGCAAACTGGGTCTTTTCGCTGCCGTTTGGAGCACGGCTACGCTGGCCGCTGGCGCGGCGTTTGGCCAGTGCGCCATGTGCTACGCCACGGCCGCATCGCAGGGCCCGCAGGCGCGTCACGCATTGAATCTGGGCATTCTGCTGCTGATCCTGCCGGTGGCCTCCATCATCGGCGGCATCGCCGTCGTAACCTACCGCAATCGGAACCCGGAATAACACCGCCGCTGGTCCGGCGGACCCGGCCGGAGAAGCAGCGGTGGGTCCTCGTCCCCTTAGTGGGAGGGAGCTCTGTAAAGTTCCGCAGAGGAGAGCGCGCCGGAAAGACCTTGACCTCCGGCAGCGAGCACGTTGCCATCGGCTAACAAGGTTGCCGTGTGGCCGCCGCGCGCCACATCCAACTGGATGTTCTTGTTGCTGCTCCAAATTCCCACCGACGGATCATACACTTCCGATGAAGAAAGAGGCGTTTGATTGCTGGCGCCGCCGGCGACGAGCACTTTCCCGTTCTGGAGGGCGGTGGCGGTGTGCGACTCTCGCGGTGTTCCCAGCCCGCCCGTGCCGATCCAATTGCCGGTGACGCCATCGAACACTTCCGCCGTGGCCAGGTCGGCTCCGGTTTCGTCGTGGCCTCCGACGACCAGAATTTGATCGTTGCCGCCGATCAATGTAGCCGTATGGCCGGCGCGCGCAAACGCTAAACTGCCCACCTGAAAGAACCCGTTGAGAGGGTCGTAAATCTCCACGGTCGCCTGGGCTACGCCGCTGCTATCCAGACCGCCGGCCAGCAAAACTCCCCCGCTTCCGTCGTTAAGAAGAGTTGCTGTGTGCCAGGACCGGGCGAAGACTGGGACAGACGACGTGTAACTCCAGGTGTTTGCAGCAGGGTCGTAAATCTCGGCGGAGGCCAGACTGTGGCCGGTGTTATCGACGCCTCCTACGACAAGCACTGTGCCGTCGCCGAGCAGTGACGCCGTGTGCCCCCATCGGGCGCTATTCATACTGCCGGTGGCCGTCCAGGTGTTGGCGGCGGCATCGTAGATTTCGACAGAGGGAAGAACATTGGTTCCATCGAACCCACCCGCGACTAACACCCGGCCGTCCCGGAGCACGGTCGCAGTGTGGCCTGCCCGGGCTGCATTCATGTCAGCGGCTGGAACCCACCGGTCGCTTTTGCCCTTGCCGGGTATATAGATCTCAGCGGAAGAAAGATACGTGTTCGTGTCCGGCTGGAACCCGCCGGCGACCAAAACAGAGCCGCTTGCCGCAAGCAGCGTGGCTGTGTGCGCCTGACGCGCTGAGGCCATGGTGGCGGTATTCGACCAAGCCCCCAGGGATCCGGCCATCGCCAAATAAGGAAACGCCCCCCACAGGCAGAGGCACGCCGCTGCTGAAAGATTGCGCCATAGAGCGAAATGCATCACTGACCTCCAAAGCCAGAAAAAGGCCTCGGCCGCTACGGGCCGAGGCACATCGCGGAAAATTGTCGGGGGGAGCCGCCGGGCAGGAAGGTTTGCGCCCTCGGCCGGCTTACCAACCGAAGCAAGCGCGGCAGCCTGCGGCGAAAAGATTATCGTTTCAATCGAAAGATAGGTTCAATTGAGCGATTCGCTTAACCAGCCTTAAGGCGAAGCTATGAGATGTGGGGAAACACCTTAGGAACCGGGCGCGGACAGGATAACCGTGTATTGGGGGAGACGTGAGGCGCCGCGCGGCATGAAGCGCCCAGCATGGATCCTAAGCGGCCTTCTGGATCGCCGAAAGAGGGCGGTCCGGGGATATCACCCGTCCCAAAGCTTGTGGCCGGTCTGCTGGATGAAGACGTCTTCCAGGGTCGGCTTGGAAATGCTTATGGAGTCGATCTGGCCGGGAAAAGCTTCGACCAATTGCGCGACGAATTCGTGGCCGCGCTCGCGTTCGATACGAATGACCCCATCCATGGTGGTCACCGGCAAGTGGAAGCGGTCTTCCACCTGCCGGCGCAGGCCTTCCGGGTCGCGGGCGCCGACTACGATGACATCACCGCCTATGCGCTTTTTAAGCTCTTCGGGGGCGCCTTGCGTCACCAGACGCCCGCGGTCTAGAATTGCGATCCGTCCGCACCGCTCGGCCTCCTCGAGCAGGTGCGTGGTCACCAACACGGTGACGCCCTCGGAATCGCGCAGATAGGTCAGGTATCTCCACAGGTCCAGCCGCCCGCCCGGGTCGAGCCCCGTCGAGGGCTCATCGAGGAGCAAGAGGCGGGGGCCGTGCAGCATGCCTTTGGCCAGCTCGACACGGCGTTGCTGGCCGCCGGAAAGGATCTCCACGCGGTCCTGGGCCCTGTCAGCCAGCCCCACACGTTCCAGAGCCGCCAGAGCACGCCCTCGCAGAGCCCGGCCCCGCAGCCCGTACAGATGCCCTTGATGGATCAAGTTCTCCAGGGCCGTGAGCTTCTTGTCAAGACTTGCCGCCTGAAAAACGACGCCGATCCGCCGGCGGACTGCCTGCGGCTCGACCGCGACGTCCAGACCAAATATTTTCGCCGAGCCCGAAGCAGGAATCAGCAGCGTGGAGAGAATCCGGAAGAGAGTGGTTTTTCCGCCGCCGTTGGGTCCGAGAAGACCAAAGATTTCGCCTGCCGCGACGGCAAAGCTTACCCGATCCAAAGCCCGCCTTTCGCCGTAAAAATAACTCAGGCTCTGCACCTCGATGGCGAAACCGATATCGGACGGCGCAGTCACGTTGGCTACTGCTTATCAAGAATCATCAAGCCGTAGACAAGCGGCAAATAAAAAACCGAGGCCTGGAGCAGACGGCGGGCCTGGAGCCGCGTTCTCATGCCGGCGCCAAAGTAGAGAAAAACGCCTCCCAGAAGAAGAGTTCCGAAAAGATAAACCGGGCCGGAAAGGCCGAGGAGAGCGGGTATGGCGCTCACCACCAGCAAGGCGGCCGTGTACGCGATAATCTGGCGCCGGGTGGCCACGCCTTCCCGGTCAACCACGGGCAGCATCACGATGCCGCCGCGCTCATAATCTTCCCGGTATAGGCTGGCGATAGAGAGAAAATGCGGAAACTGCCAGAGAAACAGAATGCCATAGAGAACCCAGCCTTCCAACGTCAGCCGCCCGCGGGCGGCGGCGAAGCCCATTAAAATCGGCATCGCGCCCGGAAAAGCGCCGACGAAGGTGGAAAGCGTGGTGCGCTTCTTCAGAGGCGTATAGCACAATAGGTAGCTGGCGCAGGTAAAAGCTCCGAGAAAGCCGGTTAGCAGGTTTACGGCCGCCGCCAGGTAAACCGTTCCGGCAATCGAAAGAACCAAACCGAACCAGAACGCCCGCGCGGGATCGAGCCGGCCGGCCGGCAACGGCCGCTGCCGGGTGCGGCGCATTCGAGCATCCACATCGCGCTCCATCCACTGGTTGAGCGCTGCCGTGCCGCTGGCCACCAGAGCTGTTCCGAGCAAGGCATGAAACAGGAGCAGCAGCTCGCCGAATGGATGCGCGGATCCGATATAAAATCCGACCGCCGTGCTCATCAGAATGAGCCAAGTGACATTCGGCTTGGTCAGCTCGAGATAATCTTTCATGTCGAAATGGACACCGTCCCCTCGCGGGCTTCCCGTCTGTTTTCTGCCGTGTGGAGAAGCCGGCGCGCCGCGAAAAGCAACCACACGCTCGTAGCCAGGGTTAAAGCGCCGCCGGCCACATGCGCGACGGTCGTATAGACCATGGGCGGCAAGGGCTGCGGAGCGTCTCGCGTGGCCTCCAGGACAAGATACGAAGCGCCCCCCAAGAGCAGTTGCACCATCAAAAGGACTCCGAGCAGACCGGCCGGCCGCATCAGGCCCAGCTCCCCGGAGTGGCGCGAAATGACCCGATAAAGGGTCCACATGACCAGCGCGGTGACTATCGCGGCTCCGACGAGATGCGGAAGGATGCCGAATCCGTTATGCCGAAAGGCAGCCCCCATCATCAATTGGAGAAACACGGCCCCAGCGGTCAAAGCGGCGAGCTGCGAAAGGGGCGGCGAGTTGGGGTCCAACGCCGCCGGGGGCAGATTCCGCCATTTGCGTCCGGTGACAATCGCCAGCATCACAGTGGCGGAAAAAATCACCTGTGCCAGACAGGCATGACCGACGGATACCAGCGTAGGCAGGAAAAACAGAACCGTGATGCCGCCGAGAATCGCCTGGCCCACGCCCGCTGCCAGAGCAGAATAGCCAAGCCACCGCACCCAGGCGCGCGGTTCAGCGCGGCGCAGCCAGATCGCCAGTCCCGCGAGGAGCACCAGCACAAATCCGGCGATGAGCCGGTGTGTGTGCTCATAGCGGATGTTGCCCACCATCGGAGGGAACAGACTGCCGTAGCTGAGAGGCCAGTCGGGCACGGAAAGGCCGGCGTCGTTGCTGGTAACCAGGGCGCCCGCGACAATCAAACAGAAAGTCGAAATCGCCGTGAACACCGCAAAGCGATGCAGGCCGGGATTGCCGCGGGTATCGCCCATCAGAGAACTAGTCACCCTTGAAGGAGAAGTCCACCGTCTGCGTAGCAGAAGGGGCTACTGTAACCTGCTGATCCTGAGTGCCGAATTTTTCATGCCACGCTTCCAGAGTGTACGTTCCGGGCGGCAGATTCTTGATTTCAAACGTTCCCTGATCGTTGGTTACGGCGAAGTAGGGGTTATCCACAACTCCGATATAAGAACGCATCCAGGGATGAACATTACATTTCACCGGAATCATGACCTCAGGACGGGAAAATTCCTTGTCGAGATCGGGAGTTCCGGGCGCCTGGGATTGATTCCACTCCCGGTTGGTTTTCGGCATCGGGTGAATGTTGTGGGTGGTCGGGTCGCTGTTGGCAATATCGATCTTCTGGCCGACCTGCACGCCAAACACATGTGGATGATAGACGCAGCCCTTCTGGTCGAGTTTGACCGGGGTTGCGGGAGGCTCAAAAGTCTTCCCCTCGAGCCCGCCTTTCACGTAAATAAATACGTACTGCAAGGTTCCGTTCGGATTCACCACCACTTCCTCGCTCTTCGCGGGAGCCCCGGCGTGCAGTTTCGCGCAATCCGGCTCGGCGCTCATATCGATGTTTCTCATGACCGGCGCCTTGCCGGCAAACGTGACCTTGCCGGTGATGGTGGCGGCGGTGGCCGGGTCCACTTTAAAATACGACGCGCTCGAAGCCGCGCCGCCCTCCTTGGCGCTCTCGGAAGGCGCGCTTTCCTTTGCGCCCCCGCAGCCGGCGGCCACAATCCAGGCTGCGACAGCAGCCGTAGTAAGCAATGTTCTGTAGGTCATCAAGTTACCTTTCCGGACAGGAGCGGCGGGGCTCCTGTCGCTATTGTCCTGCGCCCGCGCTCCCCAAACGGCGGAGCTCGTCGGGCGTAAACTGGAACATATACCGCACCAGCAGCTCAGCTTGATCCTTCTGATACCCTTTGAAGCTGTCGGGCAGAGGACCGTTGAAAACCCAATGGTCTCCTTCATGCCGGAACAGCCCAGAGGGCATGGCGGTGCCCGGCGCAATCATCGCCGGATCGAGAATCCAGCGGAGCGTCCAGGCAGGCTTCAGGCGGTCCTTAGCCATCAGGAAATTCGGAGCTGTAGCCTTGGCGTCATGCGCCGCGTTGCCGGTCATGTGGCACTTCAAACACGGCGCCCCTTTGCTGGTGAAGAGCTGGCGGGCCATGGTTCGCTCGGCTTCGGTAAGCGGCTCCAAGTCGTTCTTGGTCTGAATATACGGGGAAGCCTGCGAAGACAGCGCCATGAAGAACCGCACCAGCTTGTCCACCTCTCCTTCGGAGAAGAAGAAGGTCGGCATTCTGACTCGCAAGTAGCTGCGCACTCCATCGCGATTCAAATCGGTATCACTGAGCGCAGGGTTTGTAAGGAACCGGACCAGCCAGTTTGGATCGACGCGGGCGCCTTCCCCGACCAACTGCGGGGGCATCTGATCCTTCCAGTCTGGATCCTGGTAGCGCGGCAGGGTCATGAAAACCGTGGTCTGATTGGCGCGGAGCACGTGGCAACCCATGCAATTGTACTTGCGGACGATCCACCAGCCTTCCTGAATGTCGCGCCGCTGATCTTCCGGCTTGTACATGTAAGATTCGGGCAACGGGGAATCGACCGCGCCCAGCAGCAGAGTCGTCAGGCCGTCGATTTCCGTCTTGGTGAGATGGAAATTCGGCATCTTCAGCCGGTCAAGCTGGGCTTTCACTTTGCCCTGGTCATAAATATCCGGCTGCTGGAGCTTATGCTCGAAGAAGCCCTTGTGGCTGTACCAACCTTCCTTTTTCGCCTTCGGCAGCAGTAGGGCGAAATCGAGACGGTCAATGGGCTTGCTGCCCTCCTTGGTGAGCTCGGTGCCGATGCGGCCCTCATCTTCCAGGCCGGCGATCTCGTGGCATCCCGCGCAGCCGTAGTTCCGCACCAGGCGCATGCCCTTTTCTTTTAGCTGTGGATCGTCGAGGTACGGCGCGGGCGGATAAGACGCATTGTCGCGCTTGAGGGTGACCAGGTAGGAAGCGATATCGCGAGCTTCCTCCCAAGTGAGCCGGAGGCTCGGCATGACCGTCATCTGCTGCACTTGCAAAGTAGAGCCGTCGTTCGGGCAAGCAGTGTGCTCAAGGTCAAACACGAACGGCTTGCCGTGTTTCGCGTAATCCTCGGGTCCCAGATCGCGCTTTTCGAGAGCGCAATAGGGACGGGTCCGCTCGCGAGGATTGTGGACCCACCGAACCAGATAGTTGTAATTGACCTTCTCTCCCACGCGCGTCAGATTGGCCGCGAAGGTTCCGCCCTGCATGTTTGAGCCCTCTCCCACGGAATGGCAAGCCATACAGCCGCGCGTCTCAAACAGCTCCTTACCGCGCCCCGCATTTCCGGCGGGCTGGTCCTGCAATTTGCCTTCTACGCCCGATTGCCAGATGAAAGCAGCTATGGCCTGGACTTCATCCGGCTGGAGCCGGAAGGTCGGCATCTTGGTGGTGGGACGGAAGTCATGCGGGTCTTTTACCCATACCGGCAGCCATTCCTTGCGGGCCAGCTTGACGCGCAGTTCCTTCCAGCTCGGCCCGACCTTTTTCACCTCCCGGAGCAAGCTGCGCGATTCGACGTTGAGCGTCTCCACCTTCTCGTTCATCCGGTTGATGTTGACGCGAATCTGATCGACGCGCGCCTTGAGCGCGGGCAGTTCCGCGTCGGGCGTCTTTGGATCATCCATCTTCTTCAAAGCGTCCGCCATCTCGTGCTGGGCGTCGTTCTTCTCCATGGTCAACTGGCGGATCTGCTGCTGGTCGGACTGCAACTGTTCCGGCTCGCGGTCGAAGCCTTCAAACCGGTGGCAGCCCATGCAGCCTTTGCCGCGGTATAACTCGCGGCCGGCGTTGAGCGTTTCCGCATAATCGGTGATGATCTCGTTCGAGTGGCATTGCTGGCAGCCGGCTTCCATGTTGGCCTTCGTGTAAAGCGGCCACAGCCAGTGCTCGTAATTGCCGTGCGCCTTTTCCACGCTCGTGGTGGCAATGCCGTTCCCGTTATGGCAGGGCGTGCAGCCGAAGCGCTCGGGGTCGTGAATCTTCAGCAGATCGGGCTCGGGGTGGCTGACGAAAACCTCCTGCCCTCCCATGGACGCTTTGGTGAGCTGCACCGGCTCGCGCACGCCCAGATGACAGGATTCGCACCGGTCAACCAGATCGATCTCTTTCACGTGGATCTGCTTGATCTCGACCTTAAAGTTTTCCATGTTCTGGAGCAAGCCCTGGATCTGCTCGCGGGTGAGACCGGTCATCTGATCCTTCACATACGCCGCGAGCTTGGCTTCCAATTCCGTCCGGGGAGCGTTGATCTTAATGATCTGGGTTTGTAGTTCGGCGCGGCGGTCTCGCAGGCGGTTGAATTCGTTTTCCATCTGCGCGAAATCCCACTGCACGCGCTCGGAGGCGCCGCTTCCATCGGTTTTGGTCAGGGTCAGCGAATGCTTCTCCTTGCGCACCTCGTCAATGTCGCTCTGAATCGACTTCCTGGCGCTCTCAGAGGCGGCGTGCTCCAAATCGTAGGTGAGCGCGGCAATGTGGCTGCGCACTGTTTGAAACTCAGGGGTCACGTCGCTCAGCCGGGGCTGTATGACAGTGGTGAGCTCCTTGTTAATGCGATCCAGCTCGGGCGCGGCCGCTCTTCGAGCCTCGTCGATCTGCTTTGCCAACTGTTGATAGGTGGCTGACTTCCGTATCGCGTCCTCGCTCTGCCCCTGCACCGGCTGGAGCTTCTTCAGGTAGGAAGAATAAAGCTGTACAAACTGCCGCTGGTAGCGCTTCCAGGGGCGCAGAAAATAAGTCTCGTCGAGCAAAGCCCAGACCAGCGTCATCACCAGAATCAGCGAACAGACCAGCAGCAAACGGCTCAGCGATTTGCTGGTTACCGGATCCGGATCCGGGGTGGGTGCGCTAGGCGGCATTTTCAACCCTCAAATGTTGAACCATGGAGTAATCCATACGTACTTGATGCGGAAGAGCAATCGCAGCGCGATCTTCACCGGCAGGCTCATCATCAGAATGAGCAGCGCCTGCATGGTCAAGTACTGAAAAATGTTCATCCGCTCGTAAATTTTTCGGTTGAATCCGGGGCGGGTGATCAGCTTATGAAAGCCGTATCCCGTCACCGCGACGTACAGGCCCACCGCGGCCGCCCCCAAGATTCCCTTTCCCAAAAAGCTCGTGATGCCGAACAGGTCGGGCAAGTCGCGGTTCACCTCAAAAATCAGGCGGTCGTGGTCCCAGGTCATGCCTGGCCAGAACCACATCCAGCCGGGGCCGCGTATGAAAGTCCCGATTATGACCATGAGGACCCACAAGCCAAGGAACCCGAAGCAGAACGTCAGGATGGCCCACTTGCGCTGCTTGAAGGTGTAGTATCCAGCGCCCAGCGGGTTTGCGTCGATATAGGGGATGGCCATCAGCCCGACGATGATCAGACTGGGCAGCACCACGCCCGCCATCCACGGGTCGAAGTAGACCAGCATTTCCTGCAATCCCAGGAAATACCACGGCGCCTTGGCCGGATTCATGGTGAGATTTGGATTGGACGGCTCCTCGAGCGGCGCGTTCAAAGTGATCGACCAGACCATCAGAATTATGGTGACGATCAAAGCGGCCAGAAACTCGATGCGCAGAAGATACGGCCAGACCTGCACCTCCCTGGCCCAGCCCGGCTTCCACGGCTGGACTTTGCGGTGGTGCGTCTTGGCCATCTCGGGATTCGCTTCTAGCTGTTCGATAAGGCGGTCATTCGCCTTCGCCTGCCGCAGCCCGTACCAGGTGTAGAACGGCACCAGGCCCAACAAGGCCGTAATCGGCACGTTATCCGGCGCGGTGGCGACTTCCCAAATTTGAGACCAATCCATCGTGAAACCCCTTTTAATACGCAGCGGCGGCGGCCCTGTTCCAACCTCCCCAGGTCTTAGCTGCACCCCCAGCGATCAAAGTTTTCTCTCCGGCTTGATTTCCGACTCGAGCACCACGGGCGCCGGCCCGGAGATCCCCCCGTCTTTGCGCACGCGCCAGAAGTGCACGATCATGAAGGTAGAAGCGATGATCGGAATCGCAATGCAGTGCCAGATGTAGGCGCGCAGCAAGGCGTTGGAATCGACAATGGACCCGCCGAGCAAAGCGAACCGAACGTCGTTAAAAGGCGTCATGCCCAATTGGGGCCCGAACGGCCCCTCGTGGCCCAGCAAAGGCGTCGCCCGCGCCATGTTCGTGCCTACCGTGACCGCCCAAAAGCCGAGCTGATCGTCGGGCAGCAGATAGCCGGTGAAGGAGAGCAACATTGTGAGGACCAGCAGGATGACGCCCACCACCCAGTTGAACTCCCGCGGTTTCTTGTAAGAGCCGGTGAGAAACACTCGGAACATGTGCAGCCACACGGTGATGATCATCAGGTGAGCGGCCCACCGGTGCATGTTCCGGAGCAGTTTTCCGAACGGAACGTCGTGCTCCAGAAACATTACGTCGCGGAAAGCCACGACCTTTGACGGGTGGTAGTAGAACATCAAAAGAGTGCCTGTGAACGTCAGAACGATAAAGAGGTAGAAGGTAATGCCCCCCATCCCCCAGGTGTAGTTGTAGGCCACCGCGTCCCGATTGATTTTCGCCGGGTGCAAATGCAGAAAGACGTTGGTCAGCACGCCGAGCGCGCGGCTGCGCGGAGTCTCATCGTGCTTGACCCGGAAAATCGATTTATAGAGATCGGTCTTGGTAGGCTGTTTAAGCGCCTTGGCGTCTTCCTTGACCTTTTCCTTCAGCGCTTCGATCTGTTCGCGGTCAAGCAGGGCCGCCAGACCTTTCTTGCCGTTGCCGCCGCCGGCAGCCGCAGGCGGGGCTGCCGCCTTCTTGCCGCTTCCATTACCTTCGTTTTCAGGCATTTTTTAAACCCAGATCCGCCGACAGGCGAAAGAGCCGGAGCTCCTCGCCCACCCAGCTATACCTTCAGGATTGCCCCAGGATCATTAAAGTGTGATCGTTCGCCCTTGGGCCAGCTATAGAGAATACTGGTATCCACCACAATCTGGCCCTGCGGATCGAGCTCGACATGAGCGCGATCCATCGGCCTGGGCGCCGGGCCTTCAAAGTTGATGCCTTCACTGTCGTAGCCGCTGCCGTGGCACGGGCACTTGAACTTGTTCTCACTCGGCTTCCAGTCGGGGGTGCAGCCCAAATGGGTGCAGCGCGCGTAGATCACAAACAGCCCCTCGGCATTTCGCACCACCCAAATCCGGTACTGCTGCTGGAATTTCGTGTCCACGCCGTAGCCGAAATCGGAAGGATACCCGATTCGAAATTTGGTTTTAGGCTCGAACAGGGTTCGGGGGAAAAAGAACCGCAGAAACATCAAGAAATTGACCGTGAGAAAACCTAATACAGAGGCCGTAACGATTCGGCGGCGGGTGCTAATGAGTTGCGGCTCGGGCTGATCTTTCAAAAGAAGCTCGGCGACCCCCGGCTTGCCGGAACTGCCTTCTTTCTTGGTTTGCGGTGGTGTGCCTGCCGCTTTCACGTCAGAGCCGCCGTTCACACCGGTAACGGCTTGCTGGCCCTGCACTGTCGATTCTGCCATTACATCTCCTTGGCTGGTTAAACCGTAGGGCTGGTTAAACCTTATTGTTATTAACCGCGCATGAGCCTGTCAAGGGCGGGGGTGGCCCGCACCGGGTGCGATTCTCTACAATGAATGATTCGGAAGTCAGCGAGAAACGGGAGAGGGAACTTTTGTCAGACAGACGCATCGGCGTGGTGTTGTTTCAACTGGGCGGGCCGGACTCGCTCGAAGCCGTGGAGCCTTTTTTGTATAACCTTTTTTCAGACCCGGATATCATCGATTTTCCGCTGGCCCGCATCGCCCGCCAGCCCCTGGCGCGCCTGATCGCAAGCAATCGCGCAAAAAAGGTCCGCAGGCACTACATGGAAATCGGCGGCCGCTCGCCGATCCGGGAACTGACCGAGCGCCAAGCGGAAGCGCTCGCCGCCGCGCTGCGCCCGGCCTACGACGCCAAAGTCGTGGTCGCCATGCGCTATTGGCGGCCGCTCACCCAGGACGCCATCGAGCAGTTGCGCGCCGAGCCTGTCAGCGATATCGTATTACTTCCCTTGTATCCGCAATACTCCTCTACCACCACCGGGAGCAGCCTGCGCGAGTGGAACCGCAGGGCGGCCGAAGCCGGCATGAACGGAACGCCGGCGCACCTGATTCGCGAATTTTACGACCATCCCGGTTACCTCGACTCGCTGGTCGAGCAAATCAACAAAGCGCTCGCCGCCTTTCCGCGGATGCGCGACGTTCATATGGTCTTCAGCGCGCACAACGTGCCGACGTCGGTAGTGCAGGCGGGCGACCCATATCCATCCCAAATTGAGGCGACCGTCAGGCTGGTTGTGGAAAGAGGAGGTTGGGGGCTGCCGGCGCACCTGTGTTACCAGAGCAAGGTCGGCGGCGCGCGGTGGCTGGAGCCGTCGCTCGACCACACGATCGAACATCTGGCCGCCCGGGGCGTGAAGAGCCTCCTGGTGATTCCGATTGCCTTTGTCTCGGACCATGTAGAGACGCTCAGTGAGATCAACATCGAGGCCCGGGAGCACGCCGCGCGCTGCGGCATCGCGCAGTTCGAGATGATGCCCGGCTTGAACGACTCTCCGCGTTTCATCCAGGCTCTTGCGGATCTGGTGAAGCAGGCTGTCGAGCGCGCCGCGGCTTCTCATGAGAAGTGTTACTCGATCGGCGTTTGAACCCGGTATCCGAGCCGGGTGAGCGTTTCACGGGAACGCGCCGCGAATTCCAGCGGGACGTAGAAGAAGGCTCCCGCCCTCACCGAGGCGAAAATTACGCCGGAGCGGTATTGCTCCACCTGAATCGCGTAGTCGATTCCCTCTTGGTCAAGAATCGCCTCGATGCTTTGAGCCTCGCCGACTCCGGCGGCGATATAAATCAGCTCAAATTCCTGATCGGCTCGCTCTTGAGGATCCAAACGCATGGAGAGACGGACGAACGAACCGATTGTAGCAGGGTCCGCTGCGCAATTTTATCGGGGCTTTTGAGCAGCCTGACAGTTCCGTTGATCGTGTGGACTTCAAAAATGCCGCCTCCTTCGCCGAGACGGCCTTGCAGGCGGCGCCGGCCTGGTTTGCTGCTGGCTTGCAGCGGAAAATCGGTCGTAATGCGGCCGTTTACCGTTCGGGCATTGACGTAGCCGCGAGCGCTCTCAGGCAGATACAGGGTTACAGCGCCGTTCACAGTAGAGAAAGCGTGCCTGCCGTCACCCGGGTCACGATAGTCCGCCTGAATGCTTCCATTCACCGTCTTTGCTTCCACCGGTCCCGAAGCCTCCTCGATGCGAACAGCGCCATTGACAGTCTCGGCCCTTACAGAACCAGTGACTCCGTCCACGCGCACCAGGCCGTTTACCGTTTTCACTTCGACGTGCGCCGGCTTGGGAACTCGAACTCGGTAATCTACCTTTGTGCTGCCGCCACCCAGGAACCATCCTCCGTGCGGCGTTTCGGTATGCACCTCGACTCGAGATCCCTCGCCTCGGACCGCAATGCGTACTCGGTCCAGGAGACTCTGGTTGGAGGCCGATTCCTCGGCTTCGATTCTGACTTCCGGTTTTTCCCAGGTTTCGATCTCAATTCGTCCGTTCACATTGTCCAGCCGAAAGCGGCCGCCTGAATCGAAACTAACCGTCTTTTCGAAGCGCCCATAGGCCGTGCGGCCTGACACGGCCGGCAGGCAGCCGGACCACAGCACCAGGGGCGCAAATAGGACCGATCCCACCGAGAGACGCATGTAATTTTCTCCGGTTTTCTCTTGTGCTTTACGAGAGAGAGGGGTCAGAAGTTCCCTGCGCCCGGGAAAAAGCAGTGATGACCGCCGCCAATTAGTAGCTTGAGGCCGCCGGCAGGCTATTCTCGCAGCTAATCCCGGAACTGATGCTCAATGGCCCGGATAGCGACTCCCCGAATCGTTAGTCAATGATCGCCTGGGTCACCGCATTCTGGAACTCGGGCCGAATATTGAGGTGCGCATACGGATTCAACTGGATCATCAGGATGCCGATCATCTGCTCCTTCGGGTCCACCCAGAAATACGTTCCGTAGGCACCGCCCCAGCCGTATTCGCCAGCGGAGCCCAGCGTTTGCGATTCGCCCAGACGTTCCCGAACGCGGAAGCCGAGGCCGAAGCCGTATCCTCGATATGCGTCCTGCCAGAGCGGGATTCGGCCAATCTGATTGGCAGTCATCATCTCGACGGTCTTGCGGCTGAGGAGCCGGACGCCGTTGAACTGGCCGCCGTTGAGGAACATCTGGCACAGACGAAAATAATCCTCCGCCGTGCCGGCCAGACCTCCCGCGCCGCTAAAAAAGCGGCCGCTTCTGCTATCCACGTTAGGTGAGGTGAGCTTCTCCAGCTTTCCGTTCTTTTTGGCATAGGCCGAGGCCAGCCGGGCCAACCGGTCATCAGGCAGATAGAACCACGTGTCATTCATTCCCAAGGGAACAAAAATTCGCTGGCGCAAGAACTGATCCAAGGGTTGGCCGGAAACTACTTCCACTAGCCGGCCCAGAACATCGGTGGCAGGTCCGTATTCCCAGGCGGCGCCGGGCTGAAAATTGAGGGGCAATTGAGCCAAGGCCTGGATGTAATCGGCAAGCAAGGTCTCGGGCTTGCGCAGGGATGCCAGCCTGTGCATGGCTTCCATAGTGGGCCCGCTGGTCCCGCTGGGCAGGCCGGCCGTGTGCGTCAGCAAATGACGGATCGTAATGGCACGGTCGGCAGGAACTAGGCGGTAGCCTCCCGGGTAGCGCTCGTTGGGAGCATTGGCCACGGCGACGTTCATGCTTTTGAACTCAGGTAGAAATTTCGATACAGGATCGTCAAGCAGAAAACGCCCCTCCTCATGCAGCATCATGACCGCCAGACTGGTGACGGGCTTGGTCATGGATGCCAGCCGGAAGATGGTATCCGGCCGCATCGGCTGGCGACTTTCGAGGTCCATCAAGCCTTGCGCCTCCCAATGCACAACGCGGCCGCGACGCGCAACCAAGGAAACGGCGCCGGCGATTTCGCCTTGGTCAATGTAGCGTTCGAGCAGCGCATGAACGCGTTTGAGCCGCTCGGCGGAAAGCCCAACATCCTCCGGATTCGCCTTCGGTAGAGCGGCGGCGGCCAAGCACGAGCTGAACAGCAGAACCACGGCGGTGCGGCAGACAAAACGGGGAGATCTCATCTCAGCCTCCAGAATGGGCGTAGTATACACCGAACGGAAAGGAACGGACGGGAGCGCATTTTTCGGCTTGACGATGCTTGGGGATGGCGCTCTTCTCCGCCGCCGGGAGCGCTTTTTCCTCTGCATACGCCTGTGTTAAACTAACGCCGCAACCTGGAGGTATTGACCGTGCGACCCCTCAACTCTCAGAACGTTGCGCTGTACCGTGGGAGTTGCACCGGGCGCACGTTTCCGGTTTTCCTGCTGGCTGTGTCGCTGTTGTTCGGCGCCGGCATCGAGGCGAAGGCACAGTCGTTGGACTTCGAGTTTTATAGGACGCGGGTCGAGCCGATTTTTCTGAAAAAGCGTCCTGGGCTGGCCCGCTGCTACGTTTGCCATTCGGCCAACAACACGGGTTTGCGGCTTCAGCCGCTCCCGCGAGGCGCTACGTCCTGGACCGAGGAGCAATCCCGCCGCAATTTCCAGAGCGTCTCCCAATTGGTCGTGCCGGGTGACCCGCTTTCCAGCCGCCTGCTGATGCATCCGCTGGCGCATGCGGCAGGCGGCGATCCCTTTCACGGCGGCGGCCAGCAATTTGCCTCGCAAAACGACCCGGACTGGCAGGCAATGGCCGAATGGGTCCGGCGGGCCGGAACAGGCGGCTCTGCGGGTCAGTCCACGACCTCCGGGGAGTCCCTCGATTTTGGATATTATCGGGCCCATGTCGAGCCCATGTTCTTGAAGCAGCGCGAAAACGGCGCGATGTGCTACAACTGCCACTCGGTGATCAACACGCGGCTCCGCCTGGAGCGCCTCTCCCCAGGACGCACCTTCTGGACCCAGGAACAATCGCGGCGCAACTTTGAGGCCGTCGCTCGGCTGGTGACGCCGGGCGAGCCTCTAAAAAGCAGGCTGTTGCTGCATCCTCTCGCTGTCGAGGCCGGAGGCGACCCGATGCACACGGGAGGAAAATTCTGGAAATCGCAAGCCGATCCGGAGTGGCAGATGCTCGCCGAATGGGTGCGCAGCGGCCACGCCCCGGAAGCGGCGTCGTCGCCGCCGGCGCCCGCGCTTGACTACGAGTTTTTCAAGACCCGTGTCGAACCGATTTTCCTGAAGAAGCGCCCCGGGTTGGCGCGCTGCTACGTCTGCCACTCGGCCAACAACACCGGCCTCCGGCTGGAGCGGCTAGCTCCCGGGGCCACGTTCTGGACTGAGGAACAATCCCGCCGCAATTTCCAGAGCGTCTCCCAATTGGTCGTGCCGGGTGACCCGCTTTCCAGCCGCCTGCTGATGCATCCGCTGGCGCACTCGGCCGGCGGGGACCCTTTTCACGGCGGCGGCCAGCAGTTTGCCTCTCAAAACGATCCAGATTGGCAGGTCCTGGCAGAGTGGGTACGGGGCCAAAAAGCCACTATCTCGTCTAAATAGCGGGCTGCTTCAAAGGAAACGGCCGCGAACGGCCAGGCGGCTCAGGGCGGCCTCGAGGTTCGCCTGTGACGCGGCCCTGGAGAATGGCGATTCTGCGCAGTCAAATCAGGGCAGCATTGCCGTTGTATTTCTCTTTGGCACTTGGCCCACTGGAATGCGGGCGATCTCTTTTAGCGACTTCGCATCGATCACAGAGACCGAATTTGCCCCGGAGTTTGACACGTAAACCCGCTTGCCATCGGGGGTGAACGTCAGCCAATCGGGAACCTCTCCGGTCTTAGCATAGCCGATCACTTTAAGCTCGGGGAGCGAGTAAACGAAAACCGCATTGGCCAGCGAGCTATCGACCCAAAGGGTTTTGTTGTCCGGCGATACTCCGATGCCGTGCGATGGAGCGCCCCCTTCGGCCATGCCGCCGCTCGGTTTATCCGGAAGTTTGATGCGAGCCACTTCCTCGTGGGTCTTGAAATCCACTACAGCGAAGCCATGGTAACCCGAGAGCTGGACAAACATCCGGCTGGTTGATCCATCGGGTCCTCTTTCGAAAGCCATGGGGCGAACGCCCAGGTCGAATTTGACTTCCCAGACTGGTTTCTCGGTGGCAAGGTCAATCACGGTAGCGACCTTTCCCGATATTGAGCCGGCGACCGCGTACTTGCCGTCGGGTGTCACATAGACATTGTGCACGCCGCCTTTTACGGGAATCGTCTTCACGTCCTTGAGCGTTGCGGTATCGATAACGTCCACCGCGCCCGGCTCCTCGCGGATCCCAACCAGGACCCGTTTTCCATCGTGCGTGATTGCGATATTATTCGGGTGCCCGCTGAGAGGCACTTTGCTGAGAATGCGGCCGGTCTTCTGATCAACAACATCCAGCGTGTTCTCGGCCTCGCAACTGATGTAAACCCGCGTCCCGTCGGGAGAGTAGGTTACGCCGTGCGGGACCTCGATTCCGTCAATGATCTGCACGACCCTGTTGGTAGCCGGGTCAATTACATGAACGTTGTCTCCGGCGCTGTTAGTGATGTAAACGCGAACAGCGCCGGCCATCAGGGGAACTGCCAGTAACGCGAGGATGTATTTCATCTCCGCTCCTTTTCGGGCCCCACCGCGATTTGCAGGGCCGCGGATGCGTCAGTGTTGCTCCTAGCCAGGAACGCGGCCGCCAGGGCGAACCGAATTCCGCCCGGCAAATTGGACGGCATCAGTTTACCACGAGATGTTCGAAGCGCGACAGGGAGGTTCCACCGGCCGGAGGCGCCCTTTTGGAAGCAGCCGCGGCGATCTTGCTCCCGCGAATTGGCAGCGCGCCGCCCGATCCACCTGCGGTATGTTGGGGTTTGCCGCGCTGGCGGCCGAAAAAGGACAAAAAGAAGCAATGAAGAAGCCCATGATACTCCTGCTCGCCATCGCGGCTTTAGGAACGGGCTGCCAATCGGCCAGGAAGAGCTCCATGGCTCCGGCGGGGCCGTCTCCTGAGTTCGCTGCCTTTGTCGATGACTATTTCAACGCCCTCTATTCCTGGAGCCCGAGTTCGGGAACGGCGCAGGGATTTCATCAATACGACAGCCAGATCGAGGACATGTCGGCCGCTGCTTTCGCCAAACGCGTTGCGACGCTCAAGTCGCAACTGGCGCGGCTCACACGGCTGCGGGGCGCCCCTCTGGCGGAAAACGACGAGATAGACGCGGAAATTCTGGATGGCCAGATTCGCTCGGAGCTGCTCGACCTCGAAACGCTACAAACCTGGAAGAAAAACCCGATGTTTTACGTCATGCTTCCCGGCGGGGCGATCGACGGGCTGATGAAGCGCGATTTCGCCCCGGCGCACGACCGTTTGCAATCTGTCGTCGCCCGACTCAAAGCCGTACCGGCCGTGTTCCAAGCGATGCGCAGCAACGTTGAGAACCCGCCGAAGGAGTTCACGGATCTGGCGATCCGGATGGCGGGCGGCTCTGTCGGATTTTTCCAGCGGACTGTCGCCGACTGGGGCCGAGCCGCGGCCGGCTCCGATGCGGCTCTCCTCAAAGAGTTCGAAGCGGCTAACACAACCGCCGTCCGGTCAGTGAAGGAGGCGGCGGCGTGGCTCCAGAGGGATTTGCTGCCGCATTCCAAAGGCGGCTACGCCATCGGCGCGGAGGACTTCAGCAAGAAACTGCAATACGACGAGATGGTTGTGGTCCCGCTGGACAAGCTGTTGGCCATCGGCGAAGCCAACCTGGAGAAGGACTACAAAGCCTTCCTCGAGACCGCCGCCAAGGTTCTGCCCGGCAAGCCTCCGGCAGAAGCCATGAAATCGCTGGAGAAAGTGCATCCCACCGCGCAAGATCTGGTTCCCTCTGCCAAGCGCACTCTGAGCGATATCCGGCAATACGTCCTCAGTCACCGCATCGTTACGATCCCTTCCGAGCAGCAGCCGGTCGTGATGGAAACTCCGCCCTATGCTCGCTCCGGCACTTTCGCTTCGATGGACTCGCCGGGGCCTTATGAGACCAAAGCGACGGAAGCGTTTTATTACGTCACGCCTCCCGAAAAAGGGTGGAGCCGGCGGCACGTGGAAGAGCACTTGCGCCTCTATAACCCTCCGGTGATGGATATGATCACCATTCACGAGGTGTATCCGGGCCACTTCACGCAGTTTCTATATGAGAAGCAATTCCCTACCAAGACCAGGAAACTGATTTTTTGCGGCAGCAACGTGGAGGGGTGGGCGCATTATTGCGAGCAGATGATGCTCGATGAGGGCTTCGGCGGCGGCGATCCCAAGATTCGCCTGGCGCAGCTCGAGGAGGCCCTCCTGCGCGATTGCCGCTACATAGTCGGCATCAAGCTTCATACGCAGGGCATGACCGTGGAGGAAGGCGCCAGGTTTTTCATGCAAAAGGGCTTTCAGGAACCGGCGAACGCCTACGAGGAGGCCCGGCGCGGCGCGTATAATCCAACCTACTTATACTACACCCTGGGAAAGCTGGAAATTCTCAAGCTCCGCGAGGACTATCGCAAGGCGAAAGGCTCCGCCTACAGCCTGGAGTCGTTTCACAACGAATTTATCAAACAGGGAGGAATTCCGATTCGGCTGATCCGGCGCATCCTGCTCCCCGGCGATAATTCGCCGGTGCTCTGACCCGGCCTTGCCTTCTGGCCGCTGCCGTGGGTGTTTATGGACAGCGCGATGCCCGCTTTGAAATCGATGGAAGAGCCCCATACCGGCGGATCCGCCCGCGGCAAGCGGAAAATGCGGTAGGCTATTTTTGGAGGAATGGCCGAGCGGTTGAAGGCGGCGGTCTTGAAAACCGTTAGTGGGGAAACTCACTCGGGGGTTCGAATCCCTCTTCCTCCGCCAACCTTGAACGACCCAGCCGAGAAGCAGATATTAGAGCCCGTTGACCGCAAGAGAAGCTAATTGTTGCGCCCGGCCGCGCGAGACGTGCATAATTGCAGCATGCAGGAGGGAAACGGGGATGGCGGCTATTACCGAGATCGCGGCCGAAACCTATCGCATCTCGATTTACGTACCAGAAATCGATCTACAGTTTAACCATTTCCTGGTTCGGGACGAGCAGCCGCTGCTATTTCACGCCGGCTTGAAGCGGCTGTTCCCCGAGGTCTACGCCGCGGTTCGGACGCTGCTCGATCCGGCGCGGCTCCGGTATATCAGCTTTAGCCACTTCGAAAGCGACGAATGCGGAGCGCTGAATGAGTGGCTAGCGCAGGCGCCGCACGCTGAGCCGGTGAGCGGTCTCGTGGGCGCGGTGGTGAATCTGAATGATTTCGCGAGCAGGCCGGCGCGCGTCCTCTCCAGAGAGGAGACCCTTGATACCGGACGCCATCGTTTCCGTTTCATATCCACGCCGCAGGTGCCTCATGGCTGGGACGCCGGGGTGCTCTTCGAGGAGACAGAACGTATTCTGTTTTGCTCTGACCTGTTTCATCAATGGGGCGACGTGGAGGCGCTGACTGAATCATCAGTTCTGGAGCGGGTCCGGGAGGCGCTGACGCGCATCGAATCCGGACCTCTCGCCCGGTACGTTCCCTATACCCACCACACAGGGGGGGTCTTGGAGGACCTGTCGCGGCTCGATCCGCGGACTCTGGCAATCCAGCACGGATCGAGCTTTCGCGGCAACGGCGCGGCGGCGCTCCGCGATCTGGCCGAAATCTGGAGAACCACGCTCGGTCCTCCTGCCCGGGAACAAATTAAAGGTCCGACGGATAGGCAGCCGCAGAGGTTCGCCGGAACACTCTATCACCGCCTGGGCGGATACGACACCATCGCCGCGATTGTCGACGACCTGTTTGCGATGCTGCGTGAGGACCCGCGCTTCGGCCGGTTCGCCATGGGGCGCAGCCTCGACTCTCATCAGCGGGCAAGGCAGTTGCTCGTGGATCAGCTATCCGCTTTGGCGGGTGGCCCCTGCTTCTATATCGGCCGGGACATGAAAACGTCTCACGCCGGCCTGGGCATTACTGAGAGCGAGTGGAACGCCAATCTGGAACATGCAATCGCCGCGCTGAAAAAGAACGGCGTGCCGCAAGCCGAGCAACAGGAGTTCCTGTCGCTCTTTACCCGCTATCGCGACGAGATCGTCGAAGGCTCGCCGGCCCAGGCCGGGGATCAGCCCCTCGGCCGATAGTTCGACTGTTTGGGCTGCCAGCCGTCACCCGGCGATCCGCGACAGCCCGGGCAAGCCACGTGCAGGACATTTATCCACAAGCCGCGCCTGCCCTTCATCTTCTGGCCGCAGTTGGCTGCCGGGCTAAGTGAAACGCTGACATATAATATTCAGACCTGAATAATGTTCAGACCTGAACCGCTGCGTCGCGGCTCTGCGCGCCGCGGTTTTCGGCGGTTCAGTTGTATGGCGGTACGGCGTGTCTCGCGCCCTGTTCCGGGGGCGGGCTATTCTGGCGGAAGCTGGAAAGAACACCCCGGCAATTGGTATGGTCTGGGCGTGTCTGCCTTGGGAGTATGATTGGTAAGCCTGTTTTTGGACCGGCCGCGGCCGCCGAATACGAGCCTGGCGTTCTTCAATGAAAGCCCCATTTGGATGCTTATTTCTCCTGGCCTCCATCGCCTGCTCGGCGCCGGCTCTGGATTTGGATTATGTTGCGCCGGAAGCCTGCGCCCGGTGTCATAAGAGCGTTGCAGAAAGTTACAGCCGGACCGGAATGGCAAGGACCTTCGGAACGGTGAAGACGGCCAGCCCCTTCCCGGACCTCAAGAGCGGCGAATTCCGGCACAAAGCTTCACGGCAATCTTACTTCGTGTTCATCCGCGATGGAGTTGCCTTTCTCCGGCGGCATCAAGTGGGCTTTGAGGGAGCCGTTTCCAATGTTGTCGAGCACAGGATCGACTATTGGTTTGGCTCCGGAGATCATGCGCGCAGTTACGTAAGCCGCACGGCTCCGGGCGATCTCATCGAGCTGCCACTAACGTGGTATGCGGAGGAAGGCGGACACTGGGGGATGAGTCCCGGCTATGATTGGGCCGGTCACCCCGGATTCAGCCGCAAGATTACTTACAGGTGCATGTTCTGCCACAACGCGTATCCGGAGACAACTCCATCCCGCGACCTCTGGGACAGGGCGACTCGCTGGCCGCGACGACTTCCGGAGGGAATCGATTGCCAGCGCTGTCACGGGCCTGGGAGAGCGCATATTGAAGCTGCTCAGCAAGGACGCCCGGCACCGCTGGTTCGCGCCGCAATCGTGAATCCTGCGCGGCTGACCGCGCGCCGGCAAATGGAGATCTGCCTGCAATGTCATTTGGAGACCACCAACACAAACCTGCCCGCCGCTGTTCTGCGATACGGACGCGGCGTGTTTTCGTACCGTCCTGGCGAGCCGCTCGGCGATTACATGATCTATTTTGATCATGCGCCGGGCAGCGGCCACGACGAGAAGTTCGAGTTCACCGGCGCCCCTTACCGCCTTCGCAAGTCGCGGTGCTATCAGGAGAGCCGTGAGGCGCTGATTTGCACCACGTGTCACGATCCTCACCGGGCTATGAGCTCCACCGAAATAGCGGTGCGATCCTCTCGCGCATGTGAAAGGTGCCATGCGGCTGCAATCGCGGCGCTGGTTCGCAGCCAGCGCCACCCGGAAAGCAGAGACTGCGTGGGGTGCCACATGCCCAAGAGGCGGCCAACCGACGCCGTCCATGTAACCATCACAGATCACTGCATCCAACGTTCTCCACAACCTGCCGGTATGCCCGTCGAATCCTCCGGCGCTGATCGGCCCTACCGAGGCAAGGTGGTGCTGTATTACCCGGAGACCCTGGCGCTGGCCTCCGACGCCGACCTTTACCTCTCCCTTGCGCAGGTACGCAATCAGGCGAACTTGAAAGATGGGTTAAATGATCTGCGCCAGGCAGTGGACCGGTGGCGGCCTGCGCAAGCCGGTTTCTACTCGGATCTAGGAGACGCCTATCGCCATTCGGGCCGGCTGCAAGAAGCCATCCATGCTTACACAAAGGCTTGTTCGCTGGACCCAGACTGGTGGCCGGCGCGCTTCGGCCTCGGGCTTTCGCTGGCTGCCACCGGAGACAGACAGCACGCCCTGGCCGAGCTGAATCGCGCTGAAAGCGCCGCACCTTGGGAAACCGAGATCGTCAGATTCCAGGCGGCTACCCTGATGGAGTCCGGTAACCCCGCAGCGGCAGTAGCGAAGCTGCGTTTTGCCGTGGCAGCGGACCCCGACTCGAGCGATTTGCGCAACAATCTCGGCGCGGCGTTAATGCGGAGCGGCGATATTCAGGGGGCCGAAGCAGCGCTGCGCGAAGCTGTCCGGCTCCGCCCGGAGATCGCACCGGTGCATGTCAACCTGGCGACGGTGCTGGCGCGGAGAAACAAATTCGAGGAGGCGCGTTACGAATTTCGGGAAGCGCTTCGCATCGAGGGCTCGTCCGCCGAAGCTCATTCCGCCTACGGTGCAGCCCTCGCTGCCCATAACGATTTCCGGGAAGCGCAGGAACAATTCGAAATCGCGCTGCGCTTGAACCCAGGCTTGTGGAACACATACAACAACCTGGGATCGGTGCTCGACCGGCTTGGCGACAAGGCGGCGGCCGCCGCCGCATTCCGCGCGGCAGTGGCGATTCACCCCGATTTTCCAACTGCGCAATACAATCTGGGTGCATTGCTGGCGGATTCGGGGAATTTCACAGAGGCCGAGCAACACCTGCGTGAGGCCATACGGATTGCTCCGCACTACTACGAAGCGCATCTGAAGCTCGGCGGCCTGCTGTGCAAAGTGCAGCGTTGCCAGGAGGGAACCGGTCACCTGCTGGCGGCGGCTCAGAGTCCCGATCCAGCTTTGCGGCAGGCCGCGCAAAGCGCACTAAGCCGGGCGGCCGCCGCGGCGAAGCAGTGAACCAAATCGAGGAGGGCCTGCCCATGATCGATTGGCCGGCTGGGAAGGCGCACCGGATGTGGCAGCAGCGCTGGTTTGGCATTCTGCTAGTTGCCGCGGCTCTTTCATCCGCGTCTCTCGCCATGGCCACCGACTCGTTGGCGCGCGAATATAGCCGCCGTGTCTGGCGTACGGAAGACGGACTGCCGCAGAATCGGATACAGGCGCTGGCACAGACTCCCGATGGTTATCTCTGGATCGGCACCTCGGAAGGCCTGGCTCGATTCGACGGCGTGCGATTCGTATCCTTCTACCGGTCCAACACTCCGTCATTTCAGGACGACAGCATACTCGCCCTACTATCAGCGCGGGACGGTTCCCTTTGGATCGGCACAGAGGGAGGCGGTTTGCTGCACTACCGCAATGGGACATTTCGAGCCTTTGGCGTCCCGGAGGGCCTGACAAACGGCTTCGTCCGCGCCCTTTATGAGGACGGTCATGGATCGCTGTGGGTCGGAACGGACCGCGGGCTGTTCCGGCTGGCAGGAAAGCGCTTCGAGCGCCTCGACGGAACGCCGGAGGTTCCGTTAGCGACGGTGGTTTCGATTGCGGCCGACCCAATCGGAAACCTTTGGGTCGCCACCTCAAGCGGTCTGCTCACCATGGAGGGGGAAAAGTTAGTACCTGTCCGCTGTAGCCACGGGCCGCTGTTGTCAAGACACGCTTTATTTGCAGCTCATGACGGCGTCTTGTACATCGCCACTCATTCCGGCGCTCAGCGCATCCGCGGTGGCTGCATGGTTCCGGATACGGCGCTGCCGGCCTTCCCCCTGATACTCGTTCGTGAAGACCACGAGCGAAACCTGTGGCTGGGGACCATCGCACACGGCTTGATCCGCTCCCGGGCTGGTGTGCTTGCGCGATTCGAGGGACTGGATATTCTGGCCGGCAATACCGTGACGGCGTTCCTGGAAGACCAGGAATACAATCTCTGGATTGGCGGACAGGACGGCCTGCTTCGCCTCAGCAAGACGGCCGTGGCAACCATTGGCGCTCGAGACGGCCTGGCGGACGACAACATCTCCACCGTCTATGAAGATCGCAGCCAGAATTTGTGGATCACCACGGCAACCGGCCAGCTCTATCGCCTGAACAAAGGCACAAGCACTCCCGAGCGTGTGGAGCTGCCGGCCCCTGTCACCTCCGTCCAGGTCCGCAATGTGTTCGAGGACAGCAGGGGCGCTTATTGGTTCGGCACCCAAGGTTCGGGAGTAATCCGGTTGTGGCGCGGGCAAGTCGCCACTTATTCGAAAAAGGACGGCCTCAGGGGCGACATCGTTCGCCAGATCTATGAAGACCATGCCGGCGTAATCTGGTTGGCGACCAGCAGCGGGTTGAGCCGCCGGGAGGGCGATGGTTTTCGGAGCTACTACCTCGAAGACGGTTTGACATATCCGAGCGTGCGATGCATCGCCTCCAGCCGCAGCGGCGACCTGCTGGTGGGGACAGACGGTGGGCTGAACATAGTGCACGATGGAAAAATCCTTCCCAATCCAGTGGCCGGGCTGGGCCGGGAAAAGATCTGGTCGATTTATGAAGATCGCAGAGGCGGCCTGTGGCTCGGAACTCGAGGCGGCGGCTTGCTCCGCATCAAGTTCGGAAAAATTGCCAGGCTTTCGATGCGGGACGGCCTGCCCAGCAATTCCATTTATCAAATCGTTGAAGAGTATCCGGGCAAGCTTTGGATGAGCGGCCCTGCGGGGGTCTTCTCGGCCCGCCAGGATGATCTGGATGACGCGGCCGATGGCAAGTCCAGCGCTCTTCACGTGGTGTTGTACGGCGCGTCCGAGGGAATGGAAACCAGCCAGATGAGCGGTGGAACCCAACCGGCGGGCTGCAAGGCTTCATCCGGCGAGATCTGGTTCCCAAGCGTACGTGGGGTGGTGCGCGTTAACCCGGCCAGGGCTTTGCCGGGCCGTTCCGCTCCTGTATTGATCGAGCGAGTCCTGGCGGACGACCAAGTTGTGCCGCTGGGCAGTGACGTTGTAACTCCGCACGGTCACGGCACAGTACAAATCGACTTTACGGCCTGCAACCTGGCGGCGCCGCAGCGCGAAAGCTTTCGGTACAAACTGGAGGGCTTCGACGAGAGATGGACCTCGCCGGGGAAGAGCCGCTCGGCTTATTACACCAATCTTCCTCCAGGGCGATACCGTTTTCGCGTGGAGGCCAGCGATACAGGATCGCCGGGAAACGCCACCGAGGCGTCTTTCATCTTAATTTCCCGGGCTCCGTTCTATCAAACAGTCTGGTTCTACACCCTGTGCGCACTGGCTCTATCGGTGCTGGTGTGGTTTGGGTTGTGGTTAAACGCGCGCCAAGCGAGAGCGCGTTATGCCGTTTTGCTTGCAGAACGAACCCGTTTGGCCCGCGAGATGCACGACACGGTGATCCAGGGCTGTGTCGGCATATCAACGCTGTTAGAAGCGGCTGTCAAGTGCCAGCGGTCAAACTTGGAGGAAGCGTTCAATCTTTTGGATAATGCTCGCGAACAGGTGCAGTCCACTCTCGAAGAGGCGCGTCAAGCCGTCTGGAACCTCCGGCACGACTTGGGTCACGAGTCCGCGATTTCCAAACTACGCGGACTAGCTCAAAAGCTGGGGCGGGAAAACGGCCTGCTTATACATACCGAAGTGGCTGGCAAACGGGCGCCGCTCGATCCGCAGACCGATCGGACCCTGCTTCTGGTCGGCCGCGAGGCGCTGCGGAATGCAGTGGCCCACGCGAAGGCCTCTCGTATCGACATACGCGTGAGTTTCGGGGCGTCTGAAGTATGTTTAGAGGTCACGGACGATGGCATAGGCTTTAATCCGGTATGCTGCGCCGGAGACGACCGTCATTTCGGCATCGTGGGCATGAAAGAGAGGGTCGCGCAGGCTGGAGGGCGCCTGGAGCTTACCAGCCAGCCAGGCCAGGGGACCAAGATTACCGCGCGCCTTCCTTTGCGCTCTTCCTGCACCCCGTTGGAGGGCGATGTTTAGGTCGCCTTAAAGCTCCACAATTCCTCGATTCAGCGCCGTTACTGCCGCCTGGGTCCGGTCGGTCACATTGAGCCGGCTCAGGATGATGTTCACGTGCCACTTGACGGTGGCTTCGGTGATGCCCAGAGCGCCGGCAATCCGCTTGTTGCTCATGCCCTTCACGATCAGATTTAAGATCTGAAGCTCGCGATCGCTAAGATCGGACTTGGGCGGGCGGTTGGCAAGAGTCTCCAGGACATTCGGGGGAAGATAGCGCAGTCCGGAGTGAACGTTGCGAATCGCTTGCACCAGCTCGGCATCTGACATTCCCTTCAGTAAGTAAGCCTGCGCCCCTGCTTTCAAAGACCGATGAATGTCCTCGTCACCCTGATAGGTCGTGAGCACGACGAAGCGGGCCTGCGGAAACTCAGCGCGTATGCGGCGAATCGCCTCGACGCCCCCCATGCCCGGCATCCGCAAGTCCATCAGCGTAACGTCCGGCTGGTGTTTGCGAAACATCTGGATGGCCTGGACTCCATCGGAAGCCTGACCGATGACCTGCATTCCGGGTTCGGCTTGTATAATCGCCGCCAAACCCCGGCAGACGACGGGATGGTCATCCACTACTAACACGCGAATCTTATCCGGCTTACCTGCCACTGTTTCGCCCACCCGTGTCAGCAAGATTGTACACTCGTTTGCATTCTGGCAGCAGCCCCTACCAAAGGTGGGTGACCGCAGCGTCAGGGGGTGGTAAGGTTCTGCCTCAAATCGAGTCGGCAAGCCGACCAGGAGGCCTTTATGCGGCTTGTATTTGGAGTCGTGGGATTTGTACTGCTCGCAGCGGGGCTGATGGCTCAGATCGATCGGGGGACCATCACCGGAACGGTTCAAGATCAAGCGCAAGCCAGAGTGCCCGACGCAGCGGTGATTGCGATAAATACGGAAACCGGCGTCGAATTCAAGACCGTTACCACCGAATCTGGCAACTACACGATTCCGGCCCTGCCCGCTGGCACATACCGGGTAACTGTGGAAGTGCCAGGCTTCAAAAGGGCTAGCCAGCCGAATGTGCTGGTACAGGTGGCGCAAACCAGCCGTGTCGATTTCTCCCTACAGGTCGGATCTACTTCGGAAAGTATTACGATCACCGCCGAGGCGCCGCTGCTGAAGACCGAAAGCGCCGAGCAAAGTACAGTTATCAGCGGCGAGCGGATCAATGAACTGCCCCTGAACTTTGGCGGGGGCGGCGGCAGCGTTGGCGGCATCCGCAGCCCATACTCCTTCAATGTTCTTTCGCCCGGCGTGGCCGGCAGCGGGTCCAATCCGGGAAACAGCAATCCCGGCGATACCGCCAACGTCAACGGATTTCAGGCGAACACGTTCCGCGTTCAAGTGGAAGGCCAGGACGCGACCAGCCAGAATGATATCGGATGGACCTCCACCGTCTCGCAACCCTCGGTCGACATGATTCAGGAGTTCTCGCTGCAAACCAGCAATTTCGCGGCGGAGTACGGCCAGATTGGAGGAGGCCTCTACAATTTCACGACGCGCTCGGGAACGAACGCTCTCCACGGAACAGGCTACGAATACCTCACGAATGAGGCATTGGATGCGTACCGCCCGTTCACGCACCAAAATCCCCGCAGCCGCAAGAACGATTTCGGCGGCACCATCGGCGGCCCGGTATGGATTCCCAAGATTTACAACGGCAAGAACAAAACTTTCTTCTTCTTCAATCTGGAAATCTACCGGAACGTCGTGAACACGGCGGGAAACTTCATTACGCTGCCGACCGCAGCGATGCGCAACGGCGATTTCAGCGCGCTGCTCACAGGGCGCCAACTCGGCGCCGACCCCTCGGGAAGTCCGATCCTGGAGAACGCCATCTACGACCCGGCCACCGTCCGGAATGTAAACGGCCAGTTGGTGACCACCCCATTCCCAGGGAACATGATTCCGGAAAGCCGCTTTGATCCGGTAGCGGTGAAGATGCAGGCGCTGATCCCCCAGCCCTCCAACGGCGGCTTGACCAATAATTTTGCGCAGAACGCGTCAAATTATAAGCGTCAAATGATCCCGGCGTTCAAGATCGACCATATTCTGCCGGACAATTCCAAGCTGGCATTTTATTTCTCCAAACAAACCACCGATCAACTCACCAACCCCGACGGGCTCCCGGTTCCGATCACGGCTGTTCGAGTGCAGGCCATCTACGGCACTACGGTTCGGCTGAACTATGACCGGTCCATCACGCCGACCTTGTTGTTCCACGCCGGAGCGGGCCTCCAGCGCTTCCACAATCCCGATAGTTCTCCCCCCTCTGTTCTCCAGTACGACGCCAGCCAACTCGGGTTTGTTGGGAGTGCGACCACGCCGGGCGGCTTCCCTCGCATCAATGGGTTGACGGGCGCCGCGCTGGGCGCCGGTTCCAGCGTGAACTTTGGGCCTAGCAATGCAAACAGCTATTTCGATACCGCCTATACGGGAAGCGCCAACATCGCCTACATTCGCGGAAACCACACTTACAAGCTGGGCGGCGAGTGGCGGCTGAATTCCTGGACAGACCGGAACTCACGCGGCTCTCAGGGTATTCTCAATTTCAGCGCGGCTGAGACTGGGTTGCCGTATTTGCAGAGCACTAACGTGGGCGGCGGAACCGTTGGGTTCCCCTACGCCAGTTTCCTGCTCGGTCTGGCGGACACAGCGACGGTGAACGCCGTTCAAGATCCGCAGTGGCGCAAGCAAGCCTGGGGACTGTTCATCCAGGACACATGGAAGATTACTCGAAAGCTCACCCTGGACTACGGCTTGCGCTGGGATCTGCAAAGCCAGGGTCACGAGATCCACTACCGCACCAGCATGTTCGGGCCATCCATTCCGAACCCGGCGGCGGGAAATCTGCCGGGGGGCTTGATCTATGAAGGATACGGCCCGGGACGGTGCAACTGCCAGTTCACTAAGACTTACCCGTACGCGGTTGCACCCCGACTGGGAGTCGCTTATCAGCTCGATTCGAAAACGGTTCTCCGCGGAGGTTGGGGCTTCAGCTACGGACAAGTGCCGACGTACTTCTACATCACCAACGGTGCGCTGCTCGGCGTAGGCTTCAACCAGATCAACTTTACGTCGCCATCGTTCGGGACGCCGGGCGCAGTGCTGCGCAACGGTCTCCAATATGATCACAGCCTGTTGTACATTGCCACTTTGAATCCCGGTCTGGTCCCGACGCCGGGACAATTGAACCCGCCAAATTACTATATCGACCCCAACGGGGCGCGGCCTCCCAGGATCAATCAGTGGAGCATTGGCGTGCAGCGCCAAATCACGGGGGACTTGATGATCGAGGCGGCCTACGTGGGAAACCGCGGCGTCTGGATCAGCCAGCCGAACGCCATCTTCGCCACCAATACTCTTGTGAACCTGAATGCCATCAATCCGGCAACGTTGGCGGCGCTGGGGATCGATCCCAGCACCACAGCCGGCCAACAATTATTGCTATCGACGTTCGCTTCCGGCACGCCCCAAAAGAATGGTTTCAATTTGCCCTATCCGGGATTCCCGGTGACTGCCACGTTGGCGCAAGCGCTTCGGCCCTTCCCCCAATTCGCCGGCGGTGGGACCAGCGGGACCAATACCATTCCCGTCGTGTGGGCGCCGCTGGGCAGAAGCTGGTATGACTCGTTACAGGCAAAAGTCACCAAGCGTTATTCACACGGCTTGACGGTGGCGGCCGCGTTTACCTGGTCGAAAGCGCAAGCCAACCCAGCCGGGACAGTGAACAACGTCTTCAACCGCCAGGCCAACAAATCCATCAGCGCCTTTGATCAGCCGTTCATCTTCAATGTAGGTTACACCTACGAGACCCCGAAGTTGAGCCAGAGCCGTTGGCTTAACGCGGCGGTGGCGGGATGGACACTGGGAGGCTTGTTGGAATACGCAAGCGGCGCTCCGATTCCAACCCCGGTCGCTACGACCAATCAGACCTCTCTGATGTTCCAGCAGACGCTGATGAATCGCGTACCCGGAGCGCCTCTTTTCCTTAAGGACCTCAACTGTCACTGCATCGACCCGTACAAAGACTTCGTGCTGAATGCTGCGGCTTGGCAAAATCCGCCATCTGGTACCTGGGGCACTGCGGCTCCGTTCTATAGCGACTTCCGCTACGCGCGGCGGCCTACTGAACAAATGAGCCTGGGCCGCGTCTTCCGCTTCCGCGAACGCATGTCGTTTCAGATACGGGCCGAATTCTTCAACATTTTCAATCGGACCTATCTGGCAAACCCGGCTCTGACCGCCCCAACCCAGCCTCAAGCCAGAAACTCGGCCGGACAGCCAATCTCGGGCTGGGGCTATATTAATCCGACCTCGCTATACGCCCAGCCACGCAACGGGCAGCTTGTAGCGCGGTTCCGATTCTAAGCTGCAACGACTTCGGCTGGGAACGAGACCGCAGGCCCGGGTCGAAATGCCCGAACAAACCCCACGTTGGTTCGGTCACCTTCGTGCAGGACGCGCTTACCGTGGTTGTGGACTTGAGGAGTTTAGGCTAAACCCGGCGCTCGAATGAGTGGACGTTTCTACTCCAGGGTCGGGCTGCCCTTTTCGCCCCCGGATCAGCGCAATGAACATTGGACCAGGCCGACAAAGGCGATCCACTCGGATTCCACTATCCGTCCGGCGAAGAGCTGCGGCCCCCGGGGGCCAGAGGTTTTTCAGGGCTGTGATTAAAATCGACGGGAAATAATATGTTCAAAAAAGTATTTACCGTTGCCGTTCCTTTTCTGTGGATAGGCCTGGCGGCATTTCCCCTTCCTTTGGCCGCGGCTGATGGGGAAGTAGTATTTTTATGGCCCAATGGCGCACCGGGTTCTGAAGGAAAGACCGCCGAGGAGACTGTCAGAATCGCCGCGCCTCGGGGCGAGCACATAGTTGCGAGTGTCCATCGGCCTTCCATCACTGTGTTCCTCCCTGATCGAGCGGCGGCAACGGGCGTAGGCGTAGTCATAGCGCCGGGCGGAGGGCACCGGGAACTGTGGATGGATCACGAAGGCTACAACGTCGCAAGATGGTTAAGCTCCCACGGCATCGCCGGTTTCGTTCTGAAATACAGGCTCGCCCGCGAAAAGGATTCCAGCTATACCGTCGAAGGCCACGCTTTTGCCGACATACGGCGAGCGATTCGGGTGGTTCGAAGCCGTGCCGAAGAATGGAACCTGGATCCACAACGGATCGGCGTGATGGGATTCTCGGCCGGGGGCGAGTTGGCAGCCCTCGCAGGCACTCGCTATGATGGCGGCAACGACAGCGCAGCGGACCCGATCGAGCGTCAGAGTTCGCGCCCTGCCTTTCAGGCGCTGATCTATCCCGCGATTCCCAAAAGTATGCCCGTATCGAAAGAAACTCCGGCGGCATTCCTGGTTTGCGGTGAGAGGGACCGGCCGGACATCTCGCAGGGCCTTCCCGAACTTTACCTGGCGATCAAACGCGCAGGTGGGTCAGCGGAACTCCATGTTTACACTAACGTCGGCCACGGATTCGGCCTCCGGGATTCCAACCATGACCCGGTTTCCTCCTGGCCGGCCCGATTCTACGATTTCCTCCAGTCTCGCGGTCTGCTGAAGCCTGCCGGGGTGAACTGAAGGATCGCGTGGATGGATGCGACCGGGCAGTAGGCTTTGGGACGCTGCCGGCACGTTACTAACCCAAAAGGGATCGGCGGCGGCTAAACGTTCCCGCGGGTCGAGATAGTTCGCGCCCGGGGGCCGCGCCCAAACGAGCTTGTTTTTAGTTTAACCGGGAGGGCGCGCTATCCCATACAACCATACTAACGGCTGGTGACGGCGGGGGTGTTCGATGATATCCTCAACCTAAAGAGGGCCTGGAAGATATGCGCACGGGTGACTATGGCGCGGCGGCTTGGCGGTACGGTGCGGGAGTCAAGCTGAAGTCGTGTGCTGTCGCTGTGTTGCTTGCGAGCTATGCGTTGGCGGCGGGGCAACCTCATTCGGGTGGCGCGCCGGGCGTCGATATCACGGGCTTCGAAGCCAAAGTACAGCCGGTCCTCAAAAACACCTGCTCGGCGTGCCACAACGTGACGATTCGATCGGGGAATCTCAACCTGGCGCCCTATCTCGATCCTGCGACCCTCTCCGCAAATCGTCCGGTATGGGAAAAGATCGTTCATAAGATCGAGGCCGGAGAAATGCCGCCCAAAGGCATCGCGCGCCCTCCCGAGGCTCAACTGACGGCAATGGTCAATTACCTGCGCGGGGAGTTCAGCAAAGCCGACGCTGCAATCAAGCCTGACCCGGGCCGTGTTGTCGCAAGACGCTTGAACCGGAGCGAATATAGAAACACAATCCGCGACCTGTTGGCTGTTGATTACCCGGCGCAAAAAGACTTCCCGACGGACGATTCTGGCTACGGCTTCGACAACATCGGCGACATTCTCACAGTCTCCCCCGTTCTGATGGAAAAATATTTGAGAGCGTCCGAGGAGATCTCTGCACGCGCGATGGGCGCTGACCCGCTGCCGAAGAAACCCATCGAGTCCACTTGTGACCTCAAAACCAACACACTCCGGCGGCTCGACTACGACACCGTTGAGGCGCGCCATCACATCGATTTCGACGGGGATTACGTCGTCCGTTTCGGCTTTCCCGGCACCCGCGGACCTGACGCCAAACCGGTCAAAATGGGTTTCTTCATGGACGGACGCTTGCTGGGTTCCCTGGAGGTCGAAACCAAACCTTCGACGCTGATCTATTTCAATCCCTTCTCCGATGGAGAGATGCGGGTTTATCTGCCGGCCGGCGATCATGTCTTCCGCGCGGCGTTCGAAAACGACGACTTTATCCAGACGATCAGGAATGACAAGGACGCCTACAACGATAAAAAAAACAAGTTCATTGGCTCGATGACGTTCATCGGCCCCTTTCCATCCACGATGGAAAGGGCCAGCCGGAAGAAGATTTTGATCTGCGATCCCGCCTCCGGGGACGCCTGTGTCGAGAGAATTCTGAGCAACCTCGCGCGCCGCGCCTTCCGCCGCCCTGTTACCAAGGCGGAGGTCGCAGGCCTCATGAAGTTTGTAGCGCTGGCCAAACGGGATGGAAAGTCCTCCGAGCAGGGGATCCAGCTCGCGCTCGAAGCTATACTGGTGTCTCCCGATTTTCTGTTCCGGATCGAGCACGATCCCAACCCGCTCGACGCCGGAAAGAGCCACCCGTTATCTGATTTTGAACTCGCTTCGAGGCTGAGTTATTTCCTTTGGAGCTCGATGCCGGACGACGAGTTGCTGACCCTGGCCGAAGCCAAGAAACTGCACGAACCGGCGGTCCTGAGCGCGCAGGTGAAGCGAATGCTGGCGGATTCCAAGGCGGCGGCCTTCTGCGAGAATTTTGCCGGCCAATGGCTGGAGATCCGGAATCTCGATTCCATCACCCCCGACCCAAAGATTTTCCCGGAGTGGACCCAGGGGCTTAAAGAAGACCTGCGCACAGAAACCAATCTCTTCTTTCAGTACATTTTGCGGGAGAACCGGCCGATTTCGGAGTTTATTGACCCCGGGTATACCTTTCTAAACGAGCCCCTCGCCAAGTTTTACGGCATAGACGGAGTGAAAGGGCCCGATTTCCGCAAGGTGGAGCTTGCCACCGCGCAGCGTGGCGGCGTCATTACACAAGCTGGCGTTCTGGCAGTCTCCAACAGCTACCCCAACCGGACGTCGCCAACGCTGCGCGGCAGATTTATCCTGGACAATATCCTGGGCACCCCTCCTCCGCCTCCTCCGCCCGACGTCCCGGTTCTCGATGTCTCGAAGATCGGTACAGACGTCTCTATGCGCAAACAGCTCGAGGCCCACCGTTCGGATCCTTATTGCGGGTCATGCCACAGTAAGATGGACGCGCTCGGTTTCGGCCTCGAAAATTACAATCCCATCGGCAAATGGCGGACGATGGATGGCAAATTCCCGGTGGACGCTGAAGGGACCCTGCCGGACGGCAGATCCTTCAAGGGCGCGGCCGAGATGCGCAGGGTGCTGCTTGGCGATCTGCCCCAGTTTGCACGTTGCCTTACGGAGAAGCTGATGACTTACGCCCTGGGACGCGGCCTGCAACCTTACGACAACCGCGCTTTGGATCAGATCGACCGCGCGCTCGCCGCCGACGGCTACCGCTTTCAGACCCTGATTTATGAAATCGTACGAAGCCTTCCTTTCCAGTCCCGGCGCGGCGAAGCGCCCCCGGAGCGGCTGGAGGCCAATATCCACGCAGACCTGAAGGAGAGATCTCGCAGATGATGAAGCACACTGCACCGGCATTTGTCACCGGCGGCGCGCTGCCCAGGCGCACTATTTTACGCGGGATCGGCGCCGTCGTGGGACTTCCATTTCTCGACGCGATGTCTCCGGCCTTTGCGGCGAGCGCCGCGCCCGGCAAGCCGCCTATCCGTATGGCATTCTTTTACGTGCCCAACGGAATCATCATGGATGCCTGGAACCCGGACTATGTGGGACCCTTCCAGGAATTGCCGCGCGCGCTCAAAGCGCTTGAGCCTTATAAGGAAGACATCCTCCAGATCGGCAATCTGACGCACAATACCGGCCGCGCCCTGCTCGATGGCTCCGGCGATCACGGACGCGCCTGCGGATCGTATCTGACGGGCGTTCAAGTGAAGAAGTCGGTCGTAGAGATAAGAAGCAGCATTTCGGTTGATCAGATTGTGGCCAAGGAGATTGGCCGCGTGACGCGATTCCCATCGCTCGAGCTTGGCATGGATGATGCTCGCCAGGCGGGTGAATGCGACACCGGCTATTCTTGCGCCTACACGAACAACCTGGCCTGGCGCAGTGAAACGCAGCCCCTGCCTCCGATCCTCGATCCCCGCGCGCTGTTTGAGCGGCTGTTCGGCACAGGCCAGCCTATGACCCCGGCCGAACGCGCTCAACAGTTGAAATATCGCCGCAGCATTCTCGACTTCGTGATGGAGGGGACGCACAAACTGGAAACCACCCTCGGGCCGTCGGACCGCCGCAAGCTTGACGAATATCTATCGTCGATTCGAGAAGTAGAGCGCCAACTCGAGCGCGCTGAAAAGGACAATCTCCAGATTGACCCGCACATGGAGAAGCCGTACGGCATACCGGCCGACTTCGCCGAACATTTTAAGCTGATGTCCAGTATGATCGCGATCGCTTTCCAGGCCGATCTCACGCGGGTGGTGACGTTCCTGGTCACCCGCGAGGGGAGCTTACGGCCCTATCGCGAACTGGGCATCGCAGATGGCCACCATCCCCTCACTCACCATCGCCACCAGCCTGAACTGATGGAGAAGGTACGGAAGATCAACGAATATCACGTTCAGCAGTTTGCGGGTTTTGTCGAAAAGCTGAAGTCCAGCAAAGAAGGCGACCGCAGTCTTCTCGATAACTGCATGATCGTTTACGGGGCGGGCCTGTCGGATGGCAATGCTCACCTGCACGAGGATTTGCCAACGCTGATCGTGGGCCGCGCTGGCGGCACTATCAAGACGGGCCGCCGCATCCTCGCGCGTCGTGAAACCCCGATGTGCAATCTGTTCCTCACTATGATGGATCGGATGGGCGTGCGCATGGAACGGTTTGGCGATTCCACCGGCCGCCTGGAAGGTCTGGATTTGGGCTAGACATGCCGCAGGACTTCCAGGAAAAGCCCCCCGCCGGCGCTTTCTTCGATACGGATTTTTCGACCATCGACAGCGTCCTCGCCGTAGGTCTCCTGCATGGCCTTCAGGCCAAGAGCGATTGCCGCGTAGCCATTATCACGGTCAGCCGCCCGAATCTGGCGGTCGTTGGCTTTGCAGACGCGGTCGAGCGTTTCTACCGAGGACCTGCGGGCAACTTCGCCCAGGTTCCGCCGATCGGAATGATCACCGCCGGCCATCCGGGCGAGACCTCGGCCGCTTTCGTCGCGCCTTTTCAAAAGAAGAAACCGGATGGAACCCCCCTATACCGGAACGAAGTCAAAAGCGTCATTGATACTGCCGATCCGAATACGTTGTTTCGGAACTATCTGGATGCGCAATACGATCAGAATGCGTTTTTCGTTTTGGGGGGGCCGGCGACCAATCTGGCGGCCGCTCTGGCCTTTCCAGGGTTGAAAGAGAAAATCGCGGCCAAAGTCAAGTACTTGGTGATTGCAGGGGGAGCGTTTCCTGCCGGCCTGGCGGAACCTCACATCAAGGCGGATATTCCAGCCGCCCAAAAAGTATTCGCCGAATGGCCGACACCGATCGTCGCCTCTGGATATGAGGTTGGCGCCGCCCTCGAGTTCCCTGGGGCCAGCATCGATAAGGAACTTGCCGCCGCTATGCCCAACAATCCGATCGCCGACGCCTATCGGGCCTATGGCCCGATGCCGTACGACGCGCCATCTTGGGCCATGACCGCGGCCCTGTATGCCGCTAGACCGAAGGAAGGCTATTTCAACCTTTCCGGTCCCGGTACGATTACCGTCCATGAGGACGGACGGACGTCGTTCGCCGCTTCGGAGGGGGGCAAGCATCGGTATCTGATCAACGATCCGGAGCAGAAAGAGCGAATTGTTCAGGCTTACGTAGAGCTGGTGAGCGCCAAGCCGGTGCCCAAGCAACGTTTCCGTCCTGCCGCCCTGGCCGGACGGCAGGAGCAGAAACAAGAGCCGAAAAATGAGACCGGCAAGCTTGCAAACCCCTCACCGCAGTGAGCGACTTTTTCCGCTGTGATAAGACGCAACATGCGGTCTGACCGGTCGATCAGGTGAATGTTTCGGGGTGCGGTGCGCGGCTAGGCTCCGGGAGCAAGCCTCTGGAGTAAACGCCGGATCGTTCCGTTCCGCCGGAGCGGCGATTCCAGTCCGGGGCAGAGGGATTGCGCCGATCGGCTGCGACGGCAAGGCGCAAACAATTTTGACGAGGAATGTGTGATGACAAGCGGCAAGCTTTGCGGCGCCGCCGCGGCGCTGGCTGGGATGATGACCGCCCTGGCTCAAGGCCCTGCCTTACAGGTTTCAAATCCTGATTCTCAATACCGGCTGGGCCCGGACTCCCTGCCTCAGCAGGGAGTGCCGAAAGGCGAGATACAAGGGCCCTTCACGCTGCCCAGCAAGGTCTACCCGGGCACATTGCACACCTACTGGGTCTATGTGCCGGCGCAATACGATCCCGCCGTGCCCGCGAGCTTGATGGTCTTTCAGGACGGACAAGCGTTTAAGGATCCTGAAGGAGATCTGCGGGCTCAGAATGTGCTCGACAACCTGATCTACCGCCGGGAGATCCCCGTCATGCTCTGTGTTTTCATCAATCCCGGCCGAACTCCTGAGCAGCCTGAACCGAATGCTCACGAATGGGGCGACCACACCACAAACCGGCCCACCGAGTACAACACGCTCGATGACAAATACGCTCGGGTGATTGTAGATGAGCTAATGCCCGCCCTGTACAAAGCGTATAACATTTCGAAAGACCCGGAACAACACGGCATCGGCGGTGCCAGTTCCGGAGCGATTGCTGCGTTCACAGTGGCTTGGGAGCGGCCCAACGACTTCCGCAAGGTGTTGAGCATCGTAGGCAGCTTTGTCAATATCCGCGGCGGCTACGTGTATCCGGAGCGGGTTCTGCAAAGCGAAAAGAAGCCGATCCGCATCTTCCTTTGCGACGGGCGAAACGATAACCGGGGAACGGGCCGTGGCGGCGCCTACGACGAGAAGCGGGATTGGTTCCTGCAAAATGTCCGGCTGATGAAGGCTCTCACGCAGAAGGGCTATGATGTGAACTACGCCTGGGGGATGAACCGGCACGGCCAAAAGATGGGCGGCGCGATCCTGCCAGAGATGATGCGCTGGTTATGGCGCGACGGCCCCGTCTCGACAGACCCGAACGACATGGTTGAGCGTAATTTCCGGCAGCCGGCCGTGAGAAAGGCTGTCGATTCGCCAGCCGCAAATCAGTGACGGCGCACTCTGCTCAGCCGCGTAGGCGCAGCAGAAACCAAACCAACCCCACGGCCAGCAGTATGCCCGCCCCTGCCCGGACCGGCCGCAACGCCGCTGCCATTCGCTCCACTCTAGCGACGAGCCACGCAAACGCCCCCAGCAGGATCAACTCCGCCGCGGCGACGCCCGCGAGCACCGGCAGCCAGTGCATCTGGGAATCCCGCAGAAACAGTCCGAAATAGAAGCCGTGGAAGACTCCCAGCGCCGCTGCAACAGCCCAGCGATGCCCGGCGTCCGGCAGGAGCAGAATCTCGATCGCCAGATACGCCACCGTCAATGCGGCCGCCGCCTCTACAAAGCGCGGCGCCGGCGACCAACTGCCGTAGGCAACGTATAACGCAGAAATGGTCTCGCCGGCGATAAACGCGGCGGCCAGGGCGTACAACTCGCGGCGGCTGCGCGCGGCCATCACCAGCGCCAACAGGAAAAGCAACTGCGCCAGCCCGGCGGCGGCTCGCAGCATGCCGGCCCAGACTTGCGAGAAAGCCATGGCTGCGCGGCCGGGCGGAAGAAAGCGCAACGGCTGCCGGGTAAAGCTGAAATCAAAGACGGCCTGGTCAGAAATCCCGTCCCGCTCGGCATGAAGAAGGTGAACGTGGTTGGGCACGGTGATCGCCGCGAAAGTGCATTCCACCTCCAAAGTTTTCACCGGTCCGGGGAACTGGTACTCGGCCCGGCACAGGTAAGCATCCTGCGACGTGTTGGCCTGGCAAAAATGCTTGAGCAACTTCGCCTCTTTCCGGCCGTCGTAAAGCCGGAAATGCTCGAAGAGGGAAGTGTCCGGCTGCTTGATGTGCGCTATTTCGTAGAGCGGCATACGGAGTTCATACTCGGCAGTATCGCCGCGAATCCGCAGCTCGCCATTGCTCATACTCATCATGTGGCCGAAAGCCGGGCCGGCCGCCAGAACGCTCAACGCGAGCACAACCGCCGCTCTCATGCCGCCCCTCTCGATTCCAGGGCCTTGGCGTGCGCCATGCTGCGGCGCACCAGGATCCGCACCGTGGCCATGGCCGGTACCGACAGAAACATGCCCGGCACGCCCGCGATTTCAGCTCCCGCCAGAATCCCGAAGATCACAAAGAGCGGATGCAGCTCAATTCCCGATCCCATCAGCCAAGGCATATTCACGTAATCCTGGGTCAGCCGCCAGACGCCCAGAAAAATGAGGATCCAGAACAGGTGCGTGTATCCGGCCAACCACGAGGCTCCCACAATGGCCGCCGCGGCGCAAAGCGGTCCCACCAAAGGAATAAATTCGAGCATACCCGCCAAGGTAGCCAGCAAAAGAGTGTTCGGCACGCGGGCTATCACGAAGAACAGGAGATGCGAGGTGAAGCTGAGGAGGCTCAGCAAGATCAGCGCCCGCATGTAGCGAGCTAACAATTCGTTCAAATCGGTGAAAATTTCCCGGAGGAGGTTTCTTTGGGCGGGCGTCGAAAGCCAGTCCTCGACCCCGCTCACCAGCCGCTCCGCATCTTTCAAAAGAAAGAAGGCGAGAATCGGAACGATAACCACTAGCCAAACGCTGGTGAGATGCCGCAACAGATCAGCCGCCGCCGATTGCAGATACGGTACCAGGGCGCCCGCATGGCGGAGCACCTGGTCCTGCACCGCCTGAAGCGTGGGGAGAGACCAGCCGTGCTTCCGGCTGATTTCCTCCAGCCATCGGCCCTGCTCGACGCTGGCCAGAAATGTGCTGGCCCGCGCGAACATCGCTGCGCCCTGCTCGGCGATCCTCGGCACAATAACCACGCCCATCAGGATCGCAGCGGCGATCAGCACAGGATAAACCGCCGCAAGGGCCAGGAGCCGCGCTGGCCGTCCCCGCGGCACGACCTTCCTAAACAGGCTCTCGGTGACGGCGACTAAAGGCCAGACCACATAGGCGAAAAGGACCGCCAGGATGAAAATGAACAGGACGCCGCGCAGCACGTATAGCAGCCAGAGCAGGCCCGCCGCCAGCAGGACAGTCCAGGTGATTCGAAGAGCGCGGCGGTCGAGGCCAAGCGTAGTGGACATAGATGGTGACGCGCCGCCAGGCTTCCGGGAAAAACAGCGGTCCCGCCCCGGGTCTCCCCTGGCCCTACCCGACCGGCGGCTGGCCTTGCAGGTTCATGCGCTCGAGCTTACGGTAGAGGGTCTTGCGCTCAATGCCCAGAATTTGGGCAGCCCGGCTCTTGTTGCCCCCGGTCGCGGCGAGTACTTTGCGGATCTGCTCGGCCTCAGCATCGGCCAAAGACTCGATCGGCCGCTCGTGCGGGTCGGCTTCTTCGAGCGCCCGCCGCGCGTCTTCGCCGTCAAGCATCGGCGTGGTCGTCAAAATCACGACCTTTTCGATCAAATGCTTCAATTGGCGCACATTGCCGGGCCAAGTGTATTCCTGGAAGGTTTTCAGCGCGGCCTCGCTGAACCGCAGATTGCGCCCGTAGTGTTCGTTGTAGCGGGTCAGAAAATGCCGGATCAGGAGCGGGATATCGCTGCGGCGTTCCCGCAAAGGGGGAATGCGCAGGCGCACCACATTGAGCCGGAACCAGAGATCCTCGCGGAATTTTCCGGCTTCGACGAGCTTGGGAAGATCCCGGTTGGTTGCCGCCAGCACGCGCACATCGACAGGACGCGATTTTGGCGAGCCCAAGGGGCGGACCTCGTGGTCTTGCAGGAAGCGCAGCAGCTTCTGCTGGAAGCCGCTGTCGATCTCGCCGATTTCATCCAAGAACGCCGTTCCGTGATTGGCGGACTCGAAAACTCCGATCCGGTCGCGATCGGCGCCGGTGAAGGCCCCCCGCAAGCTGCCGAACAGCTCGCTTTCTAGGAGCGTAGGTGCAATGGCGGCGCAGTCTACAGGGATAAACGGTCCCTGGCTGCGCGGGCTATTCGCATGGATCATGCGCGCCACCATTTCTTTTCCGGTGCCCGTCTCTCCCTCGATGATAACGGTGGCGTCAGTGGGCGCAACGCGCGAAATCAACTTATAGACCTCGACCATGCACGGCGCGGATCCGATCATCTCGCTCTCGACCGGTTCCTCCTCTTCCACCTCTTCCTCCGGCTCCCGCGACGCTTCCGCGTTCTTCACGGCGTCCAGCAGGCGGTCGAGCTCAAACGGCTTGGCGATGTAGTCGAACGCGCCGCCGCGGGTCGCTTCCATCACGGTCTCCATGGTGCCTCGGGCCGTCATCAGAATCACCTGGCAACCTGGATCGCGAGCGCGCGCCGCTTTCAGCACGTCCAGGCCGGTATGCTCGTCGATGTAGATATCGGAAATAACGATGCCGTAGTCCGCATCGCCCAATTTTTGCAAAGCCTGGGCTGAGGAAGACACCGCATCCACGCGGTAGCCTTCGCATTCGAGAAAGGTCACCACGGTCGTTCGCACCGCAGCGTCATCTTCGACCAACAGTAAGCGGGGCTTCTCCATATCCGACAAATTGAACCGGCGACGCAGCGCATCATGCATGAGCTTGCGCGACGGGCTCGATCCCGGTCTCCGGGGTTTCCGCCGGCCCTGCGGCCTTAGCGCCGCAACTTCTCCACTTCCGCGTGGGCCCGGGGCAAAACCAGCGTGAAGCAGGATCCCTGGTTTACGCGGCTTTCCACCTCGATCGTACCGCCGTGGCCGGCGACGATCTCTTCCACCAAGGCCAAGCCGATGCCGGTTCCCGCTTCGCCCGATTCCTGAGCCCGGCGCGTACGATAAAACTTCTGAAAAATTCGCTTTACCTCTTGCTCGTCCATGCCGTAGCCCTGGTCTCGCACTGAGACGCGAATCATTTCGCCCGCCTGCTCGGCTCGCGCGACGATCTCGGTCCCGGGGGGCGAATACTTGATCGCGTTAGTGATCAGGTTATAGCAGGCGTACTCGAGAAATTCGCGGTCTCCCCAGAGGGCGGGGATCTCGTCGGCATCCCCGGCCTCCAGCGTCAGACCGATTTGTTTTCGCTCGGCGAGCGGGCGCGCTCGCTCCATGCAGCCAGCGAGGAGTTCAGCAGCCGGCACCGGCTCCCGCTTGAGCTCCAGTTGTCCGGCCGACAGCCGTTCCACGCTCAGAAACATCTCGATCATCCGCGCCAGCCGGCGCGATTCCCGGTTGATCAGCCCCGCAATCTCCTTCCGCTTCTCTTCACTCAAGGCGTAGCGGCCCATCAGCTCGCTGGATCCCTGAATGGCAGTCAACGGGGTACGCATCTCGTGCGTTACATAGTGAACCGCCTGCTGGTAGCGGTCGCGCTGCGCTTCGGCCATCCCCAGCTTCCGGCGGGTGAGCAGGTACTGGCGGGTTCCCAGGCCGAGAAAGCAAAACCAGGCCGTGGCAGCGAGCGGGGCGGCTGGAGCCACCCAGCCTCGGGCAAAAAAAAGACAAGGCGCCGCGTGGGCCGCCAACAGAAGCGAGAAACCGCCGACAAAGGCTCGCCAGCCGGCCAGGAAATGAAAGCACAGAGACATGCATGCCGCCAGCGCGAGGGCCATCGCCAAGATCAGAAAATCCGGCAGCGAAACCAAAAAGTCGCGCCGGGTCAGCGTTTCATACAGATTGGCATGGATTTCCACGCCCGGCATGGCGCTCGCTTGTTCGAGCGAATAAGGTGTTACCAGCCGGTCGACGCCGCCCTGCACGGTGACGCCGATAAAGACCGCACGGCCGCGCAGGCGCGAGGCCAGCTCCGGGTGTTCGATCAGGTCTTTGGCGGATATGCGTTCGAGGACTCCACTGGGAAGATAACGGATACGCAAGGCCCGCTGGTCGCGCCGGGAAGCGGGGATGGAGAGACTACCCACTTCGAGGGCATCGCCGGTCTCCACAATGCCAGGCGCGCCCGAAGCCAGACGAAATGCCTCCAGAGCCAAAGCCCACCTTCGTTTCCCCGCCCCGGTTTTCTCAAGCAGCACCATCCGGCTCACTCCGTCCAGATCAGGATCGGCGTGCACGTGGCCGAGCGCGCAGTTTCTGCTGAATTCCGGGAGCGGGTCCTCCCAGTAGACGCGATTGGAATGCGGGTCTGCCACCAGGGCTGTGGCCAACACCAGACGCGGCGTCGCTTCGAGGGCCTGGCTCAGCGTGCGATCAAGCTCCGGCTCGTCGCGATCCGCTAACTGGATATCGACGGCGACCACGCTTGCGCCCGAACCGGCGACCGCCTCCAAAACAGCGGCAAGCGGACGGCGCAAATGGGTCATGCCCCGGTTGGCCCGCAATGTCGGCTCATCGAGAGCGACGATGACCGCGGAAGCGGCGCGCCGCTCGGGGGGATTCAGCCGCAATAAAAAGTCATAGGCCCACGCGTCAAACTGCTGCCCGGCCGCGCTCCAGGAAAGCAGCACCGCCGCCACGACGCACAGGGCGGCAGGCACCGCGGATTTCCACGCCGGCGCGCGCATAGCCTACATTATAAATCGGGGCACGACGCTGCTTGGCCGCGGCCCGCGCATTCTGTTTTGTTTCCAGTTAGCCAGACACGGAGCGCCCGCCGCTCAGGGTATCCCAAGCGCTCGGAGCAGCCGCCCGATCTCAAGATGGAGCCAATAGTTAAACTCGAACGGCAGGAAACGCGCGCGATAGTGCGCCACGCCGGCACAGGCAAGCAACCCCGCCAATAACAGCCACCTACGCACGCTGGCAGCGTCCTCGCTGGTCTAGGATGGTACCACTGCGGGGGCCGGCAGGAAATCTCCTAGCGCAGCCTCGTATGCGGCCGGCGCAAGCTTCCGCCGCCGGAAATCCAGGGAAGGCCCGACGTTTCGCGGCCGCGATTCAGCGCCCGTTAGCGCCGGAACCACGGAAACTGGTGCACGAGATGGTACCCGTAGCGCGCGTGCAGGAAATAGACCAGTCCGGCCAGCACAGCCCCGATTAGAAATACGTAGCGAAGGAACGCCGCCCAGGGGAATTTCTTCTTGTCGCGCTTCAGTTCCAAAATGTACGCGGCGCCCACGCCCACAAAAAACAGCAGACACATGGGCATCGCGAACAGCTCCATGTTGAACACGTCGGGCGTGGGCGTGACCACCGCGGCGATGACATGGATAGCCAGAATGGCGTATCGCACGTGACGCATCAAAAACCCGGATGTCACCACGCGGATCAAAGCCAGAAAGAAGATCAGCACCGGCAGCTCGAAAACTACGCCGATGCCCAGCATCACGTTGACAAATATCGAAAAGTATTCCTCGACCGAAACAAACGGCCGGACATGATTGCCGATCCCCAGGCCCAACAGGAAAACCAGTGCGAACCGAAAGACCACAAAATAGGCGAAGACGCCCCCCAGCACGAAAAGTCCGGCGGTTGAAATCACAAACGGAGCGGCCCAGCGGCGCTCGCGCTTATAAAGGCCGGGCGCTATAAAGGCCCATAATTGATACAAGAGCCATGGCGACGCCAGAAACACGGCCGTCAGCAGCGGCAGCTTGATCCAGACGATGTTGAAGACCTCCATCGGGGTGATCTGGCTGAGTTCGGGAGGGTATACCTTGAGCTGCTCGAGAGCATAGACGGCGGGGCGCGAGACGATATCCCACAGCGCGTTGGCGAAAAACAGCGAAAAGGCGAAGGCTACAACCAGTCCGGCGAGCGCATAGAGGATACGACGCCGCAGTTCAGCCAAATGGTCGAAGAAGGACATGCGAACCATGCCCTCTTCTTCGTCGTCCTCGGGCTCGCCACCGTCGCCGCCCCCCGGAGGCGGGGGAGGGGAGCCGGCTGGCGCTGGACGCAGGTCCTCGGCCGCTGCGGGCGCCGCCGGAGCCGGATCGGAATATGAGTCCCCGTAATCTCCATAAGCATCGTCGTAGTAGGCATAGGAAGCAGGTGCCTGGGCCGCTGGCCCCGATCCATCCTCCGGCAGGCCAGGATTGGACGTCGCCCCTTCAGCCGTCGAGGCTGTCTGCTTGTCTTCAGGTGGAACCATCTAGCTCTTTACGACGTTGCTTCCCTCTTCGGGCTTGTGTACCACGGAGTGGCTGTCAGCGGCCTCAGGTGCGGATACGCTGGGTGTGGATTCCTGGGAGTGACTGTAGTCGTCGTACGGATATTCGTAGGGGACCCCAGATACTCCGGTTGTCGTGGAAGCAGTCGAAGTGTGGCTCGAATAGTCACTGGTGATTTCTTTAAGCGACTGGCTCTCCTGCTCCAGGGTGCTCATTTCGCGTTCAAAGGTGCTCTTCAACTCGTTGGAGGCGCGGCGAAATTCCGCCATTCCTTTACCGATAGCACGCCCTACTTCCGGCAGTTTCTTCGGTCCGAGAATCAGCAGCGCCAGTACGAAGATGAAGATCATTTCGGGTACGCCAAGCGGACCCATCCGTTCCTCCTACGCTCGATGAATAGCGCAATTAATTACAATCATATCCAGCCGGAAAGGCCGGCGTCAACAGGAGGCCCACACGCCTGCCGGCTGGCGGCAACCCTGATATACTGGAGGCATGTCGCCCGCGCTGGAACACCGGTTCCGGGTCTCGCGGCGCTGGAGGCCGAGCTTGCCTGCTTCTCGGAAGTTGCGCGCCATTTGGTTGTCTGTCCTGATCATCGTCGTTTGCTCTTTGCTCGGCGGGATTTACGGCCCCCGCGTCAGAGCCGCCGCCGCCCCTTCGGAAGACGACCTTCGGGAAAGCATTCGAAACTTCGCCAACGTCTATCGCGTGGTCGAAGAGAATTACGCCGACCACGTCAACCCGGATACGGCCATCTACAACGGGGCGATCCCTAACATGCTGCGCCAACTTGATCCGCACTCGCAGTTCTTCGATCCCGAGCAGTTCGCCGCATTGCGGGACGAGCAAAAGGGCCATTACGCCGGCGTCGGCATGACGGTGGGCCCGCGCAACGGCAAGACCATCGTGATCGCTCCCTTTCCCAAGACCCCGGCTTACAAGGCCGGCATCCGCCCGGGTGACGTGATTATCAAGGTGGACGGAGAACCCACCGACAATATGACCGTCAGCGACGTGGCCAAACGTCTGCGAGGCGAAAAAGGCACGACGGTAACGATTACGGTTCAGCGCGAGGGGCACGACCAGCCGCTTGATTTCACGGTGGTACGGGACGAGATCCCGCGCAAGAGCGTGCCAGTGGATTTTTTCATCAAGCCGGGCATCGCGTACATCAAAATCGACAGTTTCAGCGAGACTACCGGCAAGGAGCTCAATGAGGCCTTAAAGACGCTCAACGAATCCACGTTTAAGGGATTGATCCTCGATCTTCGAGGCAACCGCGGCGGTTTGTTGAGTGAAGGCGTCGCCGTCAGTGACAAGTTTCTGCGCAAGGGACAAACGATTGTCTCGCATCACGGGCGGGCTTCGGCGGAGCGGGTCTATCGCGCCCAGCGAGGCAACGGCGGCCGGAACTACCCCATGGTGGTGATGGTCAACTGCGATTCTGCTTCGGCGGCCGAGATTGTCGCCGGCGCGCTCCAGGATCACGACCGGGCGCTCATCGTGGGCTCGAGCACTTTCGGCAAAGGCCTGGTGCAGACAGTGTATCCTCTTAGCCACGATGCAGGGCTGGCGCTGACCACCGCCCATTACTACACGCCCAGCGGCCGGCTGATCCAGCGCTCCTACGACAACATTTCGCTGTATGAGTACTATTCCGATCCTTGCAAGCAGAATCGCCGTGTGGATACGTCGAAGCTCGAGGTCAAGATGACCGACAGCGGCCGGCCCGTGTACGGGGGCGACGGGATCACTCCGGACGTCCGGCTAACGACGCAGCGAAACGATCGATTTGAGAACGAGCTGATCCGGCGTTCTGCTTTCTTCAATTACGCCCAGCATTACTTCAGCACTCACGACAAGCTGCCTCCCAAGTGGCAGCCCGACCAGGCAACCCTCGATGAGTTCCGCCAATTTCTCTATAAGGAGAAATTTAAATTCACCGAAGCCGAGTTCGCCAAAGATTTGGACTTTATCCGGCGGGATTTGACACGCGAAATTTACATTTCCGGCTACGACCTGGGTGAGGGCGACAAGTATTACGTCGAGACAGACCCCGACGTTCAGGCCGCCATCCAGCTGTTGCCGAAGGCGCATGAGTTGACAGACGGCGCCCAGCGGATCATCGCCGAGCGGGCGAACCGTTAAAGGTCATCTGATCGGCTGGGACGCGGCCGAATCCAATGCAAGACGTTTAGAGTCCTGGCGTCGCTGGGCAGGCGTCAGCAGGCGTTTCGAGGGAGCGAACCGCGAGCGCACCTAGTGTGCAGGGCATTTGGGCCCTAGCGGGGATTGGAGTTTGCGGGATTCCGATTTTACCAGCCTGGACCATAAGCATAAAAAGCCTCTTCGTTTTGAGTCCTGCGGGAACGCGCAACTGGTAATAAAAAAGACCAAGCCCTCCTTCTCGCGTGTATAATAGGCACTTTGTTCCCGCTTTAGGGGGTGCAGATTGCTTGGTGCCGCGAGACGCCGCTCTTCACTGGTTTTTGTCTTCACAATTTTAGTTTGTTCATTGTTGGGAGGTGTCTTCGGCCCGCGGGCCCGCGCGGCTGCCACGGCCCCGGAAGAAGATCTGCGAGAAAGCATCCGCCAGTTCACTACGGTCTTCCGGCTCATTGAAGAGAACTACGCCGACTCCGTAAGCGCCGACGCCGCCATTTACGGCGGAGCCATTCCCGGGATGCTGCATAAGCTCGACCCGCACTCGCAGTTCTTCGATCCCGAGCAATTCAGCGGTTTGCGGGAGGAGCAGCAGGGGCGCTATGCCGGTGTGGGCATGCAGGTGGCGACGCGGAATCACAAGACGGTTGTTATGGTGCCGTTTCCGAATACTCCCGCTTTTCGTGCGGGGATCAAGCCGGGCGACACCATTGTCAAAGTGGATGGAGAATCCACCGAGAATCTCAGCACGACGGAAGTCGCCAAGCGTCTGCGGGGAGAAAAAGGCACGTCGGTCGCTATCACCATCGAGCGGGAGGGCCGCGATCGCCCGTTTGACGTGAGCGTTGTGCGCGCGGAGATTCCGCGCAAGAGCGTGCCTTTGGCTTTCTTGCTGAAGCCTGGGGTGGCGTACATCAAGATTGAAACCTTCAATGAAAACACCGGCCGTGAGCTGAATGCCGAGCTTCAGAAGCTAAACGAAGCGGAGCTCCACGGGCTTGTGCTCGATCTTCGCGAGAACCGCGGTGGATTGCTGAATGAAGGTGTAGCTGTGGCGGATAAGTTCTTGCGTAAGGGGCAGACGATCGTTTCCCACCATGGCAGAGCATCGGCCGAACACCCTTACAAGGCCGCGCACGGCAATGGCGGCCATAACTATCCAATGGTAGTCCTCGTGAATTGCGAATCGGCTTCGGCCGCGGAGATCGTCGCCGGGGCGCTGCAAGACCATGATCGCGCTTTGATCGCCGGCTCGAGCACGTTTGGTAAGGGCTTGGTTCAGACCGAATACCCGCTAAACGAGAATGCGGGATTGCTGTTGACAACCGCGCGCTATTACACGCCGAGCGGCCGGCTCATCCAGCGCTCGTACGATAACATTTCCCTTTACGAGTACTACTCGGACCCCTGCCGGGACCAGCACCGGGCCGCGAAGCTGGAGGCAAAACTAACCGACAGCGGGCGTACCGTCTATGGTGGCGATGGCATCACCCCCGACGTCCAGCTCCCCCGCCACACGGCAGACCATTTCCAGAGCGAGCTTCTCCGGCGCTTTGCGTTCTTTAATTACGCGACGCATTATTTCGCCACACATGAAAGCCTGCCGGCGAACTGGGATACAGACGAAGCGGCGCTGGAGGACTTCCGCCAGTTTTTGACGTCGGAGAAAATCTCTTTTACCAGCGCCGAGTTCGCCCGGAATCAGGACTTCATTCGCCGGTTCCTTAAGCGGGAAATGTACATTCACGCCTACGACCTCGACGCCGGCGAGAGAGTAAAAGCCGAGCGAGACCCGGACGTCCAGGCGGCGCTCGACCTGCTGCCTAAAGCCCAGCAGCTCGCCAATCAGGCCCGGAAAATGCTGGCGCAGCGCACCCGCCGCAAACCGTAGCGCGCCGCGGAATTCTCGCCCTGGATGGGGGGACATGACTCCCCGTTGCATCTTGCGGCTGCCAAAATCTCCACGTCCCGGCGGCACAAGCTCCCGCCGTGCGCGGGCCGATGGTTTAGGTTCCGGCACCTGGAGGGCCGCATACTTCGCGACTCTGCCGCCTCACTCCATTTTTTCGGCGGCGATTCTTCGCCAAACCGGGCTTTCCAGCGGCGCATCCCGGCCTTTTCGCCAGGGCGGCCGGCTGTCATTTCGGCCCTTCGTGAACAGGGCGGCCGGCTGATTCGGGGCCGTTGGACTCTACCTGAGGCAAGATTTGCGTAAACACGGCTCGATGAAATGGAGGCAGCCAAGCCGTGTAGCGGATCACGGGAAAGGGCCCATTTTGCAATCCAGGCTGGAGCGAGTAGACGATGAAGTAGCGCGGGTTTACGCTGCCGGTATATTGCCAAAACCAAAAAGCCGGCTGCCCCGCCGAAGCCGGACGGTTGCGCTTCGGTTGGGCTGGAGTCGGTTTTACCATCCGCTCATTGTTCACGTATCCGGTCTGCTGGAGCTGGGTCCAGGCGTCGTATTCCAACCCCGCGGTAATTGCGGTTCGTGGAACCCCCTTTGCCGCCACGGCCGCCGCAGCGCTCAGCCGGGCCCGCGCCGCCGCCAAATAGTCGTGCATACTGGCCACGCCGTATAACGCCCAGAGTACTAGAACGACCCATGCTGGCAGCGGCGCCGGGCGCCGGACGCTGTTCTGAAAATGCAAGAGCAACGCTACCACCACCGCAGGCAGCAAAGGCAGAAGATAACGGTCGAAGATAGGTCCTTCATAGATGCGGCGGATCAGCAAAGCGAAATAAGCAATTGAAAAGGGCAAAAAGGCGAGCGCAAAATGCGCCCGAATTCGAGGCAGGCTGCTGCGTTTCCCTTCTTGGGCCGCTTTCCGCCAAAGTGCAAAGCTGTGAAAGAAAGACGCAAGACAAGGGCAGGCGGCAGCGACAACCATCGCCGCCAGCAGACCTCGCAGCGGTCGAGTCAGTGTCATCGGCTTGTCTCCTATGGCATCCAGGCCATCCAGGATTCCGTGTGGGGTAATGATATTGCCGAGCATCGGAATATAGCCCGGCGACCAGGGCGACGTTGCTTTCCACAGAGCCCAGGGGATTACCAGGACGGCGCCGGCACGAGCCAGCCGTTCGAGATCCACAGGCCGCGCCGATGCGTAGACGGCCAGAGCGGGAAGCATCACGAGGGCGAAACTGACACCCATCCGGAACAACGCGTCCCAGACTGCGCTGAATGGCGGGGAAGCCTGTGGAAAGCGCCAGAGCGGCCCCTCCGGCACGGCGAACGGCTGCCCCTGATACCAGTGGAGCGACAACGCGATCACAACAAGGGACCCGCACCAAAAGCAGATGACCGCAGCGGCGATTCGATGCTCTTTTCGCCGCGTCCAGGCCAGGCATGGAAGAACGAGCACAGGCTCCGCCCAGACGATCTGGCGCACCGTCCCGCCCAGGACGCCGGTCAGCGCCGCCAGCGCGGTCCAGACCAGGACTATGCCGGCCCGGCTCGCATCCAAGGCTCGTAGCGCGCAATAAGCGCAGGCAAGAAGGAAAAACAACCCCGGCACGTCCGTCATGAAGGAAGCAGCCAGCGGAATGAACAAAGGCGAGAGCACAACGGCCAGCGTGCCAAAGACGGCAAGGGAAGGTCTCAGCCCGGCGCGGCGGCCGAAGGCATAGAGCAGCAGAGCCGAGCCGGCGTCGAACACCAGTGTGGAGAGACGGACCGCGGTGAAAGAAAACCCAAACAGCCGGATGATCAGGGCGGCCCACGCGGCTTGCACGCCGACTATCAGCGCGCCCCAGCCGTTATACGTCAGCTTTCCCGTTTCGGCCAGTCGTAGCGCCGTGAAGGTGTAAGACCAGTCGTCATTGAAGCTTGTCTCTAAAAACGGAATTGTGGCCAGAACGGAGACCACGGCCAAGGCAGCGCAAAGCGCAGCATTGCGATGGTCGAGAGAAAAATGCGGGATCCCGCGAGTCCAGAGCGCACGCGGGCTCAGGCTTGTTCCAGGGCGGTTCCGGCTTGTTCCCATTCGCTTATCAAGGCATCAAGCCTCGCGCGGCGCTGCTCGATTTCCTTGGTCAGGCGCATTGATTCCCTGTGATCGCGGTAGGACGCCGCCAGTTGGGCTTCGAGCAGCCCGATTTCGCGCTCGATTCCTGCCGTTTGCTGTTCGATCTCAGCGATCCGCCGTCGCATCTCCTCCGCCTTCAGGGGGTTTACGCGGGTCGCCGTCCGGGCGGATTTTCCGGCAGCGTGCTTCTGCGGGGCCGGCCTTTTCCCGTCTTCTCCGGGCGCCTGCCCGTTCTCGCTCGCCTTGCGCCACAGATAATCTTCGTAATTGCCGGAATAGATGTTGACCGCTCCGTCGCCTACTTCAAACACCTTCGTAGCAAGTTTGTCGATGAAATAACGGTCGTGGGAGACGAAAACGACCGTGCCCGAAAATTCGAGCAGCGCTTCGAGCAGCACATCCTTGGCCCGCAGGTCCAAATGATTGGTCGGTTCATCGAGAAGCAGAAAGTTGGAGGGGACCAGCAGCATCCGGGCCAGCGCATAGCGGTTGCGTTCGCCGCCCGATAACACGCCGATCGGCTTGAAAACATCTCCCGCCGAAAACAAAAAACAGCCGAGCAAGCTGCGCAGTTCAGTTTCGGTGGCTCGCGGAACCACAGCGGAGAGGTCGTCCAGAAGGCGCTTCTGCGGGTCGAGCGCCTTGTATTGATCCTGCGCGAAATAATCGATTCCGACATTATGACCGACGATCCGCTCGCCGGCGGTGAGCGGCTCGGCCCCGGCCAACATCCGAATGAGCGTGGACTTGCCCGCTCCGTTAGGTCCTACCAGAGCGATGCGGTCGCCGCGCTCGATGAGAAAATTCAGGTCGTCGAAAACGCGGTTGGGGCCGTAGCTCTTCGCAACGCGCCGGAACTCCTGCACAACGCGCCCGCTGGCCTTTGGTTGCGGGAAGCGGAAATGAATGGTCTTCTCCTCCTCCGGCAGTTCGATGCGCTCGATCTTTTCCAGCTCTTTGATGCGGCTCTGCACCTGGCTGGCCTTGGTGGCCTGGTAGCGGAAGCGGTTGATAAAGACTTCCAGATGATGGATTCTTTCCTGCTGGTTTTTGTACGCGGCTTCCAGTTGGGCCAGGCGGTCCTGCTTCAAGGTTTCGTAGCGGGAATAATTCCCTGCATAAAAGTGCACACGCCGGTTCCAGAGCTCGGCGATTTTCTTCACTGTGACGTCCAGAAAATACCGGTCGTGCGAAACGATGACGAACGCGTGCGGATACCCGTTCAGGTAATCTTCCAACCAGTTGCGCGCCTCGAGGTCCAAATGATTGGTGGGCTCGTCGAGCAGCAGCAAGGTCGGTTTCTCGAGCAGCAGTTTGGCCAAGGCAATGCGCATCTGCCAGCCGCCCGAGAATTCCTCGGTTCGGCGCTGCCACTGCTGCTTCGGGAAACCAAGGCCGGCGAGGACCGATCCCACACGGGCCTCGACTGTGTACCCGTCGAGGGCTTGAAATTCGTCCTGCACGCGGTGGAAGCGCTCGGCTGCGGCGCGATATTCCTCGCTTGCCGGATCCAGACAACCCAGCTTTTCAGCCACCTCGCGCTGCTCGCGCTCGAGCGCCAAAGCTTCCGAAAAAACGCTCAGGCATTCTTCAAAGACGGTTCTTCCCGTCAGCGACAAGCCGTCCTGCGGCAGATAACCCACACTCAGTCCCTTGGCCCGATCGATGGTGCCCGCATCCAGCGGCTCCAGCCCGGCGAGGATCTTGAGCAGCGTGGTCTTGCCGCTGCCATTGCCGCCGACCAGGCCAACGCGGTCCTGAGGCGTTATAAGCCAGTCGAGCCCGTCGAAGAGCAGCTTCTCGCCAAAGCCCTTGCGGGCGCCGGTCAACTGAAGCATATTTCTAGTTTATCAACGGGCAAGGAGCGGGCCCGGCGCGAAAACTTGCTGCCGTGGTCTATAATCGCAGCCGCCGGTTCTAGTCGGACGGCTTGCTCTGGTTCGCAGACCTGCTGTTGCAGCCGGACGATCCCGGCGGGAGAAGCATCTATGGAAGCTAGAGACCTGCGCGGGGTCATCGCGGCCATCGTAACGCCGTTTGACGCCCGCGACGCCGTGGACGAACCGGCGCTGCGCCGCATCACGGAGTACGTGATCGAGGGCGGAGCGAACGCGATCATGACCACTGGAGGCACGGGCGAGTTCCCGCACTTGAGCCGTGAAGAGCGCAAGCAGGTGTCGCGCATCGTCGTGGAGGCCGCGGCGGGCCGCGCCCCGGTGATCGCCGGCACTGCCGCGTGCAGTACCCGCGAGGCAATCAGCCTGGCTTGCGACGCCGTCCAGGTGGGAGCCGCCGCAGTGATCCTGACGCCGCCCTTTTACTTTCATCTCCCGCCCAAATCGCTTTACGATTTCTTCGCCGCTATAGCCAAGGAATCACCGGCGCCCGTAGTGGTATACAACAATCCCCTGTATACCGGAAATAATCTGGGGCCGGCCTTGCTGGCTGAGATTTTGCAGTTGGAAAACGTTATCGGATTGAAACAGAGCTCGAGCGATTTCGGCCAGCTTGTCGAAGTGATCCGGCGCGCCGGCGGCCGGGTTTCCATTTGCACTGGGATTGACAGCCAGTTTTACGCGTCGCTATGCGTGGGCGCGAAAGGCGTCTTCTCGACTGCCGCCTGCGTGATTCCCCGCGAAATGGCGTCCATTTACAGGGCATTCTGCGCAGGGGACCACCAGGCGGCGCTACGGGCGCACCTGCGCGCACAGGTTTTAAACCGCTATTTCGAATATGACCCCGGCTACGTGGCCCCGTGCAAAGAGGCGCTTGGCATACTTGGGATTCCCGCGGGCCCGGTCCGTAAGCCGCTGCCGGAACTGACTGCCGAAGAGCGCGCCGGCGTCCGCGATGCTTTGCGCGAGCTCGGCTACGAGGTGAATACATGACCGCAACAGACACCGCCCGCCTGCCCTGGCAGGAACGGTTCAACGAAAAGCTGGGCCGGGCGCTATATCGGAAGGACCTGTACACGGACGCCGAAACGGGCATGGAGATCCGCCTGGTCCGCTACCCGGCCGGCGTAATCAATCCCCTGCATTCGCACCCATGCGGCCACGGCATGTACGTCCTGGAAGGGACGTTGGTTACGCATCAGGGCAGTTTTGGCCCGGGCTCGTTCTTGTGGTTCCCGGAAGGCGAGACTATGGAGCACGGCGCTTCCGCCGAGAGCGACGCCACGGTTCTTTTCATAACCAATAAGCCGTTTCGGATCGATTATAAGTAGCGGCCGGGTTTTGGGCCCGCGGAGCCGCCCAGCGCAACAGGAGATACGGAAAAGCCAGCCGGTCTGCTATTCTCAGATGTAAAAAAGAGAGGAGAGTCCCGTGCCGAACCAGATCACTCGCCGCGATTTCATCAGCCGCACAGCCGCGGCAACCGCCGCCGCACCCGCCCTGCTGCGCGCTCAGGGAGCCAATGAAAAGGTAGAAGTCGGCTGGATTGGAGTGGGCATCCGCGGTTCGTCGCTGATCGACATTCTCATGGACGTCTCGCCGAAAGACGCCCATGTTAAGGCCGTTTGCGATACCTTCGCCGGCCATCTGGCGCGGGGCAAGGATAAGGTCCAGTCCAAGCAGAAGGATACTCCTGATACTTATGAGGACTTCCGGAAGATGCTCGAGGATAAGTCGATTGACGCCGTTTTTATCATGACTCCTGAGCATCTTCACCACGACATGGTGATTGCCGCTTTGCAGGCCGGTAAAAATGTCTATTGCGAAAAGCCTCTGACGCACACGATCGAAGAGGGTCTCGACATCCTGCGCGCCGTCGAGAAGTCAGGCAAGAAGCTGCAAGTGGGCACGCAGCGGCGGAGTTCTCTGCTCTACCAGCGCGCCAAGGAGCTTTACGATTCGGGCGCTCTCGGCAAAGTGACATTCGTGCGGGCGTTCTGGTACCGCAACAGCCTGCCCAGCGAACCGCAGTGGCGATATGAAATCCCGCCCGACGCGAACCCCGAAAACACGGACTTCAACAAGTTTTTGGGCCGCGCGCCCAAGCGAAGCTTCAGCCTGCCGCGTTATTTCCAGTGGCGGCTGTACTGGGATTACTCCGGCGGCATCGCGACCGATCTGTTGGTCCACCAGACCGACGCCGCCCATATGGTTTTGGGAGCCCACGCCCCGAAATCGGTCATCGCTTCCGGCGGCCTGTATTACTGGAATCAGGACGACCGCGAAGTTCCCGACACCTTCACCGCCGCTTACGAGTATCCGAACGGATTTCAGATCAACTACAGTTGCATGTTCGCGAACAAGCATTACGGGTATGGAGAGCAGTTCTTCGGCAGTGAAGCGACGATGGAGGTCATGAATCTGCAAGACCTCTACGTTTATAACGAAGATTTCGGAAAAGAAACCCCCGACAAGATCAAATCGCGGCCCGAAATCCACCTCAATGCCACAAGAGACTTCGGCCAGGCTAACCCGACCAACGACCACATTAAAAATTTCATTGAGGCGGTGAAGTACAATAAGCCGCTGCACTGTGACGCGCGCACGGGCCACGAAGCGGCGGTCACGGGGCATCTGGCGACCCTTTCCTTCCGGCGCGACAAGAAAGTATTCTGGGACGCCGACGCCCAAAAATACCGGTTCTCCTGAGGAGCCGCGATGAACGCCCCGGAATTTTCGAAGGCACGGTTGATACTTGCCGCCATCCTTGCGATCTATGTCTACGGCTCGATCGCCCTGTTGCTTGGTACTGTCCTTCCGGCGCTTTCGACCCAGTTCCACCTCGACAATGAGAGGGCTTCGTGGCTGCCGCTGGCCAATGCCGCGGGCTTGATCATTTCGTCGCTGACCATCGGGCCGATCATCGATAAAAGAGGGAAGAAGACGGCTCTGGTCTTGGGCCTGGGGGTCATTGTCGCCGGATTGCTCGGCCTGGCGGCGGCGACGAGCTATGCGCTGGCGCTGATCTCGTTGCTGCTGCTCGGTCTGGGCGGGGGCATGATTGTAACCGGCGCGAATGCGCTGGTGAGTGATCTCGAGGCCGACCGGCGGGCGCCCACTCTGAACCTGCTCAATTTGTTCTTCGGGCTGGGCGGCATGACCACGCCGTTTGTTGCAGCCAATATTCTGAAAATCACCGGCGCTGCGTCTATCTGTTACTTCCTTGCCGCTCTCACACTGATTACGTTCCTCATTCATCTCGCGACCGCCATGCCGCCCCCCTCCGGCGCGGCGCAGTCGGCCGGTAAGGGCTATAGGGACATCTTCTCGCGCTCTGTCTTTTACATACTCGCCCTTCAGTTGTTCCTGTATGTGGGAGTCGAGGTAGGGACCGAGACCTGGCTCGTGCAGTATCTGATCGGCAAGTGGGGCGAGCCGGCGCGCCGCGTCGCGACCAACATCCTCTCTTTCGGGTTCGCGGCCGGCCTGCTGGTGGGTCGCGTGGCCGTCGCGCGCTTTTTCGCGGCCGCCGCCGAGTGGAAGGTGACGCTGGGTTTCAGCCTGGCGATTGCAGCGACAACCTTCGGAATGCTCCAGATAGACTCACAGCTAGCCGAGGTCATCGTGGTGTTTTGCGCCGGGCTCGCTTGCGCGCCGATGTTCCCGACCATTCTGGCGATGACGGGCAACGCCTTCACGCAGAATTCCGCGCAGGCTTTGGGAACCGTGATTACCATCGGCTGGTTTGGTTTTCTGGTCATTCCACCGCTAGTCGGAAAGTTGGGAGGCGCCGATCTTGGGCGCGGAATGCTCCTACTGCCCGCCTGCGCCGTGGTCATCGCCCTGCTGAACCTGGGCTTGCGCCGCGCCTTGGGAGCACCGCAGCATCCGGCATTGGCGATTTCGTAATTCGATGCCGCGCCGCATGCGCCTGTTTTGATCGCCTCACCGCTGCGCCAGCCGAACAAACGCAGAAAAATAGAAGGCAGGCACAGGAAGTACGACCTCGGACGCCAAGCTTGCCAGGGGCAAGAAAAGAAGCGGAATGCTAAAATAAGGGCCTGTTTCTGAGGCTGCTCATCAATCAAGGAGGCCCCCTCATGGCCAAGAAAATCGATCCTCTCAACAGAAAAAACTACAATGCGGTCTGCGCTATGCTCACAGTGTCTGACGTAAAGGCGGCGGCGAGCTTTTACCAAAAAGCGTTTGGCTTCAGCAAGCGCGGCATCATGAATGGGCCCGACGGCAAGCCGATTCACGCTGACCTGACTCTACGCGGAGCCACTTTGATGCTCTCGCCGGCGATGGGTCCGAATGCCAAGACTCCAAAAGCCCTCGGCGGCTCGCCTGCCAGCTTATACGTCCTGGTGGAAAACGCGGATAAGGTGGTCGCCAAGGCGGTGAAATTAGGGGCCGAGACGCGTATGCCGGTCGCGGACATGTTCTGGGGCGACCGTTGTGGAATTGTGGTTGACCCCGAAGGCTACTCCTGGATGATCGCCACTCACATTGCAGACCCGACGCCCCAAGAAATGAAGAGGAAAATGAAAGAGCAGATGCAGGCGATGCAATCGCAATCGTCCGCCTCGGGGGCTTCCCAGGGACAATGAAAGTTAGGATGGCATTCGACCGTTGCGGCGTGGAATTGACGCTGCCTGACGGCTGGCGCGCCACGGTGCTCGAGGCGCGCTTCGCCGGAGCCGCGCATTCGGCTGACGCCGCGCTGGAGCAGGCTCTGGCGCACCCGATCGCTTCCCCGCCGCTCAGAGAACTGGCGCGGGGCAAGCGCAGCGCCGCTATTTCCGTCTGTGACATCACTCGCCCGGCGCCAAACCAGATCGTGCTGCCGCATGTCACGCGAGCCCTCGAGGAAGCAGGCGTGCCGCGGGCGGGCATTCGGATTTTGATCGCCACCGGATTGCATCGCGCGGCGACCGAGGCCGAATTGCATGAAATCGTCGGGCCGGAGATGCTGGCGCGGTATCCGGCCGAATCACACAACGCCCGCATCGAAGAGTCGCACCAATACCTGGGCCGCACCGCCGGGGGCACCGAAGTGCTGATCGACCGGCGATTCATGGAAGCCGACCTGCACATCACATTAGGGTTCATCGAGCCTCACCTGATGCTGGGCTTCTCGGGCGGGCGCAAGCTGATCGCCCCCGGCCTTGCGGCCGAGAAAACGATCAAGCGCCTGCATAGCCCGCTTTTCATGCGCGACCCGCGCGCGGTCGAAGGCGGCTTCCCTGAGAACCCTCTGCATCGCGAGCTTCTGGAAATCGCCCGCATGGCCCGGCACGATTTCATCGTGGACGTGGCCCTGACGCGCAGCCGCCAGATCGCGCGCGTGTTTGCCGGCGAGCCCGTCGCCGCGCATGCGGCGGGCGTCGATTTTGTGCGGGAATCCACTCTTGCGCCGGTGGAAGAGCCGGTGGACGCAGTGGTTACCACCGGCGGCGGATATCCGCTCGACCTTACCTATTACCAGAGCATAAAAGGCGTGACGGCCGCTTCCCACATTCTGAAGCCGGGCGGCAAAATGCTGTTGCTTGGCGCCTGCCGCGAAGGCATCGGCAGCCCGGAGTTCACGCGCGTCGTCCGGGCGTTTCCCGATCCCAAAGCCTGCCTGGATGGCCTCGAAAACCAGCCCGTCATCATTGACCAATGGCAGCTCGAGAAGCTCGCTCTGGTGGCCCACCGCGCCGAAATTTTCTGGTGCGTCCCGGGGGTGCCGGCCGAGGATCGGCGCTATCTTTGGGGGCCGAGTTTCGACCACCCACAACAGGCGCTCGCTGCGCTGGCAGCGGCCCTGCCGCGGGAAGCGTCCGTCGCCGTGATACCCGAAGGACCCTACGTCTTCTCCCAGGTTGCCCAGGTTGCGGCAGCGGTGTAACGGCTTTTCAGGTCGGGTCCTGCCTTAAGGAAACATTCTGGACTGCGTAGCCCGGCCGCGAGGAGACCATGAAACGGAGATTTCTGGCAGGCGCTTTTCTCGCCGTTCCCTGGTGGGCGTTGGCCCAGAGGACGCCGAAGGCTTTCGATTATTCCAAAGAACTGGCTTCGCCAGACGACGGCCGCTTCCGCCCCTCTTCCTTGCCAGGAATCGAGGAGGCCTACCTGCCCCCGCTCTTCGCCTCATCCCACGCCGCCAACCTGCTTTTGCTGAAGTCCGGCGATTTGCTTTGCTTTTGGTTCTCAGGGTCGCGCGAGGGCGAGTCTGACGTCGCGATCGTCATGGCGCGCCTGCCCAAGGGGTCTGCTCAATGGAGCAGGCCACAACTGGTGGACCACAGCCCCGGCGCGTCATACCAGAACCCCGTGCCTTTCGAGGCGCCGGACGGCGTTCTATGGCTCTTTCATACCACGCAGCCTGCGGGAGAAGGCCAGGCCAACGCCAGGGTTCTGGCGACCAAGTCCAGAGACGGCGGCAAGACCTGGACGGCCGCCGAGACGCTGTTCGACGCGCCGGGAGCGTTTGTGCGCCAGCCGCTCCTCGTGATGCCTGACGGAAAGTGGATGCTCCCCATGTATTTCACCCCAAGCAGGGGCATTACTACGGGTGCGGAGACAAATTATTCGGAGGTTAAGATTTCAGCGAATCAGGGCGGCCGCTGGACTAGCTGCGCGATCCCGAACTCGAACGGCTACGTGCAACCGAATGTCCTCAGGATCGCCAACGGGCGGTACGTGGCCTTTTTCCGGAGCCGCTTCGCCGACTACATCTACAGAAGCGACTCGAGCGACGGCTGCACCTGGACGGCCCCGCGGCGCACGGATTTGCCCAACAATAATGCGTCCCTTCAAGTGACGCAGCTTGCCAACGGCCACCTCGTTCTGGCCTTCAATAACGCGCGCTCCGAAGCAGGCGGCAGGCGGCCGCGGACCGCGCCCCGGAAGCCGCTCTCCGTGGCCCTTTCCGAGGATGGCGGTGGGACCTGGAGCTTTGTCCGTGATCTCGAAACCGGTGCCTTGAGGCCGGGCGAGCGGCCGGCAGAGGGCATTCCAAACGACCATCCTGGGCGCGAGGAATTTTCCTATCCCTCGGTGGCGCAAACGCCGGACGGCAAGATCTACGTCGCTTATACCTATCGGAGATATACAATCAAGACCGTCCGCTTCGCCGAAGAGTGGATCAAGCGAGGAACGACGATTGGGGCATTCCGGCCCCGTTCCCCAAAATAGGGAAATGCGGTTCCTCACTCCGCGCCGGGCGGCCTCGTGCGCCTCACCCGAGGCTCCCTGCCGGTGTAATTCGTTCCGCGTTCAGATAGGGCCGCAAGGCGTCGGGAACAACCACTGTGCCATCGGCTTGTTGATAATTTTCGAGGATGGCAAGCCAGGTGCGCCCGATGGCCAAACCGCTGCCGTTCAATGTGTGGACGAAGTCGGACTTGCCGCGGGCGTCCGGCTTGTATCGGATCTCCGCCCGGCGGGCCTGAAAGGCTTCGAAGTTGCTGCACGACGAAATTTCCTTGAACTCGTTCAGGCCCGGAAGCCAGACTTCGATGTCATAGGTTTTGGCGCTCGAGAATCCAAGGTCTCCCGTGCATAACACCACCGTGCGATACGGCAGGCCGAGACGCTGGAGAATATCCTCGGCGTCGGCGGTCAGCGATTCGAGCTCCTGGTAGCTTTGCTCTGGGCGCGCGAATTTCACCAACTCGACTTTCTGGAACTGGTGCTGGCGGATTATGCCGCGGACGTCGCGGCCGTAGGACCCCGCCTCGCTGCGGAAGCAGGCGGTGAATGAGGCGATCTTGATCGGCAGGCGCTCGGCCGGGATGGTCTCCTTGCGATACAGGTTGGTGACCGGCACTTCCGCGGTCGGCACGAGCCAGAAGTCGTGCTTTTCCAGCTTGAACAAGTCTTCTGCAAACTTCGGGAGGTTGCCGGTGCCGAACAAACTGGCGGAATTGACTATGAATGGCGGGAGCACCTCGGTGTAGCCGTGCTGGCCGGTGTGCACGTCGAGCATGAAGTTCATCAGCGCCCGCTCGAGTCGCGCGCCCAGCCCCCAATAGACGGCGAAGCGCGCGCCGGTGATTTTGGCGGCGCGGTCCAAATCCAGAATACCGAGCGCCGGGCCGAGATCCCAGTGAGCCTTTGGAGTGAAATCCATGGGTTTTGGGCGGCCCCACCGGCGGATTTCGACATTCTGCTCGGAGCCCGATCCGGCGGGGACCGATTCGTGAGGCACGTTGGGAATCGTGGCGAGAATTTCCTGGAGCTGGCCGTCGTATTCCTTGGATTTTTCTTCGAGCCGCTTGATCTGTTCGCCCAGTTCCCGCATACGGGCCTGCTGCTCGGTCGTATCGCGGCCTTCGCGGCGGGCGCGCGCGACCTCTTCGCTCCCGGCGTTGCGCAGGGCCTTGAGACGCTCCACCTCGGTGATCGCTGCCCGGCGCTCGCGGTCGAGTTCGCGAAAGCGCTCCAGGCCGGCCAAACCTCCGCGCTGCGAAAGACGCGCTTCTACCGCCTCCAGGTTATTGCGCAGAAAAGCCAGGTCGAGCATAAAACTCAGTTTATCGAGAATCCTGAGATAATAGGGAAACTATGAGATCGGTGTACCCATGGCTGCTCACGCTGGCGCTGCTTGCGAGTTCCGGGTGCAGCCGGCGTCCGGCGGAAACGGAAGAAGCCGTGAAACAAGCCGTTGAAAAATACCTGGCCACGCGGCCCGGCTTGAATATGCAAGGCATGACGGTCGATGTGGGCGGCCTGCGCTTTTACGACGATAAGGCGGAGACCGACGTTGTTTTTCGAGCCCGCAGCGACTCCAAAGCGACGATGTCCATTCACTACACGCTCCGCCGGCAGGGCAGCGACTGGGAAGTGATTCCCAACAGCGCCGCGCATGCGGGAGCGAGGCCGCCGGCGCGATCCGGGGGCTCCGCGGAACTACCGCCGGGACACCCATCCATCGGTTCAGCGGAGAATCCCGTTCTGCCGCCGGGACACCCGCCGGTCAAATCCCAATGAAGGTTGCCGTGATAGGCGGAGGACCGGCGGGCGCCTTTGCCGCCGAGAGGCTCGCCTCTTCGGGCATTCCCGTGACGGTCATCGATGAGAAGCTGGCCTGGGAAAAGCCGTGCGGAGGCGGAGTGACCGCCAGAGCGCTCGAGACGTACCCTTTTTTGGCGGCGGACAAGAGTCCGGCACGGTTTGTGGAGCGAGCGGTGCTCGTGGCCTCAACCGGCGCACGCGTATGCCTGCGGCTGCGGAAACCGCTGGCCATTTATTCGCGCGAAGTGCTCAACGGCCTGCTTCTCGACCGCGCCCAGCGCGCCGGCGCAGACGTCGTGCAGGATCGCATCGTGGACGCCGAGCGGCGGAATGAGACCTGGCGGCTGCAAGGCAAGCGGGACCGCTACACGGCCGATTTCTGCGTTGTGGCGACGGGCGCCCGCAATCCGCTGCGGCAGATGGGCACGGAACTGCGCCGCGAGGATGCTTATGTTGCGCTCGGCTACTACGTTCCCGGGCAGCTCGAACATATCGAAATTCAATTTTGCAAGGGCCTCGAAGGCTACATATGGGTGTTTCCGCGCACAGACCATTTGTCGGTGGGGATTTGCGGCAAGATCGATTCCCAGGGGACGCCGCGCTTGCGGCGCATGGTGGAACGCTATATGGCCGAGCACGGCTTGCCGGTCGAGAGATCCCGATTCTACTGCCATTTGCTTCCGTCGCTTGCGCCTTCAAGCTTCGAGCGCAACCGCGTCGCCGGCAGCGGTTGGGCGGCCGTGGGTGATGCGGCCGGGCTCGCCGACCCCATCACCGGCGAAGGGATTTTTTTCGCGCTGCGGTCCGGCGACTTGCTGGCCGACTGCGTAATCCAGGGACGCATCGCCGACTACGCCAGCCGCTTGCGGCGGCAGATGATGGACGATCTGCAATTGGGCGCACGGCTCGCGGGAATTTTTTACAGAGGCCGGTTTTTCTTCGATTCCATCACCACGCGCATGGTCCAGTTTTGCCGGCGCAGCCAGAGATTCGAAGATTTGATGCAAGACCTCATCGCCGGCAGGCAGACCTACCAGGGACTCAAGAGCCGGCTGTGGCGGCAGTTGGGTGTCACCTTGTGGGAGATCGCCACCAGCGTCCGCGGCGGGGCTTCCAGCGCTGACCTTCATGAACCTTCCAAGATCGAAAGCCCTGTTTGAAAAGGCGCAGAAGCTGATGCCGGGAGGCGTCAACTCGCCCGTGCGCGCGTTCCGTGCCGTTGGAGGAGACCCGATTTTTATCGCTTGCGGCGAAGGAGCGCATCTGTTAGACGTCGACGGCAATCGCTTCATCGACTATGTCGGATCCTGGGGGCCGCTGCTGCTGGGGCACCGGAGGCCGGAAGTGATACACGCGCTCTCCCAGGCCCTGGAGGAAGGAACCAGCTTCGGCGCGCCCACCGAGCGGGAAGTCGAGTTTGCCGAGCTGATCAAAGAGGCGGCGCCGTCGATCGAAATGGTGCGTCTGGTGAACTCGGGAACCGAAGCGACGATGAGCGTCATCCGCCTGGCACGTGGTTTCACCGGTCGGGACCTTATCGTCAAGTTTGAGGGATGCTACCACGGGCATGTGGATTCGTTGCTGGTGAAGGCCGGCTCTGGCGTGGCTACGCTCTGCATCCCCGATTCTGTCGGTGTGCCGGCGGCATTCTCGGCCACGACAATCGCGTTGCCGTTCAATTCCCAGGAAGCCGTGGAAGAAGCGTTCCGCCGCCATGGAAAAAAAATCGCGGGCGTGATTGTCGAGCCCGTCGCCGGCAATATGGGCTGTGTGCCGCCGGCTCCCGGTTTTCTGCATCTGCTCCGCCGCATCACGGAAGAGCACGGAGCATTGCTCATCTTCGACGAAGTGATGACCGGGTTTCGCCTGGCGCTGGGCGGCGCCCAGCAACTGTACGGGATTCGTCCCGATTTAACCACGCTCGGCAAGGTCATCGGCGGCGGCCTGCCGGTGGCGGCCTATGGCGGCCGGGCCGACATCATGCGCAGCGTGGCTCCGCTCGGGCCCGTCTACCAGGCAGGCACCCTCTCGGGCAACCCGCTCGCGGTGGCGGCCGGCATCGCAACGCTGCGGATTCTGCGGGATGACCCGGGCATCTACGGCCGGCTCGAGCGGCGCGCGGCGCAGCTCTGCGAAGCAGTTGCGGAAGCGGCTCGCAGCGCGCAAAAACCGCTGACTGTCAACCGGATGGGGTCAATGTTCACGTTCTTTTTCGCGCCCGGCCCTGTAACTGATTACGAATCGGCAAAGCGATGCGATACCGGCGCGTTTGCCCGCTTTTTCCGGGGCATGCTGGAACGGAACGTCTATTGGCCGCCTTCCCAGTTCGAGGCGGCTTTTCTTTCCGATGCCCATACCGATCGCGATATCGCCGAGACGATAAGAGCGGCCGGCGAAGCCATTGCCGAAGCATATTGAAGCATATTGACGAGCGCGCGCTCTCCATGGCCAGTAGCCCGGTGAATTCCCTTGGCCGAATTTCGACGAAACTCGCTGGATCGTTGCCCATGAGGATCCCGCCTGCAAAGCAGCGCAAGATCCGATTAGCATTCAGGCGCGCCCTGAATCCCGGCGGACCGCGCTGCATCCAATAGATATTCCCGCAAATTGGCGGCAAGGGGGACGAAATGATCCAGGTGATTCGATCCGGCGAGCGGCATCACGAAGACATGGGTTGGCTCTCGACCTATTGGCATTTCTCGTTCGATACTTACTACGACCCGGCGAATGTGAATTGGGGACCACTGCGTGTGTTCAATGACGACGTGATTCAACCCGGCAAGGGCTTCGGCATGCACCCGCACCGCGATATGGAGATTATCAGCTACGTGGTTGCGGGAGCTTTACAGCATCGCGACAGCCAGGGCAACGAAGGCGTGGTTCGGGCGGGCGAGGTGCAGGTGATGTCAGCAGGGTCCGGCATAGTGCACTCGGAGTTCAACCCGGCCGCCGAACCGGCGCACTTGATGCAAATCTGGATTCAGCCGCGCACAAAAGGACTTAGGCCGCGTTGGGAGCAGAAACGTTTTTCCCGTGAGGATCGCTCCGGCAGGCTGCTGCCGGTGGTTTCTTTCGGCGATGTGGAGGGAACCCTGGCTATCGACCAGGATTGTGTTGTCTATCTATCCAATCTGCACAAGGGGCAACAGGTAGGTCATGCGGCGAAGCCGGACCGCAAGGGCTACTTGTTTGTGATTGACGGGTCGGTGAATCTCAACGGCGTCCCGCTGGCAACAGGCGATCAGGCGCGCATCGACCGGGAAGCCAAGCTGACTGTCGAGGCGAGGGCCGAGGCTGAGCTGATCTTTTTGGATCTGCCGGCGGCCAACGGCGGGCCTGCGGCGTGACATAGCATCCGAAAAGGCTCGGCGTGAGCGGCAGGAGAACTGGGGGTGGCTATCCACTACATTTGTGTAACCTGCGGCGCCCAGTTCGCAGCCATGGAGCGGCCCCCTTCCGCCTGCCTGATCTGCGAGGATGAGCGGCAGTATGTCGGGTGGAACGGGCAGCAATGGACCACGTTGGACGCGCTGCGCGAGAATCACAGGAACATCTTGAAACCGGAGGGATCCGGCGTCACCGGCATAGGCACGGAGCCGGGATTCGCTATCGGCCAGCGGGCGCTGCTCGTGCAAACCGCCGCAGGCAACGTTTTATGGGACTGCGTCAGCCTGATTGATGACGCTACCATCCGGGCAGTACGCGATCTGGGGGGCATTGCAGCCATCGCCATCTCGCATCCGCATTTTTATTCTTCGATGGTCGAATGGAGCCGCGCTTTCGACGCCCCGATCTATTTGCACACGGCCGAGCGGCCCTGGATAATGCGGCCCGATCCGGCTATTGTTTTTTGGGAAGGAGAAACGTATTCGATCGGCGAAGGAGTCATGCTCGTGCGGTGCGGAGGCCATTTTGAAGGCGCACAAGTGCTGCATTGGGCGGCGGGAGCGGAAGGCCGAGGCGCGCTGTTCACGAGCGACATTATTCGCGTGTGCTTCGACCGGCGCTATGTCAGCTTCATGTATAGCTACCCAAACCTGATCCCTCTGCCAGCCCGCGCCGTTCGCCGAATTGTGAAGGCCGTTGAGCCGCTCCGCTACGACTGCATTTACGGCGGCTGGTGGGGGCACAATGTGCCTCACGCCGCCCGAGCGGCGGTAGCCCGGTCGGCCGAGCGCTATCTGAAAGCGATTGGCGCGGCCGCCACCTAGACCAGCGGCCCCGGGCCAACTCTCATACCGTCGAATGCGCGCAAGGTTTTCATAAAGGCCCGAAGAATCATCGCCGCTGGTCTATCCGAACGGGCGGCGGTCGGGAAACGGAACTTCAAGATATCATTTTGTCTATGGCCTTACCGGGCGACATCGCGGCCATTGTAGGCGCGTACCACGGAGACCCCTTCCGTGTCCTGGGGCCGCATCTGATCGAGGAGAACGGCCGCCGGAGACTCGAGATCCGCGCCTTCCTGCCCGAGGCGAAAGAAGCGAACGTGCTGCTGGACGGGCAAATTCACCCGATGCGGCGCATCACCGAGGAAGGATTTTTCGAGGCGGTCGTCGGCCGCAATGAAATTGTTTCTTACCGACTTCAGTTAAAAGAAGAAAGCGGCGCGACGCGCGAAATCGAAGACCCGTACCGGTTCCCTCCCTGGTTGACGGATTTCGAGCTCCATTTGCATGCGGAAGGGAATTATTACCAGAGCTATGAAAAACTGGGCGCCCATTTCCGCCAGGTGGACGGAGTGGCTGGCGTAAACTTCGCCGTCTGGGCTCCCAATGCCCAGCGGGTCAGCGTGATCGGCGACTTCAATCGCTGGGATGGCCGCCGGCATCCCATGCGCCAGCGGCCGGGTGGCATCTGGGAGATTTTTCTGCCCGGTCAGGAGGAGAACTCGATTTACAAATACGAGGTCAAATCGCTCTATCGCGGCCATCAAGAGCAAAAAGCCGATCCTTACGCGTTTGCAGCCGAAAAGCCTCCAAAATCGGCGTCCATCGTCTGTGACATTGATCGTTATCGATGGAACGATCAAGAATGGATGCGCCGACGCGCCGCCACCGACTGGCTGCGATCTCCTATCTCCGTTTACGAGGTGCATCTCGGTTCCTGGATGCACCCCGTGATGACCTACGGGGAACTGGCGGACCGGTTGATTCCCTATGTGCTTGACATGGGATATACGCACATCGAGCTGCTGCCGGTGATGGAACACCCGTTTGATGCCTCGTGGGGCTATCAGGTGACCGGCTATTTTGCCCCTACCGCCCGGCACGGTTCGCCGCTCGAATTTATGGAGTTCGTCGACCGCTGTCATCAGGCTAGCCTCGGGGTGATCCTCGATTGGGTTCCCGGCCACTTCCCGAAAGACGCACACGGGCTGGCTTACTTTGACGGCACTGCGCTTTACGAACACGAAGACCCGAGGTTGGGGGAACATCGCGACTGGGGCACGCTGATTTTCAATTACGGGCGCAACGAAGTGCGGAACTTCCTGCTCTCGAATGGTTTGTTCTGGCTGAAAAAATATCACATCGACGGCTTGCGTGTGGACGCCGTGGCCTCGATGCTTTACCTGGATTACTCGCGCGGCCCCGGCGATTGGATTCCCAATAAATACGGCGGCCGGGAAAATCTGGATGCCATCGAGTTCTTACAGAAGTTCAATGAGCTGGCGCATGCGGAGGCGCCGGGAGCGATCACCGTGGCTGAGGAATCCACTGCCTGGCCGGGAGTCTCGCGCCCTGTGTACCTTGGGGGCCTGGGATTCACGTTCAAGTGGAACATGGGATGGATGCACGATATGCTGGTTTATTTTTCGCGCGACCCCATCCACCGGCAATATCATCAGAATGACATCACCTTCAGTCTCCTGTATTCCTTCACCGAGAATTTCCTTCTGCCGATTTCACACGACGAAGTGACCCACGGCAAACGCTCGCTGATTTCTAAAATGCCTGGCGATCAATGGCAGCAATTCGCCAACGTGAGGGCGTTTCTCGGATATATGTACGGCCATCCCGGCAAAAAGCTGCTCTTTATGGGGACGGAAATCGGGCAGTGGAATGAGTGGAATCACGACAAGCCGGTCGAGTGGGAGCTTTTGCAGTTTGACGCGCACCGCTACTTGCAGCGCTATGTCGCCGACTGGAACCGGCTGTACCGACGCGAGAGAAGCCTGTGGGAAGTGGATTTTGACTGGCGCGGTTTCGAGTGGGTTGATTTTCACGATGCGCAGAACAGCATCATTGTCTTCATCCGGCGGCCTGCGCCGGCGATTTCCGGCCAGCCTCCGGCCGAGCGATTGGCTCCAAATCAGATGGCGGCGGGAAGCGGCGCGGACGCGGCCCTAAGTGGTGCGGCGCCGGAGTTTTTGCTCTTCGCCTGCAATTTCACTCCGGTGGTTCGGCAGGGGTATCGGATCGGCGTGCCTGAGCCAGGCTGGTACGCGGAAATTCTGAACAGTGATTCACGACTTTATGGCGGCAACGATGTGGGAAACGCCGGCGGCGTCAGCGCGGAAGAAATTCCCTCTCATAATCGGCCGTATTCGATCGCTATCACCCTTCCACCCCTGGCAGTGGTTGTCTTCAAGAAGGCATAGCGCCGCCGGCGGAATCACAAGCCGATCTTCTTCCGATCGGAAAACCGCAATCAGATGCTCTTTAAGTCCAACGCCCGGATCTTGCAGCCTCTGCTCCACGGCGAAGCGCAGAAACCGGCTCGTGCGGCCCGAGTAAGCGAAAGCCTCGCTGGCCAGAATTTTCTCGAGCACCGCCTGAATTCCGCTCTGATCAACACGGGTGATGTTCAGAACGTGACCTTGACGCCGCGGCGCGCGGATTCGTAAATGCCCAAAATGATCTCCAGGGCGGCATAGCCTTCTTCCCCGGCCACCAGGGGCTTGCGGCGGTTCCGGATCGCGTCGCCGAAATCCAAAAACTGGGCCTTGATCGGCTCAATCGAGATTGCCATGGGGTCAGCCGCACCGGAAGCCAGCGTCGTGGCCAGGGGCACATCTTCCATTTCGTCGCCAGCCACGTCCCAGGCGGTAAGCCGGTCCCCCGTCAAAATGGCCGACCCTTTTGTGCCGTGCAATTCAATCCGCTCCGGATAGCCGGGCGAAAACGCCGTCGATCCCTGGATCACGCCCGTCGCTCCGGAAGCGAAGCGGATGACGGCATTTGCGATGTCTTCCGACTCCATTTTGTGCGCCGCCCCAAGCTGCCAGTGAGCATAGATTTCCGCGACCGGGCCCGCAAACCAGCGGACAAGATCGACGCAATGGATCGCCTGATTAATAAGAGCGCCGCCCCCTTCCACCTGCCAACTTCCCTTCCCCGGCCGGTCGTAATACGCCTGCGGCCGGTGCCACTTCACGTAGCAGTCCGCTTCGAGCAGCCGGCCGAGCCGGCCTGCCGCGAGAGCCTTGTGAACAAAAACTGCGCCGGGATCGAAGCGATGCTGGCTGATCACGCCCAGGCAGATGCCGGCCGCGCGCGCCGTCTCAATCATTTGGCGGGCGGTTTCGAGGGATATGGCGATCGGCTTTTGCACCAGCACGTGTTTTCCCGCCCGGGCGCACTCCTCTACCGGCTGGAGGCGGAAATCGGGGAAGGTGCAAACATCGACGTAGTCTATCTCTCTGCGCCGGCAGAGATCACGATAGTCGGCGACAAATTCGGCCCCCCACTTTTCCGCGAACTGCCTGCCTTTTTCAACAGAGCGATTGCTGACAGCAACAAGCCGGTACCTCGCGGCGCGATACGCTTCAGCGTGTTTGTGGGCGATCGCCCCGGTTCCGATTAATCCGACATTCATAAGGCTTAAAAAAGCTCAACAGTGTTCGGGTGGGTAAGTCCCGCGGGCAACGGCTGGCCATCGGTTTTGCGGCGGCTGTGCTTATGGAATCAAAGCTGCGTCGGGACGGACGAACCAAATCGGGATCGTCTAGACCTGAAATTCCCGCTTCACCTTTTCGCTTTTTTCCGCTACGCCCCGCGCGAGATCTTCCTTGAACTTCGCCAGGGCGCCTTCTACGTGAGGATCGGAGGTGCTGATGATTTGCGCTGCGTAGATAGCGGCGTTTACCGCGCCGGCCTTACCCACGGCCATCGTGGCTACGGGCACTCCGCCCGGCATCTGCACCGTCGAGAGGAGCGAATCCATGCCCGAAAGGGGCGAGTTGGCGATCGGAACGCCGATAACCGGCAGGGTCGATTCCGCAGCAATCACCCCCGCCAGGTGGGATGCGCCGCCGGCGCCTACAACAATCGCCTTCAGCCCGCGTTTGCGCGCCGTGCGGGCATACTCGGCCGTGCGGGCCGGCGACCGGTGGGCGCTGGTTATCTCAATCTCAAAGGGAATAGAAAATTGCTTCAATGTTTTCGCAGTCTCCGCCATGATAGGCAGATCTGAGTCGCTGCCCATCACGATGCCGACCAGCGGCTTGTGATTTTTTGAATCGCTCATTGTAATCGTGCCAGTCCTTTTACGCCGATATCCCGGCGGTAGTGCATTCCTTCAAATCGAATTTTGCTGACAGCGGCGTAGGCGTTGTCGATGGCCGCAGGCAGATCTTCCCCCCCTGCGGTGACTCCGAGCACCCGTCCTCCGGCGGTCACCAGCCGGCCTTCCACAAATTTCGTTCCGGCATGAAATACTTTAGCGCCGAGTTCCTCCGCTTCGTCAATCCCAAAAATTTCGTAGCCCTGCTTGTAATGCCCCGGATACCCAGCCGACGCCAGCACCACACAGACCGCCGGCCCTGAAGACCATTTTACAGCGACGTCGCTTATGCCCGCTCCCTGGGCTGCGCACTGCAAGAGGGGGACCAGATCCGACTCGAGGCGGAACAGCAGGGCCTGCGCTTCCGGATCGCCCAGACGCACGTTGAATTCGAGTACCTGCGGCCCCTCAGCCGTTATCATGAGGCCGAAATACAAAAAGCCGCGATACGGGCAGCCTAGCTGATGCAGCCGCTCGAGAGTCGGCTCCACAATGCGCTGCAAGATCCGCTGCTTCTCCGCGTCGCTCAGGATCGCGCGGTCCGAGTAAGCTCCCATGCCGCCGGTGTTAGGTCCCCGGTCGCCGTCATAAACAGCTTTGTGGTCCTGGGCGGGCGGCAGAGCATAGTAGCCGGCGCCGTCGCTTAGCACGATGAAGCTGACTTCTTCGCCGGGCAGAAACCGCTCGAGCACTGCCCGCCGGCCGGCCGGCCCGGCGATTTTCCCCGCCAGCATCAGCTCGGCCGCGGCTCTGGCCTCGCTTTCTCTGTCCAAAATCAACACGCCTTTCCCCGCTGCCAGGCCATCGGCTTTCAAAACCACGGGAAAGCCGAACGCGCCGATGTTCCGAGCCACATCTTCTGGCGACTCGAGCACCAGGAAATCAGCGGTTGGGACGCCGCAATCGCGGAGAAACTGCTTGGCGAAAACCTTGCTGCCCTCGAGGCGCGCCGCTTCGGCGTCCGGCCCCACAATCGGGAGGTTGCGCGACCGGAATTCATCGGCAATCCCGGCGACCAGCGGCGCCTCCGGACCCACGACGGTAAAGTCCGCCCCAATTTCCACGGCCAGATCGGCCATAAGTTGTGGGGAAACGATATCGCCCCCCCGGCAAATCGCCTCACTCGAGATCCCCGCATTGCCAGGCACGCAATACACTTCGTCGGCCAGAGGGCTCTGGCGTAATTTCCATACGATGGCGTGCTCGCGGGCGCCGGAACCTATTACCAGTATCCTCATCGCTTGTCGGGAATCTTGCCTCCTAGCCGGCTAATTGCATAGAATAACTGGAAACGACCCTTTCCGGGATGACTGGATGGCGCTTTCCTTCCACGAAAAATATGACGTAGTGGTGGTCGGGGCCGGTCACGCCGGCTGCGAGGCCTCCCTAGCCACGGCCCGAATGGGGCTGCGGACGGCGCTGGTGACCCTTAACCTCGACCTGATCGCCCAGATGTCCTGCAACCCGGCTGTCGGCGGCATCGCCAAGGGCCACCTTGTCCGCGAGGTGGATGCTCTCGGCGGAATCATGGGCCAGGTGACCGACGCCGTGGGCATTCAGTTCCGCCTGCTCAACACCAGCCGGGGGCCGGCCGTATGGTCGCCGCGCGCGCAGTGCGATAAGAAACAATACCGCATTGAGATGAAGCGCCGGCTTGAGACCGAGCGCAACCTGGTGATCAAGCAGGCCGAGGTCGTGGATCTGGTTCTCGAGGAGGAAACCGGTCCCGCTTTCGACGGCCTTCCTGCCCGCCGTGTGCGCGGCGTAGCCCTCCGCGATGGGCGGCTGATCAGCGCCGGCGCCGTCGTCATCACCACCGGCACGTTCCTCAACGGCCTTATCCATTGCGGGGAACAGACCTATCCGGCGGGCCGCAGCGGCGAACCGCCTTCGGTGATGCTCGGAGAAACATTGCGGAATCTTGGGTTGCGCTGCGGGCGTCTGAAGACGGGCACGCCGCCGCGGCTGGATGCACGGTCCATCGATTGGAGCCGCTTCGAGATCCAGCCGGGAGATCCCGAGCCCACGCCGTTTTCGTTCCGCACGGACAAAATCGAGCGCGAACAGGTGGTATGTCATATAGCGTTCACAACTGAGGAGACGCACCGCGTTTTGCGAGATAATCTGCATCGCTCTCCGCTCTACAGCGGCCAGATCACAGGTATAGGACCACGCTATTGCCCGTCGATCGAAGATAAGATCGTCAAGTTTCCCGATAAGCCCCGGCATCAGATTTTTCTCGAGCCGGAAGGGCTCGACACAAACGAGATTTACGTGAATGGCATGTCCACCAGCATGCCCATCGATGTGCAGACGGCAATGGTCCGCTCGGTACCGGGCCTGGAAAACGCCGAGATGATCCGGCCCGGCTACGCCATCGAGTATGACTCAGTGGACGCCACCGAGTTGGCGTCCACGCTGGAGGTCAAAAAAATCCGCGGGCTGTTTTTGGCCGGGCAAATCAACGGCACGTCCGGCTACGAAGAGGCCGCCTGCCAGGGAATCATGGCAGGCATCAACGCCGGCTGTGCAGTCAAGGGGCTGCCGCCAGTAACGCTCGACCGCACGCAGGGCTACACCGGCATTTTGATCGACGACCTCATCAGCAAAGGGACCAACGAGCCTTATCGGATGTTCACTTCGCGGGCCGAGTTTCGCCTGCACTTGCGCATTGATAACGCCGATCAAAGACTTACCCCCATCGGGCGGCGGGTTGGACTGATCGATGATGAAGCCTGGCAAAAATTCTGCGCCAAGCAGGAACGTATGGCGCGGCTCCGGCTGTTCCTGAATGCTTATCGTCCCGATCCCCGTGACCGCGGTGTTGAGCCGCTGCTGAGGAAACTCAATCAAAGCGCCGGTGATTGCCCCGTCGCGAGCCAACTGCTCAAGCGTCCGGAGGTCGGGATCGAGGACCTGGCGCCGGTCTTGCAGGAAAAACTCGGTCTCCCGCTCAAGAGGCTCGAACTCAAAGCCATTGAAACGGAGATCAAGTACGAAGGTTATCTCGCCCAACAGCAGAAGCACATTGAGCAGCTCAAGAAGGCGGAAAGCCGGCGTATCCCCGCGGATTTCGCGTTTCGAGGCCTCCCGGGCTTGTCGCGCGAGGTCGTGGAAAAGCTGGAACGAGTGCGGCCGGCGACCCTGGGCCAGGCGGGGCGGATTCCCGGCGTAACGCCGGCGGCGGTTTCCATCATCAACGTATACCTCGACCTGCCCGCCAGGCAGGCGGCTCGCAACTGACGTCCCATGGATGAGAGTCTGGCCTGCGAGTTCCGGTCGGGCGAGGGATGGGACCTGTCTGAGGTCCCCGACGTTCCAGGAGTATTTGCCGTTTGGCCTTCACAGGGCCCGCCCTACATCGGCAAAACCAGCCTGCTGCGGCGAAGATTGGCTCGGTTGCTGCGGCCCGGTGAAAAGCAATCGAAGCTGCTGAATCTGGCGCAGATCGCCCGCCGCGTAGAATATCAGCCGGCCGGCTCGCCGTTCGAATCCATGGTCCTGGTCTACAGGCTCGCGCGTCGCCACCGCCCCGGCGATTACCGGAAATATCTCAAGCTGCGCATTCCGCCGTTTTTGAAGATCAATCTGAGTAATGCCTATCCGCGTTGCTACATTACACATAAGCTCGGGCAAGGGCGGGCTTTCTATTTCGGTCCTTTTCTTTCACAGACCGCCGCAGAGCGCTTTCAGAACGCCTTTCTCGACCTTTTTCAGATGCGCCGGTGCGTGGAGGACCTGGAGCCAACACCAGCGCACCCCGGCTGCATCTACGGCGAAATGAAGATGTGCCTGCGGCCCTGCCAGGCCGCTGTCACCGCGGCAGAGTACCGCGGCGAAACGGAACGTGTCGTGCAGTTTCTCGCGACCGGTGGCGCATCGCTTCTCAAGCAATTGCAAGACGAGCGGGACCGCGCGAGCGCCGCGCTCGAATTCGAGCAGGCTGCCCGGATTCACAAAAAACTGGAGAAAGTGTCGGAAGCTCTTCAGCTTAAGGAAGACCTCGCGGGAGATCTGGACCGCCTGCACGCCCTCATAATCCAGCGATCCGTGGATCCTGGCGCCGTCGAGCTCTGGCTGCTGTACCAAGGATTCCTCCAACCCCAGCGACGCTTTCATATCGCGGCGGAAGCAGGACAGCCCGTGTCTCTGGACAGCAAGCTGCGCGAAACTCTGCGCGCGGTTAGCCGGGAGACGGGCGCTGCCGGAGAGCGTGCGGAGCACCTGGCCCTGGTGGCGCGATGGTACGCGAGTTCCTGGAGGCAGGGAGAAATATTGCGGTTCGACGACTTCGACCGTCTGCCTTACCGGAGACTGGTGAAAGCGATCTCCCGAGTGGCCGCAGGATCCGTACAACCGGCCGAGGCGCGCGTCTCCGGCCCTTGTCAGCCACGCTAACGATTTCGCGCCGGAGTCTTCTTTTGCTGTAAGAAGGCGGTCAAGGCCTGAAGCTGGTGCTGGTTCAGGTTCGCGGCCGGCGGCATGATGGAGCCCGGCACATAGGCGCTGGGATTCTGGAAGTGGCCGATCAGCCACGCGTCCGTGCGGCCGCGATTTCCTTCATCTGACAGATCCGGACCCACACCGCCACCCTCTCCGTCCAGCCGATGACATCCGATACAGTTCTCCTGGCGAAACAGCAGCCCGCCTTCCTTGACCAGATCTTGCGGCCCGCCCGCAGCCGGAACAGAGGCCTCGGGCCGGGGTTTGGCTGTCTGCAATTCCCGGATGGCCATCACGAGCTCCCAAGTCTGGGTGTCGTCGAATACATCCTTCCACGCCGGCATACCGGTGAATCGCACGCCGTTTTGAATGATCCAGAAGAGCTCGGCATCGTTCCAGCGCTTCACGTGCGGAGAGGTAAGATCGATCGCCGGCGGGTATAGACCGCGTCCGAGCGGGGTGTTCGAGCGGCCATCGCCGCCGTGGCAAAGCGCACAGGACTGGCGGTACAAATCCATCCCTTTTTTCGCGGCTGCGTTGTTCACAGTCAAGGCATTCTTGCGTTCCTTGGCCTCAAGCGGGATCACTACCTCCTTCGCGATATTTGCCAGGCCGGATTCCACCTTGGAGGGGCGGCCGTCGGCCGAACACGCAGCACAAACCAATAGCATTACAACCGCGCCCAGCGCGGCCGGCCAAACCCGATTTTGGCTCACAAACTTATTTACGGGCGGCCCCCGCCGGCTGTTACGGCGGCTCCGATTTCTTAACGCTTGTTGCGGCAGTGGTTTCATTCTCTTTGCCTTGCCTCGGCTTGCACGGGAAACAGGGACGGCTCGCCCGAAACTCTCGGGCGCCGATTGTGCGGAGCGCTGTCCGGAGATCTCCCCTGGATCGGATTTTTTTCAAAAAAACATGCAGTAAACGGCTTGTTTTGGTAAAAAAACAAGCATGGCTGAGGATGCGGAAGCCGAAGACCAGGCGTCGAGCAACAGGGGCGCGAACAAAGCCGTTGAGTGGACGGCCCACCTCCTGCTGGGCGCCGGCTCTGGCGGGCTAATGGGGTTGCTGATAGCCGGTGTGATCGGCATCCGCTACGGCCCCGACGGCGCGCCGCTCGCCGTCACTCTGCTGCTCACGGGCGGCCTGGCTGCCCTCATGGCGTTTCTGAGCGTGCGGCAGGAGCCTCCTGCCCGGCCGATCGCGCCGCGCGTTGCATGGGGTGTCCTTTTGACCGGCGCAGCCCTGGTGATAGCGCTCGCTGTGTATCTGTTTCAGGGTGCGTACATTCAGAGCCTGCACGGCAGCGGAGGCCATGTTGAACCTCCTCTTCCCATTTGGCCGCTTTCGCGCGCGGCCCTCGGGGCGTCCTTGGTCTCTTTGCTGGCGGGATTAGCAGCCGCGCTCTTGGGCTGGGCCGAGCTGGCCGCGAATCGGGAACGCTATGCGGGCGGCAAGTGGGTGGCGCTGTCGATCCTCGCAGCCGGCGCGTGGTTGGCGCTGGCGCTCGCGTGCTACGTCATCGGTTACGGCTTTACGTTCATTTGAGGCAGGAAGAGACCGTTGAAAAACAGCTTGTAGGTCGCGTAGCTCTGGCCGCGGTATTGCGGCCGGATGCCGAACAAAACGATATGCCCCCGCCCAACCGGCGCGTCCATCACGGCGCTGCGGTTTTCGATCAGTTCTGGCCCCAGCAGCCAGCCTGAAAGCAGCGGATTGCGCGGCGGATACTCTACGACAGGTTTCGCCGGAGGATTGGAACTCGCGGCAGCGGGCTCGAAAGCAGGTCCGGATTCGCACCACACCGCCGTTGGATTCTCCATCCCGAAGGCCAAGGGGTTCCTGGTATCCACATCGGCGGCAAGCAGGGATCCCGGAGCGTAGAATTCCCGGTTAGAAACGCCGGCCAACACGTTGCGGGCGCCAGCGCCAAGCCGCTCGATCCCGTAAAGGGCTGCGCGATTCAGCGTCAGCAGTACTCCCCCGCCCCTAACGAATTCCCGCAAAGCTTCGGCGCCCGGGTCCCCCAGGCCGCCGGAAAACTCAGGAGGCATCAGGCTTGTCGATCCGCGATCCGGGACCGCACTGAAGCCCGACTCGATGACTTGCGGCGCTGCATCAGGAAGGATGACCACGTCAAATCTTCCCAGCAAGCGCCCAGCCCGAATGTCCCGGTTGAAGAGGGTGGTATAAGGAAACTCAAACTGCTCCAGCAGCCACCGTGTCCAGCCTTCATCCGTATTGGGCACGTAGCTCTGATAAAGCCCGATGCGGGGCAGGCGCAGCTTAATGCTCCTGTTTCGAGGTCGGGCGTCGGTAAACGGCAAACCGAGATCCCGCGCCAACTCCGGCAGCAGGGACGTCGCCGGGCCGCTATTGTCGATGAGGAACGCTCCAGTCGTCGGATCGCGCCGGACGGTTGCGCCCGCTTTTAGCAGGCGGTTCACGGCGATCCAGGCGTTGGTTAGCGTCGGAGAAAGCGCCGCAACGGAGCGGCCGTCCACTCGGCCCGGCTCCGGCTCAATCTTCTCCACCCGATCCAGGGCGGCATGGAAAGGGGTTTCGATCGTCTCTACCTGCACGCCCATCAGTAGCGGCAGCGTTTGGGCCGTCACATCGTAGGGGCGTCTTGGCGGCCCGCCGGGATAAATCCGCAGATCGGGGTATTGCTGCCGTTCGAGCAGAGTCTTGGCGTAAGAGCCATAAGGCTGCGCCAGCCGGATCACATAGTCGCCGGCCTCGTATTCGCTGCCGCCCGCCCGAAAGGCAAGCAGAGCCCGCTCGATTTCGACCTGTCCGAACTGCAAGGTCTCGAGCATCCGAGTCATGGCGTTGGGATCATGCTGCCGGCGCGGGATGATGAACGCATAGGGCGGGTCTTTGCGCTCTACCGCACGCAGGCCGACGCCGTAAAAATTGCGAAGCAGGTCCTCCCGGCGCAAGGCGGCCTGGTAAAGGCACGATTCGAAGGCGAGCAATTGGTAATCGACAATGTCGCGCAGCCGCCACTCGCCGCCCGGCCACGGCTGCAAGTAATTCCAACTGCGCTCGCGGGCATTGTAGCCGAGTGCGTCCGTATCGAGTTGATCCGGCGCAACATGAATCGGCGTCGCCAGGCGTGCGCTGGCCGATTCCGTCAGAATGCGCAGCCCGCCGTGATACGCCTGATAGTGCCGGCTGGGAGTCCAGAAATCGTACATCGCGTTGATGGCTATTCCCGTCTTGCCCGCGGCAGTCAAGTCCGCCGCGATGCCCGTGCCGATCATGTTCATTTCCTGAGCAATCACGGCGTCTACATTCGGATCCACCGGATCGAGCCAGGGCGGAACAAACAGGCGCGCGGCGTACGCGCCCATTTGATGCACGTCGTATACAATCTGCGGATGCCAGACGTTATGGATTTTTCCCACCGCAAGACGCGTCTCGACCTGCGTGAACATGTACCAGTCGCGGTTATTGTCGTGGCCGACATATTTTTGGTACAGGCCTGGCGGCGGCGTACCTTCCCACGGCGTACCCAGTTGGCGGCGATACCAGCGCGTCACCAAATCCACACCATCCGGGTTGAGCGATGGAACCAGCAGCAGGATCGTGTTCGCGAGAATCGAACGATGGCGCGGCGTATCCTCTGCCAGCAGCCTGTAAGCAAATTCGACAGCAGTGTGGGTGGACGCAATCTCCGTGGAGTGGATACTGCACGTGATCAAAACGATCGTCTTTCCCGCAGCAATCAGTTGCTCGGCTTCCGCAGGACTGGTGAGGCGCGGGTCCGCCAGCTTGGCCTGGATCTGGCGGTGGCGGTCGAGGTTGCGGAGGGTCTCCGGATCCGAAATAATGGCCAGAATAAAGGGCCGGCCTTCCGTTGTTTTCCCAAGTTCCTGCACGCGGATCCGGTCACTGGACCGCTCCAGCAGCCGGAAGTACTCAACCACCTTCGACCAATCGAGCACCGTGCGATCGGCGCCCATTCTGTGACCGAACTGCGATTCGGGGGATGGGATGGCTGCTCTGGCGGCCGTCGAGATTTGGATGAGAAGCAGCCAGAAGAGGAGTCGCAGGCCTTGCCGTAACATCCCACCAATATAACCAAGCCTGTGGCAGCGAGTGGGAACGGAGAGCTCCGCCGGTTGTGCCTGCCTCCTGATGAAGAATCAACTTCGTGCGTGGAAAGAACCGGCGGTCAGCGGCGCGAAGCGGGCTGGCTCACAGCCGCGGGCTGGGCAGGCCAATGTGAATGTGAGCGCCGGTCGCGCTACCGAGAACGGCGTGGCGGAAAGCGATGTAAGGCACGCTCAGACGGTCCAACAGGCGCATGAGCCAGCGGCCCTCCGGCTGATCCGGATTTAAGGCCACATCAACCCGGTCGCGGTGATCGAAGCCCAGGCTGCGATGCACGGCGGTTTCGCCCCAGGCGCTTACAGGCAGGGGATGAGAAAACTTTTGATAAAACGCTGACTCCAGGCGCGCCAAATCGGCGCTAGTGACCGTGCCTTTGCCTTCGAATTTCGCCGCTAAGGCCAGGTCCGCTTTCGCCTGCTTGGCCATTTCGGATTCGCGCCGCGCCATTTCGGCCAATTCTTGGGTCAGTTTGGCCCTTGCTTCGGCCAGATCCCATTGCTTTTCAGCCTGCGCCTCCTCCTGCCGGGCGCGCTCCAGCGCCTTGGGCGCCAGTACGCCTTCTTTCACGAGCTTTTGCTGCCCGGCCAGGACCTTCTGCGCGCGCCGCCGAAGGGCAGCCGCCGCCTGCAACATTCGCGGGATTTCCTGCGGCGCCACATCGCCGCGGTAGAGAGTCTCCTGGAGAACCTGCTCGTTGCGGGCGTCTTCGAGCTGCTCCTGGGCGGCCTGGAGCGCCGAGCGGGGCGCCGCCCCGGCCTCCACCAGCATTTGCACCCGGCGCAAGTTCGCCTCGGCCGTAGCTACATCGGCCGATTGCCCCACGGCGGTGAACACGAAAAGTAAAAGAACTGTGGAAAGCTTCCGCATGAACTTTCTCATTTTACCCGCTTTTGCCCGCACCTTGGACGCCGGGGAAGCCCCGATTTGCGTCTACAATAACAAATGGGGAGTATTGGATGGACTTTTGGCAGGCCGCAGTGGAAGCGGCCCGTTCGAAGAAAGCAGAAGACATCTCGGTGCTAGACCTTCACGAAGTTGCCAGCTTCACCGACACTTTTGTCATTTGCAGCGGGATGAGCGCCCGCCAGAATCAGGCGATTAGCGACGAAGTGGAAAGAAAGCTGAAAGAGCAGGGGTTACGCCCGGCCAGCATCGAGGGCTATCAACAGGCGGAATGGATTCTAATGGATTACGGCGACTTCATCATCCACATCTTCTCGCCTCGCGCGCGGAACTATTACGAGCTCGAGCGCCTCTGGAAAAACGCGCGGCGCATCGCCATCGAGAGGGCGGTTTGATGATGCCCTCGGCTCCGTCTACAGTGGGTTTCGAGACCAGGCCGGCGACGGCCGCCGACGCCCCGATTCTCTGGCGGATTTTCAATCAGGCCATTGAGGATCGCCTTGCGACCTTCGCCGCCCGGGCCTGCCCGCTCGACGAAGTCGAGGGCTGGTTTCGCAGCAAGCGATTTCACGCACTGCTGGCCGAGAACTTCCGCCAGCCAGTGGGATGGGCCTCTCTGCGCCAGTACCGCGAGGGCGCCGCCTTCTCGACCATCGCCGAAATGTCAGTCTACGTGGATCGCACCTGGCGAAGACACGCCGTGGGACAATTGCTCGCCGCGGCGTTGATCGAGGAAGCTCGCGCCCTCGGCTTGCATAAACTGATCGGATACTTGCTCGAAAGCAACCTCAGCAGCCGCAAGCTGGTAGAGAAACTGGGGTTCCGCATGGTAGGCGTACACCGCCGGCACGGCGCGCCGGCGGCCGGATGCCCGGATGTGATCGTGGTAGAAAAGCTCCTCTGAGCGGACGCGAGCTTTTCCTTCTATTATGGCTGAAACAAAAGGCCTGTTGATGGTCTATACCGGCAACGGAAAAGGCAAGACCTCGGCTGCTATGGGATCCGGCTTCCGGGCGATCGGCCAGGGCCTCAAGGTTTTGATGGTGCAATTCATCAAGGGATCCTGGCACTATGGCGAGCTTGACGCCGCCAAGATGCTCCCGGAAGGTCTTTTCGAAATTCGAGTAATGGGGAGAGGCTTTGTGAAGATCGGCGCCGAAAAGCCCGATCCGGCCGACATAGAAATGGTCGAAAAAGCGTGGGGCATGGTGGTCGAGGAGATGCACGCAGGCCGGTTCGACATGATCATTTGCGACGAAATCAACTACGCCATTCATTACGGAATGATCGACATCGATAAAGTTGTTTCGGACCTTCAGTCCCGCCCGGAAACGGTGCACGTGATCTGCACGGGCCGCAATGCGCACGCGAAGTTGATCGACGCCGCCGATCTGGTCAGCGAGATCAAGCAGATCAAACACCCCTATGAGAAAGGCATCCTCGCGCAGCGGGGCATTGAGTACTAGCCATGCCCTGGTTCAAGAAAGACAAAGCGCCGGAGCCGTCCGAAGGCAAGAAGGTTCGCACTGAAGGCCTGTGGATCAAATGCGACGGCTGCCGGCAGATTATCTGGAAGCGCGATTTGGAAACCAATCTCAACGTCTGCCCGAAGTGCGGCTATCACTTCCGGGTGGATGCCCGCACGCGGCTCGCCCAGTTGCTGGACGACGCGCAGTGGACAGAGCTGGATGCCGACCTTGCGTCAAGCGATCCGCTTTCGTTTGCCGATCAGAAACCATACCGGGAGCGGCTCTCCGCCATGAAGGCGGCCACAGGGCTGAACGACGCCCTCATTACCGCCGAAGGTTCGCTGGCCGGACGCCCGGTGATTGTTTGCGCCATGGAATACCGCTTTATCGGCGGCAGCATGGGCTGCGTGGTCGGCGAGAAGATTACGCGGGCCATCGAGCGCGCGATCGAAACCCGGCGGCCTCTGCTGATTGTCGCAGCCTCCGGGGGCGCACGCATGATGGAGGGCGCCGTCAGCCTCATGCAAATGGCTAAGATTTCCTGCGCCCTGATGAAACTCGAAGAAGCCCGCGTTCCCTACATTAGCATCCTCACCGATCCGACCACGGGCGGCGTCACAGCCAGTTTCGCGATGCTGGGCGATTTCAATATCGCCGAACCGAACGCTCTGATCGGATTCGCCGGGCCGCGCGTGATCGAGCAGACCATGCGGCAAAAACTGCCGCCTGGCTTCCAGCGCAGCGAGTTTTTGCTGCAACACGGTATGCTCGACGCCGTGGTAAAACGCAGCGAGCTCAAGGCCTGGATCGCGCGAGCGTTGGATTTCCTCTGCGGGCCGGTGTAAAAAATCGGTTGTCAGCCCTCGTCTTTCCGGCGCCTGGGCCGGCTGGGCCCGGAGCCTGCTTCGGGGCGCGGGAAGCGGTGCGCGGATGGTTTTCGACATGACCTATCCCGAAGCGGTACAGCGTCTTTTGCGTCTCGGCAACGAGGTTAAGACCGCCAAGCTCAGCCTGGATCGGATGGAAGCCTTGCTCGAGAAGCTGGAGCGGCCGGAACGAGCCTTTCGCAGCGTACATATTGCCGGTACCAATGGCAAAGGCTCGACAGCCGCCATGATCGAGGCCGGCCTACGCGCCGCCGGCCGCCGTACGGGCCTCTATACGTCGCCCCACCTGGTACGGATCAACGAGCGCATTCAGGTAAACGGAGAAGAAATATCCGACGCCGATTTTTGTTCCGTCTTCGAAACGGTTGAACGCGCTATCGAACAACTGCTTGCCCAGGGCTCTCTCGAGCTGCATCCCACTTACTTCGAGTGCCTGACAGCTATGGCCTTTTGTCATTTTCGGTCGGCCGGAGTGGAGCTTGCCGTAGTCGAGGTGGGGCTGGGCGGCAAGCTGGACGCAACTAATGTGCTGACGCCCGCCATTTCGGTCATCACTCCGATCGATTTTGATCATGAGGCGTTCCTGGGAAAAGCAGCGGCCTCGATTTCGGCCGAAAAGGCCGGAATCTTGAAGCCGGGCGTGCCCGCCGTATTCGCTCCACAACGCCCGGAGGCGGAAAAAGTTCTCGAAGCGCGGGCGCGCGAACTACAGATTCCTGTGGTGCGCGCGGGCCGGGACTGGAAGGCGGACCGCATTTCCCACCACCACGGGTATTACGAGTTTGAGGCCGTCAGCGACACGGGCCGGCTGATTGACGCCCGGCTGAGCCTCGCCGGCGAGCATCAGATCACAAATGCCCTGGTGGCGATTGCTGCGCTCGACCTGCTGGGACTCTCTCCGGGAGCGATCGAACGGGGACTGCGCGTGGCCCGCTGGCCTGGCCGGCTGGAACGGGCGGCGGAGAATCCCACGGTGCTGCTTGACGGCGCTCACAATCCGGCAGGGGCCCGCGTTCTGGCTCGCTTTGTGCGGCAGCATTGTTCGGGGCGCCGCATATGGTTGATCTACGCCGCGATGCGCGACAAGGCTGTGGATGAGGTCGCCGGCATCTTGTTCCCCCTGGCTCACAAAGTCTTTGTGACGGGTCTGGCCCAGCCGCGGGCAGTGAGCCCGAAAGCGCTCGCCGGGCTTGTGGCGCACCACCACACCCGCATTCAGACCACGGCCAGCCTTGCGGAGGCGCTTGCCGCGGCCCGCGCCCTCGCTTCCGAGGCCGATGTGATCCTGGTGACTGGCTCGTTGTTTCTGGTCGGCGAAGCCAAGTCCCTGTTAGGCTCCCGGACCCGATCGGCGGCATGAGCATGTTGCGCGCGCTGCTGTGGACTGATCCGGCCATTTGCATTCTGACAGTGTGCATGGGCAGCATTTCCCTGCTGGCATCCATTGTCGATGGCACCGGACGCCTACAGCACCGGATCGCCCGCCGCTGGGCCCGGATGGTGACGGCCGTGAGCGGGGTTACGGTCAGAGTGACGGGATTGGACCACCTCAGACCCGGCGCGGCTTACGTTTTCTGCGCGAACCACCTCAGCTTGATTGACACGCCGCTCGTATTTGGATATCTGCCGTGGGAGTTCCGTGTTTTGGCAAAGAAGATCTACTTTGGCATTCCCTTTCTCGGCTGGCATTTACGCCGTGCGGGCCATTTGCCCGTGGAGCCCGACAATGTGCGCGCGTCGGTGCGCAATGTGGCCGACGCGGCCCGGCAGGCTGCTCTCGGCTTATCGATTGTGATCTTCCCTGAGGGCGGCCGCAGCCGTACCGGAACCTTGGGCGAGTTTCACGCCGGGGCCGCCTACATTGCGATCAAGGCGGGAGCGCCGGTTGTTCCCATGGGCATTGTGGGAACACGGGAGGTGCTTCCTCCGGGATCGATTATCGTGCGCCCTCGCACGGTGGAGCTGCGCATCGGCTCTCCCATTCCCACCGCGGGCCTCACCACGCGCCAGGCTAAAGACTTGCTGCTCGAGCTGCGCCGCAGGATCCTCGAGCTGAGCGGGGAACCGGAATCTGCCGCTCGTAAAGAAATGCCCGCAGCGAACCACTCATCCTGAGGGCGTGCCGCCGGTCCGCGGACGAGGCATCGAGCGCAACCGGCACACCGGCCGTTTCTGCCTTCTGGCCAGGGCAGCGTGTTACCATCCAGAAAGAGAGGGCATGCAGATTCCCGAAGCCGCTTCTTTCCATCCGCAATCCGGCTTGACCGCGCCCAGCGCCCGGGAGCGGGCCGCAAGAGCTCTCCATATGCGCCATCTGGTCGACCAAGTACGACAGATCGAGAGCCGGTTGCGGGCCGGAGGAGGCCCCGCCCGAGTGGAGAGGCAGCACCGGGCCGGAAAGCTCACGGCCCGCGAGAGGCTGGAAAAGCTGCTGGACCCGGGCAGTCTTTTCCTCGAGGTCGGCTTGCTGGTCGCCAGCGATAAATACGAGGGCCAAGCCCCCGCTGCCGGAGTCGTCACCGGCGTCGGTTTGATCGCGGAACGGCCGGTCGTGGTGGTTGCCAACGACGCGACGGTAAAGGCCGGCGCATGGTGGCCCGAGACCATCACCAAGATTCTGCGTTGTCAGGAAATTGCGATGCGGCGCCGGATCCCCATTGTGTATCTGGTAGATTCGGCAGGAGTAAATCTCCCTTACCAGGACGGCATCTTTCCTGGCCAATATGGAGCAGGCCGCATTTTTTACTACAACTCGAGAATGCGCCGGGAGCTCAAGGTACCGCAAATCGCGGCCGTGATGGGTCCCTGCATCGCCGGCGGAGCCTATCTGCCTGCGCTCAGCGACGTAATCATCATGGTCGAGAAGACCAGCTTTATGGGTTTAGGCGGGCCGAACCTGGTAAAAGGCGCCACCGGACAGAGCGTGGATGCCGAGACGCTCGGCGGCGCCGAAATGCACAACGCACTCAGCGGAGTGGCGCATTACCGCGCGGCGAACGACGCCGAGTGCCTGGCATTGATCCGGCAGTTGATCGACGAACTGCCGCGTCGTCCCGCCTCTCCTTCTCATGAGCCGTCGCCGCCTTTGCTCAACGAAGACGAAATCTACGAGACGCTGCCCACCGACCACCGGCTGCCCTACGATATCCACGAAATCGTGTTCCGCGTCTTCGACCAGCAGGGCTATCTGGAGTTCATGGCGGATTTCGCCCCGGAAGTGCTTTGCGCGAATGCCCGGGTGATGGGTTTCTCGGTCGGCCTCATCGCCAACCGCCGCGGCTTCTTTCCGGCCGGCGGCAAGCCTCGCATCGGCGGCATCATTTATACCGAGTCGGCCCGCAAGGTCTCGTATTTTGTCGAAAATTGCAGCCGGCTCGGCTTTCCGCTGGTGTATTTTCAGGACGTCTCCGGCTTCATGGTGGGGCCGGAGGCCGAGCAGAGCGGCATCATTCGGGCGGGCGCAGAGATGGTGGAAACTATGTCATGCGCCGGCGTCCCGAAGATTATTGTGACTTTGAATCACGCCAGCGGAGCGGGCTATTACGCCATGGCCGGCCAAGGCTTTGATCCGGATTTCACCTTTAGCTGGCCCACGGCTCGTGTGGGAGTGATGGAAGGCGAGTCGGCGGTTCAGGCGCTTTTCGCAGCGGAGATCGAGAAAGTGCAAGCCTCGGGGCAGGCCATGCCTGAAGACCTGCGGGAAGCCATCGAGCGAACGCGCGCTGATTATGAGCGCTGGCTCGATGCCAAATTTGCGGCAGCGCGGGGCCACGTCGATGCGATCATCGATCCGCGAGACACCCGTCGTGTTCTCGAACTGGCGTTGCGCATCAGCTCCGCATGAGAAGTCCTGGCGCCGGGGCGAATCTCGCCTCAGAGATCCGGGAAAGCGTCTTGATACGCCTGGGCCTGCTCACGGACGGCCTGGATCTGCACCAGCGGTCCGACGCCGATGCCGGGACAGTAGTTTCGCAGCTTTTTCCATGCGCTGCGGCTGGCCACGTTTTCCGGCCAGTAAGGAAAGGTCCGGCACTGGAGCGGCTTGACTTCATGGATGCCGCATCCCCCTTCAACCAGAAAATGACAAGATCGGGAGCGAGGCAGCGTGAGGCGTGGACCGTATTTGCCGCGGCAGACGTAGCGCTTTTCAAAAGCCTTCGGATGGAGTCTCAAATGCGCCGCAATGCGGCTAATATCTTCTTCCGTTAAGAAAATATGGCCCTTCTGCGTGCAGCAGTTCGTGCAGCCCTTCTGGCACTCGAAGCGGAAATTGAACCTGCCTACCTCGACGGGACCGCTCATTGCGTCCTCACTTCCAAAACGGCGTCTTGCCGGATCAGTTTGCGCCCGCGGAGCCATTTTTCAAAATGTTCTTGAATCTGTTCGGCCGTCACGGCGAAGCCGGCCTCCAGCTCTCCCTCGCCCGTGACCAGGGTTTCATCGAACTCGGAGAGGCCGATGAAATTGCGCATAAAAAACTGATCCATCCACTGCTTGGGAACGGGACGGCTCTGCTCGCCCTCAGCCAGGTTCAAACGGAACTTACGCGCGAACAAGCTGCCTCTCCTCGGATGGCTCTTTCGCAGGCTCGGCCGCAAGCGTCTTCTCCATCACCCAGGCGTTTTCGCCGGTGGCATAGTAACGGCGCAAACAGCGAATGCGAGTGTAGCCGAGCGAACGATAGAGGGCTTGAGCGCGGCGGTTGCCCACAGCCGTCTCTAAGCGAACCTTTCTGACTCCGGCCGCTCGCAGCCGCTCCTCGCAGCAGAGCATCAGCCGCCGGCCGAGGCCGCGCCCGCGCCAGGCCGGCAACACATCGAGCGTAATGATATGGGCAGTGCGGTTGGCGTGCTTGCGGGCGGCGACAAAACCGGCCAGACGGCCCGGGGCAGCTTCGGCTACGATCGCCACCGCCGCCGGGCGCCCGAGCAGCGCGGCCATTTCTTTTCGCGTGTAGGCGACCGCGGGATCGAAGCAAGCGCGGTCGATTGCGCACAGAGCTTCGAGGTCATCCGGGCTATAGTCGCGAAGGGTCACGGCGAAATTTCTTGACTTTGGATAATATTTATCGTCTAATAAATGTTCTCGTCAAGCAATGTCCCCCAGCGTAATCGAGAAGCGCATGAGGCTGTTCGGCGACCGCTGCGCCGAGCTGGGTCTGGCGGCGACTCATCAGCGCCGCGCCATCTACCGCGCCCTGGCCGAAAGCGAACGGCACCCCCAGCCGGAGGCGATTTACCGCCGGGTGAAACGGCGCATCCCGACGATTTCCCTGGCCACAGTTTACAAGAACATCAAGACGTTTGTGGAAATGGGGTTGCTGCGCGAGGTCGGCTGCGAGGCCGGCTCCTACCGGCTGGACGCCAATCTCGACCGTCATCATCACCTGGTCTGCGTCAATTGCAAATCGGTGGTGGATTTTTACGACCGAAAGCTGGACCAGGTGCGCGCCGGGCAAGCCAGCCCCGGCAATTTTCGTATCTTCCGGTACCAGGTGGAGGCCCTCGGCCTCTGCCCGGCGTGCCGGTCCAAACAGGGTTTGAGGAAAAATAAAAAGAGAGGACAATATGGGCAAAGTCGCTAGACAAGTCGTTGAACAAGCTGGTGTGAACGTGGACGTCCTGCTGGATAAGCTGGTGAGGGCGGCGGGCGCCGAGTTCACCACCTTTTACTACTACACAATTCTTCGCGTCAACTCCATCGGGTTCGACGGCGAAGGCCTGAAGGAAATCATCGAGGATGCGCGCATCGAGGACCGCAATCACTTCGAAGCGCTCACGCCCCGCATTTACGAATTGGGCGGCGCCCTGCCCAGAGACATTCGGGGCTTTGCCGATGTGGCCGGCTGTCCGGACGCGTATTTGCCCGCTGATCCGCGCGACATGAAAGCTATGCTCAACGTCCTGGTCGAGGCCGAGCGCTGCGCCATCCGCACCTACACGGAAATTTGCAATATGACTTTCGGCAAAGACCACCGGACCTACGATCTTGCTCTGGCCATTTTGCACGAAGAAGTGGAGCACGAGGCATGGTTCTCGGAATACCTCAACGAAGGGCCGTCAGGGCACTTCCGCCGCGGCGCTCCGGGCGCTTCCCCTTACGTGCGCCGGTTTATGACGGCCGATTTCTCGTAAAGACCAGCCGGTCGCTGCCGGGCATCAGCTTTCAGCGGGGGGCTCCGCGGGCAGGAGCGGGCGCGCGCTGCCGCTGGCCCCCGCCGGTTGAAAGCTTTCTGACTTATGCCTTTTCAAAAATTGGCCCGGGCGGAGGAGATTCCGCCCGGGCGAACCAAATTCTTGTGGGCGGGCGAGCTTCCCGTCATCCTCGCGAATTTTGCGGGCCGGATCTATGCGCTGTACGGGCTATGCCCTCATCGCGAAAATCCTCTGGAGGGTGCTACGTTGTGGGATCACTTGCTCGATTGCCCCTGGCATCATTTCCAGTACGACGTGAGAACGGGCGAGAATTATTTCCCCAAAAACGTGTATCCCGCGGATTATCCGCGCCTGCAAGAACAGTTGCGTCCGCTGAAATCCTTTCCTGTCGAAATCAAGGACGGTGACGTATGGGTGAACCTGGAGTGAGCAGTCTGGCTGCGAAGCACTGCGTACCGTGCCGCGGCGGCGTGCCGCCGCTGAAAGGCGAAGAACTGCGCAAACTCGCTGCGCAGGTCCCCGACTGGAAGGTCGTCGACGAGCATCATATTACGAAAACCTTTCTGTTTCCCGATTTCAAGACCGCGCTCGATTTCGTGAACCGCGTCGGGGCGGTCGCGGAACAGGAAGGACACCATCCCGACCTGACGCTGACCTGGGGCCGCGTCGATGTGAAGACTTACACCCATAAAATCGACGGCCTTACCGAGAGTGATTTCATCCTTGCGGCGAAAATTGACCAGTTATTCTTCAACAAATGAGCTCGCGCGCGCTCCCTTGGCGCCATAGCGCCGCGGGCGCCCCATAGAAAAAAGCTTTCAGGCAAATAGAATGTTTCAATTTGACACTAGCGCCCCGCTCCCTTAATCTGATGGTGCCAGGATACAGTGCTGTGTCCTGCTAAGCAGCATCCCTCAGGACCTCGATTGTCCTTCCTTCACTTTGCTGTGACTCTGAACTGACGCGGGATCTTTGTCTCCGGCAGCGTCGCCGAGAACGCGCGAAAAAACGGTTCTAGACCAAGCCCGGCGCTCCCGAGGCCGCGCGCCTCCGAGCCGGCAGGAGCACTACGACTATGCAGCCAGGGACAAATACGATCGAGTCTTTCAAGGCGCTGAAAGGCGGCGATGGCTTGCGGATTCGCGAAGACCTGCCACGGTTGATCCGCGAGGGCTGGAAGTCCATGAGCCGGGCGGATAAGGACTTGTTGAAGTGGGTGGGCGTGTTCTTCCGCAATCCGACGCCCGGCCGCTTTATGATGCGCATCCGGATGCCCAACGGTTTCGCCGTGAGCGGGCAGCTCCGAGCGATCGCCGAGCTCTCGCGGAGGCTGGGCAACAGCATTTTGGATATAACCACCAGGCAGCAGGTGGAGCTGCGCGGCTTCACGATTGAAAGCGTGCCGGAAATCTGGGAGAAGCTACGCGGCGTCGATTTGCACAGCTTGCAGACGGGAATGGATAACGTCCGGAACATCAACGGCTGCCCGCTCGCTGGATTAACCCCGGGCGAGCTCTTCGACGCATCGCCCGTCTTGTTGGAGCTCGATCGCATTCTGGTTGGTAAAGACGGCAATCCGGAATTCACGAATCTGCCGCGAAAATTCAACGTCACCATAACCGGCTGCCTGGAAAATTGCACGCACAGCGAATCGCAGGATATCGCGCTGATTCCGGCTCAAAAAGGCGGCCGCGCCGGCTTCAACGTGCTCGCGGGCGGCAAAATGGGGTCCGGCGGTTTTACGGTCGCAACGCCGCTCGGCGTGTTCGTCGAGCCGGGGGAAGCAGCCCGGGTCTGTGCCGAACTGATCCGCATTTACCGCGATCATGGGCCTCGAGACGCGCGTTCCAAATGCCGGCTGGCTTTCTTGCTCGAGCAGTGGGGGGCGACACGGCTGCGCGCCGAGCTCGAATACCGCCTCAAACGCAGCTTGGAGAGCGCTGGTGAAGACGTTCGCCGGGCCGGCCATAGCGACCATCTTGGAATCATCAGACAGAAGCAGGCCGGGCTGGTCGCGGTAGGCCTTTGCGTGCCCACTGGCCGGCTGGATGCGGATCAAATGTCGGAACTGGCCCGCCTCGCAGAGGCTTACGGAGACGGGCAAATTCGTTTTACGACCGGCCAGAATGCAATCATTCCGAATATTCCCGCGCACAGGACCGCCGCCTTGTTGCGGGAACCGCTGCTCGAGCAGTTCTCTCCGCATCCGTCGCCTTTCTTTCGCGGTATGGTGGCTTGCACCGGTACCGATTTCTGCAATTTGGCCCAGATCGAGACTAAACAAAAGGCCGTGGAATTGTCGCGGGCACTGGCCGAACGCCTCGGGAATGACGTGGCTCCTTTGACCATTCACTGGTCCGGATGCCCAGCCGGCTGCGGCAACCACCAGGCTGCGGACATTGGGCTGCGCGGCATGAAGATCAACGCCGGGGGGAAAACCATCGATGCGGTCGCGATCTACACGGGCGGCCGCACGGGACCCGAAGCGGCCGCCGGCGAGCAAATTCTGGACGCGGCGCCCCTTGACGCGAGCCTGCCGGATACCATCGCCGCCATTATCCGGCAGGCCGGCCTGGCGCGCCCTCTGAAACAGAAAGCAGCGCCGCGAAAAGTGGCGCTTGCCCCGGCCGCGTCTCAATTCGTCCCGTTGCAGAGCATCGGCAGCCGGCCGGGAGCGGAAGCTCGCACCGCCCCGGCCGGTCTATCCCGGCAGGTGTGAAAAGCGGCTGCGGCCCGGCGCGCCGGACCGCATTCTCGCACAGGACGAAAGCGATTTTCTTTCAAGGTGGCCGGAAGGCCCAACCCGGGTGTTCCCTGAATGGAGGAAATGAAATGGATTATGTAAGTCCCAAGGATCTGATGGCGGAAGCATTGGATGTCGCGGCGAAAAAAGCTGCCTTGCCCGCCGGCGACTTGCTGTTGCGCGGAGCTCTGGCCGGAGGCCTGCTCGGATACGCCACTTCGCTGGTGGCTGTGATCCAGACGCAGGGGTTGCCCGGCATTGTCGGGGCCGCCCTGTTCCCGGTAGGATTTGCCATTCTCGTCCTTCTTGGATTGGAACTGGCCACAGGCAATTTTGCTCTGCTGCCGGCAGGGCTGATGGCCGGCCGGCTGCCGCTGCGAGCACTCTGGCGCAACTGGTTCTGGGTCTATGCCGGCAATCTTGTGGGGAGCCTGTTCTACGCGCTCCTGTTCTACCTCGCGGTCACCAATTGCGGCGCTTCGAGCGCCGGGGCCCTCGGCGACCAACTGCGCCAGATCGCGCAGAAAAAGACTCTGGCTTATATGGCGCTGGGCGCCAGTGGGTGGGGTGCGGCTTTCATCAAAGGTGTTCTGTGCAATTGGATGGTCACCCTGGGAGCGGTCCTCGCGCTGGCCTCGCGTTCGACGATTGGCAAGATCGCCGCCATGTGGCTGCCGATTATGACGTTCTTTGCGCACGGATACGAACATTCGATCGTGAACATGTTTGTTGTGCCCGCGGGCATGCTGTTTGGAGCGCCTGTCTCGGTTGCGAACTGGTGGCTGTGGAATCAGATCCCTGTCACCGTGGGCAACATTTGCTCGGGGGCATTGTTCACGGGCCTGGCGCTTTACGCCACTTATGCGGCGAAAACCCCGCCCGCGGAAGTTCCTCTCCACCTGCCGGAGCAGGAAGCGGTCTTCGCCACATCCCCGAGAGGCTGATAACGATGAGAATACATTTTCTTTCCGTGGCCCTGGCGGCAGCCGCCGCATTGATGGCGCAGGGTGCGTCCGCCCAGCAGACCGCGGCTTCTCCCGCCGGATCGAGTTCTGTTACCACGAGCCTGGTTCCCTCCGACGAGCTGAACAAAGAACTGCCCGGGTGGCTGCGCTTCAGCGGCGAATACCGGGGCCGCGCTGAAGGTTTCACGGGCGCCGGATTTAAGCCCGGCGTCGATGATGATTACTGGCTCAGCCGGCTGCGCTTGAATATGAAAATCCAGCCGGCGGACTGGCTGAAGTTCGGGTTTCAGGCCCAGGACGCGCGCGTTTTTGGCAAGGATCAGAGCCCGGCAGCCCCTCCCTACCAGAACACGATGGATCTCCGTCTGGCCTATGTCGAAATCGGGGATACCGAAAAGAAAACCTTCGGTCTGAGAGTGGGGCGGCAAGAACTGGCTTTCGGCGACGAGCGCCTGATCGGCAATGTGAACTGGGTCAACACCGCGCGCAGCTTTGACGCCGTGCGGGCCACGCTACGCCGCGGCAAGTACCGGCTGGATGCGTTTGCGTCCTCGGTCGTCGTAGCCAAAGACGGCTCCTTCGATCACAGCCAGGCGGGCAGCGATCTCCACGGCCTTTACGGAGGAATGGAAAATGTCGTGCCCGGCTCGACCATTGAGCCTTACGTATTCTGGCGGCTGGCGCGCGGAGTGGTCAGTGAAGAGGGAACGTCAAGCCATCTGGATTTTAAGACTGTCGGGTTTCGGTGGGTGGGCAAACTTCCGCTTCACTTTGATTACGGCGTCGAGGTCGCCGGCCAGACCGGGTCGCTCGGAGCCGACAGAGTGGGGGCCTGGGCTGGGCATTGGCTTGCCGGCTACACGCTTGCGAATCTGCGCTATAAGCCGCGTCTGGTGGCGGAGTATAACTTCGCCTCCGGCGACAAGAATCCGCGCGACGGCGCCCGCGGCACATTCGACCAGCTTTATCCCACTGGCCATGACAAGCTCGGCCTGGCGGATCAGGTGGGCTGGCGGAATATCCACCACGTGCGGGCGGGAGTCGAGTTCCGGCCCCAGGCAAAGTTGCTTGTAATGGGTAAATATAATGCCTATTGGCTGGACAGCGCGCGCGACGCCCTCTACAACGCGGCAGGGGCGGCCGTCGCCCGTGTCGCCGACGGCTCGGCCGGAAAATATGTGGGGCAGGAAGCCGATTTCCAATCCGTCTACACCTTCTCCCGTCAGTTCCAATTCGGAGGCGGTTATGCCCGGATGACACCGGGAACGTTTCTGAAAAAAGCCACTCCCGGTGCGTCCTACAACTACCCCTACGTGTTGTTTACGTACCTGTTCTGAAGTTTCCGCGAATCTCTCCAAGGCTTTGCCGCCCACGCAAAACAATGCCGATGCACATCTACAAAACGTGTGAAGCGCCGGCCTGGGAGCCGCTGTTTCGGCCGTTTTCGGGCACGCAGCGCCCGAGAGTCTTTGGCAGCTTCGCAATCGCCCTCTGGCGGCATCCCCACGCAGGGCCGGCAGGACGATCTATTCAGGCCAGGATGGCTGCCGAGCCCGCTCGCCGCGCCCAGAAGCCGCGTTGATTCCCCGCCGAGTCCTCTTTCCGTCTCCATAATGAGGCCGCGAATTCTTGCCGTATATTTCGCTGGTTTTCACCGCGGTGTAACCATGCCGCGGATACGCTGAGAGGTGACATGAGACAAGGCTACTTGATCGATATGGACGGCGTGATTTATCGCGGCTCCGAGCCGATTCCCGGCGCCGCCGATTTCATTCTTTATTTGCAGGAGCAAGGGATTCCTTACCTTTTCCTGACCAACAACTCGGCTTACACGCCCGTGGACGTCGCCGTGAAACTCCGGAAATTCGGCATCGAAACCTCTCCGGAGCATGTCTATACGTCGGCTTTAGCCACGGCCGAGTTCGTCCACCGGCAAAAGCCGAATGGCACTGCTTTCGTAATCGGCGAGGGCGGCTTGCTGAGTGCGCTCAACGACGTGCGCTACGCCATCAGCAGAGAATCGCCGGATTACGTGATCGTCGGAGAAGGGCGGGTGTTGAATTTCGAGTTGGCCGAGCAGGCCCATCGCCTGATCGCGGCAGGGGCTCAGTTGATCTCCACCAACGCCGACACCTGGTGCCCCACCGATTCCGGGCCCCGGCCCGGCTGCGGCGCTATTGTGGCTTTGCTCGAGGCGGCCACCGGACGCAAGGCGTATCACGTGGGCAAACCGAATCCGTTCATGATGCGGACAGCCCGCAAGCTCATCGGCCTGCGGACCGACGAGGTCGTCATGATCGGCGACACGATGGAAACCGATATCAAGGGCGCCGCCGAGCTCGGGTTTCGCAGCATTCTGGTGCTCACCGGCTCGAGCACGCGGGAAAGTCTGAAGGATTACCCTTTCTCGCCCACACAGGTGGTCGAGTCCGTCGCCGCGCTTGTCCCGGAATCCATCACGAGCCAACGCGGCCTAGGAGAAAACCGCAATGGCCGGGCCTTCCGCTACGGGTGAACCAATGTGGACCGCCGCTTCGAACATCCGCGGGTGAGCGTGTCCGTCGCGGGAGCTACACCGCCGTTCAAGCATTAGAAAAAGCCATGCTCGATTATCTGCATCAGAGGTTCATGCACAAACGAAGGTCGGAGTGGCTGGGCGCTAGCCTTGAACCGCCATGTTGTCAAAAGCCGGGTGCTTGGTGAATGACCAATGCACGTGGACAACGCGCCACTGATCGCCGGTTCGGCGATAAACCTGCGTTGAGCTCCAGCGGAAGGACGGCAATTTGTTCATATCCTTCGCAATGCTTTGCCCAGGCCTGGAGCCGTCCTCCCGCAGGCCGAGATGTCAGCGAAAATCCAGCCCGAAACGAATGCCCCAGTAATGAATATGAGAGCCGTCCGCAGGCCAGACGTGGTCCCGAAATTCCAACTTCGCGCCGATTTTCGGGACGAACCAATAGTTCACCCCAGCCCCGAAGTTCCCCGTGTTTGCGCGGCCGGACCGGAACAACAGCGAATATCCCCCGGTAACAAACGGATCAAAGCGGCGCTCTTCGTGGAAGAAATGGTAATAACCGTTCAAAGCAAGAACCCCAAGAACGTTTTCCGCAAAGCTGCTGGTGGGGCCGAGCGCGCCAATTTCGGCGCCTGCGCCGATGCCTTTGCCGAGAACCCATTCGCCGCCGGCGCCCACGTGCATCGTCGCCTGGGTGTTTCCGCCGCCGCTGGCGCCACCCGGGGCAATGAAGAGATATCCATGCGACGGCTGGGCGGGCAAGACGGCGGGAAAGGACGCAACAAACAGCAGCGCGCACAGCCGTGTTTTGCAGTCGATCATTTGGTCCGGTTTGGTTGCTCCTTTTCATACGGCCAGGGGCCGCGCGTGAATAAGCCGCCATCGACATAAAGAGTCTGACCGGTGATAAACTCCGCCTTGTCTGACGCCAGAAAGCAAACGGTGGACGCGATGTCATCGGGCTTGCCGATCCGGCGCATCGGCGTCAGCGGAGCCCAGGCGCCGGAGTAATCGGGAGCTTCCTTCTGCGTGCGCTCAATTTCAATCGCCCCCGGCGCAACGCAGTTCACGGTAATGCCGTATGGCCCGAGTTCGACGGCTGACACCTTGGTAAGCATTTCAATGCCGCCCTTGCTGGCCGTATAATCCACGAGTCCCGGAAAGGGGATCTTGTTGCAGCCCGAGCCGATGTTGATAATGCGCCCGCCTCCGAATTCCTTCATGTGGCGGGCGGCGCGCTGGGTTCCGAGGAAAGTTCCCTTCAAATTTGTCGCAATCACGCGGTCCCAGTCGGCTTCTTCCAGTTCCAGCAGAGAGCTCCAGGTTTGCACGCCGGCGTTGTTCACCCAAATATGCAGGCGGCCAAATGCGGCAAGAGCGCTTGCCAGCATTGCGTCCACATCACTCGAGCGGCCCACATGGCCGGCGACGACGATGGCCTTTCGGCCCAGTTTCTCAATTTCCGCAGCGGCGCCGCGGGCCCCGGTTTCATCCGAGTGGTAATTCACGGCAACACTACAGCCCGCTTGCGCCAGCGCCAGCGCAATGCCGCGTCCAATGCCCTTGCTGGCGCCGGTTACCAGCGCCGTCTTGTCCTTCAGATCGCACGACATTTCACGTCCTTAAAACCTCATCCTAACGTAGGAAAAACCGATTGCAGGTTGGTGAGGCGGGCGGGACTCGAACCCGCGACCCACGGCTTAAAAGGCCGTTGCTCTACCTACTGAGCTACCGCCCCCGCTAAGGAGGGAAGATGCGGCATCCTTCCATTATACGGGAACGGAGCAGCGCTCACCGGAAAGGCAATTGGCCCTGCCGGAGACGGCGCGGCGGCATCAACTGCGGGGCAGAGTCCTTCGCACCGATTCGAGCGGTGGCACACTACGAAGCAGTTTTTTGGTCCGCTCCGAAATTAGAGCCAGGCTCAGATTGAACCGGTTTTCTGCGGAAAGGATAAGCGGGGCCCATCAGTTCCTCATTGCCATCCGCCAGGGCGCGCACCAGCTCCAGATGATAGTAATCGGTTCCCAGCACGCTCACCCTGCCGAAGCGCGCCTGATAAAGCTCATAGCCTTTATCGATCTCGTCCTTCAGGAGTCCGTAGATGTCCCGCAAGGCCTTGCCGCGCTGGATTTGTTCAGCTCGAAAAAAGACCATCGGCTCGACGAGACTTTTGGCCCAGCGCTGCGCCAGTGCGTGTAGATCGCCTTCCAAGGGCGAAGGGACGGGCTCGCCGGCGCCGGAACCCGCGTTGGGCCGGAGCGCCAGCCGGAGGGGTCCGGGCGTTTCTCCCTGCTCTCCCGATGCGCCCCCATTCTTCCGCATTCTTGCCTGCGCCGTTGTGCGCAGCCCCCCCAAGCGGCCGCCGGCGCGCTCCAGAATTGCCGCGGCGCTCCCAAGCATGTTCCGGGACCGCAACCAGGCCGCCCGGCCCGAGTTCTTCAGCGAAGCAACCCAGCCGCCTTTTCCCAAATCTTCCCTGAAGCGCCGCTCAGTGGCCGACGCCAGGCTCTGCGGGATACTCTGCTTCTGCGAATTGCCATACGGGAACGCTGATGAAAAGCCCGATCCGGCCGGCGGCGTTTCGCTGCTGGCAGATGCCTTTTCCTGAGCATGCGAGCGAACTGGGGCCGCCGGCTGTGGTAAGGCCGGCAAGCTTTTTTCTGCCGAAAAACGGATCGCGGCAGCGGCAGGCCAGTCTCCGGTCGGATGTGGAGCCGGCGGCCGTGCTTCCGGCTGGGACACTCTCGGGGCCGCGGCGATGACAGCTCCGGCCGGTTCCAAGGCGGGATCGTAATGGCATGCCGCGCCGGCGGCCGCGAAGAACACGCTCTGCTCGCCCGCAACCGGTGCATCCAACGAAACCAAGTGGCGCAGTTGGCCCCCCAGCGCGCCGCGAAGTTCCGCGAGCAGCAGTTGGTCCGCGATCTGAAGTTTCACGCGCGCGCTGAGCGGCAGACTTGCGGCCTCTTGAAACGCAGTTTCATAGCCGACCTCGATCGCCCATTGCCACGTCCGCCGATGCACGGAAGACCCCGCTTCCAGGCGTTTCGCCAGGCGTGTGTAGAGGCATGTGAAGAACTCGGAATTCGCCACGACGCGGGTGGGCCTGACCTTTCCAAGAAGCGCCGGTGACATCTCTGCTGGGTCGAGGTACGTCACGGCAGTCCCTTGCAGGTGGGCGCGGTAATGCTCCACCCGGCCTTCGTGCGTGTGCAGTGGTGCTGCCGAAAGAACAACGTCGTCGGGAGCAAAAACGGATGGCGCCCGGGACGCCTCCTCCGCAACCTCCCTGTGGCTCAGCCGGCCCGCTTGCAGCCCGCCGGCGGTAAAGACCGGTGCAATGACCGCCGTGGTATCCGGATGGATCGCGGCCACCCGAGTGGCGAAGGCGTTGTGTTCCATTTCACCGACCGGATCGTCCCCGATCAACTGCGAAATGGTAAAAGTCCGGGTCTTCGGCCCGCCGGTCAAGCCATCACAGATTATGATGCTGTCCAGCGCCGGCAAATCGCCCCACATCGCCAGCACCTTATCCCTCTGCTCCCGGCCGGAAACAACAGCAGCGCGCGCCGCTGCACCCTTGAGGACGGCGTACACCTGCTCGGCGCTCAACGAGGGATCGGCAGCCACGCTGACCATGCCCGAGGTCAGCACCGCGAAATCCGCCACTACCCACTCCCAGCGGTTTTCGGAAAGCAGAACACAGGAATCCCCCGGACGAAAACCTAAGCCGCGCAACGCAATGTGTAGCCGGGCCACCCGCCGGTAAAACTCTGCGGATGAGAGGGGAACGTATACGCCATCCTGCCTGGCGAAGAGGCGCTGCTCGCTGTTATGCTCCATGCCGCACACGAATAGCCGCGCCAGCGTCTCGACTTTGGCGGACATGCCAAGGTAATATACGCCTTGCGCACGGGAAAGAAAAGAACTGAGAGTACCGGGAATGAACTAGCAGTACCTGATCCTATGTGACCGGAAAGCCGTCCGGTCCAATTTCTTTGGAAGAGGATCGAGGCGGTTCCGTACGCTACATTACAAAGCCGGAAGCTATTGATAAGGAAGAGGGAGCTTACTCTCGCCGGCTAGCCGAGCGCAGTTCCTCGACCGTATGGCGGGCGGCCGAGCTCAACAACCCGCCATCCGAGCCGCAGCCGATGAAGCGATAGCCCAGTGACGCATATTTCGGCAGATCTTGCGGGCGCCCGATCAACGTGCCGGCAGCTTTTCCATGACGCTGGGCGGCGCTCGCCGTAGCTTGCAGCGCTTCCAAAAATCGCGGATGGTCGAACTGGCCGGCGATCCCCAGACCGTGGGAGAGGTCCAGCGGCCCGAGGAACAAAACATCCACACCATCGGTTTCAGCGATAGCATCCAGATTATTCAGGCTCTCTTCCGTCTCGATCTGTACGATGCCAAGCAGCGAGGTATTGGCTTCGGACACATAAGCTCGAAAGCCCTCCCCAAATTGGCAAGCGCGGTTCATGGAGGCCACGCCGCGGACGCCTTGCGGAGGATACCGTAAGCCTCTCACCGCCGCCAGCGCCTCTTCCTGGTTGCTCACGCGTGGGACCATAATGCCGTGCGCCCCCAGATCGAGGACGCGATGCAGCCGCTGCCGCTGGAACGACTCGACGCGCACCAGAGCGGCGGCCTGCGTGTGTTCCAGTGCCTGGAGCTGGTGCAGCACATGGCCCTCGAAGCCGGCTCCATGCTCCAGGTCGATCAACACCCAGTCAAAGCCCGCCATCCCGACAATCTCGGCCGTCAGCGACGAGCCGAGATTCAGGAAGCAACCAAACAGCGTCTCGCCTGCCAGCACGCGTTTTCGAAGATTTTTCACCTGATTGTTACTATTCCTTCACTGTGGAAGCTCGGGAAAGCAGGATTGCAGAACGGACATCCGGCTACCCTCCGGCGACACGGCACCCTCACGCTCGCTGGCCGCGGATCGGGCGCTGGCTGCCTAAGCTCCAGCCAGGATTGACGTTCAATATTTCGGCACGCGCGGATCGACTTTGTCGCTCCAGGCCAGAATGCCGCCCACCATGTTCTTCACTTTCTTGAACCCGGCCTTGCGCAGGAAATCCACCGCTTTGGCGCTGCGCATGCCGCTCTTGCAGTGCGCCACGATCTCATCGGCCGAATTCAGCTCATGGACCCGCTTGGGCAATTCGCCGAGCGGGATCAACCGGCTGCCTGGAATCGAGCAGATCTGGTATTCGTGGGGCTCGCGCACGTCGATGAGCACAAATGGCTCATGCCGATCCATCTTGGCCTTCACCTCGACAGGATCGATTTCCCATTCCTTCAATCCGGGCGCGGGCGGCGGCTCGTGATGCGGAATGCCGCAGAACTCCTGGTAATCGATCAAGTGGTGAATCGTCCGTTGTTCGCCGCAAACCGGGCAGTCCGGGTTCTTGCGGATTTTCAGCTCCCGGAAGCGCATGGCGAGCGCGTCGAAGAGCACAAGCCGCCCAACTAGAGGCTGGCCTTTGCCAAGAATGAGCTTCACTGTCTCGGTGGCCTGCATCGTGCCAACCAGGCCCGGCAAAATTCCCAGCACGCCGCCTTCAGCGCAGCTTGGAACCAACCCGGGCGGAGGCGGCTCGGGATACAGGCAGCGGTAGCAGGGCCCGCCCGGGTAGGCGAACACCGTGCACTGCCCCTCGAAGCGGAAAATCGACCCGTACACGTTCGGTTTCCCCAGCAGCACGCATGCATCGTTGACCAGATAGCGAGTGGGAAAGTTGTCGGTGCCATCGGCGATGATGTCGTAGTCTTTCAGGATCTCCAGGGCATTTTCGCTCGATAGCAACGTGTTGTGCTTGACGATGTTGATGTGCGGATTGATATCGCGCATCCGGTCGGCGGCCGAATCGAGCTTAGGCCGGCCCACGTCCTTCGTGCCGTGAATTACCTGGCGCTGAAGATTGGTGAAGTCCACCACGTCGAAATCCACCAGCCCGATCGTTCCGACTCCCGCCGCCGCCAAATACAAACCAAGCGGAGCGCCGAGACCGCCTGTGCCGATTAGCAATACCTTCGCCTGCTTCAGCTTGAGCTGCCCCTCCATGCCCACCTCGGGCATAATCAGGTGCCGGCTGTAGCGGAGAACTTCTTCGTTGGTCAGGGCGCCGGCCGCCGGAGGCGCTTGGACCGAAGCCCCTCCGGCGATCGAAGGCACAATGCTGATCACGTCGTTGTCGCTGACCGGAGTCTGGTCCTTCTTCATATACCGGATGTCTTCATCGTTGACGTACACGTTGACGAAGCTGCGCAGCTTCCCTTCCTCGCTGTAGAGCTGCCGCCGCAAATCCGGATGCGCGGCGACCAGGCTCGCCAGGGCTTCGCCCACCGTCGAGCCCTTCACGTCGACAGCATCCTTTTTATCGGCGTACTGCCGTAGAGGCGTGGGTATTAAAACTTTGGCCATTTTGATTGCTCCGTAACCACTGTTGAACCGTCGGGAACTGCCATCCGACCCTCAGCTGTTCTTCTTCCGCCCGCGTTTGCTCCGCATCGGGAAGCCAGCTCTTGGCATCGTGCAGTCTGCCCTTGCGCATCGAAAGAACCACGAAAGAGTACCACGGACAACTATTTTTCAAATCGGTCTGCGAAAAATACGCTCCGCAATCAGGGTGCGAATGATAAATTCCAATAAGCGTCAATCCATGCCGGCGCGCCGCCGCGTCAGCCGCCAGCAGATCCTTGGCGTCGAGCGTATAGCGTTCAAATTTGGGACCGGGATTGACGTTCTCCATCGGCAAGGCCATGGTGACCGTCTTTATGCCGTCCTCCTGTTTCCCCAGCATAACGCCCACGCATTCGTTCGGATAGGTGGCGCGGGCATGCTCCACCATCGCCGCCCACGGCCGCGCTTTGATTCGGAGCACGGTCTTACTCCTCCCAAAAATGTTCGCTCAGATACTTGTCGGCGCCGTCGCACAGCACCGTGACTACAACACCCTGCTTGAGCCGGCGCGCCACGCGCAGGGAAGCGGCGACGTTTCCGCCGGAACTAATGCCCACCAGCAAACCTTCTTCGCGGGCGAGCTGCTTCACCATGGCATAGGCCTCTTCGGTCTCTACGTTGAGGTTCTCGTCGGCCAACGCCGGATCGTAGATGCCCGGCACGATGGCGCTGGCCATGTGCTTGAGCCCTTCCAGCCCGTGAAATCCGCTGGACGGCTGCATGGATATCAGCCGAACCTTCGGTGAGTATTCTCTGAGCCGCCTTCCCGTCCCCATGAAAGTGCCGCTGGTGCCCAAACCTGCTACAAAATGCGTGACGCGGCCTTCCGTCTGCCGCCAGATTTCCTTTCCCGTGCCCTCGTAGTGCGCCAGCCAGTTGGCCGGGTTATTGTACTGATCGGGATAGAAATATTTGTCTGGGTTGCTAAAGTAAATCTCGCGGCATTTTCGAATTGCCCCGTCGGAGCCCTCTCCCGGATCGGTCAGCACAACCTCGGCTCCATAAGCCCGCAAAATTCGCTTCCGCTCGATAGAAGCATTGGCCGGCAGGCATAGCTGCACCTTGTAACCCTTGGCCGCCCCGATCATCGCGTACGCGATACCTGTGTTCCCGCTGGTTGCGTCCAAGATCACCTTTCCCGGCGTCAGCTTCCCGGTCTGCTCGCCGTCCCGGATCATATTCAGGGCCGGCCGGTCCTTCACTGAACCTCCCGGATTCAGATGCTCGGCCTTGCCATAAAGTTCCACGCCCACCGGTATGCCCGACAACCGCTGGAGACGAATCAAAGGCGTGTTTCCAACGCAGTCGAGAATCGAACACGGCTGTTCCGTCTGCGGCCGAGCCAACCCAGTGATCGCCATAGGCTTTAGACTACGCGGACCTTGCTTTGGATGCAACGACGAGAGGAATCTTTCCGGCTAAGAGCCTAAAAATCAGTAAGTTAGGAACATTATTATAGGAATCTCCACATTCTCTGTCAACATTCTGGATTTTCTCTGTTCTGGAGTTGACTTCGTTACGGGCAAAACCTAACATTGGTCTCCGGAAGACAGTTCCGCGCTTTTCGGAACACGAGAACCAGACGCAAAGACGAAACATTTTGGAGAGCCGTATCATGCCCATTCGACTGGTTTCCGCTCGCGCCCTATTCCTTTGCGGTCTCGCCCTAACACTCGTCTCTCTAAAGGCAGCGACTCCCAGTGTCACCGCTGCCGAGCAGACGCGACAAGCCTTCCTGAAGCTGATCGATCGCCCCCGCGTGCCGTTGACGCCGGAACTGAAGCAGTTGCCTGAGAGCGATGGATGGGAGCAAGTCCACTTCAGCTTCGCGGCCGACGCCGGACAGCGCGTACCGGGTGTGCTGATCAAGAAGAAATCCTTAGAAAATCAGGTGCACCGCCTGCCCGTGGTGATTTCGCTGCACGGCACGGGCGGCAATAAGGAAGGCCAAATCCCGCTGCTCAAAGACCTGGCAGGACGCGGCTTCCTCGCTGTGGCGATTGACGGGCGCTACCACGGCGAAAGAACGAAGGCCGGATCGGGCTCGGCCGAATACAACGAAGCTATTTTGAGGACTTATCGCACTGGCAAGGAGCATCCGTTTCTCTATGACACCGTATGGGACGTCATGCGGCTGATCGATTATCTCGAAACCCGATCGGATGTGGACCCGGCGCGTATCGGGATGATCGGCTTCTCCAAGGGGGGCATGGAAACCTATCTGGCAGCGGCTGTCGATCCTCGCATCCACGTGGCCGTACCCTGCATCGGAGTGCAAAGCTTTCGCTGGGCCCTCGACCACGATCTCTGGCAATCCCGAGTCGAAACCTTCCAGGCGGCGATGAACGGCGCGGCGAAAGACGCCTCTGCGCCGATCAATGCGGAATTTGTGCGCGCATTTTATGACCGCGTGGCGCCGGGCATCTACTCCCAATTTGACGGCCCGGCGATGTTGCCTCTGATCGCTCCTCGGCCGCTGCTGACCATCAACGGCGGCTCCGATGCAAGGACGCCCCGCCCTGGACTGATGGAGTGCATTGAGGCCGCCAGGAAAGCCTACGCCGAGGCCGGCGCTTCCGATCGGTTTCAGGTCATCATCGAGGAAAATACAGGCCACCGCGTGACTCCCGAAGCTCGGGAACAAGCTATCCAGTGGTTTGTGAGATGGCTCAAACCGTAGACCTCAAGCGGAAAAGGAATTCCACCCCCGCTCCCGCGGATGTGTCTTCAGCGGCTGCCGCTCAGAGCCAGGCCGCCCGCTTACTCGATCCAGCCGCCGCCCAGCACCTCGTCACCGTCATAAAACACGCTGGCCTGCCCCGGGGTTACGGAACGTTGGGGGGAATGGAACTCGACCTCCACCCGGGAAGAATCTCCAGTCGGCCGCACGATAGCCGCCGCGGGGGTGAAGCGGTGCCGGATCTTTACCTGCACGTGGATAGGCTCGGTGAGCCGCTCGAGACCGATCCAATTCACGTCTGTCGCGAAGAAGCTGCGGCGGAGTAACTGCTGCTCGGATCCCACTACAATCTGCCGTGTTTCCGGATCAATCGAAATCACGTAGAGCGGCGATCCGGCCGCTACGCGCAGCCCCCGCCGCTGGCCCACGGTGAAGTGATGAATGCCAGAGTGCTCGCCTAGGATCTTTCCCGCCGCTGTGACGATCCTGCCCGCAGCCGGAGCCACCGGCTCGGCGCACTCCTGCATATACAACTCGACAAACTGCGCGTAATCGCCGTTCGGCACGAAGCAGATTTCTTGGCTCTCGCTCTTATCGGCTACTGGCAGATCCATCTCGGCCGCCATCCGCCGGACTTCGGCTTTGTTCATCCCGCCGAGCGGAAACAGGGTTCGGGCAAGCTGCTCTTGGGTCAGGCCGAACAAAAAGTATGACTGGTCTTTGCCCTCATCCACACCCTTCCGCAGCACATATCTTCCCCTCGCCGGACTCCACTCGACGCGGGCGTAATGCCCGGTGGCGATGCGGGACGCGCCCACTTGCCGGGCCAGCTCCAGGAAACGATCGAACTTGACGAAGTTGTTGCACAGCGTGCAGGGAATAGGAGTTCTTCCCGATAAATACGCCTGCACAAACGGCCGCACAACCTGCTCCTCGAAATGCCGTTCCAGGTTCACGACGTAATACGGGATGCCAAGGTGCTCGGCCACGTGGCGCGCATCATAGACATCGTCGAGAGAACAGCATCGCCCGCTGGAGGCCCCTTCCGCACGCAACTGCGGGAGCCGGCGCTGATTCCAGAGCTGCATCGTCAGCCCCAAAATCGGCTCGTTGGCGCGATGCAGCAGCGCGGCGGCGGTCGAGCTATCCACGCCGCCGCTCATCGCAACGGCAATCATCTCCGACGACATTGGGTTTACGCAGCGGGATAAGCAGGCGAGAGCTTCCGGAGATGCGCGGCGGCGGCCTCCACCGCCCCGACTAGCGCGTCTACCTGCTCCTCGGTATTCTGGCGGCCTAAAGAGAAGCGAATGCTGGCGCGCGCCCGCGCTGCGTCCAGGCCGATCGCCGTAAGCACGTGCGACGGCTCGACCGAGCCGCTCGAACACGCCGAACCGGTAGAAACGGCTATCCCCTTCAAATCGAGAGCGATGACCATGGCCTCGCCCTCCAGGCAATCAAAGTAGATATTCGTCGTGTTCGGCACGCGCCGCGCTTTCGCGCCGTTAATTCCAGTGAAAGGAATACGCGCGAGCACGGCCCGTTCCAGGCGCTCGCGCAGCCGTTCCAGCCGCGCCGCATCCGCAAGCAATTCCCGCCGCGCGAGTTCCGCGGCTGCGCCCAGGCCCACCGCGCCGGCGATGTTTTCGGTGCCTGGCCGCCGATCGCGCTCCTGGTGGCCTCCAAAGAGAATCGGCTGGAGCCGGGCGCCCTTGCGGACATAAAGCGCCCCGGCGCCCTTGGGGCCGTAAATCTTATGGCCGCTGAAAGCGTAGAAATCGACTCCCAGTTCTTTTACATCGACCGGGATCTTGCCGGCCGATTGCACGCCGTCGCTGTGCATCAACGCTCCTGCGCTGTGGGCGACGGCCGCGATCTCCGGGACCGGCTGCACAGTGCCGATCTCGTTGTTGGCGTGCATTACGCTCACCAGCACCGTGTGCGGCTTCAACGCAGCACGGATGTCGTCCGGAGAGACAACGCCATCGGACCCCACGCGCACCCTCGTCACTTCAACGCCCTCCCGCTCCAACTGGCGGCAGGCATCCAGAACGCAGGGGTGCTCAATGGCCGTCGTAATGACGTGTCGCCGCGGCCGCGCCGAGTTTCGCACCGCCCCCAGGATGGCCAGGTTGTTCGCCTCGGTTCCGCCGCTTGTAAACACAATTTCCACCGGCCGGCAGCCGAGCAGCGACGCCGTCTGGCGTCGAGCCCGCTCCAGCAGCAATTTGGCCTGCTGCCCGAAGAAATGAATGCTCGACGCATTTCCGTAGGTCTGCGACAAGCAGGGCAGCATCGCCTCAACAACTTCGGCCGCCACCGGAGTCGTCGCGTTATGATCAAAGTAAAGGCGCTGCATGCGAACCTATAGGCGTATTATAGCAATCGTCGATTCGAACCCGTTCGCCGGGTCTGACAGGTAACAGCCGCACATGTCTCGGGAGATCATCAGTTTGACCACAGATTTCGGCCTCTCCGACCATTACGTAGGCGTCATGAAGGCAGTCATTTTGAGCCTCAATCCCGAAGCGCAGATCGTAGACCTGTGTCATCAGATCGAGCCTTACGATCTGCTCGCAGCGGCTTTGTGCCTCGGCGCCTCGTACAGCTACTTCCCGGCAAAGACCGTCCATCTCGTCGTCGTCGATCCAGGCGTTGGCAGCTCGCGCCGGGCGATCGCCGCCGAGGCGGGCTCGTGGCTGTTTGTGGCGCCGGACAACGGGGTTCTCGAGCTGATATACCAGAAGCACCCGCACAGGGTATGGGCTCTCCACCCCGACGAGTTCGCTCTCCGGCCTACAAGCCAAACGTTTCATGGCAGGGACATTTTCGCCCCTGCGGCCGCGCTGCTCGCAAAAGGCACGCCGCCCGGCCGGCTCGGCGATCCGATCGATGACTTTGTTCGCCTGACCATTCCCCGGCCAACAAACCTGGGATCCGGCAACCGCCGGGGCACTGTGCTTAAGGTGGACCGCTTCGGCAACTTGATCACCAATTTGCGGCTCAGCGACCTGCCGGGAAAATTCCTGCTGAAGGTCGGCGAGGCTCAGGTGAAAACTCTGCGCCCGTCGTACGCAGCCGCGGCTCCCGGAGAGGTATTCTTGATCGCTGGCAGCTCGGGATACCTGGAAATTTCCATGAACCAAGGCTCGGCGGCCGAAGCCACTGGAGCAAGAGCCGGAGCCGCCATCGAGATGGTGGACACGGGCATCCCCGAATAGAAAGGATCCCTGATGGACGAGCGGGAATTCTTTACACAAACTGAGACAGCCAAACCCGCCACTCTGAACTGCCCGCATTGCCGCCAGTCAGCGGAATACGAACTGCGGTGGCTGGTCCGGCGGAAACGCGACCGGCTGCCGGGCGGCGCTGACGAAATGGCGCGGGCCAAATTTCAGAAGGCGCAATCCTATATGGTCCTGCTCGATGACAAGGTGATGTGTAAGAACCCGCGCTGCCGCAAGCGTTTTGACGTCTCCGGCATCAAGACAATGGCCTTTGTATAATGCCTGCCGTTTCTTTCCGGGAATCACCGCCCCGCGCCCTTCGCGGCAGCCTCCATCCGGTCTACCCAACGCAGGAACCGCCACAGGTCAACCCGCCGCTCCCAGACAAATCGCCAGAATGTCCGGAAGCCAATCTCGTCAGCTTTCCAGCCCCAGTAGGTTTCAATGCGCCAGCGAAGATACGGGCTTTGCCAAGGCCTGAGCCGGTAGCCGCGGGTGCTGTTCCACAGGAATCGAATCATCCGGTTTGCCTGGAAGAGGAGAGCTTTCGGCGCTGGCCGATGAGCGGGCGTAATAACCGCTGCGCGTGCGCACGGTGTAATTCTTGGCGGCCCCGACCAGAACGACTTTAACTTGCCGGAAACTGCCGTCCTGGGCGTCGTTGGAAGGCGTATAGCCGAGCGTATATTGATTGCGAATGTCGAGGGCGATTTTATGGGCGATCTCGTCCACCTCCCCCACGTCCTTCGGGAAGAACGCCGCTCCGCCCGATGCTTCGGCCAAAGCGCTCAGCGCCCGCCGCGTTCGCCGCGCGGCCCGCCGCTCTTCTTCATTCAGCAGTCCGACGGTGAAAATAGCGGTTTCCGATTCCTGCACTTTCCGAAGCAGTTTCTCAAAAGTCAACTGGCTCGCGTTGTCCTCGCCATCCGTGATGAGCAAAATAACTTTCTTATCCTTGGTCGCTTTCTCTTTCAAGTGGTCCATGGACATGCTGAGGGCATCGTAGAAAGCCGTTCCGCCGCGCTGGTCGATTCGCTTGAGGGCGTCCTGCAAGAGTTCCTGCTTGTTGGTGAAGTCCTGATCCAGAAAAGCTTCGTCGTTAAAATTTACGATAAAGACTTCATCTTGCGGGTGCGAGGCCTTCACGAAGGCCAGAGCGGCGGCATTCACCTTTTCGCGCTTGTCGCGCATGCTCCCGCTGTTATCAACCACAATGCCGACCGAGACCGGAACATCCTCCCGTCTGAAAATCTTCAGCGTTTGCTCGACATTGTTCTCATATACTCTGAACGCGGATTCAGGCAGGTTCGTAATCAGGTGGTTGCTCTTATCGACCACTGTGGCATGCAAAATCACCAGCCGCGTCTCCGCCCGGAATACGAACCCTCCCGCTTCGGGCTTGTTTCCGGAAGGCTGTGAGGCCGCCGGCGGCTTTGGCTGATCGCCCTCTTGCGCCGCTCCGGGCTGATTGATTCCCTGAGCCCAAGCCCAGGCGGCCGAAAGCGCCAGGGCTAAAAAGATTTTACTGCGCCGGAGCATAATACCCTTGTTTGGCGAAAACCCGGAGCGGCGGCATGCCTTTCGGTTGATTCAACTTGACCTGAATGCGCCTCCACTTACCATCTTTCTGCAAATTGGTAGGCACATAGCCAAGTACATATTGATTGCGCAGGACAATCCCGATCTGAGCCGCTATATCAGGCAGCTCGTTCAGGTTCTCAACCGGAAATTGACGGCCGCCGGTCTGCTCGGCCACCTCGGTCAACAGGCTCGGGCCGGCCAGCTCTTCCGGCGTCCTCCCCCGGCTGGAAATCGGCTCATAGATGCCGATGGCATATATCTGAACGTCGGCTTCCTTCACCAGATTCTTAATTTCCCGCTCGGTATAGCGGCTGCTGTTGTCGCCGCCGTCGGAAATGATCAACAGCGCCTTTTTGGGGTTCTTGGCGCGCTTCATCTGGTTTAAGCCCAGATAGATGGCATCCAGCAGGGCCGTCCGGCCTTTGGCCTGCGTAAAGGTCAGCCGGTTCTGGATTTCCTCGAGACTTGAGGTGAAATCCGTCACCAGTTGCGGCCGCTCGTTGAATTCAATCAGAAAAAACTCATCTTGAGGGTTCGCTGTCTTGAAGAACTGCGAGACGGCTTCGCGCGACTTCACTAACTTCTGGCCCATGCTGCCGCTGCAATCAAAAATCACGCCCAGCGACAACGGAGCATCCTCTGAGCCGAAATGAGCGATCTTCTGCTCCTCTTTGTCCTCGAAGATGCGAAAGTGCTCCTTTTCGAGGCCCGTGACCTGCTGACCCATCGGGGTAACAACCGATACGTTGACCAGGACCATGTTCACGTCCAGGTTGAACCGGCTTTCGCGCGTTTTCAGTTCGTTCGTTTTCGGTTGGGCCTTGGGACGGGGCTCGATGGAGACCTTTTCATCCGCCGCCCGAAGCGATCCCACCGCCAGCAGGCAGACAAAGGCCGCTGCTATCCAAAGCAGGGTTTTTAAGGGGGATTGCGGCCGCGACGTCCTCGTCATGGCGACTCTTGCCGGCAGGTAATTTACCAAGCTCATTTTATCACACCGGTACAACTGTGTTAGAATCGAGCGTACCACCGCTGGTACCGGCTGTTTGTGAATTTTCCAACGGCTCTGCCGAAACCCTATTGGCGATTTTAGCGGTAATACCGGCGCGTTTTGCTTCCACCAGATTCCCAGGCAAACCTCTCTCCAAAATTGGCGACCGAACCATGCTGGAATGCGTGTACAAGCGCGTGGTTCAGGCCCGGCTGATCGACCGCGTAATCATAGCCACCGACGATCCGCGCATCGAAGAGGCGGCTCGCTCTTTCGGAGCCCAGGTGGAAATGACCCGCGCCGACCACTCCACCGGAACCGAGCGCGTGGCCGAATTGGCGGCCCGCGAAGACGCTGAGATCGTGGTGAACGTCCAAGGCGATGAGCCCCTCATCGATCCTGCCGCAATCGATCTCGCCATTACTCCCCTGCTGGAAAGCAAGGCGACACTCATGTCCACCCTGAAGAAGCGGATCACAGATTTCCGGGATCTGCACGATCCCAATGTTGTGAAGGTAGTCACCGACCGGGCTGGCAATGCCATCTATTTTTCCAGGTCCTTGATCCCTTTTGCCCGCGGCGCGGCAGCGGCCGAGGGCGCCGCGGACCTCCTGCATGCGGGCCCGGCTTACTTCAAACACCTCGGCATTTACGTCTACCGGCGGCATTTTCTCTTGCAGTATCCGCAGTTGCCTCCGGGCCCCTTGGAACAGGCGGAGAAGTTGGAGCAGTTGCGGGCGCTCGAAAATGGATATTCGATTCGAGTTGTAGAAACCGATTACGAGGCGATCGGAGTTGACACGCCCGAGGATCTCGAGCGTGTTCGAGAGCTAGTGTTAATGGAGCAGCGGAATGGCTAAATACATCTTTGTAACGGGCGGAGTCGTTTCCTCCCTGGGCAAAGGAATCGCAGCGAGCTCAATCGGCTGCCTGCTCGAAAGCCGGGGATTACGGGTCTCGCTGCAAAAATTCGACCCCTATCTGAATGTGGATCCGGGGACCATGAGCCCCTTCCAGCATGGCGAAGTGTTCGTTACCGACGACGGCGCCGAAACCGACCTCGACCTGGGCCACTATGAGCGCTTCACCCACGCGAAACTGACCCGCGACCATAACTGGACCACCGGACGAATCTATGAGCAGATCCTCGCCAAGGAGCGGCGCGGCGACTATCTGGGCAAGACCGTACAGGTGATCCCCCATGTCACCAACGAAATCAAGTCAGCCATGAAAAAAGTGGCGGCGGACGTGGACGTGGCCATAGTGGAGATCGGCGGCACGGTGGGCGATATCGAATCGCTGCCGTTTCTCGAAGCGATCCGCCAGATGCGCCACGAGATGGGCCGTGAGAATTGCATGTTCCTCCACGTCACTCTCGTGCCTTGGATCGCAGCCGCGCAAGAACTGAAGACCAAACCCACCCAACACAGCGTCAAGGAACTCCGGGCCATCGGTATCCAGCCTGACATGCTGTTGTGCCGCACCGAACGCTTCCTGTCGAAAGACCTGAAATCAAAAATCGCGCTGTTTTGCGACGTGGACGAAGAGGCCGTGATCGCCGCGCGCGACGTGAATTGCGTTTACGAAGTTCCTATCAATCTCGCTCACGAAGGCGTCGATGACATCATTCTTCGCCACCTGCATTTGCCGGCCGGCACCCGCGATCTTTCGGCCTGGGAGCAAATGCTGGTGCGGCTCACCCACCCGACGGATGAGGTCTCCATCGGCATAGTCGGAAAGTACGTGGAGTATGAGGACAGCTACAAAAGTCTGAAAGAAGCTTTGCTGCACGGGGGCCTGGCCCATAATCTGCGGGTTAATCTGGACTGGGTGGAAGCCGAGGGCATCTCCCAGTCCCAGGAGCGGAGTGAGGGCTGGCGGCGGCAACTGGAGCCTTACGACGGCATTCTGGTTCCCGGCGGATTCGGCAAACGCGGCATTGCCGGTATGATCCAGGCGATTCGCTATGCCCGCGAAGAGAAGGTTCCCTATTTCGGCATCTGCCTGGGTATGCAGACCATGGTGATCGAGTTCGCGCGCCATGTCTGCGGACTCGAAGGCGCTGATTCGAGCGAGTTCAACCCGGCAACCGAACATCGCGTCATTTATAAGCTCAGAGAACTCAAGGGCATCGACGACCTCGGCGGCACCATGCGGCTGGGAGCGTGGCCTTGCCTGCTCCAGCCGGGTAGTCTGGCCCAGCGAGCGTACGGGAAGATGGAAATCAGCGAGCGCCACCGCCATAGGTACGAATTCAACCGCGAGTATGAGGAAACCCTGACGGCGGGCGGCCTGCGGATATCCGGGGAAACACCCGACAAGACATACGTGGAAATTTGTGAACTGCCCGATCATCCCTGGTTCTTGGGCTGTCAGTTTCACCCCGAGTTTCAGTCCAGACCGCTGGAGCCGCACCCGCTGTTCTCCTCATTTATCGCCGCCAGCTACGAAAACCGCCGGCGGCGCCGCGAGGCCCGAAGGATGGCCGAGGAGGAGCAGTTTCTACGCGTCGGTCGCAATCACTAGCGTATTTTTGCCAGTGAGAAACGGCGGCGTTCCGCGGCGCCAGCCAGAGCCCCACCCGGCCGAGGCCGCCGTTCCACGGCGCAAAACAGGAATCTCTCATGGAAATTGGTCAGTTGAAGATCGGTGCGGGATCGCCGTTGTGCTTCATCGCAGGCCCTTGTGTGATCGAGAGCGCGGAGCACGCGATCGGTCTGGCTGCGCGTCTCGGCGCGCTCGCGCGTAAACTCCGGATTCCCCTGATCTTTAAGGCTTCTTATGACAAAGCCAATCGGACCAGCGCGAGTTCCTTTCGCGGCCCGGGTCTCCGGGAAGGCCTTCGGGTGCTGGCCGAAATCAAAGCAAAAACGGGCCTGCCCGTTCTGACCGATGTCCACGAAACCGCTCAGGTGGGACCCGCGGCGGAGGTCTGCGACGTTTTGCAAATTCCCGCGTTCCTTTGCCGGCAGACCGATCTGCTCCTGGAAGCAGGCCGCAGCGGCCGGGCGGTGAACATAAAAAAGGGCCAGTTCCTTTCTCCCTGGGATATGGAACACGCCGCAGAAAAAGTCACCTCCACCGGAAACTATCGTGTGATCCTGACCGAGCGGGGCGCGAGTTTCGGCTACAACAACCTCGTCGTCGATATGCGTTCTGTTGTAGTGCTGAGAAAGTTCGGATTCCCTGTTGTCCTGGACGTCACGCATGGCGTGCAACTGCCCGGAGGCGCGGGCCGGGCGAGCGGGGGCCAGCCGGAGTTCATCGAGCCGCTCGCACGCGCCGGCGTGGCCGCCGGGGTCGATGGCATCTTCCTCGAGGTTCATGAGCAACCGGAACGGGCGCTCTCTGACGGCGCCAACGCCTTGCGCCTGGATCTCCTGCCCGCGCTCCTAAACCGGCTGCACCGGATTGACGCCTTGGTCAAGCCCTGGTTGGATGATTCCGCGTAGCCTCTCTGTCCCCCGGAAAGGCCCGGCGCCTGCTGCGGGATCCGGCGGCCGGCGCCTATTCTCCGAAGAGCTCGATTTGTTGTTTGCCTGCCGGCCGGGCTTTACGCCTCGGCTTGGTCAAGGGACTGCCGATAACTCCCAGGACGGCAAGCTCCGAGAGCGCCAGGCGCGGCACGAAAATGCGCTGGCTGTTGGAATAGGGGTCCGGCGGAGTGATGGTCACACCCTTGTCCATCAATTGGAGCAGGTCGTTGGGCAAGATACCGTCGAGCAAGTCGCCGTCCCGGAATCGCATCCGAATCCAGAGACCCTCTAATTTGGGCCGCGATTGAAATAATTTCTTTTCTTCCGTCCCCGGCGGCGCAAACTCGCGGACAAAGCAGACGGCCTTCAAGTCCTTGTAGGCAATAAGCTGCGCTTGTCCCTCCCGCGTAAGGATCTCAACGCCGGCTGGACGCAAAAACGTCGCCGGACTGGCATAACCTGCCAGCTCTTGGCCGTCGAAGCGGCGGACCAGCACTTTCTTTGTAGTCGATCCCGCCAAAGGCGCTTCCCAGTCTACCCTCAATTACGCCAACGCGTTGCGATTGTTTTGTTTGCCAGCGGGTTTCCGGTATGCTAATATGCGCCGGAGGCGGTGTCAAGCCTCGCCGCTATTGTAAATCACTGATTCTTCGGCGCTTGCTTTAGGAAGGAATCTTGGCGACTCGCGCGGAGTGTAAGCCACGGCCGGTAGTGCACGGGCGCATCGTTGCCTTTCTAAACTTTTGCCAAGTTGAAAAGGGCTTGGCGGTGAATACCTTAGATGCCTACACCCGTGATTTGGAGGCGCTGCAAAAATTTTGTGCGCAGCAGAATTGGCCGCTGGAGAGCCTCACTGCCGAGCAGTTGCGCCGATTTCTGGATTCCCGCTATCAAGCACGGCTGAGCAGCCGGTCTGTTGCCCGCCTGCTGGCCAGCATCCGCAATTTTTACTCGTTTCTGTTGAGAGAAGGCGTCATAGCTTCCGACCCGTCGGCTGACATTGCCGTTCCTCGCCAGTGGAAAAGGCTGCCCCGCTTTCTCAGCGCCGATGAAATCGCGGTGCTGCTCAAGGCGCCTGACTCGAGCGAGCCGCTGGGCTTGCGGGATCGAGCCATGCTCGAGCTGCTGTATGCAACAGGGCTGCGAGTGTCGGAACTCGTGCGGGTTCGCGCCGCCGACCTCAATACGGAACTGGGCGTCCTTCGTACGCTCGGCAAAGGCGGCAAGCACCGCCTGATTCCCGTCGGCCGTGCGGCACTGGAGGCGTTGCAGGCGTATATTCCCGCGCGCCGGCGGCTGCTCGGCCGCAAAGCTTCGGAATATCTGTTCGTGACGGCGCGAGGCGGCCCGCTGACACGGCAGTCCTTCTGGCATCGGCTCCGGCATTACGGCCGCCTGGCGGGCATCCGTGGAGTTCTGACCCCTCATGTGCTGCGGCATAGCTTTGCGACACACCTTTTAGAACGCGGGGCGGACTTGCGCAGCGTGCAGCTTATGCTAGGGCACGCTGACATTTCCACAACCCAGATCTATACACACGTCGTGCGGGACCGGCTGCGCCAGGTGTACGATCAGCACCATCCCCGGGCCTGATCCATGAGCGACTACATATTTCTGCTGGAGAGCCGGCTCAATAAGGACCAGTTGCAGTTGCTGGCTCAGGTGCAGCGCGCCGCCGAACGGGCGCAAGTGCATCTCTTCCTGGCCGGCGGCGCCATCCGCGACCTGCTTGGGGGTTTTCCCATCCGGGATCTGGATTTCTCGATCGAAGGACCGGCCCTGAAACTGGTTCGGCAACTCGATTCCCGGCTGTTTTCCATTCTCTCCACCGATGAGCATCGCCAGTCCGCGGAACTGCTTTTTGGCGGCGCCGCCACCGCCGAAATCGCCATGTGCCGCAAAGAGGTGTATAGCAAAACGGGAGGACAGCCCGAAGTCACCCGCGCGACGATTCAAGATGACCTGATACGCCGCGATTTCTCCATCAACGCAATGGCCCTTTCCCTCAATCCGGCTTCCCGCGGGCTGCTGCTCGATCCGACAAACGGCTTGGCGGATATCGAACACAAGGAATTGCGCGCGCTCAGCAACTACAGTTTCTTCGACGACCCGAGCCGGCTGCTCCGGCTGGTCCGGTTTGAGACGCGGCTGAAGTACTCCATGGCGGAAAAGACCAAGACCCAGTTTGCCTCGGCCCGTGAGGCGGAAGTAGAGGAGTACATCCCGCCGCGCGTGCGCCTGCACGAATTGCGGCAGATCTCGGCGGAGCCGGAGAGCGCCGAGGTGGTGAAGGCGCTGAATGCCGCCGGCTTCCTGAAAGTTTTTGAGCCGCATTTGGGCAAAAAACTCGATCTGGCGCTGCTGGCGAAGCTCGACAAGGCCCGCAAGCTGATCGAGGAATCCGGCGTCCGCCCGGACAGTTTCGCGCCTTTTCTCTATTGCCTGACGAAGAAGCTCAACGCCGCGGAACGCAAAAATCTGCGTACAAGAACCGGCATGCGCGCCGCGGAAGCCTCGGCCTGGATGGATCTTGAAACGCGCGCCAAATCTCTCCAGAAGGCGCTGGCATCCAAGCAGGCCACGCCGAACTCCCGTCTCTATCGCCTTTTGTCGTCCCAGGATATTTCGCTGGTCCTGTTCCTTTTGGCCTTTTCCCCATTGCAGGTTGTCCGCGAGAGAATCAAGACGTATTTCACTCAGCTTCGTCCCATCGCCCAGACTCTCGACGACCAGGAAATCGAAGCCCTCGGCGTAAAACGCGGTTCCCCGAAATTCGCCGCCCAGAGGGAAGCGTATCTGATGGCTCGCTTGGACAAAAAACCCTTCGCCAAAACTGAGGCTGCCAAAACGGCTTCCGGACCTGCCCGCTAGGCCACTGTAGCCGCCGCGGCAAGCGCGGGGATCGCTCAAAATTCAGCAAGAGCAGACAAACGCTGCTCAGAGATGGCCGAGTTGCCTGCCCCGGCCAGATTTGCTGTTGGGGGGAGCCGCCGGCTGCGGCGCCCGCCCCGTTGGCGCGCTGTCTTATATCATTTGCGCCGGCCGGCTGGAGAATGCTACAGTGATAAGGAGCGCAACAGTTCCGCTGGACGAGGACTCCCCAATTTGACAAACGCGGTCCCCGCCCCCTATGATTTTTTCTTAAGAGTTTGTTGGGCATCACTCCACGACTGGTCCGGGTAATAGCATGATAAAAGTGCAAGGTCTGACCAAGCGCTATGGCCGGGCTACGGCTGTAGATCACATAAGTTTTGAAGTCGAGAAAGGTCAGATCGTGGGTTTCCTGGGGCCGAACGGCGCGGGAAAAACCACCACCATGCGCGTTCTGACCTGCTTCTTGCCTCCCACCGAAGGAAAAGCCAGCGTTGCAGGATACGACGTTCTCGAGCAGCCGCTTGAAGTCAAGCGGCATATCGGCTATTTGCCGGAGTCGCCTCCGTTATACCCCGAGATGGAAGTGGATGAATATCTCGCTTTCGCCGGGCGAATCAAGGGAGTCCCGGCATCCAACATTCGGCGGCGGGTGAATGAGGTTGTCGAGCGCTGCGCGCTGGGCGAAGTCCGCTCCAAGCTGATCAGCAAGTTGTCGAAGGGGTACCGGCAGCGGGTGGGCCTGGCGCAAGCGCTGATCCACAACCCCGATGTGCTGATTCTCGACGAGCCCACCGCCGGCCTGGACCCCAAGCAGATTATCGAAACGCGCAAGCTGATTCACGATCTCTCCGGCGAGCACACGATCATCTTGAGCACGCACATCCTGCCCGAAGTTTCGAGCACCTGTCAGTTGGTGATTATCATTAATCAGGGCAAGCTGGAAGCGATCGACACGCCCGAAAATCTGACCGCACGTTTGCAGGGGCATGAGACGATCTTCCTGGATGTGGAGGGGCCGGCCGATCAGGTCGCGTCCCGCCTGAGTTCTCTCCAGGGCGTAAACCGGGTGGTGCGCAAAGACGGGCAGGCCGGGCGTTGCAGTTGGGAGATCGAAACGGCCAAGGATCACAACATACGCAGCGAGCTGGCGCGGGCAGTCGTCAGCGCGGGCTGGGGGCTGCACGAGTTGCGGCCTGTGGGGCTGAGTCTGGAAGAAATATTCTTGAAACTGACCACTGCCGACGTGGCCGCTGAGCCCGCTGTAGCGGAGCGACGAGCCTCCGGAGGCGCAGCATGAAAAACGTCTGGGTGCTTGCGAAACGCGAACTGAACAGCTATTTTGCCTCGCCCATCGCTTATATTGTGCTGGCGATGTTCGCCGTCATTTTCGGGTATTTCTTCTATAGCGCCACTGCGCTGTTCGTGGATTACAGCGCTCGCTCGATGATGCAGCCGGGCGGCCCGCCGATGAATATGAACGATTTCATCATCCGGCCGCTGCTGATGAACGTGAGCGTGATCGTCCTGTTCCTGATGCCGATGATCACCATGCGGCTGTTTGCGGAGGAAAAACGCAGCGGCACCATCGAGCTGCTGCTCACTTCGCCTCTGCGCGACACGGAAATCATTCTCGGCAAATGGCTGGCCGCCATGCTTCTGTATCTCTGCCTCATCGGGATTTCCGCCCTGAACATCCTGTTTTTGTTCCGCTACGGCCAGCCTGATTGGCGGGCTCTGCTGGTGGGCTATTTGGGGCTGATTCTGTTGGGCGCTGCGTTTCTCGGCCTCGGCTCGTTCCTATCCACGCTCACGAAGAATCAAATCGTGGCGGCGAGCCTGACGTTTGGGGTCTTTCTCCTGCTCTGGGTGTTGGACTGGGTAAGCTCGTTCTCCACCGGAACGGGCGGCAAGCTGGCTTCCTACCTTTCCATTACTACGCACTTCGAGCAGTTCGCCAAGGGCGTGCTCGATCTGAAGGACGTGGTGTACTACCTCTCGGTGAGCTTTTTGGGCATCTTTCTGACTGCCCGATCCATGGAATCTTTGCGTTGGAGGGCATGATCGCATGAAAATGGGGTGGATCAGCGCGCGCCAGACCAAATACGGCGCTTATGTGGCCGTCTATCTCGTGGTCGTGCTGGCGATCTTGTTCGCTGCCAATTTCCTGGCCAATCGATACGACAAAACCTACGACGCGACCAGTAATAAGGTGTTTAGCCTCTCGGATCAGACCAAGAAAATACTGGCGAATTTGAAGCAGAACGTCACTATTTACTATTTCAATACCTCCAACCAGACAAACGAGAGCGCCTTCGGCCCCAGCCCCCGGGATTTGCTGCAACGCTACAGCACCGCATCCCATTACGTAACGGTGGAGTTCGTCGACCCGGTGAAGAACCCGAAACGGGCGCTGGACATGAAAGTCACCCAGACCAACACCACGATCGTCGAGGTTAACGGGCGGCGCGAGGAGGCGAAGAGCCCCACCGAAGAGCAAGTCACCAACGCGCTCATCCGGGCTTTGAAGGGCGGCAAGCGCACGGCGTGCTTCGTGACCGGACATGGAGAAGCGGACATTTCCAGCTCCGAGCCGAACGGCTTTTCCGGCGCCAAGGACGCTCTGGAAGCCACGAATTTCACCACCAAGACCATCTCGCTGCTCGAAAAGAACGCAGCCGTTCCCAGCGACTGCACCGTGCTCGTGGAAGCCGGCCCCAAGAATAATTTGCTCGACGTGGAGATCGCCGCCATCAAGAAGTACGTGGAAGGGGGCGGGCGCGCCTTGTTCCTCATCGATCCGGAAACGAAAGGCGTCAACACCAGCGCCCTCGACAAAATGATCGGCGACTGGGGCGTCAAAGTGGATAACGACATCGTGGTGGACCTGAGCGGCGTCGGCCAGCTTTTCGGCGCCGATGAGCTTTCGCCCTTGGTCACCAGCTATGAACCCCAGCCAATCACGCAGGACATGAAGAACGTGGCTTGCCTGTTCCCGCTCTCCCGGAGCGTGGAGCCGGATCCGGATTCGAGAAACAGCAATGTGCTGCGGGAAAAGTTGTTCCAGACTACGCCCCGGAGCTTTGCCACCAGCAACTTCGCGTCAGGCCAGATCAAGCTGGATCCCAAAAAAGACAAGACCGGGCCGTTCTCCCTGGCGGTCGCCGGAACGTATCGCACGGATAAAGAAAACGTACAAGGCCGCTTTGTGGTAGTGGGAAGCTCGCGTTTCGCGGTGAACGCGACCTTGCGCTTCCCGGGCGGCAATCGCGACCTGTTCCTCAATATGATGAACTGGCTGAGCTCGGACGAGGATCTGATTTCCATCCGCCCCAAGGAATCGGAAGATCGCCGGCTCTCGCTCACCGTCTCACAGATGGCGCGTATTTTCTACGCCTCGGTGATAGGCTTTCCCCTGCTGATCATCGTCGGGGGAACCTACGTCTGGTGGCGCCGAAGGTGACGAGCCGTGAAACCGCTGCGCTTGTTAATTGCTGTCGTCATTTTAGGCGGCCTGGGCGGGGCGGTCTGGTACTCTGAGAGACACCCGCCTTCACCGGAAACCAAAACCACCACCACAAGCCAGAAGATTCTGACGATTCCGCAGGATCAGGTAAAACGCTTGCAGTTTACCCGGCCGGGCGGCAGCGGCGACGAATTCACGCTCGAGAGGGGCGATGACGGAAAATGGAAGGTCACTGAGCCCAAAGTGTACAAGGCCGATGAGACCACCCTCAACACGATGCTGAGCAACCTGACCTCCCTCACAGCCGACCAGGTTCTTTCCGAAAACAACACGGATTGGGCCACCTATGGCCTTGACCCGCCGAAACTGGTCGTCACCATGACGCTCAAAGACGGCAAGCAGAACAAAGTCAGCTTCGGGCTGGATGCCCCCGCCTCCTCCGTCGTTTATGCAAGGCTGAATCAGGATGGCAAGCTTTTCACGGTTCCCAGCTATGTGAAGGCTAGCCTGGATGAGCGGCTGGTGGATGTGCGCGACCGGCATCTGATGCCGTTTGACGACGCTAAGGTGGCCCGGGTCGTTCTTACCGCCAACGGCCAGACGCTCGAGTTCAGCAAGGCAGGGTCGGACTGGCAGATCTTGAAGCCGCGTCTGATGCGGGCCGATACGTTCGCCGTCGATGACATGGTGCGGTCCGCGCACAATGTCATTTTCGATTCGGTCATCGACGAAAGCGGAAAACCGCCCGCCAAATACTCGTTTTCTTCTCCTTACGAAATCCTCGAGGTAACGGACGCCTCGGGAACCTATACGCTCACCGTAGGGCGAGAAAAACAAAAGGACAATACGACTTATACCTATTACGCTAAGACCACGGCGATGCCCGGTGTTTTCCAGATATCGAGCACCGTGCCCGATGCCCTGAACAAGAATCTGGACAGTCTTCGCAACAGAAAACTATTCGACTTCGGATTCAACGACCCGGCCAAGGTCGAGCTGCGCGATGGCTCCTCTCAGATGGTCATTGAAAAGAAAAATGGCAAATGGCTGCGCACCGACGCCGGCAACAAAGAGCTGCCGGCGGACAAGGTGCAGACGCTGATCGACCACTTGCGCAACCTCAGCGCGACTTCTTTCCCGTCCGATGATGCTTCAGCCCAGCCGAAATATGGGTTGAACAAGCCCACGCTGGAGGCGAAAGTGACGTCGGATGACGGAAAGCGCGTCGAGCATGTGCTCATGGCGGCCGGCCCCGAATCCAAATATTACGCCGCTCGCGAGAACGAGCCTACCACGTACGAGATCGATAAGACGGCCTACGAAGATATTCAAAAGAGCATTGGCGCCCTGAAGTGACGGGAACGTTGGGTGCTCGATGCGGTTCTTGTGCTGTTGGGCGGGGCTCCGGCTAAGCCCCCGAGCAGCCGCCGGAGCCGGAGAATGCTCTCAGATCACGGAGCGGGCGTCGGGGAGGAGGGGGCGGGCGCTGCAACCGGCGCCGGCGGGTTGGCCGGGATCGGATCCGGCGGCCGGCTCACGTTGCCTTCGAAGGCTTCCTCCAGCGAGATGTTGTTCTTCGCAAGCGTCTGGCCGGTCGCCCGATCCAGTTCCACGCGCGCTTTGGCATAGTTGTTGATGGCCGCAACCTCGATTTCCCGCGCCGAAGCCAGGTCCCGCTGAACCTGAATCACGTTGAAGATGGTCGAAGCACCCAGAGCGTACTTCTTCTGCTCCGCGTCGAGGGTCTGCTCTTCCAATATGCGGGATTTTGTGGCCGCATCCATGCGGGCGCGGGCCTGCTGCAAGCCGACCAGCGCGTTTTTCACCTCCAACCGCACTTCGTTTTCGGCCTGGCGCAGTCGAATCTCCGCCTGGCGGTGCTGGAGCTGCGCGGCGGCCATATCGGCCTGAGCCGCCCGGTTCCGGATCGGGACGTTCAACTGCACGCCAAAGCTATAAGTCGGAAAGTTGCGGGAAAAAATCTGGCTTAAAGCCGTTCCGAAGCCCCCCACAAAGAACGGCGACGGAGGCGCGCTGCCGCCGCCGATCGCAACGAAGTGCTCATTGACTTCTCCGGCCAGGGCGTTGTTGGTAAGTGTGCCAACCAGGTTCAATTGCGGCAGCATCGCGCTCCGAGTGCCCTTCAGGGCGATATCCGAATTGGTCAGCCCGATTCGCGATTGGGCGAGTTCGGGCCGCGATTGCAGGGCCATGCTGATTAGATCCTGCACCGGCTCGATCGGCTCGACGGGCGGAACCGTCAGTCGCGTGGTAGGAATAATATGGGCCTGGGCCACCGAGGGGCTGGCGACGCCATTCTTGCTGAGCGCGTTCAGCAAGATCACTTCCTGCTGCTGCACTTGGGTCTGGGCCAGCGTCAAGTCCTGCTGCCGCGCAGCCACTTCTGCTTCCGCTCTCACGATCTCAATCGGCGCCAGAGTCCCGATCTCCACCTGCCGCTTGTTGTCTGCATAGAGCTTTTCCGCCAGTTGCAGGGCCTGCTGCACCACGCGCACGTTCTCGTTGAATCCCACCAGATCCCAGTAGAGGTTCTGCACCTGCGATACAGTCTGAATGACCTGCTGTTTGAACAGCAGATCGGCCACTTCACGGTTGTTGCGCGCGATCCGCAGATAGCGCGCATTCATCGAGCGCCCGAAACCTTGCAGCAGAGGCTGGGTGAAATTCAGGGTGGCGCTGCTGTTCAGGGCGGGATTCAGCGTGTTCCGGATGGCGTTAGAGTTGTTGGTCGCGCTGTTAAACGACAGGCTGAACGCAGTGCCCGTTAGAAAAGCCTGGGAATACGCGATCTGAGTAGTTGCGCCCTGGGAGATGAGGGTGTTGGTGCCAGTGATAACCGTATTGGATTGCGGGGTGCTGTTGTGCGCCCAGCCGACCGTTGTGGTCAGAACAGGGTCCAACTGGGGCAGCGGGGAGCCTCCCAAGATATTCGTTCCCACTACGGACAAGCCGTTCGGCCCGGTGATCGTCGAGCCTGTCGCGAACGTGCTGATCGTACTGGCGTTGGTGGTGCTGCCGATCGGATTCACCCCGTTGGCGCCGGTGGCCGAATTGCCCGTCGAAAAATTGGAAATCTGGCCCGGATTCACCAGCCCTCGGATAGGAACTCCCGCCTTGCTGCGCAGAATATCTGTATCGGCGATCGGCCCCTGATAGCGTGTGTAGGCGATGTCGAGGTTATTCTCGAGCGCCAGAGCAATCGCATCCTCCAGCGAAAGGTACAGATTGCCGTCGCGCAGCAATTGTTCCAAGCGGTTGCTGTTCGCCATGTTGACCTCGGCCACATAGGGCGTGCGGAACACGCTGGTAAAATTGGGCCACCATATGTTGCCCTTCGTGTAATCGGGCTGGCTGATCTTCTGAGATTGCGCAACCGCAGGTTCGGCCGGGCCGGGCGCGGGCGCTCCCTGTCCCCAGACCGGCTGCACCATAAAGACACTGAGAAGACTAGCGAAAACAGCTTTCAAACGCATGTTAATGCACTCCAGAATTCGTTCGGGTCGGCGCCCGGCAGATTGCTTGCCTACGATAAGGCGCTCCCACGGCTGTCTCTGTTACCTACGACGACAAGTTCCGGGAAGTTCCCACGCGGTTTCCCCCATGTTTCCTGTGGCCCACACGGGCTAAGGTCATTTGCTATCCTAGCATTCCGGCCGCAGGATCACAATTTTATGGCTGCTGAGCGAATCGCACAAGCCGAGGTGCTCGAGTTGTGCCGGCACACAGGCGCTTATCTCCAAGGCCACTTTCGTCTCACCAGCGGACTCCACAGTCCTGAGTATCTGCAATGCGCCCTGCTGCTGGCCTGTCCCGCCACGGCCGAGCGGCTGGGAACCGCATTGGCTCAGGCCCTGGGTCCGCTCCTGGCCGGGAAGCCGGCCGACTTTGTCATCGCGCCTGCCTTGGGCGGCTTGATCATCGGTCATGAAGTAGCGCGGGCTCTCGGCTGCCGGTTCTTGTTCACGGAGCGCGACAGCGACGGCCGCATGACGCTCCGCCGGGGTTTTGCTTTGGATGTCGGCGCCCGCGGCGTGGCGGTTGAAGATGTGATCACAACAGGCGGCAGCACGGCGGAAACAATTGCCGCTGCCGAGCGGGCCGGCGGGACCGTGGTGGCCGCCGGATCGATTATCGACCGCAGCGGCGGCCGCGCAGAGGTCGGCGTGCCTCGCGTGGCCCTCGCCACTCTGACCGTTCAGAACTATGCTCCGGATGCGTGCCCCTTATGCGCGCAAGGGATCCCTGTGGTCAAGCCAGGCAGCCGGAAAGGATGACGACCCCGCCAATTCCGGCGGCTCGCTGCGGATCACATGCGCTTTTCCCCAACGGTCCTGCCCGCCGGTCTAACCTTCGTTGATTCTTGTGCGGAATCTCAAGCTCACGCTGGCCTACGATGGCACTGATTTTCACGGCTGGCAGATTCAGCCCGGTCTGCCGACCATTCAAGGTGAGCTGGAACGCGTCTTGCGCGAAATTGAAGGAAAACCGGTCGCCGTAGCGGGATCCGGCAGAACCGACGCCGGAGTGCATGCGCTCGAGCAGGTCGCCAGCGTCAAACTTCAAAACCCGATTCCCTCAGTCAACCTTCGCCGGGCAATGAACCGGCTGTTGCCGCCCTCCATTCGCATTTTGCAGGTTGAAGAAGCCGACCCCGCGTTTCATGCGCGCTTCTCGGCGCGATCGAAAGTCTACGAATACCGTTTGTGGCGCGGCGAAGTGTGTCATCCATTGATGTATCGCTACGTTTACCATCACCCGTACCCGCTGCGAGTGGTGGATATGATGCAAGCCGCCCCGCTGTTTGAGGGAACCCACGATTTTCGCAGCTTCGCCGCCGCCGATCCCACCGAGCCTGGCGCCGTGCGTACAATCTTTTCCTCGCGCCTGGAGACGGAAGGAAACCTGCTGCGCTACACCGTGTGCGGGTCGGGATTCTTGCATCACATGGTGCGCAACATAGTCGGAACCTTACTCGAAATCGGAAAGGGGAATCTGGCCCCCGGCGATGTGCCTGCCATTCTCGCCGCGGCAGACCGCAGTCGCGCCGGCCCGACCGCCGCCGCTCGCGGTTTATTTCTGGTGAAGGTCGAATATTAGGCCGGTTCAGCGAATGGCTTTCGCTTAAAAGCGCAACCGGAAGGACGCCTGCAAACGGCGAGGCGGCTGCGCGGAAACAGCGCGGCCGAAAAACGGTGAGCTGATGTCGCCTACAAAGCTGGTGTAGTTGACCCGGTTGATAACGTTGAAAGCATCCAGGCCGATGGTAGCCACAGGACCTTTTTCTTTCTTAGATTTCTCCAGCAAAAAGTCGTGCCACCAGCGCAAATCGAAATCCGCGTAAAACGGCCCCTGCAAGCTGTTGCGTGGGACGCCGGGCGGCCGGTCGGTGGCGACGCCATCATGATTGTCGTCAAAGCCGGTGGTCATCGTATAGGGAGCGCCGGAGTGCATCCACAGCGCGACACCCAGGTTGAAAAGCTTGGTGGCTTTGATGGTGCCAAACAGATTCAGTCGGTGCCGCTGGTCCCAGTCGGCCCGGGACCATTCGCCGGACAAATCATAGTTATTCGCCGGGAAGTAATTAATGCCGCTCGTGTTGTTATAAGCTCGACCGTAAGTATATTGGATCATCCCGTTGAAGTACCGGCTGACGTTGCCCCGCAGGGAAACCTCCAGTGAGTGCGTTTCCGAGCGCCCGGAAGATTCGATTTGCCGGATTACGCTGAAATCAGGATCCGGCCGCGCCGCATATAACGGCGGCGGCGGCGCATTCAAATCGCGCGAACGGAAGAGGCTGACGCCCCGGGTTCCGAAATAGGTTACGGTGAGCGTCGTCCGGCGCTGCAATTGGCGCTCCACCGCGAAGCTGTATTGCAAGGTATAAGGAATGCGTATGTCCGGCGCCAGCCGTACGATGCTGGTCGGCTGCGCCGCGAGCGGGCCGCCCGAGCCCAGAGGATCGGGGAAGCCGGGGTCCGTGATCACGTATCTGCGCAAGCGCGTCCCGTCGAATCGCAACAGGTCAAAGATCGGTCCGGGGCCGGTGCGGTCGTAAAATACGCCGGCGCCGCCGCGAAAAACCGTCTTTCGCCGCCTGTCCGGGGAGTAGGCGAACGAAATTCGCGGCGCAAAATTGTCGTTGTCATGGAAGTAATTCTGCCAGTCGTAGCGCAAGCCGGCGGATACGGAAAGATTCGGCAGCAATCGGATCTCATCCTGCACGAATCCGCCGAACACGTGCTCGGTGAAAACGACGCGCCCGTCACCCTGCTGCTGTACAAAAGAGTACGGCCGGTTGAGCATGTAATCTTGCAGCGTGGAGAAATAGAACGTGCCGGCGCGGTTGGTGTTGTCGTCCAGACCGCGGCGGCTGAAGTCCGGAATTTGAAAACCGGCCCGCACGTAGTGCCTGCCGTGCGTCCAGGAAGCGATTTCACTCAGATTGACGTGATTCTCCGTTCGCAGTTGATCGGCTTGCGCTCCGCCGCCGGTGAACGCCCCCTGCACGACAATTTGCGGTCCGGGGCTGATGCTGAAGGTGGGGGCGTGAGCGCGCCCGAACATGACTGTAAAATCGTTCAGCAGCACAGGCGTGACCACAGCTTTGTAGGTCCAGCGCAGTTCGTCCTCGCGAAATTGGGTATTCACGCCGGCCTCGGGCAGGGTCAGGCCGCCGACGTTCTGGTTGTTGTTCGTGCGGTCTTTGAAATCGTAGAGCAGCGAGATCGAGCTGCCCCCGGTGTAGTTGTGGTTGATGCGGCCTGCGATTTGCGTGTTGCGCGAAGGGCTGGGGACGTTCTGCCGGATAGCCCCGTCAACGCCTTGCGCGAACACAATCGATTGCGAATCTTCTTCCTGCCGGTGCGCAGAGATCAGGAATGAAGTCATTTGGCTGTGGCCGGCCGGGCCGGTCAAATAGCCCTCGAAAATCCGGCGCTGCTCGGCCGGACGCACGGCGGCAAAAGCGTTGCGCGCATTCAGGTAGTTGTCGCGAAACAGGAAATTGAAGGCGCCATGATACTGCGGCGCCCCGGGCTTGGTGATGATTTCGATGCGGCCCCGGCCCGGCCGCGGAAATTCCGCCGAATACGGATTCTGGTTAATGCGAACTTCCTGGATAGCCGAGGCCGTTACCCCGGCGCTGGTGGCTTCCAGTCCATCGACAACCAGCGTCGCACCGCTGGTGCCGACCAGGTTGGAATCCAAAAACTGGCTCATCGTGCCCACGTAGTCCTGGTCGAAAATCGGCACATCGTCGAGTGCTTGCCGGTCCATGCTGACGGCGTCCAGGTTCTGCGACGTATCCGTATTCACCTGAGTCGTTTCTTCACTGACGGTCACCTCCTGACGCACCGTGGCGAGGGTCAGGGTAACCTTCAGCGGCGCAGGCGGCCGCGCGCCGACGTGGAGAGAGGCTGCCGCCAGGTTAAAACCATCGTGTTGGACCCGCACTTGATACTCGCCGGGCGGTACGCGGTCAAAGCGAAATGCCCCGGACGCGTTGGTGGCTGTGGTTTGCACTTGGCTCCCGGCGGGCGTCGCCAGAACCACGCTGGCGGCCGGAATCGGCGCGTTGCTGGGGTCCTGCACGACGCCGGCTACGGACACCCCGGCGGATTGGGCGCGGGCAAGGCCGGCAAGAACCAGCGCAGCCAGTAGAAGGCGAAGCAGGCGCCTCGCTTGCGTCTCAGCTCCCAAGACACAGTTCACGTCGCAGGGTCCTTCGGTGATGCGCCAAGCTGCTCGCTTGTTTGTTTATATCGCATGCCTGCGGCAGCGGGCGTGGCTCCACGTTTTCTTAACTTTTCCTAAACAGAATCTCCAAGAAAAAAGCCGCTAACTAAAACCAAAGACATCTATTTTACTTGGTGGAAAATGAACAGGGGATGAACTCGCTGCGGGGGGCGGCGCTTCCTCCCGCCTCCCTGTCCGCAGCCGATTCCGGCCACGCAGTATGGCCGGCGCTCAGCGGGCGGCGGCGCTGGCGCGAACCTGTTCCGAAAGCGCGGCGATCCGCCGGCCGCATTCCGCGCGTGCTTCCGCGAGGCCCGCGGCGGTCACCTCGGCGCTCTTGCAATAATCCAGGACAATCTGTTCGGCAGCGACATACTCGGCGCAAGCGTGCGCGACCTCCGACCCGATCTCATTAGGTATGGTCGTCACGCCGTTGGCGTCGCCGTGGAGCAGGTCTCCCGGGTGGATCACTACTCCACCCACGCGCACCGGGACGTTGGTATCCACGAAATGCGCGTATCCGTGCGAGCAAATCACTCCGTTGCTAAAGCACGGGAAGTTCAGCGCCCGGACCTGGTCCAGGTCCCGCGCCGCTCCGCTGGTGATCAGACCCACCGCTCCGAAGCGCTTGTAAGTAGTGCACATCACCTCTCCGAAGGTCGCCGCCTGGGCAGGGTCGTCGAGGTCCTGGAACACAGCCACCGGCGGAAAAGGCACGTCGGAGAAGGCCGCCACATGCCGGTCTAACGACGCGTAGACGTTCCCTTTAGGCGGCGGGGCCGCCGAGCGAAACGTCGCCGTGCAGGCGTAGCCGACCATGGGCGGCATTTCCGGAAAGCAGGCGCGGATGCGAGAGTCGCAATAGCCGGTGTTACGGGGCCGGATATTGAACACCTCGATCACGTTGCAGATCGTTGGCGTGTCATAGCGCCGAAGCAACTCGAGATCGGACGCCGAAATCGGAGTATGACTCAAAGAAGTACCCTCGCTCGGATGCGAATGCCTCGAACGCGCCGGCCTCGCCGGGCATCGGACAAAAAAGTTTATCAGATCCGGCGGCGAAAGGCGCGGGCGCTGCCCTACGCAAACGGTAGAAGACGATTGCCGTCCGGCTCGGCGCTCAGAAATCCACTTGCAGGCGGAGGGCGTAACTGCGCGGCGCAGCCAGGGCCGTGCCGGAAAACAGGCCGGCAAAATTGATGACATTCAGGCGGTTCGTCAAGTTGCGAAGGTCCGCTTGCAGCCGTATGTTGCCGCGATCGGCTTTGCGAACTACCGCCCCGGCGGACGCGTCCAGGGTAAACGAGGGCCGGACCCGACCGCGGGCGAAATTCACCCTTTCCACGATCCGCTGGCCGTATTGCGCGGCGGCGTCTTCTTCGGTCCCGCTGAATTCGGTGGGCAAGCCGCTGCCGTAGGCGCCGGCCATCGCTACCCAAAACCGGGACGCGATCTGGTACCGGAAGCGGCTATTCACCGTATTCCGCTGATCCTGAGTGACCGGAAAACTGCTTGTCGAGCGGATCGCCTCGGAGGCCTCCTCGCCCAGAAACAAGCCGCCGGTGACCGGAAGGTAGCCGGTTCCGCGCATGTTGGAGTAACTGATATAACCCGATACCGGCCCCCAACGCGGAATTTCGACCTTGACCTCAGTCCCGTGGATATCCGCCCTCCGGAAGGCGATTGGAAAGCTGACCCCGGTGTTGAGCAGTAGATCATCGTCGGCGAAATTGGTAAAGCCCCGGTGATAGTAAGTGCCCTCGAGACGCAGCTTTCGCCGCACGCCTTTGGCGAAACCCGCCTGATAAAAATTGCCCCGCGAGGGGCGCACGGGCAAGCGCAGGACTTCCTCGCTCAGAGCCGTGATCGTATCGGAGCTGGCCAGGAGAAGGTTTTCGAAAGCCGGCGTCTGAAAGACGCGGTCATAAGAGGCTCGGACGACCAGATCGGCGGCAGGCCAATACCAGGAAGCCCCCAGCCTGGGGCTCCAGGCGTTTTCATCCACGAGCAGCCGGTAATGATCCCAGCGCAGGCCGGCGCTCAGCGTCCAGTTGCCTACCCGCACCAGATCCTGCACGAACAATGCCTGCTCGCGGTCCTGGGCGCGGCCGAAGAATGCGAACGCCGGTGGCGTGTCGGGGTCGAACTGATCGCGATCGGTGATTTGATACTGGAACCTTTCCTGGATGGACGCAAAATCAGCCTCCACTCCCGCTTTGAATTCATGCGCCGAGTGATGCAGCGAGAGGGCGCCTTTCACGTAGCCTTCGCGGAAACTGCGGTCCTGGCCTGCAATGATGGGCGTAGACAGGGGATTTGACCAAAGGCCGGCGGAGAGATCGCGCGCCATGCCGCGTAAGTCCCCCAGCAGATCCGGAGAGAAAATATGCTGGTACGAGACCTGCCCGCTGGTCTCGTAGCTGTCGCGGTCCTGGCGCTGCCCGGCCATCTGCTGAATCAATTCGTTGGGCACGAGAAATCTGGATTCGTCGCGGCGCAGAATCACGCTGGCGCGGTCTCGATCGGTGATGTCGCGCTCAAAATGCGTCATTAGGCCCGAGGTCGTCCCACGATTCGTGAAATTCTGCTCGACTGGGGGATCCAGGAAGCGGTCGGTTTTCGCGGAGTCCCCGCTGAAGCTGACCGTGTTGCGGCCCCAGCCGTATTGGCCCATAGCGTATCCCCCGGCTGTATCGAAACTCCCGCCGGAACTGACGACTTTTCCATGAAAACCGGGCCGCTTGTCTTTTGCAGTAACGATCTCGATCACGCCGCCGAGCTTCCGGCCGTACTCGGCCGGATAGTCGGCAGTCAGGATGTTCATGGATTGAACGTCCTCCGCGTCGGGGTCAGCGGCAAAAACCGGCGAGCGATTATCCGTGAGAGGAATGCCGTCTATTACGTACTGAGTCTGGTATTCCGAGCCCCGAGGATGGAGCACACCGTTAGCTTCCAGAAGCCATCCGGGCTGCGTGTTCACCAATTCCAGCAGCGAACGTCCCGGAAGCGCGGTCTCGCGATCCCGCAAGGTCTCGGCGCCGATTCGGTTGACAGGACTGGTGCGGTGCGGATCGATAAGCGTCTCGTCCTCGCTGACCGTCACCGTCGTTTCCACCGGCGCCACGCCGAGAACAACCTTCAACTGCCTGGGTATTGCGGACCGGATTTCCACCAGGCTCGAAAACGGCGCGAAGCCTTCGCGGCTCACCTGCACACGATACAGGCCATAAGGCAGCAGCTTCGCTGTGACCTGTCCCTGCGAATCGGCCTGAAAAGTCTGGCGATATTGGTTCACTTCACTGACGAGTTCCACCGAGCCGGCGATAGGGAGCCCTGTCGAATCAGTGATCGTAAGACGGAGTTCGCCCGTGTTGGTCTGACCCCACAGCGCGAAGCTGACGAACAACAGAAACAGCCGCCGCATCACTGGCTTCTCCCTGGAACAATGGCCAAATTATAGCATTCCGGCGCCTCTCCCCCGCGGGAACACCACTGCCGGCCCGCCGACAAAGTCTTGTGGAAAGGCTGCTTCACTGGAACGTCAGGCCAGCCGCTTCGCACAACACCTTCATCGTATCGGCGGCCACTTGCTTCCAACTAAACCGGGAAGCGCAGGCCAACCCCGCGCGCCGCAATTGTTCGCGACGGGATGGGTTTTCAATCAGCTCCCGCATGGACTCGAACAACGCATCGGCGGAGGGCTCCTGGATGGCGATTGCCGCCTCCCGTACCCCGGCTTCGCGCAGCGGGGGATGGTCAAAGGTGATGACGGGAGCGCCGCAGGCCATTGCCTCGAGGATGGTGAACGAAAAGCCTTCGTGCAGCGTGGGCAGCACGAAGGCCGTGGCCGCGCTGTACAGCTCAACCAAATCCGCGCGAGGAACGAACGGGAGGTAGAAAGCGGCATCCTGAAGCGCTCGCTCCTCAATCAGGCGCGGCGCGTTTACCCCCAAATAATCCGGTCCGGCAATCAACAGAACGTGGGGAAAACTTTTTTCCCGCCGGAGCCGCGCAAACGCGTCGAGCAGCAGGGGCACATTGCGCCGCAGAGACAATTTGCCGACGAAGAGAAAAAAAGGGCGGGCGGGCAGGCGATAAGTAATCGAAATGCGGAGCGGAATTTCCTCGCCGCCGGCAGGATGAAATGCATCATCGACTCCGGGATAAATCACGCGGATTTTCGAGTCGTCCACGCCGAGATACCGCACCAGATCGCGGCGCGTGGATTCGGAATTGGCGATCGTGAGCTTCGCCGTCCGCGCGCTGTGGCGGAAAAAAGGGATTGTACGGGCGCGCTGCCACCAGGAAAAATCTTCCGGCCGCGATTCATAGATGCCGAGATTGGAGACCACCTTGATTCCCTGGCATCGCCAAGGCAGTGTATAAGGACCGAAAACTACGCTGGCCGCTTCCATCCGCAACGGCAGAACGGCGTTTTCCCAAACCAGCGGTGGCAGACGGCTCGGCAGCACGCGCAGTTCCACCGGACCAGCAATGGTGGCGGTCTCCAGCGATGGCTCCGACGGGGCGTATACGAGTATGCGGCGGAACGGAGAATCCGTACGGCTCCAGTAATACAGAAGATATTCCAAATATCTTCCTACCCCCGTCAGCGGCCCGCAAAGCCGGCGAGCGATGACGGCTAGCTGCATCGGGACCCACGCATGACGAAACGCGAGGCGGGACGCGCCCCGCGGCCTCCGGGCTCGCTTCTGGCAGCCCGCAGGGGGTTGATCTCGGAGTCTCTTTGCATGTCAGCGCTTCTCGAACACCGCAGCGATGAATTGCGAGTGGTCCAGAGGATAAAACCACTGCCCGGCCGTGTAGTGGAGCAGGCCCAGCGCCACTTCGGCCGCCGCCAGCCGGGCAGGGCTTTGCATAATGCGCCGGCTCCGCTCGACGGCTTGTTTGATTTCGGGAGATAGGTCGCAATATTCGTTGTCGAAATGCTTCAGCCAAAGGCGGGGGTGGAATGGACCGGCATCCATTTTCCAACAAGCGGCTACGTACAGCCCGTGTCTGCGGAACCGTTCAATTACAGCCGAGGGAAGCTCCAGGCCCACATGCCCGTCGGGATCGATGAAATACCGGCGGTACAAATCAGGACGCTGCTTGGCAAACCGGATGAGAGGGTGCAGACTGTCTGTCTCGATGACGTTTGCGGAGCGGCCGCCCGGTTTGAGCACCCGCGCGATCTCGCGGAATAAGGCGTCCTTTTCCGGCGGCGGAATGTGCCCGATCACGTGCGAAGTAACCACGCAGTCAAACGAACCTGTATCGAAAGGCAGCGGCTTGAGATTCGATTGTACGGCCAGCCGGTAATACCTCGCGCACTCGACCAGAGCCGTGAAAGCCGTATCGACCCCCACACACCCCGCCGCCCGTTCCGCAAACACCTGACGTCCTCTCGCGCTGCCGAGATCGAGCAGCCATCCGCCGCGCGGAATGTATCGCCGCCAGAAGCGCCATTCCCGCCAGGACCAATACGGGAGAAACCGCAGGACAGCGCCTTTGACCCCTGCCGGACTCAGGTGATACGGCACATGATGACTGATGTATTCTTCGTAGAACGGATCCGAATCGCAAAAGCTCGGCACCCCCTCGCGGATGGGAATGCTTCGCCGGCAGCGGCCGCAGAGCAGCGCCTCGCCATCGGCGTCGAGCGGGGCCCGGCAGGAGGGACAGATGAGCCGGAAGGGCAGACTCTCGAGAGCGGACCGCATTGCTTACGATCGGATCGCCTGTTGCCGCATCTGGAACGCCCACGCGCTGCGCAGCGCCGAATTGAGGTCGTGACGCGCCTGCCAGCCGAAGGTCTTCTGGATCTTCGAAGCGTCGGCCACCAGCACCGGCGGGTCGCCGGGCCGACGCGGGCAGATCTTTTCCGGTATCGGCCGTCCCGTAACGCGCCGGGCCGCCTCGATCACCTCGCGGACCGAATAGCCCCGACCCGTTGCCACGTTGTAAGCGCCGCTGGCTTCAGCCGGGGCGTGGAGAGCGCAAATGTGCGCATCGGCCAAATCCTCGACATGAATATAATCCCGGATGCAGGTGCCGTCCGGCGTGGGGTAATCGGCGCCCAGAATGGAAACACTCTCCGCTTCACCGGCGGCGGCGCGCAAGACGTGCGGTATGAGATGGGTCTCCGGGTTGTGCTGCTCGCCGCGCGCGGCCGTGGCGCCGCAAGCGTTAAAGTACCGAAGCGCAAAATAGGGCCAGCCGCTTGCTGCGTGGATCCATTCGAGCGCCCGCTCGATCGCCAGCTTCGTCTCGCCATACGGGTTGATCGGAGCTCGCGGCATGGTCTCCACCAGCGGCCCTGGGTTGCGGTCCCCATAAACCGCGCACGTGGAGGAAAGGATGAAGCGTTCCACGCCCGCCGCGCGGGCTTCCTCGATAAGGGTGAGGCTGCCGATCACATTATTGCGGTAGTAGATCTCCGGAGTTTGCACGGACTCGCCGACCAGCGCGAAGGCGGCAAAGTGCATTACCGCGCGCACGGAGTTCTCACGGAAAAGGGATCGCAGCAGGCCGCGGTCCGCAATATCCCCCTCAACGAAACGCGCGCCGCGCGGCACCGCATCTTCGAACCCGCGAGATAGATTATCGAGAACGACGACCGGTTCGCCGCGCTCCAGCAGCCGCTCCGCCGCAACGCTGCCTATATAGCCGGCTCCGCCCGTCACCAGAACGCTGCCGGCTGCCATCAGCCGGCTTCCCACTTGATCATGTTGTCAGGGTAGCGGTCGGCCGGGCGAGGCGTCAAGGGAAGGGTGCCGGCGGACCCAGCGGCGCTCCAGCCAGCTTGATTTAAGCCGCAGTACTGGGGCCTGGCGCTCGCTGCCCAGGCCGCAGAACCTCGAGCCCAAAAAAGACGGGAAAATCTGAGGGCGAGCTTCACCGCGATGCAGCGCCTCGCGCGCGGAGGTCAACTTTTCTGCTTCGGGGCGTTCCGGCACATCGCCCGGATGCCCCCGGCATTGGATTCCGGCCGCTCTCCGAAAGGCTGGTGCCGCGAAAGGTCGATTTCCTGCACCAGTTGCTCGGGCGTTTTCCCGGCCTGCAAACCGCGCCGCACCTGGGTCCACATGTCGTTCAAATAGGCGCGCTGCCCGCGCAATATGTCGGCTGTACCCACCGAGCCATGCGCCGGGACCACGGTCTTCAGATCCCATTGCATCAGCTTGTCGAGAGCGCGCAGCCAGTTGGCATAATCGGCGTCCGGATCGCCGAAGTTGTTACCCCAAGTCCAATTCACCGCCAGATCGCCGATGAAAGCGATCTTCTCCTTAGGCAGATAGGCGACGGCGTCGCCGATTGTGTGAGCAGGACCCATGCGGATCAGCTCCACGCGATGCTGGCCGTCATCAAAGGCGAGCGTGTCGGGAAAGACGACAGAAGCGTTCACCATCGGGAAATCTGCGCGGCCCCGGGCCTGGTTCTTGGTATCCGAGGGGCCTTTGCTGCGCGCTTCGGCGAGGCAGTCCGCCGTGCAAACCACCGCCGCCCCAGCTTCGGCGAACACGCCGTTCCCGTAGGAGTGGTCGGCATGGTAGTGCGTGTTAAACAAAAACCGGATGGGCTTATCGGTGGTCTTCCGGATCTCCGGCAGGATTTCCCGGGCTCCCCACGGGAAGTTGGCGTCGATGACGAAAACGTAATCCTGGAATATGACCCAGCCCACGTTGGCGGGTTCGTGAATCACGTGGTCTCCCTGCCAGAAATACACATCCGGGGCCAGCCGACGGACTGCGTGGGTATGGGTTTGCCCGAATCCGCCGCGTTCGAGGGCCGCCAGCAGCAGAACAATAAAAGCCGCCCCCAGGAGGCAGCGCCGGACTCCTTCACGGTGCAGGTCTATCATGCCGATTTTTTCTTCACCTCCCGCCGGTCTCATCGCCTCACAATGCCAGTCTTCCCCGCCGTAAAAACCGCCTCTTCGCGAGATTTTCTCAAATGCCAGCCGTATTGTTCACGCGATGCGGCCCGGCGAAGAGTTAGAATGTGCTGGCCGGCGAGCCGCCCTCGTGCTGTGACGCTTTCTGGGCCGTGGCAGGCAGTCTCGGCAACCCTTCCTTGGCCAGATACGACGCCAGAATTTCTGCCGCCAGTTGATGGCCGGCTGGGCTGAAGTGAGCGTCCGGGTAGTAGTAGAGTTTGATTTCCGGATGGCTCGCGTGGTAGCTTCGGAAAGCCGGCAGCAAATCCAGCATGTGCGCTCCGCGCCGCTGGGCCCATGTGCGCAACACCGCCTGCGGGTGGTCCAGGTCCAGGTCCTCATCGGAAATGTGAAAAGCGGACTGCCACTCCGCCGCCTCCTCGCGATTCACCTGTATGCTACGCGGGAGCACCATCAAAACAAAATCCATCCCGCGCTCCCGGCAAAAGTCATCGAACTGGTCCAGATAGCGCAGAGTTTCCGCAACGCCCCGGCTCGTCTCATCGGGAAACCGCCGCAAATGAACCTTGGAAAACTCAAACAGCCAGGGGTCGCGCGCCGCGAGGGCTGCGTTGCCCGCCGGAGACGCCGCCGACCGGCGCCGCTCGAAGTCAAGCTGCACGGCCCTCAGAAATTGCAGAAGATGGGAGGAGCGCACCGCCTTTTCGCGAATCGCCTGGGCCCAGGAAGGGGGTCTCAGCTCCCGGCGAATCATCAGACCGTCCTTCACGTCAAACTGCTCAATCCCGCCCATCTGGACATCGGTAAAGTCATTTCCCACGAAGAAGCTGAGCAATACCATCTGCGGCCGGTAGGCGCCACAAATTTCCTGCAACAGATGAAATTGATCGCCGGTTCCGGTCCCTGGCGTTCCGGCCTTGACGACGCGAATCGGCCGGAGCGCGTTCAAGCGCTGCTCGAGCAGGTACAAATAGGTCTGTTCCAGATTCACGCCCCAGCCGAACGCAAACGAGTCGCCCAAGGCGAGCACAGGCGGCGCCGGCGAAGCGATCGGGGAAATCCGGTCGCGAAAGCCTTCCCGGTTGATGATGATATCGACATCCCACAACCGCGTGACGTGCCGGCGGCGCACGCCGGGCAGCATGCGCAGATTGCGCTGGGAGTCGAGGTAGTAGATGTCCACATCCAGCAGCGGCGCGGCATGGAATACCCATCGCAGCAGCCCTTCGGCGATGGCTCCGGCGAACACCAGGCTCAGGGCGAGGAGAACGAGCCGCGCCCCCACCAGGCGGAAGCGGGAGGGCGCTGAGTCACTCATTGGCTACGTTATAGCAAAAAGAAAGCTAGTGCGGGTCACGATCTCTGGCACAAAAAACACACATTAAGCTGCAAAAAAACACACAAGAAATTGCAAACTTGGGGTAGAGGGAGGGGGCACACTAGTCGTTCATAGCCCCTGGGCTGCGGGAGTTTTGGCGTATTTTAGGGGCTGCACCGCCGTACCAAGCGCCAGCCCCGCCGGCCTCTTATCGGCCGACTAGATCGAACATTGGCCAGTCTGGCACTCCAGATAAGCCTGGAGCCGCCGTCTGGATGGTCCGCCCCCGCGTATCGCGGATCGACGCGCGTTCGGGGGCGTACACTTCAAGCCCGGTGTCTGGATCCGTGCCATGCCGAGGATCAAGATCGACGTACTCGATCGCGGCCTCAGGGCGCAGATCTAAATCCCAGGTGTTGCCGCTATCGCCACGAATTAGTTCTTTCATCCACACTCTCCTCTCCGCGAATTACTTTGTCACTTCGTCACCTGACTAGACTGCCGAGTCTGGGTGGCGATCAGCCGTACATCGCGATTCTGGACCGCATCGTTAATCATGCCAGCCAACTCCTCGATACCGGATGGCCCGATTACATGACCGGTCTGCACGTTGACCTGGATATAGGGCGCTTGCGCGCCTCCGGCGCCGCCAGGCGCGCCGGAGGCTGCAGCCAGCCCGGAAGTCCCTGCGGTCCCCGATGGTGCCGCAGACGGGCCCTGTTTTGGCGCAGCGGCGCTGCCAGCGACGGCCGACGCCAGGCCGACCGAGCCGAAGATCGCCGCCGCGGTAAATGCGTTGGCCGCGGCCTCATAATCGAATTCCGCAAGCTCGAGGAATCCGAGCGCGGTGGCGTAAATCGATTCCACCAGCGCCTTCGCGGCGATCGACTCGAGCGTGGCCGCCAGCGCAGCGCGCATTGCATCGCCGATCGACTGCTTATAGACGACGGCCTGCGCGATGTTTTGGGCCATGCCCTGCGCGAAGCTTTGAAACGCGCGGCCGCCCTCTTCCGCAAGCGACTCGATCGACACGCGCACCAGCATCATGCTTTGATTCGCCGACTGCTGCCACTCGCGCCACAGCGCCTCGTTCCCGCGGATCGATTGCGCAAATATGTCGCCGAATATGCCGCGCCAGCCGGTTGAGTTCCGCAGCGCCTGGAGGCCGGCCTGGTATTTCTGCAGCGCCGCGTCGCGCAGTAGGGAAAACTGCTGGCGGACGGCCTGCTGCTCACCTTCCGTTTTCGCGAGCAGCAGCGCTTTTTCTTCCTCGACCTGGCCGAATTTTTCGAGATCCTGGTAGTAGGCGAACTCGATGCGCTGCCGCGCGGTCAGCTCGGATGAAATCATCTGCGCCTGATGCTGCTGGAGCTTGATGAGCTCCTGCGCGAACGCCTGCTCGCGCTCGGTCTCGATCTTGCGCAGCCCGGCGGTGCGAATTTGCGCCAGCAGCTCTTCGGCCTCGGTGGTGAGCTGCCCCTCCTTCTGGTATTTCTGCCGGAGCTGGTCGATTTCCGCGCTGAAAGCGGCTTCACGCTCGGCGTATCCCTGCTGCTGATACGATTGCAGTTTGTCGCGCAGCGTGGAAAGAGCAGCATCCTGTTCGGCCGCGAGCTTCGCGTAGGCGGCTGAGCGGATGCGCGCGATGAGATCCTCGCCTTCCGCGGTAAGCGTGCCCTCGCGCTGGTACCGGTCGTGGATCTGTTGCAGCTCCTCGTCGATCGCCGCCTGGCGGTCGGCGTAGCTCTGCGTCATGTAGGAGCGCAGCTTGGTTTGCAGCTCGGTAACCGCGGCCAGGCGGGAATTGGCGAGTTTCTCGGCGTCGGCCATCGTTTGCAGGCCGGCAAGCTCCTCGATCAGCGGAGCCACTTTCTTCAGCGCCTCGCTCTCTCGGGCGAAGGCTTCGGCGCCGATCTGCCCCTGCGCATGCAGTTCCTGTAATTTTTGCGCGGCCTTGTCGCTCTCGGCCGTGAGGCGGATCGTCTCGAACGCGATCTTGTTCTCCGCGGTTCCGAGGGCCGCGATGCGGCCGGTCAACTGCATGACCAAATCGCTCAGCACCGTGTAGTCTTGCAGCGTCTTTTCCGGCGGTCCCAGCGACCCGCTTCCTTCTATAAGCGCTCCTTTCAGCTTGGCCTCCAGATCGGTGAGAGCCCGTGCATAGGCCTCCGGCATTTCACTGGCGGCCCTCCAAATTCCACCCCATTTCGAGGCAGCGGTTGTAAGCGTCTCCGTCGAGGCCACCAACCCGGCTCCGAGGTGGATCAGAATCGGCAGGAGCTTATTGCCCACGCTGAGCGTAAGGCCCTCCACCTCCGATTTCAGAAGGCCCAGCTCGATTCGCATGCCCTTCGAAGCGAGGATGTCCTTCTCTGTGATCGTTAGGCCCAGGCGATCGGCTTCCTGCATAAGCGCCTTAATGCCATCTGAGCCACGCTGCAGGAAGGCAATGAATTCAGCTCCGCCGCGCCCAAATAAGTCGCGCGCCATCGCCGCCTTTTCGGTGGCGCTCTGCAGGCTGTGAAAGCTATCTGCAACGTTGAACAGCAGGGGCAATACATTTTTCTCGCCTTGCTGGATCTGTTCTTGGGTAATGCCGAGTCGCGAAAAAGCGCTTGCCGCCTGTTGCGACCCCTCTCCTGCCTTAACCACCTGGGATTCGAATCGGGTGAGGCCCGACGTCAGGGAATTGTATTCGATGCCGCATACCTTGGCAGCATACGCCAGGCCAGACATCTGTTCCGCGGTCAAGCCTGTCCGGTGCATTCCTTCTTCGATTCGTGCATCGTATTCGGCGGCCTTATTGGCGGCCTCCAGTAACGCGCCGCCCACAGCAACCATGGCCGCCGCGCCGGCGGCCGCCAAACCTGTCATGGCTCCTGCGACCGTAGTTAAATCGCCAAAAGTCTTGGCGGACCACGAGCTAAATTCCTCCGCGATGCCCGAAAGATCTTTAGTCAGCAATGCCCGAAATCGCTGGACGTTGCCCACCGCATCATCAGTGTTCGCGGCGACGGTGAAAATTAGGTTTGCCGTCGAGTCGAAGGCCATATTATCCCCGCCGGCTCTGGCGCTGTGGTGTTGGCTCCCCTGAGAGGACACACTGCGTTTTCATCCTTCAACCTTCTCCTTTTCTCCGCTTCGCGCACTTCGGCTTCGCTAGACCGAGTCGATAGCCGGCGCTCTGTATCGCGCTCTCGTGGATGCCTGTGGCCCGCGCCACCAACCGGATCCGGCTCGCGATTTGGCCCCTGACACCGTGCGATTCCCAGATCCAGTGCAATAGTCTAAGTCGTTCCGGTGTCCATTCAATCCGCGGGCCGTGGTCGAGGCGAATCTTCAGGGCATTCCGCCACTCTCGTTCGGCGTACTGCTGCTCCAAATGCGCGCCGGCTTTAGCGAAAAACCCGGGATGGCGCAGCACTAGAACGTGCGGCATACACAGATTCAGCATGGGGGCTGCGGGGAACGGGCAGGCTTTCTCTGAGCATGATGCCGACTGCCGGATCTTGAGCTCCTCCATTATTTTTTATTTTTCCTCGCATTTCCAGCCGTCCAGCCGATGTCCATTGAGCCGCTGAACCGCATCCAAAGGAGGAGCCAAGTGCGAGCGCAACAAGCCAAAAATGGGGTTCAGCGGCTCAATGGACATCGGATCATTCGCTGGCGGCGGCTGCGGCAATTTTTGCCGCGCGGTTGCGGAGCGCCAGGGTCCCCTCATGAAATGCTTGGATCTCTATGTCTCTGGGCCAGCTCTGCGAGAGATCTTCGGCCTGGTTGCCATCGATGCTGACGCAGCCTCGCTGCAGCATGTGCGGGCGACCCTCGGAATAGACAGGATTAACCAGCGTAGCCCCGACCAAGGCCCGCACAATGGCTCCATCGCTAAACGCATTCGCGATACAGAAGCCTCTTTTGAGTAGTGGAACCAGTCCAGCTAAAACCTCATCGAATTCTGCACCGTATTCCGCGATCACCCGGCGCTGATATTCCTTCATCTCTGCGGCCACCGCTTCATTCGCCGCTTTCAGTGCTTTGGCGAGAGCCGACGACTTGGCCCTCAGCCCGCGCAGCCGTGCCGCTAGGACTTCGACCTTAGCCAGTCCTTCGAAAACTTCTTTGGCGATGGGCTCCGAGGAAGCCGGGATTCCCTGTATCGCCGCCTCGGCTTCTACCGCTGCCAGGCGCTCACGCGCGTCGGCAATGGCCGCCTCGGTTGATGCTACCTCGCGCTCGGCTCCGCTCATGATGCTCCGAAGCCGGTCGATCTCTACCATGATGTTCTCGGCCTTATCCAGCGCCGCTTCGATCCCCTTGGTCGGCACTCCGATCGCGGCCGGAGTGCGCTTCAATAGGTTAAGCATCTGATTCTCCATCGCCGCCCGAGCCGATCAGCCTGCGGTGGCGCGCGAACAGCTCTTTATTCTCGCTCGCCGCCAGGCGCACGGCTTGTTTTGCATCGACGCCCGCCCGCAGCTTTGCTTGAATTTTGCTTTGTGCGAGCCGATCGACTTCCGAAGCAGTCAACCGCTCGATGCACGATCCCTGTTGGAGATCACCAGCTTCAGACTCTCTTCCAATCACGTCGCGCCTGTGAGCCTCGGCAATCTCAGGGTTCTCCCTTATTGCCTGCCGCAACGCGTCGTAGTGTGTCAGCCCCGGCGTGTCCTTTATTTTCTGCCGAGCCAGCTCTATAAGCCGGGATCCAAATTCTTGCATCGCTGCCCCCTTTCTTTGCCATCCAGGCTCCGCAAGCACAATCAGGGGCCGTAATCTTGCATGATCTGGCTGATCGATCAGGGCCATAGCCGTCAGGGTTGCACCCTGTAGTTCCCCTGTTCGCTTGTCGTGCGTTCGCCAGCCAACAGCCGTGGAAAGACATTTATGCCGGCCGTTTGCAATCATGCCCCGCGCCCTGGCTGTGAAGCTCACTACCCCCCACAGGATGCCTCTCTCGTCAGGCCCGTCGTCGATACCTTGCAGCCAGCCGGCCGCGGGAATTGGCTCGCCACGCGCTAGCGCCGGAAATTCACTCATGCATTCATAATCGACGACAAGGTCGCATTGCCTTCTGCGAAAGTTGCGCACCACCGCTGCCGCATCATCTTCGGTCAGGGAAAACTCCTCCCCTCCCCTAGAGAATTGGCCGGTGATGAGCAGGGGAACGCGCGTGAGCCGCCCGGCGGGGGCGATCGCTACTTGGGCCAGATCGACGAGAAATGATCGCGACACGCTTTTCAAAACCCCATTACGAGCCGATAGTGCTCGTAAAGATCGGGACGCTCTACGGCAACCCGGGCAATGGCCTCGCGTATCTTGAGCGCGCGGTCGTATCGCATCTTGGCGCGAATCCGGTCGCCGAATTCGGCAACAAGCTTATCGAGCGGCGCTGGCGGCCCCAGCCGTCCGCCCGGAATGACTTCAAAACGCCCGGCATCGCCTCTTGCCATCCTGCCTCCCTAAAAAATCATGTCTTTCCTTCTGGCCTCCGCCCTCGCCCCTCGGTCGCCCGAGAGCTGAGGCCGATGTACAGATACCGGGTCCCTTGAAACGGACTGCCTTTAAATGCAGCGCCTCGAGTCCCGGCAATAGTGACCGTAGCCGTTTTCGCGTTCCCAAAGAAAGCATCGATAGCCGCCAAAACGCCGCGGCGCGTGCCCAAGAGGGTCCATTCGCGGTCTATAACAAACGGCTCTTGGGGTTGTCGCCGCACGACCCGGGCCGGGAGCTTACCAGGTTTAGATGAACGCCGCATAGCCTTACGCCGCCTCCTTTTTCCCGAATTCTAATCGCAGATGAAAACATGCCCATGTACCGCACTTCGGACATCTGCCCTCGCCAGCTTTCAAACCGAGCGCCTCCCAGATTGCATGCCAGCACTCGGCTCCACAGCAGGCGCAAATGTACAATGGCCGTTGCACTAAGCTGCACCCTCCACGAGGTGTATACCCCATAGGTGACTGGCTACTCCGGCGATGGTCTTCACAGTGACGCGCTTGCCGGCGTGCTTCGCTTGAATTAGATCGATTGCGCGCATCAGCCGGCGCATCGATCCGCCCGTCGCCCGAAACCATAAGTCAAAGGCAGCTTCATCTACGTCTTCAATTCCTTCTTGACGCAAGATCGCCGCCATCTCGGGCTTCGCCAGGCCCGTCAGGGGCGCCCAAACGCTGATGCGTGAAGTCAGAGCGCCAAGATCCGCGACTCGGCTCGCCGTGAGCCTGGCTAGCAGCGGAGGCGCCGACAGCAGCACTACGCCGACGCCGTCCGTATGGGTCCGGTCGTGAATCTGTCGGATGAGCTGGAGGACGCGAACGTGACCCATTTCTGCTTGGTCAAAGATCAGCAGACACGGCGCGTTGCGCAGTGCATCACAGACATCGCAGAAGGTCCGGCCGGCACTCATCCGCGACCCGGCAGGCACCCCAAGTTGGCCGGCAAGGCAATCGAGGAACCATACCCGGTTCGATGCGGTGAAGCCGTCGAATTCCATGACAATGCTCTCGATCCTGCGGCCGCGGCCCGCTCGCCAGGCTTTTACTCCCTCGGTCTTACCGATGCCGTAGTCCCCGGTTATCACACCGATCGAGGCCGACTCGGCGCAGTAATCGAGCACTTCAGCCACGCGGCGAATCGCCGAGGTGTGATAGAAATTCCGGCGCCGGGTCGCGCACCGTGCGCGATCACACGGGCCTACCGCGTACGGAGCAAGGGCTGCCTGCCCGGCGGTGGCCTGGGCAAGAATCTCCCCACACCGGGCCATCTGTAGAACTCGCTCGAACTCCGCGCATACGCGGTCTGAATCGCAGCGTGGAATAGTGCCATTTAAAAAGCCCCGGCCCGTTGAAGGCGAAAGGGACGTATAGGCCGTCAGATGATCTATGTTCAGGTCCGGCCTCGACCTGAGAAAAATTTGAATCTGCTCCCGCACATCCATTGGTCGCCCCCCTAAACACTCTCGAAGAAGCGGAAGTCTGTGCCATCGTCCGGATCGTCGTCGCGGTAAGCCGCGGCCTCCGCCGCCTCGATCGGATCGCCGGGATCGGAAAACCGGAATCCGGCCTCTTCAGCCGCTGCGGCGGCAGCGGAAACGATCGCGTCAGGTACGTCCACGCGCACCTCGGGACGCGGGAGGAGCGGCGCGGGCGGCACGGCGGCGCGGCGGTCGCGCTGCTCGATGCGCCGCAAGGCGCGCTCTTCCGGCGTGGGAATGTGCACGCGCTGGTGCACAGCCGCGATGAACGCCTTCACCTCGCGCCGCATGGCGCGGCGAGCCCGCTCGTCGGCCACGAATGCGGATTCGCCCATGCGCCGCAGCTCGACGTTATCAACGAGGCCGACGAAGCGGTCCTCGTAATACACAGCCGCGGTGCCGAGGTCATGCGGATCGTAGGCGAAATCGACCTGTCGGCCATTGAGGGCTGCGAGCGCGACGGGATTGCCCGCCAGCCGGTAGTGAAACTGCCGCCCCCCGAAGCTCGGCGCGACTTCGCCGTGCCGCACCGTGACCTGCCGTCGCCGCGCGAAGCAGAATTGCAGCACCTCGGGCGGCACGACCCGCCGCTCGACCGAGCCGATGAGCCGCTCCCAGCATTCGTTCGGCGATAGCCAGCCGCGGCCTCGCGGCGTGATCGTTTCCATGCCCTCGCCGGTGTGCTCGCGCTCGTTGAGGGCCTCGAGAAATTCGTCGTAGAGGCCGGCGATAAACTCGATCGGGCGGAAGGGTGTTTCCCGCGCTTCGGCCTTCAGCCATCGCTCGTGCTGCTCGACGAGCTTGAGGAAGCGCTCGGGCCGCGCGCTCGGCTTGTGGCCGCACCAGAAGGGCGTGGTGCGGTCAAACAGCGCCGTGTTCAAAAAATTCGGCTCAATGATTTTCGATCGCGCGCGCCTGACGATGGCGTGGTGCACGCGCACGCCGAGGGTGTGGAGCACGCCGCGCATCCCATCGCCCAGTTGCGCGATGCGGTACGCGGCGCCGGTCCGCGGACTGCGGCCCTCTAGCCACTCGCAGGTGAAGTCCTTGCCGTTGTCCCAGTACACGGCCTGGGGGATGCCGTGGTCGAGGAACGCGCGCTTAAGTACGCTCGCGATCGAATCGCTCGATGGAGTCTCGACGATGGCCCACGCCAGCCACTTGCGCGTCCGCATATCGATGGCCGCGGTGAGCCAGGGGCGGATGAGCCTCCAGCGCGGCCCGCCATCCCTGGACCGCGTCTCCACCAAGCAGAACAGATCGAGCCGCCGATGATCCATGACGACGTAATCGAGCGGCTTGAGGTCGCTGATCTGGCGGAAACTCAATACCTCCTGCGTCGCCTGGTACGCCTCTTCGCCCTCGCGCGCCATGACGCGCACAATGTGGGGGATGCGCCGGAACCACCGGCGGAAGGTCTCGTAGCTCGCCTCGGGAAGCTGCGCCTCCGCCGACAGCCGGTCGTTATCGAGGTAACGTGCGTATTTGTGGCGCTCGGATTCCTCGAGCGGAGCCGCTGCGTGCGCCGCGCGCCAGGCGCGCTCCTCGCAGTACGCGCGGTAAATTTCCCGCACTGTAAGCTCGCCGTACGATCCCTGACACGGCAGGGCCGCCGCGAGCAAAAAATCGAGAGCGGCGTTGGTCAGTGCGCGCGGCTTTCCCCTGTCGGTGCGATCGCGGTTGGCGAGGCCCGGCAGCCCCCGCGCGCGGAAGCGGCGCAGCCAGGTGTAGATGGTGCGCTGGCTCGTCCGATGTTGCGCAGCGAGTGTGGCAACGAGCTTCGTGCGGCTCCAGCCGGCGTCCAACCACAGCGCCCGGAAGCGCTCAGGTGTGAGCAGCGGCTCAATCACGCGATAGCGTGCCTCGGCCTGGTCGCGGCCGCTAAAGCTGATGGCCGGACCGGGTGGTAAATGGAGAGCGAGAGCGGCTTCGGGCAGAACTGGGGCGTCAGGATCGGGCAGCATTTCTGCCACCCGCCCGCCGAAGGCGGGTAGCGGCTGGGCCTTTGGCGGCGGGCCGGCCACCTTAGGCGCCTCATTGCGCTGGGGCTGCGTCCTCACTGGCTGCCCTCCGTCCGCGCGCAAAGGCACTCAATTGCGTATGCGTGCAGTTCAGCAATTATCTCCTCGAACCCATCGGTCGTAGGCATTACAAGAAACTGCCCTAAGTAGCGCCGAATGCGGGCGCTCCGTACGTCCCGCCAGCCGCGAAGGGCGCCAGCGCCAGATCCCAGCGCGCGCCGAAACATGCGCACGTAGCCGCTGGCCGACCTTGCGTACTCGGCCACAGTGTCCGCGTACATTTGACGGCGCTGCTCTTCGGTTCGCCATTGCAGGTACCAGCGCGAGACCGTCCGTTCGGGGATAGATTCGCCAGTTGCATCCCGTATGCGTGCGACGATCTCTTTGGCGGTGAGTCTCATCCGAAAGCCATCGACCATCAGGGCGTGCGCATGGGGATCGACGTCCCTTGTGCGCCGCGTCAGAGGCGTCATAAATCCGCCTGCTGGGCTACGCATAGCGGCTTGGTCTCGCGCCGAACGCTGTACTTTAGCCGCGGCGACAGATCAGCGTATAGGCCAACGAGGCGTGGCGGAAAGCCAAGCTCAAGAGCGAGACGCCGGCGCATCGCAGGAGCTTTGCGTTTGCCAGACAAGATGTCGCTCACATAGGGCCCAGAGATCCCCAACTGTTCAGCGATCTTTTGCTGGGTTAGCCTTTTGCGGGCCATGAACAATCTGATACGCTGCTGCATGGTACAATAGCTACACCGAGTTATTTTAAGTGACTGAATGATTATAAGTCAAGCAAAATTATAAAAAATGCAAAACCAGTTGCTAGTAGGCATGCCTATCGGGCAGTTGGTGCGGGAAATTCGGAAGCGACATGGCCACACGATGACTGCACTCGGGCGGCGGCTTCGCGTGACGCCATCGACTATAAGCCAATACGAGAGTGGGAAAATCACGCCCGGCGCTGAGGTTCTGCACCGGCTATGTGATCTCGCAAATACCGAGGAGCGGCGGCTCCTGGAATCGGAAATCCGGCGCCAGTTTATGCGCATGCCTGGCGGCGAGGCATTGCTGGCTGAACGGCTGAACGCGCTTGAAAACTATTCGCGCTACATGCGGATGCTTGAGAGGCTGCCCCACAAGAAAACCGGCGAATACCGGAACCCGGATCTGGCGGCATTCGTTGGGCTGGCAAATCATATAATTTTCAGCCTCAAGAAAGTGGATTCCTCTATAAACGAGATTCTGCAACTCTGGTGCAGCTACGCGGCCGGACAGCACGCCCACAGGGGCAAGCTGCGGTGTTTTCGCGATGCTGCAGCGTTCCTCCGGGTACAAATGGGCACGGATGCACCGGCCCGATTGAAAAACTTCGTCGTGAAAGACCGAGGTTGGCTTGGGAATTAAATCCTCTCAATAAGCAGGCCGCACCAAGTTGTAGTATCATCGGCGGTCATGAAGCCTCAACGCGTGCCGCCTATGATCGGACAGGAAATGATCGAGCTGCTTATCGGCTTTGAGTCCCTCCTGCGTGAACGCCAGCAGAAATACTCCGAGCTTTACGAGGCGGTACGCGATCAGCTTCGAGATGGCGCTAAAGTTGAGGCCGGAAGCCACACCGTCGAGTTGGATGCTGGAGGGCGGTACCTTGTGATTGATGGCCAACCGCAGGTTGATTTTGCCCCGGCCGGCCCGGCCTAAGCGCGGCGACCAGAGTCCACCCTAGTAGCCTCGTTTCTGCCTGGCTATGGTGGCGAATATTGGGGGGCACACAGCCGGCTAGAGTCCAGCGCGGAGCGCTGGGGGAGTTTTCCGAGGTTTCTCCGGTGGGTCGGCAGGTGCCGGCGCATTTCTCGCCCGCCGAGCTCGATACCAAGGAGCCAGGGCGGCAATGGCGAATAATAGGCGAAATACACATCCAGGGTTGCGAAAAACCCACCCAGCCGGCCATCCGCAAACTTTTCCAGCCGACGCTGAACGATATTCATTAAACATTCATTAACTCGATCTCCTGCCTATATTCAGTATAAGTACCTGAATTTTCTACTTCTTGCAAGTTGAGCGGGCCGCTGTTGACGTTTTAATCTTTACTTGGCTGCCACTTACGTAGAATCAAACACTTACGCGTTGTTGATATTAGTAGTAGGCTTGAAGTTTGCCAAAATAATGTGTGTACAGCCCCCGCCTTTGTAGTGGTACCACTGGCGAGCGCTGGCGGCTGTATCTACTACGCAACACGCCACTTACAAGCCAAGCACAACGGTGCGCCGGCACCCGCCCCTGGACGCCCAGATTTGCCAACGAACGTGGCTTTTGTTAAAAGCCACGCCTTCGAAGACGTGGCTTCCTGTTGCCAGCAGAATCTGAGAACGCGATCCGCCAGTCTGCTCAGTCTTGATTTGTCTCGCCGCCCGCCTCAGAAGCTTACCTGGGTTGATCCAGCGCGGCCGCAAGGGCTAATTCCGGCGTGACTCAAGCTGCCGCTCGGCTCATCCGGCAGGCGGCTGTGCGTAGTGGTGCGGCGGGACCTGATGATCCCCATACGGGGTGTTGCCCGGATAATCGGGCGGCAAAGTGTGGCCGTGCTGCCCGTGGTGCGGATAAAGGTTGATGTGTCCATGCACCGTATGCGGGCTGGGATAAGGCGCCGGCGGCCCGGGGTGATGAAACTCGCTGGTGATATCCACCGCTACATCCAGCTCCTGGGAAAGAGACGCGCTGGCCTGATTCAGGTTCTTGACGGTATTGTTAACCGAGGCCATGCTCTGATAGTCGAGCGCTGTCGCCGCCCCGCTTCCAATCCGTCCGGCGATCACATTTTGGGTCGCGCGTGCCGCGGCGAGTTGCGAGGACAAGGCCGCGAACGAGCGCGCGGCCTCGGCCGCCCTGGGCTGGAGGCAGGTATAGCTCTTCGACGCTTCGAGCAAGCTGGAAATTTGCTGTGATTGGACTTGCGTGACGTCAAAGACAGCGCCATCGGAATCCACTTGCATTCCACCCCTGAGCGCGACGCGGATTGAAACCAGTTGGCCCGCGCCAAGCGTCCTCACCTCGGAACTTCCCGAGCGAGCCACTTTAACTTCCCCGCTTCGCACCTGCACGCTGATTCTGTCCTTGCCAGTGCGGTAAATCGTAGCGGCAGTGCCGGGCTTGCCCGGCGTGACCGACAACGGCGCGGCGACAACCCGCGGAGCGCCTGACTGGCCCAGAATTTCCACGCTCCCCGACTCGAGAGAGAGGTAATTCCTATGTACGATACCTTCGGAGTCGATGCCCAAAACGTACCGGGAGCCGTCCTTTAAATTCAGGCGGGTAGCCAGATAGGAACTAGTGATGCTATCCCCCTCGAAAAGGGTTGCTAAGCCCTCCACGACCGAAGAGCCCACGATAAATTTGGAATCTGCGACAGCAAAACCGATGGGCTGAGCAGCGGCTCCCAGCAACGCGGGGGCCGTTAAAAACCCTGCCACAGCCATAGTACAAAACGCTACACCTACCTTCATTTGCTATTCTCCCTTGTAGTCCCGACGTACCCAGCCTGTACTAATGCCAGAGTTATTATGGGATTACGGTTGGAGAGTGTCAAGTACTAAGTTAGAAGATTAAGCGAAAAACCCTTATTACCAACGGGCGGCTTGGCCGACCGAGGCCGGTGCTTCAGACCGGCTCCCGCCTTCACCCCCACCCTTTCGGTTAACTTCTGCGCCCGGAAGACCGCCGAAGCCCGCGCGCCTTCCTGCCGTCAATGCCAATCCAAACTTCGGGACCGGTACAGCGCCGATCAAGGTGGAGGCTGCGGATCCCCTCCAGCCCGCGAAGCTCCCTCGGCGTGGCTTTGGGGATGCGGCTTTCAGGCCTCTCGGCCGACCTGATTTCCGGCCTAAAGGTTTGCCAGGCGGCGCACTCCCGAGCGGCAGCCTCGCCGCAAAGGGCCGGTATGCTACCATTAACGGTTCTGTAATTGCGGTATCCCCCTTAAATTCTTTGCCCGCATAAACACTGGAGGTGTGATGAGTATTGCAAGAAGTCCAAAAGAGGTGTTGGAGTTTGCCAAGGCCAACGGCGCGCAGATGCTGGACATGCGCTTCAGCGATCTGCCAGGTCTCTGGCATCACGTTTCTTTCCCGATCGCGCAATTGACCGAGAGCAGCTTCGAGGACGGCTTCGGCATTGATGGATCGAGTCTGCGCGGATGGGCGGCCATCCACGAAAGCGACATGCTGCTGATCCCGGACCCTTCGACGTGCATGATGGATCCGTTCACGCAGATTCCCACGCTGGTGATGATCGGCGACGTGATCGATCCCATCACCAAGCAGCATTACGAGCGGGATCCGCGTTGGATCGCCAAGAAGGCGGAAAACTATCTGAAGTACAGCGGCATCGGCGATATCGCCTATTTCGGCGCCGAGGCGGAGTTTTTCATTTTCGACAACATTCGTTTTGATCAGACTCAGAACAGCGGATATTACTTCATCGACGCCGAGGAAGGGCGGTGGAACTCCGGACGTTCGGAGAACAATCTTGGATACCGGCCCCGCTATAAAGAAGGCTACTTCCCGGTACCCCCTACGGATCACTATCAGGACTTGCGGGCCGAGATGGTGCGCACGATGTTGAAGAGCGGCCTGGAAATTGAATGCCATCATCACGAGGTGGCGACCGGCGGCCAGGCCGAAATCGACCAGCGCTTTGATTCGCTGGTGAAATCGGCCGACAACATGATGATTTACAAGTACGTCATCCGGAACGTTGCGGCGCAGCACGGCAAAACCGTCACGTTCATGCCCAAGCCCTTGTTCCAGGATAACGGCAGCGGCATGCACACGCACCAGTCCATTTGGAAGAACGGCACGCCGCTGTTCGCCGGCGACCGTTACGCCGGCCTTTCCGATATCGCTTTGTGGTACATTGGCGGCCTGCTAAAGCACGCACCAGCGGTTGTAGCGCTGGCTGCTCCCACCACAAACAGCTTCAAGCGGCTGGTTCCCGGCTTCGAGGCGCCGGTCAACCTCGCGTACTCCCGGCGCAACCGTTCCGCCGCCTGCCGCATTCCGATGTACTCGGCCAGCCCCAAAGCCAAACGCGTGGAGTTCCGGCCTCCGGATCCTTCTTGCAATCCGTACCTGGCTTTCGCCGCCATGCTCATGGCCGGCTTGGATGGCATCCAGAACAAAATCGACCCGGGCGAGCCGCTGGACAAGGACATCTACGACCTGTCTCCGGAAGAAATGCGAGGCGTGCCCTCGCTGCCGGCTTCGCTCGACGAGGCCTTGAAAGCGCTCGAGAACGACCATGCGTTTCTGACTAAGGGCGACGTATTTACCGAAGAGATCATCGAAACCTGGATCGATTACAAAATGAAGAACGAAGTCGACGCGATCCGACTGCGCCCGCACCCGTACGAGTTCGCCATGTATTACGATATCTAGTGGTTTGTGGCCTGTGGCGAATGGCTTGTGGCCGGAGCGGAGCGTGAGCCGCATGCCACAATCCACAGGCCCGCTTCTATGGACCGCCTCCTGGAGAGCGTTCCGTTTCGCCACGTCGAGCGAGCGCAGCGCAGCCTGGCAGGTCTGAGCCGTTATCTCAGCCCGGAAACCGAAAACATCCTGAATTCGCTGCTCGCGCAGTCGCCGGATCCCGATGCGGCGATTCATTACCTCGAGCGGTATCTCTCGAGCGGGGCGGAGGCGGCCCGCACTCTCGCTCAGACTTCCCGGCTCAACGCTCTTTTAGCCGTATTCTCTTATAGTCATTTCCTCGCAGAAGCCATATTCCAGCACCCCGATTGGCTGGATTGCGTTTCCGAACAAAACGGCTTCTACCGCGTGCTCGGGCCCGAAGAGCTGCGATCCCAATTAGGTCCATTCCCTCGCGAGATGCGCCGGGAGGCCGTTGCCCTCGATCTGGCGCGTTTCCGGCGGCGCAACCTGCTCCGCATCATGCTCCGCGATGTTTTGGGCCTCAGTACACTGGCCGAGACGACCCTGGAACTGTCCCATTTGGCCGACACGATTCTGGAAGCGGCCCTGGAACGCATTCAAGCCGAGTTGACGGAAATTTTTGGCTCACCCCGGCTGGCTCCGGCGGCCGCCGGCGCGGTCGAAAAGCAGGCCGGGGGAGGCCAGCTCTGCGAGTTCACCGTGTTGGCTCTTGGCAAGCTTGGCGGACGGGAGCTCAATTACAGCTCGGACATCGACCTGATGTATTTCTTCGCCGGGGGCGGCGAGACGGACGGGCCCAAAAAGGTGACCAATAAGGAATTCTTCATCAAGGTAGCCAACCAGCTCACCGATCTGCTTTCCTCAAACACCCCGGAAGGCTCCTGCTACCGGGTCGACCTGCGGCTGCGCCCGGAGGGCAATCTGGGCGAAGTGGCGCAGCCGCTGAGCGGCTTGCGGGACTATTACCAGCGCCGCGCCCGTGATTGGGAATTGCAAATGCTGATCAAAGCGCGCGTCGCGGCCGGGAGCCGCGAGCTCGGGCGGAGGTTTTTGCGCTTCGTCGAACCGCTGATCTACCGGACGACGACCGACTTCTCAGCGATTGAAAGCGTCTCGGAGACCCGCGAACGTATCCACGAGAAACTGCGCCGCCGCTCCCCCGGTGGATTAAACGTGAAACTTAGCCGCGGGGGTATTCGCGACATCGAATTTCTGGTGCAGTGCTTGCAGCGGCTTTACGGCGGCCGTGACGCCTGGGTCCGGCACGGCGGCACGCTGGTGGCCCTGCAAAGGCTTCGCGATAAGCGCTACATTTCGGCGCGCGACTACGCCCGGTTGAACAGCGCTTACCAGTTTTTGCGCACCGTGGAGCACCGCCTTCAGTTTGACTACGATCGCCAGACCCACACCCTTCCGGATGACCCGGAGGCCCTGGAAGTTCTGGGCCTCAAGGTCGGCGTGCCCAACGGCGAAAAAATAGCCGGAACCCTGGTCGAGCGGACCGAGCAGCACCTGCGAGCGGTGGCCGAAATCTACGACCGTGTGATTCACGGGCACCGTCCCGTTTCTTTGCAGGGACCCGATGCGGCGCCGCTGTTCCAATTGGAGATGGAGGCTACGCCGGAAAACCTGGAGCGCGGTATGCAAGCGCAGCTTCGATATATCGAGCTGAGAGCGCCGGCTGTGGCGGCGCGAATCGCACAAGCCCCGCTCAAGCGGGGCCGCGGCTTGTTTGAGCATTTTCTCGGCAAGATTGTCTCGATGCCGGACCTGCTGACCGCCATGGAGGAGCAGCCGGAATTGGTGGATTTGACCGCAGATCTGTTCGAGCACAGCCCCTTCCTGGCGGAGTGGCTGATTCGCAACCCGGAGGAGATCCACCAGTTGCTGCAAGTGGCCGCCTTTTCCGCCTCCGACCAGCAAGCGCCTTTGTTTCCGCGGGAAGCCCCCCGGCGCAATTTTCCCGGAGACCATCCCGAGCTCGAGCATTTGCTGCGCACGCACGCCCCCATCAACGAGAAAACATCTTGGCTGCGTCGGTTTTACCGGCGGCAGATGCTGCGGATTCAGACTGAGAGCATCTGCCGCCGCAGCCCTATCTTCGCCACGCTCGAGCAGACCACTGAACTCGCCGACTGGGTCGTGCGCGCCGCGTACCGGATCGCGCTGGACGAAGTGCTGCACGAGACGCCTTCGACGCTCATGCACGTCGTCGCGCTGGGACGGCTTGGCATGCGGGAATTCGATCTGGGCTCTGACGCCGATCTGGTATTTATCGTCCCGGATGAGGCTAAACCGGATCTCGGCCGCTGGACGCGCGTCGCCGAACGCACCATCGAGGTGCTCACCAGCTATACCGGAGAAGGCGTCATCTTTTCCGTTGACACCCGCCTGCGCCCCTTGGGGCGCGAGGGAGAACTGGTCCAGACCGAGGGGCAATACAGCAAATATTTCAGCGGCCAGGCGCAGGCGTGGGAGGCGATCACCTATATGAAATCCCGCTGCCTGGCGGGCGACATCGAGCGGGGCACAGCGTTTCTTCACGAGCTGCAAAACGTCGATTGGCGCCGTTACGGCCAAAGCGGGAGCCTCGCCGGCCTGTTGAGCGAGATGCGCCGGAAGCTCGAACGCGAGCAGGGCGCCGAGCATCCACTGAAGGCCGGCCCCGGCGGCTACTTCGATATCGATTTTGTGCTGATGTACCTGCGGCTCCGAGGAGCGGGCATTTTCTACACCTCCCTGAACACGCCGGAGCGAATCGACGTTATCGAAAGAATGGGGCTGCTTAGCCGGGAAAATGCAGAATTTCTACATACCGCGGCCGTTTTCTACCGCGCCCTGGACCATGCGTTGCGCGTCTCCACGGGCAGATCGCTCGGAACGCTTCCCAAATCGCGTTCGCAATACGAGATTGTGACCGAACTGGTGCGCCGCTGGACCCCGCAGCCACTCCACAGCCGGCCTATGGATCAGCTTCTGGCCGAAATGCGGCAAAAAACCCGGCAGACTTTCAACCAGATATTTGAGGCCCGCTGATCACCAGAACGCAGAGATTCCACATGACCAGCGCGGCGAAGCCCAGGTTCACGCGCGAAAGCAGGCGCTGCCGGGAGTTGCGAACGCAATAAATCGCGAGAGCAAACGCCAGCGCTTTCACCAGAATCAGCGCGGCCAGGGGAGAAGGCCCCGCTTTCAGCAGGAACCGGACCAGCGGATTCGCTTCCTTGACCCCGTTCGCAAGAAACGCCAGCGTGGTGAGGACGTCCAGGAGTTGCAAATAAGAAAACTGAAGTAGAGCGTTCAATTTGACCCGTCCTTATGAGAAAACCCATCTTCCGCCCAACGCCGAATCGAAACCAATGGGCAAGAAGTCAAGGTACGGCCGCGAGACAGGTAATGGTACGCGGGCGGTGAACCGGCGGGTTGGCCGCCGAAAAAAGCGCCCGGACCGGAAACCTCGCTTCAATGAAAATGTGAATCCCTGGGCGGAACCTGCGGACGGATCACGTCGGCCATCTCAATCGTCCGCTAAAAGAGGCTGCGGATGCTTTCGTATTCGTTTTTGAATTTTTCGAGGACCTCGGGCATTTTCTGCCGGAGTCCGATCTCGGCAAAGGCCATATCGGCCGGATACGGATGCCCCCGCTTGCTGGGAAGGATATCCAGCCCGTACTCCACGACGTAAATGTCAGCAGCGTGCACAATGTCCGCCAGCGTGATGGCGCCGGGTTCCCGGGGGCAATCCGCAGGATGGTGATGAAATTCCACAGCCTGTTGGATGCACTCGGGCAGTTGCCATTTCTGCAACACGATTTTTCCCAGTTCCGAGTGACTCACCTGGAGAATGTCGATTTCCGCTTGTTCGTAACTGCCTTCGGACTGCTCATAATGTTCGATCACTTTAGGCAACAGGTCGGGAAAGGAGGTCAGGATCAGCAGCTTGCCGATATCATGAAACAGACCGGCAGCGAATCCGGCTTCCGAATCGTTCAGCCCGGTGTATCCCGCCAGATAGTGGCACAGCATAGCGCAGGAAAGGGAGTGCTGCGAATAACGGGCATAGAGCCTGGGCGGCGGCGTTCGGGAGCGCGTGAGCATGCGCCGCATCGAAAACGCGAGAGCCAGATTGCGAACCGTGGAAAATCCCAACATCGAGACTGCGTGGCGTATGGAGGTTACGGTGGCCTTCAGGCCGTAATACGCGGAATTCACGCTACGCAGCACGCTTCCGCTCAAAACCGCGTCTTTTTCGATCATTGCGGCGATTTGCGCGCTGGAGGCGTTGCTATCGTTTAGCAACTGGAGAAGCCGGTTCAGGATCAACGGCAGGGGCGGCAAGTCTTCGATCGCCGCCAGCAGGTCGGCGCGGTAGTCAACCGCCTTGGGCGGCGGAGGCGCAGCCGGAAAATACCGGTAGGAAGGCATAAGTTTCCGGTCAGGAGCGGAGCAGCGCGATTCGGGCGGCTGCCAGCAACACACCGCCGCCCGCCTTAGCGCCCCGGACCCTGGCGGCGCACACGGATCATGCGCCCTCACCAGGTAGAATCGGCGGAACCATCAGGGACTTAAGAGGGAAGCAGCCGCTTGGCCGGGCAAGGTCAGCCGGTCAACGGAGACTCAGCCGGATCTCGGCCGCCAAAGCCGAATCCGGCTTGCCGGTCCGGTTCACCACATACACGCATTTTTCCGAAGCAGCCGTCTCAGTCACCAGCGCTCTGTCGTCAATTGCCCTGCGGGCTTTTTCTAAAACGGCGTCGGTCACCACAGGATCCGAGCCGGCTCTGCCGGCCGCGGCGATCAAAGGCTCGAGCTCTTGGATCGGCTGGCGGGCAAAGAGAATCAGAATCCGTTCCACGCCGGCGGAGAAGTCGAGTTTCGCGCCGCCGGGGGGAATGGCGTAAACGATGCCGCTCCGCACAAACTGGCTGCCCTGCTCGATTTCCGGTGTGGGAAACAAGCGTTTCCATCCACCGCCAGGCTGCCGCTGCACCGCGTAAAGGTAGCCCACATCGTTTACTTCCACGCCCAGGCGGACCACGTCGCCGGAAGAGAACACGGCGGTGGGATCGGCCTCGACCGCCTGCTCTCCCGAGACCGTCCAGAGCCGGTACTTGAGTCCCAGGGCGATGGCTACCGTCGATTGTTTGGCAACCCCAAACCGGCCTCTGGCCTTGTTCTGGGATGAGACGATCAAGCCGGCCTCTGAATAAAACAAGTCGCGTGCACTCTGTTTGGTCCCCCGCTGGGCAAAACACCATACATCCGCGCCCGCCACCAGCGCCAAAACCAAAACGATCCGCTGTGGGACGGGGGACCTCATACTATCAAGTGTTCTCAACCAGCACGGCGGTGATATTATCGGGACCTCCGCTGGCGCGAGCCATCTCAATTAAATCCGCCGCCTTGGCGGCCAAAGAACTTTTCGCGCCGAGCGCCCGCGCGATGCTTTCCTCGGAAACCACTCCGTGCAGGCCGTCGGAGGAGAGCAGCAGCAGGTCCGCCGGCTCGAGGCGGAGCTCATAGCGATGGACTTCGATCCGCTCCCGCGCTCCAACTGCCATGGTCAACACGTTCCGGAACGGATGGGTGTGAATCTGCTCCTCGGTAAGACCCAGGCTCCGGCCAACCTCATTCACCCAGGTCTGATCTGAAGTAATGCGCTCCAGCCGGCCGTTCCGGAACAGGTAGGCACGGCTGTCGCCCACGCTCGCGATGTGCGCCGCCGGGGGGGCAACGAGTGCGGCGACCACTGTAGTGCCCATGCCTTGCAGCTCGGGGTCGGCCGAAGCTTGTTGGAGGACGGTGCGATTCGCCGCCCGGACGGCATCCAGCAGCCGCTCCGCGCTGCGGTCCGGAGATGCCCGGCGAATGCTTTCGACGATGGTTTCGATAGCCACAGCCGAGGCCCGCTCGCCCGCCTGAGCTCCTCCCATCCCGTCCGCCACGACGAAAAGACCAAGTTCCGGCTCAATGGCGTAGGCGTCTTCGTTAGAGCTTCTTACGCATCCGACATCGGAGAGACCAAAATACCTGAGCACGGCTCCGTCAGTTTAGCATTTTGAACGTCTGGCGTTCATCCTGGAGAATTGCGGCCCCAAACCCGGCTGGCCCGAGAGATGCGGTAGAAACCGGCCGGGCTTCTCAGTCGCCGCCCTCCTGCCAGCCCCGCGAGAACTGGCGGACAAAAGCCACGTCGCCCTCCAAAAAATCAAACTCTGGGAGCCGCCGGAGATCGACCCAACGAATTTCGGAAAAAATACGGTTTTCCACGTGCCCGGAATAACAATCGACCCGATAAAAGATCAGCAGGATCGGATCGCGGCCGGGGTACTGAAACGAAAGGCGGGTGATTTCGGAGGCGGCCCCCACTTCGATGCCGAGCTCTTCCCGCAACTCGCGGCGCAAGGCCTCAACTGGCTGCTCGCCGGATTCTACCTTTCCGCCCGGGAATTCCCACTTTAAGGGGTGCGTTTGCCCCGGCCGCCGCCGGCATATCAGCACCCGGCCATCGCGCTCGATGACGCCTGCGGCCACAACGATCATGGAGATTGCACAGCGCTCGCTCCGTCTTCCGCCGGACAGAAGGGCCTTCTACAGTTCCAGGGCCTTGAAAACCCGTACTTCGCCGGCGCTGCCCCGCTCCATCAACTGGCGCACGTACATCCATGGGATGTGAAACAACTGAACGCGCGGGGAGAACTTGGAACTGTCCTGAATGAAGCAGCTATGCGTGCACCAGCAATTCGCCCTCGGAATCTCGGCCACCTCCGCGCGCATCGCGCCGGAAGCCAGCGCAGCCGAAACGTTGAAATCATAATCCTGAAGCCTGCCCACCACGCCGCGCAGCTCGCAAGCCCGGAAGGCGCCGTTATGATCGACGACCAGCGTGGTCTCGCCGGCCGTGCAGGGCATCGGCCAGCGGCGGGGCCGCTCCAGGCACTGTTCGTGCAGCTCGAAGTGCAGCCGGATGTTTCCCAGGTAATAAACAGCCGCAAACTGCCGGATCATCCACGGCAAATGGCCAAACAGACGGTCGGCATACTCGCGGTATACCGGCATGAGCCGGCGGTGCAAGGCTCGCACGTCCTCGAGCGGCATCGCCTGGAGACTCCGGTCGGGCATTTCTCCCCGCACGACTTCGAAGTAGTGGCCCTGCGCTCTCTCATACCCCAGAGACAAAATCAGCCGGCCGAGATCCAGCAGTTCCCGGTAATTTTCGCTGGTGATGACCGTGACTACGTTCCGCCGCAGCCGGCGGACCCCGCGATAACGCCGCTCGGCCTCTTCGATGGTCTGCAATGTTCTTTGAAAATTGTTCGGCACCCGGCGTATCGCATCGTGCGTATTAGCCAGGCCATCCAGCGAAAAATTCAGATCGATTGACGCCGCCGGACAGTGGTCGAGCGCGTAATCGACGCTGCGGAACAACTTCTCGGGGAGCAGGCCGTTGGTCGGCAGGTTCACGTTCTCGACGCCGTTGTTGCGGACGAACAGCTCGATGATCTCGCCCAACTCCTCTCTCAGAGAGGGCTCGCCGCCCGAGATCCACAGCTTCCGGAAGGCGGGCGCCGTCGCCGAAAGACGCTCGATTTGGGCGAAACTCAAATCGTCCGCACTGTTCAGCTTGTCGAAATAGAAGCAGGTGCGGCAACGGGAATTGCAGCGCGAAGTGACGAATAGAAACAAAGAGTGGAAGCTGCGGCGCTGATAGCGTTCCGCAATCAACCGAAAGTATCCGGCAGCCGGCATATTGTGGGGAAAAATCCCTATTTCATTTTCCGCGCTCGCCGCCGGCCACGCGTCCTTACCCAGGTGATCCCCTTTGCTCTGAGGCGGGGCGCTGTGATCCAACGCGCAAGACTTCCTCTAGTCCCGCTGTGATTTAATCACATGTTGGGGACCGGCGCGCGCCATGTACAGCGAAAAGCTGCTGGAGCACTTTAAAAATCCGAAAAACGTCGGCGAGCTGCCGCCGCCCGCCCGCAGCGTCCAGATCGAGAATCCGATCTGCGGGGACATCTTGCGGCTCTCGGCAGCATGGGAAGGGGGCCGGATTACGGCGGTCCGCTACCGCACCCGCGGATGCACGGCCTCGATCGCCGCGGGCTCGGCACTGACCGAATTGTTGCAAGGGAAGACGCCGCAGGAGGCCGCCCGCCTGAAGCCCGCCGACATCGAGGCCGCCGTGGGAGGACTGCCGGCGGAATCCAAGCATGCAGCCGTGCTGGCAATCGACGCTGTGCGCGCTCTGCTGAAAACGCTTCCTGATTCTCCGGGCGGCCGCTGAAGCAACATCCATCCTCCGGGAGATCTCGGATCAATTTCCGGCTTGCGTTCCGGCCAAGCGCCGCAGGCGCGCGCTGACCCGCAGAACAAAATCCACCGTTTCCCGATAAGGCGGCAGGCCGCCGTAGCGATCCACTTTCGCCGGACCCGCGTTATAGGCTGCCAGCGTCCTCTCGAGCTGGTTCCGAAATCCCGCGTAGCGTTCCAGCAATTGCCTCAAGTACGCAGTTCCGCCGGCGACGTTCTGCGCCGCATCCCGCGGGTTGCGGACGCCGAATTCGCGCGCCGTCGACGGCATAAGCTGCATAAGGCCCAACGCCCCCTTGGGCGAAACCGCGGATGCATTGAAACCAGACTCGGCCGCGATCACGCTGGAGATCAGCGCCGGATGAATTCCGTACGTGCGGGCGGCGTTTTCCACCAGAAAAGACACTGCCGGGGCATTGCGGGGCGAGGGCGTCGCGCAGTCGGCGTTTTCCGGGATCCGCTCCTGGCTGCCGGCCGGCGGCAGCTCGTCGGGCTCGAAGCCAGCGATGGAACTGCCAGGAATTTCGGTGAAAGCGCCGTCTTTGTCGAACAGCATCACGGTCTCTCCGGAGACGGCGTGCCGCTCGGCGTGGAGGCGAAATCCGGTATTCAACAAGGCATACTCGCCCGCCCAAAGGCTGGCCGTCCCCAAAAGCCCCGCAATCACAAGAGCCGCTCGCACGGTTGTCTTCTCCTCCGAGATCGGCCGCAATGGAGCTCCCGCAGCCTGAAAAACGCCGCCCGGAATCCCCTTCGCTCTCGAGGGGGCGCGATCCCCAGCGCTGCCAGAGAGATTCCACTATACTACGCAGCTTATGACGTTTTTGACGCATCTTGCGTGCAGTAAATGTGAGACCCGTTATCCGGCGGGTCAAATCCACAACCTCTGTACGGCCTGCGGCGCCCCCCTGCTGGCGCGCTACGATCTGGCCCGTGCGCGAGCCGAATGGACCAAAGAATCCATTCCCGCCGGCCCCTCGACCATGTGGCGCTACGGCCCGCTGCTGCCCGTTTCGCGGCCGGAGAACGTGGTTTCGCTGGGCGAGGGCATGACGCCGCTGCTGCGGACTGCGCGCCTCGGAGAGCGGCTTGGGGCCGGCAATCTCCTGATTAAGGACGAAGGCCTCAATCCCACCGGCAGTTTTAAAGCCCGCGGCCTTGCCTGCGCGATATCGATGGCCAAAGAGCTCGGCGTACGGGAAGTGGCGATTCCTTCCGCCGGCAATGCGGCCAGCGCCCTGGCTGCCTATGCGGCGGCTGCCGGCATTCCCGCCCACATTTACATGCCTCGCGACGCGCCGCAAGCCAATCTCATCGAGTGCGAAATGTTCGGCGCGGAGGTCACGCTGGTGGACGGCCTCATCAGCGATTGCGGCCGCATTGTAGCGGAGAAATGCGCAGCCGAAGGCTGGTTCGACGTCTCCACACTGAAAGAGCCTTACCGGATCGAAGGCAAAAAAACTATGGCATTCGAGCTTGCCGAACAGCTCGGGTGGAAGCTTCCGGACGCGATTTTTTATCCCACCGGGGGCGGTGTAGGTCTTATTGGTATGTGGAAAGCGTTCGGGGAGATGCAGCAGCTCGGCTGGATCGGCTCCGAGCGGCCCAAAATGATTGCCGTGCAAGCCGAAGGATGCCGGCCCGTCGTGCGCGCCTTCGAGCAAGGCGCCGGCCAGGCCGAGTTTTGGCAGAACGCGGCCACTGTCGCCAGCGGCCTGCGCGTGCCGAAGCCGCTGGGCGATTTTCTGATTTTGGAAGCGGTCCGGGCGAGCGACGGAACCTGTGTAGCCGTGAGCGACGAAGAGTTGCTCAATGCCGGCCAACTCCTGGCGCAAACCGAGGGGATCTTCGCCGCTCCCGAAGGCGCCGCCTGCGTCGCCGCCCTGGGTCTCCTCCTGCGGCGCGGGTTTCTGGACCAAAACCAAAAGATCGTGATTTACAACACCGGCTCGGGCTTGAAATATCTTGAGGTTTACGGCGCCCGGTTCCGGCGGGAGGATGCCGACGAGCTCCGCCTGGGCGGCCTGGTGCTGCCTCGCTGAAAAACCGCCAACAGCCAGTTACAGGTCCGGGTAAATCGCACCGGAGAGGCCCACCAGTGGCAACATCTCTTTTTTGTTGACTTAAGTTGCTTGGAATGATAGAGTTTCCCTATGTTGTGATGTTGTTAACACTTAGAGCGAAGTAGGAGAAGCCTGGTACATGCGAGTAAAACACGGAAAGCTGCTGATTGTAACGCTTTTATGGGTATTCATGGCGGGGGTGGCCGGGGCCGTGCCACTGGCCGAGATCAGCCACACCTGGGGAACAGCGGGCGAACTCACCCAGAACGGGTTCATCAACGGAAATGGAGTGGTGAGTACGTGGGCGGCACCCAAGTCCTTCCCGGGCGTTTTCGATCCCACAAACCCACACAGCTACTTCGCCACATCCATTGATGTAGGGCCGTGGAACTATGTGTACGTCGTATGGACCCAGAGCAGCGGCTCCGTAGCGGCCGTAGCAGCCTACGACAACCCGTACAATCCCGCCAACCAGGCGGAGCACTACATCGGTGATGCAGGATTTTCGCCCCCTCCGGGTTCCCACGCCTCCTTCGAGGCCATTGCCCCGGTGAACGGAAAGATTGTCATTGTGATCGAAAATGTCACCAACTCGACCGGCGGCACGGTTAACGTCACCGTGCTCGGCTTTGATGCGCCGGACTGCGCCGGCCATCTCGTCCACGGCCACATCTCGACGACGCCCCCGGACGGCCACGACGGCGATGCCCACGTCCACCATGCCCAGCATGGCCATGTGCTGCCGGATTCCTGCCCGGTAACGCTGCCGCCGACAGGGTGCGTACACTGCGTGGTGCTTTCTCGAGAGAACGGAGAACGGCTCAACACGCGGAATCTCCCGGCTTTGGTATCGCCCTTCGCCGCGGCCCTGAATCAGAACGGCACGCTCAACACTACGCTGCTCGATCCGGGCGGAGAGATGACCCGCAGCCTGGAAGCGGCGCCGCGGGGGACCGTGGTTCAGTTGTTTGGCTCGGCCGACGGGCTTTTCCTGGACGAGAATCATACCCAGCCGGCCCGCACATTCACGCCGCCGGTCTCGGGATCTCCGCTGTACTGGACCACGAGCTTGCCCAGGGTGCGCATAGGTGGCGTTCCGGCGCAAGTGCTTTACAGCGGCTTGGCGCCGGGGCTGCAGGGTGTCTGGCAGATTAACGTGTTGATTCCCAGCGACGCTCCGGCCGGCCGCGTGCCGGTGAACATTTCTTACGAAGGCGATCAGATCAACCCGTTGTTCATCAACGTGAAGTAAAACGGCCGTCGGCGATTTCAAACCGAACTTCGGGCGATGTCCACGAGGGCATCGCCCGTTTCTTTGTGGAGAAAACGTCTCTCTCCGGCCCGCCCTTGGCGAGCGGGTTCTACCGCCACAGCGGCCGAACGGCTGGCACTTCGAGGAGCAACCACTTTTTCATTGATCCAGCCCACCGTAAATGATACATTGCTGCTTATATTGTGATTTCGCTGACAGTCCTTGAAATGGAGGCTAGGGCCTGGTCCATGCGATCGAAATACAAAAGGCTGCTGATTGTAACGCTTTTGTGGGTATTCATGGCGGGGGTGGCCGGGGCCGTGCCGCTGGCCGAGATCAGCCACACCTGGGGAACAGCGGGCGAACTCACCCAGAACGGGTTCATCAACGGAAATGGAGTGGTGAGTACGTGGGCGGCACCCAAGTCCTTCCCGGGCGTTGTCGATCCCACAAACCCACACACCTACTTCGCCACATCCATCGACGTGGGTCCGTGGAATTACGTATATGTTATATGGAACCAGACCGGCAGTTCTGCCGCGGTCCTGGCGGCTTACGACAATCCGTACAATCCCGCCAACCAAGCGGAGCACTACATCGGTGACGGAGGCGGATCCCCCTCCGCCCAATTCGGCGACCACCTTGCCTTTGAGGCAATCGCCCCGGTGAACGGAAAGATTGTCATCGTGATCGAAAATATCACCAACTCGACCGGCGGCACGGTTAACGTCACCGTGCTCGGCTTTGATGCGCCGGACTGCGCCGGCCATCTCGTCCACGGCCACATCTCGACGACGCCCCCGGACGGCCACGACGGCGATGCCCACGTCCACCATGCCCAGCATGGCCATGTGCTGCCGGATTCCTGCCCGGTAACGCTGCCGCCGACAGGGTGCGTACACTGCGTGGTGCTTTCTCGAGAGAACGGAGAACGGCTCAACACGCGGAATCTCCCGGCTTTGGTATCGCCCTTCGCCGCGGCCCTGAATCAGAACGGCACGCTCAACACTACGCTGCTCGATCCGGGCGGAGAGATGACCCGCAGCCTGGAAGCGGCGCCGCGGGGGACCGTGGTTCAGTTGTTTGG